>Ga0160490_100003_pt1 | contig 572844 bp, 536 predicted proteins | sample DIDnMG_7_FD_108210 | JGI IMG/M metagenome (GOLD analysis project Ga0160490, IMG submission 108210) | Enriched soil microbial communities from UW Madison campus, WI, USA - DID2934_E24_Lignin MG | ecosystem: Environmental > Terrestrial > Soil > Unclassified | place: USA: Madison, Wisconsin... | reverse complement strand
TAGTTGCGCGTCTCGGTGAAGGGGGCGCATTCGATAAAGTCGATGGGATCGACCTGGGCCTGACGCGGGTCGCCGCAACGGGCGGTCCACTGCGGCGGACGGGCCGGTCCGGCGTTGTAGCCGACGGCGGCCAGCAGGGGCGACCCGCCGAAGTTGTTCATCAGTTCGCCCAGGTGATAGCTCCCCAGCGTCATATTGATCTCCGGGTCCCACAGCTGTTCAGCGCTGAACGGGCGGCCCATGCGACGCGCCACGCCCTGCGCCGTCGCGGGCAGAAGCTGCATCATGCCGCGCGCATCGGCGTGCGAGCGGGCCAGCGGATCGAAGCTGGATTCCTGACGGGTGATGGCCAGGGCGAACTCGTTCGGCGCCATGCCCGGAACCTGCTGCGGCAACTGGATCGGATACATCCGCTCGGGCATGACGAAGCCGCGCTGGCTGGCCGCGCGGCCGACCATCATAGAGCCGAACTGGTCGCCATAGCCCTGCATCAGGTCGAACAGCTGCGACAGGTCGTAGGGCGAAGGCAGCTCATCATCCAGATGATAGGCGAACACCCGCATCAGGGTCTTCTCGCCGATCTGGCCCAGAATGCGGGTCGCCCGGACCACCTCATTGCCCTCGAAGCGGTTGACGTCTTCCGGCGACGGCGCCGGTTCGCCCGGCAGCGTCAGGGTGGTCGCGCCCGCCTTTTCCGCCGCCAACTGGCCGTAGAAGGTCTGCCAGTGCTCGGCGCCCGCCTGATACCAGCGCTGGGCGCCTGCGCGGTCGCCGCGCGCTTCCGCCGCCCGGCCCAGCCAGTACAGGGCGCGGCCCTGAGTGATCGGGGTCGAGGAGGCGTTGCGCAGGGCCTCGAAATGCTGCGCCGCCGTGGCCGGATCATTGAGCTTGGTCAGGGCCACCCAGCCCGCGAAGAACTCGGCGTCGACCTTGCGCTCGCCCGAGGGGAAGCCGTGGCCGTTCATGGCGGCGTAGGCGGCGCGCGCATTGCCCTGTTGCAGGGCGTCCAGGAAGTAGTTGCGGCGTTCGCTCCACAGGGTGTTCTGACCGTCCGTATGCGACGGCGCGGCGGGCAGGGCGGACAGCAGCGGGAAGGCCTCCGACTGGCGCCCGGCCGAGCGAAGCAGGCGGACGCGCTCCAGCACCACGGCCGGGTCGTTGGCCTGCGAGGGCGACAGCCCGCCGACGATGGCGTCGGGAGCGTAGGCGGTGCGCAGCGCCATCACCGTATTGGCGATGGTCTGGCGGTCGGCCGGAACCAGGGAGACCATCGCGCGCGTCGCCGGGCCGTGCGGCCCCAGCAGCAGCATGTTCAGCCGCGTGATGTGGTCGTCGCTGGTCAGCCAGCCGCTCCAGCGTGAATAAATCCGGCTTTGCTGGGCCTCATCAAAGCTCTGGGTGCGCCACCAGTCGCGAATCAGCGCCTGGGCCTCCTGACGGCGGCCGGTCTGTTCCAAGGCGCCGGCCAGGGCGATCGCGCCCTGGGCCGTGGTCGGGGCGGTTCCGTTGAAGAAGGCGATGGCGGCGTCCGGCGACAGGCCGGCCATGTCCAGCGCCCGTTCGCCCGCCGCCCTGCGCGATCCGCCGCGCGGCCAGTTGGCCAGGTCGGTCTGCGCCATCGCCAGATCGCTGTAGGACATCTGCCGGTCCGAGGTGTCGACCAGCGCCCATTCGACCAGTTTGCGCGCCGAGGGGTCGGAAATCCGGGCCATGATGGCCTGCGTGCCTAACACGTCGCGCGCCCGGGCGGCCGTCAGCCCCTGCTGAACCAGGGCGGCGTCCTGACTGCTGATGATTCCGCCCTGGCTGGCGGAGTAGGGGACAGGCGTGCTGTTCAGCACGTCCTGAGCCGGTGGAGTCAGTATCGCCAGGGCGGCGGCCACGGTCGTCGCGATCATTAGATATCTGATCCTCATTCATCTTTGGTTGCGGCCAGGCGGCGGGCAACCTACCCTTTGCCGATTAGTGACGGGCGGACCGCCGCCCATTCTCCGCGCAGGTATGTTGTTCCCATGACCGCCCCCTTGTTCAAGGGCGTGATCACCGCCCTGATCACACCTCTTCGTGACGGAAACGTGGACGAGGCCGCTTTCGAGCGCCTGTTGGAACGCCAGATCGCCGCTGGGGTTCACGGCGTCGTGCCGATGGGCACCACGGGCGAGAGCGCCACGCTGCATCTGGATGAGCACAAGCGCGTGGTCGAGCAGTGCGTCGCCATCGCCGCCGGGCGCATCCGCGTCATTGCCGGTGCGGGCTCGTCCGCTACCGACAAGGCGATTGAGCTGACCCGTTTCGCCAAGACGGTCGGCGCCGACGGCGCCCTGGTCGTGACCCCCTATTACAACCGCCCGTCGCAGGCCGGGATGCAGGCGCATTTCGAGGCGGTGGCCGACTCCGTTCAACTGCCGATCCTGCTCTATAACGTGCCCGGCCGCACCGGCGTGGATCTGGCCAATGAGACCGTGGCGGCCCTGGCGGCGCACCCGAACATCGTCGGCATCAAGGACGCCAGCGCCGATGTGGCGCGGGCCAGCTGGATGCGCGCCAATATCGACGGAGCCTTCGACCTGATCTCGGGCGATGATTCCAGCTATCTTGGCTATGCGGCGCATGGCGGCGTGGGCGTCATCTCGGTGACCTCGAACGTGGCGCCTGAGGCGATGGTGGCCCTGCACAATGCTATCCAGGCCGGCGACTTCGCCGCTGCGCGCTCGTGGCAGGAACGGCTGATCGGTCTGCATAAGGCGCTGTTCCTCGACAACTCCCCGTCGCCCGCCAAATACGCCCTGGCCAAGTTAGGTCTGTGCACGGAAGAGGTCCGTCTGCCGCTGTCGCTGACGGCTGACGCTATCAAGCCGGCCATCGACAAGGCGCTGGCCGGCGCCGGAGTCGCCTGATGGCCGCCGACGTGCCCAAACAGAAAACGATCGCCGAGAACCGCCGCGCGCGCTTCGATTATTTCCTCGAAGATCATATCGAGGCGGGGCTCCAGCTGCGCGGCACCGAGATCAAGGCTTTGCGCGACGGTCGGGCCAATATCGCCGAGAGCTATGTCTCGCCCGAGGGGCGCGAGATGGTGCTGATCAACGCCGACATCCCGCCCTACAAGATGGCGAACCGCTTCAATCATGAGCCGCGCCGTCACCGGAAGCTGCTGCTTCACCGCAAGCAGATCGACAAGCTGATCGGCGCCGTTCAGCGCGACGGGCGCACCATCGTGCCTGTGCGTCTCTATCTGAACGAGGCTGGCAAGGCGAAGCTGGAGATCGCCTTGGCCAAGGGCAAGAAACTGCACGACAAACGCGAGACGGCCGCCGAGCGCGACTGGCAGCGCGACAAGGCGCGCCTGCTGCGCGACAAGGGATAAGTGCGGTTCCGCTTTGCGCGCCGCGCGACGCGCGATAAACGAGCGATGATGGGGTGCGTCTTGCGGAGTTCGTGGTGAAGATAGCTGAACGCTGGTTCGTCATGGCGGGCGTGGCCCTGCTGGGCGGCATCGCCCTGGCCGGGGTGGTGGTGGCCATCTACGCCGCCTGGGTCCTGCACGACATGCCGGACGCCTCTGAACTGGCCGACTATCGCCCCGCGACAGCGACGCGCGTCTATGCCGGCGACGGCACCCTGATCGGCGAGTTCTCCGACGAGCGGCGCATCTACGTCACCTATGACCAGGTGCCGCAGACGGTCGTTCACGCCTTCCTGGCGGCCGAGGATCAGAACTTCTTCAATCACGGCGGCATCGACGTGTCCGGCATCGGCCGGGCCATGTTCAAGAACGTATTCAACGTCATGTCGGGCAAGCGACTCGAAGGCGGCTCGACCATCACCCAGCAGGTCGCCAAGAACGTCCTGCTGACCAGTGAGACCAGCCTGAACCGCAAGCTCAAGGAAGCGGTCCTCTCCAGCCGTCTGGAAGCGACGCTGACCAAGGAGCAGATCCTCGAACTGTATCTGAACGAGATCTACCTGGGCTATCGCTCCTATGGCGTGGCCTCGGCGGCCTATAACTATTTCGGCAAGTCGCTGGATCAGCTGACGCCGGACGAGGCGGCCTTTCTGGGGGCCCTGCCCAAGGGACCGACCAACTACCACCCGAAACGGTATCCGGCTGCTGCGCTGGGGCGTCGAAACTGGGTGCTGGGCGAAATGGCCGACAACAAATGGCTGTCCGAAGAGCAGTTGAAGACGGCGCTGGCCCGTCCGCTGAACACCCGCTCCGCGCCGCGTCGGGCCGAGTATGCCGACGCCGACTTCTTCGTGGAGGAGGCGCGTCGTCGCGCTATCGCCCTGTTCGGTCAGGAAGAAGTCAATCGCGGCGGCTATTATCTGCGCACGACGCTTGATCCGCAGCTGCAGTCGGCGGCGCGCGACGCCCTGATGCGGGGTCTTGAAGATTACGACCGTCGTCACGGCTGGCGCGGCGCCTGGGGCACGACCGACTTCGCCGAGGGCTGGCAGGCCGAGGCCCAGAAGCGCACGAGCCCGCCCGAGCGCCGTTCGTGGCAGGCCGCCGCCGTCGAAAGCGTCAGCGGAGGCGCGATCCGCGTCCGCACGGCCAAGGACGATCAGGCGGGCCCGCTTCGCGCCGCCGATGTGACGTGGTCCAACGCGGGGCGTCGCCCGCTGAAGCGTGGCGACCTGATCTTCGTCGAACGCCAGAACGGCCAGTTCGCCCTGAAGCAGGTTCCGGCCGTCAACGGCGCGCTTGTCGCCATCGAACCGCAGTCCGGCCGCGTGCTGGCGATGGTCGGCGGCTATTCCTACGCCCTGTCCAGCTTCAACCGCGCCACCCAGGCGAAGCGCCAGCCGGGCTCGGCCTACAAGCCCTTTGTCTACGCAGCCGCGCTGGAAGGCGACTTCACCCCGGCCTCCATCGTGCTGGATGCGCCGATCAGCTTCCCCGGCGGCCCCGGCGGCCGCGCGTGGACGCCCCAGAACTACAGCCGCCAGTTCTATGGCCCGCAGACGCTGCGGCGCGGGCTGGAGCTGTCGCGCAACGTCATGACCGTGCGTCTGGCGCAGGCGGTGGGCATGAAGAACGTCGTCGATCTGTCCAAGAAGATGGGCGTCGTGGACGACATGTCGCCGAACCTGGCCATGTCGCTGGGGGCAGGGGAAACCACGCCTTACCGGATCACCGCCGCCTATGCCGCCTTCGTCAACGGCGGGCGCCGGATCGACCCCTATCTGATCGAACTGGCGCAGGACCGGAACGGCCAGACCATCCATCGCGCCGACCGTCGCCAGTGCCGGGACTGCGGCCGTGGCTTCAGCGGTCAGGAATCGCCCCGCCTTCAGGATCGCGGAACCCAGGTGATCGACCCCATCACCGCCTATCAGATGACTTCCATGCTGGAAGGCGTGATCCAGCGCGGCACCGGCGCCCGTGCTCGCAGCTTGGGCCCGTGGGTCGGCGGCAAGACGGGCACCACCAATGAATATCGTTCAGCCTGGTTTGTCGGATTCTCGGCGGACATCGTGGTCGGCGTCTTCGTCGGCTTTGACGACAACCGTTCGCTGGGCGGCGGTGAAGCCGGGGCCTCGACGGCCGTGCCGATCTTCATCGACTTCATGGAAGACGCTCTGAAAGAGCGGCCTGCGCGGCCGTTCGTGAAGCCGAAAAACGCCATCTTCCGCACCGTCAACGGCATCGAAGAGGCCTTCCGCCCCGGCACCGAGCGTCAGTTGCGCGAAGAAGCGCCGCCGCCGACCCAGCCCGAAGGGCCGCAGAACTACTACGACGTCATCCGTCGTGAGCAGGAGGTCCGCTCCCAGACCCCGACGCCGACCGCGCCGCCTCCGGTTGCGCCGCCGCCGCCGAAGAAGGAGCCGGCCGAGGACTTGAGCGGCCTTTACTGACGCTCTAGGTAAGCTGCCAACCCGGCGCGCCTGCTTTCAGGCGCGCCGTTTCACCTGTCCCTCCTTGATCGGACCACGCGCGGCGCGGTCCTGTTCGTGCGGGGACTTTCGTTCGCAGGAGTTTGCGATGAGATCGGATGTCGAGGCCATGAAGGCCGACATCGAGCAGAGCGTCGCTCTGCTCAGGAGGCGACTTTGACTGGGATGTCGCTCTAAGAAAGCTCGATGAGCTGAACGCGCGGGTCGAGGATCCGACGCTGTGGGACAATCCCGAACAGGCTCAGGCCGTCAGCCGCGAACGCTCGCGGCTGGAGACGCAGGTCAACGCCGTCAAGGAAATGGAGCAGGGTCTCGAAGACGGGATCATGCTGGCCGAAATGGCGGACGAGGAGGGCGACGAAGCCACCCTCGATGAAGCGCGTGAACAGCTGAAGTCCATCAAGGACCGGGCCGCGCGCGCCGAACTGGAAGCCCTGCTGTCCGGCGAGGCGGACGGCAATGACGCCTATCTGGAGGTCAATTCCGGCGCCGGCGGCACCGAGTCCAACGACTGGGCCGGCATTCTGCTGCGGATGTACAGCCGCTGGGCGCGCGCGCACGGCTATGAGGTCGAGCTTCAGGAAGAAGAGTCCGGCGAACAGGTCGGCATCAAGTCGGCGACCCTGCTGATCTCCGGCCCCAACGCCTATGGCTGGCTGAAGTCGGAATCGGGCGTTCACCGTCTGGTGCGCATCAGCCCCTATGATGCGGCGGCCAAACGGCACACGTCGTTCGCCTCTATCGGGGTTTCGCCCGTCGTGGACGACAGCATCGAGATCGACATCAACCCTTCGGACGTTCGCACGGACACCTATCGCGCGTCGGGCGCGGGCGGTCAGCACGTCAACAAGACGGACTCGGCGGTGCGTCTGACCCACATTCCGACCAACACCGTGGTCGCCTGTCAGGCGGGCCGTTCGCAGCACCAGAACCGCGATCAGGCCTGGAAGATGCTGCGCGCGCGCCTGTATGAGCTTGAGCTTCAGAAGCGTGAGGCTGCGGCCCAAGCTCTGGCCGACGCCAAGACCGACATCGGCTGGGGCCACCAGATCCGATCCTATGTCCTGCAGCCGTATCAGATGGTGAAGGACCTGCGGACCGAGGTCGAAACCTCGGACACCCAAGGCGTTCTGGACGGCGACCTGGACCAATTCATGGGCGCGGCGCTGGCGGCGCGCGTGGGGGAAACCCGCGACGGCTGATCCGCCGGTCGGACCAGGATATAAAAAAGGGCGGCCTTTGCGGGCCGCCCTTTCTTGTTTTCAACGCCTGCGCCGATCAGGCGGCGGGCTTGGCTTCGACCTTGGCGTCCGTCTTGGCGGGTGCAGGCTTTTCGGCGGGTGCAGGGGCTTCCAGCATATTGGCGCCCGGCGTGTCGCGCTTGGCCTGGGTACAGCGGCCCTGGAACCAGGCGCCCTGTTCGATCGCCAGCTGCTCCTGGGTGATGTCGCCCTCGACGCGCGAGGTGGCGAACAGCTTGACCTGCTTGGCCACGATGGCGCCCGAGACGCGGCCGCGCACCTCAAGGATGTCGGCGTGAACCGTACCCTCGACCGCGCCGCCTTCGCCGATCACCACGCGCACCACGCGGATGTCGCCTTTAAGCGAGCCGTCGACCTGAAGTTCGCCGGCGCCGGAGATGTTGCCCTCATACTTCACGCCCGCCGACAGGGTCGAAAGGCTGGAGGAACGGGCGGCGGGGCGCGCCGGTTCAGGCGTACGGGCCGGCGCGGCGGCGATCGGGGCGGCGGGTTCCGGCTTGGGCTGGATCGGCTCTGGCGGCCTGGGAATGCCCATTCCGCCAGAGGGGTTGTTGTCGAACGGTTTGTTCTTATTGAACATTCATGCTCTCCGCGTCGCGCCGCCATTATCGGCGTCTGGTCAATGTCAGCCCCTGAGGATACAATCCCTGGCGACACTTAGTGCGGGCTGAGACGGAGAGGTCAAGCGGGGCCTTCCGAACCCCGCTCGCCGATCAAAGCGCTTCGACGGCGGCCAGGACCTCTTCGGCGTGGCCCTTGACCTTGACGTTGCGCCAGGCGCGGCGGACCACGCCCTGGCCGTCGATCAGGAAGGTGGCGCGCTCAATGCCCATGTATTCGCGACCGTAGAGCTTCTTCAGCACCCACACGCCCCAGGCTTCCGTAACCGCGCCGTCCTCGTCCGAGCCGAGCACGACCTTGAGGTCATGCTTGGCCTTGAAGCGGTCCAGCTTCTTCACCGTATCGCGCGACACGCCGATCACGACCGCGTTCGCCGCGGCGAACCGGTCGATCAGGGCCGAGAAGTCCTGCCCTTCGGTCGTGCAACCGAGCGTGTCGGCCTTGGGGTAGAAGTAGAGCACGACGTTCTTGCCCTTCAGCCCGTCCAGCGACACCCGCCCGTCGCCGTCTGTCGCCAGATCGAAAGCAGGGGCGGGGGTGTTTTCGGCGATGTCGGTCACAGCGCTCTCCTTAAACCGGCCGCACCAGCACCAGCTTCTTCTTGCCGGCGCCGAGTTTCAGCACGCCGTCGGCGTTCAGGTCGGCTTCTTCGATCAGGCGGGCGCCGTCGTTGACGACCTCGTCGTTCAGCCGCAGGCCGCCGCCCTGGGCCAGGCGGCGCGCCTCGCCGTTGGAGGCGCTGAGGCCCGCCTTGGTGGTGACGGCTGCGATCATGGCGCCGATGACCTCGTCGCGCGGCAGCTCGACGGTCGGCAGGTCGGCTGACAGTTGGCCCTTCTCGAAAGCGGCCTCGGCCGCGGCGCGGGCCGCGTGCGCAGCCTCCGCGCCGTGCAGCATGGAGGTGGTCGCGTCGGCCAGCGCCTTCTTGGCGTCGTTGATCTCGGCGCCCTGAAGCGCCTCATAGCGCTCGATCTGATCCAGCGGCAGGTCGGTGAACAGGCGCATGAAACGGCCCACGTCGCCGTCCTCGGTGTTGCGCCAGTATTGCCAGTAGTCGAACGGCGACAGGGCGTCGGCGTTCAGCCATACGGCGCCGCCGACCGTCTTGCCCATCTTCTGGCCCGAGGCGGTGGACAGCAGCGGCGTGGTCAGGCCGAAGGCGGCCTTGTGGTCCACCTTGCGGGTCAGTTCGACGCCGTTGATGATGTTGCCCCACTGGTCCGAGCCGCCCATCTGCAGCGAACAGCCATAGCGACGGTTCAGCTCCAGGAAGTCGGTCGCCTGCATCAGCATGTAGTTGAACTCGAGGAAGGTCAGCGGCTGCTCGCGATCCAGGCGCAGCTTGACCGAGTCGAAGCTCAGCATCCGGTTGATGGTGAAATGCGTGCCGTAGTCGCGCAGGAACTGCAGGTAGCCCAGTTGCGACAGCCACTCGTCGTTATCCAGCATGATGGCGTCGGTCGGGCCGTCGCCGAAGGTCAGGAATTTCTCGAACACGCCTTTGATGCCGGCGATGTTCTCGGCGATCTTTTCCTCGGTCAGCAGGGGGCGTTGGGTGTCCTTGAACGAGGGGTCGCCGACCTTGGTCGTGCCGCCGCCCATCAGGACGATCGGCTTGTGCCCGGCCTGCTGCAGACGACGCAGCAGCATGATCTGGATCAGGTGGCCGACGTGCAGCGACGGCGCCGTGGCGTCAAAGCCGATATATCCCGTGACCACGCCGGAAGCCGCCGCCTCATCCAGTTCGACCGGGTGGGTGATCTGGTGGATATAGCCGCGCGCCTTCATCAGGCGCAGGAAGTCCGACTTGAAGGCGGTTTCGGAAACGGTTTGGGTCGTGGGCTCGGTCATGGTCGGGTCCGTAGCATCAGAACCGGCGGCCGTCTTCCGAGGAATAATGCCGCCGAGGGAAGGGCGGCAAGGATCGCGGCCGCTCTCTAGTAGAGGCCGTAGTAATAGGCGGCGAAAAGGGCCGGTTGCGCGATCATGGGCGCTAGCTACGTTGCGCCCGACGTGGCAGTCAAGCCGCCATGACGACCTCCCCGAAAAAGACCCTGCGCGTGCTCGGATTCATGACCGGCACCTCGCTCGACGCCGTGGACATGGCGGTGATCGAAACGGACGGCCACGACATCTTGTCTTTCGGTCCCGCCGGCGAGATGAAGCTGGACGGCGAAACCCGCGCCGTCATCGAGGACGCCATCGAGGACGCCTTCGACTGGGAACGCGATGAGGAGGAGCCGGACAGCTTCGAGGACGCGCGCATGGCGGTGGCCGACGCGCACCTGGCCGCCGCCCTCGGCTTCATGGCGGTGAACGGGGTGAAATCCAGCGCGCTGGATCTGGTCGGCGTCCACGGCCAGACGGTGCTGCACGAGGCGCCCACGCCGGACCTGCCGGGCCGCACCGTGCAACTGATCGACGCCGCCAGCGTGGCCGAAGGGCTGGGCGTGCCGACGGCCTTTGACTTCCGCAGCGCCGACGTGGCGGCGGGCGGGCAGGGCGCGCCGCTGGCGCCCGTCTATCACGCAGCGCTGGTCCGCAAGGCGGGGATGGAGGGGCCGGTCGCCGTGCTGAACCTCGGCGGCGTCGGCAACATCACCCTGATCCGCGCCGACGGCGAGCTGGAGGCCTTCGACACCGGCCCGGCCAACGGCATGGTCGATCTGCTGGTCCAGTCCCGCATGAAGAAGCGGATGGACGAGGGCGGTCGCCTGGCGGCGGCGGGCGCCGTCGATCAGGCCGTGCTGGACGCCTATCTGGCCCATGCCTATTTCGCGGTGAGCGGGCCGAAGTCGCTGGACCGCTTCGACTTCTCGCTGGACCCGGTGGCGGATCTATCGCTGGAAGACGCCGCCGCCACCCTGACCGCCTTCGCGGCGCAGGCCGTGGCGCTGGGCGTCGCCCGCTGTTCGGAGCAGCCGAAAGAGATTGTCGTCTGCGGCGGCGGTCGTCACAACCCCGTGCTGCTGGCCGCCATTCGCGAGCGCGTCGGCGTGCCCGTCTCGACGGCGGAAAACAAGGGCTGGCGCGGCGACTCAATCGAGGCCGAGGCCTTCGCCTTTCTGGCCGCCCGCTGTCGTCTGGGCCTGCCGATCAGCTTCCCTGGCACCACGGGCGTTTCGGCGCCGATGACCGGCGGCCGTATCGTCGAGCCGGGAGCCGAATAATGGCGGCGTCATCGCGTTTCTGGGGCGTCGCCAGCGGGCTGGCGGCAGGCGCGCTGTGGGGGCTGGTCTTTCTGGCCCCAAAGGTCGTGCCCGAGGCCTCGCCTCTGTTGCTGACGGCGGGACGTTACCTGGCTTACGGCCTGATCGCGGTCATGCTGATCGCGCCGCGCTGGCGGCGGGTGACGGCGGCCCTGACGCGCAAGGCGTGGGGCGCGCTGGTCTGGCTGAGCCTGGCAGGCAATCTGGTCTATTTCGCCTTCCTGGTCGTTAGCGTGCATTACGCAGGCGTCGCGGCCTCCGCGCTGATCGTCGGCATGGTGCCCGTGGTCGTGGCCCTGTGGGGGCTGCGGGACAAGGAGTCTCCGCCGCTGTCGCGCGTCGCGCCGCCCATCGCCGTGGCGGCGCTGGCGGTCGGTCTGATCGGGTGGCAGTCCCTAAGTCAGGGCGGCGGCGCGGCGGCGCAGAGCGGCACCGCCACGCTGATCGGCCTGGGCTGCGCTTTGGCGGCCCTGCTGTCCTGGACCGCCTTCGCCGTGGGCAACAGTCGCTGGATGGGCCGCCTGCCTAACGTCACTCCGCATGAGTGGTCGCTGCTGACCGGCGTTGTCACCGGCGCGCTGGCGCTGGCGCTGGTGATCCCGTCCCTGTTCATGCTGGGCGGCATGACGGACGACGCCTGGCTGCGCCTGATCGGCGTCAGCGCGGGCGTGGCGATCTTCGCCTCCGTCATCGGCAACGCCTTCTGGAACCAGGCCAGCCGCCTGCTGCCCCTGACCATGCTGGGCCAGATGATCGTGTCCGAGACCCTGTTCGCCTTCGTCTACGGCTTCATCTGGGAACAGCGCGGCCCGACCGCGATCGAGATCGTCGCCATGATCCTGATGATCGTCAGCGTCGTCTGGTGCGTCCGCGCTCACCGCCCCGCAGCCGTGGCCGCTGCGGAAGGCGATCACTGAAATTAGAAACGGCGCCCCGAGGATCAGGGCGCCGCTTCAATCAGGATATCGCCTGCGGATCAGGCGGGCTTTTCCTCCAGCCGCTTGTCCAGATAGGCGCCGACGCGGCGCTCGACCGCGCCGATGTGGTCCTGCCAGAAGTGGGTCGCGCCTTCTTCCAGTTCGTAGTCGATGACGATGCCCTTCTGGGTGCGCAGCTTGTTCACCACGCGCTCGACATCGGCGGGCGGAACCACGGTGTCGGCCGTGCCGTGCAGGAACAGGCCCGAAGCCGGGCAGGGGGCCAGGAAGCTGAAGTCATAGATGTTCGACGGCGGCGACACCGAGATGAAGCCGTCGGTCTCGGGGCGGCGCATCAGCAGTTGCATCCCGATATAGGCGCCGAACTGATAGCCCGCGACCCAGGTCTGGGTGGCGGCGGGGTTGTTGGCCTGCAGCCAGTCCAGCGCCGTCGCCGCATCGGCCAACTCGCCGATGCCGCTGTCGAACTCGCCCTGCGACTTGCCCACGCCGCGGCTGTTGTAGCGCAGGGTGGCGAAGCCCCGCTGGACGAACAGCTGGTGCATCGTCAGGGCGACGGGGTTGTTCATATGCCCGCCCGCCTTGGGGTGGGGGTGCAGGATCAGGGCGATCGGCGCGTCGGGACGCTTGCCAGGAGAATAACGGCCTTCGATGCGGCCGGAGGCGCCAGGCAGGATAACTTCAGGCATGGATGGCGGTCCCTACGATCAACAGTGGTTTCGCGAGCGGATAATACTTGACCACTCAGGTAGGACTTTCTAAGTCCCCCCTGCGCGACGCGCTCGCCAGCAAGGCCGGGGGTCTTAGCACAGCGGGCCTGAAAAGCGGTAGAATTTTGAGGTATTGGGATGCGTCTGTCGACCAAGGGACGTTACGCCGTCATGGCGATGGCCGATCTGGCGAAAAACGGGACCGATCGGGCCGTCTCCCTGGCTGAAATCGCGGCGCGTCAGGAAATCTCGCTCAGCTATCTGGAGCAGCTTTTCGCGCGCCTGCGCAAAGGGGGGCTGGTCAAGAGCGTGCGGGGGCCGGGCGGCGGTTATCGGCTGGCCCGAGCGGCCGGCGAGATGGTCGTGGCGGACATTGTCCTGGCGGTCGATGAGCCGATCCGCGCCACGCGCTGCGCCGCCCACGGCACGCCGCGCGGCTGCATGACGGGCGGCGCGCGCTGCATCACCCATGACCTGTGGGAAGACTTGGGCGCAGAGATCCATCGCTATCTGGCCGGGGTCAGCCTCGCGGACGTGATCGAGAAGCGTACCGGGCGGGCGCGTATGGGCGCAGGCTCGATGGAGGCCGCAGCGTGAGCGTTTATCTCGACTACAACGCCTCCGGCCTGGTTCGTCCTGAGGTTCAGGAGATCATGGCCAAGGCTTTGGCTGATAACGGCAATCCTTCGGCCGTGCACGCCGCCGGGCGTCGCGCTCGCGCCCGGGTCGAGACGGCGCGGGCGCAGGTCGCTGATCTTGTCGGGGCTGATCCGACGGCGATCATCTTCTCGTCGGGCGGCACCGAGTCCAACGCCCAGGCGATCCACAGCGCGCTGGCGGCCGGTTGCGAGCGGCTGATCGTCAGCGCGACCGAGCACCCCTGCGTAGCCGAAGCCGCCGCCGTCAGCGGCGTTCCGGTCGAGGTGCTGCCGGTGGATGCGAACGGCGTGGTTGATTTGGCTTGGCTGTCTGAGGCCCTGGCGCGCCCGGGCCGCGCGGTCGTCGCCATCCATCACGCCAACAACGAAAGCGGCGTGATCCAGCCGATCGCCGAGGCGGCGAAGCTTGTCCATGCGGCAGGCGGCTGGCTGCACGTCGACGCCATTCAATCTGCGGGCAAGGTCCCGGTGACGATGAAGGCGCTGGGCGCCGACAGCCTGACCCTCTCGGCGCACAAGCTGGGCGGGCCGCAGGGCGTGGGCGCGCTGGTGCTCAAAGACGGCGTATCGGCCGTTCGCATCCTGCATGGCGCCGGTCAGGAGCGCGGCCTGCGCGCCGGGACCGAGAACGTGCCGGGCATCGCCGGCTTCGGTCTCGCCGCCGATTGCGCCGCGCGCGATCTGGACGCCGCCATGGCGCACGTCGGCTGGCGCGATGCGGCTGAAGCCAGGGTCAAGGCTGCCGGCGCCACCATCATCGGCGGCGCAGTCGAGCGTCTGCCCAACACGCTGTTCATGGCGGTCGAGAACTGGGACAGCCCGCAGCAGCTGATCACCCTCGACCTGGCCGGGATCATGGTCTCGGCCGGCTCGGCCTGCTCGTCCGGCAAGGTCAAGCCGTCCAAGGCAATCAGCGCCATGGGCCTGCATCATCTGGCGACCGGGGGCGTGCGCGTTTCGGGCGGCTGGGGCACGACCGAGGCCGACTGGACCCGCTTCGCCGACGCCTGGGTCGCGGCCTGGGACAAGCATAAGTCGCGCCTGCAAGAGCGCGTAAAGGAAGTCGCGTAAACTATGGCTATCGTTCAGGAAACAATCGACACAGTCGCGGAGCTGGAGCGGTACAAATACGGCTTCACCACGGACGTTGAGCAAGAGTTCGCGCCCAAGGGGCTGAACCCCGACATCATCCGCTTCATCTCCGACAAGAAGGGCGAGCCGGAATGGATGCTGGAATGGCGTCTGGCCGCCTATGAGCGCTGGCTGGCGATGGAGGAGCCGACCTGGGCGGCGGTGAAGTACGAGCCGGTCGACTATCAGGACCTCTACTATTACGCCGCGCCGGTGAAGAAGGAGGGGCCGAAGTCGCTGGATGAGGTCGATCCCGAACTTCTGGCTGTCTATGCCAAGCTGGGCATACCGCTGAAGGAGCAGGAAGTCCTGGCCGGCGTCCAGGGTGCGCCCAAGGTGGCGGTCGACGCCGTGTTCGACAGCGTCTCGGTCGTCACCACCTTCAAGGAGGAACTGGCCAAGGCGGGCGTGATTTTCATGCCGATTTCCGAGGCCTTGCGTGAATATCCTGATCTGGTGCGTCAGTACCTCGGCACGGTCGTCCCGGTCGGCGACAACTATTTCGCGGCCCTGAACAGCGCGGTCTTTTCCGACGGCTCGTTCGTCTACATCCCGCCGGGCGTGCGCTGCCCGATGGAGTTGTCGACCTATTTCCGCATCAACGCCAGCCAGACCGGCCAGTTCGAGCGGACCCTGATTATCGCCGACAAGGGCAGCTACGTCTCCTATCTGGAGGGCTGCACCGCGCCGATGCGCGACGAAAACCAACTGCACGCGGCGGTCGTGGAGATCATCGCCCTGGACGACGCCGAGGTGAAATACTCGACCGTGCAGAACTGGTACCCCGGCGACGCCGAGGGCAAGGGCGGCATCTACAATTTCGTGACCAAGCGCGCCGACTGCCGTGGCGACCGCTCGAAGGTGTCCTGGACCCAGGTCGAGACCGGCTCGGCGGTCACCTGGAAATACCCGTCCTGCATCCTGAAGGGCGAGGAAAGCTCGGGCGAGTTCTATTCCATCGCCATCACCAACGGCCATCAGCAGGCCGACACCGGCACCAAGATGCTGCACCTGGGCAAGAACAGCCGCAGCCGCATCATCGCCAAGACGGTCTCGGCGGGTAAGTCGGACTCGACCTATCGCGGCCTGGTGTCGATCCACCCCAAGGCGACCGGCGCGCGCAACTTCACCCAGTGCGACAGCCTTCTGATCGGCAAGGAGTGCGGCGCCCACACCATCCCCTACATCGAGGTCCGCAACGGCTCGGCACAGCTTGAGCATGAGGCGACCACGACCCGCCTGTCCGAGGACCAGCTGTTCTACGCCCAGCAGCGCGGCCTGTCGGAAGAAGAAGCCGTGGCCCTGCTGGTCAACGGCTTCGTCCGCGACGTCCTGCAGGAACTGCCGATGGAGTTCGCCGTCGAGGCCCAGAAGCTGGTGGCGATCAGCCTCGAAGGCTCGGTCGGCTGAGTGAGTTGAAAAAGAAAACAATGCTTAAGATCAATAACCTCCACGTCTCCGTCGCCGATAAGCCGATCCTCAAGGGTCTGACGCTCGAAGTGCCTGCGGGCGAAGTTCATGCGGTCATGGGGCCGAACGGGGCGGGCAAGTCGACGCTGGGTTACAGCCTGTCGGGCCGTCCCGGTTATGAGGTGACGGATGGTTCCGCCTCGTGGAACGGCATTGACCTGCTGGATATCGAACCGGCCGAGCGCGCTGCAGCGGGCCTGTTCCTGTCGTTCCAGTATCCGATCGAGATCCCCGGCGTGCCTGCCATGACTTTTATCCGCACGGCGCTGAACGCGCAGAAGCGTGCGCGCGGCGAGGAAGAGGTTTCCGCCCCGGCCTTCCTGAAGCTGGTTAAGGCGGCGTCTCAGTCGCTGAAGATGGACTTCGACATGCTGAAGCGGCCGCTAAACGTCGGCTTCTCAGGCGGTGAGAAGAAGCGGATGGAGATCCTGCAGATGGCCCTGCTGGAGCCTTCGCTGCTGATCCTGGACGAGACGGACTCCGGCCTCGACATCGACGCCCTGCGCATCGTCGCCGACGGCGTGAACGCCATGCGCAGCCCGGAACGGTCCATGCTGGTGATCACCCACTATCAGCGCCTGCTGGACTACATCAAACCGGACCGAGTGCACGTCCTGGCGGGCGGCCGCATCGTCGCCTCGGGCGGCCCGGAGCTGGCGCTGGAGCTGGAGGCGGAAGGTTACGACAAGTTCCTGCCGGAGGCGGCATGAAGGCGCTCGCTCGGCTGGACCTGACCGACGCCGCGACCTTTCCCTCGCGGCGGGTCGAGGAATGGAAATACAGTGATCTGAGGCGGTTGCTTCGTGAAGCGCCTGAGCCGTCCGGCACAGCCGTCGTGGGCGCGCCGGGGCCGTTCTATGATCTGGGCGGCGACGCCATCGTCTTCGCCAACGGCCGTCCGGTCGGGGTGAAGGACTACATCGCCTCGGGCGATCAGACGCTGCGCCTGCGCTTCATCTCGGACGCGACGGGCACCGGCCATACGGCGGCGGCGCGCATCGTCGCCCGCCCCGGCGCGCGGCTGCTGCTGCTGGAGACGCACGAGGGCAAGGGCTCGGCCTATGTCGCCCACAACAAGGTCGAGATCGACGTCGCGGCCGACGCCGAGGTGATCCGCATCGTCCTGACCGACGAACCCGCCGACGCCATTTCCGTGGCCGAGGCCGAGGTGCGGTTGGAGGCAGGCGGTCGCTATCGCCAGACGATCATCGCCACCGGCGCCAAGTTGCAACGCCACGAGACCCGCCTGCGGCACGGGGCCGAAGGCGCCGATGCGCGCGTGGACGGCCTCTATCTTCTGAGCGGCGCGCGCCACTTCGACCTTACCACGGTGATCGACCACGTCTCGCCGAACGGCACGACCAGCCAGTTGATCAAGGGGGTGGTCCGTGACGAGGCGCGCGGCGTCTTCCAAGGCAAGATCCTGGTCCAGAAGGGCGCTGACGACACCGACGCCCGCATGGGCCACCACGGTCTGATCGCCTCGGATCGCGGCGAGATCGACGTGAAGCCCGAGCTGATCATTTATGCCGACGAGGTGCAGTGCGCCCACGGGGCGACCGTCGGGACGCTGGACGAAAGCGCCCTATTCTACATGCAGCAGCGCGGCATTTCGGCTGATGAAGCCCGCGCCCTGTTGACCCACGCCTTCCTGATCGAGGTCGTCGACCGCATCGAGCATGAAGGCGCCAGAGAGGTGGTGCGGGAATGGCTGACGGCTCGCCTGTGATCAACGCACCTGTGACGGGGTTCGACCCCTACGCCGCCCGCGCGCAGTTCCCGATCCTGTCACGTCAGGTGAACGGCAGGCCGCTGGTCTATCTGGACAGCGCCGCCTCGGCCCAGAAGCCGCGCGCGGTGATCGACGCCCTGGTCGCGTCGATGGAAGGCAGCTACGCCAATGTTCACCGGGGCCTGCACACCCTGTCGAACGAGGCGACGGAAGCCTATGAGCACGCGCGCGAGATCGTCGCCCGCTTCCTGAACGCGCCGTCGCCGGAGACCGTCGTCTGGACCAAGGGCGGGACAGAGGCGATCAACCTGGTCGCCAACGGCGTCGGCCTGTCGATCCAGCCTGGCGACGAGATTATCGTCACCGAGATGGAGCACCACTCCAACATCGTGCCGTGGCACATCCTTCGCGAACGGCGCGGGGCGGTGCTGAAATGGGCGTCGATTAAGGACGATGGGTCGCTGGACATGGAGGCCTTCGCCGCCCTGCTTGGGCCCAAGACGAAGCTGGTCGCCGTCACCCACATGTCGAATGTGCTGGGCACCATCAACCCGGTCGCCGAGATCACCCGTCTGGCCCACGCGGCCGGGGCGCGGGTGCTGGTCGACGGCTGTCAGGGCGCGGTTCACGCGGCGCCGGACGTTCAGGCCATCGGCTGCGACTACTATGTCCTGACCGGCCACAAGCTGTTCGGTCCCACCGGCATCGGCGTCCTGTACGGCACGGCCGAGGCGCTGGAGGCCCTGCCGCCGTATCAGGGCGGCGGCGAGATGATTGAAACGGTCGAGAAGGAGCGGGTGACCTACGCCAAACCGCCGCACCGGTTCGAGGCCGGGACGCCGCCGATCCTTGAGGCCATTGGCCTGGGAGCGGCGATCGAATGGCTGTCGCAGTATGACTCGGCCGCCATTCAGGCGCACGAGGAAGCCCTGTACCGCCACGCGGTCGAGCGTCTGGCTGACCATGACTGGTTGCAGATTCTGGGGCGGGCGGAAGGGAAGGGCGCCTTGCTGACCTTCGCCGTAGAGGGCGCCCATGCTCATGATGTGGCTCAGATCATGGACCGATACGGCGTCGCCGTGCGAGCCGGACTGCACTGTGCCGAGCCGCTGGCGAAAAGACTGGGCGTGAGCGCAAGCACGCGCGCCTCCTTCGCCCTATATAACACCATGGAGGATACAGACGCCTTCGTGGACGCGCTGATCAAGGCGCGCAACTTCTTCGTGTGACGAGTATGGACGACGCCAAGACCCACAACGCGATCAGCGATAGCGACGCCTTCGCCGCCAGCTGGGACGAGCCGCAGAAGAGCGCCCTGTCTCAGGCCGAGCTGGACAAGCTGACGGACGATCTGATCGAGGCGCTGAAGACGGTGTACGACCCGGAGATCCCGGTCGACATCTATGAGCTGGGCCTGATCTACAAGGTCGACGTCTCCGACGACCGCGATGTGCTGGTCGAGATGACGCTGACGGCGCCGGGCTGCCCGGTCGCCGGCGAAATGCCCGGCTGGGTCGAGGACGCGGTGAAAAAGGTCGACGGCGTCCGCAGCGCCAGGGCCAATCTGGTGTTCGATCCGCCGTGGGACGCCTCCAAGATGAGCGATGAGGCCAAGCTGGCCCTGAACATGTTCTGATGAGGCCCTGATGACCGAGCTTCAGACTACGACCCGGCCCCGACGCCCCCGGCCCAAAGCAGTCACCCTGACGGACGCCGCCGCCGCGCGCGTGCGCGAGATCATGGACAATGCTGAGAAGGACTACGTCGGCCTGCGGGTCGGCGTGAAGAACAGCGGCTGCGCGGGGCAGGAATACACCTTCGCCTATGCCGAAGAGATCCAGCCGCTGGACGAGGTGGTCGAGGACAAGGGCGTCACCATCCTGATCGAGCCCAAGGCGGTCCTGTTCCTGATCGGCTCCGAGATCGACTATGAGGTGACGAAGCTGGCCTCGAAGTTCGTCTTCCACAATCCGAACGAGACCGACGCCTGCGGCTGCGGCGAGAGCGTCACCATCATCCCCGCCGCTGCTTTGGACGCCGACTGACATGATCCGACTGGAGGGGGTGACCCGGCGCTATCGTAGCGCGGCGGGCGACCGCACGGCGCTGGACGCTGTCGACTTGCACGTCGCGCGCGGCGAGGTATTCGGCGTGGTGGGGCGTTCAGGGGCGGGCAAATCCACCCTGATCCGCGCCATCAACCGGTTGGAGACGCCCGACGCGGGCAAGGTCTTCGTCGATGAGCAGGAGATCACCGCCCTGAACGCCGCCGAGCTGCGCGCAGCGCGGCGCGGCATCGGCATGATCTTCCAGCACTTCAATCTGCTGAACGCCAAGACGATTGAGGACAACGTCGCCTTCCCCCTTCGTCTGGAAGGGCGGTCTGAGGCCGAGGTGAAGGCGCGCACGGCCGAACTGCTGGCGCAACTTGGGCTGGCCGACCACGCCAAGAAGCATCCGGCCCAGTTGTCAGGCGGCCAGAAGCAGCGCGTCGGCATCGCGCGCGCTCTGGCCTGCGGTCCCAGCGTCCTGCTGTGTGACGAAGCGACCAGCGCCCTGGACCCTGAGACGACCGAGGACATCCTGACCCTGCTGGACGGGCTGAACCGTGATCTGGGCCTGACCATTGTGCTGATCACCCACCAGATGGAGGTGGTGCGCCGCGTCTGCGACCGGGTGGCCGTGCTGAAGGACGGCAGGATCGTTGAGCAGGGCGCGACGGCCGACGTCTTCCTGCACCCGCAGCACGCCGTGACGCGCGCCATGCTGGCCGAGGGGGAGGAGGCGATCGACGCCTCGGTCGCGCCTGCCGGGGCGCGCATGGCCCGCCTGACTTTCCGGGGCTCTTCGACCTATGAGCCGGAATTGAGCCGAGTCGCGCGCACGGCGAGCGTCGACTATTCGATCCTGTCGGGCCGCATCAGCCGCATCCGGGGCGAGCCCTACGGTCAGATGACGGTGGCCTTCACCGGCGGCGACGCTGAAGGCGCCTTGGCGCAACTGGCCGCACGCGGCGTCGTGGTGGAGGCGGTCTGATGTTCGCCAATGTGGACTGGGCCGATATCGGCAAGGCGACGATCGACACCCTGCTGATGCTGGGCGGATCGATGGTGCTGACCGTGATCCTGGGCGTGCCGCTGGGCGTGCTGCTGTACCTGTCGGGCAAGGGGCGGCTGGCGGCCAATCCGGTGCTGAACGCCGTGCTGTCCTTCGTCGTCAATGTGCTGCGTTCGGTGCCCTTCATTATTCTGCTGATCGTCATGCTGCCGGTGACGGTGTTGCTGGTCGGCACCTCGCTGGGCGTGGCGGGCGCCATTCCGCCACTGGTCGTCGGGGCCGCGCCCTTCTATGCGCGTCTGGTCGAGACGGCCTTGCGCGAGGTGGACAAGGGCGTGGTCGAAGCGACGCAGGCCATGGGCGGCTCGACCTTCCAGATCGTGACGCGCGCCCTGTTGCCCGAGGCCATGCCGGGCATCATCGCCGGCGCGACCGTCACCGCCATCGCCCTGGTCAGCTATACGGCCATGGCCGGCGTGGTGGGGGCAGGCGGGCTCGGCGATCTGGCCATCCGCTTCGGCTATCAACGCTTCCAGACCGACGTCATGGTCGTGACCGTAGTTCTGCTGCTGATCCTTGTACAAATTCTGCAGATGATCGGCGACCGTCTGGTCGCTAAGGTCTCGCACCGCTGATTTTACGAAAGCCCGCCCCATGATCCGCCGTTCGCTGCTGCTGTCCGCCGCTGCTGTCCTGACGCTTGCCGCATGCGGTCAGGGCGCGGGCAAGAAAGCGGGAGCCGAGGGCGCGCCTCTGCTGGTCGGCGCCACCGCCGTGCCGCACGCTGAAATCCTGGAACAGGTGAAGCCGATCCTGGCCGCCGAGGGCGTGCCGATCGAGATCAAGGTCTTCAACGACTACGTTCAGCCGAACGTGCAACTGTCTGAAAAACGGCTGGATGTGAACTACTTCCAGACCAAGCCCTATCTGGACGAGTTCAACACGGCGCGCGGGACGAACCTGATCACCGTTGCCGGCATTCACGTCGAGCCGCTGGGCCTCTATTCGCGCAAGCACAAGACGCTGGCCGACCTGCCGAACGGCGCTCAGGTCGTCTTGCCCAACGACGCCTCCAACACCGGCCGCGCCCTGTTGCTGCTGCAGGCTGCGGGCCTGATCACGCTGAAGGATCCGCAAAACCCGCTGCAGACCGTGCGCGACATCGCGACCAACCCCAAGGGACTGAAGTTCCAGGAGGTCGAGGCCGCGACCATCCCGCGGATCCTGCCTCAAGTGGACGGCGCGGTGATCAACACCAACTACGCCCTCGACGCCGGGCTGAAGCCCAAGACCGACGCGCTGCAACTGGAAGGCGCCGACAGCCCCTATGTGAACTATCTGGTCGCGCGACCGGACAATCAGAACGACCCGCGCATCCAGGCCCTGGCCAACGCTCTGCGTGGTCAGGCGATCAAGGATTTCATCGCCACGAAATATGAAGGCGCAGTGATCCCGGCGGGCTAGGCCGCCTCGCTGACCGTCTTGGCCGCTGCGGCGGCCTTGGCGGATTCTTCCTTGGATTCAACCAGCACGGCGGGGGCGACCGGCTGTCCGGTCGCCTCGGCGATCAGTTCGGCCGTCTTGCCTTCCACGACGGCTTCAAGCCGTTCCAGAAACTCGGCCTTCGGCAGGCCTGTCGGGATGGGTTCGAGGAATTCCAGCGTCGCCGTGCCGGGGTTCTTGTGGAATTCTTCCAGCGGCCAGAACAGGCCCAGATTGGTCGCCAGAGGCACGACGGGCATGTCGAAGTCGCGATACATGTGCCAGACGCCCGAGCGATAGCGGAACTTCTCGCCGACCTTGGCCAGATGGCCTTCCGGATAAATCAGGATCTTGCGGCCCTCGCGGTGGGCGTCGGCGGCGCGTTCCTTCAGGGCGGCGCGGGCGGCGTGGCCGCCGCAGTTGTTGACGACGATGGCGCCCAGCTTCTTGAGCACCGTTCCCAGCAGAGGGAACTTCTCCAGATGGTCGCCGGTGACGAAGGCCACATCGTCGAACTGGTCATAGGTGGCGAAGCCGTCGCCCCAGCTCTGATGCTTCGAGGCGATGATGAAGGCGCCCTGCGGCAGGCGTTCCTTGCCGCGCGTCTCGATACGGATGCCCGCAAACAGGCGCATGGCCTGCACCATGCGCCGGACATAGCGGCGGATGATCCAGCTCGTGGCTTTTCGGCCCGGCGCCAGGGCCGCAAAGGCGGCGGCCAGTCCGTAGGTGATGGAAAGCGCCCAATAGGCGATGTTGAACAGCAGGCTTCGCATCAGGCGACTATGCCAGCCTGCCGGTCAGAGGCGAGCCTAAAGTGAAGCCTCAGGCGGCGTCGGACACGGCCTGGGCGGCGGCGGTCACCTTGTTGCGCCCGCTGCGCTTGGAGGCATAGAGCGCCTCGTCCGCTCGCGTCAGCAGTTGGCTCGCGGTTTCGCCGGGGCGGCGCAGACCGAAGCCGACCGAGATGGTCACGGCGCCCAGATCGTCGTTGGTCGAGCGACGGCGCAGGGCGCGGGAGGCGATTTCCTCACGAATGGCGTTCAGCGCGGCTTCGATGGCGCCCGCCGTTTCGCCGGGGAAGATCAGGGCGAACTCTTCGCCCCCATAGCGGGCGGCGATGCGCGGCGCCCGCGACACCCGGCCCAGGACGCTGGCGACATAGCGCAGCACCTGATCGCCCGTCTGGTGCCCCCAGGTGTCGTTGAAGCGCTTGAAATGGTCGATGTCGATGATCGCGAGCCCGATCGAGCCGCCCATGCTTTCCGCCTCATCGCACATCCGCAGCAGGTGTTCGTCGAACGCCTTGCGGTTGGCCAGATTGGTCAGGGCGTCCGTCATCGCGTCGCGGCGCACCTGTTCCATGTGATCGCGCAGCCTGGTCACTTCGCGATTTGAGGATTCCAGGCGACGTTCCAGCGCGGCGGTATGGCGCCGGATGCGGCGGGTCGCATCGGCTAGCGAAGACACGATGTCTCCAAGGCTGTCGGCGTCGCCTGCGCTGGCCATCCGGTCGACGGCGTCAGCCAGTGTGTGCCCGTAGTTGGCCTGGCTTTCGCGCGCCTTGTCGATGGCGCCCGCCACAGCCGCCAGTTCCCTGTTCAGCATGGCGCCGGCGTCGCGAATTTCCTCGGACAGACGGCCGCGCGGCAGGAATTCAGCGGCCAGCATTTCCGCCGTCGAATCGGTGAAGGGCGCCCCCGTCGCCAGAAGGCGCGAAATCTCCTGCCCCAGCGTTCCGTCCGGGTCGCCCAGATAGTGCAGCCACAGTTCGAAGTTCAACGGCGTCGGCCACACGGCGGCGGCCTGCATGGCGTCCACGGCGCGGTGCGCCAGAGTATAGGCTTCTGGACTGCGAACCGTGGTTTCCACCTGGGTGGTCATGCCTGAACTGCCCCTGCGCTGCGTGAGCCGGAAGGCTATACCGGTCTTCTGTAACGCAGGGTTAAGTTCGCAAACCGGCCTTATCCGGCCAGAACGACCGGGCGACGCAGGAAGGCCGGGACGTCATCGCCGAAAGGATTTCCGGCGAGAGACGCGGGCTGGCGGCTTTCAGCCTGATTAGCCTTCTGGGGCGTCTTCTGGGCCGCAGGCGTCGTCTTGCCTTCGGCCTTCTTGCGGCTGCGCGTGCGTTGAGGCGCGGCTTCGGCTTCAGACGCGGGCGTCGGCGCTGTTTCAACCTGGGTTTCGACTTCGACGGGCGTTTCTTCGACTGAACGACGCGAACGGCCTCCGCGTTCGCTGCGTTCGCCGCGTTCACGGCCGCGGCTTGAGCGGCTGTCGTCGCGCGGGCGGTCTTTGATGGAGGCGAAGTCGATGCCGTCCAGCGGCAGCTCGACCGGCTCCTTCTTGATCAGCTTCAGCACCTTATCCAACGACTTGTCGTCGGCGGGCGTCACGATCATGAAGGCCTCGCCCAGACGCCCGGCGCGGCCGGTGCGGCCGATGCGGTGGACGTAGTCGTCGGCGTGGTGCGGAACGTCATAGTTGAAGACATGGCTGACGGCCGGAATATCCAGACCGCGTGCGGCGACGTCCGAGGCGACCAGCAACTTGAGCGCGCCGCTGCGGAAATCGGCCAGGGTCTTCATCCGCAGCGACTGGTCCAGATCGCCGTGGATCGGCGCGGCGTCGAAACCGTGGACCTGCAGCGACTTGGCGACGATGTCGACTTCCGACTTACGGTTGCAGAAGACGATGCCGTTCTGAATTTCGCCGCGCTCGACCAGGGCGCGCAGGGCCGTGCGCTTGGCCTTGGGGTCCGATGTCGGCAGGCGGGTGATGTGCTGGGTGATGGTGTCGGCGGTCGTGGCCGGGCGCGCCACCTCGATCCGGGTCGGATCCTTGAGGAACTGCTGCGTCAGGCGCGTGATCTCCGGCGGCATGGTGGCCGAGAAGAACAGGGTCTGGCGACGTGGCGGCGTCAGTTTGAAGATGCGCTCGATATCCGGAATGAAGCCCATGTCCAGCATCCGGTCGGCCTCGTCGACCACCATCAGCTCAACGCCGGTCAGCAGCATCTTGCCGCGGTCGAACAGGTCCAGCAGGCGGCCCGGCGTGGCGATCAGCACGTCCACGCCCTTGTTCAGGGCGGCGACCTGGTCGCCCATCGACACGCCGCCGATCAGCAGCACCCAGTTCAGACGCGTACCCTTGGCGTATTTGGCGAAGCTCTCGGCCACCTGGTCCGCCAGTTCGCGGGTAGGGGCCAGCACCACGGCGCGCGGCATCCGGGCGCGGGCGCGGCCCGAGGCCAGGCGGTCGACCATGGGCAGGGTGAAGGCGGCTGTCTTGCCGGTGCCGGTCTGGGCGATGCCGAGGACGTCGCGTCCGGCGAGGGCCACCGGGATGGCCTGTTCCTGAATGGGGGTGGCGGTCGTGTAGCCGGTATCGGCGACCGCCTGCAGGGTCGTGGGCGAAAGGCCCAGCTTGGAAAACTCAGTCATGCAGTCCTGAAGGGACGGAGGATAACGTTCGCAAACGCCTTCAGCTGACGGAACCGCCCCTCGTGGGCGAGCGGGCGGCGCGCATCGCCAGTCCTGTTCCGAGCCTGCGGCCGTATAAAGAAAGCCCTACTCGTCAGTCAAGTATTTCCGTTCGCAATGGCTCCGCTTGGCAACAGCGGCGCGGGCTGTATGGTCGCCTCGGGGACTGGGAGAAGGATGTCGAATGCGCGTAGCCGTATTGATCGCGGTGATGCTTGTCGCTCCAGTCAGCGCCAAGGCGTCGGATCGTGGACGGGCTGCTGACGCCATGCAGGCGGCGTTCGGCAATACGGTTGTCTCCCACTATCCTGACGGCGATTGGGTCAAACACTGGTTTGATCGCGACGGGGCCTATCGCGCCCTGTTTTCAGACGGGCGCCGTCTGACGGCTCGCTGGGCGCGCGAAGGCGACAAGATCTGCCTGAACGAGATTCGCCCCCGCATGATCATTTCGCGATTCTGCACCCCATATATCGAGGCGTCCGTGGGTGAGAGCTGGCCGGGGCGCGATCCATTGGGACGCCGCGTCCGCAATGAACTGGTCGCGGGACGGTAGATCAGGTTCGCTTCCAAGAAAAACGCCCCCGTTCGCAAGAGCGGGGGCGTTTTCCTTTATTCGGCTTCGGCGGCCTTGGCTTTCTTGGCGGGCGCCTTCTTCGCGGCCGGTTTCTTGGCCGCAGGCTCCTTCTTCGCCGCGGGCTTTTTCGCAGCGGCCTTCTTGGCGGGCGCCTTCTTCTTCGGCGCGGCGCCGGCCTTGGCGGCCAGCAGGGGCAGGGCGGCCTCCAGCGTCATGTCTTCGGGCGCCGTGCCCTTGGGCAGGGTGGCGTTGATCTTGCCCGACTTGACGTAGGGGCCGTAGCGACCGGCCATGACCTGAACGGCCTCGCCCGTATCCGGGTGGGCGCCCAGTTCCTTCAGCGGCGCCGCGGCCGAGGCGCGGCCCGCACGACCCGCGCGCTTTTCAGCCAGCAGGGCCACGGCGCGGTTCAGGCCTACGTCGAACACTTCCTCGATGTCCGCGACGTTGGCGTAGGTGCCCGCGTGCGCCACGAACGGGCCATAGCGGCCCAGGCTGGCCGTGATCATCTTGCCGTCTTCAGGGTGCGGACCCACGTCGCGCGGCAGACTGAGCAGCCGCAGGGCGCGCTCCAGATCCATCGACGCCGGGGTCCAGCCCTTGGGCAGGGACGAGCGCTTGGGCTTTTCTGCATCCGGCGGCGTGGTTTCGACATAGGGGCCGAAACGGCCGATCTTCAGGTGCACCAGCTGGCCGGTCGCCGGATCGACGCCCAGTTCGCGATCGCCGCTCTCGGCGCCGCCGTCGGCTGCGTCAGGCGAGGCGACGGGACGCGTGTATTTGCATTCCGGATAGCGCGAGCAGCCGATGAAGGCGCCAAAGCGGCTGGTCTTCAGACTGAGTTGGCCTTCGTGGCAGACCGGGCACTGACGCGGGTCAGAACCGTCGCCCTTGTCCGGGAAGATGTGCGGGCCCAACGCCTCGTTCAGGTGATCCAGGATCGCCGTGGTGCGCAGTTCGCCGGCCGCTTGCGTCGCGGCGTGGAAATCCTGCCAGAAGCGGCGCAGCAGCGTCTTCCAGTCCAGGTCGCCCGCCGACACCTCGTCCAACTGGGTCTCAAGCGCGGCGGTGAAGTCGTATTCGACCCATTTGGCGAAGAACTGCTCCAGGAAGGCCGTGACCAGCCGTCCCTTGTCCTCTGGGAAGAAGCGGTTTTTGTCCATGCGGACGTATTCGCGGTCGCGCAGAGTCGTCAGGATCGAGGCGTAGGTCGACGGGCGGCCGATGCCCAGCTCTTCCAGCTTCTTGACCAGGGTGGCTTCAGAGAAGCGCGGCGGCGGCTCGGTGAAGTGCTGGTCGGTGCGGATCGCCTCGACCTTGGCCTTGGCGCCTTCCTTCAGCGCGGGCAGGCGGCCGCCTTCGTCGTCCTCGTCCTCGGCGCCTTTCTGCTTTTCGTCGCGGCCTTCTTCATAGGCGGCGATGAAGCCGTCGAAGACCACGACCTGGCCGGTGGCGCGCAGGCCTGTCTGACCGTCGGGCGTCTCGATCTCGACCGTGGTTCGGTCCAGACGCGCCGATTCCATCTGTGAGGCGATCATCCGCTTCCAGATCAGCTCATACAGCCGCTGCAGGTCGCTATCGAGCCGCAGGGTGTCGGGGCTGCGCAGGATGTTGGTCGGACGGATGGCTTCGTGCGCTTCCTGCGCGTTCTTGGCCTTGGTCTTGTAGTAGCGCGGCTCGGCCGGGACATAGGCCGGGCCGAAACGCTGGCCGATGGCCTCGCGAGCCTGGGCGATGCCCTCGGGCGTCACATAGACGCCGTCCGTACGCATATAGGTGATCAGGCCGCCGGTGTCGTCGACGCCCTCATACAGCTTCTGCGCCGCCTGCATGGTGCGCTGGGCGGTGAAGCCCAGCTTGCGCGCGGCTTCCTGTTGCAGGGTCGAGGTGGTGAAGGGCGGGGCGGGGGACCGCTTGGCCGGCTTCTTCTCCACCGACTTGATGGTGAAGTCGCCGCTGTGGACGGCTTCGCGCGCGGCCATCGCCATGGCCTCGGACACGATGTCCAGACGCTGGACGCGCTTGCCTTCATGCTTGACCAGGCGGGCGGTGAAGGGCGGGCTGTCGGCGATCAGATCGGCCTCGATCGACCAGTATTCCTGCGCCTTGAACCGCTCGATCTCCATCTCGCGATCGACGACGATGCGCAGGGCGACCGACTGAACGCGGCCCGCCGAACGGGCGCCCGGCAGCTTGCGCCACAGCACCGGAGACAGGTTGAAGCCCACCAGATAGTCCAGCGCCCGGCGCGCCAGATAGGCGTCCACTAGCTCCATATCCAGCTGGCGCGGGTTGGCCATGGCCTCCAGCACGGCGGACTTGGTGATGGCGTTGAAGGTGACGCGCTGGACATCCGTGTCCTTCAGCGCCTTCTTCTTGTTCAGGATCTCCAGAACGTGCCAGCTGATCGCCTCACCCTCGCGGTCGGGGTCGGTGGCCAGGATGACGCGGTCGGCGGCCTTGGCGGCCTCGGCGATCTCGGACAGGCGCTTGGAGGCCTTGGCGTCCACCTCCCAATGCATGGCGAAGTCATCGTCAGGCAGGACGGACCCGTCCTTGGACGGCAGGTCGCGGACGTGGCCGTAGGAAGCCAGAACCTTATAGTCCGAGCCCAGGTATTTATTGATGGTCTTGGCCTTGGCGGGGCTCTCGACGATGACGAGATTCATGGCGCTCTATCGGGGAAAAGGGGGCGCGAACGTGGTTGCGGCGCGGCCGGAAGTCAATCGGCGCATTTCAAGTGGGCAACCTTTCCGGGTAACGCGAGTTTGCAAACCATTGTAAGTTGTGTTCCTCTGAGGCGTTCTCGGGAGGGTTGACGATGAGCAAGACAGCACAGCGACGCCGAGAGGCGCCAAGCCCTGATCTGACGGACTATCCGGTTCGTGAATATGTGGCCGCCATGGCTATGGAATTGGCCGGAATGGCCCGCTGGGACGGGGACGAAAGGCTGGCCGGCATTCTGGAGAATGCGGCGGACATGGCTCGCCGCACCGCCCCGGCCTAGGTCGAGGCCATACCGCCGGGCAGCAAGGTCGCCCGCCCTGCGAGATCAAGCTCCAGCAGGGCGGCGGCTGTTTCGGCAATCGACAACCTGGCGGCGCGCGCCAGTTCGTCGCGACTGACCGGCGAAGGGGACAGCAGGGCTTCTATCCGATCCAGCACCTCGTCATCCATCTGTTCCGGTCGCTCGGCGTCGAACGGCGAATCAGCGGGCGGCTCTCTCAGGGTTCGTAGAGAGGCGAAGGCGCGCTCTATATCCTCGATCCCCTCGCACAGGATGGCGCCCTGACGCAGCAGTTCGTTCGGCCCTTTGGAGCGCGGGTCCAACGGCGAGCCGGGCACGGCGAAGACATCGCGGCCCTGTTCGCCCGCCAGCCTGGCGGTGATGAGAGAGCCGGACCGGATTTCAGCCTCGACGACAACCACGCCGCGCGACAGGCCCGAGATGATGCGGTTGCGGCGAGGGAAGTCGCGCGCCTGCGCTCGCGCGCCGACGGGACTTTCCGAGACGATGCAGCCGCGCTCGGCGATCTGGCGATACAGCTCGGCGTTGTCGGACGGATAGATGTCGTCCACGCCGCCGCCCAGAACGGCGACCGTGCCGGCATCCAGAGCGCCGAGGTGGGCCGCCGCATCGACGCCGCGCGCCAGACCCGAGACGACCACGTGGCCTTGTTCGCCTAACTGCTGGGCCAGGCCGCGCGCGATGCGCTGGCCGCCCGCCGAGGCGATACGCGCGCCGACGATGGCCATGCAGGGCCGCTGCATCAGCGCAGCATCGCCGAGGGTCCACAACAGAGGCGGCGGCGGATCGACGGCGGCGAGGGTCTCGGGATAGGCGGCCTCGCCCCACAGGATCAGCCGCGCGCCGATGCGGGCGCCTGCCTCAAGCTCGGCCTCAACGACTTCGGGCGCCGGAATGGAATAGCCGGTGCGTCCCCGACTGCGGATCAGATCGGGCAGGGCCTCCAGCGCGCGCTCGGCCGTGCTGAACCGCTGGAGCAACTGGGAGAAGGCCACGGGGCCGACGCGGTCGGTCCGGGCGAGCCGGAGGCGGGCGAAACGCTCTGCCTCCGACAGCGACGTCACGCCTTCTTGGCCCCGATCTTGGGCTCGGCGCCCTTCAGCAGGCGGCCGATGTTCTCATGATGCCGAATGAAGATCAGCACGGCGGTGAAGACCGCCATGATAAAGACCGGCTGCGGCGCGGGCAGACCCAGCGCGGGCAGGGGCAGAAGGGCGTACAGCGGCGTCAGCGCCGCCGCCACCAGGGCCGACAGCGAGGAATAGCGCAGGGCGAGGGCCATGATCAGCCAGGTCGCCGCCGCCAGCAGACCCAGCGGCCAGCACGCGGCCAGGATCAGGCCGAAGAAGGTCGCGACCCCCTTGCCGCCCTTGAACCCCAGCCAGACGGGGAACAGGTGGCCCAGAAAGGCCGCGCCGCCCGCGATGGCGCCCGCAGCGTCGCTGCCCAGCAGGTGCCGCGCGATCAGCAGGGCGACCGCGCCCTTGCCCGCATCCAGGATCAGGGTGGCGATGGCCAGATCCTTGCGCCCGGTGCGCAGGACGTTGGTCGCGCCGATATTGCCCGAGCCGATGTTGCGCACGTCGCCCGCGCCCGCCGCGCGGGTCAGGACCACGCCGAACGGAATGGAGCCCAGCAGGTATCCGCCAATAGCCACAAGCCCGAGCGTAAGGAGCGCCGGCCCCGCCAGATCCTGCAAGTGATTCGCTCCCCTTAACGTGCGTCGTGGACGATGCGGCCCGAAACGACGGTGAGCAAGACCTTCCCTTGCAGTCGCCGCCCGTCAAAGGGCGAATTCTTCGACTTGGAGCGCAGCGTCGCGGCGTCGATCACCACCGGCGCCCCGGCGTCGAACAGCACCAGATCGGCAGGCGACCCTTGCGACAGCTCACCAGCCTCCAGCCCCAGCAGGGCCGCGGGCCCCTGCGTCAGCGGCCGGAGAACGTCCAGCAGATCGACGCCGTATTCGTGGTGCAGGGTCAGGGCGGCGGGCAGCAGGGTCTCCAGACCCACGGCGCCCGGCTCGGCCTCGGCGAAGGGACGACGCTTGTTCTCGGCCGGTTCGGGGCAGTGGGCCGAGGTGATGACGTCGATCAGGCCGTCGCGAACCGCCTCGACCAGAGCCTGCCGGTCGCTTTCGGCGCGCAGGGGCGGGTCCAGCCGGTAGAAGGTCCGGTAGTCGCCGATGTCGATCTCGTTGAAGCACAGGTGGTTGATCGAGGCCGAGGCCGCGACCTCCAGCCCGCGCGCCCGGGCGCGGGCCAGCGTCTCCAGCGCGCCCTCGGTCGAGATCTGGTCGATCAGGAAGCGCGCGCCGGTCTGCTCGACCAGAGCCAGATCGCGCTCCAGTTGGATGCGTTCGGCGATGGCGGGGGCGCCGGACAGGCCCAGCCGGGTCGCCAGTTCGCCCGAGGTCGCGACCGCGCCCTCCGACAGCCAAGGCTCGGTCGGGCGACAGGCGATCAGGGCGTTGAACGAGGCGGCGTAGGACATCACCCGTTGCAGGGTGCGGGTGTTGCGGATCACCCGGTCGCCGTCGGTGAAATACAGGGCGCCCGCTTCGTGCATCAGGCCGATCTCGGCCATGCGCTCGCCGTCGCGGGCTTGCGTCGCCGCGCCCGCCGCGCGGACGTGGACCAGATCGAGCGCCGCGCCGCGCCGCTGGATGTGGTCGATCAGGGCCGGGTCGTCGATGGCCGGGTCGGTGTCGGGCTGGACGACGATGGTGGTGACGCCGCCCGCCGCCGCCGACAGGCTGGCCGACTTCAGCGTCTCCTTGGGTTCGTTGCCCGGCTCGCCGGTCTTGACCCGAATGTCGATCAGGCCGGGCGCCAGACAGCGGCCTTCGGCGTCGATGATCTGCACGCCCTCGGGGCGTTGCGTCGCCTGTCCGTGGATCACCTCGACGATGCGGCCGTCGGCGATCAGGATCGCGCCGGGGCCGTCATAGTCGCTGGCGGGGTCCAGCAAGCGGGCGTTGATGATGGCGAGCGGTTGCGTCTGGGCGGTCATGCGGCGCCTCCCGCGCGGCGGTGGGCGAGGGCGGCCAGAACGGCCATGCGGGCGGCGACGCCCATCTCGACCTGATCCTGGATCAGGGAGACGCTCAGGTCGTCGGCCACGTCGGAATCGATCTCCACGCCCCGGTTCATCGGGCCGGGGTGCATGACCCTGGCGTTCGGCGCGGCCCAGGCCAGCTTTTCGCGGTCCAGACCCCAGAAGCGGAAATATTCGCGCGTAGAGGGGATCAGCGCGCCCGCCATCCGCTCAAGCTGAAGGCGCAGCATCATCACCACGTCACAACCGGCCAGACCCTCCTTCATGTCGTGGAAGACCTCGCAGCCCCAGCGGTCGGCGTCGCCCGGCACCAGCGTCGGCGGTCCGATCAGCCGCACCCGCGCGCCCATCATCTGCAGCAGGGCGACGTTCGAGCGCGCCACGCGGCTGTGGGCGATGTCGCCGCAGATGGCGACGCTCAGCCCGCCCACGTCGCCGAAAGCGCGGCGGATGGACAGCAGGTCCAGCAGGGCCTGCGTCGGGTGTTCATGGCGTCCGTCGCCCGCGTTGACGACCGCGCAGCCGACCTTCTGCGACAGCAGGTCCACCGCGCCCGAAGACGCATGGCGCACCACCAGAATCTCCGGCTTCATGGCGTTCAGCGTCACGGCGGTGTCGATCAGCGTCTCGCCCTTCTTCACCGAGGAAGAGGCGACCGGCATGGTCACCACGTCGGCGCCCAGACGCTTGGCTGCGATCTCGAAAGAGGAGCTGGTTCGCGTCGAGTTCTCGAAGAACAGATTCACGACCGTCTGGCCGCGCATCAGGTCGACGCCCTTAGCCGATTGCCTGTTGAAGTCGACGAAGGCGTCGGCCAGGTCCAGCAAGGCCAAGGCGGCCGGTGGATGGAGGTCTCCGGCGGCGAGGAAGTGGTCGCGGGGGAACGGCGTCAGCCGTTCCTTGATGAGATCGGTGACAGGCGCTGCGTGGGTCATTGAGACGCCGCTATAGGCGGGACTCAGGCCAGATGGAATAGCAGCAGGGCCGCAGGGATGCCGATGACCGAGAATACCGTCGTCGCCGCGATGATCCCGGCCATCAGCGGGGCGTCGCCGCCCATCTGTCGCGCCAGCACATAGGCCGAGGCGGCGCCGGGCGCGGCTCCGCACAGCAGGGCGATCCCCTGCGCCAGTTCATCGCCGCCATACAGACGCGCCAGCTGCCACATGGCCAGCGGCGTCACGATCATCTTGACCACGACCACGGCGCCGACCGTAACGCGGGTGCGGGCCAGTTCGCGGAAGCTGAGGCCTGCGCCCGCCACGATCAGGCCCAGCGGCAGGGCGGCCGATCCCAGCAGTTGCAGCGTCTCGGCTACCCCCGGCGGCTTGGGCGCGCCCGAGAAGTTCAGCGCGAGCCCCAGCAGACAGGCCAGCAGGATGGGGTTGGACATCATCGCCCGGAACAGGGCCTTGGGCGAGGCGCCGCGCTGGTCCGCGCCCCATTTGGCCAGGACGATGACGCTCAGAATGTTGCTGACCGGGATCATGGCGGCGATGACCACGGCGGCGAGGCCCACGCCTTCAGGCCCGAAGGTCGCCTGCACGACGGGCAGGAAGACGAAGCTGTTCCAGCGGATCATGCCCTGAAAGACGCTGGTGTAGGCCGGGCCGCTGAGTGGCAGCAGGGGCTTTGAAAGCAGGGTCAGCGCCGAGATGATGATGGACACCGTCACGGCGGCGGCGCCCGCCGCGCCTGCGGTCGATCCCGACAGGTCCGCGTTCCAGATCGCCGGGATCAGGAAGCCGGGATAGAGGACATTGATGGCCAGCTTCTCGATCGGCCGCCAGGCGGCGTCGGGCAGATAGTCCGACTTCTTCAGGCCATAGCCGAGCGCCAGCAGCAGGAAGACCGGCAGGACGCCCGCGAGAATGGCCGCCATCTCAGGGGCGCAACCGGTCCAGCGCGCCTTGCAGGATCCAGGCGGCGGCGGTGCGGTCCACCACATCGGCGCGGCGCTTGCGGGTCAGGTCCAGCTCGTCGATCAGGAAGCGTTCGACCGCCGTAGTCGACAGCCGCTCGTCCTGAAAGGCGACGTTGACCGGCCGGAACCGCTCCAGATTGCGGGCGAAGGCGCGGCACGACTGGGCGCGCGGCCCCTCGCTCCCGTCCATGTTCAGCGGCAGGCCGATGATCAGAGCAGAGACCTTGCGGCCATCCATGATCCTGAAAAGCTGTTCGGCGTCCTGACTGAACTTGGTCTTGCGGATCAGCTCCAGCGGGCTGGCGATGATGCGCCCGGCGTCGGAGGCGGCGACGCCGATGGTGTTCTCGCCCAGATCTAGACCCAGCCACGGGGTGTTGGGCGGGCAGGCGGCGGAGAGGTCTGAGAGATCAAATACAGGCACGGGCGGGCGTTAGGCTCAGATGGGCCGCGTGTCAAAGCGCGGAGCCCTTTACCCGCTCATCCCGGCGTCTGCAGGGATGAGCGGTGAGGGGTGGTGACTCACACGTCATCATCCCCGACCGGCCCGCCTTCATTCTCCATGCGGCGGATCGAACGGACATCCTTGCGGGTGAACTTCAGCCGCACGCCCAGGCCGCCATCCTCTTCATTCAGAAACACGGCCCCGCCTTCCTCCAGCGCAGCCTGAAGGCGGCCGCGGGCCTCGTCGCCGGGGTCGACGTTCTCGCGTTCGAAGTCGGCCAGGACATCGACCGTCAGGCCGGACAGGCGGGCCACATGGTCGCGCGGCCATTGCACCAGGGCGCGCGCGGCGCGGGCTTGGGGGCCGGTGATCTTCATGGTCGGGTCTCCTTGCAGGCGGGCCTTCATAGTCGCGGCAGGCGGAGGATCAGGATAGGGGGCCTTTGGTCGCCATGGTCAAGCTGGACGAAGAGCGGCGTCCGATCCTTGTCGAAGCGGCGTTGAAACGCTAATCCCGCCCCCTCAGACTCTCATGCTTTGGAGGGCCGCATGGCCATCGACGCCGCGACGGTGCGCAAGGTTGCGCATCTCGCCCGCATCAAGACCCCCGAGGACCGCCTGGAGCCGCTGGCCCAGGAGCTGAACGGCATCCTGCAGTGGATCGAACAGCTGGACGAGGTGGACGTGCAGGGCGTCGAGCCGATGACCTCCAACGTGTCTCAACCCTTGCGTCTGCGCGACGACGTGGTGACGGACGGCGGCAAGGTCGCCGACGTCCTGTCCAACGCGCCCAAGTCCGCCGACGGCTTCTTCGTCGTGCCCAAGGTCGTGGAGTAAGTCATGACCGATCTGACCAAACTGACGCTGGCCGACGCCGTCGACGGGCTGAAGGCCAAGACCTTCTCGTCGCAAGAGCTGACCCAGGCCTTCCTGACCAATATCGAGGCTTCGAACCCGACCCTGAACGCCTATATCGAGGTGACGGCGGACAAGGCGCTGGAACAGGCGCGCGCCTCTGACGCCAAGCTGGCCAAGGGCGAGGGCGGGGCGCTGGAAGGCGCGCCGCTGGGGATCAAGGACCTGTTCTGCACCGAAGGCGTGCAGACGACCGCAGCCTCCAACATGCTGCGCGGTTTCGTCCCGCCGTATGAATCGACCGTCACCGCCAATCTGTGGCGCGACGGGGCGGTCATGCTGGGCAAGCTGAACATGGACGAGTTCGCCATGGGCTCGGCCAATGAGACCTCGGCCTTCGGTCCGGTGAAGAACCCGTGGAAAGCCAAGGGTTCAGACGCCGAACTGACTCCGGGCGGCTCGTCCGGCGGCTCGGCCTCGGCCGTGGCCTCCGACCTGTGCCTGGCCGCGACGGCCTCGGACACCGGCGGTTCGATCCGCCAGCCCGCCGCCTTCACCGGCACGGTCGGCATCAAGCCGACCTACGGCCGCGCCAGCCGCTTCGGCATGGTGGCTTTCGCCTCGTCGCTGGACCAGGCCGGGCCGATCACCAAGACTGTGAAGGACGCGGCCCTGCTGCTGAAGTCCATGTGCTCGTTTGACGCCAAGGACTCGACCAGTCTCGACGTCCCGACCCCCGACTGGACTCAGTCGGTCGGCCAGTCGGTCAAGGGCCTGCGCATCGGCGTCCCGGCGGAATATCTGATCGATGGCATGTCCGAAGAGATCAAGGCGCTGTGGGAGCAGGGCGTCGCCTGGCTAAAGGCTGCCGGATGCGAGATCGTCGAGATCAGCCTGCCGCACACCAAATACGCCCTGCCGACCTATTACATCGTGGCTCCGGCCGAGGCGTCGTCGAACCTGGCCCGTTATGACGGGATGCGCTTCGGCCATCGCGCCGAGGACTTCTCGTCGCTGGACGACCTCTACGCCGCCTCGCGCGCCGAGGGTTTCGGCAAGGAGGTCCAACGCCGCCTGACCATCGGCGCCTATGTGCTGTCAGCGGGCTTCTACGACGCCTATTACGTCAAGGCGCTGAAGGTGCGTCGTCGCATCGCCGAGGACTTCGACAATGTCTGGGGCAAGGTGGACGCCATCCTGACGCCGTCCACTCCGTCGGCCGCCTTCGCCATCGGCGACAAGCAGATCGACCCCCTGACCATGTATCTGAATGACGTCTTCACGGTGACGACCAATCTGGCCGGTCTGCCGGGCATCTCTGTGCCTGCGGGGCTGAACAGTGAGGGGCTGCCGCTGGGCCTGCAGGTCATCGGCAAGGCCCTGGATGAAGCGACCGTCTTCCAGGTCGCGGGCGCCCTCGAAGACGCGGCGGGTTTCGTCGCCAAGCCGGACCGTTGGTGGTGAGCATGACTGAGAACTCCAAACTGATCCAAGGCCGCACCGGCGCTTGGGAAATCGTCATGGGTCTGGAGATCCACGCCCAGGTCGCCTCGAACGCCAAATTGTTTTCGGGCGCGGCGGTCGGCTTCGGCGCCGGGCCGAACGAGCAGGTATCGCTGATCGACGCGGGCTTCCCCGGCATGCTGCCGACCCTGAACAAGTATTGCGTCGAGCAGGCGGTGAAGTCGGGCCTGGGCCTGCGCGCCCAGATCAATCTGAAGAGCCAGTTCGACCGCAAGAACTACTTCTATCCCGACCTGCCGACCGGCTATCAGATCAGCCAGCTGTATCACCCCATTGTGGGCGAAGGCGTGGTCGAGGTGGAGGCCGAGGACGGCAGCTTCTTCAACGTCGGCATCGAGCGCCTGCACCTGGAACAGGACGCGGGCAAGCTGATCCACGACCTGTCGCCGACCGAATCCTACGTCGACCTGAACCGTGCGGGCACGGCGCTGATGGAGATCGTTTCGCGCCCCGATATCCGCTCGCCGGAAGAGGCGGTCGCCTACGTCAAGAAGATCCGGACCATCCTGATCTACCTGGGCACTTGCGACGGCGACATGGAGAAGGGCAATCTGCGCGCCGACGTGAACGTATCGGTCTGCCGCGCCGGAAACTACGACAAGTTCAAGGAAACGGGCGACTTCAGCTTCCTGGGGACGCGCTGCGAGATCAAGAACGTCAACAGCTTCCGCTTCATTTCTCAGGCGATCCAGTATGAGGCGCGCCGCCAGATCGAGATCCTCGAAGACGGCGGTTCGATCACGCAGGAGACCCGTCTGTTCGATGCAGCGAAGGGCGAGACGCGCTCCATGCGCTCCAAGGAAGAGGCGCAGGACTATCGCTATTTCCCCGATCCCGACCTGCTGCCGCTGGTGCTGGAACAGGCGTGGATTGACGAGATCAAGGCCAGCCTGCCGGAACTGCCCGACGACAAGCGCCGCCGCTTCATGAGCGAATACGGCCTGTCGCAGTACGACGCTGGCGTGCTGATCTCGGAACAGGCCAAGGCCGACTATTTCGAGGCCGCCGCCAAGGGCCGCGACGCCAAGCTGGTGTCCAACTGGGTGACGAACGAGGTCTCGGCCCGCCTTGCCGCCGACGGCAAGGATTTCAGCGATAACCCGCTGCCCGCCGCGCATGTGGCCCAACTGGTCGAGCTGATCGAGACCAACGTCATCTCGTCCAAGATCGCCAAGGAAGTCTTCGACTACGTCTGGAACGGCGAAGGCTCGCCCGCCGAGGTGGTCGAGAAGCACGGCCTGAAGCAGGTCACCGACACCGGCGCCATCGAGAAGGCGGTGGACGAGATCATCGCCGCCAACCCGGACAAGGCCGCCGCCGTCGCCGAGAAGCCCCAGGCCATCGGCTGGTTCGTCGGTCAGGTCATGAAGGCCACCGGCGGTAAGGCCAACCCGGCCGCCGTCAACGACATCCTGAAGGCCAAGCTGGGTCTCTGATACAGCGCCTGACCCTGGGGGGCTCCCAGGGTCAGGCTGCCCGACAGGATTACAGACTGTCGACCATCACCAGTTCGGCGTCTTCCTTGGCCGTGATGGTGATCGTCGGCTCGTCGATGATGCCCGCGCCATCGCGCGCGTTCAGCGTCGTGCCGTTGACATCCACCTGGCCCACGGCGGGCACCAGATAGGCGCGGCGGCCGCTGGCCAGATCATAGGACAGACTTTCGCCCGCCTTCAGGGTGGCGGCCAGCACCTTGGCGTCGGCGTTGATCGTCAGCGCCTCGTCCGCCGGATCGCCCGAGGCGACAATGGTGAAACGGCCCGAGCGGTCGCTCTTGGGGAACTCGCGCTGTCCCCACGAGGGCTGGGCGCCCGGCCGATCCGTCTCGATCCAGATCTGGAACAGCGTCGTGAGCTCGTTCTCCATATTGTATTCGGCGTGACGCACGCCGGTCCCGGCGCTCATCACCTGAACGTCGCCCGCCGCGGTGCGGCCGGTATTGCCCATCGAGTCCTGGTGGGTGATCGCCCCGGTGCGGACATAGGTGATGATTTCCATGTCGGCGTGCGGGTGGGGCGGAAAGCCCGACTGCGCGGCGATCTCATCGTCGTTCCAGACGCGCAGGCGTCCCCAGCCCATGCGCTTGGGATCATAGTAGTTGGCGAACGAGAAGTGATGTTTGGCGTTCAGCCAGCCGTGGTTGGCGCCGCCGAGGGTGTTGAAGGGTCTGACGTCGATCATTGTGCGCTCTCCGATTGTGCGCAGCCTGCGCCGCGCCGTTGGAAAACCATATAGGCAACTACAACTGTTACGAAAAGGGGGCGCCGAAACCCGCCTCAGCATTTGCCCGACTCCGCGCGGGGCGCTACAGCCTTCGGCTCTCCCTCCCTTGAGCGCCGAAAGAGCGACGCCATGCACGATATCCGAGCCATTCGCGACAATCCCGAAGCCTTCGTTGCGGGCTGGTCGTCGCGCGGCGTGGATGACGCCGCTGATGTCGTCGCGCGCATTCTGGCGCTGGACGTGGATTTGCGCGCCGCCCAGACGCGCGGCCAGGACGCCCTGGCCAAACGCAACGCCGCCTCCAAGGCCATCGGCGCCGCCATGGGTAAGAAGGACATGGCCGAGGCCGACCGGCTGAAGGCCGAGGTCGAAGCCCTGAAGGGCGAAATCGCCGAGGCGGGCGAGGCCGAAACCGCCAAGGGCGCCGAACTGCGCGACCTGCTGGCCGGGCTGAAGAACCTGGCCGCCGCCGATGTGCCGGACGGCGAGGACGAAAACGACAACGTCGAAGTCCTGAAGTGGGGCGAGCCCCGCACGACCGGCCCGGCCAAGGATCACGCCGATCTGGGCGAGGCTCTTGGCTTGCTGGACTTCGAGGCTGCGGCCAAGATGTCCGGCTCGCGCTTCGCCGTGCTGAAAGGCCAACTGGCGCGTCTGGAACGCGCCATCGGCCAGTTCATGCTGGACATGCAGACGGACAAGCACGGGTATCAGGAAGTCGCGCCGCCCTACATGGTCAAGGACGAGGCCATGTTCGGCACCGGGCAACTTCCCAAGTTCGAGGAAGACCTGTTCCGTTCGGGCGAGCATCTGCTCATCCCCACTGCCGAAGTGTCCCTGACCAACCTCGTGCGCGAGCAGATACTGTCCGAAGACGAGGTTGCTCAGCCCCTGCGCATGACCGCGCTGACGCCGTGCTTCCGCGCCGAGGCTGGTTCGGCGGGGCGCGATACGCGTGGCCTGATCCGCCAGCACCAGTTCTCCAAGGTCGAGATGGTCTCCATCTGCCGCCCGGAGGATTCCGAAGCCGAGCATGAACGCATGACCGGCTGCGCCGAGGCGGCGCTTCAGGCGCTGGAGTTGCCCTATCGCAAGGTGCTGCTGTGCAAGGGCGACATGGGCTTCTCGGCGCAGAAGACCTACGACCTCGAGGTCTGGCTGCCTTCTCAGAACACCTATCGCGAGATCAGTTCCTGCTCGAACTGCGGCGACTTCCAGGCCCGGCGCATGGACGCCCGGTTCAAGCGCGCGGGCGAGAAGAAGACCGAGTATCTGCACACCCTGAACGGCTCGGGTCTGGCGGTCGGCCGCACCCTGGTCGCGGTGATGGAAAACTATCAGCAGGAGGACGGGACCATCGCGGTTCCGGCCGCCCTGCAGCCCTATATGGGCGGACTCAAGACTGTAGGCGTAGCGTCCAACTGATGCGTATCCTCCTCACCAACGACGACGGCATCGAGGCCGAGGGCCTGGCCTGCCTCGAGAAGATCGCCCGCACCCTGTCGGACGATGTCTGGGTCGTCGCGCCTCAGACCGAGCAGTCGGCCAAGGGGCGGGGCATCACCCTGACCGAGCCGCTGCGCGTCAACAAGCTGGGTGATAAGCGGCTCGCCGTGACGGGGACGCCGACCGACTGCGTTATCCTGGCCGTCAACGACATCATGCCTGAGAAGCCCGACCTGGTGCTGTCGGGCGTCAATCGCGGTCACAACGTGGGCGAGGACGTCAGCTATTCCGGCACGGTGGCCGGAGCTCTGCAGGGCATGGCTTTCGGCATCCGCTCCATCGCCCTGTCGCAGTCGCTGGAGCGTTTCCACGACGACGTGGTGGCGCACTGGGAAACCGCCGAGGCCTTCGGCCCCGGCATCGTCGCCCGCCTGCTGGAGCAGAAATGGGGGGAGGGCGTAGTCATGAACGTCAACTTCCCGCGCCTGCCGCCTGAACTGGTCAAGTCGGTGGAGGTGACGCGCCAGGGCTTCCGCGACATCGGCGAGATGCACGCCATCCGCCGCACCGACCTGCGCGGCCGCGACTACTACTGGATGGCCTTCCGCGGCGCGCCGCAGGAGCACGCCGACGGCACCGATCTGCGCGCCATGGACGAGGGCCGTATCTCGGTCACGCCGCTGCACATCGACCTGACGCACATGCAGTCGGTCAACGATCTGAAGAAGGTGCTGGGCGGCGCCCCGCCCAAGGGGCCGCACGAAAAATGAGTCTCAGGGACGACCGCGCCGGCCGCTTGATCCTGTCGCTGCGGCGTCAGGGGGTGACGGACGCGCGGGTGCTGAAGGCGATGGAGTCCATCGACCGCGCCGTCTTCGTCCATGAGAAATTCCTCGATCAGGCGTGGGAGGATCAGGCCCTGCCGATCGACTGCGCCCAGACGATCAGCCAGCCCTATATCGTCGGCCTGATGACCCAGGCGCTGGACGTCCAGCCGCGCCACCGCGTCCTCGAGATCGGCACCGGCAGCGGCTATCAGTGCGCGGTGCTCAGCCGCATGGCGCGCTTCGTCTATTCGGTCGAGCGTTACAAGAGCCTCTTAACTGAGGCTGAGAACCGATTGAAAATCCTCGGTATCGACAACGTCTTCACCCGCCACGGCGACGGCGGGCAGGGCTGGCCGGAACAGGCGCCGTTCGACCGCATCATGGTGACGGCGGCCTCGCCGCACGAGCCGACGGAACTGTTGAAGCAACTGAAGCCGGGCGGCGTCCTGGTCGCGCCGGTCGGCCGCACCTCGGTGCAGATGCTGAACCGCTACACCGGCCAGCCGGACGGCAGTTTCCAGCGTGAAAGCCTGTGCGAGGTCCGCTTCGTTCCCCTGGTCGAGGGGACGGCGAAAGAGGGCTAGGGGGCGAAATCTCACCGCTCCATTAACCTTTCCGCCCCACTTTTGCGCGGGTTAGCGGGTTGGATTCTCCAACGGGTCGGGGCAAACCGGCGAGCATGGTTAATACGGAGAGACGCATGAGCGGCTTTACAGGCTGGATCAGGGCGGCGGCGGTCGTCGGCGGGGCGCTGGCGGTCACGGCGTGTTCGACCTATCCGAGCGAGCCGCGCTACTCGACCCGGCCGACGACGCCGGGCGGCTATCCGCAAGCGCCTCAGGGACAACAGCCGGGCGCCTATCCGAACAATCCCTATTATCAGGGCCAGGCGACGCAGCCGCAGCAGCCTGCACGGCCGCCGATCGAAGAAGGCCCGCGCGCCCCGGCGGGCAGCATCGAGGGCGGCGGTCTGCCGCCTCCGGGCGGGCCGGCCTATCCCTCGACGGGCGCGCCGATCACGGTGACGCCGCCGCCGACAGGCGGCAATCCGGGGATGCCGGGCGCCACCTATGTCATTCAGCCGGGCGATACGATTTCCGGCGTGGGCCGCCGTTTCCGCACGCCGGTGCAGATCCTGATCGACCTGAACGGCCTGGGGCCGCGCGGCGCCATTTCGGCCGGACAGCGCATCGTCCTGCCCGACAGCGCCGTGGACGGGGGCTCCGACCCGTACGCCACCGGCCCGTCGCCGGTCGGCGTCCGCACGCCGAACAACGGAATGGCCCCGCCGCCGCCTCCGCCGCCCAGCGGCAACGCGCCCCTGCCGCCGCCGACCCGCGCGCCTGCCGCCGCGGCGCCGGTCGCGCCCTCGACTCCGGTCGGCCAGCCGCTGGCCCTGCAGTGGCCGGTGCGCGGCGACATCTTGCGTCGCTTCGGCCCGGTGGGCATGGGCGAGCGCAATAACGGCATCAACATCGGCGCCTCGGCCGGAACCGAGGTCAAGGCGTCGGCCGACGGCACCGTGGCCTATGTCGGCGACGACATCGTGGGGCAGGGGCTGACGGTCCTGATCGTTCACCGCGACGGCTGGCGCACGGTCTATGGCCATCTGGGCTCGGCCACCGTGCGCGACGGAGCGCAGGTTCGCGCAGGCCAGGCCATCGGCACCGTGGGCCTGACCGCCGGCGACGGCCGTCCGTCGATCCATTACGAAGTGCGTCAAATGCGCGGCGATGATCCGGTCGCCCTGGACCCGTTGACGGTCCTTCCGCGCTGATGATGTGAAAAGAGGCGTCCGGGCGGCTGCGTCCGGACGTTCTTGTCATCAGGTCGCGTTGCAAAACGGCCCGGCGCACCCTAGTTTCCGCGCCTTGATTTCGAAGGGCCCCCAATGAAGGCGCGGCCCGCGTCGGGGAGTTTCCTAATGAACGCAGCCCAAGACGGCGGCCTGATGGCCCTGTTTATCAACATCGCCCCGATCCTGGCGATTTTCGTCCTCTTCTACTTCCTGATGATCCGCCCGCAGCAGAAGCGGATGAAGGCCCATCAGGCCTTGATCGCCGGCGTGAAGCGCGGCGACGAGGTCGTCCTGTCCAACGGCATGGTCGGCAAGGTCACCCGCGTCGAGGACGCTGAGGCCATGGTCGAGATCTCGCAGGGCGTGAACGTCCGCGTGGTCAAGGCGATGATCGCCGAGGTGCGCAACCGCACCGCCATCGCCGCCAACGACAAGGGCTGATAGCCTCGCCTCGGCGCGGCGCGCGCCGGCCCTGAAGAGAACCGAGACATGATTCAGCTTTCACGCTGGAAGATCACCCTGGTCGCGCTATCGCTCGTCCTCGGGTTGTTCCTGGCCTACCCGAGCGTGCTGTCGCCGGCGCAGCGCGAGGCTCTGCCGAGCTGGCTGCCGAGCAACGGCCTGAACCTGGGCCTGGACCTGCAGGGGGGCTCCTACCTCCTGCTGGAGGTCGATGTGCCCGAGATGCGCGAAAAGCGCGTCTCCAACCTGATGGAAGACGTTCGGGTTTCCCTGCGGGAAGATCAGGTCAACATCGTGGGCATGCAGCGCGAGCCCGGCGGGGTCGTCGTCACCGTCGCCGAGGGCGCGGCCTATGACACGGCCTTCAACACCCTGCGGACCATGGCTCAACAGGGCATGGGCGCGACCGGCCAGCCGGATCGGGTGGCGACCAAGCTTGGCGGAGGCCGCATCCGCTACGCCTTCACCGAAAGCGCCCTGAACGGCATGGGCGCAACCGCCGTCGATCAGTCGATCGAGGTCGTGCGCCGTCGTCTGGACAGCTCGGGCACCAAGGAAATCGCCATCACCCGCCAGGGCGCCGACCGCATCGTCGTCCAGGCGCCGGGCCAGAGCGATCCGGCCGAACTGGAGCGTCTGGTCGGCCGCACGGCTCAGCTGACCTTCCAGATGGTGGACACCTCGCCGACGGGGTTGAACGACGCCCTGGCCGGTCGCGTGCCCCCGGACGCTGAACTGCTGACCGACGATCAGGGCACGCCTTATCTGGTGAAGAGGCGCATTCTGGTTTCGGGTGAAAACCTGACCCGCGCCGGCGTCGGCTCTGACCAGAACCAGCGTCCCGCCATCGACTTCCAGTTCGACGGCCAGGGCGCCCGCCGCTTCGCCGAAGCGACCGCCCAGAACCTGGGCAAGCCCTTCGCCATCATCCTGGACGGCAAGGTGATCTCGGCCCCGACCATCCAGTCGGCCATCACCGGCGGCAGCGGCCAGATCACCGGCAGCTTCACGATCGCCTCGGCGTCGGAGCTGGTGAACCTGCTGAACGGCGGCGCCCTGCCGGCTCCGCTGAACGTCGAAGAGCGCCGCGTCGTCACCGCCGAACTGGGCGCTGACGCCGTGGCGGCCGGCGCCTTGTCGACCGCACTGGGCTTCGTCGTCATCGTTGTGTTCATGATCCTGGCCTACGGCTTCCTGTTCGGCGGGATCTCGGTGATCGGCCTGATTCTGAACGGCATCCTGATCGTCGCGGCCATGTCGCTGACCCAGGCGACGCTGACCCTGCCGGGCATCGCCGGTCTGATCCTGACCTTCGCCGTGGCGGTCGACGCCAACGTGCTGATCTATGAGCGGATGCGTGACGAAGCGCGTCAGGGTCGGTCGGTCGTGGCCTCGATGGACGCCGGCTTCAGCCGCGCCATGGGCACCATCATCGACGCCAACCTGACCACCCTTGTGGCGGCCATCATCATGTTCATGTTCGGCGCCGGCCCGGTTCGCGGCTTCGCCTGGACCCTGACCATCGGCGTCTTCACCTCCGTCTTCTCTTCGGTGCTGACGGCCCAAGTCCTGCTCGGTTACTGGCTCAAGATCGCCAAGCCGAAAAAACTGCCGATCGCGGAGTGATGTCGATGAACGGTTGGCCCATTATCAAACTGCTGCCGCACAAGACGAACTTCCACTTCGTCAAATACGCCAAGGGTTTCGCCATAATGTCGGCGATCCTGACGGTGGCGGCGATCATCGGTTGTTTCTATCCCGGCCTGAACCTGGGCATCGACTTCCGGGGCGGCGCCTCTATGGAAGTCGCCAAGCCTGCGGGGCAGGTGCTGGAACTGGACAAACTGCGCGGCGCGGTCAGCGGACTGGATCTGGGCGACGTCCAGGTGCAGGGCATCGCGCGGCGCGACACCAATGTGGACGACGGCTCGACCGCCATTGTTCGCTTCCAGGTGCCCGACAACGAAGACCAGAGCGCTGTCGTCCAGAAGGTGGAAAGCGCGATTAGCGACGCTGTCGGCGAGGTCGGCTATTCCGGCGTCAGCGTCGTGGGCTCCAAGGTTTCGGGCGAACTGTTGACCAACGGCGTCCTGGCTCTGGTCGTGGCCGTCGTGCTGATGTTCCTCTACATCGCCTTCCGCTTCCCGTGGCAGTTCGGCATCGGCGCCGTGGCGGGGCTGCTGCACGACGTGGCCCTGACCTTCGGCCTGATCGTCGCCCTGCGCATGGAGTTCAGCCTGAACCTGGTCGCGGCCCTGCTGACGGTCATCGGCTATTCGATGAACGACACCGTCGTCGTCTTCGACCGCCTGCGCGAGAACCTGCGCAAGTATAAGGTCATGCCGCTGCGCGAAGTCATCGACCTGTCGATCAACGAGACCCTGTCGCGGACCATCATCACCGGCGTGACGACCGTGATCGTTCTGATCGTCCTGGCTGTGTTCGGCGGCGAGGCCCTGCGCGGCTTCTCCATCACCCTGGCCTTCGGCGTGATCATCGGCACCTTCTCGTCCATCTATGTGGGCGCGCCGATCATCCTGCTGTGGGGCGTGGACCGCAGCGGCGGCGGCAAGGCCGACGCCACGCCGGTCAAGCTGGGTATGGCCAGCCGCCCCTAAAGGCGCTGTCGGCTTAAAGATCACGGCCCGTCTTCCGCAGGGGAGGCGGGCCGTGTGCGTTCTGGACTTGATGCCGCCGCCTCAATGGCCGAAGGGCCTCGCCATGACTGTTGATCTTGACGCTCAGGTTCGCGCCGCCGACCTCGACCGCTGGTTGGCCAGCCGCTTCGTGGCGGATGAGCAGGCGCGCGCCGATCTGATCGCCCTGTATGCTTTTGAGGCGGAACTGATGGCCATTCCCACGCGCGTGACCCAGCCGCTGTTGGCCGAGATGCGCTACGCCTGGTGGTCGGAACAAATGGACGGCGTCTTCTCCGACACGCCGCGGCTCGGCCATCCCGTGCTGGAGGCGCTGACGGCGGCGGTCTCCCGTCATGGCCTGGACCGCGCGCCGTTCGACGCCCTGATAGAGGCCCACATCGGCCGGGTTCACGGCGAGCCGCACGATCTGGAGGCCTTCTACGTCGGGCCGATGCAGGCGGCGGTGCGGATTCTGGCAGGGGAGGGGCATGACGCTGCGGCGGCCGCCGCCGGTCGCGTGCGCGCACTGGCCCAGACCGGACAGGTCGATCAGGCGCGCGCTTCCCGGCCCGAAGCCAACAAGGCGCTGCGAGCCTTGCCTGCCGATGCTTTTCCGGCCGTGGCCTCCGCTGCCCTGATTAAGTCGGACGAGCCGGAGCCATTCAAACGGCTGCGTCTGTTCTGGGCGGTGCTGAAGGGCCGGATCTGAACGGCGCCTTTGGTGTGCCTATATATTAGGAATTGCTAATCTAAAATCATGGCATATATTTGGGCCATGGTTGATCTTGAACTTATGGGGCTCGAGCGGTTTCAAGCCAGCGCGGGCGACGCCTCGCGGCTGTTGAAGGCGCTGTCCAATGAGCACCGCCTGATGATCCTGTGCCAGATCGGCGAGGACGAACGACAGGTCGCCGACCTGCGGGTCGGTCTGTCGCAATCGGCGTTGTCCCAGCATCTGGCGCGGCTGCGCGACGACGGTCTGGTCAGCGCGCGCAAGAGCGGCACCGCCGTCTTCTACCGCATCGCCGACCCCGCAGCCCTGAAGGTGATCGCCGTCCTGGCCGAGATCTTCTGCCCGCCTGAGGCGCATTGAACGCCGCCGCTTCCTGAAGCTTTTTCTGATGAACCCGCTGGTTGCCCTGTCCCCCGCCGATGTCGCCGCTCGCCTGAAGGCGGGTGCGGCCGTGCTGATCGACGTGCGCGAGCCTGACGAACATGCGCGCGAATACATCGCCGGCGCCGTGACGGCGCCCCTGTCCGCCTTTGAAGGCGCCGACCTTGGCCTCAAGCCCGGCAAGGACGTGATCTTCATGTGCCGCAGCGGCAACCGCACGGCAGGCAACTGCGATCGTCTGGCCGCCCGCATCGACGGCCCATCTCACGTTCTGGCGGGCGGTCTGGACGCCTGGAAGAAGGCGGGCCTGCCGGTCGTCGCCGACCGCAAACAGCCGCTGGAGCTGATGCGTCAGGTGCAGATGGCGGCGGGCGGGCTGATCCTGCTGGGCGGGGCGCTGGGCGTCATGGTCCATCCCGCCTTCTGGGGGATCAGCGCCTTTGTCGGGGCGGGCCTGTTCGTGGCTGGCGCGACCGGTTTCTGCGGCATGGCGCGGCTGCTGGCGGTTATGCCCTGGAACCGTCGGATGAAGCGGGCCTAAGCCTCTACCGTAGCAATCAACCGCGCGAGCAGGGCGCCCAGCGCGGCCTGCTCCTCGCGCGACAGGCCGGCCAGGATGGCCTGACTTTCCGCCATGTGCAGCGGCATCATGGCCTCGATCAGATCGAATCCCTCGGGCGTCAGCCTGACCAGCGAAGCGCGGCGGTCGCCGGGGTGGGGCGTGCGCTCGATCAGGCCGGACTTCTGCAACCGGTCCAGCCGCGCCGTCATGCCGCCGGACGACATCATCGTCGCCTCATAGAGCGCCGTCGGTGTCAGGCCATCGGGCGAGGGGGCGCGGCGCAGCGTAGCCAGAACATCGAACTCGCCATGCTGCAGCCCATGGCGGGCGTAGAGCGGGGCCTGCCGCTCGCGCGCGACCACGATGGACGCCTCATGCAGACGGCCCAGCGTCTCCATCGCCAACAGGTCCAGGTCGGGGCGCGCAACGGCCCACTGGGCTGCGGCGCGAGCGGCGCGATCGGTCATTGTCTTGACATCAAGATATTCGATGTCGAGATATTATCGCCTTCTGCTGCCGGAGTCACCTCGGATGGACCAGTCGAACGCCTCGCCGCTGTCGCGCGGCGCGGGCCTGTTGTTGATCGCGGCCATCTTCGCCCTGGCGCTGAACCTGCGACCGGCGATGGCGGCGGTCGGGCCGCTGCTCGACCTGATCGAGGCGACGACCGGCATGGATTCGACCATGGCCAGCCTGCTGACGACACTGCCGGTGGCCATGATCGGCGTCGGAGCCCTGTCGATCCGCCCCTTGCGACGCCGCCTGGGCGAGCGGATGGGCATACTGCTCGGCGCCGTTCTCATCGCCCTGGCCTGCCTGGCCCGTTGGCCGTTCAGCAGCACAAGCGGCCTGATCCTCAGCGCCGTGGTGGTCGGCGTCGGCGTAGCCCTGATCCAGGCCCTGGCGCCTGTCGTCATCAAGCGCGCCTTTCCGACGCGGTTCGGCACGGTCATGGCCGTCTACACGACCGGCATCATGGGCGGGGCCGCCGTGGCGGCGGCGACGGCCGCGGGCTTCGCCGAGGCGTTCGGCTGGGCCGTCGCGCTGGCGCTCTGGTCGGTTCCGGCCCTTGTGGCGGCCGTCGTCTGGATGATCGCCTCGCGCGCGCCGGCCGCCGAAGAACCGAACCGCCTGGCCGTGGCAGAAGGGACCGACCCCGAGCTCCCGTTCTGGAAACAGCCCCGCGCCTGGGCGCTGGTCCCCATTCTGGGGCTGGGCACCTCGGCCTATACGCTCGTGCTGGCCTGGCTGCCGCCCTACTATGTCGACATGGGGCAGGCGAGGGCGACGGCGGGCTTCCTGCTCAGCGGCATGACCGGCGCCGAGGTGTTGGCGGGCGTGCTGGTGTCCCTGTTCATCGGGCGCTTTCCCGACCGGCGCGGGCCGATGCTGCTGGCCGTGGCCCTGGCGCTGATCGGGCTGGCCGGACTGGTGCTGACGCCGGTCAGTCTGGCGATCCCGGTCATGCTGCTGCTGGGTCTGGGGATCGGCGCCGTCTTTCCTTTGACCCTGATCCTGGCGATGGACCAGATCGACGACCCGGTGCGCTCCGGCGACCTGCTCGCCTTCGTTCAGGGCGGCGGCTACATCATCGCCAGCCTGTCGCCGCTGGCGGCCGGGCTGCTGCGCGACCGCCTGTCGGATCTCAGTCAGGCGTGGATGCTGATGGGGCTGGGCCTCGTCGGCATGGCCGCCATGACCCTGACCTTCCGCCCCGGCGGCGCCAGGCTGCGTTAGGCCGCCGCGTCGCGCCAGGCTTTCAGCGCCTCGATGGCGCGGATGCTCTGCAGGCGCTTCTTGGCGCGGCCGCGCTCCTTGGGATGGATGCGCTTGCCACCCTCGTCGACCTTGGGCGCCTCCAGCGGCGGCAGCAGGCCGTAGTTGATGTTCATCGGCTGGAACTTCGAGCCTTCCATGTGCCCGCCGGTGATGTGTTCGACCAGGGCGCCCATCGCCGTTTCCGCCGGCGGCGGGGTCAGATCGCGGCCCAGCGCCTGCGCCGCAGCCAGGCGACCCGTCAGCAGGCCCATCGACGCGCTCTCGACATAGCCCTCGACCCCCGTCACCTGACCGGCGAAGCGCAGACGCGGCAGGGCCTTCAGCCGCATCTGCTTGTCCAGCAGCTTGGGGCTGTTCAGGAAGGTGTTGCGGTGCAGACCTCCCAGACGCGCGAACTGAGCGTTCTCCAGGCCCGGGATCATGCGGAATACGTCGGTCTGGGCGCCGTATTTCAGCTTGGTCTGGAAGCCGACCATGTTGAACAGGGTCCCCAGCGCATTGTCCTGGCGCAGTTGCACGATGGCGTACGGCTTGACCGTCGGGTTGTGCTGGTTGGTCAGGCCGACCGGCTTCATCGGACCGTGGCGCAGAGTCTCGCGGCCGCGCTCGGCCATGACCTCGATCGGCAGGCAGCCGTCGAAATAGGGCACGTCCTCCCATTCCTTGAAGTCGGCCTTGGGGCCGTCCAGCAGGGCGTCGATGAAGGCCTCGTACTGGGCCTTGTCCATCGGACAGTTGACATAGGCCGCCTTGTCTCCGCTTGGGCCTTCCTTGTCGTAGCGCGACTGGCGCCAGGCGATGTCGAAGTCGATGCTGTCGGTATGGATGATGGGCGCAATGGCGTCGAAGAAGCTGAGGGACTCTTCGCCCGTCGCCTTCAGGATCGCTTCGGCCAGGGCGGGCGAGGTCAGCGGCCCGGTGGCGACGATCACATTGTCCCACTCTTCGGGCGGAATGCCTGCGATCTCCTCGCGCACGATGGTCACCAGCGGGTGCGCTTCCAGCTTGGCCGTAACCGCGTCCGAGAAGGCGATGCGGTCGACCGCCAGTGCGCCGCCCGCCGGCACCTGGTTGGCGTCGCCGCAGGCCATGATCAGGCTGTCCAGGGCCCGCATCTCGGCGTGCAGCAGGCCGACGGCGTTGAACTCCCAGTCGTCCGAGCGGAAGGAGTTGGAGCAGACCAGCTCAGCCAGACCCGTCGTGTGGTGGGCGTCGGTGCGCACCTGTTCCGGTACGTCTCGGCGCATTTCGTGCAGGATGACGGGCACACCTGCCTGGGCGATCTGCCAGGTCGCCTCGGAACCGGCGAGGCCTCCGCCAATGACGTGCACAGGCGCGGGGACGGGGCGGGGAGTAGGGGACGCGTTCGACATGTCGGCCTTCTAGCCGCGCGATGCGGTCCTGTCATGCGGCGCCTGTCGTGGTCGGCGCTGTCGCATGGGCTGCGGCTGCGCTAAGCTGGCCAGGAATCGAGGAGCCAGCATGAGTTTCAACGCCACCGAATCCGCCTTCGAGGGCTTCCGTCTGGCCCGGCGGGCGCCGCTCGCCATCCTGACCTGGGCGGGGGCCTATATCGCCTTCTTCGCGCTCTTCTTCGCTGTGGCGGGCGGCAGCCTCGTCACCATCATAAGCTTGGCGGAACAGGTCGAGCAGAACCCGTCGCCGTCGATGGACGACCTGACCATGTTGGGCCAGGCCTACGGCGCCATGATGGGATTGGCCCTACCGCTGTCTCTGTTGTTCAGCGCCGTGCTCGCCACGGCGGTCGCGCGCTCGGTCATCCGGCCGCAGGACAAGCGTTTCGGCTATCTGCGTCTTGGCCGGGATGAACTGCGCGTTCTTGGGGCCACCCTGCTGGTCGCGGTGCTGATGTTTTTCGTCACCATGGGCGGCGCCTTGATCATCGGTCTTTTCGCGGGTCTTGCTGCCGGTACAGGCGCGTCCTGGCTGCTTATCCCGGCTGTGCTGGGCGGTCTGGCGCTTGTGGCCGTCGCCATCTGGCTGGCCGTGCGCCTCAGCCTGGTCGTGCCGATGACCTTCGCCGAGGAGAAGATCGCCATCAAGGAAAGCTGGGCCATCACCAAGGGCCGTTTCTGGCCGTTGCTGGGCATGGCGATCCTGGCTGGCGTCATGTCCATTCTGGTGGGCCTGCTGGGGTCTATCGTCATCGCCCCGCTGAATCTGATCTTCGGCGGCCTGAACAGCCTGATCGGCGCCGAGACCACCAACATCGCCGCGCTGGTCGCGCGGTTCTGGCCGGCCCTGCTGATCTGGGGCGTGGTCAACGCCCTGCTGTCGGCAGCGCAGGCGGCGATCATCTACTCGCCGTTCTCAGCGGCCTATCTCGGCCTGAAGGGCGAGCGGCGCGCCTGATCGCAGGCGATCCCTGAATTGGAAACGCCGCGCTCCGGCAAGGGGCGCGGCGTTTCTTATTGGGCTCAGGCGCTCTTGCGGGCCTTGGCGCGCTTGGCGGGCGCAGGCTCAGCGGTCAGGGCGGCGACGCGGCCTTTGCGGCGGTCCTCGTGCCGATCCAGCACCTCCTTGAGGTAGCGGCCGGTCCAACTGGCGGGGTTCTCGGCGACCTGTTCCGGCGTGCCGACGGCGACGATCTCGCCTCCGCCGTCGCCGCCCTCGGGCCCGAAGTCGAGCAGATGGTCGGCGACCTTGATGACGTCGAGGTTGTGCTCGATCACCACGATGGTGTTGCCGTTCTCGACCAACTCCTGCAGCACCTCCAGCAGCTTGCGGGTGTCCTCGAAGTGCAGGCCGGTCGTCGGCTCGTCGAGGATATACAACGTCTTGCCGGTCGCTCGTTTCGACAGTTCCTTCGACAGCTTGACCCGCTGGGCCTCGCCGCCGGACAGAGTGGTGGCGGGCTGGCCGACCTTGACGTAGCCGAGGCCCACGCGCTCCAGCGTCAGCATCTTGTCGCGGATCGACGGCACGGCATTGAAGAAGCGCGCCGCCTCTTCAACTGTCATGTCCAGAACATCGGATATGCTCTTGCCCTTGAAGACGATTTCCAGCGTCTCGCGGTTGTAACGCTTGCCCTTGCAGACGTCGCAGGTGACGTAGACGTCGGGCAGGAAGTGCATCTCGATCTTGATGACGCCGTCGCCCTGGCAAGCCTCGCAGCGGCCGCCCTTGACGTTGAAGCTGAAGCGGCCGGGACCATAGCCGCGCGCCTTGGCCTCGGGCAGGCCTGCATACCAGTCGCGGATCGGACCAAAGGCGCCGGTATAGGTGGCCGGGTTCGAGCGCGGGGTGCGGCCGATCGGCGACTGGTCGATGTCGATGACCTTGTCGAAATGCTCCAGCCCCTCGATGCGGTCGAACGGGGCGGGGGCGTCGGACGCATTGTTCAACCGCCGCGCGGCGGCCTTGTAGAGCGTCTCGATGGTGAAGGTCGACTTGCCTCCGCCCGACACGCCGGTGATGCAGGTGAAGACGCCGACCGGGATTTCGCCCGTGACGTTCTTCAGGTTGTTGCCCGTCGCGCCCGAGACTTTCAGCATCCGCTTGCGGTCGATCGGGCGGCGGCCTTCGGGCGGCAGTTCGATCTCGCGCGCGCCGGTCAGATACTGGCCGGTCAGGGAGTTGGGGTTGGCCATCACCTCGGCAGGCGTGCCCTCGGCGCAGACCGTGCCGCCGTGGACGCCGGCGGCCGGGCCCATATCGATCACGTAGTCGGCCGTCAGGATTGCCTCTTCATCGTGTTCGACCACCAGCACCGAGTTCCCGAGGTCGCGCAGCCCCTTCAGGCTGTCCAGCAGACGGGTGTTGTCGCGCTGGTGCAGGCCGATGGACGGTTCGTCCAGCACATAAAGCACGCCGGTCAGGCCCGACCCGATCTGCGACGCCAGGCGGATGCGCTGGCTCTCGCCGCCCGACAGGGTGCCGGAACTGCGCGACAGGTTCAGATAGTCCAGCCCGACGTTGTTCAGGAAACGTAAGCGGTCTGTGATCTCTTTCAGGATGCGCCGGGCGATCTCGACCTGCTTTTCGGTCAGCGCCTCTTCCAGCGTCGAGAACCACAGGAAGGCCTTGGAGATCGACAGGTTGGAGATGTCGGCGATGTCCTCGCCGCCGACCTTGACCGCCAGAGCCTCGGGTTTCAGGCGCTTGCCGCCGCAGACCTCGCACGGGGTTTCGGACTGATAGCGGCCCAGTTCCTCGCGCACCCAGGCGCTGTCGGTCTCGCGCCAGCGGCGCTCCAGGTTCGGCAGGACGCCCTCGAACGGCTTGGAGACCTCATATTTGCGGGCGTTGTCGTCATAGACGAACTTGATCCTGTCGCCGCCCGAGCCGCGCAGGATGACGGCCTGCGCCTTCTCCGGCAGGTCGCGCCACGCCTTGTCCATCGAGAAGCCGTAGTGCAGCGCCAGCGATTGCAGCGTCTGCGTATAGAGCGGCGAGGGGCCGCGCGCCCACGGCGCCACCGCGCCCTTGTGCAGGGTCTTGTCGCGGTCCGGTATCACCAGATCGGCGTCGAAGGCCAGCTTGACGCCCAGACCATCACAGGCCGGGCAGGCGCCGAAGGGGTTGTTGAACGAGAACAGCCTCGGCTCGATCTCGCTGATGGTGAAGCCCGAGACAGGGCAGGCGAACTTCTCGGAAAAGACGATCCGGCGCGGCTCTTCGCCTTCTGGCGAATTCGCCCATTCCGCCGTGGCGATGCCGTCGGCCAAGCCTAGCGCCGTTTGGATGCTGTCGGCGTAACGGCCCTCAAGACCTTCTTTGGTAACAATGCGATCGACCACAATATCGATGTCGTGCTTGAACTTCTTGTCGAGCGCGGGGGCATCCTCGATGGCGTAGAATTCGCCGTCGATCTTCAGCCGTTGGAAGCCCTGACGCTGCCACTCGGCCATTTCCTTTTTGTATTCGCCCTTGCGGCCGCGAACGACCGGCGCCAGCAGCAGGATGCGTTCGCCGTCGGGCAGGGCGGTCAGCTTGTCGACCATCTGGCTGATGGTCTGACTCTCGATCGGCAGGCCGGTGGCCGGCGAATAGGGGACGCCCACGCGCGCCCACAGCAGGCGCATGTAGTCGTGAATCTCGGTGACGGTGCCGACGGTCGAGCGCGGATTCTTCGACGTGGTCTTCTGTTCGATGGAGATGGCCGGGGACAGGCCCTCGATCAGGTCCACGTCCGGCTTGCCCATCAGCTCCAGGAACTGACGCGCATAGGCCGACAGGCTCTCGACATAGCGGCGCTGGCCCTCCGCATAAATGGTGTCGAACGCCAGCGAGGATTTGCCCGACCCCGACAGGCCGGTCATGACCACCAGCTGCTCGCGCGGAATGTCGAGATCGACGCCCTTGAGGTTATGCTCGCGGGCGCCGCGAACGCGAATGAAGTTGTGCTTTTCGGTCATGGAATCCGGGAACGCGGAAGACCCCGGTACGGTCCGGGGCGACGACGCTATATGGGGATCAATTCGCCGAAAACAGCAAGAACAATATAAGAACTTCTAGTCGACTTCCGGCGCCCACGACGCCTCGGGGCGGCGATAACGTTCTCCGGGCCCGACCATCACATTGTTGGCGTTGGCGACGCCCAGTTCCAGACTTTCGGCGATGCGGCGGGCGCGGACGATGAAATGTTCGGCGGCGATGGGCGGGCACAGTTCATGCGCGGTCGCCTCGAACAGGCTCAGCCAGTGGTCAAAGTGGCGGGCGTCGATGGGCAGGGGCAGGTGTTTGGGCATGGGCCGCCCCTGATAGACGCCGGTCGACAGGGCGACGGACGACCAGAACAGCTTCATCTGCGCCAGGTGCGGACCCCAGTCGTCGATGTGTGCGGCGAAGATCGGACCGATGAAGTCATCCTCGCGCACCCTGGCGTAGAAGCCCTCGACCAGGGCGTCGATCATGGCCTCGTTGATGCCGGTCTCGGCGCGGATGCGGGCCACGGCGGCTTCGCGGCGGGCGGCGGCCTCGGCCCGGTCCGGCGCGGGACGGTCGATGCGGAAGGCAAGGGTGCGCTCGGGCGTGTCCATGTCCGCCAACATAGGAACCGAGGCCTGCAAAGGCCATGATGCGGATTGTCCAAGGCGGCGTCTCGCATCAGCACGAGAAAGCGGAGCCGCAGTTTTGGGGTTGCGTTACGAAACGTCCGTCCCCATCCTTCACTCAGCCAACGCATCAGTGAGGAGGCGCGACGATCATGATCAGCACTTTGGAAATCGGTTTCGCCCTTTCCGTTCCGCTGCTCGTGTTCGCCTATGTCCTCGCACAACCCAAGCCCAAACCGGTCCGCATCCGCACTCGTGACGCTCAACAGCGTCGCGGCCCGCACGCCTGACGGTAGAGGCCTCTTCGACAATCTGACGCTCGCCTTCGGGCGCGAACGCACGGCCGTCGCGGGTCGCAACGGCGTGGGCAAGACCACGCTGCTGCGCCTTGTCGCCGGTCTGGCTGAACCCGCCGAGGGTTCGGTCACGCGCGCCGGGACCGTCGGGTGGCTGGCGCAGGCTCAGACGCCGACCGACGACGAGACGGTCGCCGATACGCTGGGCGTCGCCGGGCCTCTGGCGATTCTGCATCGCGTGCTGGGGGGCGATGGCTCGCTGGACGACATGGCCGAGGCGGACTGGACGCTGGAAGAGCGGATGCAGACGGCTCTGGCCGAGGTCGGTCTGGCTGACCTGGCGCTGGACCGGCGCACGGCCGACCTCAGCGGCGGCGAGCAGACGCGCCTGCGGTTGGCGGGGCTGAAACTGGCGGCGCCGGACCTGCTGGTGCTGGACGAGCCGACCAACCATCTGGACGCCGAAGCCCGCGCCATGATCGCCGATGTGGTGGCCGAATGGCCGGGCGGGGTGGTGCTGGTCAGTCACGACCGCGCCCTGCTGCGCCGCGTGGATCGCATCGTGGAGCTGTCGAGTCTGGGCGCGCGGGTGCACGGCGGCGGCTGGGATCTGTATGTCGAGCGACGCGACGCCGAACGGGCCGCCGCCGAGCGTGACCTGGAACAGGCCGAGCGCGCCATCGGTCGGGTGCAACGCGAAACCCAGATGGCGCAGGAGCGTCAGGCCCGACGCGATCGTGCAGGCAAGGCGGCGCGCGCCAACAGCTCCGATCCCAAGATTCTGCTCGACGCCCAGGCCCAACGGGCCGAGGAGAGCGGCGCCCGCGGCCAGCGGCTGGCCGAACGCAAGCGTCAGGCGGTCGAGGCTGACCTGACTCAGGCGCGTGAGCGGGTCGAACGGGTGCGGCAACTGGCGCTGGCCATGCCCGCGACGGGTCTGCCTCCGGGCCGGCTGGTGCTGAATCTGAATGAGGCGGTTGTGACCGTCAAGGATGACCGTCGCCTGCTGGGACCGATATCCCTGCGTCTGACGGGGCCTGAGCGCGTCGCCGTCGTCGGCCCCAACGGCGCAGGCAAGACGACGCTGCTTAAACTGATCGCGGGATTGATTGAGCTATCGTCGGGCAGCGTGGAGCGGCCGGTTCGCGCCGCCCTTCTGGATCAGCAGGCGGCCATGCTCAAGCCGGACGAAACGCTCGTCGACGCCTGGTTGCGGCTGAACCCGCAGGGCACGCCCAATGCGGCGCGGGCGGCGTTGGCGCGCTTTCTGTTCCGCAATGTGCAGGCGGATCGGCGCGTCGGCGAACTGTCAGGAGGAGAGCGGCTGCGCGCGGCCCTGGCCTGCGTCATGACGGGCGCCCAGCCGCCGCAACTGCTGGTGCTGGACGAGCCCACCAACCATCTGGACATCGAGTCCGTCGAGGCGGTGGAGGCGGCGCTGTCGGGCTATGACGGCGCCCTTGTGGTGGTCAGCCACGACGCTGATTTCATTCAGAACCTGCGCGTCGACCGGACCATCGTGTTGAAGAACGGTCAGCTCCAGCCTTCGACCACGCCCTGACGGCGTCCGCGGATCGCGGGGGTGTTCAGCACGGTGCGCGGCTCGGCCTCGGCGCGGCCGAACAGCCAGCCCTGACCGTGGGTGACGCCCAGATCGCGCAGGGCGTCGGCCACCTGATTCGTCTCGATCATCTCGGCGATGGTCTCCAGTTCCAGCGAGCCGCACAGTTCGACCAGATGGGCGACCAGGGTGCGGGTGCGGGCGTCGATGCCGATGTCGCGCACCAGGCCGCCGTCGATCTTCACCGCATCGACCGACAGGCCGCGCAGATAGTCGAAGGAAGCCGACCCGGCGCCGAAATCGTCGATGCAGACCTTGATCCCGGCTTTGCGCAGGGCGCCGAGACGCCGGTCGGCGGCGGCCAGATCGGCCAGTGCGGCGGTTTCCGTCACCTCGACCATCAGGCGGCGTCGATCCTCGGGCGCCGAGGCGGTCATTTTCATCAGGGCGGCGACATAGGCGTCGCTGGCCAGTGAAGCGCCCGACACATTGACGGCGATCTTCAGCAGGCCGCCGCCAGGCTCTCGCAGCCGTCGAACGGCCTTTTCGGCTACGACCAGATCGAAGCCGTCGATCAGGGCCAGTTCCTCGGCCATGCGGATAGCGGCGGCGGGCCCCGATCCCTTGCCGAAGCGGGCCAGGGCCTCGAAATGGTGCACGGCCCGCGTCTTCAGGTCGACGATCGGCTGGTAGTAGAGGGCAAACTCCCGGTCGCGCACGATGCTGCGGAAACGGTCCGCGTCCTTCAGTGTGCGTTGCAGGGAATCGGCGAAGGACAATTCCGGCTGGTCCAGGCCGCCTTCCTTCAGGCACCCCTCGATGGCGAACCGCATGGCGCGCAGGGCCGAGGCGGCGTCTTCGCCCAGACTCGCCTGGCTGGCCACGGCGGACAGGACCAGACCTTCAGCCTGCCCGGCGATCCGCATCTCATCGGCCAGGTCGCGTTGATCGTCCGCCTTGCGGATCAGGGCGTAGCGATCGGCGGTCAGCCGACCCGCGCTGGCGCCGTCGTGCGAGGCGGCGCTGAGGGTGGCGCTTATGCGGTTATGCACACGTTCCAGCGTGGTCGGATCGACGCCCTGCAGGCCGTTCACATCGATGAAGGCCAGGGCCAGCCGCTGCAGGGCGCCCGCGTCGCCGCCCGACAGGCTGGCGCGAGCATGGTTCAGAAAGCCTTCGGCGTCCGGCGGGGCTGCACCGGCCTGAACAGGATCAACGCCGACCGTGAAAGGCTCGCCCTCATAGGACAGGGCGCACGACCGCGCCGGGGCGATGTCGGGCAGGGCGAAGGCGCGCAGGGTCGCCCGACGCATCCGGCCATCGCCGCAATCCACCAGAACCTCGGTCGCAGGGCTGCGCTGTCCGGGATTCAAACTGTCCAGCAGGGCTTGCAGCGCAGCGGCGCTGTTGATGGACAGGCGCTCGCTGAACGGCTGCCCGACCCATGCGGCCGTCTGCTGTCCCGCGACTGGGCCGGATCCCAGCGCAAAACGAACCACTCCCTGCTGATCCACTTCGATCAGGGCGTCGGCGGCGGCGAAGGCCAGTCCGAGCAGGCGAGGGGTCAGGGTCATGCCGAAGCCATAGAACGCGGGCCGTTAAGGAAAGGCGACGACGAGCCTCAGGCCGTGCGGTTCAGGGCCACCGCCCGGCCGTCGCCCTGCATGGCCTGACCCGAGGCGCCATAGCCGACGCCCTGCGCGCGGGCGCCCGCCACCTCGGCGGCGATGGCGCGGACCAGACCTTCGGAAACCTGGCGGGCGGCTTCCACGGTCACGGCGTGTTCGGCCAGGACCGTTTCAAAGGCTTCCGTCGCCTCGATCAGGGCGCTTCGGTCAGCCTTAGGCGCGGCGGCGATGGCGGCTGGATTGGCCTTCACCTGAGCGGACTCGCGCCGATAGAGATTGGCCATTTCCTGAGTCTGGGCCATGCCTTCGTTCAGGTCCTGGGCGCGGTGGGCGCGTAAGGCTTCCATTTCCAGCGACAGTCGATCCGTCAGGTCGCGGGTCAGGCGCGTCAGGTGCTGCACGCGCAGAGCGGCGGTCTGGACATCGGCGGTCATGCGCCTTGCTCCTGCATCTTGATCATCTGGGCCAGAACGCTGTCGGCCAGGCCGACGCCGCCGGCCTTCACCGTCTGCTGAGCCATGGCGTCCACCAGAAAGCCGCGCCATGCAGCCTCTCCGGCGCCGCCGCCGAAGGGCGCTTCGGTGCTCAGCCCCTCGAACATGGGCTTCATCGTCTGCGACAGGAAGCTGGCCTCAAAGTCCTGCGCCGTACGGCGCAGGGCCTCCAGGTTCTTCGGCTTGCCGGGCAGGGCCGAGGCGGGATCGCGCAGCAGGTCGGGAGAGGCGGCGAGGGGGCTCATCAGATCACCTCGATTTCGGCCTGGAGGGCGCCGGCGGCCTTGATGGCCTGAAGGATGCTGATCATGTCGCGCGGGCTGACGCCCAAGGCGTTCAGGCCGTTGACCAGCGTCGACAATGAGGTGGAACCGCCCACCAGCCGCATCTGGCGGCCGGTTTCTTCAGAAATGCTGATATCCGACTGGGGAACGACAACCGTCTGGCCGCCACGGCTGAACGGTTCGGGCTGGCTGACCATCGGCGTTTCCTGCACCGACACGGTCAGATTGCCCTGCGCCACGGCGACGGTGGAGATGCGCACGGCCTCGCCCATGACGATGACGCCGTTGACCTCGTCGATGATGACCCTGGCCGGGGAATCGATCTGGACCGGCAGATTCTCGACCCGGCTCAGGAAGCCCGCCATGCCGAAGTTCTGAGGCGCCCGGATGGCGACGACCGTGCCGTTCTCGGCGAAGGCGGTCTGGGGGTAGGTCTCATTGATGGCGGCGGCGATGCGCTGTGCCGTCGTGAAGTCCGGGTTGCGCAGGGTAAGCCGCACCGAGGGCATGGACGCCAGGTCAAAGCCGGTCTCGCGCTCGACAACCCCGCCCGAGGCGATGCGGCCCGCCGTGGGCACGCCGCGCGTGATCGACGACCCGGACGAACCCGAGGCCGAGACGGCGCCGGTCTGCACCGCCCCCTGCGACACGGCGTAAACCTCGCCGTCGGCGCCTTGCAGGGCCGTGACCAGCAGAGTGCCGCCCAACAGGCTCTTGGCGTCGCCCATCGCCGAGACGCTGACGTCCAGTCGCGAGCCCGGCGTGGCGAAGGGCGGCAGTTCGGCCGTGACCATGACCGCCGCCACATTCTTGGTGTTCAGATTGGCGCCCCGGATGTTGACGCCTTGGCGCTCCATCATCCCCTCCAGCGACTGGCGGGTGAAGGGCGAGTTGCGGACACTGTCGCCGGTGCCGTTCAGGCCCACCACCAGCCCATAGCCGACCAGCTGGTTCGAGCGCACGCCCTCGATCGAGACGATGTCCTTGATGCGCGACTGGGCCTCCGCCGCGCCGGGCGCGACGGTGAGGGCGACGGCCGCAACGGCCGGGGCGATAAGGGCGGTAAGCAACTTCTGCATCGACAGACGTCCCTGCGTGAGCGTTCGCCGTTAACCATGCGAGGATCGTGCCGCTCGGAAACATCAGCAATTACAATGAACGTGGCTATCGGTCCCGCCGCCTGCGGGCAGGATTTGCCTAGCCGTTAACCAAGAGTTCAGCCCCTGCCGTCAAGGTGGAGGCGTAGAAGGAGACGTCTTGCATGAAGGTCACCGGACCCTTGGGCGCCGCTTCAACGCCGACCGCCCGACCTGCGGCGCGCGCAACAGGCGGTTTTGCCCTGCCGAGCACAGGCGGCGCGGCCGCCTCGGCCCAGGCAGGCGCGACGTCCTCCGCCGCGGGCGTCGCGGGCGCCGCAGCCCTGATGGCCCTGCAGGGCGTTGAGGATCCGACCGAGCGTCGCCGCCGCGCCATCCGTCGCGGCTCGGGCCTGCTGGACCGTCTGGACGAGCTGAAGCTGGCCCTCTTGGGCGGTCAGGACGGCGCGGCGGCTCTGAGCCGCCTGGCCCGCGATATCGGTGAACAGCGTGACGAAGAGGCCGAACCCGGCCTGACCGCCGTGCTGGACCAGATCGACCTGCGCGCCTCGGTGGAGCTGGCGAAGGCGGAAATGAGCCGCATTCGCGCCTAAAGGCGACGAAACTTCAGTCTACTACCCGACAGTAGAGCGCTTTGTGAGGATAATTCGCCACACTTCCCCAGCGTCAATGCAGCTTAGCCATATCACGGACTCGCGAACGCCATTGCCGCGACTCTTGCCCTTGCCTATACGGCCCATGCGCCGCAGGGGGGCGCGATAGGGAAATGAGTGTGAGTGCGATGACCGCATTGGCCTCTGTAGTGTCTGGGGACACGGCTGCTTATCGGCCGTCCGACGACGAACCGTTCATGAACGAGCGGCAGGTCGCCTATTTCAAGAACAAGCTCCTGGCCTGGAAGGAGGACATCCTCCGCGAGTCCAAGGGCACGGTCACCAATCTGAAGGCCGAGACCGAGAACCATCCCGACCTGGTGGATCGCGCTTCGTCGGAATCCGACCGGGCGCTGGAACTGCGCACCCGCGACCGTCAGCGCAAGCTGATCTCCAAGATCGACGAGGCTCTGCGCCGGATCGAAGACGGCTCCTACGGCTATTGCGAAGACACCGGCGAACCGATCGGCCTGGGTCGACTTGAGGCCCGCCCGACGGCCACCCTGTCGGTCGAGGCGCAGGAGCGTCATGAGCGCCGCGAGCGGGTCCATCGCGACGACTGACGTCTTTACGGGCGGTTCGGCTTGACTTGAGCGGACGGCGGCGCGACCAAGCCGCCTTCCTATCGAGGTCGTTGATACTCATGTCCGTCAAGGTTCGTTTCGCTCCGTCTCCTACGGGTAAGCTGCACGTCGGCAATGTCCGCACGGCTCTGGTGAACTGGTTGTTCGCCAAAGGGCAGGGCGGTTCGTTCGTGCTGCGTATCGACGACACCGACCTGGTCCGCTCGACGCAGGAGTCGGAAGACAACATCGAGATCGACCTGAAGTGGCTCGGCCTGACCTGGGACGAACGCTACAATCAGTCCAAGCGGTTCGACCGCTATGAAGAGGCCGCCGCCCGCCTGAAGGCCGATGGCCGTCTCTATCCCTGCTACGAAACGGCTGACGAACTGGACCGCCGCCGCAAGGTGCAGCTGTCGCGCGGTCAGCCGCCGATCTACGACCGCGCGGCCCTGTCGCTGACCGAGGCCGAAAAGGCCGCCTTTGAGGCTGAGGGCCGTCGCCCGCACTGGCGCTTCAAGCTGGAAGGCAAGCGCGTCGCGTGGGAAGATCTGGCGCGCGGCCACGCCGAGGTGGACACCGCCTCCATGTCCGACCCGGTTCTGATCCGCGAGGACGGCCTGTTCCTCTACACCCTGCCGTCGGTCGTCGACGACATCGACATGGAGATCACCCACATCATCCGGGGCGAGGACCACGTCACCAACACCGGAGCCCAGATCGAGATTTTCGAGGCGCTGGGGGCCAAGGTTCCCGGCTTCGCCCACATGCCGCTTCTGGTCGGCGCCGACGGCACGGCCCTGTCCAAGCGTCTGGGATCGCTGGCCATCATGGATATGCGCGCCGATGGCTATGAGCCGATCGCCATCACCAGCCACCTGGGCAAGATCGGCACCTCGGACAATCTGGAGGTCGCCGCCTCACTGCAGGAACTGGGAGAGGCGTTCGCCTTCTCCAAGATGGGCCGCTCGCCCGCGCGATACGACACGGCCGATCTGGATCGTCTGAACGCCCAGGCGGTGCACGCGATCGACTACGCCGAGGCCAAACCGCGTCTGGAGGCCCTGGGCGTCGATCTGGGCGAGACCTTCTGGAACACGGTGAAGGGCAATCTCAACAAGTTGGGCGATGTCGTTGATATGGCGAAGATCGTCACGGGGCCGGTCACGCCGGTGATCGAAGACGCCGCCTTCGCCGCCGCCGCCCTGGAACTGCTGCCGGATGCCATCGACGCCGACGCCTGGTCGGCGTGGACTGGCGCGGTCAAGGACAAGACGGGCGCCAAGGGCAAGGGTCTGTTCATGCCGCTGCGTCTGGCCCTGACCGGACAGGCGCATGGGCCGGACATGGCCGCCATGATCCCGCTGATCGGCCGGGAGCGTCTGGTTCAGCGGCTGAAGGGCGAGGCCGCCTGACGGGAGAGGGGCTGCTACTCGACCGCTCATCCCGGCGGACGCCGGGACCCAGTGCTTTGGCAAGAAATGCTGTTTTGTCCGTTGCGCGCGGCGTTCTTACTGGATCCCGGCGTCCGCCGGGATGAGCGGTATTCTGTATGATGCGCAAAACAAAGGCCGCCTTCACGACGAAGGCGGCCTTTTTATCTTGCGCTGACTGTCGGGATCAGGCCGCGTTGCAGGCGGCGATCTCTTCTTCGTTCAGGGCCTGGCCCTTGTAGGTGAAGCTGGTCACCGGGCCGAGTTTGGCGACTGCGCGGCGGCAGGCGCGGGTCGCCGGCTGGCTGGAGCCGCCCGTGGCGGTGCAGGCGTCGCCTTCACAGCGCCAGGTCGCGCCGTCGACGATGACGCGGCCCGAAGGCGCGCTGGCGGCGTCGGCCAGGGTGGCGCTGGTAACCGGCGCCTGAGCGAAGGCAGGAGCGGCCGCGAAGAGGACGGCGGCGGCGAGAAGAGCACGCATGGACAGTCTCCGATAAGGGTAGGGCGCACGCCCAGCAACGCCATAGAGCGTTGTTTAAGAAAACTGTCAATCCAGCTTCTCAATCGACGGACCGGCGTTACTGACGCACGTTTACTTACCGGCGATCATGTTGCAAGTGGGGCGTGTCCTGCGCTGATTTCATGGCCTCGATCGCGCCCTCGACAGAGTCCACGCTGACATAGGCGTCGAGGAAGCTGCGCGGCGTCATGCCCTTTTCGACCGTGTGTTCGATCAGGGTGAAGAATCCGTCCCAAAAGCCGTCCAGATTCAAGAAGATGACCGGCTTGGCGTGCAGGTCCAGCCGCTTCCACGACAGCAGTTCCACCACTTCCTCCAGCGTGCCGACGCCGCCGGGCGCGACGACGAAGACGTCGGACTCGTCGTACATCAGCTGTTTGCGCTCATGCATGGAGGTGACGACGATCGTCTCCACATCGTCGAACAGGCGTTCGCGGCTGCGCAGGAAGGCGGGCATGATGCCGACGACGCGACCACCTGCCGCATGGGCGGCGCGGGCCGAGGCGCCCATCAGCCCCACGCCGCCCCCGCCATAAACGAAGCGCCAGCCCGCCTCGGCCGTCGCCTTGCCGAAAGCGGCTGCGGCCTCGACATATTTAGGGTCCGTACCGTCGGACGAGCCGCAGAACAGGCAGACGGAGCGACCCTCGAAGGGGGCGATGTTGACGGAGGGCAGGGACATGGAGTGTGTGACGACCTTTACGGTTTGAGCTCCAGCACGAAGCGGCTGGCCCGGATGAGGCTGCAACCTATAGTGATGCGGGGCGGGATGGAACGAGCGAAGGGCGACAGGATGAGGGCGAGAGCGATGGCGGCGTGGCGACGGGGCGGGCAGAAGCTGACTCTGGCGGCGTTTCTTGGCCTGGCTGTCGCCGGTTGCGGCGCTCCGCGTCAGCCCCCGGAAGAGCCGAAGCAGGCCGAGCAGGAGAACTGGGCCGCCGCGCCGCACATCGACAAGGTGACTTTGCAGGGCTCGGGGCAAGGCTCCGGCGTGGTGGTCAGCGGTCAGGCGCCGCCGGGCGCGCGCGTCATTCTCAGCAACGCCCTGGGCGAGGCGATGGCTGCGGGCGCGGATTCGCACGGGCGCTTTGAACTGCCGGTCGGCAGGGAAGCGCTCGGCCATATCCTGACGCCGGAAATCCAGATCGGTCAGACGCCGACGCCCGGTCCGGAACGGCTTTTTCTGGCAGGGGACGGCGCCATCGTGGCGGCCTTGCTGATTGACGGCGGCCCCAGCCGTCGACTGACGGACGGTCCTGCTCTGGGCGTTGTGGACGGCGATGGTCGCGCTTTGCTGGCATCCGGCCGCGCCAAGCCCGGCCAGCGCGTCGAGGTGAAGAGCGAAGGCGAAACAGCCGTCGCCGTGGCGGACGAAGCGGGATTATGGACCACGCCCCTGTCTCGAGTCAGCGATCGGGCGGTGCAGATCGAGGTCGGGGGCGAGCGTTACGCCTATCCCGGGCCGGGCCCCGCGACGGGCCGGGCGGAACGCGCAGGGCAGGGATGGAGGGTCACGCGCGCCCTGTCGGACGCCGCGCGCCAGACCAGCTGGTTCCCCGATATTCCTGGTCCCGCGACATCGCCCGAAACGTCGTTAACGCCACATTAACCAAACCAGCTGATCTACGGACTGTCTTCTTTTTCTGAGGACACCCACCATCACCGAATGACTTCAAGCCCGGCGCCTGGCGTCGGGCTCTCTTTTTGACGTCACGAGGCCGAGTAATCGACCAACAGCCGCGCCAGCAGCCGGGCGACGACCTGGCGTCCGGCGTCGTCGTCCTGTCCCAGCATGTCGCGCAGAGGATCGCCGATCAGGGCGTCGCCGAATGCGCTCAGGGCGATGAAGAGGACGGCCGAGCTGATGATGTCATCCGCCTGTCCGCCGCTTGCCCCGATCTTTTCCTTGATGGCCGCGACCAGGTTCTGCACCGCCGCCCGCACAGGTTCGAGATGTGACAGATCTCCCGACATGGCGATCCAGGCGGCGAGGCGTCCGGCGCCGCCGGTGGAGAAGGCGGTGAATACGGCGTTGACCACCTCAAGCGGCGCGCCGTCATCGGTTCTCAACCGGATGATCGCCGCATCCAGGGCGTCGCTCAGATCCGCGGTCATCGAGGCCATCAACGCCGATTGCAGCCCGGCTGCAGACCCGAAATGATGGATCAGATTAGCATGGGTGACGCCGATCTCGCCTGCGACAGAGGTCAGGGTGACGGCGTTGGGCCCGCGAGCCAGCAACAGATCGCGCGCCGAGGCCAAGGCCTCGCGGCGTGCTTCTTCAGGCGAACGGCGACGGCGCCTGGGCTTGTCTGCGACGGAAGGGGGCATCGGTGAAAACATGGTTTATGCGATGATTTGTCTTACGAGCCGCCTGAGCGCACTGCAAGGCTGGCGAATCGCGGCTCCGGCCCGGCTTTAGTCCCTCCGCGCGGGTTGCGATGCGCCTTCTGGGCGGCCTAACTAGGCGCGGGGCGAGGTAAGAGGCGATGAACGGCATGAAGGCGCAGTGGATCGGACCGGGGCTGGCGGCGGCGCTAGTGCTTCTGGGCGCCTGCGGGCGACAGGACGAACCGCAGGCCGACGCCGTGCGCGAACCGACGCCGCGCGTTCCGACCGCCCTGCCTGACGTCCAGGAAAGCCCGACCCTGGCGGCGATCCGTCAGCGCGGTCGCCTGAATTGCGGCGTGCACGAAGGTCTGGTGGGTTTCGCCTACACCGACAATCGGGGCGCCTGGCGGGGCTTCGACGTGGATTTCTGTCGGGCTACGGCGGCGGCCATCTTCGGCGACCCGGACGCGGTGCGCTTCGTGCCGCTGACGACGGAGCAGCGATTTGAGGCTGTCCGCGCCGGTCGCGTGGACGTGCTGTGGCGCAACACCTCCTGGACCATGAGCCGCGACACAGCGGCCGGCCTCAGCTTCGCCGGCGTGAATTACTATGACGGCCAGGGCTTCATGGTCCGCCGCTCGCTCAACCTGACCAGCGCGGCCGAGTTGAACGGCGCGCGTATCTGCGTCCAGTCCGGCTCAACGACCGAGTTGAACGTCGAAGATTATTTCCGTCGTCGGGGCATCGAATACCGTCCGGTCGTCGTCGCCACCGAAGGCGAGGCGCGTCAGGCTTATGCGCGCGAGGCGTGCGACGCCTTCACGGCCGACATCTCGGCCCTGGCGGCCGCCCGCACGACCCTGGCCAACCCTCAGCAGCACATGATCCTGCCCGACGTGATTTCCAAGGAGCCCTTGGGGCCGGTCGTGCGTGAGGGTGATGATCGCTGGTTGGCGGTGATCCGCTGGACGCTGAATGCTCTGATATTGGCCGAAGAACTGGGCGTAAGTCGTGACAATGCCTCTGCTCTAGCCAAGACCTCTGCAGATCCAAGAGTCCGTCGGCTGCTTGGCGTTGAAGGTGATTTCGGCCCCAGCGTCGATCTGCCGCGCACATGGGCGCTGGATGCGCTCACCGCGAGCGGAAACTATGGCGAGATATTCGATCGAAATCTGGGCAAACAGTCATCGCTTGATCTTGATCGTGGCTTGAATGCTCAATGGTCCTCTCGGCCTAGTGGATTGATCTACGGACTTCCTGTCCGCTAGTCCAAGAGAGGGGGGAACAGGGAAGGGACCGGATGGAGACTACAGCCAAGCGCGGACTGCCGCTTCACATGCTGATGCTGATCGGATTTCTGGTCGGCCTCATCGGCGGCCTCATCGTCAATCTGACCGTCGGCGGCGATGTCGGCTGGGTTCAGTGGCTGACCTCCAACATTACAGGACCGGCAGGCCAGATATTCCTTCGCCTGCTGTTCATGCTGGTGCTGCCCCTGCTGTTCTCGGCCCTGGTCATCGGGGTGGCCGAGATGGGGGACCTCAAGGCTCTCGGGCGCGCAGGGTCGCGCAGCCTGATCTACACCATCGTCATTTCCGCCATGGCCGTGCTGATCGGCATGGTGATGGTCAATATTTTCAGACCGGGCGACGGCGTCGATCCGGTCCTCGCCCAGCAGCTTCTGGATCAAGGCCGCGCCGGAGCCGCCTCGATCATCGGCAGCGCTCCGACCTCGGTTCAGGCGGGCGACTTCTTCCTCGATCTGATCCCGTCGAACGTCTTCGCGGCGGCGGCGGAGAACCAGATCCTGCCGGTCATGGTCTTTGCCCTCTTCTTCGGCGTCGGTCTGGTCATGGCCAAGAGCCCGGCCACCGACCGGCTACAGCAGACGATCGAAGGCATGTTCGAGGTGATGATGAAGCTCATCAATCTCGTCATTCGCATCGCGCCTGTCGCCATCGCCTGCCTGATGTTCAATCTGGCGGCGCTGTTCGGTTGGGATCTGCTGATCCGCCTCGGCGCCTTCGTCGCCGTCGCCGTTGGGGCCATGGCGATCCATATGTTCGTCGTTTATCCGCTGGTTGTCTGGCTGATGGGCGGGATGTCGCCGGTGAAGTTCTTTCGCGCCATCCGCGAGGCGATGGTGGTGTCCTTCTCCACCGCCTCATCGAACGCCAGCCTGCCGGTGTCGCTGCGCGTGGCCGAGCAGGAGCTGGGCCTGCCGCGCAAGATCGCCCGCTTCGTCCTGACCGTCGGCGCCACCGCCAACCAGAACGGCACCGCCCTGTTCGAAGGGGTGACAGTGCTGTTCCTGGCCCAGTTCTTCGGTATCGACCTGACGTGGGGTCAGCAGCTGATCGTCATGCTGGTCTGTATTCTGGGCGGGGTCGGCACGGCGGGGGTTCCGGCAGGCAGTCTGCCGGTTATCGCCATGATCCTGGCGATGGTGGGCGTGCCGCCTGAAGGCATCGGTCTGATCCTGGGCGTCGACCGTTTCCTGGACATGTGCCGGACATCGTTGAACGTCACCGGCGATCTGGTCATCGCCACCGTCGTTTCTCGCGGCGAAAAGGACGAAGACGAGCCGGATGCGCCCGCGCCGCCGCTGGCGGCAGGCGCAGCCTAGCCGACAGCCAGGGGCGCGTCCGGCCGCGCGCCCCATTCGGCCCACGAGCCGTCATAGAGGCGCGACGGCCGCCCCAGCACGGCCAGCCCCAGCGTCAGGATAGCCGCCGTCACGCCTGAGCCGCAGCTCGTGATGACCGGCCGCTCCAGATCGAGGCCTGCCGCGCGGAAAGCCTCTTCCAGCGGCTGCCCCTGTTTCAGCGTCCCGTCCGCATTCAGCAGATTGGCGAAGGGCAGGTTCAGCGCCCCCGGCATATGGCCTGCCCGCACGCCGGGACGTGGTTCGGCCGCTTCGCCCCGAAAGCGGGCCGCCCCGCGGGCATCGACAACCTGAAGCCCCTCGGCCAGCGCGGCGCCGACCTGATCGAAGTCCGCTACGGCGTCGGCGTCGAATTGCGCTTCAAACTGAGCCGGGACCGGCGCCCCGGCCGCGCCGCCTTCCAGCGGCCGCCCCTCGGCTTTCCATTTCGGCAGGCCGCCATCCAGCACGCGCACGCGCTGAGCGCCCATCGTCCGCAGCGTCCACCAGACCCGCGCCGCAGAGAACAGCCCTTGGGCGTCATAGACCACGATGTCGTCGCGCTCCGACACGCCCATCGCCCCCATCGCCTCCGCGAAGGCGTCCGGCGAGGGCAGCATGTGCGGATAGGGGCTTTCCCGATCCGACACCGCGTCCAGATCGAAGAAGACCGCCCCCGGCAGCCGCGCGCGCTCGAAATCCGCGCGCGCGTCCCGTCCATCCAGCCACCAGCTGGCGTCGATGATGCGCAGGTCCGGCTTGGTCATCTGCGCGGCGAGAGCTTCGGTCGAGATCAGGGGCGTGTCCATGGCGGCAGATTACCATGATCGCCCGAACAATCATGCTTTCAGGGCCGATGGTCAGGGCCTGAGTCGCCCGATAAGTTGCGCAAACGCCTCTGCGACGCCACCTGTCCGACTCAAAGTCGCGGCATAGGCCCGCGAACCGCCGTTGAAACCAGTCGAAAGCGCCGCCGTGACCTCTCCGAACGCCGTCATCACCCTGTCCGAAGGCCTCAAGAAACCCGTCGTCATCGGCGGCGGCGCCCGCATCGTCTTCATCGCCGGCCCTTGCCAGATGGAAAGCCGCCAGCACGCGCTGGAAACCGCCCATCAGCTGAAAGAGATCGGCGAGCGCCTGAACCTCGGCATCATCTACAAGACCAGCTTCGACAAGGCGAACCGCACCAGCGCCACCGCCGCGCGCGGCATCGGCCTGAAGGACGCCCTGCCGATCTTCGCCGAAATCCGTGAAGTCACCGGTCTGCCGACCCTGACCGACGTCCACTCCGAGGCCCAGTGCGCCGGGGTGGCCGAGGCTGTGGACGTGCTGCAGATCCCGGCCTTCCTGTCGCGTCAGACCGACCTGCTGCTGGCCGCCGCCGCCACTGGCAAGGCGATCAACATCAAGAAGGGTCAGTTCCTGGCCCCTTGGGACATGAAGAACGTCATCGCCAAGGTGACGGGCGCGGGCAATCCGAACGTTATGGCCTGCGAGCGCGGCGCCAGCTTCGGCTACAACACCCTGGTCAGCGACATGCGCGCCCTGCCGATCCTGCGCGAGATCGGCTGCCCGGTCGTGTTCGACGCGACCCACAGCGTGCAGCAGCCGGGCGGGCAGGGCACCTCCTCGGGCGGCCAGCGCGAGTTCGTGCCGGTGCTGGCCCGCGCCGCCGTCTCGGTCGGCGTCGACGCCGTCTTCATGGAGACGCACGAAGACCCGGACAACGCCCCGTCGGACGGCCCCAACATGGTGCCGCTGGACCAGTTCGAGGCTCTGGCCGCCGAACTGATCGCCTTCGACGACCTGGCCATCAAGCTGGGTCACAAGGGGCCGATGGCGAAGACGGCGTGAATCCGCTAGTTCGGCGTCATGGCTGAACGTTCTCTTGATCTCGGCGCCCTGCAGTCCCTGCTGGAGCGCGTGCGCGACCTGAAGGTCGCCTGCGTCGGCGATCTGATGCTGGATCGCTATGTCTATGGCGAGGTCAGCCGCATCTCGCCAGAGGCGCCGATCCCCGTCCTGCGCGCGCGCCGCACCGTGGCCATGCCCGGCGGCGTCGGCAATGTCGCCCGTAACGTCGCGGCGCTGGGCGGTCAGGCGCGTCTCGGCGCCGTGGCGGGCGATGATGCGGCGGGCGCCGAACTGGCCGCGCTGATCGCCGCTGAGGACCGGATCGAGGACGCCCTGATCCGCCCCAAAGGCGCCGCCACCATCGTCAAGACGCGCTTCGTCGCGGCGGGTCAGCAACTGCTGCGTCTGGACGACGAGGCCGCCCTCCATTCCGGCTATGCGGACAAAGCCGTGTTCAGGGGTGCGGGCGCCATCCTGCTGTCCGACTACGCCAAGGGCGTGGTGGACGACGGCGCCATTCAGGCGGCGCTGTGGGCCGGAGCCGAATACGGCGCGCCGGTCATCGTCGATCCCAAGGGCCGCGACTTCGCCCGTTATGGCGCGGTGGATGTCATCAAGCCGAACGCCAGCGAACTGGCGGGCGCTACCGGCCTGCCGACCGAGACCGACGAACAGGTCGAGGCGGCGCTGGCCGCCCTGCTGGCCGCTACCACGGCCAAGGCCGTCATCGTCACCCGCGCGGGCAAGGGCATGACGCTGGCGCGTAGAGGCGGCGGCGTCACCCACTTCCCCGGTCGGGCGCGCGAAGTGTTCGACGTTTCGGGCGCGGGCGACACCTGCCTCGCCGCCCTTGGCCTCGCGCTGGGCGCAGGCGCGACGCTGGAGCAGGCGGTGCAGTTCGCCATCCTCGCCTCGGGCGTGGTGGTGGGCAAGAGCGGCACCGCCGTCGTCACCCCGGCCGAACTGATCGAGGCCGAGATGAGCCAGCACGCGGCCCTGGCCCAGTCCAAGGTCACGCCGCTGGACGAGCTGGCCGATCAGGTCGAGGCGTGGAAGCGTCAGGGCCTGAAGGTCGGCTTTACCAACGGCTGTTTCGACATCCTGCACCGTGGCCACGTCGCCTATCTGGCCCAGGCGCGCAGCTGGTGCGACCGGCTGGTGGTGGCGCTGAACACTGACGCCTCAGTGCGGCGCCTGAAAGGGGAGGGACGGCCGGTCAATGATCTGGACAGCCGCGCCGCCGTCATCGGCGGTCTGGCCAGCGTGGATCGTGTGACGGCCTTCGACGACCCGACGCCCATCGCCCTGATCGAACGGCTGAAGCCCGACGTGCTCATCAAGGGCTCGGACTACACCAAGGACAAGGTCGTCGGCGCCGCCGAGGTCGAGAGCTGGGGCGGCGAAGTCCGTCTGGCCGACTTCGCCGACGGCTATTCCACCACCAAGACCATCAAGAAGATGACCGGAGACAAAGCATGACGCCCAGAATGATCGTCGTCACGGGCGGCGCGGGCTTCATCGGCTCCAACATCGTCGCCCGCCTGTGCGAGAGCGGCGCCTGGGACGTGGTGGTCTGCGACCGGCTGGAGACGGCCGACCTCGCCAAGTGGAAGAACATCGCCAAACACCCCATCGCCGACCTGTGGGCGCCCGAAGAGCTGTTCGAGCAGCTGGAACGTCACGCCGACCGCATCGAAGCGGTGATCCACATGGGCGCCATCTCCTCGACGACGGAGCCGGACGCCGACCTGATCCTGCGGACCAACTTCAGCCTGTCGCGCGACATCTGGGACTGGTGCGCGGTGCGCAATGTGCGGATGATCTACGCATCCTCGGCCGCCACCTATGGCGACGGCGAGGCCGGGTTCGAGGATCGCGACGATCCTGAGAGCCTGAATGCGCTGCGCCCGCTAAACGCCTATGGCTATTCGAAATATCTGTTCGACCAGTACGCCGTGCGTCAGGCTGATCGCGACGAGGCGCCGCCCCAGTGGGCCGGGCTGAAGTTCTTCAACGTCTATGGTCCGAACGAGGGCCACAAGGGCGGGATGAAGTCGGTCGTCGCCCAGATCTGGCCCAAGGTGCAGGCGGGCGAAACGGTCAGCCTGTTCCGTTCGCACAACCCCAACTACCCCGACGGCGGCCAACTGCGCGACTTCGTCTTCGTGGACGACGTGGTCAACATCATCCTGTGGCTGCTGGAGCGCGAGGACATCTCGGGCGTGTTCAACGCCGGATCGGGGCAGGCGCGCTCCTTCGCCGATCTGGCGCGGGCCACCTTCGCGGCGGCGGGCAAGGAAGCCTCCATCGCCTATATCGACATGCCCGAGGCGATCCGCGACCGCTATCAGTACTTCACCGAGGCCAGCATGGATCGCATCCGCGCCCTCGGCTACGGCGGCCAGTCGACGCCGCTGGAGGAAGGCGTCCGCCGCTATGTCCAGGATTTCCTGGCTCGGACGGATCCGTACCGCTGATGCTGCCCCGGCTGACTGCGCGCCAGTGGGTCGGCTACGCGGGCTTTGCGCTCGTCTTCATTCTGACGGCGGCGGTCGCCGTCTGGCGCGGCGATATCCTGCGATCCGGCCTCGATCCGCAGGTGCCATTCCAGACCTATCAGCCGCCGGCCAAGCCCGACTATGCGCAGGCTGACGCCTGGGCCCTGCTGGACGCCCGGACGCCGGTGGCCGGGCCCGCCCACGTCTTCTTCGTCCATTCCACCACCTATAACGGCGGCAAGGAGTGGAACGGGGCCATTGACGACGCCCGCGCCCTGGCCGGGTTGCGCGGTGCTGTCATGCCCAACTACGCCGGGCCTCTGGCCCTGGCCGGAGACGTCAGCGCGCCGCTGTATCGCCAGGCCAGCCTCTACACCCGCCTGACCCTGCGCGAAGACGCCCGAGAGGCGCGCGCCTTCGCTTATCAGGACATATCCGCCGCCTTCGACGCTTGGCTGAGCCGTCATCCAGACGGACCCATCATCCTGGCCGGGGTAGAGCAGGGGGCCGAGTTGGCCGACCGCCTGCTGCATGAACGGATCGCGCCCGACCCCGCCCTGCGGCCGCGCCTGGCCGCCGCCTATCTGATGGAGCACCTGGCCCCGGCGTCTCGCTTCACGACCGTGCCCTTGTGCGCCAGCCGCGAACAGGCGGGCTGCGTCGTGACCTGGCGCTCGCTCGAAGAAAACAATGATAGCGAAGCGCGCCGCGCGCTGCGTCGCGCCCTGACATGGGACGACCGGGGGGCTCTGGTGACGTTCGACGGCCTGGCCTCGGCCTGCGTCAATCCGGTCACGGGATCGGCGGGCGCCCCGCGCTCTGAAATGCGCGAAAGTCGCGGCGCCACCAACGCCACCAATCTGGAGTGGGGCGTGCGTCCCGCTCTGCAACGCCGGATCGTGGCCGCCGAGTGCCGCGACGGCGTGCTGTGGCGTTCGCGTCTGAGTTCAGAGTCCTTCCGGCCGACCGGAGCCTGGGCTGAACAGCGCAAGATCCCGCCTTACAACCCCTTCTATGCCGACATAGAGGCCGATGCGCTGGCGCGTCTGTCGGCGTGGTCCACGCTACATCCAGCGTAAGCGCGTCGGGCCTGAGGCCCTCAGGCCCTCTGCATGTTCAGGGCGGCCATCAGCGCATCGCGAATGGCGCCTTCGGTGAAGGGTTTCTGCACCGTCGGATTGCCGCGCCAGTGTTCAGGCAATCCCGCCTCGCCATAGCCGGTGGAAAAGACGAAGGGCACGCCCCTGGCTTTCAACGCTTCGGCGACTGGAAAGATCTCCTGGCCGGCGACATTGACATCCAGCAGGGCGGCGTCGAGCGGAGCGGTCCCCGAGGCGACGTTCAGTCCGTCTTCGATGTTGGATTCCGGCCCCACCACATCGCAACCCAGGTCGGCCAGAATGGTCTCCAGCAGCATGGCCACCAAGGACTCGTCCTCCACGATCAGCACGCGTCTGCCGGAAAAGATATCGGTCATCAGGCGTCTGTCTCCAGCGGAAGGGTGAATCGGGCGCTCAGGCCGTGGCCTGTGTAACTCATATCAACGGCGCCGCGCAGGTCATGCCGAACATTGCGCTCGATCAGGCGAGTGCCGAAACCGCGCCGCTCTGGTTTCTGCACAGTCGGACCAGCGGTTTCACTCCAGATGATCTCCAACTGGGGGGAGGAGTGATTGATCACGCGCCAGTCGACCGTCACCCGCCCATCGCCATGCGCCAAGGCGCCGTATTTCGCGGCGTTGGTGGCCAGTTCATGAAAAATCATGCCTAGCGACAGGGCTCTGGCGGGCGAAAGAGCGACAAGCGGCCCGTTCAGACTCAGCCGTCCCGCCCCGTGCGCGCGCGTCTCATGTTCCAGCACCGAGCGCAGATCGGCGCCCTCCCAATGGCTCTTGGTGAGAAGATCGTGGGTATGCGACAGGGCCATCAGCCGCGCCTCGAAGGCGTCGGCGAACGAGCGCGGGTCCTGATGGGTGCGGGCCGTCTGCATGGCGATGGATTGAACAGTGGCCAGCGTATTCTTCACGCGATGATTGAGCTCGTCGATCATCAGCTTCTGCCGTTCGGCGGCCATGACGACATCCGTCACGTCATGCCCCTGAACAAAGACGCCGATCACGCGCGCATTCTCGTCCCGGATGGGCTGATAGGCGAAGTCGATGTAGCGGTTGTCCGCCGGACCGTCCGGTGAATGCTGCAGGTTGAACGCCCGCTGCCTGCCCATGACCGGTTCCCCGGTCTCATAGACGTCGTTGAGAAAGTCGAGATGGCCCTGTTCGCCCAGCTCAGGCAGGGCCTGTTTGACCGTGCTGCCCAGGATGTCGCGATGATTGACCAGGCGATAGCAGGCCTCATTGCAAAACTGGATGACGTGATCCGGTCCGTTCAGAACCGCAACAAAGCCCGGCGCGTTCAAGAGAACATCCGAGAGCTGGCGCCGCTCGGCCTCCAGCCTTTGGTTGTCCGCCTCTACCTCCATGGCCCGGCGAAAGACGCCGCCGCCCAGCATTTCGTCCAGGGCGCTGCGCGGCCCGTCCTGCGTCGGCCGCGCCCTGATGAGTTCGGTGACGTCGCTGGTATGCTGCAGGATATGGGTGACTTCGCCCTGATCGTTCTTGATCGGCGTGTGCGTGCAACTCCAATAGCGATCATCGAATAGTGTTTCGCCCTGCGGCGCCCTCGTGCGGATCGGATAGTGGAGTAGGGCGAGATGATCGGAATCGCCGCTCTCGAGCACCTTCCTGAAGGAGGCCTCCAGCCGCTGGCTGTCATCATGACCGGGGCCGCCCTCTGCCGCCCCGAAGATATCCATGACATAGGCGCCGATCAGTTCTTCGCGCGTACGCTGGGTGACATCCAGATAGGCCTGATTCATCCCTGCAAATCGCAGGTCGCGGTCCAGCAGCATATAGGGGTTAGGCGAGGCGTCGAAGGCCGCGACCAGGTCAATCGTTTTGGCCAGTGTCTTCAACACGCCCCCCGTCCTGCTGCGTCCCTAACGCAACGCGCGCGGAAAGGGTGCACGGCCCGCTGTTGAAACAGAAAAACAGTAAAGACCAGCGTCCTTAGGCGTCAAGTTACAGCGGCTGGCGTGGGAGAAAAATGGACGCGGACACTGGTTCATCACAGCGATCGCCTTTCACTTTAAGCGCTTGGGAGGACTGCCTCTGCCAGAGTCGGCGCGGAAAGTTTCGAGCCAATGATCACAAGGCGCTACCGAAGCCATCTGGGTCGCGCCGCCATACGACCAAATCTGATGGCAGAGGCATCCTAGAGCATGTATTACGCCTAAGATATATTATGAGAAATATATGGCTTCTGGAATGAGCTAGGACGACCAGCCCTGTTCCGACGCCAGCTGGGCTGCTACGTAGATTACGGTGAAATTTGGACGGGAAGAACGCTTTGAGAATCAGGTGGGTTCTGGCTGGCGCGGCTTGGCTGTTGAGCTCTTCCGCCATGGCGGGCGAAGTCATTCTTCGAGGGCCTGCGCCGGACTGGATACCAAGCATTGCGCCGCACCTGTCGAACCGGCCGGACAATCCATCTCAACACATCCGCTACGAGGTGGCCGAAAGCCATGTGCGGGCCTTTGGCGACCATAACGAGACCTACGTCCGTATGCGGCTGAAGGTGCTGGCGCCATTGGGGTTGCAGCAGGCTTCACAACTGGCGCTGGAATGGAATCCGGCCCTGCAGACGCCGACCGTTCACCACGCGCGCATTATCCGCGCGGGTGAAACCCATGACATCCTGGACAAGGCCGATTTCACCATTCTGCGTCGCGAGGCGGCGCTTGAGCAATCGCTTCAGATCAATGGCGTACTAACCGGCGTTCTGGTGAATCCAGACATTCGCGTCGGCGACACCATAGACTTCGCCTACTCCTTCCGGACGCAGTTCGATATTTTCGACAACCCGCTGGAAAGTATGGTCTATCCCTTTTCTCCGCTTCCCGTTGATTTAGCGGAGACGACCGTCAGTTGGCCGGCGTCCATGAAGGTTCAGACCCGAGCCGGGCGTCACGCCGCCGTTCCGGCGATGACTGAACGGAATGGATTCAAGTTTCTCGCCCATCGCATCACCGACGTCGAGGGAGAAGCCTATCCAGACGCCATCGCGCCTCGCTCTCTTCCAAGCTATGCATGGCAGATCAGCAGCACTCCGCAGTGGAGCGCGATCACCGATCATATCCGCACTGCTTATGATCAGGCCAGCGCCCTGCCCGATGCTCCCGATCTGGCCGCGCATCTGGCGCGGATAAGGTCCGAGCACGCCACGGCGGAAGCTCGCGCCTTGGCTGCCCTGCGGCTGGTGCAGGATGAAGTCCGCTATATGGCCCTGACGCTTGGCGAGGGCGGCTGGCTGCCCAACTCGGCGAGTGATGTATGGGCAAGGCGTCAGGGCGACTGCAAAGGTAAAACGGTTCTGCTGGTCGCCTTGCTGAGAGAGTTGGGCGTGGATGCGGTCCCCGTGCTCGTTTCCTCACAGAACCTGCCGCTCGATCAGTACCTGCCGATGGTCAGCGCATTCGATCATGTGATCGTAAAGGCGCGCATCGACGGCGAGACCTATTTGATGGACGGAGCGCGTATCGGCGACCGCAGCCTGACGCCGGATGCTCCGCTGGTTTACGAGTACGTCCTGCCGATTGTGGAACAGGCTCGCCTGGAGCCAATTCCGCTCAGACTGCCGCCGCGCCCGATCGGCGTTCTTCACGTCGAGATTGATCTCACCGCCGGCGTTCATAGCCCTGCGCGCGTTACGGTGACCAATATCAGCCGCAGCGACCGAGCGACGGAAATGCAGGCCGGCATTGCGCAATTGCCTGCTGCTGAAGCGACCCGTCTGTATGACGAGCGCTGGACCAATCTGTTCAAGGGTTATGGGCAGGTGTCCGATCTCGAGAGCCAATGGCGGTATCTTGAAGACACCCATGAATTTGTGGCCAGCGCGACGGCGCGCGTCGCCTTTGACTGGACGGAGGGACCGGTCGACATCCCTCTGGCCCATGTCACCTGGAAGGGCTTTGAGCCGCATAAGAATACGCGGTTCAAGGACGCCGATTACGAAAAGTCCTTCCCCAGTTCGTCCTCATTCCGCACCACCATCATCCTGCCTGAAGGCCGAGACGATGTTGATCTGTCGGTCGAGCCTTATGAAGTCGAGGCTGGCGCCACCCGATATTTCCGCACCGTTCAACGCACCGGCAACCGCCTGGAGACGGATAGAGGCTCGATCACCTTGCGCCCCTATGCCACTGCGGCGGAAATCGCGGCTGAACAGGCCGGTATGGACAGCTTTAAGGACCTGAAGGCCACCATGCGGGTGAAGCGGAGCTACACCCTGACGGCGTCGGACCGGGAAACGCTGACGGCGGCGCCGGAGGGCGATCCGGAGACCGCCCTGCGTCGCGGATACGCTCTTCTTGATCAGGGGCAGCATGACGCCGCGGTCGCTCAGTTCGACGTGGCGATTGCGGGCTTTTCGACACCCCATGCCAACGCCCTGGCCAATCGCGCCCTCGCCTATCTGGCGCTGAACGATCTGGACAAAGCCCGCGCCGATATCGCGGCGAGCGATGCCGCTGATCCTAATGAGACCATCCTGTTTCATGCGAAGGGTCGGCTGGCCGAGCTGGAAGAGGACGACCTGGAGGCGGTATTGGCCTTTACGGGCGCCTTGCGCTCGTGGTCCGAAAACACGCATGCCCTCTACCGTCGCGCCGCCGCTTACGAACGGATGGGACAGTCGTCACGCGCCCTGGCCGATCTGGAGCGGATCGCCGCCATGAAGCCCGAGGATCATGGCGCCAAGGTCGCTCTGGCGAACCAGCTGCTCAGGATGGGGCGGGCTGCAGAGGCCTATCAACAGGCCGGCTTAATGGCCGACACCGTCGGCCATCCAGACGCCAGGGCTCAGATATTCATCGGCATGGCGCAGGCTGTGGCGTCCAGTCTCAAGGGCTCCGACCCCGCTAAGGCCGAGGCCATCCTCACCGACGTCCTGGCGATCGAAAACGACTTCCCTGCCCTGCTGATTGATCGCGCGGTTGTTCGTGAACAGCAGGGGGATCGCAAGGGCGCGGCGGCCGACATGGCTCGCTTCAAGCAGTTGACCCGCATCAACCTGGATGACCCCACTCAAGCCTGCGCGTCGCAGTCCCTCCTGAGGCACAGCCGCGATTTCGCGTTGAAAATGTGCGACAGGGCCGTTGAGCAGACGGCAATCGACGCCGAGCTTCACATGAGGCGCGGGTATCTGCTCTTCCTCCTGGATCGCACTGGCGAGGCCGTGGACGCCTATCGTACGGCGACGGATCTGGATCCTTCCAGCTCGAAGGCCAGATACGGTCTGGGCAAGATGCTCATGACTACAGGGCGATCCTCTGAAGGAGAGGCGCTTATGGCTGCGGCGTTGGCCTCGGATCCGAAGGCGAGCGAGGACTACGACAGCCTGATGATGAGCGTTCGCCTGGACGATTAGGGCGCCGATGGATCACAGCCATCAGATGCGGAACGGGCGGCCCCGCTGATGCGAAGCCGCCCGTCAAACCACAGATCAGGCCTGAACCTGAAATGGTCGGAGCGACAGGATTCGAACCTGCGACCCCTTGACCCCCAGTCAAGTGCGCTACCAGGCTGCGCCACGCTCCGAAGGCGCTCCGTATAGACGGGGGTTTGTCGCTCCGCAAACCCTAAAACGCATTATCGACAACAACTTCCGCCTTAGCGGCGCAGAACCGCCTCAAGCCGCGCACGCGCCGCTTCCAACTCGGTTAAAACCCGTTCCAATCGATCATGATCCGGTGCTGGCGAAACGAGCGAGGCCTCGGGCGCGGGTGGGAGGCCCGAATCAATTTCCAGCGTTGCGCCCGGCTCGCCATAGGCGGCCACGCGCGCCAGGCCCTGATCCTTCACCAGTCGCTGGACGCCGCGAATGGTCAGGCCCTCGTCATGCAGCAGACGTCGAACGGCCTTCAGCACCATCACGTCGTCCGGGCGATAGAAACGCCGCCCGCCCGCCCGCTTCACCGGGACAATGAAATCGAACTTCGTCTCCCAGAAGCGCAGAACATGCTGAGGCGCGCCGACTTCTTCGGCGGCTTCGGAGATCGTGCGGAAGGCGCTGGGGCTTTTGGCCAATGAACTCAGGTCTCTACGACGGCGTCGTGCACCCGGCCCTTCATGATCTGAGAGGCCCTGAAGCTGATGACGCGACGGGGGTTGATGGCGGCGGGTTCGCCGGTCTTGGGGTTGCGCCCCATGCGCGCGCGCTTTTCGCGCACCTGGAAGACGCCGAAGCCGGACAGTTTGACCGTTTCGCCGCTTTCAAGCGACTCAACGATCAGTTCAAGCGTCCGTTCGACCATGCCGGAACATTCCTGGCGCGACAGGCCGACCTCCTCGTGAACGGCCTCGCACAGATCAGCCCGAGTAAGGGTCTGGGACACTGGCATCTCCCCGCTTTCCAATGGCGGGGCATTGAAGGGCAAAATGAATGAAAATCAAAGCCCTCAATGAAAATCTAGAATCGGAAGGCGCACGCGCCCCACGTCAGGCCGCCGCCCATGGCTTCGACCAGCACCAGATCGCCCTTCTTGATGCGTCCGTCCTTGATGGCGACGTCCATCGCCAGAGGGATGGAGGCGGCCGAGGTGTTGGCGTGCATGGCGACGGTCGAGATGACCTTGTCTTCATCCAGGCCCAGGCGATCGCCCACGCCCTTGATGATGCGCTGGTTGGCCTGGTGCGGCACGAACCAGTCGATCTCGGGGATATCGACGCCTGCGACGTCGGCGGCGGCTGTGATGGCTTCGGCGATGTTGACCACGGCGTGACGGAAGACCTGGTTGCCCAGCATCCGCAGATGGCCGACTGTGCCGGTCGTGGCCGGGCCGCCGTCGACATAGAGCATGTCGGACTTGGCGCCCTCGCAGCGCAGGGCGAAGCCCAGCACGCCGCGATCCTCCTTGGTCCCCTGCCCTTCGCCCGGTTCCAGCACGAAGGCGCCGGCGCCGTCGCCAAACAGGACGCAGGTGGTGCGGTCGGTCCAGTCCATCAGCCGGGTCATCTCCTCGGCGCCGATGACGAGGGCGCATTTGGCCTGACCGCGCGCGACGAAGCCGTCCGCCACGCTCATCGCGTAGACGAAACCCGAGCAGACCGCCTGAATATCGAAGGCGATGCCGACCGGCGCGCCCAGCTTGCGCTGGACGATGGCGGCGGTCGCGGGGAAGGTCTGGTCCGGCGTGGTGGTGGCGACGATGATCAGGTCGACGTCCGCCGCCGTCTTGCCGGCGTCGGCCAGGGCGCGCTCAGCGGCCTTGAGCGCCAGGTCGCTGGTCGGCTCGTCGTCGCGAGCCTTGTGGCGCTGGCGAATGCCGGTGCGCTCGACGATCCACTCGTCGGAGGTGTCGACGATTTTGGTCAGGTCGGCGTTGGTGACCACCTGTTCGGGCAGGAAGGAGCCGACCCCGGTGACGACGCTGCGGATGACGCTCACGACTGGATTTCTCCTGTTTGCTCTTCGTCGGACACGGCCTCAGCCGTATCCAGCACGGCCGACAGCCGCGCGAAATTGGCGCTGACCTTGGTCAGATAATCGCTGCGGGCCAGGTCGACAGCCACGCGGATGGCGTTTCCATAACCCTCGGCTGTGGCGCCGCCGTGGCTTTTCACCACGATGCCGTTCAGGCCCAGCAGGGGGCCGCCGTTGACGCTGCTGGGATCGATGCGGCGCGCCATTCTCTTCAGGGCGGGCATGGCGATCAGGGCGCCGAACTTGGCCATCGGGCCGGACGTCAGGGCCTCCTTGAGCAGGCCGGAAATGAAGCGGGCCGTGCCCTCGGCCGTCTTCAGCGCGACATTGCCGGTAAAGCCGTCGGTCACCACCACGTCCACCGTGCCGGCGGCGATGTCGTGGCCTTCGACGAAGCCGGTGTAGTTCACGGGCACGGCGTCCGTGCGCAGGACGGCGTGAGCCTCGCGCACCTCATCATGGCCCTTCATTTCCTCGGAGCCGACGTTCAGAATCCCGACCGTGGGCTTGCCGACGCCGTGGACGGCCGATTGAAAAGCCTCGCCCATGATGGCGAACTCGACCAGTTGGCGCGCATCGCTGCCGATGTTGGCGCCGACGTCCAGAACGGCGGTGAAGCCTCGCTTGGTCGGCCAACTGGCGACGATGGCGGGCCGCTCCAGTCCATCCACGGCCATGCGCAGCAGCAGTTTGGAGATGGCCATCAGGGCGCCGGTGTTCCCGGCCGACACGGCGGCCTGCGCCTCCCCGAGCTTGACCGCTTCAATGGCGTTCCAAAGGCTGGAGCCCTTGCCTCGGCGCATGGCCTGGGCGGGCTTTTCGTCCATGCCCACGACCTTGTCCGTGTGACGGATTTCGCAGACATCAGCCGAAAGGCCGTTGCGGGCGATCTCCGCGCGAATGGCCGACTCATCGCCATGCAGTTGAAAACGAACGCCTTCGCCGCCGTAACGGGCGATGTAGTCCTTCACGCCCCCGACGACGACGGACGGTCCATGGTCCCCGCCCATGGCGTCGAGCGAGATCAGTATCGGTGATGCCAAGTGAAATCGACTCCGTCGCCGTCTTGCCGCGGCGCTTCAGTTTAGGGCGATCGGACGAAAATGTCGCACCGTGGATGAGGCCTGAGCGACCCTAGGTCAACTCTTGTCGGTTTGCCCGCCAGGCTTCAGCGTTTTCAACACGCCAAAGGGCGAGATTTCACCGGGCTCCGGCGGCTGTTCGAACACCGCGCCTTCCTTGCGGGGATAGGGATCCAGGCGCAGGGCCAACTGCTCGACAGCGTATTGGCCCAGGTCGATCTGACCATTTTCCACCAGGTCGGCCGATTCGTCGTCCAGTTCCAGATCGATCTCGCCTTCCTCGTTCGCCTGAATCTCAGGCGCCGTTTCGGTCAGATTGATCGAGAATCGTTCGTCGATGGCGACAGGCAGCGGCTCCAGCGTCAGCACGCAGACTTGCACGGCCTCGGCCTGAACCCGACCGTCCATGCGCCACCCCGACACCGTGGGCGTGATCTCCATGTCGGCGACGAATCGGTCGAGCGATTTCAGGTCCAGCGCGCGCGCGATGCGGTGCCGCGCAGCGTCATCAGGCTCCAGCCGCCGTGTCAGGGAAACGCCGACCTGATGCAGGCGCAGGGGTTCGCTGTAGGGAAGAGCAGGAAGGGTCATGCCACGATCTTCGCCCAGTCCGGCGCCTTTTCCACGGCGGCCGACGACTGTCGGGCCAGTTGTGCGTGCGAATCAATGGTGTAGCGCGCCAGGGCAGCGCCTGCGGCGGCGTCTTCGCTCTCGAAGACATTGCGGGCGATCGAGGCCTGAAGTCCCTCGTGATCCCCTGCCCTCAGCGCCTTTTCATAAGCGCTCATGCGGCCATAGAGGGCCTCGCCCAGCTTGCGCATCTTCTTGCCCACCGAGACATCGCCCACGCCCAGCTCGCGCAGCACGTTGTCCAGCGCCGACACATAGGCGTCGAACAGCTTCTGGGACAGGTCCGCGCCGCGCTCGCCGTCCTGCTTCAGCCGCACGAACAGCAGCAGCACATGCAGGGTATAGAGCTCGAAACGCGCGTCGATGCGGTCTGCGACGCCTAGGCGTGTGTAAAAATCAGGCTGGCGGGCCTGATCGACGGCCAGGGCGTACAGGGCCTGGACATGGCGATCTTGCGTCTGGCGCTTGAAGAGTGTCTTGAACATAGGATTTCACGGCCCCTTTTCCGCCGCGCCGTTGCACTAGGACGCAGCGACGGTTAGGTCAAAGACCTTATTTCTTGAGGCCCATCGCCGATGCCCCGTTTTACGTCGCTCATCATCGCCGCCTCGCTCGCCGCCGCCGCCGGCGCCTGCGCGCCGGTTGTCGCCACCCAGGGCTTTCAGGCCGTGGACGTCAAACCCCAGGATATCGAGTCCGGCGTCGACACGCGCGAAACCGTGCTGACCAAGCTGGGCACGCCATCCACCACCTCGACCTTCGAGTCGGAGAACGTCTGGTACTACCTGACCCAGACGACGCAGCGTTACACCTACAACAAGCCGCAGGTGTCGCAGCGGACGGTGACCGAGATCACCTTCAACGAGGCCGACGGCAAGGTCGCCTCGGTGCGTAATCTGGGGCTGGATGACGGTCGCCAGATCGCCATGGAACGCCGCGAGACCCCGACGCGCGGACGCCAGTTGACCATCCTCGAACAACTGCTCGGCAACGTCGGCCGCGGCCAACTGCCGCGCACCGAGGACGACGTCCCCGGCCAGCGCCGCCCGGACTAACGGCGGCGACATACAGTCGCCCTCACGCCGCAAGCGTTCGCGTCGCGAGCATAGGGCGCAAAAAAGATAACGCCCCGGAGATCGCTCTCCGGGGCGTCTGTCGTTGAGGTGCGACGCCGTCAGACGATCTTGCCGCTCGCCAGCACCGCCAGCAGCAGAAGCGCGACGATGTTGGTGATCTTGATCATCGGGTTCACTGCGGGACCGGAGGTGTCCTTATAGGGATCGCCCACCGTGTCGCCGGTGACGGCGGCCTTGTGCGCTTCCGAGCCCTTGCCGTGGACCACGCCATTCTTGTCGGTGAAGCCTTCCTCGATCACCTTCTTGGCGTTGTCCCAGGCGCCGCCGCCCGAGGTCATGGAGATGGCGACGAACAGGCCCGTCACGATCACCCCCATCAGCATCGCGCCCAGCGCAGCGAAGGCGTTGGCCTTGTCCGGCTGGATGAACAGGATGACGACGAACAGGACGATCGGCGACAGCACCGGCAACAGCGACGGCACGATCATCTCGCGAATGGCCGCGCTGGTCAGGATGTCGACCGCCCGGCCGTACTCCGGCTTGGTCTGGAAGGTCATGATGCCGGGGTTCTCGCGGAACTGACGCCGGACCTCGGCCACCACGGCCTCGGCGGCGCGCCCCACAGCCGTCATCGACAGGCCGCCGAATAGGAAGGGCAGCAGCCCTCCGAACAGCAGGCCGACCACGACATAAGGGTTGGACAGGTCGAACGCGACCGCGCCCAGACCGTAGAAGAAGCTGCCCGGCGCCGCCTCGGCTGCGAAGAACTTCAGATCCTCCACATAGGCGGCGAACAGGACCAACGCCCCCAGACCCGCAGACCCGATGGCGTAGCCCTTGGTCACGGCCTTGGTGGTGTTGCCCACGGCGTCCAGAGCGTCGGTCGAAACGCGGACTTCCGGCGGCAGGCCGGCCATCTCAGCGATGCCGCCCGCATTGTCCGTAACCGGGCCGAAGGCGTCCAGCGCAACGATCATCCCCGCCACGCCCAGCATGGTCGTGGTGGCGATGGCGATGCCGAACAGACCCGCCAACTGGAAGGCTGCGACGATGCCCACGATGATGGTCAGGGCCGGCAGCGCGGTGGCCTCCAGCGACATGGCCAACCCCTGGATCACATTGGTGCCGTGTCCCGAAACCGAGGCGTTGGCCACCGACTTCACCGGACGGAAGCCCGTGCCGGTATAGTATTCGGTGATGACCACGATGGCCGCAGTGACCAGCAGGCCGACGACGCCCGCCCAGAACAGATTCATCGGCTGGATCAGCAGGCCTCCTGAGGTTTCGACCGCCCCCGGCAGCAACTGATTGATCACCCACCAGACCGCAACCAGCGACAGGACGCCCGTCACGATCAGGCCTTGATACAAGGCCCCCATGATGTTGCCGCTCTTGCCCAGGCGGACAAAGAACGTCCCGATGATCGAGGTCACGATGCAGACGCCGCAGATCGCCAGCGGCAGCAGCATCAGCACGTCGACATAGGGCTGGTTGCGGAAGAAGATGGCCGCCAGCACCATGGTCGCCACCGTGGTGACGGCATAGGTCTCGAACAGGTCGGCGGCCATGCCTGCGCAGTCGCCGACGTTGTCGCCCACATTGTCTGCGATGGTGGCGGCGTTGCGGGGGTCGTCCTCAGGGATGCCCGCTTCGACCTTGCCCACCATGTCGCCGCCGACGTCAGCCCCCTTGGTGAAGATGCCGCCGCCCAACCGCGCGAAGATGGAAATCAGAGAGGCGCCGAAGCCCAGCGCCACCAGGCCGTCGATGACCTCGCGGCTGGTCGAGGCGTGGCCCAGACCCTGCGTCATGAAGGCGTAGTAGCCGGACACGCCCAGAAGCGCGCCGCCCGCCACGAACATGCCGGTGATGGCGCCCGAGCGGAAGGCCAGGTCCAGCCCCTTGGACAGGCTCTGCGATGCAGCCTGGGCCGTGCGCACGTTGGCCCGCACGGAGATCAGCATCCCCGCATAGCCTGCCGCGCCCGACAGGACCGCGCCGATCAGGAAGCCGAGCGCGGCCCAGATCCCGATAAGAAAAAAGGCCGCGACCAAGATCACGACCCCTACAATGCCAATCGTTGTGTACTGACGCTTCAGATAGGCGGATGCCCCTTCCTGGATCGCCGCGGCGATCTCACGCATCCGTTCATTACCACTGTCGGCCTTCATCAGGGCGGCGGTCTGGACGGCGCCGTAAAGCACCCCCAAAGCGCCGGCCGCGATGACCAGCCAAAGATATGACGTCATGGCGTTTCCAAGCCCTATGCAACTAGACGCGCGGTTCCATGGGCTGCGCTACGGGCGTTGTCGCCTCTCGGCCGCCTTCCGGTCCCCCCGTGCGCTTACGGACGCAAATTCACGCCCCTCGGGAATTGCGGCTAAATCGTGCCAAAAGCAGAGGCGTGGCGCAACAGCGCTCTTTTAGGGCGATCAGAGAGGGCGAACGGTCGTGCGGCGGCGCGCGGCCTGGCTGACGACCTCGACGCGGGCGATCGCGCCCTTGCCGATCAGGCTGTCGGCCGCGCGGATCAGGCTGGCGCTCAGCGCCGCCGCGTCCAACTGATTCCAGTCGTCTGCAAGGACGAAGGGAGTCCGGTGCCCGGCGCGGACAAGGGCGTCGCGCAGGTAGGGCTCCTTGGCCCTTACCGCGTCCAGAGTTTGGCCTTCATTCAGATGCAGTCTCAGTTCTGCGAAGACGTAGTTGCGGACGCGGCCGCCCACGATGATCGGCAGGCCCACGCCGGTCAGGTTGAGGCTCGCGGGCTGGGCGGGCGTTTCCGCCGAGGGCGAGGCGAGCGCTGGTGCCGACAGGGCGGCGCCGGCGACGGCGAGGATCAGGCTGCGGCGGTTCATACACACAGACTGGCCCTCCACCCTTAGGATTTCGTTGCGCTCAGCCGTGGGTCCAGCCGGTGCGGGTCGGGGTGATGGCCTGGCCCAGATAGCGCGGGGACAGCCCCCTGCCCTCGGTGACGCGGCCGACGCAGGTCAGGCGCAGGTGACGTCGCTCGGCCTCGCGGCGCAGGACGTTCTCGGCGCCCGCCGGGACGGTCAGCAGGATCTCATAATCGTCGCCGCCGCTGGCCAGCAGCTCCAGCGCCGCCTGCGGGTCGACGCGGCCTTCGAACCAGGCCTGGGCCGCCGCCGACATCGGCAGGACCTCCAGATCGATCTCGAGGCAGACGCCGCTGGCCTCAGCGATGTGGGCGGCGTCGGCCAGAAGGCCGTCGGAGACGTCGGCGCTGGCCGTGGCGAGGCCCAGAACGGCGGGCGCGAACTCTACGCGCGGCATGGGGGTGCGATAGGCGGCCTCCAGCGCGTCCATGCGCTCAGGCTCCAGCGTCAGGGTCGCCTGGGCGGCCTGAAGGCCCAGCCAGCCGTCGCCGATGGTGCCCGTGACGAAGACCAGATCGCCGGGCCGCGCCCCGGCCCGGCTGACCGCGGCGCCTGACGGCGCCCAGCCCATCATCGTCGCCGAGAAACTGGCCGGTCCCGGCGTCTTCACCGTGTCGCCGCCCAGCAGGGAAATATCGAAAATGGCCTGATCGCGCCGCAGCCCGGCGACGAAGGCCTCGCGCTCGGGCCAGCCGCAGCGTTCGGACCAGCAGCAGGCCAGCAGATAGCCGAACGGCTCGGCGCCCTTGGCCGCCAGATCGGACAGGTTCACGCGCAAAAGCTTCTGCGCCACCGTATCCAGCGGGTCGTCGGGCAGGAAGTGGACGCCCTCGACGATCGCATCCTTGGTAAGGATGAGGTCGTGTCCCGGACGCGAGGGCAGCGCGGCCACGTCGTCGGCCAGCCCCCTCGCCCATTCCGGGTGCGCCAGCGGCTTCAGCAGCCGCTGGATGGTCTCGAATTCGCCTGCGACGTCAATCGCGGGCATCGCGCGCCACGCCGTCCAGCGCCGCGTTCACGAACTTCGCCTCTGCATCGTCGAAGAAGGCCTTGGCCAGCTCGACGTATTCGTCGATCACGATCTCGCGCGGCACGTCCGGCTTGTGCTTCAGCTCCCATGCGCCGCAGCGCAGCAGGGCGCGCAGGGTGGCGTCCAGACGCTCCATACGCCAGTTGGAGGCCAGACGCGCCTTGATCGCTTCGTCGATGGCGCGCTGGTCCTCGACCACGCCGTGGACGATGTCGGAGAACCAGTCCTCGTCCGCCTCAGCCAGAGGCGCGCCGTCGATGTCGGCGTCGAAGCGGTGATTGCGGAACTCGCGCACGACGCTGTCGACGCCCTCGCCCGCCAGCTCCATCTGATACAGGGCCTGAACGGCGGCCAGACGGGCGACCGTGCGGGCGCGGCGCTGGCGGCTGGTCAGTTGCGGCTCGGCGCGGGCTTTGTCGGCCTCGGCCAGTTGAGCCATGACTTCGGCGACGGTCGCCGGGGCGCTGGTCGGTTCGGTCACGAGGCCAGCCCTCCGCGCAGGCGCTTGCGGATGGCGATCAGGTCCAGACAGGCGCGAGCGGCGAAGCCGCCCTTGTCGCCCTCGCTGAGACGGGCGCGGGTCCAGGCCTGCTCCTCATCCTCGGTCGTCAGGATGCCGTTGCCGATGGCCACGCCCTTCAGGCCCAGATTGCGGATGCCGGCGGCTGACTGATCCGAAACGATCTCGAAGTGATAGGTCTCGCCGCGAATGACGCAGCCCAGGGCGACATAGCCGTCATAGCGCGGCGCGGTCGGATAGCGCCCGGCCTCCTCGGCCATGGCGATCACGGTCGGCACTTCCAGCGCGCCGGGCACGGTCACGACGTCATACTGGACGCCTTGCGCGCGCAGGGCGTCCTTCGCCCCTTCCAGAAGGGCGTCGGCCAGTTCGTCGTAAAAGCGCGCCTCGACGATGAGGACGCGAGTGGGGTCGTTCAAGATTGGTCTTCTCCGTCCATGTCGCGCCAGCCGACGATGCGCAGGCCATAGCCCTCAAGCGCCGTCGGATTGGGTCGCGTCGAACTCATCACGATCATATCCTTGACGCCGAGGTCGAGCAGAATCTGCGCCCCGACGCCATAGGCTTTCAGCGAGCGATCCGCCGCCGCGGGCTTGGGCACGCCGCCCAGCCGCTCGGCCAGACCATGCAGGTCCGGATCGCGCAGGAAGACGACGACGCCCGGCCCGTCCTGGGCCGCCAGCGCCTGCATCGCCTTCGGAATATAGTCCTGGCGAGCCTCGACGTGGCCCAGCAGGTCGGCGGCGAAGTCGACCTGGTGCATCCGCACGACGGTCGGCTTGGCCGGGTCGATATCGCCGCGCACCAGAGCGACGTGCTCGGCGCCTTCGATGGTGTTGCGATAGAGGATCAGCTTGAATTCGCCGCCGTGAACGCTCTCGAACGGCGTCTCCATCACGCGCTCGACAAAGCGCTCGGTGCGGCGGCGATAGGCGATCAGGTCGGCGATGGTGCCGATCTTCAGCCCATGCAACTGGGCGAAGGCGATCAGGTCGGGCATCCGCGCCATCGTCCCGTCGTCCTTGATGATCTCGCAGATCACCCCGGCGGGGATCAGGCCGGCCATGCGGCTGATGTCGACGGCGGCCTCGGTGTGGCCGGTGCGGACCAGCACGCCGCCGTCGCGCGCGACCAGCGGGAAGATGTGGCCCGGCGAGACGATGTCGTCGGCGGTGCGCGACGGATCAGCGGCCACCTGAACCGTATGGGCGCGGTCAGCTGCCGAAATGCCGGTCGTGACGCCTTCCTTGGCCTCGATCGAAATGGTGAAGGCCGTGCCCATGCTCTCGCGGTTCTCGGCGGCCATCGGCGGCAGGCGCAGTTGCTTGGCGCGCTCGGCCGTCATGGCCAGGCAGACCAAGCCGCGCGCATAGCGGATCATGAAGTTGATCTGGTCCGGCGTGGCGAACTGGGCCGGAATGACGATGTCGCCTTCGTTCTCGCGGTCCTCGGCGTCCACCAGGATGTAGGGGCGGCCGTTGCGGGCGTCCTCGATAATGTCCTCGATCGAGCTGATCGGGCTGTCGGTGTTGTAGACGGCCAGTTTCATCATGCGGTCTCCTGCCACCGCGCGAGGTAACGCGCCAGCATGTCGATCTCCAGATTGACCTTTTCGCCGACCTTCAGGCCGCCGAGGGTGGTCGCATCCCACGTATGCGGAATGATGTTCACGTCGAAGCGGCGCTCATGCACCCCATTCACCGTCAGGGAAACCCCATCGATCGTGATTGAGCCCTTTGGGGCGATGAATCTGTGCAGGGGCGCAGGCGCCTCGATCACGATGCGGTGCGATCCGCCCTCGGGCGTGATGGACACGACCTCGCCCAGACCGTCGACATGGCCCGAAACGATGTGGCCGCCCAGTTCGTCGCCCAGCTTGGCGGCGCGCTCCAGATTGATCCGGCTGCCTTCGCTCCAGTCGCCCAGCTTGGTCTTGGACAGGGTCTCGCCGGACACCTCGACGGCGAACCAGCCCTCGCCCTTTTCCGTGACGGTCAGGCAGCAGCCCGCATGGCTGATGGAGGCGCCCAGGTCGATGCCCGCCGTGTCCCACACGGTCTCGACCTCATAGCGACGGTCGCGGTTGGTTTCACGGACGCTGCGGACGCGGCCGATGTCGGTGACGATGCCGGTGAACATGAAAGCTCCGGTCCCTTCGGACCCAAAAAACAGAGTCTAATTAGTCTAATTTGTCTGAAATCGCGCCTGGGGAGGCGTCAGGCGCGGGCGTAGCGTTCCCACAGATCGTCTCCGACAGGCTCGACGCCCAGACGACGGAACTTGGGGGCGTCGGCCAGCTTTGCAAGCGCCAGGGAGGCGACGCAGGACCGCCCCTCCCCGCCCAGCAGGATCGGGGCGCGGAACCACTCGATCGCGTCCACCGCGCCCGCCTGGATGAAGGAGGCTGCGACGCGGCCGCCGCCCTCGATCAGGACAGAGCCGATGTTGCGGGCGGCCAGCGCGTCGAGGACAGCGGGGATGGCCGGGCGGCCGTCCGAGGCGGCGACGGTGACGACTTCGGCGTGGCCGATGGCGTGGGGCGCGGCGGTCGTGAGGATCAGGGTGTTGCCGGATGCGACCTTGGCCGTCGCGGGGGTTCTAAGCCGACTATCGAGGACGACCCTCAAGGGATCCCTTCTCCCCTCGGGGGAGAAGGTGGGCGGCGGAGCCGCTCGGATGAGGGGGGCGTCGGACGCGCCCTCGTCGTGAGCCGTTTTGCTTGCGGACACAGCCCCCTCATCCGTCTCGCTCCGCGAGCCACCTTCTCCCACGAGGGGAGAAGGAAGAAGATTGGAAGGAAGACGGACGGTCAGTTCGGGATCATCGGCCAGCACAGTCTCGACGCCGACCAGAATGGCGTCATGCATCGCGCGCAGGCGGTGGCCTTGCTGGCGCGCCTGCGGCCCGGTGATCCACTGACTTTCGCCCGTGGCCGTGGCGATGCGGCCGTCCAGCGAGGTGGCCAGCTTGAGGGTGACGCGAGGGCGCATCAGTCCTGGCCGGACTTGGTCTCGTCGAAACCCTCGTCTCCGAGGAATTTGGCGAAATCGCTGGTATGGCGGAAGTCTTTATAGACCGAGGCGTAGCGGACGTAGGCGACCTCATCGACCGACTTCAGCGCCTTCATGATGAAGTCGCCGACGATGTGCGACGGGATCTCGGTCTCGCCCAGGCTTTCCAGCTGACGCACGATGCGGCTGACCAGCAGCTCGACCTGATCCGGCTGCACGGGACGTTTCCTCAGGGCGATGCCCAGCGAGCGTTCCAGCTTGTCGCGGTCAAAGGGGGTGCGGCGGCCGTTCCGTTTCAGGATGACCAGTTCGCGCAGCTGCACCCGCTCGAAGGTGGTGAAGCGCCCGTTGCACTGCGGGCACGACCGACGGCGCCGGATGGCCGCGCCGTCGTCAGACGGGCGGCTGTCCTTCACCTGGGTGTCGGCGTTTCCGCAGAAGGGGCACTTCATCCGGCGGACCTCTTAGCGATAGATCGGGAAGCGCGCGGTCAGTTCGCGCACCTGGGCGGCGACGCCCGCGACGACGGCCGGATCGGCTTCGTCGCCGCCGTTCATCGACGAGACGACGTCGGCGATCCAGTGGCCGATCTGCTTGAACTCTTCCTCCCCGAAGCCGCGCGTGGTGCCCGCCGGGGTGCCCAGACGGACGCCCGAGGTGACGGTGAAGGGGGCGGTGTCGAACGGCACCCCGTTCTTGTTGCAGGTCATCAGCGCCTTCTCGAGCTCATGCTCGGTGGCCTTGCCGGTCACGCCCTTGGGACGCAGGTCGACCAGCATCAGGTGGCTGTCCGTGCCGCCCGACACGATGGCCAGGCCGCGTTCGACCAGAACGGCGGCCAGGGCCTGGGCGTTCTTCACGACCTGCTGGGCGTAGAGCTTGAACTCAGGCTTCAGCGCCTCGCCGAAGGCCACGGCCTTGGCGGCGATGACGTGCTCCAGCGGGCCGCCCTGCAGGCCGGGGAAGACGGCCGAGTTGATCTTCTTGCCCAGGTCCAGGTCGTTGGACAGGATCATGCCGCCGCGCGGGCCGCGCAGGGTCTTGTGCGTCGTCGTGGTGACGACGTGGGCGTGCGGCAGCGGGTCCGGATAGGCGCCGCCCGCGATCAGGCCCGCATAGTGGGCCATGTCGACCATCAGATAGGCGCCGACCGAATCGGCGATCTCGCGGAAGCGCTTGAAGTCGATGTGGCGGCTGTAGGCCGAGGCGCCGGCCAGGATCAGCTTGGGCTTCTCCTTCTGGGCCATTTCGGCGACGTGATCATAATCAATCAGATGGTCGTCTTCGTTCACCTTATAGGTGACGGGGCGGAACCACTTGCCCGACTGGTTGGCGGGCGAGCCGTGGGTCAGGTGCCCGCCGCAGGCCAGATCCATGCCCAGGAAGGTGTCGCCCGGCTGCAGCAGGGAGAAGAAGACCGCCTGGTTGGCTTGCGCGCCCGAATGGGGCTGGACGTTGACGAAGGCGGCGCCGAACAGTTCCTTGGCGCGCTCGCGGGCCAGATCCTCGGTGACGTCCACGAACTCGCAGCCGCCGTAATAGCGACGACCCGGATAGCCCTCGGCGTATTTGTTGGTCAGGACCGAGCCCTGCGCGTCCAGCACCGCCTGGGAGACGATGTTCTCCGAAGCGATCAGCTCGATCTGCTCCTTCTGGCGGCCAAGCTCGCCCTGGATGCCCTTGAAGATCGCCGGATCAGCGTCGGCGAGGCTCTTGGAGAAGTAGGAGTCGTGGGTGAAGGCGGTCACAGGCAGGCATCCCGAAGGCTGAGGGCGGAAACGGCGCTTCCTTCTAGGCCGCGCCGCCGAACACCACAACATCTAGGGGGTCACCGCTGTGACAACGCTCGTTTCAGTTTGGCGACAGCCACCCGTTCGACCGCGCGCGGCTCAGCGGCGGGGCCGATGGCGGAGACCTCGACGCCGCTCGCCGTGTGGACGGCGGAGCATTTCACATAGGGGCCGTTGCGGACGAACTCGACGATGACTTCGCCGAGTTCAGCGTCGGTCATCAAGCCGCGACCGGACGACGCGCCACGTTACAGTGGGACCACAGCTTGTCCATCGCGTCGACCAGCTTGTCGATCATGGCGTCGTCATGGTCCGGCGAAGGGGTGAAGCGCAGGCGTTCGGTCCCCTTGGGCACGGTCGGATAGTTGATCGGCTGGACGTAGATGCCGTGGTCTTCCAGCAGCATGTCCGAGATCAGCTTGCAGTGAACCGGATTGCCGACATGAACCGGCACGATGTGGCTGACGCTGGGCAGGACCGGGATGCCCGCCTCGGACAGGCGACGCTTCAGGGTGGCGGCGCGCTCCTGATGGGCGTCGCGCAGTTCCGGGTGCGCCTTCAGGTGGCGGACCGAAGCCAGGGCCCCGGCCGTCAGGGCCGGCGGCAGGCTGGTGGTGAAGATGAAGCCCGAGGCCCAGCTGCGCACCGCATCCACGATCACGGCGTCGGCGGCGATGTAGCCGCCCATGACGCCGATGGCCTTGCCCAGGGTGCATTCGACGATGTCGATGCCGTCCAGCACGCCGTCACGCTCGGCCACGCCTGCGCCGGTCGCGCCGTACAGGCCCACGGCGTGGACTTCGTCCAGATAGGTCAGGGCGCCGTATTTCTTGGCCAGGGCGATGGTGCCGGCGATGTCGGCGATGTCGCCGTCCATCGAATAGACGCTCTCGAAGGCGATCAGCTTGGGCGCGTTGACCGGCGCGGCGGCCAGCAGTTCTTCAAGGTGTTCGAGATCGTTGTGGTGGAAGATGTGGCGCTCGCCGCCGCCGTTGCGGATGCCCGCGATCATCGAGGCGTGGTTCAGGGCGTCGGAGAAGGTGATCAGGCCCGGCAGGATCTTCTGCAGGGTCGACAGCGTCGCCTCGTTGGCCACATAGCCCGAGGTGAACAGCAGGGCGGCTTCCTTCTGGTGCCAGCTGGCCAGCTCGGCTTCCAGATCGACCGCAGAGCGGGTGGTGCCCGAGATGTTGCGGGTGCCCCCTGCCCCGGCGCCGCTGAGATCGATCGCATTCGTCATGGCCTCGACCACGGTCGGATGCTGGCCCATGCCGAGGTAGTCGTTCGAGCACCAGACGACGACGTCCTGCTGCGTGCCGTCCTCACGGCGGCGCACCGCCCGGGGGAACTGGCCGCGCACCCGCTTCAGATCGGCGAAGACACGGTAACGGCCTTCGCTGCGGACCTGATCCACAGAGTTCTGAAAGGCGGACTTATAGTCGAACAAGGCGGCGCTTCTTTCGCTTATGCAGCTTTGCGGCCTAATTGCGCGCGCCGCCCTGTCTTGTCCATGTCAGGAACCGGACAAAACGTCCCAACCTCTTAATTGATAACGGTTCTCACTTCTTGAGCGGCCCGCGATCGTCAGCCCTACGGGACCTCCCGACCCGACGCGGGCTTGGCTCAGCTCAACGTGTCGATGCGGCCGCGCAACATCTGCACCATGGCGGAGAAGTCCTTGCCGCCGTAGCCGAGGCCGTTGAACAGGGCGTAGAGAGCCTCGGCCTGAGCGCCCAGGGGGGTCGAGGCGCCCGCCTTTGCGGCGGCGTCCTGGGCCAGCTTGAGGTCCTTCAGCATCATGGCGGTGGCGAAACCGCCTTCATACTCGCGGTTCGACGGGGCGGTCGGCACCGGCCCGGCCCAGGGGTAGTAGCTGGTCACGCTCCAGCACTGGCCCGAGGACTTGGAGGCGATCTCGAAGAAGCGTTCCGGCTCCAGGCCCAGCTTTTCGGCCAGGGCGATGGCTTCGCAGGTGCCAATCATCGAAATGCCCAGCAGCATGTTGTTGCAGATCTTGGCCGCCTGCCCGGCGCCGTGGTCGCCCGCACGGATGGTGATGCGGCTCATCGGCTCCAGCGCCGGTTCGACGCGGGCGAAGTCGGCCTCGTCGCAGCCGACCATGAAGGCCAGCGAACCCGCATCGGCCGCCGCCGTGCCGCCGGAGACCGGGGCGTCAGCGAAGGCGTAGCCCGCCTCCTTGGCCAGAGCCGCAACCTTGCGCGCCGTCTCCACGTCGATGGTCGAGCAGTCCAGCAGGAGCGCACTGGAAGGCGCCGCGCCGATGATCTGTTCGGAATAGACGCCGAGAACGTGCGGCCCGGCGGGCAGCATGGTGATGACGACCTCGGCGTCCTTCACGGCCTCGGCGACCGAACTGACGGCGCGGCAGCCCGCCTCGGCGGCGCGTTCCAGCGCAGCGGGCGACAGGTCGAAGGCGGCGACGTCATGCCCGGCCTTGGCCTGATTGGCAGCCATGCCGCCGCCCATATTGCCCAGGCCGATGAAGGCGATGCGAGTCATCTGTGCGTTTCCCTTATGGATTTTGGCCGAGGGTTAGCGCCGCACGCCCCGGTTCGCCAGTCACCAAATTGAGACGGGACGCCTCAGTTCGGCTTGCGGAAGCGATAGACGAACTGGTCGGTCTTGCCCCGGATCGCCTCGTCGAAGACGTTCAGGCTGTGGTCGTCGGCAGGGTTGGCGACGGCCGTGCTTTCGCCGTCGAAGACGAAACCGGCGGCCTCGACCTCCTTGCGAAGCTGGGCGCCCTCGATGCGGTGCAGGGTCTCAACCACGGTATTGGCGGCGCCGGGCGCGGCCTGGTGGTCGATGACGACATAGAGGCCGCCGGGCTTCAGCGCCTTGAAGATGTCGGCGTTCATCTTGGCCACGTCCACGCCGAAACGGGGGATGTGGAAGTCGTGGTATTCTTGGCTCATGAAGACCAGATCCAGAGGCTGGTCGAAGCTCATGGCGTCCAGGTCGCCGTTGACGCGGCTGACGTTGGGATAGGCGGCGACCAGGGCGTCGGCGCGCGGGTTCTCGCGCTCGGCCGTGCGGTTCGGCACGAAGGCGTAGACGTGGCCGCCCTCGCCCACGACGCGCGCGAACAGGCGGCTGAAGTAGCCCGCGCCGGGGCGGATGTCGGCGATGCGCTGGCCCGGCTTCACCTGAGCGAAGGCCAGCATCTCGGCGGGATGACGCAGGGCGTCGCGCTCGACCTCATCGGCAGGGCGCAGGGCGTCGGCGACGGCGGCCTGATAGGCAGGCGCGGCGGCGTCCTGAGCCAGAACAGGCGCGGCGCTGAGGAAGGCGGCGGCGACGGCGGCGGCGAGCAGATGCGGTTTCATGACGAACTCCTTGATCTTGCGGCTGCCCCGGTCGGGGCCTTCGGACGGCATAAGGCGCGCGGATGGGACGGCTGGCAAGCCGCCCGGCGCATGATCAACCGGCGGTCATGGCCGCCGGGGCCTGCTTTTCTCTGAGGGTGACAAGCTCCTCGGCCATGGTCGGGTGGACGGCGCAGGTGGCGTCCCACTGGGCCTTGGTCAGACCCGCCTTCACGGCGATGGCGGCCAGCTGGATCATCTCAGGGCTGTCGGGGCCGACGATGTGGCAACCGACGACGCGCTGGGTTTCGGCCTCGACCACCAGCTTCATCAGCACCCGTTCGTCCGAGCCGGTGAAAGCGTATTTCATCGGGCGGAAACGGGTGACGTAGACATCAACCTCGCCCGGACAGGCATGGCGGGCCTCGGCTTCGGTCAGGCCGACGGTGCCGACGGGCGGCTGGCTGAAGACGGCGGTGGCGACGGCTTCATAGTCGAAGCTCTGCGGGTTGTTCCTGAACACCGTCTCGTGGAAGGCTACGCCCTCACGGATGGCGACGGGGGTCAGGTTCATCCGGTCGGTGACGTCGCCGACCGCCCAGATATTGTCGGCCGTCGTCTGGGAATACTGATCGACCTTGATCGCGCCGTTCTCGTTCAGCTCGACCCCGGCGGTCTCCAGCCCCAGGCCTTCGACGTAAGGCACGCGGCCGGTGGCGAACATGACCACGTCGGTCTCGATCTTCATGCCGTTTTCGAGGTGGTTGATCAGGCCTGTGTCTGTCTTCTCGATCGACTCGTGCTGGCAGCCGAGGATGACCTTGATGCCGCGCTTCTCGATCTCGCCCGCCAGATGGGCGCGCACGTCGTCGTCGAAGCCGCGCAGGATGTTGGGGCCGCGATAGATCAGGGTCGTTTCGACCCCCAGTCCGGCGAAGATGCCCGCGAACTCCACCGCGATATAGCCGCCGCCGACCACCAGGACGCGCTTGGGCAGTTCGGGCAGATGGAAGGCTTCTTCGGAGGTGATGGCGTGCTCGATGCCCGGCAGGCTGTCCGGTTTCCACGGGCGGCCGCCGGTGGCGATCAGGATCTTCTCGGCGGTGATCGTCTGCTTGTCGCCGCCGTCCTTGCCGATGACCTCGACGGTATGGGCGTCCTTCAGCACGGCGCGGCCATGCAGCAGGTCAACGCCCGCCTTGCCCAGATTGGCGGCGTAGATGCCCGACAAGCGGGCGATCTCGACATCCTTGGCCTGAAGGAAGGTCGGCCAGTCGAACTTTGCATTGTCGAACGACCAGCCATAGCCCTCGGCGATTTCCAGCGCGTGGCTGACCTCGGCGGCCATGACCATGAACTTCTTTGGCACGCAGCCGCGAATGACGCAGGTGCCCCCGACCCGATATTCCTCGGCGATGGCGACCTTCTTGCCGCCCAACGCCGTCAGCCGCGCCGCCCGCACCCCGCCCGAACCGGCGCCGATGACGAAGAGATCGTAGTCGTATGAGGTCATCGAGGGCTCCGGCTGGATCGGACCCGAAAAAACAGAGTCCAATTCGTCTGAATCGTCTGAAATCCGCGCGGCAGAACCGCAGCGCTGACCCGACTTAGGCGCCGGGACGCGAGGGGGCAAGGCGCGAGGATCAAGCACGCCCGTTTGCCGCATCCCGCTTTCGTCATCCTCCGGCGAGGATAGCGAGACCGGGGGACCCAGCGGCGCCGAAGGCGACCTTTACTGCAAGCGTGACGGGTGGAGCTTTCGCCCTGACGGGCGCCGCTGGGTCCCCCGGTCTGCGCCGCTGCGCGGCTTGCCGGGGGATGACGAAGGAAGAGAAGGATCAGGGCTGTATCGTGTCGAACCCATCGTCCGTGCCGATGACGGCAAGGTCGGTGAGGTCGAGGAAGAGGCCGTGTTCGACCACGCCGGTCAGGCTTTTCAGATCGGCGGCGAGGCGGGCCGGATCGGCGATCAGCTTGCAGGCGGCGTCGTAGATCAGATTGCCGCCGTCGGTGCGGATCAGGCCGCGCTCGGCCTCGCGCACGCGGGCGGGCGAGGCGATGTCGTGGTCGGCCAGAACGTCGGCGATGCGGTTGGCGGTCGTCTTATGACCGAAGGCGACGACCTCGATCGGCAGGGGGAAGGTTCCCAGCGCAGGAACTGCCTTGGCCGCATCGGCGATGCAGATGCAGCGGGCGGACGCCTCCCACACCAGCTTCTCGCGCAGCAGGGCCGCGCCGCCGCCCTTGATGAGGGCGAGGCCGGGGCCGATCTCGTCGGCGCCGTCGACGGTCAGGTCGATCTTCGGCGTGTCTTCAAGCGTCGAGAGCGTCAGGCCCAGTTCGCGCGCCAGGTCGGCCGTGCGCTCGGACGTCGGGACGCAGCGCAGGTCCGGCAGGTTGCGCGCCGCCAAGGCTTTCACGAACCAGGCGGCCGTCGAGCCGGTGCCCAGCCCGACGACCATGCCGGCCTCGACGTATTGGGCGGCGGCTTCGCCGGCGTTCTTCTTCTGCAGGTCGCTCATTTGGTCTTCGCCGCCTTCTTCGCGCGCATGGTTTCCATGAAGCGGGCCGCCCAGCCCGGCTTCGTCGTCTGTTCGGCGCGGCCGAGCGCCAGATCGCCGGGCGCGACATCCTTGGTCACCACGGAGCCGGAGCCGACCATGGCGCCCGCGCCGATCGTCACAGGGGCGACAAGGGCGCTGTTCGAGCCGACGAAAGCCCCCTCGCCCACCGTGGTGCGGTGTTTGAAGAAGCCGTCGTAGTTACAGAAGACGGTCCCCGCGCCGATGTTGGCTTTCGCTCCCACCTCGCCGTCGCCGAGATAGGCCAGGTGGTTGGCCTTGGCGCCCGCGTCCATGCGGACGTTCTTGACCTCGACGAAGTTGCCGACCTTGACGCCTTCGCCCAGATCCGCGCCGGGGCGCAGGCGGGCGTAGGGGCCGACCTCGGCGCCGGTGGCGACCTTGGCGCCTTCGATGTGGCTGAAGCTGCGGATGCGCACGCCATCGGCCACCTTGGCGCCGGGGCCGAAGACGACGAAGGGTTCGATGGTCGTGCCTGCGCCGATGTCCGTGTCCCAGGCGAAGTGGACGGTGTCCGGCGCGCTCATGGTCACGCCCTGCGCCAGGAAATGCTCGCGCTGGGTCTTCTGGAACAGGGCCTCGGCCTGAGCCAGTTCGCCTTGCGCGTTGACGCCCATGACGGAGTCCTCGGCGGCGAAGACGGCGCGGGTCGGGGCGCCGCGCTTGCGGGCCAACTCGACCACGTCGGTCAGATAGTATTCACCCTTGGCGTTGTCGTTTTTCACCTCGGCCAGCAGGTCGAACAGCAGGCCGACCGGCGCGGCCATGACGCCGGAGTTGCAGGCGGTGACGGCCAGCACCTCGGCCGACGCTTCCTTGGCCTCGGTGATGGCCAGCAGGCTGTCGCCCTCAAGGATAAGGCGGCCGTAGGCGCCGGGCTCGCGAGCTTCGAAGCCGATGACGGTGACGCCTTCATGAGCGTCTGCAAAGACCGGCTCGATGTCGGCGGCCTTCAGCAGAGGCACGTCGCCATAGGTGACGACCACATGGCCGACGAAATCGCCGAGAACGGCCTCGGCGGCGCGCACGGCGTGGCCGGTGCCCAGCGGCGGGTCCTGGACGGCGATGCTGTCGGCGCCGAGGCGCTTCTCCACGTGGGCGCGGACTTCGGGAGAATGAGAGCCGACCACCACCACAATGCGCTCGCAGCCCAGGGCCTCAGCCGCGTCGATGGCGTGATCCAGCATGGCGCGGGCGCCGACCGGGTGCAGCACCTTGGGCAAAGGCGACTTCATGCGCGTGCCCTGGCCGGCGGCGAGGATGATGGCGGCTCTCGGGTGCAGGGTGCTGGTCATGAATCGATCCGGCGGCTTGTCGTTGCCTGCGATCTAGCCCATTGCCGGGGTCTTCGCGAGCCGGGAGACAGATGAGTGAGCATTGAGCGCGACCTGGAAGGCTGGACCATCGCCTTCGATCTGGACGGGACGCTGGTGGATTCGGCGCCGGACCTGATCGGTACGCTGAACCGGATGCTGGCGGAGTATGAACTGCCGCCCGTGCCCATGTCCTCGACCCGGCATCTGGTAGGCCACGGCGCCATGGCCATGCTGCGCCACGGCTTCATGGAGGCGGGCGCCGTCTGGGACGAGGCTCACGCCCCCGGCCTGTTCGAGCGCTTCATCGACGTCTACCTGGCTCACATCGCCGATGAGAGCCGCCCGTTCGACGGCTGCGTCGCGGCGCTGGACCGGTTGAGCGCGCGCGGGGCGATCCTGTGCGTGGCGACCAACAAGCGCACGGACCTGTCGGTCGCACTGATCGAGGCGCTGGGCATGACGCGCCATTTCGCCTTCATCGCCGGGCCGGACGTGGTGTCGGCCCGCAAGCCCAGCGGCGCCCACATCATCGAGGCGGTGCGCAAGGCGGGCGGCGACCCGGCGCGCTGCGTCATGGTCGGCGACAGCACGACGGACACCAAGGCGGCCAGGGACGCAGGCGTGTCCTGCATCACCGTCAGCTTCGGTTACAACGACGTGCCGCACGCGGAGTTGGGCGGCGACGTGATGATCGACCACTACGACGGATTCGAGGAGGCGCTGGCGGGGGTGATGGGCGAGTGACCGCGCCCCTCCCCTTGCGAGAGCAGAAAAACTAAAGGCGACTTTAGAACTTCTATCCCTCATCCGAACCTGAGGCTGTTGCCGTCTTCGCGGCTGCGAAACACATAGATTGACCTGCTTCTTCCCAAGGGTCGTCATGCTTCGTCGCTTCTTCGCCATTCCCCTGTGGCAGCGCACCGCCGCCGGTTTCGCCCTGGGCATAATCGCCGGCCTGATCCTGCGCGAGCAGGCCGTCGTCTGGCTTCAGCCCATCGGCGACGTCTATCTGAACCTGATCCGCATGGTGGTGGCGCCGCTGGTGCTGTTCACCATCGCCAGTTCGATCGCCAAGCTGGGCGAAGGGGTCGGCGCCGTGCGGCTGGGGGTGCGGACCATCGTCTGGTTCGCCGTCACCTCCCTGCTGGCCGTGCTGGTCGGCTTTGCCTTCGGCCACATCATCAATCCGGGCGTCGGCCTGTCAGATCTGCCGCTGGGCGAGGTGAAGGCGCGCGAGATTCCCTCGCCGTTGCAGGTCCTGCTGGGCGTCGTGCCGACCAATCCCTTCGCCTCGCTGGCCGAGGGCAAGGTGCTGCAGATCATCTTCTTCTCGGCGCTGCTGGGCGCGGCGCTGGTGGCGCTGGGCGACCGGGCGCAGAACGCGCGCAGGCTGGTGGATGAGGGCGCGGCCCTGATCTTCCGCATCACCCGCTGGGTGATCCAGCTGACGCCGTTCGGGGTGTTCGGCCTCATCGGTTCGGTCGTCGGCGGCTATGGCTGGGAGGCGCTGCTGCCGCTGGGCAAGTTCATCTTCGCCATCTATGCGGCCTGCCTGTTCCACATCTTTGTCGTCTATTCGGGTCTGCTGAAGCTGCATGGGCTGAAGGTTCTCAGCTTCTTCCGCGGCGGCGCTGCGGCCATGCAGACGGCGTTCGCCACCTCGTCGTCGCTGGGCACCCTGCCCGTCACCCTGCGTCAGACGGTCGAGCGGCTGGGCGTGCCGCAGGCCTATGCCTCGTTCGCGGTTCCGCTTGGCGCCAATGTGAAGATGGACGGGTGCGGCGCCATCTATCCGGCCATCGCCTCCATCTTCATCGCCCAGTATTTCCAGATCGACCTGACGCTGACGCAGTACGTCCTGATCGGCCTGACGGCGGTTCTGGGGTCGCTGGGCACGGCGGGCGTGCCCGGCACCAGCATCGTCATGCTGACCCTGACGCTGTCCACGGCGGGACTGCCGCTGGAAGGCGTCGGCTACATCATCGCCATCGACCGCATCATCGACATGATGCGCACCGCCACCAACGTGACCGGCCAGATGGTCGTGCCGGTCCTGGTCGCCAAGGAAGAAGGCATCCTCAATCAGGACATCTACAACGGCCACGTGGCCTGGCTGCCGGGCGATCCGGAAGATGAAACGCCGGACGGCGTGCGGGCGGCGGGAATCTGAGCAAGCGACGCAGCTATTTGATGATTTGAGGCTTGCCGTCGCCAGAATCGCGGGCTATGTCCCCGCCTCCCGACGGCGCAGTCACTGACCGCCCCGTTCCAGGCGGACGCGTAGCTCAGCGGGAGAGCACCTCGTTCACACCGAGGGGGTCACAGGTTCAATCCCTGTCGCGTCCACCATTTCCTCCCCCACGCATCACTAGAGATAGAGCCTATCTACGGGGGCTTGCCTTTGGATGTCTGGGGCACGACAACCGCGTCTAAGGCCGCTTCAAACTCGGTCGCGGCTGGTGTCAGGCGCTTCCGTAGTAAAGTCCCCGCCTCCCTCTCAGGCTCCCATTCCGCCCCGGACGCTTCTCGCTCCGGCCGGTCGCGGTTCCAATGCATGCCGATAAAGACAGAGACGACTTCGCGGATGGGCCCGCGAACATCGGCAAGACCTCGAACCCCAGCAGATCAGATTTTCTAAAGCAAACGCCGTTTTTCTCATTACCGGGACCTGGGCTCGCCAAGCTAGCCATATCCAACGACGTTCAGTTCCAGGCCCTCCCAAAAAGCCGCTGGACGCCGCAATTCGGATTTCGGGGACAAGACTATGAGTAAAAAAGCCGGACGATCGACGGGGGTCGATATCGACGTTGACGAAGCCTGGGCCGACCTTCTGTCGCCAGGCAGACGCGCGCTGCTCGCCGGCTCGGGCGTGGCGGCCGGCCTTGCGGCTCTCGGAGCGGCCGCGCCGGCCCGCGCAGCCCAGGCGACGGCGAACGCGGCAGGGCCCGCCGCCCGATCTTCGTCCGGTCTACCCGCTTCGCAGACAACCGCGCTGCAGACCCCGCCGCCGGACGGGCGCAGCCCTTGGGGTTACGACACCATCCACGAAGCGACGCCCGCGCCTGACAGCGTTCGCCCCAACGAACAGACGCTGCCGACGCAGCCGCGGGCCTACACGGACATCAAGAGCTATCACGCCCACGTCTATTTCGACGAAGACAGCTATAAGAAGGCTGTTCAGCTTCGGCAGTGGGTGGCCGACCGGTTCGACGTCGAGCTGGGCAACTGGAACCAGGGTCCCCGGGGGCCGCACGTGACGCCGTCCTTCTATTTCGGCTTCGTGCCGGAGCAACTGCCGGTGATCGTCCCTTGGCTGCAATTGAACAGCCTGGGGCTGACGATCCTGCTGCATCCCAATACGGATGACCCGCGCGCCGACCACCTTTACTACACCCTCTGGGTGAACCGGGCCCAACCCGTCAATGCTTACGGCATGCGGACGCCGACCGACGCGGACGGCAAACCTCTGATCGAGGTGATCTACCCCAACACCCGACCGCACGTGGCGATCGAAACCTAAGGTCCCGCTCCGCGCCGGGCGCTTCCATGCGACCGGCGTAGACGGCCTTGCGCAACGGGCCTTCGGGCTCAAGGCCGGCGGTCCGCCGGATCTCTGCGCGCGACGCTTTTCCTCCCCAACACAGCCGCTGCGCTGCAAGGCCTGTACTCGCTCCGGAACGCCGGAGGAGACGGCTGGCGCATGCCTTACGCACACGGAATCCCTGCCTTGAAACGCGACTCCGCAAACCAGGCCATTCTGGCCAGCGCCAGCATCCTAGCGCTCTCCAGCCTGGCGTTCTCAGCCCAGGCTCAAACCTCCGTCGAGGCATCTCGTCCGGACCAATCGGTCGCCACCGTTGATGAGATCATCGTCACCGGAACACGGGCCACCGGCCGCACCGTCGCCAACAGCGCCTCCCCGATCGACGTCATCTCCGGCGACGCCGTCGTCAACACAGGCGCGCCGAACGTCCTGGAAGCGCTGAACCTGCTCCTCCCGTCCTTCAACCTGCCCGCCCAGGTTCAGCCCGACCTTGGAGCGCTTGTGCGGGGCGCCCAACTGCGCGGACTGGATCCCGCCTACACCCTGGTGCTGGTCAACGGAAAACGCCGCCACACCACGGCCGTGGTCAACTACGACGGCTTTGCGGGTTCGGTTCCTGTCGACCTCGCCCTGATCCCCGGCGACTCCATTGAGCGGATCGAGGTGCTGCGGGACGGCGCCTCGGCCGTCTACGGATCGGACGCCATCGCCGGCGTGATCAACATCATCCTGAAGTCTGGAGCCCAGCCCTCGACCCTCTCGGTCCAGGCCGGAGCCACCTACGAGGGCGACGGCGCGGTCTATATCGCCCGGGGCACGCACGGCTGGAGCTTCGCTGACGGTCGGGGCTACCTCAATCTGGGGGCCGAGGCGATCATCCAGGAACGGGCGGTGCGCAATCCGGAGATACGCTCCAGCTACCTTTACTATCCCGCCATCGACCGGATCACCGGCCTGCCCGTGCGATTGGGCCCCAACAACTCCCTGCCCGCCGGCGCGGACCCAGATCCTCGCGAGGCGACGCGCGATCCGCAGATCTGGAAAAACCAGGGTCGACACGCGACCGACACCTACAGCCTGTCGGCCAACCTCGGATATGAGATCGACGCAAACACCGAGTTCTACGCCTTCGGCACCTATGCGCACCGCAAGGGCGACGACACCATCAACTACCGCCTGCCCAACACCGTCTTCATCAACAATCCGGGCGGCCTGTCCGTATATCCGGACGGCTTTCAGCCGCTGGAGGTCATCGACGAGGACGACCTTCAGATCACGGGCGGCCTGAGAGGTCAGATCGGCGACTGGCGCTACGATTTCAGCAGCAGCTACGGCCGCGACCATCTGGATGTCTTCAGCAAGAACGCGCTGAACTACTCCCTCGCCTATCCGGGGGCGCAGACCGATTTCTACGTCGGCGCGCGCACCTATTCGGCCTGGCTGAACAATCTGGACCTCAGCCGCACCTTCCAGGTCGGCGAGCGTGAGATCGATGTCGCCGTCGGCGCACAGTACCAGCACGAAAACAACAAGCTGAAGGCCGGCGAACCCAACTCCTACTTCGGCGTCGGCGTGTCTGGGCTGATCGGTTATCGGCCGGATGATGCGGTGGACGTCAGCCGGGATTCCTACGCGGTATATGGCGCGGTCTCCACCTATCTGACGCCGAAGTGGTTCGTGGATATCGCAGGCCGGGCGGAGCACTATTCCGACTTCGGCGAGAGCTATACCGGCAAGCTCTCGACGCGATACGACTTCACCCCGTCATTCGCTGTCCGGGCCACGGTCAGCAATGGCTTCCATGCGCCCAGTCTCGTGGCGGCTTCCTATTCCAACACCAATGACCAGGCCGGCGTTCTAAACGGACTGGTCCAGCCCGACTCCGCGGCGGCGCTGGCTCTCGGCTCGACGCCCCTCAAACCCGAGGAAGCGACCAACTACACCCTGGGCGTCACCAGCCGACTGGGGGGATGGCGGTTCGCCGTCGACGCCTATCAGATCGAGGTCGACCATCGACTGAACACCTCGCCCAATATCGGCATCAACCGCTCGTCGGGCGTCCCCGTCGATGGCAGCGGTCGCACCTTGACGAACGCCCAGGCGACGCTGATCGACAACCTGCTGCAATCGGCCGGCTATGCCGCCGGGACCAACATCATCGTCCGCTACTTCACCGACGTCGGCGACACTCGCACGCGCGGCGTCGACATTACGGCGGAGGCCAACACCGATCTGGGCGCCTATGGGCGGGTGCGCTGGAACTTCGCGCTCAACTTCAACAAGACCGACCTGACGCGCATCTCGGCCGTGCCGTCCCAATTGGCCCAGTTGCCCAATATCGAGGTGCTGTCGCTGGCGAACCAGTACGCCTTCAAATACCGCGCGCCCGAGGACAAGCAGGTCGTCAACGTCAACTGGAGCAACGGCCCCTGGGGCGTGAACCTGCAGGCCACGCGCTTCGGGGAACTGATCCGCTACAACTCCGTCACGGGGGGCGAATACACCCTGGGAGACAGCGTCGTCACCAATCTGTCGGTCGGCTACGACATCCGCGAGGGGCTGAGACTGACGGCCGGCGCCAACAACCTGTTCAACGTTACGCCGGACAAGGTTCCCGACGAAGCCCGGAATGCGGCCAGCAGGGCCCAGTACGATTGGACCTGGGACTATTCCAGCCCTGTCGGCCTGCTGGGCGGCCAATACTTCGTCCGTCTCGACTACCGGTTCTGAGATTGGATCAAGCCCGAAGGTTCGTTCCGGCCTCGTCCGGTTCTGAACCTTCGGGGCCCTCGCTATGACTGAAACGCCCCTTCCCGCGTCGCCCGCCGCCTCGCCCCTCATCCGCCTTGCTGGAGTAACAAAGCGCTTCGGCGACGCAGACGTGTTGACGGACATTTCCCTTGAGATCGCAGCGAGCGAGACGGTCGTCATTTGCGGTCCCTCGGGATCAGGAAAATCCACGCTGATCCGGCTGATCAATCAGTTGGAAGAGCAGACAAGCGGCGAAATCTCCCTGGACGGCCGAGCGCTGGCCAGCCTGTCCAGCGAGGGGCTCCGCGCTTTGCGGGGGGACGTCGGCTTCGTCTTTCAGCAGTTCAACCTCTTCGCCCACCTCACGGCCCGTCGGAACATCACGCTTCCGCTGACGACGGTTCACGGCTGGTCGCAGGCGGATGCCGACGCACGGGCGACGGAGCTCCTAACGAGCGTCGGCCTGCCAGACAGGGCCGACCACTATCCGGATCAGTTGTCGGGCGGGCAGCAGCAGCGTGTCGCCATCGCGCGGGCGCTTGCGTCGCGGCCGCGCATTCTCCTGCTGGACGAGCCGACTTCCGCCCTCGACCCCGAGGTGATCGGCGAGGTGCTGGCCGTGATCGCGGCCCTGGCGCGCGACGGCGTGACCCTGATCATCGTCACCCACGAGATGGGCTTCGCCCGTCGTGTCGCCAACCGTATGGTGTTCATGGACGCCGGACGCATCCTCGAGATCGCGCCGCCCGAAGTCTTCTTCACCGCCACCGTCCATCCTCGCGCGCGCCTCTTTCTTGACCGGGTGCTGTCGCCGCTGCACGGGGCGACGGACGAATGAGCCTTGACCTTCAGGCCGTGGCGACGGGCCTGCCCGCGCTCTGGCTCGCCCAGGGCTTCCTGACCAGTCTGGCGGTGACCGTGATCGGAGCCGCCGTCGCCTTTCTTCTCGGCGGCCTTCTGCTGGCCCTGCGACTGACGCCGTGGCGTGCCGCCAGCGGATTCGCGACGGCGGCGATCGAGGTAATTCGCAACACACCGCTGCTGGTGCAGTTGCTGTTCTGGTATTTCGCCGTTTACCGTCTGCTGCCGGATACGGTCAGATCCTGGATCGGCCAGGATCATGGCTTCGGTCGCCTGCCTCAAGGTCCGTCTCTGCTCAGCGCAGAGTTCCTGGTGGCAGCCTTCGGATTGGGCGTGTTTTTCTCGGCCTACATCGCCGAGGAGCTTCGTTCGGGTCTAGCCGCAGTGCCCGAAGGTCAGGCGGAAGCGGCGCGGGCCCTCGGCTTCAGTCCCTTGGCCGGCCTTCTCTACATCCGGCTGCCTCAGGCCCTCGCCAACGCCTGGCAGCCGATGATCGGCCAGACCCTGAACATTCTGAAGAACTCGACACTGGCGTCAGGCATCGGTCTTGCCGAGACCGCCTATCAGGTGCGTCAGATCGAAAGCTACAACGCCCACGCCCTTGAGGCCTTTGCGGTCGGAACCCTCTTCTATCTGGCGTCCGGGTTCGGCCTGGCCCGCGTGCTGGCGCGCCTCGCGCCGCGGAATCCGGGAGGCGGGCGCTAATCATGGCTCTTGATCCCGGCGTCATCCTCAACAACCTCGACTACCTCCTGTGGGGCCGCGCGCCGGAAGGAGAAATCGGCGGTCTGCTGCTGAGCGTCATCATGGCGCTCTGGGCAGGCGTGCTGTCGATCCTGATCGGGGCGCCGCTGGGCGTTGCGGGGTGGTTGCATCCGACCCTGGCGCGACGCCTCCTTTTCCCCCTCGCCGATATCATACGCGCGGTTCCGCTGCTGTTCCTGATCTTCTGGTTCTATTTCCTGATCCCGCTGCTGGTCGGAGGTACGGCGCCGGGGGCTGTGATGGTCGTCGTCGCCCTGACCGCCTTCAACACGGCTTCGGTGATGTATCTCGTCGTAGCGGGCTTCAGGGCCTTGCCGGCGGGTCAGTCGGAAGCTGCACACGCGCTGGGTTTCACACCGGGACAGATCGTGCGTCGCATACTGGCGCCCCAGGCCCTGCCCAACATCCTGCCTTCCGCTCTCGGCCTGGGCGTGATGCTGATCAAGGACACGTCCCTGGCCTTCATCGTCAATGTGCCCGAACTCACAACTGTGGCAGGCCAGGTGAACGGTCGGCTTCAGGTCTATCCGGCTGAAATCTTCCTGACCGTCGGCGCCCTCTACTTCCTCGTGTGCGGCGCGCTGGCCCTGCTCGCAGGCCGCTTCAACAGGAAGCGGGGTGTCCGGCGGTGACCCAGGCGTCTGCTTCATCCTCCATGATCCCCCCGCGCGTCGGGCGCGGGTCGAACGCCGTCTACGACGTGGTCGTCATCGGTCTCGGTGCGGCCGGGTCCGCCACTCTAAGCGCGCTGGCCGCCTCGGGCGCACGGGTGCGGGGCCTGGACCGTTTCAACCCGCCCCACGCGCTCGGCTCCAGCCATGGTCAGTCACGGATCACCCGCCAGGCCATTGGAGAGGGCTCCGCCTATGTTCCACTGGCCGTCCGCTCCCAGCAGATCTGGCGCGAACTGGAGGCGGAGGGCGATGAGGCGCTCTTCTCCCAGGTCGGCTGCCTGATACTCTCCGACCCCGAGGACCGAAACGAGCGCCCACCGGGTCAGGCCTTTATCGACCGAACGCTCGCGGCGGCCCGCGAGCATGGCGTCGCCCATGAACTCATGGACGCCGACGCGATCCGCAGGCGGTATCCTCAGTTTGTGGTCAGGGATGAGGTGGCGGGCTATTTCGAGGCCTCATCCGGATTCCTCCATGTCGAGGCCTGTATCCGCGCGCAACTCGGACGCGCTCAGCGCGCCGGCGCCGAGGTGTCTCCTCTGTCCAGGGTCGCATCCGTCCGACAGGAGGCCGATCATGTCGTCACGACCCTGGCCGATGGCGAAAAGCTGCTTTCGCAGCGCGCAGTGGTCAGCGCCGGTGGATGGGCGGCGGGCCTCTTGGGGCCGCCTTTCGACACCCTGCTGTCGACCACGCGGCAGGTCATGCACTGGTTCCCGACCGCAGCGGGCGCCGAGGTCGAGGGCGCATGGTCCCGATCGCCCGTTTTCATCTGGCGGCACGGCAGTGGACGGGACGACTTCTTCTACGGCTTCCCTTCCCTTGGCGGCCAGGTGAAGGTGGCGGACGAGGCCTATGGTCTTGGCGTTCTAGCCGACACGGTAGACCGAGCGACACCGGCGTCAGACTCGCGTCGGATGTTCGATGCCCATGTCCGAGGTCGGCTTCATTCGATCCTGCCAGAGCCGTCCTTTGCCGCCGCCTGTCTCTACACAGTGACGCCGGACAGCCATTTCATCATTGACCGCCACCCCGACCACCCGCGCATCGAGGTCGTCTCGGCATGCTCCGGCCATGGCTTCAAACACGCCGCAGCGATCGGCGAGGCGGTGGCGGAAAAACTGACCCACGGCGCCAGCCGGATCGATCTCTCGTTCTTCGCCCTCTCCCGGTTCGCCGAACGCGCGCCCTAGCCCGCCCTTCGGCCAACCCTTTCCGCGTACAAGCCAAAAGGTCCCAGCATGTCGCTTCCTCGAACCCGTCGAGCCTCCGTCATCATCGGCGGCGTCCTTGTCCTCCTCGCCGCCGCCGTCGTCGCAGCCGTCATCTGGCTGCGGCCGCATCAGGATGGAGATCAACTGGATGCGATCCGGCGCTCGGGCGAACTCAACGTCGCCGTGTTCGACAGCAATCCGCCGTTCGGGTCGATCGATCCCCAGTCACGTCGTATCGTGGGCTATGACGTGGATTTCGCCCAGGCCCTGGCCGACAGCCTTGGGGTCAAGCTGAAGCTGGTCCCGACCAATCCGGCCAACCGCATTCCCCTCCTGCAGTCTCGCGCCGTTGATCTGATCGTGGCCGATATAACCATCACGCCCGAGCGCGCGCAGGTGGTCGATTTCAGCATCCCCTACTTCGTGAGCGGCCAGCAGGTTCTCGTCCCGGCCTCCAGATCCGGCGCGCTGGAGGACTATGCCCGGTCACGCATCGCCGCGGTGAAGGGCACCACGGGGGAACAGAATATCCGCGCCCTGCTGCCACGAGCCCGGGTCATCGCCTATGACGACCTGCCCGCCGCACTGACCGCGCTGCGTTCGGGCCAGGTCGACGCCCTCACGCAGGACAGCGCCCTGCTGGCCGGCCTTCTGTCCACGACCCCGGACGCCGCTGATTTCAAGATCCTGGCCAATACCCTCAGCCGCGAGGAGATCGGCATAGGGGTGCGCAAGGGCGAGACCCGTCTCCTGAACCACGTCGACACGACCCTGAGAGACCTTGAGAGTCGCGGCCAGGTGCAGGTGATCTTCGATCGCTGGTTCGGCGCTCACAGTTCCGCGCGCCAGACCCGGTCATTCAAGATTTCCTGACGGTGTCCTTTCGACGTCAGCGTCCCGGTCGACGCCCTCCTTGGCGACCGATCCGGTTGAGACGCCTATGCGACATAAGGTCCCCCTAAAGCTTCGCCCATAGGAATTATTTTTGAAGCCGCCTCGTCGTGCGCGGCCTTGGCGAGAACGCTGAAACACCGGTGGGAAACAACACCGTCAAGCTACCGCGCGCGAGCCCGCCCGACGGGAACTCCACCGGCAAAGCCGCGCGCGCAGAGCAGAAAAGAATCCGGCTGATCGACGGAGCCTTGCGGTTGCCATCCTGGCCCGCGCCTGGACGGCATGGCCGGAACTCGCATCCGCAAGCCCGATTTGCCCCCTGTCCCCTTTCGACAGGAGCCGTCATGCAGACGCCGGAAAACAACGCCGCTTCTCAAGCCTCAAAACCGCGCACGGCCGGCAGCGCGGCTGATCCCTCCCCGCCGTCGGGAAAGTCTGCTGGCGCAAAAGCCTCTCCTGGCGACACCGGGACGGACGCCGGGTCATCGGCCGCCGGGAGCCAGGGCAAACCCGGCCAGGCGCGAAAGACCGGCAAGACCCCGGACATCTCTTCCAATGCGGAGGGCGACGCCATTGACCTGCTCAAGGCCGATCATCGCCGGGTGGAGGCCCTGTTTGCGGAGTTCGAGTCCGCCTCCGACCAGCGCAAGGCCGCGATCATTCGCGAGGCCTGCACCGAACTGACGCTCCACACCCTGCTCGAAGAAGAAATCTTCTACCCCGCCTGCCGCGCGGCGGACGGCGAAGAGACCGAGGACGCCCTCGACGAAGCCCAGGTCGAGCACGACTGCGCCAAGCTGCTGATCATCGAACTGCTCGCAAGCAGCCAGGAAGATCCGCTCCAGTCCGCCCGGTTCAATGTCCTCGCCGAGCAGATCAGACACCATGTCGCCGAGGAGGAGGCGCCCCAGACGGGCGTCTTCGCCAAGGCGACGGCAGCCGGCGTCGACACCGCCGCGCTGGGCCGCCGACTTCAGGAACGGAAGCGACGGCTGTTGAAGGAGGCCGACCGGCTGCGCCCGTCGCACCTCGTGTCGTTTCATCAACTGCAAGGCGAAAATCGCCCAACCCAGGAGTATGGCATGCCCAGAAATCAAGGACCGGAACGAGACGAACGCGGTCGTTTCGTCAGCGATGACGACGACGATCGCCGCGGCGGATCCTATTCGCGCTCTCGCGACGACGACCGCCGGGACGACGGTGATCGAGGCGGTCGCGGCCGCGGCGGCTGGTTCGGAGACTCCGAGGACCACTCCATGGCCGCACGCAGCCGTGGCGAGGGGCGCAGCTTCCGCAATGACGACGACGATGATGGCGACGGCCGGGGCTGGTACGGCGACTCCCGCGGTCACGCCCAGGCCGCCCGGCGCGGCTGGGACGAGCGCCGGTCCATGAGCGGCGATGACGACCGAGACCGGGATGATCGGGGCCGTTTCATGAGCGACGACGACCGGTCGGGTCGCGGCGGCGGACGCGGGCGCAACTCGTCCTCGGATCGCGACCGTGACGATCAGGGCCGCTTCATGAGCGACGACGACCGATCGGGTCGCGGCGGCGGGCGCGGGCGCAGCTCGTTCTCGGACCGCGACCGTGACGATCAGGGCCGCTTCATGAGCGACGACGACCGATCGGGTCGCGGCGGCGGACGCGGGCGCAGCTCGTCCTCGGATCGCGACCGCGACGACCAGGGCCGCTTCATGAGCGACGACGACCGGTCGGGTCGCGGCGGCCGCAGCTCCTCCTCCGACCGGGACCGCGATGAGCGGTCGTACCGCGGACGGGACGACGAGGATGGCGACGGACGCGGCTGGTACGGGGACTCTCGGGGTCACGCCGAAGCAGCGCGGCGCGGTTGGGAGAGCAGAAGCCGTTCGGACCGTGACGATGACGATCGCTCGGGACGTTCGGATCGCGGCCACGGCGGCTGGTTCGGGGATTCCCGCGGCCATTCCGAGGCCTCGCGCCGCGGATGGGAAAACCGCCGCTGACAACGAGGGATGCGTCCGGCCGCCAGGCCGGGCGCATCGCCCCCTGTCGCCGTCAGCCCTGATCATGGCTTGGGGCATTATCCGTCTGGGCACGTCGCTCCCGACCCGTGATTGCTGGGATTTCCGGCGCAGGCGCTTGTGGATCGTGCGCGCCGTTCGCGGGCGGCCCGACACCGCGTGCGAAGCTGGGTCCAGGTCGCACGACCTTTGAGGGTCAAGTCATCCGACGCCTTTGATCGCCGTTCCCTTCCACGGTGGAACGCAGTTCTGGCGACGAGGAACCGCCCGGGGCGGACGACCTTTCATCGTTATCATCCGCCGTTCGGCTGGAGACTGGCCCTGGACACCTTCGTGCGAAAGCTCAGGCATGGAGCCTGGCTCGATGAGAATGATGAAAGGTCGCTGCGCGGCCTCGCCGACGGCGTGCGTCGTGTCCATGCCCGCGGCGATATCCTGCACGAGGGCGTGACGCCGCGGTTCCTGACGCTGGTGCTCGAGGGCTGGGCCTGCACCTACCGCGCCCTAGAGAACGGCCAACGCCAGATCCTGTCCATCCTCCTGCCGGGAGACCTCGCAGAACCCTTCGGCATCCTTCCCGACTTCGCCGATCATTCCATCGGGGCCGTCACCCAGGTGACCCTCGCCCAGATTGCTCCAGACCTCATCCGGACCACGGCGAAAGCCAGCGCCCGGATCGAGCAGGCTCTATGGTGGGATCTGCTGGTCGCGATCGCGATCGAACGGGAACACGCCGTCAGCCTCGGACGGCGCACGGCTTCAGAACGTCTCGGTCATCTCTTCTGCGAACTGCACCTTCGTCAGACCCTGGTCGGGCTGGCGGAGGGAACGATCTGCGACCTGCCCCTGACCCAGTCGGAGCTGGCGGACCTGCTCGGCCTGTCGGCTGTGCACGTCAACCGTTCCCTTCAGGACCTGCGAGGCAGGGGGCTGGTCAGTCTGCGGAACCGGAAGCTCATCATTCATGACCTGGATGAGCTTCAGAATCTGTCCTTCTTCGATCCCGACTATCTTCACACCGGCGGGGCGATCTCATCCCCCTCGCCCTCGTGGAGAGGCGAATGACCGAGGACGACGCCCGGCGCATGGCGGATCCTGAGGCCGACAACCGTCGGCTTCGTCACCTGCTCGAGCAAAGAGATGCGCCCGATGAACTGCGGCACAGGATGCGGAGCACCCTGGCCGTGCTGCGCGGGCCCAGGCTGCGGCGGATTTCTCGGGCTCGCCCCTGGCGACTCACTGAGGATCGCCCAGGCCGACTGATCCGCCCCGCGCCCTAGATCGGCGCGGCGTCCGGACGAAGATAGGCCGGATCGAAACCCGCCACGGCGACGAGGCTCGCGCGGTCATGGATTTCGACCCGGCCGCCCCGCCAGGTCGCCAGATCGCGGGCGCGCAACTCTGCAAGCGTCCGGTTCACGTGCACGGATGAAAGGCCGAGGCAGTCGGCGAAATCTTCCTGGGTCATGGTGAGGCTGAAGCCGTCCTCGTACCCCAGTCCCGCCATGGCGATGCGGGCGTCGAGCTCGCACAGGAGATGAGCCATCCGCCCGAGCGCGTCCTGGCGTCCGAGCCGGTGAAACCACTCGCGCTGGATCGCTCCGTCGATCGCCAGCTCAAGCATGAACAGCTGGCCGAGATGGGGCTGGGTCTCGATCAGGTTCGTCATGAGGCGGTGAGGCGCGGCCGCAGTGATACAGTCTGTCAGCGCCAGAACGCCATGATCCACCTGCTTCATGACCAGGCTGTGCAGGTCCAGAAAATCCCCGGCTATGCTCAGTTGGGTAATGGAGCGCGCGCCGCTCTGAAAACCCTTGATGCGGGCGGCGAGCCCCGAAACGAGCAGGTGGCAGTCGGAAGTCCGGACGCCCGCACGGAGGATCAGTTCTCCCGCGCGATGCAGGACGGGAGCGTCGAGCGCGTGCTCAAGCGCCATGCGCTCGGCAGAACTGATCCTGTCCCGCCGCTCGAGCCTGGCGATCAGCCCCTGTGTCGAAGTCTGGCCCGAAATCATCCGATGTTCACGTTCCGGCGTATAGATGTCTGTCATGGCGCTTTACAAATATATCGTCACCCAACGGGACAAGGAACTGGTGCTCGAGAACGACGCCGTTTCCGACGCCGTCGCCTATCGCGAAGGGGTGCGTTTCGCCGCCGAAATGCTCGCTGAACAGTCGTCGTCTGGACAGAGCGCGATCCGCTTCGGGCTGGTTGTGCTGAACCCGGACGCCCGCGAGATCCTGCGCGTGGATGTCCAGGCCTCAGCTCCGCCGGATGCGGACGGCCGACGGGGCTCCTGAAGGATCGCCGCCTGGTCCGGCACCCGACACAAGCTGACCCTCGCGGAGGGAAGGGAACCATTCCTGTCGGGAGGCCGTCTGTATGGCGGGGGGTGCTCAGGAGCATGAACCATGACACCCAAACAATCCGAAGGACGGGCTCGCAACGCCGCAACGCCGGGCGGCAAGCCCCAGGCTGACGAATCCGACGAGGCCGTGGAACGCGTGGGCCGCGAGTCCCGTAAGCGCGCCGGCCCGGACGGCCCCGACGCGACAGTGGTCGGCGACATCTTCAAGAGGCCGGCAGAGCGTCCGCCAAATGGATGACGGCCCCGCGCCCTGAGCCCGAACCCGTTTTCGGACCGCGAGACGGCGCCTCTGCGTCAGAGGAGCCTTTGATCGTATCGCTACGCTTTAAAGGGGACCGGAGGACAGAATGCGGATCTTGCGCGACAACGGCCTGACGCTTTTTCTCCTGCTCCTCTTCGCCGCCAGCATTGTGGGACACGCGCTGACAGGTTGGCGCGTCGAGATCGCGGACGCCCTGCGTCACGGCCAGGACGGCGGGACGCTGATCGAATACCTCGGCAGCGCTCCTTTTCTGTCGACCGTCTTCGAGAACTGGGAGAGCGAGTTCCTGCAGATGGCGGCCTATGTGGTCCTGACCGCCTTCCTGATCCAGAAGGGCTCGTCGGAATCACGAGATCCCGAGGCGCCGCCCCGCGACGCCGATCTTGAGACTCAGGCCCGCAAGGCGGGAACGCCGGCGCCCCTGCGCTGGGGCGCCTTCGCACGGGCCGTCTATTCCCGGTCCCTGGGTCTGGCGCTTGTGATCCTTTTCCTCGCCTCCTTCATTCTCCACTGGACCCAAAGCGCGCGAGCGGCTGCGCAGGAGGCGCTGGAGCATGGCGAGGCGGCCACGGGGACCATCGCCTATCTGGCCGACCCCCAGCTCTGGTTCGAGTCCTTCCAGAACTGGCAGAGCGAGTTTCTGTCGACGGCGGTCCTGGTGGTCCTGTCGATCTTCCTGCGGCAACGCGAGTCGCCCGAGTCCAAACCGGTCGCCGCTCCTGACGAACAGACCGGAGACTAAGGCGGAGCTTCATCTCGCCGGGGGGGCCGCGCTGCGGGGTGCGCTTTCCTGGCCAGGAAAAGCGACCAGACGGGCTGGGGCGACTGCGGTCCCTGCGACTTGCGCAGATCGAAGAGTCGGCCGCCGGACCCAGGGAACGCCGCCCCCAGGGTCTCGTTACGCCCTTCCGATGACCAGAAGGGAGCCCGTCAGTACGATGCTTGCGGATCGCGTCTACGATCAGGACTTCTTCGCCGCCATGGCTGACCGCGGCTTTTATGTCTTCACCTCCTCGCCCTGTCCGGCGGCGGCCAGGACAATGGCGTCGGCTCCCTCCGGCACGGCTTCGAGCGAATGCCATCAGGCCGTCGCAGACTCCAGCCCCGCCGCCCCTGTGCTGGCGGAGGCGGCTTGAGCCCGGAGAGCAGCTGCGGCGGCGCCTCGCGAGCAGGCGAGTCGCCGCCGTCAAATTCAGGCCGGAGCATCCATGGGCGTGGTGCGACCGGCGCCCGGACCGGCGCCGAGGTCGGCCCCGGTGATCGGATTGGCTGAAGGGTCGGACTGGGTGCGGGCCGCAAAGGCCTGAACCGATTTCTTGTCAGCCGTCGTCAGCTTCACCGAGGCGTCGCCCGCGCCGCCGTCCACCGCGGCCTGGGCTTCGCGATCGTCCACGACCTCCCACTGCTCGCCCTCGTTCCAGGGCCCGCTCGCATCCCCCTCCCCCTGGGACATGTTGTAGTATTTGTCGGCGAAGTCCGGATGACCGGGAAGCTTGCCGGGCGGGAAGTTGGCGGGGATGGCGTAGAGCGCCTTTTCGAACGATTTCTGGTGCGCCACCTCCCGCGTCATGAGGAAGGTCAGGGCGTCCTTGATTCCGGTATCGTCGGTCACATTGATCAGCCGCTCATAGACGATCTTGGCCCGGGATTCGGCCGCGATATTGGAGCGCAGATCACAGGCTGGATCACCGATGGAGTCGATGTAGGCCGCTGTCCAGGGCACGCCGGCGGAGTTGATCAGGGCCGTGCCGCCGCCATAGAGGATGGACATGGTGTGGCTTTCGCCGCCCGCGGTCATGCTGGCGTAGAGGTCGGCTTCCTCCTCGGCGGCTTCCGCGAGTTTTCCCTTGGCCCCGCGATTGAGCATGGCGACGATCGAGCCGATGATCTCAAGGTGGCTCAGTTCCTCCGTGGCGATGTCCATCAGCAGGTCGCGACGCCCCACGTCCTCATCAGCCAGCCCCTGGGTGAAATAGCGCATGGCGGCGGCCAGCTCGCCCTGCGGACCGCCGAACTGTTCGAGCATGAGGGTGGCGAGGGCCGGATTGGGTTCGGCGACTCGCACCGTATACATGAGCTTCTTGTTGTGCATGAACATGACAGATTTATTCCGTTGATTATATTGATATCCTAGAAATCGTAGTGGGAGATCTCAGCGGCTGGCGTTTTCACCGGCGCGTCTGAGCTGGAGGTGTTTCTCGACCAGCAGGGGCAGGCTTTCGTCGACCCAACGCGCCATGCGCACCTCCTCCTCCAGGGTGGCGGCGAGGGGGTCATATGCCGCCTCATAGCCCCCGCTCTGGGCCAGAAGGATCAGGGCCCGGTAGGAAGCCGCCTCGAAATTCTCGAAGGCGTAGTTGGCGAAGGCGTTTTTCAGAATCTCGTCTTCGGCGAAGCTGTGGCCCATGGCCGCCAGATTGCCGCCGAGCGAGAGAGCGGCGTCCTTGAGGCCTGACGGCTTCTCGTCGAAACCATCCAGCAGGGTTTCCAGACGGAGGATCTGTCCCTCGGTCTCGAGGCGGTGGGCTTTGAGCCGGTCGGCGACCTCGGTGAAGTTGCGGGCCCGCTCGATCTGGCGGTCCATCAACGCCAGGGCCTGATTTTCCACGGCGTGGGCGTTCTTGAGGCCCGTCACGAAGACGTCGCGCCAGACGTCGTCAGCATTGATCATGTCGGCTTTCCTTCCTGCAATAGATCAGGAAGCTAACCCTCGCGACCGGCGCCCGAACCGGCGTGTCGGGTTCAGGTCACAGGGGATCGCCGCTTCCAGCCTTCTCTTCCGGGGCCGCACGCTGTGGACGACGGCGGTCGAGTTCGAAGCCGTCGTCCCGGGACAGCACGTGAAGGCGCACGTCGAACATCGACAGGGCGTCCTCGGCGCCGCCTTCCGAGATATTGGAATGGGTCGCGCCCTCCCCGTCGACGACATAGACGGCGCCGTCGCCGAGCACCCGCAGCCGCCCGTGCTCGACCACCACAGCCGTGTTCTCGTCGATGCCCAGCCCCATGAGACGCGGGTTGTGGGCCACCGCGCCCAACAGCCGGCCGAACCGTCCCCTTTCAGCGAAATGCTGGTCGATGATGACATTGGGGAGCAGGCCCAGTCCCGGAGCCATGTGCACCTCCCCGATCCGATAGGACTCCGCGCTTGGTCCCTTGACCAGCATGGTCTCGCTCATCACCGACGCCCCCGCCGATGTTCCCGCGATCAGGCCCCCGCGCGTATGGAGATCGCGAATGCATCGCTCGATCGGCGTGTCGCCGATCTGGCTGGCGAGCCTGAGCTGGTCGCCGCCGCTGAAGAAGACGCCCGCGGCGCCGTCAAGCAGGTCGAGAAGGTCCTGCTCATGGCTCTCGGCCCGATCCTCGACGTACAGCTCGATCAGTTCCCCGACGCCGAGGCCCTTGAAGCCTTCCCGATAGCTGTCGAAATAGCCTTCGGGTTCATGGGAGGCGATGGTCGCGATCACCAGCTTGCCGCCGTCGAGGCGCCGGGCGACCTCGTTGAGGATGACCCGCTCGCCGGTCTTGTCCTCATGTCCGCCGATGATGATCAGGGCGCCCTTACCCATGGGGAGGCTCCAGAATGACGCCGGGCGCATTCAGGCCCAGGGCTGACGACGGGAAGGCGGGACGGAAGGCCATGATCTGCGCCCACACCGCTTCGATGCGGGTCGGGGTCAGGACGACGAGGTCTCCGGGTCTGGCCGCTTCAAGGCACGCAGTCACGGCCTCCTCCTCCTTTTGCACGCCGCGGAAGCGCGAAGCGTCAGCGCCGCTGCGCAGCGCGCCTTCGGCGAGGAGGCGGATCACCTCGCCGGCGGGACGACCGCGGTTGTCGGGCGTCTCCCTGAAGACGACCTCATCGAAGAAACTGGCGCTGATCTCGCCCATGGCGACGATCTCCTGCGTCCGCCGGTCGCCGGGGATGCTGATCATGGCAATGGTCCGCCCGCCGGCAGGCCGGACCGCAGCCACAAGGGCGCCGAGGGCCCGAAGACCGTCCGGATTGTGGGCGTAGTCCATGATGACCCGAAAGCCGTGCTGATCGCAGATATTGAGGCGACCGGGATTCTGCTCGTAGCTGGACGTGAAGCCGCCCAGGGCCGCCCCGATCCGCTCCGGCGGCACGCCGACGCCGTAGCAGGCCGCCGCAGCCGCCAGGATGTTGGCCACATTGAAGGCGGCCGCTCCGCCCAGAGTCGAAGGCAGGTCTGCTACATGCCCCAGCCGTCGGCGCTCGCCCCGATCGTGAAGCTCGAGCACGCCGCTTTCGGCGTCATAGAGAACCGCCGCGCCGCCTTCGGCCACGTGCTTGAGCAGGAAACCCGGCGTCTCGGCGCCGCCGCGCATGGAGAACCAGCAAACTCGACCGCCGGCATGGCGCGCCATGCGCAGAGTCAGGGGATCATCGGCGTTGAGGACGCTCAGCCCCCGACGCGACACGGCCTCGGCCACCACAGACTTGACCTTCGCCAGGTCCTCCAGCGTGTCCACCCCCTTGAGCCCCAGGTGGTCGGGCTGGACATTGAGGACGCAGCCGACGTCGCAACGGTCGAAGGCCAGTCCCTCGCGGAGGATGCCGCCCCGGGCGCACTCCAGCACCGCGACATCAACGACAGGATCATTAAGCACCATGCGGGCGCTGCGCGGACCGCTGGCGTCGCCGGCGCGGATTCTCTCCCCGTCGACATAGACGCCGCTGGTGTTCGTCAGGCCCACTGCCCGTCCTTCCGCCTGCAGCACATGGGCGATCATCCGGCCCACAGTCGATTTCCCGTTGGTGCCCGTCACCGCGATCACGGGGATGCGGGACCGGACGCCCCGCGGGAACATCATGTCCATGACCGGCCCGGCGACATCCCTCGCCTCGCCCTCCGAAGGCGACAGATGCATGCGCAATCCCGGCGCCGCATTGACCTCGACCACGCCCCCGCCGGTGTCGCGCACCGAGCGACGGATGTCCGGAGCCAGAAGATCCACCCCGGCCACATCCAGGCCGAGGGCCAGGGCGGCCCGCCGGGCGATGGCGGCGTTGGCCGGGTGAATCTCGTCGGTCCGGTCTGTCGCGGTCCCTCCCGAGGAAAGGTTGGCCGCGGTTCGCAGCAGGACCCTGACGCCGGGCCCCGGAACGCTCTGCGGCGACAGGCCCTGACGGGCCAGGAGGGTCAGCGCCTCCTCGTCGAGACGGATCAGGGTCAGGCTGTTCTCATGGCCGACGCCCCGGCGCGGATCGGCGTTGACCTCTTCGACCAGTTCAGCCACCGACCGGCGCCCGTCGCCCTCGATGCAGGGCGGGCGGCGCTCGGCGACGGCGACGACCCTGCCGTCGACCACCAGGACACGATAATCCCGGCCCGGAAGCTCCTGCTCGACGATGACCCGTCGTCCGTGGGGCGCAGCCAGGGCGAAGGCCTTCCTGACGGCCTCGGGCGTATCCAGACCTGTCGTGACGCCCCGTCCGTGGTTGCCGTTGAGCGGCTTGACCACGACCCTGCCGCCCAGGCGCGCGGCCGCGGCGGCGGCCTCATCCGCAGTGCGCACCACTTCCCCGCGGGCGGTCGGACAGCCCACGGCCTCAAGCAGGGCCTTTGCCTGGGCCTTGTCGCCCGCCAGTTCGGCCGCGATCAGGCCCGTGCGGTCCGTCACGCTGGCGCGCAGGCGCCTCTGCCGGGCGCCCCATCCCAGCCGCAGGAGGCTTCCGGTATTGAGGCGTTCGACAGGAATCCCCCGACGTCGCGCGGCGTCGACCAGGGCCTGTGTGGAGGGCCCCAAAGCCGTCCGGCGCACCGCATCGCGCAGAATGACGGCCGCCTCATCGGCGTGGACGGCGCCCGGCAGGCGCGGATCCAGACTGTCCGCGCAGACCCGGTCCAGACCGCCGATCCCGGCGAGCGCCTCCGGCAGCAGGGCGTCGCAAAGCTGCAGGGCCAGTCGTCCGGCCAGAAGAGCCGTCGTTTCGTCGCGATAGGTGAAGAGGATGTCGTAGACGCCGGGCTGGCCGCGCACCGAACGCGTCTTGCCCCGCGTGACAGGGGTTCCCGCACGGGTCTGCAGTTCAAGGGCGACGTGCTCCGCCACGTGGCCGAACCAGGTCCCGTCGCGCAGACGACGGACAAATCCGCCCGGCTCGCCATAGCAGCATCCGTGCCGATCCAGACCGGGAAGCGCCTCCAGCAGGCGCGTTGAAAAATCGCCCAGCCGATCCGTCGGCCAGTCCTCCATCCGCCCCAGATCCAAACGGATCCGCACCATGGGCCGGGCGCTGTACAGGTGGGGGCCGCGATAGACGCTGCGCTCCAGAACCTGCATCGCCCACTCTCCGCTCGTCGTCTTCATGTTCATGCGGCCAGCTCGCGAGGCGTTTCCTCGGTCATTCCGCGCACCAGGGCTCGAACCACCATGGCGGCGGCCACGGCCCGTGACGGGGCCTGACCCGCGACAAGGGCCGTCCCGGCTGCCAGACCCGTTACGGCCCAGTTCCAGGTCTCTCCGACCTGGCTGATCGTCCATCCAAATCCAGAATGTTTCATTCGGCGCCTCCCTGAAGGACTGGATGAACCGACGGTCACGGACGCAGTTCCACTGTCTGAAACCCGACACGGAGACCGGGATTTCGCCGCCTCGAGACCCTCCGGGAACCCGGGGTCGCGCCAAGGCGTATGGCAGTCCCCAAGTCACAGGAGCCTTTCATGTCGCCAGAGGGTCCAGCCCCGCTCGCCGCCCCCGAACCCTCGGATCCGGCGGGTTTTCATCGTCGGTTGGCGCACTGGAATCACCGACGCCTCGCCCCTGCCACGCCGCGTCCTGCCTGGCGCGACGATCTTCGCCATGATGCGGAGATGATGCTGGTGGAGGGCGACTTCATCGAACGCGCCCGGGCCGAGGCCGCGCCCTGGCTCGTCGACCTCCCCGCCACGGCCGACGGCTTCGTCGCCTGGTTCGAGGCGCTCAAGGGATCAGGTCCCGGCGAGGCGGATCCGCTCTTCCCCTGGCTGGCCGAGACAGCCTCGATGGAGGAAATGCGCTGGTTCCTGCTGCAGGAGGTGGCCGGCGAAGCGGGCTTCGAGGACCTCGTGGCGATGGCTCAGGTCAAGATGCCGACCCGTCCCAAGCTTGAGCTGGCGCGCAACTACTGGGACGAAATGGGCCGCGGGTCGGAAGCGGGCATGCACGGTCCGATGCTGGATCGTCTCGCAGCGGCGCTGGACCTGAAACCCCGGATCGAGGAAACGGCGTGGCCGTCGCTCGCCCTCGGCAATACCCTCGTCGCCTTCTCCACCCAGAGACGATACGCCTACCACGCCCTTGGGGCCCTGGGGGCGGTCGAACTCACGGCCCCCTGGCGAGCCGCCCATGTGGCCGAGGGCCTGAAGCGGCTCGGGGTCGGGGTGGAACGCAAGTATTTCGCCCTTCACGCCACCCTGGACATCGCCCATTCCGAAGCCTGGAACGAGGAAGTGCTTCGTCCGCTGGCGGCGGAGCGGCCGGAGTGCATCCGCGCCCTGGCTGAGGGGGCGGTCATGCGACTGATGGCCGGGGCCCGCTGCTTCGACGCCTACCGGGCCCATCTCTGGGGTCAGGCCCCCCTGCGTCGCTCCGCGTGACGGCGCAGGCCCCTGCACCCGCCGACGCCGCCCTGCTCGATCTTCTTTCCGGCCTGGAAGCCGTCGGATATGACTTCGTGTCGCCGACCCCGGCCACGCATCGCCTGGTCGCCCGGCGGCGCCGGGCGAGTGAGGCCGATGTCCTTCGCGACATCCTGGGCTGGGGCCGGGCCTTCGATCCCGAAACCGCGCCCGCATGGCTTCTGGACGCCCTGACCGAGGCCGACGCCCTCAGGGAAGACCCCGACGGTTTGCGCGCGCGGCTTCGCGTGAGCCGTCTGGACGGACGCCTGCACCTGCATTCCGCCTCTGGCGCGGACGAACAGGCCGTCTTCCTCGGGCCCGACAGCTATCGCTACGTCCGCTTCCTGCGTCAGGCCCTGTCCGGCCGCGCATGGCGAAATGCGCTGGAGATCGGGGTCGGGGCGGGAGCCGGGGCCCTTGCGATCGCCGCCCTCGATCCGGAAACGGCTGTCGTCGCGACCGACATCAACCCGCAGGCCCTTCGCCTCTGTCGCCTCAACGCCCGGCATGCCGGTCTCATGATCGACCTCCGCCCCGGCGGCTTTCCCGCGCAGGACGTCTGGGACCTGATCGCAGCCAACCCGCCCTATATGGCGGGGCGCAAGGGACGGCTGTATCGCGACGGCGGCGATCATTACGGGGCGGAGGTCGCTCTGGAGTGGGCGGCAGAAGCCCTGTCCCGCCTCGCGCCCGGCGGACGCCTCCTGCTCTATACCGGCGCCCCGATCGTGGCCGGCCAAGACCTGGTGCGCAGCGCCCTGACCACCCTGGCCCGCCAGCGCGGGGCGCGGATGGTCTATGATGAGATTGATCCTGATGTCTTCGGGGCCAGCCTCGCCGGGTCCTCCTACGCCGAGGTCGAGCGCATCGCCGCTGTCGGCGCCGTCGTCACCGTCTGACCGACGGTCGAGCCTGTCTGGACGCGAAATTCGGGAACATCGGCGCATCGGCCCCAGCCTGATTTCAGCATTCGGCCTGCGCGAAACGCGCGAAAACCAACCTATGTGAAGAACTGGTCGTCGAAGCCATGCTGTTGGTCGAAGGCCATGAAGAATCAGTCGGATACAGGTCTTGAAGCCCGCCTCACCGCTCCGCTTGAGCGTATGCTGGCCAGCTTCGCCCCGATAGGGGTGGAGGGGACCGCCCTGATCCGCAGCAGTTTCACAGGCGCGCCTCAGCAGCAGCCGTCGGGAGCCGCCATTTCCATGGACCCCGAGCGCAACCAGGCCCGGCTGGTGGCGAGCGGCTGGATCGCGCGCGGCGCCATGCTGAACGACGGACGACGTCAGATCGTCGGCCTGAGCCTGCCCGGCGACGTCATCGTGGCCTCAGGATCGGTCGACGCCGATCTCCAGGTCTGGGCCCTGACCGAGATCGTCACGGTAGACGCCACCGCCTTTTGGACCACGCTCTCCGAGCCCGGGGCCCAGGCCTCTCCCCTGAGGAACGCCTGGCGGCGCTATCGGACGGCGGAACGTCTGCGCGTGGCGCGGCAGGTCGTCCGGCTGGGACGGCTCAACGCCTATGAACGCACGGCCCACCTGCTGCTTGAACTGCACGAGCGGCAGGTCCGTCTCGGGTCCGCGCATGGCGGCGTCCTCCATCTCCCCCTGACACAGGACGTGCTTGCCGACATCCTCGGCCTGAGCGCGGTCCACATGAACCGCACCCTCCAGCAGCTTCGACGCAACGTCCTCGTCGACTACAGGGCGGGACGCACTGTGCTGCAGGACCTGCCCGGCCTCGTTCAGGCGGCCAACCTCAGCGCCGTCTGCGGACCGCTCATTCCCCCGGCGTTCTGAGGGGCTGGCGCCCGGAACCTGCCGGACCCCGAACGGGTTGATCTGACGCCCCTGCACGCGAGGACGCCATGACCCGTCGCCCCGACAAGCCTTCCCGTCCGGACCCCGAGGCCGATACCGATCCGACAGTTACGGCGCCGGCCCGTACGGACGGACGCTCCGATGGTCTCGAGGAAAAGAAACCCATCAGGGTCTACCGCGCAGGCCAGAACGCCGGCGGCGACACCCGCTCCACGGCCGCCTCCACCCGCACCTAGCGCGCGACTGGCGCGGACGCGCACTGCCTCGATCTTGTCCGGCGATCCGCATGCGACACAGAGGCCCCGATCCACACTGCTTTTCCTAACCCATGTTGTTGGGAGACCTCCTGCGCAGGGTCAGGATGGCGCCATGTCGAAAGCTGGATCCACACCGATGCGACCAAGGGGCCTTCTTGGCTGGCTGCTCGCTTTCATCTTCGGTCGGACGCCTTTGATGCGTCGGTCCGGCCGGGTCCGAGGCCGGATCTCACCCCGGCGAGCGGCGCCGCCCCGGCGCGCCTGACCGCCGAACCGGACCTAGCCGACCAGGCGCGATGTTTCATCAGTGCAGTTTAAGCCGCCCCGAGACCCGCCGGTGGAACAGCCGGCTCAGGGCCAGCAGCACGGTTCTGCGCAGACCGACGACAACGCGGTGGTGTTCGAGGTGAAGGGCCATGTAGGCCCAACGTGCGAGAAGCCCCTCGATCAGGAAGTCGGGGCCGACCAGTCCGCCCATCAGCGAGCCCAGCCCGTGACCGGGGCCGAGGGAGATGAGCGAGCCCTTGTCGCGGTATTGATAGGGTCCGGGATCCCCGGGCCGCGTCAGGGCTCTCGCCAGATAGGCGGCCTGCTGAGACGCAGCCTGCGCCCTGGCCGGAACGGGGCGGCCATCGGGCCCCGGCGCCTCTGCGCAGTCGCCCATGGCGTAGACCCCGGGAGCGGAGGTGCGGAGGCGAGCGTCCACGACGAACTGGTTGAGGCGACCCGTGGCGAGGCCGAAGGTCCTGTTGACCTCGGGCGCCTTCACCCCGGCGGCCCAGACGATCAGGTCGGCCGGAATCTCGCCGACGCTGGTCTCGAGACCGTCCGCCCTCACCCGCGTTACGCGCGCGCCGACGACAAGCCTGACGCCGCGCGCCTGCAGCGCCCGGGTCGCCTTGTCGGCCACGGCCTCAGGCAGGCCGCCCAGTATGCGGGGCGCGGCCTCGGCAATGGTCACCTCCAGGGAGAAACGCTCGGCGGGGTTGAGCGCCGCCGACAGGACCGCATGTCCTTCCAGAAGCTCTGTGGCGAGTTCGACCCCGGTCGCGCCGGCCCCGACGATGGCGATCCTGAGCAGACGGCGACCGTCATAGGCGGATGCCAGGAAGAGCGCAGCGAGCCGCCGGTGAAAGGCCTCTGCGTCCGCCACGTCCTCAAGCAGGCAGGCGTGTTCCGCCGCGCCGGGGGTGTCGAACAGATGGCTTCCGGCGCCCGTCGCCAGAATCAGGCGTTCGTAATCCAACGACCGCGCCCCGATCAGGAGGCCGCCGTCGACGTCGCGGGTTTCGGCCAGGCGAAGGCGGCGCGCGCCGGGGTCAAGACCTTCGAGCTCGCCCAGCATGAACCCGAAATGATTGCGGCGTGCGAGCATCAGATAGTCGAGGCCTTCCTGCCTCGAGTCCAGCGATCCCGCCGCGACTTCATGAAGGGAGGGTTTCCACAGATGAAACACCGCCCGGTCTATGAGGAGCACTTCCGGGGCCCGTCGTGAGGGCCGAACCGGCGCCCGAGAAGGGCGGCCAGTTCCAGGCCGCCTGCGCCGCCGCCCACGATCACGATCTGGTTCTGCATCTCGGAACAATCCCCGCCTGCGGCAGGGGTTGCGAAAGGACTCCTAGACCGGCGCCCTTGTCAGCCGCAGATAGGTGGGATCGAACTCCGCCTGCCTGACCAGGTCGTCCCAGTCGCAGATCTCGATGGCGCGCCCTGTCCATTTGACCAATTCCGCGCTGCGAAGCTGGGCGATCGAGCGATTGACGTGGACTTCCGACAGCCCGAGGACGTCTGCGAGCACGGCCTGGCTGAGAGGAAGCTCCATCCTGCCGCGTCCGGCGCGATGGACGATTTCCAGGCGCAGATAGAGTTCGCACAGGAGGTGGGCGAGCCGCGCCACGGCGGTCCGGCGCCCCAGGCCTGCGATCCATTGCCGGTGCACGGCGGCGTCGATCAGGGTGTCCATCCAGAGCAGGCGAGTCAGATGGGGCTCGGTTTCTGTCAGGCGACGAAGGCCCTCATGCGGCGACCGGCCGACCGTGCAGGTGGTGAGCGCAACCACGCCATGATCCATGGGGCTCATCATCAGACTGTGCAGATCAACGAAGTCGCCGGGCACGTTCAGTTCCGTGATCTGTCTGGAACCGTTCATCAGCATGACGTATCGGGCGGCGAAGCCGTCCAGGATCAGGGTGCTGTATTGGGGCGATGAATGCTGCCGAACGATGTCGCTTCCCGCAGGAATGACGATCGGGGGCTGGAGAAGCTCTCCCAGAACCGCCTTCTCCCGAACGGAAAGTTCATCACGACGCAACAGCTTCTGGATCAGGGGGCTGATCAGGACGGTCTCCTCGCCATAGGGGCGCTGTGATAATCCCCAGGATGCTGGAGGCGTTCCGTCGCCGGAACCTCAGGATCTCGGACTGGTCCCGCCGCCCGCCGTCGCCACGCTCCCGGCGTCCGTCGAGACGTTGAACCGCAGCTCCCCGTCCTCGAACACCCTGGCTTCCTGAAAGGTCCGGCTCGCCCCCAAACGCCGCTTCACCTGCGCGATCGCCGTCTGCGCCTCTTCGGCGACGACGGACTCGGTTCTCAGCACGCCGGTCCCACGTGCGCTGTAGCGGACGGTGTAAAGGGTCATGTCGCCTCCTGTTCCTGGAGCTCAACTGGGCGCCCTGCCCCTCGTTCCTTGTGCACTCAGCCGGACACTGACGGGAAACACGTCGCCCGCTGCAAAGGCCTTTCCAGTCTCCTCCCGCTTTTCCTAACCCATGTAAGTGCGGCTCCCGCCCGGTGCGTCACTCTGTGCTCAGGAGTCCGACATGCAAACTATGATCAGCCTCGCCAATACAGGCTGCGGCCTTCATCGGCCGCACCTGGATCTGGTCGACCACCCGGTCTTCCAGGCGCTCCCACGCAGTATTCAGACGATCGTCCAGCCTCACAGCCGGCTGATGACGATTCCTGCCGGCGAGCCCCTGGAGACCCGTTTTCTTTCCTTTGTACTGACAGGCGTTCTGGGCCTCTTTCCTCATGACGACCGCATCTGTGTCGCGACCGTCGTCGCCGGATCGGTTCACGGATGGGACCACGCCCTTGAGCCTGACGCCGACCGGCCGACGGCGCGGGCCCTGATCGACACCACCCTGTGCCGGGCGCCCGTCGACTGTGTGGTCGACGGCCTCGGCCGCGACTGGCTCAATCGTCTGGTCGCGCGGCAGTCTTCGAGACGATTGAGCGAGCTGGCCGCCGAAGCGGCCTGCAACGCCTCCCACCTGGTCCAGGAGCGACTGGCGAAGTGGCTGGTTCGACTGCATTGCGGGGCCAATGGCGCGCCCCTGCGCCTGACCCAGGCCGATTTCGGCGCCATGCTCGGCGTGCAACGGACCAGCGTCAACGCCGCCGCCGGGCGCCTTCAGTCCCTGGGCCTGGTCCGGTTCGGCAGAGGAAAAGTCCAGATCCTCGACCTGGCTGGTCTGCGCGCCGCGTCCTGTGGCTGCGGCGACAACCGGGCGCCATCGACGAGCATGGTGGTTGCCCGTCAACGCCCTGCGGAGCCTGCAAGCTGGATCTCCAACGACGCTCATCAACGCGATACAGTCGCCTGATCGGGGGACGAGCGGCGCGAACGATGCTGTGTCGGCTTCGTCTTCTTCGCCTCTTAGACCAGGCTTTAGTATGCCGAAGCGCCAACCCGGCAGATTTCCCGGCCTTCTTTCCGGACAACGATCTGAAGCGAGAAGGCGCCGCCTTCCCGCACCGGCTTTTCGCGCAGCATTTCCGAAAGAAAGAGGATGGCCTCCCGCCAGGCCTCGGCGTCCGTGGACGCTGCGCCCTGAAGAACCATCTCGGCATCCACGCCGCTCAAGATGAAATCATAGGTCGCCATGAAGGCGTTTACGTTCGGGGTGTCGGCCAGGTGGCAAGTGGCCGATACCGGACACAGAAGGTTCTGGAGATGGTTTCAGGCGCCCAAGGCGCGGAACCTCGCTGCGCAAGCGCCAGCTGACACCGATGATCACAGTCCGAGGCGCTCGACGAGGTCTCGGCGCCTGCAGAGACCGTTACAGATCGTCTACCCCGGCCTCGGCCGCCGCACGCACTTCTTCCTTCAGCCAGGCCACGAAGGTCCGGGCGGCCGTGGTGGCGCCGCTGCGTTTGATCAGGAGATGGTAGGCGAAGTCGGTCGTCAGGGTCCCGTCGGCGAACGGCGCGACCAGTCGGCCAGCCGCCAGGTCGTCAGCGACGAAGGCGTAAGGCGCCAAGGCTACGCCCTGGCCGTGAGCCGCCGCTTCGATCGCCAAGGCGGTCTGATCGAAACGCGGACCGGCCTGATCGTCGATGTCAGTCAGACCGCGCGCCTTCAGCCAGGCGCTCCAGTCGGGGCGCGGCTCTTCCAGCTCGCTGGGCCTCAGGTGGATCAACACATGCTGCGCCAGATCGGCCGCTTTCCGCAGCGGCTTTGGACCCGCCATCAGGCCCGGCGCGCAGACGGGCGTGACGTCGGCGTTCAGCAGATATTCCGATCGCACGCCTGAATAATCGCCCCGGCCATAGCGCACGGCGACATCCACCCGGCCGCCGCTGACATCCGCCAGCCGCATATCGGCCGACATCCAGACCTCGATCTCGGGATGAGCCGCCGAGAAGCGCGCAAGCCGCGGCGCCAGCCATTTGGTTGCGAACGACGGTGGGACGGAGATCGACAGGGCGTGACGACGCTCGGGCCGGTAGAGCAGGTCCCCTGCCCGTTTCAGATAGTCGAAACCGTCGCGCAGCAGAGGATAGAGCTCTGCGCCCAGCTCGGTCAGCGCGATCTGACGGCCCTCGCGGTGGAACAGAGGCGCTCCGGCGTGTTCCTCGAGGATGCGGATCTGCTGGCTGATGGCGCCGGGGGTGACCGACAGTTCCTCGGCCGCGCGCGTGATATTCAGGCGTCTGGCGGCCGCCTCGAACGCCTTCAGCGCGTTCAGCGGCGGCATGCGGCTTTCCGGGGCCGACGGGGTCTTGCGGCGCGTGATCAGCTCATCCACTGGGGCTTAGGCAGGTTTCGAGCGGCCAGGAAGACCGGGTCATAGATCTTGCTGCCGTAGCGCTGGCCGGAGTCGCACAGCACCGTGACGATGGTGTGGCCTGGGCCAAGGTCGCGGGCCAGGCGCATGGCGCCGGCGATGTTGACGCCGCTGGAGGGGCCAAGCGACAGGCCTTCTTCTCTCACCAGGTCGAACAGGATCGGCAGGAACTCGGCGTCTTCGATACGATAAGCGTGGTCGACTGACAGGCCCTGCAGATTGCCTGTGATGCGGTTGACGCCGATGCCCTCGGCGATGGAGGTCCCCTCGCCTTTCAGCACCTTCTCGGTGAACCAGCTGTAGAGCGAGGCGCCCGGCACGTCGGCCAGACCGATGCGGACATCGGCCTTGCGTTCGCGCAGATAGGCGGCCGTGCCCGCCAGGGTTCCGCCCGAACCGACGGCGCAGATGAAGGCGTCGATGCGACCGTCGGTCTGTTTCCAGATTTCCGGGCCGGTGGCCTCATAGTGGGCCAGACGGTTGGCCTGATTGTCGAACTGGTCCGCGTAGAAGGCGCCGTTCGGTTCGCTTTCGTTCAGTTCTTCTGCAAGACGCCGCGAAAAGTGGACGAAATGATTGGGGCTGGCGAAGGGCGCCGGATCGACCTCGATCAGACGCGCGCCATGAAGGCGGACGGCGCGCTTCTTTTCCTCGGTCTGGGTGCGCGGCATGACGATGACGACGGGGTGGCCCAGGGCCGCGCCCACGAGCGCCAGGCCCACGCCCGTGTTGCCGGCCGTTCCTTCCACGATCGTGCCGCCGGGCCTGAGAGCGCCGGACGCCCGCGCGGCCCGGATGATGCTGAGCGCGGCGCGATCCTTGATCGAGCCGCCGACGTTCAGAAACTCGGCCTTGCCCAGAATTTCACAGCCCGTAGCCTCCGAGGCGCGCTTGAGGCGCACCAGAGGCGTGTTGCCGATCAGGCCAAGGACATCAGGCGCGACAATCATGGAAAATCCGAACCGTAGGGAGGAGCGCCCCTCTTAGCCACAGTTCAGATTTTCTAACAACCCGGCTTAGATGTGGATGACGCGTCCATAGGCGTCCAGAGCGGCCTCGTGCATGGCCTCGGACATGGTCGGGTGCGGGTAGACGATGCCGTGGATGTCTTCCTCGGTCGCTTCCATCGTAATGGCGGTGACGTAACCCTGGATCATTTCGGTGACGTCGGCGCCGATCATGTGGGCGCCGATCAGGGCGCCGGTCTTGGCGTCGAAGATGACCTTGACGAAGCCCTCGGTCTCGCCCGCCGCAATGGCCTTGCCGTTCACCTTGAAGGGGAAGCGGCCGATCTTGACCTCGCGCTTCTCGGCCTTGGCCCCCTGCTCCGTCACGCCGACGGAGGCGACCTGCGGCTGGGCGTAGGTGCAGCCCGCGATGGGCGAGTGGACGTTGGGAGTCTTGTAGCCGGCGATATGTTCGGCCGCGTGGATGCCTTCATGGCTGGCCTTGTGCGCCAGCCAGGGCGCGCCGGCGCAATCACCGATGGCGTACAGGCCCTTCACATTGGTCTGGCAGTGGCTGTCGGTCTTGATGTGGCCCCGGTCCAGTTCGACGCCCAGCGCTTCCAGCCCGATGCCGTCGGTGTTGGCGGTGATGCCGACGGCCGAGATGCAGACCTCGGCTTCCAGGCTTTCGGCCTTGCCGTTGACTTCAAGATCGACCTTCACGCCTTTGGAATCCTTGGAGACCTTCGTCACCTTGGCGCCCAGCTTGAACTTGATGCCGCGCTTCTCAAAGCCCTTCTGGGCGGCCTTGGACACCTCTTCGTCCTCAACCGGCATGATGCGGTCGACGGCTTCAACGACCGTCACCTCGGCGCCCAGGGCGCGATAGAAGCTGGCGAACTCGATGCCGATGGCGCCCGAGCCGATGACCACGAAAGTCTTGGGCAATTTCTTCGGCGCCAGGGCGTCGCGATAGGCCCAGATCTTGTCGCCGTCGGCCTCAAGCCCGATCTGCGGCAGGGCGCGGGCGCGGGCGCCGACGGCCAGCATGACGGTTTTGGCCTCAATCGTGCGCGAGCCGCCGGCCTTCAAGGCCACGACGACCTTCGGCGCAGCGGCGCCTTTCTCGAGCTTGGCCGAGCCCTCGATGACTTCGATCTTGTTCTTCTTCATCAGGAAGCCGACGCCCTGATTCAGTTGTTTGGCCACGCCGCGCGAACGCTGGATGATCGCGTCGAAGTCGAACGTCGCGCCGGACGCCGACAGACCGTAGTCCTTCAGGTGGCTCAGGCTCTCGAACTTCTCGCCCGACTTCAGCAGGGCTTTGGTGGGGATGCAGCCCCAGTTCAGGCAGATGCCGCCCAGGTTCTCGCGCTCGACGATGGCGACCTTCTGGCCCAGTTGGCTGGCGCGGATGGCCGCGACGTAACCGCCGGGGCCCGAGCCGATGACGACGAGATCAAATTCAGCAGCCATGATCAGATCAACTTTTCGATGTCGGCCTTGATGGCCTCAGGTTCAGTCTGGGGCGAATAGCGCGCGACGACGCGGCCTTCGCGGTCGGTCAGGAACTTGGTGAAGTTCCACTTGATGGCGCGCGAGCCGAGGAATCCCCTCTTTTGCTCCGTCAGCCAGGCGTACAGGGGGTGGCGTTCCGGCCCGTTGACATCGACCTTGTCAAACAAGGGGAAGGTCACGTCGAAGCTGCTGGCGCAGAAGGCGGCGATTTCCGACGCCCTGCCCGGCTCCTGCTGGCCGAACTGATTGCAGAGAAAGCCCAGGACTTCGAACGGCGCGTCAGCAAAGTCGCGATGCAGCTTCTCCAGCCCGGCGTACTGGCCGGTGAAGCCGCATTTCGACGCCGTATTGACGATCAGCAACGCCTGACCGCGAAACCGGTCCAGCGCCACGTCCGCGCCATCGATGGCCCGGGCGGAGAAGTCATAGACGGATGCCATGACCTCTCGGCTCCCTTACGCCAGCATCGCCACGGGATCTTCGATCAGCGGCTTGAACGCCTGCAGGAAGCGAGCACCCGTCGCGCCGTCGACCACGCGGTGATCGCAGGTCAGGGTGACGGTCATGACCGTGGCCACGGCCAGTTGGCCGTCCTTCACGACCGGGCGTTGCTCGCCGGCGCCCACGCTCATGATGCAGCCCTGCGGCTCATTGATGATCGAGGTGAACTGCTTGATGCCGAACATGCCCAGGTTGGACACCGAGAAGGTGCCGCCCTGGAACTCTTCCGGCTTCAGCTTGCGCTCACGCGCCCGCTTGGCCAGATCCTTGGACTCGGTCGCGATCTGGGCCAGGCCCTTGGTCTCGGCCTTGCGGATGATCGGCGTGATCAGGCCGCCGTCGATCGCCACCGCCATCGAGACATCGGCGTTGTGATGCATGGCGATGCCTTCCGGCGTGTAGGAGGCATTGGCCTCCGGCACCATCTTCAGCGCCAGCGCAGCGGCCTTGATGACGAAGTCGTTGACGGAGACCTTGATCCCCTGCGGCTCCAGCATCTTGTTGACCTTGGCGCGGACGGCCATCAGCTGGTCGATCTCGACGTCGATGAACAGCGGGAAGTGCGGCACGTTCTGAACGCTGTCCACCATGCGGCGGGCGACGGCCTTCTTCATGCCGTCCAGCGGGATCAGGTCGTAGGTGCCGTCCGCGATGCCCATCTGGGCCAGCGACAGAGCCTTGCGCGGTTCAGCCGAAGCTGCAGCCGTAGCGGCGGCGGCCGGTTGAGCGCCGCCCTTGCCTGCGGCTTCCACGTCGCGCTTGACGATACGGCCATGCGGGCCGGTGCCCTTGACGGTCTTCAGGTCCAGACCGGCCTGGGCGGCCAGACGGCGCGCCAACGGCGAGGCGAAGATGCGTCCGCCGTCGTCGGACTTCGGCGCGGCGGGAGCGGGCGCAGCTTCAGCCTTGGGAGTCTCCGCCTTGGACGCTTCGGCCTTCGGCGTCTCTGCCGGGGCGTCAGCCTTCTTGGGCGCGGGCGCCACGGCGTCGCCGGACAGGCGGGCGATCGGCGTATTGACCTTCACCCCCTCCGAGCCTTCCGGCACCAGGATTTCAAGCACTTCACCTTCATCGACGGCTTCGACTTCCATCGTCGCCTTGTCGGTCTCGATCTCGGCGATCACGTCGCCGGCCGAGACGGTGTCGCCGACCTTGACGTGCCACTTGGCCAGCACGCCCTCTTCCATCGTCGGAGACAGGGCGGGCATCAGGATATCGGTCATCAGACGTTCCCCGCTTGCGGTGAAACCGGTTCGGCGACGGTGCGGACGTTGTCGGCCTTGATCACGTCGCTAAGCCCTTGAAGGATGCGGTCATAGGCGGCCTTCTCATTGTGGCCGTGACGCACAGCGTAGCCATGCGCCATGTGACGCGCGGCATAGGCCAGCAGTTCCCCGAACTTGATGGGGTCGGCGAAGGCAGGCTTCACCGACATCACCGGCTCGTTCTTCGACCACCACATGCGCAGCAGCTCGACCGCATCGGCGTCAGCGGCGACGCTGTCCGGTACGGCCAGTTCGAACTCTGCGGCCTCCGTCACGCCATCACCTTCTTCACAGCGGCGACGATCTTGTCGACGCCCGGCAGGGACAGGGCTTCCAGATTGGCGGCGTAGGGAAGCGGCACGTCTTCCTGGTGCACGCGCAGCGGCGGGGCGTCCAGATAGTCGAAGGCGTGCTCGATCACGCGGGCGACCACTTCGGCGCCGACGCCCATCGGGCCCCAGCCCTCTTCGGCCGAGACCAGACGATTGGTCTTCTTGACGCTCTCGACGATGGTCTCGTGATCCAGCGGACGCAGGGTGCGCAGGTCCACGACCTCGACCGACACGCCTTCTTCGGCCAACTTTTCGGCGGCCTGCAGGGCGAAGCCGACCATGCGGCTGTGCGCCGTGATGGTGACGTCCGTGCCCTCGCGGCGAACCTTGGCCTTGCCGATCGGCACGACGTAGTCCTCGACGTCCGGGACGTCGAACTCCAGGCCGTACATCATCTCGTGTTCGAGGAAGACGATCGGGTTCGGGTCGCGGATCGCGGCCTTCAACAGGCCCTTGGCGTCGGCGGCGTCATAGGGCGCCACGACCTTCAGGCCGGGGATCTGGGCGTACCAGGCGGAATAGTCCTGGCTGTGCTGGGCGGCCACGCGAGCGGCGGCGCCGTTGGGGCCGCGGAACACGATCGGACAGCCCATCTGGCCGCCAGACATGTACAGGGTCTTGGCAGCCGAGTTGATGATGTGGTCGATCGCCTGCATGGCGAAGTTCCACGTCATGAATTCCACGATCGGCTTCAGGCCCGAGAAGGCCGCGCCGACGCCCAGGCCGGCGAAGCCGTGCTCGGTGATCGGGGTGTCGACCACGCGGCGGTCGCCAAATTCCTGCAGCAGGTCGCGGCTGACCTTATAGGCGCCCTGATACTGAGCGACTTCCTCGCCCATCAGGAAGACGTTCTCGTCCCGGCGCATTTCTTCGGCCATGGCGTCGCGCAGGGCGTCGCGGATGGTCGTCTTCACCAGCTTGGCGTCGGCGGGAATTTCCGGGTCGCGAAGTTCGACCTTGGGCTTCACCGGAGCGTCGGCAGGCGCGGCTTCGGCCTTGGCCTCAGGGGCGGCGGCAGGAGCAGCCTCGGCCTTGGGCGCGGGCGCGGGCGCGGCAGCGCCGTCTTCGCCGGCCAGACGCGCGATCGGCGTATTGACCTTCACGCCTTCGGAGCCCTCGGCCACCAGGATTTCGAGGACTTCGCCCTCATCGACGGCTTCGACCTCCATCGTCGCCTTGTCGGTTTCGATCTCGGCGATCACCTGACCGGCCGACACGACGTCGCCAGCCTTGATGTGCCACTTCGTCAGCGTGCCCTCTTCCATCGTGGGGGACAGCGCCGGCATCAGAATGTCCGTCACGTATCAGGCCTCCACGTAGACGTCGGTGTAGAGCTCGGACGGATCCGGCTCAGGGCTCTCTTGAGCGAACTGCACAGCTTCGGCCACGATGGCCTTCACTTCGTTGTCGATCGCCTTCAGCTCTTCTTCGGTCGCCTTGGCGGCGGCCAGAAGCATCTTGATATGGTCGATCGGGTCGCGGGTCTTCTTGACCTCGTCCACCTCTTCCTTGGTCCGGTATTTGGCCGGATCGGACATGGAGTGGCCGCGATAGCGGTAGGTCTTCACTTCAAGGATGTAGGGGCCTTCGCCGGCGCGGGCGCGAGCCACGGCGCGGGCGGCGGCGTCACGCACGGCCAGCACGTCCATGCCGTCGACCTGTTCGCCCGGAATGCCGAAGCTGGCGCCGCGCTGATACAGTTCCGTCGTCGAGGACGAGCGTTCGATGCTCGTGCCCATGGCGTACTGGTTGTTCTCGATGATGTAGATGGCCGGCAGCTTCCACAGCTGGGCCATGTTGAAGCTTTCGTAGACCTGGCCCTGGTTGGCCGCGCCGTCGCCGAAGTAGACGAAGCTGACGGAATCGTCGCCGCGATACTTGCCCGCAAAGGCCAGGCCGGTGCCCAGCGCCACCTGGGCGCCGACGATGCCGTGGCCGCCGTAGAAGCCGGTCGGCACGTCGAACATGTGCATAGACCCGCCCTTGCCGCGCGCCGAGCCGCCGATGCGGCCGGTCAGCTCGGCCATGACCTCATTGGGATCCATGCCCGCAGCCAGCATGTGGCCGTGGTCGCGATAGCCGGTGATGATCTTGTCGTAACCCTGCTTGACGCTTTCCTGAACGCCGACGGCCACGGCTTCCTGACCGATGTACAGGTGGCAGAAGCCCCCGATCAGGCCCATGCCGTACAGTTGGCCCGCGCGCTCTTCAAAGCGTCGGATCAGGACCATCTCGCGATAGAAACGCAGCAGGTCTTCCTTGGAAGCCTGAGGCGTGTTCGGAATCTTGTCGCCCGCGCTGGGCGAGGTTTTCTGAGCGGCGGCTTTCGCCATCCGGCATCTCCCGGCTTACACCCCTGTATCAGGGACTCTTATCGTTACGGAAAGGGGCTTTAGCAGCCTTCGTTCCCGAAACGCAAAGCGACCGGCTATGCTGTAACAATAGTTCAGGAGGCGCGGGTCGCCTCAGGGGCGCGGCCTGCGGGACCGTTCAGCCGGACAACGTAGTCACGCGGGTCGGCGAAGCCGATCACCGCCCTCGCCCGCTCTTCCAGCAGATCCTTGGAAAGGCTCTCGGTGCGCAGATAGCGGACCCGCACTTCCAAATCCTGGCGCTGCTCATTCAGGCGCGTAAGCTGGGACTGACGCTTGGACAATAAAGCATCGCGTTCTGAACCGCTTAGCAGGCCACGCTCACCCGTCAGGGCCTGAACGCCCAGATAGGCGATCAGCAGCAGCAACAGCACGGTCGGCAGGTATGGCTTCATCTGCTCGGGCACAACGGACGCTCCTTCTGAGCGCGCACAAACACGGTGAGCCATCAGTGACCGAAAATGCCTAACGAACCGTAGCTTGGCCGTAATTGCGAACGCCACCCCCCGAGGTTCGGAGGCGGCGCCCGGCACATCTTCGTGATGAGGCTTATTTCAGCAGCATGCCGTCGCCGAAATAGGCGGCCTGGTCGCCCAGCATCTCTTCGATGCGCAGCAGCTGGTTGTACTTGGCCGTGCGGTCCGAACGGGCCAGAGAGCCGGTCTTGATCTGACCGCAGTTGGTGGCCACGGCCAGGTCGGCGATGGTCGAATCCTCGGTCTCGCCCGAACGGTGCGACATGACGGCGGTGTAGCCCGCGCGGTGGGCCATATCGACGGCGTCCAGCGTTTCGGACAGGGTGCCGATCTGGTTGACCTTGATCAGGATCGAGTTGGCCAGGCCCTCGCCGATGCCCGCTGCCAGACGGCGCGGGTTGGTCACGAACAGGTCGTCGCCGACCAGTTGGACGCGGTCGCCCAGGCGGTCCGTCAGCAGCTTCCAGCCGTCGAAGTCGTCCTCGGCGCAGCCGTCCTCGATCGAGACGATCGGGAAGCGCTCGACCAGGTCGGCCAGGTAGTTGACCATGCCCTCGGCGTCGAAGGACTTGCCCTCGCCGGTCAGTTCATACTTGCCGTTCTTGAAGAACTCGGTCGAGGCGACGTCGAGCGCCAGGTGGAAGTCCTCGCCCGCCAGATATCCTGCGGCCTGACCCGCCTTGGTGATGAAGGTCAGGGCTTCGTCAGCCGACGCCAGGTTCGGGGCGAAACCGCCCTCGTCGCCGACGTTGGTGTTGTGACCCGCATCCTTCAGCGCCTTCTTCAGCGCGTGGAAGATTTCGGCGCCCATGCGCAGGCCTTCAGAGAAGCTCTCAGCGCCCGTCGGCATGATCATGAATTCCTGGATGTCGATTGGGTTGTCGGCGTGGGCGCCGCCGTTGATGATGTTCATCATCGGCGTCGGCAGGATGCGGGCCGAGACGCCGCCGATGTAGCGGTGCAACGGCAGGCCGGCCGAGATGGCGCTGGCCTTGGCCACGGCCAGCGAGACGCCCAGCATGGCGTTGGCGCCCAGACGGGACTTGTTCTCGGTGCCGTCCAGCTCGATCAGGGCCTCGTCGATGCGGCGCTGGTCTTCGGCGTCCATGCCGGACAGGGCGTCGAAGATCTCGCCGTTGACGGCGTCGACCGCCTTCTCGACGCCCTTGCCGCCCCAGACGTCCATGTCGCCGTCGCGCAGCTCAACCGCTTCGTGCGCGCCGGTCGAAGCGCCCGACGGCACCGCCGCGCGGCCGAAGCTGCCGTCTTCCAGCATCACGTCCACTTCAACCGTCGGATTGCCCCGGCTGTCGAGGATCTGGCGGGCGACGATGTCGACGATGTCGGTCATGAAAGACACTCTGTAGTGAATGGTGGGAGTTGTTCGAGGCGTTTAGCCCGACCGTGCGGAATCTCCAACCGCCGCTCCGCGATCAGGAACATCCCTCGACATACTGGATGCTGGGGCCGCCCGCGTGGATGAAGGCGACCTTGCCGTCCTGACCGATCTCGAAGCGCAGGCCGCGCGCGGCGGCGTCCATGACGTGGGTGTTCAACAGGTCGCGCCTGCCCGGCCAGACGGTGACATAGGCTGCGGGCGCATCCTGATACTTATGGGGCGTCACTTCGGCGGCGGAGCCATAGAGCGCCTTCACCTGTTCGCCGTCGGAGCCGACGCCGATCCCGTTTTCGGTCTTCACATCCGCCCCCTTGATGGCGGTCAGGCGCGTCAGGACGCCCTTTTCCAGCATGACCAGAACGCCCTTGGGGCCGCGCGGCGGCTGATACTGGCGGCATTCCGCAGGCTCGGCGTCAGCGGCGTTTGCGGGAGGGGAGCCGACGGCGGCGTCCACCTCAGCCTGCGTCATGCCGATTCGCAGCGGTCCATAACCCTGAGGCGTCAGAACATCCGCAGCGGCCGTCGGAGCCGCAGGTGCAGAAACAGGAGGCTCGGCTTCAGGCGTTTTGGCGGTTTCCGGCGCGTTGCAGGCGGCCAAGGCCAACAGGGCGACGGAACTGAGGACGGCGTTGCGGATCATGAAAGGCGCTCCTGTCTTGCACATGCCGTTCATAACGCACGAAAACGGCGCGCGATGACATCGCGCGCCGTCAAAACTTTCGTCCGGCCGAAGCCGGTCAGACCCGAAAGACTTAGTCTTCCTGCTGGGTCAGGACCTGACGGCCTTTGTACATGCCGGTCTTCAGGTCAATGTGGTGCGGACGACGCAGTTCGCCGGTGTCCTTGTCTTCGACATAGGTGTTGGCGCCCAGGGCGTCATGAGCGCGACGCATGTTGCGACGCGAGGGGGAAGTTTTGCGCTTCGGAACGGCCATGTCCGTCTCAATCTCTAAGTCGGTGCGCCGGTGAAGACGCGAAAACAACAGCGGCGGCCCCCCGATAAGAGCCGCCACGCGAGGCCGGGCTTATGCATGAAGACGCAGCCGATTTCAAGGCCCCCGGAACCGTCAGTTCCAATGACCGTCAAACCCTTGCCGTCAGGCTTTGCGCCACGGCCTCGCCGATGGCCAGCGAACTGGTGAGGCCGGGGCTTTCGATGCCGAAAAGCGCCATCAGCCCCTCGATTCCGTGATTCGCAGCGCCATGAAGCTGGAAATCCGGCTGCGGCTCGCCCGGCCCGTGCAGCTTGGGCCGGATGCCGGCGTAGTCGGGCGTCAGCCGCTCGACCGTCACGCCCGGCCAGAAGCGGCGGATGTAGCGGGCGAACTCGTCCGCCTTGGCCGGATCGACGGAATAGTCCTCGGTCTCGACATAGGCCAGATCGGGGCCGAACACGCCCTGACCGCCCAGATCCTTGCGGTAATGGGTGCCCAGCGCGCCGGGAATCGGCGGCGGATAGATCAGACGGTTGAACGGCGCCGCGCCCGTCAGGCGGAAGTAGATTCCCTTGCCCAGATGACGCGGGGGGATATCCGCCGCCGGATAACCCTCGATACGAGCCGCGACCTCCTGAGCCGACAGGCCGGGCGCCGTGACCAGAAGGCGGCTGGTCACAGTCATCTCCCCCTCCCCGCCCACGCGGATGGAAAAGCCGCCGCCCGGCAGGCTTTCGGCGCCCTCGAACGGGGCCGAGATGACGACCGCGCCGCCCGCGTCCTCGATCTCGCCTTGTAGCGCCAGCATGTAGCCGTGGCTGTCGAACACGCCGCTCTCGGGCGACAGGATGGCGGCGTGGGCGTTCAACTCCGGCTCCAGCGCCCGCGCCTGCGCGCCGGTCAGATGCTCAAGATTTTCGACGCCATTGGTCACGGCCTGCTGGAAGATGGCCTCGATGCGTTCGACCTCGGCTTCCTCGGTCGCCACGACCAGCTTGCCGCACTTCCAGTGATCGACCTTGCGGCTGTCCAGAAATTCATAGAGGGCGCGCCGCCCTTCCACGCAGAACTGCGCCTTCAGCGACCCGGTTTGATAATAGAGCCCGCCGTGGATCACCTCGGAATTGCGCGAGGAGACGCCCTGGCCGATGTGCGGCTCCTTCTCCAGCACCAGCACCGTCAGGCCGCGCCGTGACAGCGCCCGACCGCAGGCCAGCCCCACAGCCCCCGCGCCCACGACCGTCGCATCGAAGTCGAAAGGCGCGCCCATGGTCCTACCTCTTGCCGTACAGGGCCTTGGCGCGGCCCTCGAAACACTGGATCAGCTTGTCGACCGCCCGGTCGAAGTTCGCCTGAAGCATCATGTCCAGCATGCGCGACTTGAAGGCGAAGTCGATAAAGAATTCCAGTCGCGTCCCCTGGGGGTGCGGATGGAACTCCCAGCGGTTCTTCAGGTGTTTGAACGGGCCGCGGATCAGGCCGACCTCGACCTTGGGCGCATGGACGTCATGGCGCACCCAGGTCGAGAACTTCTCGGTCAGGAAGGCGAAGCCGACGCCGGCCTCGGCGTCTAGCAGATGTACGCCCGGCGCCTCGTCGCGCACGTTCCAGACACGCATGGAGGTGATCCACGGCACGAAGTCGGGATAGGCGCGCACGTCCGCCACCAGGGCGGCGAGCTGTTCCGGCGCATAGGGCAGAATGCGCGTTACGCGATGGACGGCCAAAGGATCAGCGGCCGTTCCGGGACGACAGCTGAGCCTCGCGCGCCGCCTTCAGCCGGGCGAAGTCGTCGCCCGCGTGGTGCGACGAGCGCGTCAGCGGCGAGGACGACACCATCAGGAAGCCCTTGGCCCGCGCGATCGCCTCATAGGCCTTGAACTCTTCAGGCGTGACGAAGCGGTCGATCGGGGCGTGCTTGCGCGTCGGCTGCAGGTACTGGCCGATGGTGATGAAGTCGACGCCTGCGGACCGCATGTCGTCCATCACCTGCATGACCTCTTCCTTGGTCTCGCCCAGGCCGACCATGATGCCGGACTTGGTGAACTGGTTCGGGTCGCGCTCCTTGACCATCTGCAGCAGGCGCAGGGAGTGGAAGTAGCGGGCGCCCGGCCGGATCTTCAGATACAGGCGCGGGACCGTCTCGAGGTTGTGGTTGAAAACGTCGGGCGTGGCGTCGATCATCACCTCGGCCGCGCCGTCCTTGCGCAGGAAGTCTGGCGTCAGGATCTCGACCGTGGTGTTCGGCGCCTGCAGGCGGATCTGGCGCACCACCTCGGCGAAGTGGGCGGCGCCGCCGTCCGACACGTCGTCGCGGTCCACCGAGGTGATGACGACGTGGTTCAGCCCCATCTGCGCCACGGCCAGGCCGACCTTGGCGGGCTCTTCCGGGTCCAGCGGCTGCGGCAAACCGGTCTTGACGTTGCAGAAGGCGCAGGCCCGCGTGCAGGTGTCGCCCATGATCATCAGGGTGGCGTGCTTCTGGCTCCAGCACTCGCCGATGTTCGGGCAGGCGGCCTCTTCACAGACCGTCACCAGCCCCTTGGAGCGAACGATGTCCTTGGTCGCGTTGTACTGGCCCGAGCCGGGCGCCTTTACGCGCAGCCAGTCCGGCTTTTTCAGAACCGCCGATTCCGGGCGGTTCTGCTTTTCAGGGTGACGAAGCTCGGACGGCTTCTTCTGCAGGGTGTCGATAAGCGTGACCATCGCCGCCGGTCTGGCTCCTGTTTCGGAAGGCGTCCCAATTCTTGAGGCTATGTCGGACTTCCGGGGGGCAAACGCAAGGCACAGACGGTTTCAGTCCGGCATCGGAACAGCCTCACGCGACGTTACGCATCTTTTCAAGGCGCCCTTGCGTCACTAGGTTCCGGCCTCTTAACCAGGAGAGCCGCCCCAGAGCTCTCTGAAGGAGGACGTGCTTGCTGCGAGCGGCCCTGGACCCTGCGGTCTATGAAGAAACGCTGTTTGACGCGCTGGTCGATGCGCGCGCCCGCTACGGCGACAAGGAGATTCTGGAGGACCAGGATCGCCACCCCCTGACCTATACGGGCCTGATCCGCGCCGCCTTCGTGCTGGGCCGCAAGATCGCCAGGCTGACGAAACCGGGCGAGCGCGTCGGCGTGCTGTTGCCGTCCAGCGCGGGCGTGGTGGTGACCTTCTTCGCCCTGCACGCCTTCGGGCGGGTGCCGGTGATGCTGAACTTCACCTCGGGCGAAGCCAATCTGAAGGCGGCGCTGAAGACGGCGGGCGTGAAGAAAATCCTGTCGGCCAAGCGCTTCGTCACCCAGGCCAAGCTGGACGATCTGATGGAGGGCCTGAGCGAGGTCGCCGAGATCGTCTGGCTGGACGACATCCGCAAGACCATCGGCCTGGCCGACAAGCTGTACGGCCTCAGCGCGGGCATGGCGCCCAAGCGCTTCCGCGTGAAGACGGATCCTGATTCGGCGGGTGTCGTGCTGTTCACCTCGGGCAGCTTCGGCGCGCCCAAGGGGGTGGTGCTGAGCCAGAAGAATCTGGTCGCCAACGCACGTCAGGTGGCGGCCCACATCGATCTGGATCCCGACTGGGTCATGTTCAACCCGCTGCCGACCTTCCACTGCTTCGGCCTGACCGGCGGGGTGCTGCTGCCGCTGTTGCAGGGGTTGAAGGCGTTTGAATACCCGTCGCCGCTGCACGCCAAGCAGATCACCGACCTGCTGCCTCAGGTGAAGGCGTCGATCCTGTTCGCCACCGATACCTTCCTGAACCAATACGCCCGCGTGGCCGAGCCGGGCGACTTCGCCACCCTGAAGTTCGCCGTGGCGGGCGCCGAGAAGGTGCGCGAAGAGACCCGCGCCGCCTTCGACGCCAAGTTCGGCGGTCTGACCCTGCTGGAAGGTTACGGCGCCACCGAAACGGCGCCGGTCGTGGCCGTGAACCATCCCGACCGCAACCGGCCGGGCACGGTGGGCCAGATCCTGCCGGGCATGGAGTACCGGATCGAACCGGTCGAGGGCATTGAGGTCGGCGGCCGCCTGTTCCTGCGCGGGCCGAACGTGATGGAAGGCTATATCTCGCCGAACGACCCGGACAATCTGGAGCCTCTGGCCGACGGCTGGCACGACACGGGCGACATCGTCGACATCGACGCCGAGGGCTACATCACCATCCTTGGGCGGGTGAAGCGGTTCGCCAAGATCGGCGGCGAGATGGTGTCCCTGACGGCGGTCGAAGGCATGGCGGGCGCGGTCTGGCCGACCGGCCACCACGCCGTAATCGCCATCCCTGACAGCAAGAAGGGCGAGCGCCTGGTGCTGGTCACTGACGTCGCGGGAGCCGAGACCGCTCAGTTGACGGAATGGGCTAGAGAAAACGGCGCGCCCGAACTGGCGGTGCCGAAACGGATCATCAAGGTCGACAGCATCCCCGTCCTGGGCACCGGCAAGACTGACTATGTGACGATCCAGAAGCGGGTCGAGGATGAATTGAAGGGCGCCTGACAAGGCGCTTGCCGTTCGCCGCCAGTGTCATAACCTCGACAGTTCGGTCCCGCTCTCGGGACGCCACGACCGAGGAGACTTCATGGCTCGACGTTCGACATCCCTGGCCGGCTGGGAACCGCATTTCCTCAGCCTTCTCAGAATTGTCTCCGGCCTGCTGCTGCTTCAGCACGGCGCGCAGAAGGTTCTCGGCTTCCCGCCGGGCGGCGGAGGCCAGGGCATCAACCTGTCGACGCTGGCGGGCTGGTCCGGACCGATCGAACTGGTCGGCGGCGTGCTGATGGTGCTGGGCCTGTTCAGCCGCCCGACGGCCTTCATCCTGTCCGGCTTCACCGCCGTGGCCTACTGGATGGTTCACGCGCCCCGGAGCCCTTACCCCATCAACAACGGCGGGGAGCTGGCGGCCCTGTACTGCTTCGTCTTCCTGTATCTGGTCTTCGCCGGACCGGGGCCGTGGTCGCTCGACAACGCCCTGCGCGGTGGCCGCCGCTGATACGCGCGACGCGGCGTCCGGTCAGCCGATCCGGACGCCCGTCATCGAGATCGAACCGCCGTCGATCACATCATTGAAAAAGCTCAAGGACTCGCCCGGCGCCTGCTGGGCGGCGACATAGAGCAGCGGCAGATAGTGCTCGTCCGTCGGCACGCTGAGCTGCGCCTGCTCGGCCAGATGGACCCAGTCGATCAGGGCGTCATGGTCGCCCGCCATGAAGGCGCGCTTCACCGCCTCGTTGAAATCGACCGCCCAGTCGTAGGGCTCGCCGCCCGCGCGCTTCCACGTCCGCAGATTGTGCACGAAATCGCCCGACCCGGCGATGACCACGCCCTCATCCCGCAACGGACGCAGGCGCTTCGCCAGTTCATAGTGGGCGCGGGCGTCGAGCGTGCGATCCAGCGACAGCTGCACCACAGGCACGTCGGCATCCGGCCACACATGCGTGAGCACGGACCAGGTTCCGTGGTCGAGCCCCCACTGGGTCGTGGTCACGGCGCCGGTCAGCTCCGCCACGCGGTTCGCCAAGGCGGGAGAGCCGGGCGCCGGATACTGCATGGCATGAAGTTCAGGCGGAAAGCCCCCGAAATCATGGATGGTTTCCGGTTGCTCCTGCGCCGTCACGCCTAGCCCGCGCGTCTCCCAGTGAGCCGAGACCATGACAACGCCTTTCGGTTTTCCGATCTCCTCTCCCAAGGTGCGCCAGGCCTCTGCGAAAGGGCCGCCAAGGGCGTTCATGGGCGAACCATGACCAAAAAAGAGTGCGGGCTGGCGCATGACCTTAACCGTGCCGCTTCTTGGGCGTCACGGCTCCGATGAGAATGAAGTACGATGCCTGTTTGGCAACAGTAATGGTGACTGATTTAGACTTCTCACGCAGGTCCGCAAGACTCTCGCCTCAAAAATCCGACAGTCCGATCGGACAGACACGCTGATAAAAGGCTGGATCGGCGGGAACCCGAGCGCCTCTTGACAGCAGGAAGCGGTGCTCGACCACCATGGCCTGCTGTTCGATGTTCAGGCCGGTCCATTCACAGCGATCATCGACAGGATAGGCGTAGGCCCCCGGCCCGTCGCCCGCCTTCAGCTTGCCGGTCAGCAGGTTGACGCCGTTCTGCGCCTGCCAGACGTGAACGAGTTCATGGATGAAGACCGCCTGGGTCCTGAGCGGCGTCTGGGACAGGTCCGGCGTCAGCGTCGCCCTGGGCCAGACGATCCAGTCGCGTCCGAACCAGCGCCCCGGCACGAAGGCGCGATCGAATGGCCAGGGCGAGCCGAGAAAGCGAATGTCGTCCAGTCGCAGGTCGCGCCCGAACACCTCGCACGCCAGCACCGCCTCGCCGTGCGCCAGCGGTCGGATCATCGACCCACCCACTCCCAGTGCCAGGGCTCATAGACATAGGGGACGAAGCCGAACCGCGCCGCATTCTTGACCAGCCAGCGATAGGTCGGGGTCTGGCTCATGTGGCGGCGGCTGTGAACATCGGTGGAATCGACGCCCATCCCCTGCAGGTGGCCGACATACAGATCGACCGCCGTGCCGGTGCGGTGCGGCGAGCAGACGGCGCGGCGCAGGCCGTCGCAATTGCCGTCACGCGCGCATCGGGCGGCGTCCGCCTCCGGGTCGCGGAAGGAGGAAAAGACGCGCAACAGTTCCGGCTCGGCGGCGATCTCCGGGACCTCCGCGCGCGCAGCCGCCGCCATCGCGCGATAGGCGTCAAGCACGTCGCGGCGCAGCAGGCGCGTCAGGCGTTCAGCGTGTTCCTCGCCCGTCGTCAGATAGGCCAGATCGGCGACGGGCGGCGGATCAGGGCATTCCCCCCTCACCCGCGCCATGACGAAGGACCGCCGCTCCTGCCACAGGCCCCGCAGGACCTGAAAGGTCGCCTGATCGAACCGTCCGCTGGCCGTCAGCCCATAGCGCGCCTGGAACGCCGCCAAGGCTTCAGCGAACCCCGCCGATGTCGGATCGCAGGGCGAGCCGACCTCATGCTGGATCAGCGGCACATAGGCTTCCCAGCCCAGTTCTGACGGCCCGAACGGAACCCATTCCAGCGCATACAGAGAGATGGCGTTCGCCTCGGCAATGTCGTCCCAGGCGCCGGGCGCCCGGTCGCAGATCTGGGCGGTCGGCGCCGGTTCCGGCGCCTCGGCGTGAGCCTGTCCGGCGACGACGGCGGCCAGGGCGGCGATAACGAAGGCGGACGCTTTCCACATGCCCGCAGCAGGCCTCAGGATGAGAGTCGCCGCAAGCCCTCGCGGTCTTCGCGCCTGCGTCGAAAACCTGCATGGTGACGATTGCGGCCGACTCGCGCCGCGATCGGGCCGTGACCGCATGACCGCAACCGCCGCGCCTTCGTCCGCCACAGCTGCGCCCGACGCGCCGCGCCGTTCCAACGCCATTCTGGCCGCCTTCTCAGGGCCCTGCCTGCCGCTGGCGGCTTTCGGCGTGGCCCTGCCCGTCACCCTGCCGGAATTCTACGCCACCCACGTCGGCATAGAGATGGGCATGGTGGCCGCCGTCTTCATGGCGGTGCGGCTGATCGACATCCTGTTTGACCCCTTCATCGGCTGGGGCATGGACAGGACCCGCACGCGCCTGGGCCGCTATCGCCCGTGGATGGCCGTGGCGACGCCGATCCTGATGCTGGCGGCGCTGATGATGTTCGTGACGGTCCAGCCAGGCGCCGGGCCGGTCTATCTGTTCGCCTGGCTGCTGGTGCTCTACCTCGGCTTCTCGATGGGAACGCTGGGGCAGTTGGGCTGGGCCGCTGTTCTGGCGCCGCAATACGACCAGCGCAGCCGCGTCTATGGCTGGTGGCAGGTGTTCAACATCATCGGCGTGATCCTGATCCTGATCCTGCCGACCATCGTGGTGAAGACAGGACTGGGGAGCTACGTCGACGGCGTGCGGATCATGGGCTGGGCCATCATCATCGCCCTGCCCCTGACCATCGGCCTGGCGATGGTCGCCGTGCCTGAGCCGGTCAACGCAGGCGCCGCGCCGCACGGCGGGCCGCGCGCCTATTTGGCCCTGTTCAGGATGAAGACGGTGCGCAAGCTGCTGATCGCCGATCTGCTGCTGGGCATCGCGCCGGGCATCACCGGGTCGCTGCTGTTCTTCTTCTTCGGCCAGATCAAGGGTTACGACCACACCCAGGCGTCGCTGTTCATGCTGATCTACTTCATGGCGGGCCTGGTCGGAGCGCCCATCTGGGCCTGGCTGGCGACACGGATCGGCAAGGATCGCGCCCTGGCCGTGGCCAGCCTGATCTTCGCCGTCTTCTACGTCGGCGCGACCCTGGTTCCGGGCGGGAACTTCGCCCTGACGGCAGTCGCCATGTTCATTGCGGGGCTGCCCTATGCGGCGGGCCTGTTCCTGTTGCGGGCCATGATGGCGGACGCGGGCGACGAGGTGCGGCTAGAGACGGGCGTGGATCGCACCGGGCTGATGTTCTCCATCCTGTCGGCCACGACCAAGATGGGGCACGTCTTCGCCCTGCTGCCCTACGCCATTCTGCCGCTGGTCGGATTCAAGGCCCTGCCGGGGCCGGAAGGGAACAGCGACTTCTCGCTGTTGATCCTGCAGATCCTGTTCATCGCCGTGCCGGGGCTGCTATTGGCGGCCACCGCCTGGGTGCTGAAGGGCTATCCCCTGACCGCTCAACGGCACGATGAAATCCGCGCCGCCCTGGCGCAAAGAGACGCCGGACACGCCTGAATGACCCATCCCGTCGACCGCCTGAAAGAGATCATGGTTCGCCTGCGCGATCCGAACGGCGGCTGTCCCTGGGACGTGGAGCAGACCTTCCAGACGATCGCCCCCTATACGATCGAGGAAGCCTATGAGGTCGCCGACGCCATCGAGCGCGGCGATATGGACGAGTTGAGGGTCGAACTGGGTGACCTGCTGTTCCAGGTCGTTTTCCACTCGCGCATGGCCGAGGAAGCCGGGCATTTCCGGCTGGAAGACGTGGCCGAGGCCATGGCTGACAAGCTGATCCGCCGCCACCCGCACGTCTTCGGCGACGAGGCGGCCAAGGCCACCGGCCCGGCCCAGAAGGCCCGCTGGGAAGACATCAAGGCCGCCGAGCGCAAGGCCAAGGAACAGCATGGCGTGCTGGATGACGTCCCGGTCGGCCTGCCCGCCCTGACCCGCGCCGCCAAACTGACCAAGCGCGCCGGTCGCGTGGGCTTCGACTGGCCCTCGACCGACGAGGTCTTCGACAAACTGGCTGAGGAGGTCGAGGAACTGCGCGCCGAAATCGCGGCGGGCGACAAGGACAAGGCGCGCGAAGAGCTGGGCGACCTGCTGTTCGTCGTCGCCAATCTGGCCCGCAAGCTGGAGGTCGAGCCCGAAGACGCCCTGCGCGCGGCCAACGCCAAATTCGTGCGTCGTTTCGAGTTCATCGAAGCCGAGCTGAAGAAGGACGGCCGCACGCCGGAACAGTCCGACCTGCCCGAAATGGACGTCCTGTGGGACGCGGCGAAGGCGACCGAGCGGGCCTAAGCTAGATGTAGCGCAGCTCCTGCAGGTCGATCTCGCGGATCAGCTTGCGGGCCGTCTCTTCGTCGATCAGCCGCTGACGGCCCAGGCGGACCAGTTCCTCGCGCTCTGCGGCAAGGCCCGTCAGACGCAAGCGGCGCTCGATCTCGTCGGAGCGGCGGGCCTGAACGACGGCGTCGGCCTCCATGCTGGCGCGCATGTCGATGCGGTGGCGATAGACTTCCATCACTCGTGTGGCGGTTTCGGTGTAGAAGTCGGGGTCCGCCTTGCCCTCGGCCATCGCGTGCTGGGCGTCTTCGATGGCGCGGATAGCGGCCCAGGCGGCGGCGACGCGAGAGCGGTTTTCCTCGGCCTGATGATCATCCTCGGGCGGCAGTTGGACGCCCTTCAACAGACGCGGCAGGGCGATGGTCGCCAGCACCAGCGAGACGATGATAACGCCCGCCGCCAGAAAGATGGCCAGGTTCCGCGCCGGCATCGGCGACCCGTCGCCCAGATAGAAGGGCAAGGTGAGGATGCCGGCCAGGGTGATCGCTCCGCGCACGCCCGCCAGAGACATGACCGCCACGAGCCTCAAGCCGACCTTGGGCGGGGCGCCGCGTCCCTTGCGTCGGAACAGGGTCAGCTTCAGCGAGGTCCACACCCAGACGAAGCGCAAGGCCGCCAGGGCCGCGACGATGGCGAAAACATAGACGGCCAGCCACCAGATCTCGTCATGATCGGTGGAGCGGATCACCTCGGCTGCGCGCGCCATGATGGACGGCATCTGCTCGCCCAGGATGACGAAGATCAGGCCGTTGGCGACGAACTGCACCGTGTCCCACACCACGGCGCGGCGAATGCGGGTCGCGGCCAGGGCCGAGCCCTGACGTTCGGTGAAGCTCATCGTCACGCCCGCCGCCACAGCCGCCAGAATGCCGGAAGCATGGATGGTTTCGGCCGCCAGATAGGCCGCGAAGGGCATCAGCAGGCTGATCAGGATCTGGCCGCCGACATCCTCGCCCCAGCGACGGCTGATGAAGGCCTTCACCAGTCCTATGGCGAGGGTGACGCCGACGCCGATCGCCACGCCCGCCAGAGCCAGCCAGGCGAAGGTTCCAAAGGCGCTGGTCAGTGAAAAGGCGCCGGTCGTCGCCGCCAGCACGGCGATCCGCATGCAGGTCAGGCCGCTGGCGTCGTTCAGCAGGGACTCGCCTTCGAGAATGTGCATCAGCCGCTTGGGGATGGGCGCCCGCCCGGCGATGGCCTGAACCGCGATCGGGTCCGTCGGCGACAGGATGGCCGCCAGGGCGAAGGCCACGGCCAGCGGCATGGCCGGGATCATCCAGTGGATCAGAAAGCCCAGCCCCAGAACGGTGAAGACCACCAGCCCCAGCGCCAGTTCCAGAATCACCACCCGGTCCCGGAACAGCGCCTCCTTGGGGATGCGCCAACCGTCGACGAACAGCAGCGGCGGAAGGAATAGCAGGAAGAAGACATCCGGCTTCAGATCGACCGACTCGCCGGTGATCAGCACCACCCCGGCGCCCAGCGCGATCTGCACCAGAGGCAGGGCGATGCGCGTGATGCGAGCCACCCATCCCGACAGCACCACGGCCAGCAACAGGAGGAGGATGGTCTCGATCAGATGCATGGGGGGATCAGTCGATCACATCCGGATACAGCCGTTCAAGCCGCCCCAGCGCGGCGGGATGCAGGCGGACCGTCAGATGGACCCGGCCGTCGTCATCGGTCTCGCGCCCCGTCACGCGGCCGTTGGCGTAGAGCCACGCCAGGAGGTCGCCGCGATGCGGTTCGACCGTAAGCTGCGTCTCGGGGTCGTCGTCGATCAGGCTGGCGATGGTGTCGCGCAGCGCCTCGATCCCCTCGCCTGTCCAGGCGGACACGGCCGCGGCCGTTCCCTCGCGCGCCAGACGTTCGGCCTGGCCGACCACGGTTTCCCGCGTTTCCGGCTCCAGCAGGTCGATCTTGTTCCAGACCTCAAGGATGCGGCGTGTCTTACCGTCCGGGGTCGGTATCTGCTCCAGCACCGTCTCGACGTCCTTGGCCTGGGCGGCGCTGTCGGGCGAGGCGATGTCGCGCACATGCAGGATCAGATCAGCCTCGCCCACCTCCTCCAGCGTGGCGCGGAAGCTCTCGACCAGTTCGTGCGGCAGGTCGGAGACGAAGCCTACGGTATCAGCGATGATGGCCGGGCGCCCCTGCGGCAGACGGATGGTGCGCTGGGTCGTGTCCAGAGTGGCGAACAGCAGGTCCTTGGCCATCACCTCGGCCCCGGTCAGCCGGTTGAACAGCGTCGACTTGCCCGCATTGGTGTAACCGACCAGGGCGACGGAGGGGAACGGGACCTGTTTGCGCGCCTTGCGGTGCAGGCCGCGCGTGCGGCGCACCTCTTCCAGTTCGGCCTTCAGCCGGACGATGCGGTCGGCGATCATCCGACGGTCCAGCTCGATCTGGGTTTCGCCCGGGCCGCCCGTACCGCCTGTGCCGCCCCGCTGGCGTTCCAGGTGGGTCCAGGTGCGGACCAGACGCGAGCGTTCGTATTCCAGCCGCGCCAGCTCGACCTGAAGTCGCCCTTCGCGCGTGCGGGCGCGGCGGCCGAAGATCTCGAGGATCAGGCCAGTGCGGTCGATGACCTTGATGTCCCAGAAGCGTTCCAGGTTGCGTTGCTGCACCGGCGTCAGTTGGTCGTCGACGACGACCGCCTCGGCGTCGGCGGCCAGGATCAGGGCCGAAATCTCTTCCAGCTTGCCGCGTCCGATCAGGGTGGCGGGCGTGACGGAGCGCAGGCGCACGATTTCCTGCGCCCGCACGTCAAGGTCCAGCGCCTGGGCCAGGCCCACGGCTTCTTCCAGGCGTTCGGAAGCATGGCGCGCATTGTCGCCGCGACGGTCGGGGTGGATGACGACGGCCCGGATCAGCGGGACGGCGTGGTCAATGAGTTTGGAGGTCAATCAGTCTTCTTCGGCGTCGGGCTCGTACAGTTGCACGGGCGCGGACGGCATGATGGTCGAGATGGCGTGCTTGTAGACCAGCTGCGATTGGCCATCGCGACGCAGCAGCACACAGAAGTTGTCGAACCAGGTGACGATGCCCTGAAGCTTGACGCCGTTCACCAGGAAGATGGTCAGCGGGGTCTTCGTCTTGCGGACGCTGTTCAGGAAGGTGTCCTGGAGGTTCTGTCGTTTGTCTTGCGACATGGCAGGTTGATCCTGTTCTTGGTCTTTTTCATCGACGGCGGAATGGCCGCGAGGCGGGACGTCGCCCGCATTCGCGACCTTAGCCATGCCCCCGCCGGTGCGGCAACGGCTTAAATGGCCTCGCGGCGCGCCTGTTCCAGATAAATCTCGCGCAGACGGGTCGCCACCGGACCGGGCTTGCCCTCGCCGATGCGGGTTCCGTCCAGCGAAACGATCGGCATGACGAAGGAACTGGCCGCCGTGACGAAGATTTCACGCGCGCGCTTGGCCTCTTCGACGCTGAAGGCGCGCTCTTCCAGCTCGATGCCTTCCGCCTCCACCAGCTTCATAATCGCCGCGCGGGTGATGCCGCGCAGGATGTTGGCCTGAGTGTCGCGGGTCCGCAGCTTGCCGTCTTCGTCAATGATCCAGGCGTTGGTCGAGGAGCCCTCGGTCACCATGCCCATTTCATCGAACAGGATGGCCTCATAGGCGCCGCGTTCGCGCGCCGTCTGTTTCGCGAGCGCATTGGGCAACAGACCAACCGTCTTGATGTCGCAACGCCCCCAGCGCAGGTCCGGATGCGTGACGCCTGCCGCCCCCTTGGCCGCCAGGGCTTCGCCCTTCTTGAGGTCGATCGACTTGGCGGTGATGATGACGCTGGGCGCCACATCTGTCGGGAAGGCGTGATCGCGGGGCGCAGTGCCGCGCGTGATCTGGATATAGACGATGCCGTTGCGCACCCGGTTCCGGCGGATCGTCTCGCGCAGCACGATGCCCAGCGACTGGGCCGACATGGGAATGTCGATGCGCAGCTCGGTCAGGCTGCGCGCCAACCGGCTCAGGTGGCCCTGATAGTCAGCCAGCCTGCCGTCAAAAACCGACCAGACTTCATAGACGCCGTCGGCGAACTGAAACCCCCGATCCTCGATGTGGACCACGGCCTGACCGTGCGGCTGATAAACGCCGTTTACATAGGCGACCCTGGACATCAGGCGCCCTCTCCTTCTTCGTCTCCGCCGCGTGCGGGCGACACGCCCAGCGACTTAAGCTTGCGATGCAGCGCCGACCGCTCCATGCCGATAAAGGCGGCGGTGCGCGAGATATTGCCGCCGAAGCGCATGATCTGCGCCGACAGATATTCCCGCTCGAACACCTCCCTGGCTTCACGCAGCGGCAGGGCGATGATGCGATCGGCGCTGAGCGAGGCGGGGCTGGCGGACGACGCCACCTCCTGTGGAAGCATGTCGGCGGTGATCGGCTCGTCCGCCGTCCCGGTCGCCAGGATCAGCAGACGTTCGACATTGTTACGCAACTGCCGGACGTTGCCGGGCCACGGGTGGACCTGCAGCACAGCCAGGGCGTCATCGGCGATACGGCGATGCGGCAGCCCCTGCGACGCCGACAGGCTATCGACGAAATACTCGACCAGTTCGCTGATATCCTCGCGACGTTCGGACAGCGGCGGGACGCGGATCGGCACCACGTTCAGGCGGTGGAACAGGTCCTCGCGGAAGCGGCCTTCGCTGATCTCCAGACGCAGATCGCGCGAGGTCGAACTGATGACCCGCACGTCGACCTGAACGTCCTGTTCGCCCCCGACGCGGCGGAACCGCTGCTCGACCAGAACGCGCAGGATGCGGCTCTGGCTCTCGCGGGGCATGTCGGCCACGTCGTCCAGGAACAGGGTGCCGTTATGCGCCTGTTCAAAGACGCCGATCTTGCGCGGGCGGCCGTCGCCGCCTTCTTCACCGAACAGTTCGACGTCGAGGCGCTCGGGCGTCATGCCGGCGGCCGAGATCGCCACGAACTCGGCGCGGGCGCGCGGGCTGGCGTCGTGGATCTGGCGCGCGACCAGTTCCTTGCCCGAGCCCGGAGGCCCCGCGATCAGGATGCGGCTGTTGGCGGGCGCCACCTTGGAGATGGTGCTGCGCAGCGCCTGCGCCGCCACCGACTTGCCGATCAGGCCGCTGGGCGTCAGCGTCTGGGCGCGCAGGCGACGGTTTTCGCGCTTCAGAGAAGCCGCTTCCAGCGCCCGCTCGACCACCACCACCAGTCGGTCGGACTTGAACGGCTTTTCGATGAAGTCATAGGCGCCACGCTTCAGGGCGCTGACCGCCGTTTCAATGTTGCCGTGGCCCGAGATCATGACGACCGGCAGGTCCTCATCCAGCTCGCGCACGACATCCAGCAGTTCCAGGCCGTCCAGTCCGCCGCCCTGCATCCAGATGTCCAGAACCGCCAGCGACGGCTTGCGCGCCTTGATGGCGGCCAGGGCCTCGTCCGAGTTTGCGGCCGTGCGGACCGCGTGGCCTTCGTCCTCCAGCAGGCCGGAAACCAGCTCGCGGATATCGGCTTCGTCGTCGACGACCAGAATGTCAGCACCGGTGCTTTTCATGACGCCTCTCTTACTCCGCCGTCCGCGTCGCGCTGGCAGCGCGGGCGACGGCCTTATGATCCTGGCTCAGGGGGAAGTTCAGGCACACGCGGGCGCCTGACAAGGTTTCGGCGTCGGCCAGCTTCAGCTCTCCGCCGTGGTCTTCACAGATGCGCTTGACGATGGCCAGGCCCAGACCCGTCCCCTTCTCGCGCGTGGTTACATAGGGTTCGGTCAGCCGGTCCCGATCCTTGGCCGGCAGGCCGACGCCGTCGTCCTCGATGATGAAGGAGGCGACGCCGTCCTCGACCGTCATACGGGCGATGATGCCCAGACCGGGCTCCGTCACCCCGTCCCGCTCGCGTCGACCGGCCACCGCCTCGCCTGCGTTCTTCAGGATGTTGGCGAGGGCCTGACGAACCATGCGACCGTCGGCCTGCATCGTCACGTCCGGCAGGGGCTCGATCAGATCGACACCGATATCCCCCGCCGCAACGCGCTGGGCGAACACCGCCTCGCGCAGCATTTCAGCCGGGTTCTCGCGAGAGAAGCGAGGCGCGGGCATCCGCGCGAAGGACGAGAACTCGTCCACCATCCGTCCGATATCGCCGACCTGACGGATGATGGTTTCGGTGCAGCGGTCGAAGACTTCGACATCCTCGCCGACCCGCTCGCGATAGCGACGGCGCAGACGTTCGGCCGACAGCTGGATCGGCGTCAGCGGGTTCTTGATCTCATGGGCGATGCGCCGCGCCACGTCGCGCCATGCGGCGTTACGCTGGGCCGTGACCAGACGCGTGATGTCGTCGAAGGTCAGCACCATCTCGCCGCCCTGCCCGCCTTCGATGCGGACCCGCAGGCGCAGGGCGTCGCCGTTGCGGTCGATGTCGATGTCCTCTTCGATATGCGCCTCGCCACGCTCGGACAGTTCGCCCAGTTCCGGCGCCACCTCAGCCAGCCGCCGTCCCTGCACATGCTCGGCGTCCAGCCCCAGCAGGTGGCTGGCGCTGTCGTTGATGGCCGAGATGCGGCGCTTGCGATCCAGGCCGATGACGCCCGCGCTGACGCCCGACAGCACGGTTTCAATGAACAGGCTTCGGGCCTGAGCCTCGTCGGAGGCGGTCTTCAAGGCGGCCTGCTGGGTCTTGATGTCCTGCGTCATGCGGTTGAACGCTTCGGACAGGACGATCAGCTCTGCCGGCGCCTCGGCGTTGTCGACCCTCGCGTCCAGATCGCCGCCGGCCACCTGGTCCGCCGCCTTCACCAGCCGACCGATGGGCGCCGAGATCGAACTGGCCGCCGACATGGCCAGCCAGACCGCGCCGACCAGCACCAGCAGGGCGGTCTCGAGATAGCTAAGGGCGAAGGCCGCCTGGATGCGGGCGCGGCTTTCCTCCGCCTCGCGGTAGGCGGTGATGGATTCCTCGCCATTTCGCATCCGCTGGATCAGGCCCGGCGCCAGCGGGCGCACGACGTAGAGATAGGCGTTGCCATAGTCAGGCAGCGGATAGAGGGCGCGCACCGTGTCGGGGTTCTCCGTCACCGTGGTGGGGGCCACCTCGCCGCCCGCGACAGTCTCCAGGGCTTCGCGGGGCGGCGCGACATAGGGCGGCGCGCCGGGCCGCTCGCCGCTGGCCAGAACGCGGCCGTTCTCGTCGAGAATATAAAGCGCTGGATAACCGAAGAAGTCGCCGATCTGAGCCAGGGCGCGTGAAAACTGGATACGGTTGTCGAACAGGCCGCGCACCCCGCCCAGTTCGGTGGACATGGTCTCCATATCCGCCTCAAGCCCGCTGCCGACGTCGGCGACATAGGCGCGGCCGATCTCGGCGCCGTTCGTGACCGCCGACTGCACATTGGCGCTGAACCACTGATCGACACCGCGGTTGACCAGGACGCCGAACACCAGGGCGATCAGCACGGCGGGCACGACCGAGACCAGCGAGAACAGGGTCACGAAGCGCAGATGCAGCCGCGCCCCAGGGTCGTAGCGGTTGCGGAACAGGCGCAACACGCGGACGCCGATCACAAAGGCCAGTCCAAAAATCAGGACCAGATTGGCCAGCAGGATGAACAGCACGGCCTGGCTGGCCGCAGAGCGTGCATCGCCGCCGCCGGTCGCGCCGGGCGCGATGGCGACAAGCCAGATCGCCGCCGCCGTGACGATGAAGGCGACCGCATAGGCCGTGCCGAACAGGGCGCGCGCCCGGCCGCCAGCCAACCGCCCCCAGAGCGAAAGCTCCGAGTTATGGTGATCAGCCGGGGCGGCGGGGTTCGACATTAAGCGATAGCTTCAACCACCTGTGGCTTATTTTCAACAGCGAAGTTGCGGGAATGCTTCACATCGAGCCACAGCGCTGTCAGCGCCTCCTCGACCGCCTCTGGCGTCTCCAGCCGACACAGGCGCGCCTTGGCGGCCCGTCGCTCGGTCGGATCGGCCGGCCAGGGCGCCTGTTCGATGTACCAGCCGAGATGTTTGCGGAACATCTTCAGCCCCAGCGGCAGGCCGTAGAAGTCGGCCGACGCCCGCAGATGCCGGATGACGATCGCCAGCCGTTCGTCCCGATCCGGCTCTCGCAGCTGCGTCCCGTCGATCAGGGCGCGCTCCAGATGCGCGGCCAGCCACGGCCGCCCATAGACGCCTCGACCCAGCATCAGGGCGTCGGCGCCGGATCGTTCCAAAGCCTCGCGCGCCTGTTCGGCGGTGATGATGTCGCCGTTGACGATGACTGGAATGCCCACCGCCTGTTTCACCTCGGCCACCGCGTCCCAGTCGGCGATCCCGGTGTAGAACTGCTTGCGGGTGCGGCCGTGCACCGTCACCGCCGCCACGCCTAGCGCCTCGGCCCGGCGCGCCAGATCGGCGGCGTTCAGACTGTTTTCGTCCCAGCCCAACCGCATCTTGACCGTCACCGGCCGACTGACGGCCTGGACGACCGCCTCCATGATCCGCGCCGCCTGATCCGGCGTCCGCATCAGGGCCGAGCCGCAGGCGGCGCCGGTGACTTCCTTGGCCGGACAGCCGAAGTTCAGGTCGATGATGTCGGCGCCGGCCTTCTGCGCCATGCGCGCGCCCTCGGCCATCGCCTCGGCGTCGCCGCCGACCAGCTGGATCACCGTCAGCGGCAGACCCCCGCCGACGGCGGCGCGGCGCACCACGTCCGGCCGCGCGCGCGCCAACTCGGCCGCAGCAACCATTTCGGTCGCCACGTAAGAGGCGCCCAACTGCGAGGCCAGCACCCGGAACGGCAGGTCGGTGATCCCGGTCATGGGCGCCATCAGCACCCGCCCGTTGATCCTTACGTCCCCAATTTGCAGGCCAGTCTTCATAACGTCCCCTTAGCACCGAAGGCGCCCCCTCTCGTCAAGCGGAACCGGGACGCCTAGAAGGCCGTCATGGGATTCTCAGCGATTGTCGTCGCCGCCGGTTCGGGCTCGCGGGCCGGGGGCGCCAAACAGTGGCGCGTCGTCGCCGGACGCCCGGTCATCGCCTGGTCGGTCGAGGCTTTGCTGAAGGCCGGCGCGCGTGAGGTCGTGGTGGTGATCGCCGCCGACGCCGAAGCGACGGCGCAGACGGCTCTGGCTGGGCTGTCCGGCTGGCGCGTCGTGCCCGGCGGCGCGACCCGGGCCGCCTCGGTTCAGGCCGGTCTGGCGGCGTTGACGGCGGATGACGCCGAGCCTGTGCTGATCCACGACGCCGCCCGGCCCTTCCTGAGCGCCGACGTCATAGCGGCGCTGCTGCAGGGCCTTGAAGGCGCTGACGGCGCCCTGCCCGTCCTCGCCGTCGCCGACAGCCTGCGCCGCGCCGAGGACGATTTCATTGTCGGCGGCGTCGATCGCGACAACCTCTGGCGCGCCCAGACGCCTCAGGCCTTCCTCCTGAAGACCATCCGCGACGCCTATGCCGCATGGCCGAACGATGAGGCGGCGACCGACGAAGCCGCAGTCGTCGAGCGCGCCGGCGGCCGCGTCCGCCTAATTCCCGGCGATCCACGCCTTCTGAAACTGACCTACCCTGAGGATTTCGCCATGGCCGAGGCGCTCGCCGCCCCCCGCACCGTCGTTCGCATCGGACAGGGCTTCGACGTTCATCGCTGGGGGCCGGGCTCGTCTGTCTGGCTGTGCGGGGTCGAGATTCCGCACGACCAGACCCTGATCGGTCACTCGGACGCCGATGCGGGGCTGCACGCCCTGACCGACGCTATTCTGGGCGCCATCGCCGACGGCGACATCGGCGACCATTTCCCGCCCAGCGATCCGCAATGGAAGGGCGCCGCCTCGGACCGTTTCCTGGTCTATGCGGCCGAGCGGGTGGCGGCGCGCGGAGGGCGCATCGTCAACGTGGACGTCACCCTGATCTGCGAGCAGCCCAAGGTGAAGCCTCATCGACAGGCGATGCGCGAGCGCCTGGCGGAACTGCTGAACCTGCCGCTGGACGCCGTCAGCGTGAAGGCGACCACCAGCGAGGGCCTGGGCTTTACCGGGCGCGGCGAAGGCCTGGCCGCCCAGGCCGCTGTCTCGGTGGAGCTGCCCGGCTGATCGCGGTCAGGGCCGCGTCAGTCCGGCGGCGGCCCTTTCCAGCAAAGTCACGGCCGTATCGTCGGCGGTCAGTTGAGCAACCCCCACGTCCAGTTCCACGACGAAGGGCGAGCGGTCCTTGCCCGCGTCAAAGGCCGTGCAGGCGATCACGGCCGCGATCCGCTCGGCCGTGACACGGGCCGAGGCTTCGTCGGTAGCGGGCAAGGCCAGGGCGAAAGTCTCGCTGGACAGCCGCGCGGCCGTGTCTTCGACCCGCACCAGTCGCGACACCATGGCGCCGACCTGAGGCATGGCCTTCTCCAGCCAGCCGCCCGCTCTCAACGTTTCCAGAGTATCGCGCCCCGCCACGCGCAGCACGCCCACGGACAGGGGCCTCGAGCGAATGCGAGCGCCCTCCACCAACCGGCTCAAATGCGAGGCGAACAGGTCGCGGCTGAACAGCCCCGTCGCCGCATCCATCAGGTCGCTGCCCCGCACCGCGTCGAGCGCACGGCGAAGCCCCTGCTGTCGGCGATGATTGTGCGCCAGAGCCACGACGCGGGCGGCGGCGTCCTCTTCCGGCGTCGTCGGATCGGCAACGTCAGCGAACCCGCGCCGGTACAGGTCGCCCAAGGCCTCGCCCGCCTCCTCGTCTCGCAGATAGAGGGTCAGGGGAATATGGTACAGACGCGTGTTCCGACGCATCCCCGCCGCGATGGCCAGCGCCGGCGCATGCGATCGATCGCCCCAGAGGACGGCGCCGTCGAACGCGCGCTCATGCAGATAGTCGAAGGCCGTATAGGGCGTCGGCGCCGCCACCACCTCGGCCCCCAGCTCCACCAGGGCGTTGGATAGCGCAAGGAAACGACGGTCCGCCGCCCCGGCGGTCAGAATGTTCAGCGGCGCCGCTTCCATGTCCGGCGCCGCCAGGGGCACGCCATGCTGGCCGAAGGTGGCCTGACGCAGAACGAACTCTTCCTCCGCCACCGCCGCGCGGGTCATCTGTTCCAGCCGCATGGCGGCCTGCGCCGGATGCGGGGCCCTGGAAAGCGTCAGATCGCAGCCATTGAGACCGGCGCCCGTCGGCGCCCCTACGCCCAGAATCGTCAGGTAACGCGCGTCCGTCGACGATCGCAGCCGCTCAACCGCCGAAGCGTCCAACAGGGCCGTATCCACGACGGCGGCGTCGATCGTCAGGTCTTCCAACGCCAGGATGGCCGCATCCAGATCGCGCGCGGTCAGGGTTCGCCATCCCAGCCGATCCAGCCCCTCGCACAGGGAATCCAGGGAGTCGTCAGCGTCGGCGACAACCAGCACGCGCGGGTTCGGATGCAAGCAGAATCTCCTGGCTTCGGCCGGCCGCCCCCGCCGCCTTTACCGAGCCTCACGGCATGATACCGGCGTCGTCGCGACCCGCAATGGGCAAGATCGGATACCGCCGGACCGCCGATCAGGGGTTCCCACCTCGCGCCGAATGGGGTTAATCCCCCCGCTTGTTCGACGACGAGGCCTTGGATTGACCCAGCCCTTACCGCTCGCGGACCTGCCCATGCACACGGCGCGCCTCGCAGGCCGCGCCTTCGCCAGAAGCTGGGGCCGGGACGTCATGCTCTATACCGGCGGGGTTTCGTTTTTCGCCCTGCTGGCCCTCTTCCCGGCCATCGCCATCCTGATCGGCTTCTACAAGGCCGTCCTGACGATAGGACAGGTCAGCGAACAGGCGGCCGCCCTGGCGGATGTCATCCCCTCGGCCGCGCGCACCCTGTTCCTGAACGAGATCGACCGGCTGGCCAACGCCTCGGCGCGGACCGTATCGCTGCAGAGCGCCATCGCACTGGTCATCGGCGCCTATGCCGCGCATCGGGGCTTCAAGGCCCTGCTGGCGGGGCTGAACCTGATCCACGACGAAACCAAGCCGCTGGGCTTTTTCAAGTTCAACCTGCTGGCCTTCCTGGTCGCGCTTGCGGCCTTCGTGCTGTTCACCGTGGTGTCGGGCGCGGTGGTCACCTCGCGTCTGATGGAGCACGCCTATGTCGACGAACCGGGCGGCTGGTTGACGCTGCCGCTTGACGGCCTGTGGCCCGCCCTCGGCCTGTGGCTGGGGCTGACCATGCTCTATCGCTACGCCATGGCGCACGCCAAGCGCGTCGCCTGGAAGGCGGCGGTCATCGGCGGTCTGGTCGCGACGGTCATGTCCAGCTTCTTCTCTTGGCTGTGCACCATCTATGTCGAGCAGATCGTGCATCTGGGCGCGACCTACGGCTCGGTCGGCGCCGTGGTGGTGCTGTTGATCTGGCTGTCGTGGAACATCAACGCCGTCTTCTATGGCGGCGCCTTCGCCACGGAACTGGAGATCGACTGGGAAAAGCGGGCCGACCTGCCCCCGCCCGAGGCCTATCCCGATACGGTCGTCAGCCTGTCCGAGCGTCGCCGCTCTCGACAGTGATCTGAAGCACGCCGTCCGTCTCTTCGATCGCAACGACCTGACCGCCTAACTCCTGCATCAGGAAGGGCACGTCGATCCGCGCCATCGGATCGGTCGCCAGCAAGGTCCAGCGCGCGCCCGCACAGGCGCCCCCCATCGCCTTGCGCAGTCGAAGGCTGGGGACCGGGCACCTGTGACCCCGCGCGTCGATGACGACAGGCTCGCTCATCGCGCCGCCGCGTCCAGCAACAGGCCCAGGGCGATGCGCACGCTTTCGAGACGCACCTGATCGCGCCCGATAGCGCCGAAGCGCTTTTCGACATGGACCACGGATCCTTCAGGCCCTGCGATGGCGAAGTGAACCAGGCCGACCGGCTTGTCGTCCGAGCCGCCGCCCGGCCCGGCGATCCCGGTGACGGAGACCGCGATCTGAGCCCGCGAGTTCGCCTTCGCTCCCTCAGCCATGGCCCGCGCCGTCGGCTCCGACACCGCCCCGAAACGCGCCAGCACGTCCTGCGGCACGCCCAGCATCTCCATCTTGGCCTCGTTGCTGTAGGTGACGAAGCCCCGATCCACGACGGCCGAAGACCCTGCGATCGCCGTCAGGGCGCCCGCCACCAGACCGCCGGTGCAGCTTTCGGCCGTGGCGATCATCAGACCGGCCCTGATCGCATGACCGATCACGTTTTCAGCGGTCGCCTCGATATCCTGCGGCAACATGGGAATTCGCTCCATCCTCGAGTCGTCCTAGCCTCGACCTGCGGAATCACCCGCTTCAGGTCGAAAGCAGCGCATGACCGAACACGTCCTGTCCCCGGCGCATCGCAGGATCGACGCGATAACACCTGCCGCCTTCGCCGTCGCCATCTTCACCTCGGCCAGTCTGGTTTTCCTGGTTCAGCCGATGGCGACCAAGCTGGTGCTGCCGCTGCTGGGCGGATCGCCATCGGTGTGGAACACCGCCATGGTCTTCTTCCAGGCAGCGCTGCTGGCGGGCTATCTCTACGCCCACCTGCTGCAACGAATTCCGTCGGTGCGTTGGCAGGCCATGACGCATCTGACGCTGTTGGCGGCGGCGGCGGTCTTCCTGCCGCTGAGCATTACCGAGGCGCTGGGGGATCCCGATCCGGCCGCGCCGATCGGCTGGCTTCTGGGGGCTCTGTTTCTATCCGTCGGCGCGCCTTTCGCCGTTCTATCAGCCACGGCGCCCCTGCTTCAGGCCTGGTATGCGCGCGCCCGTGTCGGCCGGCCCGACGGAGCCAACCCCTATGTGCTTTACGCCGCCTCCAACCTGGGCAGCTTTCTGGCGCTTCTGGCCTATCCGGTCCTGATCGAGCCGCTGGCGTCCCTGTCAGGGCAGAGACTTGGCTGGACAGTCGGATACGGCGCCTTCGCCGCCATGATCGTGCTGCTGGCGATCATCCTGCCGCGCGGTCTCGGCGCCGCCCGCACCGCCGCCTCGGACCATCGCAGTCCGCCGATCCCGTGGTCGCGGAAGGCCATCCTGATCCTGCTGGCCGCCGCACCCTCCAGCCTGATGCTGGGGGTGACCGCGCATCTTTCGACAGACGTGGCCTCGGCCCCGTTTCTGTGGGTCGCGCCGCTGGCCCTCTATCTGCTGACCTTCGTCATCGCCTTCCAGACCCGGCCGTGGATACCGCTGCCCGTCACCCTGATGCTGCAGGCGACCTTCACCGTCATGATCGCCGCCCTGGTCGGCATGACGACGGGACATTGGCTGATGCTGCTGGGCGTGCATCTGGCCGCCTTCTTCTTCACGACCCTGATGTGCCACCAGCAGTTGGCCGCCCGACGCCCGGCGCCGGACCGGCTGACCGAGTTCTACCTTTTGATGTCGCTGGGCGGCGTGCTCGGCGGGGCGTTCACAGCCTTGCTGGCGCCGACCCTGTTCGAGACGGTGCTCGAATATCCGCTGGTCATGGTGCTGGTCTGTCTGGCGCGGCCGTGGCTAGGCGCGCGTCCCGCCAAGCATGAAGTCTGGCTGATGACAGCGGGCCTGACGATCGCCGTGTCGGTACCGCTGCTGTTCGAGATGATGCGCTATGACGCATCGCTGCGCACGGTGTTCAGCGACTTCGGCCTGACCGCGACGGCGCAGATCATCCTCGGCGCCGCCGCCATCTGCGCCTTTCTGATCCGCGATCGCGTGCTGATGTTCACCGCTGTCGTCGCCGCCATGACGGTGTCGGCTCACTACATCGGCCGAGGTTACGACTGGAGCCTGTCCGAGCGCAGCTTCTTCGGCGTCATGCGTGTGGCGGTCACGCCGGATCCCAAGATGGGCGGCGACGTTCATGTGCTGATGCACGGCACGACCCTGCACGGCGCCCAGGCGCGCAACCCCGACTTCGCCTGCGCCCCGACCATGTACTATGCCGAGACCACGCCTCTGGGGCAGGCGGCCGAACTGATCCAGGCCCGCGGCCCGGGCGCCAATATCGGCGTGGTGGGTCAGGGTTCGGGCGCCATGGCGGCCTATAAGCGCGCCTCGGATCAGATGACCTTCTTCGAGATCGACCCGATGGTCGACCGGCTGTCGCGCGACCCGAAGTGGTTCACCTTCATCTCGAACTGCGCTCAAGGTCCGATCCGCACGGTCCTGGGCGATGCGCGGTTGACGCTGAACAAGGAAGCTCCCCGCTCCTACGATCTGCTGGTGATCGACGCCTTTTCATCCGACGCCGTGCCGACCCATCTGCTGACCCGCGAGGCGATCGAAGGGTACCTCAGGCTGCTGAAACCGAAAGGCGTCGTGGTGCTGCATCTGTCGAACCGCAATCTGGAAATCACCCTGCCTGCCGTCGCCGCCGCGCGCGAGCTCGGCGCCGCCGAACTGCACCAGATCTATATCGAGCACCCCGACGCCGCCCTGATGGCCGAGGCCTCGACCGAAGCCCTGGCCATCTCGCCCACGCCCGAAGGTCTGGCCGACTTCAAGGCCGACGGCCGCTGGCGCAAGCTGGAGCCGACCGAGGTCCGCCCCTGGACCGACGACTACGTCAACCTGTTCGGCGCCCTGATCCGCAGCATGAAGGCGCGTGCAGGCTAGGCCGCGCCCGCAACCCGCGCCAGATCGGCAGTGATGCGCTCTGCGACCTTCAGGCGATCGTCGGGCGTGGGCCAGTCGCCCTTCACCACGATCTTCTGGTCGGGGCGGATCTTCCAGAAGGCGTGGTTCTTCTGGATCAGGCCCACCAGCCCCATCGGATTGGGGAAGGTGTTGTTGCGCAGGGTCAGCACCGCCCCCTTGGGCCCGATGTCGATCTTCTCGATGCAGGCCGTGCGGCAGTTGGCCTTGACGCCGACGATCCGCAGAAGCTGCTGCGCCTCGTCCGGCAGCGGGCCGAACCGGTCGATCAGTTCGGCGGCCATGGCCTCACGATCCTCCATCCTTTCGGCATCCGACAGTCGGCGGTACAGGCTCAGGCGGACATTCAGGTCCGGGACGTATTCCTCTGGAATCAATACGGCTGCGCCGACGTTGATCGAGGGGGACCAACCGCGATCCGGGGCGGCCTCGCCTTGCTCGCGCAGTTCGGCGACGGCGTCCTCCAGCATCTGCTGATACAGTTCGACGCCGACCTCGCGGATATGGCCCGACTGCTCGTCGCCCAACAGATTGCCGCCGCCGCGCTGGTCCAGATCGTGACTCGCCAACTGGAAGCCCGCTCCCAGATTGTCCAGAGACTGCAGCACCTGCAGACGCCGCTCGGCCGACAGACTCAGCGGCTTGGTGGGGTCGGTGGTCAGATAGGCGAAGGCCCGCGCCTTGGACCGGCCGATGCGGCCCCTGATCTGGTGAAGCTGGGCTAGACCGAACATGTCGGCGCGATGCACGACAAGCGTGTTGGCCGTCGGAATGTCGATGCCGCTCTCGACGATGGTGGTCGAGACAAGCACGTCATACTCGCCGTCATAGAAGGCGCTCATGACCGCTTCCAGCTGGGTCGGGCTCATCTGGCCGTGGCCGACGACGAACTTCACCTCTGGAACCTGTTCGCGCAGGAACCGCTCGATGTCGGGCAAATCCTTCAGGCGCGGCGCGACGTAATAGGCCTGACCGCCGCGATATTTCTCGCGCAGCAGGGCCTCGCGCACCAGCACCGGATCCCACGGCGTGACATAGGTCCGCACCGCCAAGCGATCGACCGGCGGGGTGGCGATGATCGACATCTCGCGAATGCCCGACAGCGCCATCTGCAGCGTGCGCGGGATCGGCGTCGCCGTCAGGGTCAGCAGGTGAACATCGGCCCGCAGGGACTTCAGCTTCTCCTTGTGCTTGACGCCGAAGTGCTGCTCCTCGTCCACGATGACGAGGCCCAGATCCTTGAAGCCGACCTGATCGGCCAGCACGGCGTGGGTGCCGACGACGATCTCAAAGCTGCCGTCCTTCAGGCCTGCGCGCGTCTCGTTCGCGTCCTTGGTCGTGACCATGCGCGACAGGTGGCGCACCTTGATCGGCCAGCCGGCGAAGCGCTCGCTGAAGGTCTTGAAGTGCTGACGCGCCAACAGCGTCGTCGGACAGACGACGGCGACCTGTTGGCCGGTCATAGCCACGACGAAGGCGGCGCGCAGGGCGACCTCCGTCTTGCCGAAACCGACGTCGCCGCAGATCAGGCGATCCATCGGAGTGCCCTTGCCCAGGTCTTCCAGCACGTCGCCGATGGCGTTCAACTGGTCGTCCGTCTCCTCATAGGGGAAGCGGGCGCAGAACTCGTCGAACAGGCCGGCCGGCGGCGTGATGGCGTCGGACACCCGCAGCGCCCGCTTGGCGGCCAGAGCGATCAGCCCCTCGGCCATGGCGCGCAGGCGCTCCTTGGCCTTGGCCTTGCGCGCCTGCCAGCCCGCGCCGCCGAGACGATCCAGCTGAACCCCCTCTGCGTCCGTGCCGTAGCGGGTCAGAAGGTCAATGTTTTCAACCGGCAGATAGAGTTTGCTCTCACCTGCATAGAGGAGTTCGAGGCAGTCGTGCGGCGCCTCCTGAATCTCCAGCGTGCGCAGGCCCTCATAACGTCCGATGCCGTGATCCAGGTGGACGACCAGATCGCCCGCCGTCAGGGCCGAGGCCTCGGCCAGAAAGTTAGACGCCCGCCGCTTGCGCCGTGGCCGCGCCAGCCGGTCGCCCAGAATATCGGTCTCGGAGATGACAGCGAGGTCGTCAGTGACGAAGCCGTGCTCGACCGGCAGAACCGCGCGCAGATAGATGCCCTCCGGCGCTTCCTGCACGTCATTCCAGTCGCGCACCGCCACGACGTGCGTCAGGCCGTGATCGCCCAGCATGGCCGCCAGACGTTCGGCCGAGCCTTCGGACCATGAGGCGAACAGGACGCGCTTGCCCTGCCCCTTCAGCGCCTCGGCGTGTTGGGCCACGGCGGCGAACAGATTGACGCTGTCCTGCGATCGCTCGGCGGCGAAGCTGCGGCCCAGACGGCCGCCGGCGTCCTCGCCCGAACCGGCGGCCAGAGGCGACAGGCGGCGCACGGCGCGACCGGCCAGGGCGCTGTTCCAGTCGCCTTCATCCAGGTAAAGCCGCGCGGGCGGCAAGGCGCGATAGGCCGCCCCGCCCTTGCCGCGCGCGGCCTCCTTGCGCGCCTCATAGGCGTCGACGGTCAGGTTCCAGCGCTCCCCGCGCGCCTGCTCCGCCTGGCTGTCCAGAAAGACCGGCGACGCGTCCGGCAGGTAGTCGAACAGCGTGTCCAGTCGGTCGTAGAACAGCGGCAGCCAGTGCTCGACACCCTGACGACGGGCGCCCTCGCTGACGGCGGCGTACATCGGCTCGTCGCCCGGCGCGCCGAACAGGTTCAGATAGCCGCTGCGGAAACGCGAGATGGCGTCGGCGTCCAGCAACACCTCCGACACCGGCGACAGGGAAACCGCCTTCAGCTGGCGCGTCGAGCGTTGCGTTTCGGGATCAAAGGCGCGGATCGATTCCAGCTCGGAACCGAACATGTCGAGGCGCACAGGCTCTTCGAATCCCGGCGGGAAGACGTCGATCACCCCGCCGCGAATGGCGTACTCGCCACGTTCAGACACGGTGGAGGCGCGAACATAGCCGTTCGCCGTGACGTAACGTTCCAGAGCCGCCGTATCGAGATCGGCTCCGACCTTTGCGGCGAACCCAGCGCCGGTCACGGCGCTGCGCGGCGGGGTGCGCTGGGCGGCTGCGGCGACAGTGGCGACCACCAGCAGCGGCGTCCGGTCCGCCGGATCGCGCGTGGCCAGCCGGGTCAGCGTCGCCATGCGCTGGGCGGCGACCGACGCCGTCGGGCTCAGCCGATCATAGGGCAGACAATCCCACGACGGATATTCAAGAACTTCAACATCCTTGGCAAAAAAACGAAACGCCTGAATGAAGTTTCCCGTACGTTGATAATCGCGCGCCACGAACAGGGCGCTCCCGCCCTGCGCCTTGATGCGATCAGCGACGATCAGGGCGTCCAGCCCCTCGGGCGCGCCGCCCAACTCCATGTCGGCCCGCGCCGGCGCGCCGTCCATCAGCCGATGCCCCTGGCGACTTCAGCCGCAACGTGCTCGCGCATGAAGGCGCGGATGCGAGCTATCATCGGCCCGTCGAACTCAGGCGGGGTCGGTTCGCGCTCAATGATCCAGGCGTAGAGGTATTGATCCTCTTCATCCAGCAGGGTCTCAAGTTCGGTCAGTTCGTCGTCGTTCAGCGTCGGCGCGACCTGATCGGTGAACGGCCCCAGCACCATGTCCGCCTCGCGAAAGCCTCGGCGCCAGGCGCGGAAGGACAGGCGCCCGAGGCGCGTCTTGCGGTCGTCGGTGTTCTGGGCGTCCTCAGGACGTGCGTCGATATCGGCCACGCTGTTTCCCTGCCTGTCCGTTCACTTCGGTAAGAGGCGGATCAGATAGCGTTCCAGACGCCGCTGCGCCAGCTATGCTGCATCATCATGAGGCCCGAGATTCTCTTTCCCCTGTTCGCGGACGTCACCACGCTGAAAGGCGTGGGGCCGCGCAGCGCGCCCCTGGTGCAGAAGGTGGCGGGCCCGCTGGTGCGCGACGTGCTGTTCCTGTCGCCCAGCGGCGTGATCCAGCGGCGCCGCACCACGGCGATGGAGGCTGTCGACGGCGAGATCGGCGTCTTCGAGGTGACGATCGATCGCCTGATACCGCCGCACAAGCACGGCGCGCCGATCAAGGTGCGGGCCATCGACGATACCGGCTTCATCCATCTGATCTGGTTCGCCGGATCGCCGCGCCATATCGAGAGCCTCGCCCCGCGCGGCTCGCGGCGTCTGGTGACGGGCAAGGTCGAGCGTTTCAACAGCGAAGTCCAGATCGCCCACCCCGACTACATCCTGCCCATCGAGAAGGCGGATGAGATTCCGCTGTCTGAACCCGTCTATCCGGCGACGCAGGGGCTGACCTCCCGCCAGATCCGCAAACTGGCGCAGGGCGCGCTGGCCCTCGCGCCCGAGTTGCCCGAGTGGCAGGAGCCGAACTGGCTGGCGGCGCGGCGATGGAGCGGTTGGCGCCCGGCGCTGGAGGCCCTGCACGCCCCGGCGAACGAGGCCGACCTGACGCCGGACGCCCCGGTGCGCCAGCGTCTGGCCTATGACGAACTGTTCGCGCATCAACTGGCTCTGGCGCGCCGTCGCCGCGCCCGTCAGATCACGCCCGCAGCCAGGATCGCGCCGGGCGACGCGTCGGCCCGGCTGCTGGCCGCCCTGCCCTTCGCCTTGACCGGCGCACAGGAACAGGCCGTCGCCGAGATCCGCGCCGATCTGACTTCCGGCGAGCAGATGGGGCGGCTGCTTCAGGGCGATGTGGGTTCCGGCAAGACGGCCGTCGCGGCGCTGGCTCTGGCAGACGCCGCCAGCAGCGGCTTTCAGGCCGCCCTGATGGCGCCGACCGAGATTCTGGCGCGCCAGCATTACGACAAGCTGTCGCCCCTGCTGGATCAGGCGGGCGTGTCCAGCCTGTTGCTGACCGGCCGCGACACTGCGGCCGAGCGGCGCGGCAAGCTGACGGCTCTGGCGTCGGGCGAGGCTCAGGTCGCCATCGGCACCCACGCCCTGTTCCAGGACGCGGTGCAGTTCCACCGGCTGGCGCTGGCGGTCATCGACGAGCAGCACCGCTTCGGCGTGCGCGAGCGTCAGCGTTTGCAGGCCAAGGGCGATCCGGCGCTGGGCGGCGTCCATCTGCTGACCATGTCGGCGACGCCGATCCCGCGCACACTGGAGCTGACGCAGTACGGCGAACTGGAAGTCAGCCGCCTGATGGAGAAACCGCCGGGCCGCACGCCCGTGACCACGGCCGTCCTGCCGCTGGCGCGCATCGGCGAGGTGGCGAAGCGGCTGAAGGCGGCCGTCGAGGCGGGCGCCCAGGCCTACTGGATCTGCCCTTTGGTGGCCGAATCCGAAGCCATCGACCTGGCCGCGGCCGAAGATCGGGCCGAAGACCTGCGCAAACTGCTGGGAACCGAGGTCGGCCTCGCTCACGGCCAGATGCCGGGCGCCGAGCGCGAAGCGGTGATGGCTGAGTTCGCGGCGGGCCGCCTGCCCGTTCTGGTCGCCACGACCGTGGTCGAGGTCGGCGTCGACGTGCCCAACGCCTCCATCATGGTGATCGAACACGCCGACCGCTTCGGTCTGGCCCAGCTTCATCAGTTGCGCGGGCGCGTGGGACGCGGCGCCAAGGCCAGTTCCTGCATCCTGCTGTACGGCGGCGAAGACGGCGCCCTGGGGGAAACGGCGAAGGAGCGGCTGGAGACCCTGCGCCGCACCGAGGACGGCTTCGTCATCGCCGAGGAAGACTTCCGCCTGCGCGGCGGCGGCGACCCGCTGGGCCTGAAACAGAGCGGCTTCCCGGCCTATCGTTTCGCCGATCCGATCCGGCATCGGTCGCTGTTGCTGGCGGCGGCGGATGACGCGCGCCTGCTGCTGGGCCGCGATCCCGACCTGACCAGCGAGCGCGGTCAGGCCGTGCGTCTGCTGGAAGCCCTGTTCGACTGGAAAAACGAACGCCCCTCAGCGGACTGAGGGGCGTCGTAAAACTCAGCGAGACTTTAAAGCGATCAGCCTGCGTTGCGGGCGATGCGTTCGACTTCCTTGCGGACCTGCGCCTCGACGATGGCGGGCAGGTTGGCGTCCAGCCAGTCCTTCAGCATCGGGCGCAGCATCTCCCGGACCATGGCCTCGACCGTATTGCCGCTCATGAAGTTCATGTCAGCGGCCGAGGCGGCCGGCGCAGGCTCGGGCTTCTGGAAGCTGGCGGCCAGACCAGCGAAGGCCGAAGCGGCGCTGGCGGCGGCGGTTTCGCCGACCAGGGCGTCCGTCTCCGACGCGACGGCGACCGGCGCAGGCTCGGGTGCGACGGCGGGCGTCTCGACCGGGAAGGGAGCCGCGTCGGCGACGTCCAGATCGCCAATGGCCTCGGCGGCCGGGGCCTCATAAGGCTCGGTCAGCTCAAGAACATCTTCTTCAGCGGCGACGATAGCCGGAGCCGCTTCAGGTTCGGGCTCGGGCGCAGGTTCCGGCTCGGGCGCTGCGGCGGTTTCAGCCGGGGCGTCGTCTTCAGAAATAATCCGGCGAATCGACGCCAGGATTTCTTCCATCGTGGGTTCCTGAGCGGACTGGTCGGTCATGTCGGAGCCTTCAACCTCGGTGCTCGATCTCGGTCATCACCCATTGAGCCGGAAACGGCGCAGGGCGAGCGGGCGCGACGGATACAGACTCGCCTCGCCCCTGCCCTGTCGTCGCATCAACCTCGGCCGGAATCAACGGACGTTTTCACGCGCCCGCGTCGACGAAGCGTCAGCCTTGCGGCGCTGTGCGGACGACTTCGCCCTTCAACTGGCGGTCCACCGGGGCGTCTTCGGCGTCAGCAGCGGGCGTCACAGCCGGCGCGGCGACCCGGTCCAGCGTCTCCAGCAGCCCGTCCCAAGGCAGGGCGCCGCGATTGCGGATGGCGTTGTAATTGTCAGCCGGATCATAGGCGTCGATGGCCGGATCCAGATTGGGGCCGCCCAGACGACCCATCGCCGCCAGCAACTGAGCCTGAGCCACATATTCATTGCGGCGCGCGCTGGCCAGGGCGACCTCGGCGCTGCGCAGCTCCAGTTCGGCGTTCAGCACGTCCAGCGTGGTGCGCAGGCCGACCTGCGCTTCCTGGCGCACGCCCTCGGCGGCGACCGAGGCGGCGCGTACGCCTTCCTGGCCAGCGGCGACGCTGGCTTTGGCCGAAGCGCTCTGAGCATAGGCTGAGCTGACGGATTGCAGCACGGTGCGGCGCTGGCCCTCGACGTTGATCTGGGCGGCGTTGGCGCGTTCCAGAGCCTGTGCGACGCGCGAACGGTTCAGCCCGCCCGTGAACAGCGGCACCGAAACCGAAGCCCCTGCGGTGAAGCTGGTGCGGTCCGACAGGTCAAAGCCGGACAGGTCGTTGGCGGTCCCGCCGTAAGAGGCCGTCAGGCGCGCCGAAGGCAGATATTCCGATCGAGCGGCCGCCACGTTCGCCTCAGCCGCCTGCTGGGCGTAGAGGGCGGCCAGAACGGCGGGGTTTTCAGCCAGGCCGACATCCATCGCCGCATCGAAGTCCGACGGCAGTCCGGGCAGGATCGGCAAGGCCTGAAGGTTGGACGGCGCCTGGCCCACCACGGCGGCGTAGGCCGCGCGCGAGACCGACAATTGCGCCTGAGCCCCGGCCAGATCAGATTCGGACTGCGCCAGACGCGCTTCCGACTGGGCCACGTCGGTGCGGGTGATCTCGCCCACTTCGAAACGGGCGTTCGATTCGTCCAGCTGGCGGCGCAGGACCTGCAGGTTTTCCTGGCGGATACGCAGGATCTCCAGATCGCGCACGACGTCAGCGTAGGCCTGGACGACCGAAGTCATCACCTGCTGTTCGACCTGACGCAGGTTTTCGCGGCCCGCCATGACATTGGCCTCAGCCGCCGAAATGCCGTGCGACACCCGGCCCGCCGTCCAGAGGTTCTGGCTCAGGCTGATGCTGGCGCTGGCGCCGTCGCTTTCGATCGTGCCGCCGCTGGTGGTGGTAGTGCTCGGCAGCGTGCCTGTGGCGTCCGGCACGCCGTCGCCGTTCGTATCGATCGGGATGGTCTGGCCGGGAATGGTCGTGGTCACGCGATCCGTGCGGGTGCGGCTGTAGTCGACGCCCGCAGAGGCGTTGATGGTCGGCCGCAACCCGGCGCGCGCCTGGACAATGGATTCGTCCAGGGCGCGTTGATTGGCGCGCTGGGCCAGCAGGGACGGATTGGTCCGATAGGCCAGACCGATCGCTTCCTGAAGCGACTCGGCCAGAACCGGCGTCGCCCCCATCGTCAATGCGACCAGTGCGACCGAAGCGAGCGCGCGCGAGCGTTTCAACATGAACCTGTCCCTGCCTGACGCCCCCGTTCGGCGCGCCTGTAGTGCCTTCTAACGGCGTAGTTGGCGGCTAGCCTCGCCCGACGCCAGTTAAGTTTTTTTCACGCAGTGCAACGTCTGTTCCGTCGCACAAGAGGCGCTAGAGCGCAAAAGCAGGCGCCGGCGTCATTTCCGGCAGCAGATCAGGCGCCGCATCGAACAGTTCGCGGCGCGACACGCCTTCACGGCCACGCACATAAAGAACCGCCGCGCCGCTGGCGCCATCGCGCTCCACCACGGCCAAGCGGCCGCCGGGACGCAGGGCCGCGATCCAGGATTCGGGACGCCCGATCACGCCGCCTTCGCTGACGATCAGGTCATAACCTTCGCCTTGCGGCTGGTTCAGCGGCGCGACCGCCGTTTCGACGCCCGCGTCTGCCAGGACGGCGCCGACCACCTCGAACACGGCGGCGTCTGATTCCTGCGCCGTCACCTTCAGGCCCATGTGCGCCAGCACGGCGGCGGCGTAGGGCGCCGCGATCGCCAGCGCCTTCTCGCCCGCACGGGCGTCCAGCCCCTGCAACAGCTTGGCCACATCGCGCGGCAACATCAGGCGGCGACCGTTCGCGATCTCAGGCTCGACGTCGGCATAGGCCGAGAAGGCGCGGTCGGGGGCGCAGAATCGCTCGCGCTGCACAGCGCCGATGGCGGCGTGCAGTTGGCGGTCGGTGACGTCGTTCACGCGGACCTGCGAGTCCAGCATCACCTTGCGGGCGGCGGCGAAATCCATAATCCGAAGTCCTTCAGGTCGGCTCAGGCGAAGAAATGTGACGCGCTTATAGGTCCGTGCGTTGCAGCGGACAATCCGATCTGATAGCTGACGGCCCTCGCGATGGCGGGGCCCTTGGAAACGGGGGCCGCGGCCTGATGGCGGAGTGGTGACGCAGAGGACTGCAAATCCTTGCACCCGGGTTCGATTCCCGGTCAGGCCTCCATCGCGATGAACATCGAGAAAGCCGCCCTTCGGGGCGGCTTTCTTGCTTTCAGCCCTACGCCTGCCTCCTCGTCGTCACGTGATGCAGGGCCACGGCGCTGGTCGCCGCCACGTTCAGCGAATCGAATCCGCCCGCCATGCGGATGCCGACGGGTCGGCAGCGCGCGATGATCTCCCCCGGCAGGCCCGGCCCTTCGCTGCCCAACAGAATCGCCGTGCGCGGCGCCGGTTTCAGTTCGGCCAGCATCTGATCCGCCGACGGCGTCAGGGCCAGCACTTCGAATCCCCTGCCCTGCAGCAAGTCGATCAGGCTCCCGGCCTCCAGCCCCGTCGCCATTGGCGTGCGCAGGACAGCGCCGACCGACACCCGGATCGCCTTGCGATAGAACGGATCGCAGCAAGTCCGATCCATCAGCACCGCCCCTGCTGCAAAAGCGGCGGCGTTGCGAAACAGGCCGCCCATGTTGTCGTGATTGCCGATCCCGCAGGCCATCACAACGACGGCTCGATCCGGCAGGCTGTCCAGAAGAACGTCCGGCTCGACCGGATTCGGCTTGCGCCCCAGGGCGAGAATGCCCCGGTGCAGATCAAACCCCGCCACAGCGTTCAGAACCGCTTGAGGCGCGACATGGATGGGCACGTCGGACGGAAGGCGCTCCAGCACGTCTCTCAGCCCCTCCAGCCGCTTCTCGGCGATCAACACCGACACAGGCGCGCACAACGACGCCCCGGACGCCAGGACGCGCAAAACCACCTCTCCCTCGGCGACGAACAGCCCCTGCCGCCCGGTCAGGTCGCGTTCCTTCACATCGCGAAAGGCGGCGACGCGGGGATCGTCAGGATCGAAAACAGTGATCGGAGTCATGCCGACCCTTGTAGCGCAGGGCTTCGCGAAAAAATTTGGCGATTTCTGCGTTTTACCCGTTGCATGAATCGAAAAGGCGCTGCTATACGCCGGCCTCCCCCGAGGGGATGTTCCGCGGTAGCTCAGTGGTAGAGCAGCCGACTGTTAATCGGCTGGTCGTAGGTTCGAATCCTACCCGCGGAGCCACTCGGGGGATTGAAATCCCAAAACAATCTGACGACGAGACCGGAGCGCTCAAATGACTCCGCCAGCCGTCTTCATGGATCCGCCTCCATCCTCACCCCGCAACGCCGGTTGCGGTGACGAATCGCTGGTGGCGCCCATGCTATGGATGTCATGCGGACGACCCCGCTTCTTCCAAGGACCTCATGGCGCGACAATCCAGGATCTCGACCAGGCTTTCCGCAGCCAACCTCGTCCATCTCGGAGCCCCCCGCCTGGCGGACCTGCTCATCGAGGCCGGCGGGGGGAACGCCAATCTCAAGCGCCGTCTTCGTCTTGAACTGGCGGCCGAGGCCGGTCCCGACCTCCTCGCCCTTGAGATCGACAAGCGCATCACTGCCGTCTCCGTCGCCCGCACACGTGTATCCTGGCGCAAGCGCGGCGAACTGATCGACGACCTGAACACGCACCGCGACATGATCGTGCAGCGTCTGGCGCCCGAGGCCCCGCGCGAGGCGCTCGCCGTCCTCATTCGCTGGTTCGACCTCTATCCTGGCCTGGCCGCCCGCGTGAAGGACACCAAGGGGGAACTGCCCGCCGCCTTCGAGGCCGCCGCGCCGGATCTCTTCGCTCTCGCCGAGACCGTCGACGATCAGGCGTTGGGCGACCTGATCGACGCTATGCGCCGACATCCTCAGGATTACGCGCGCTGGATCTCCGCCGGCGGCGACGCCCTCGGTCCGCTGACGGCGCGTCGGCTGCTCGACAGCCTGGACGCCTCGGCCGGAAAGACCCCGTCGGGCCGCAACCTGCTGCGCCGCCTGGCGGACAAGGCGGAGGACCTCGACCTCTGGCTCTCGCTCGTCACGCCGGAGCAGGCCGGGTCGCCCGACATCGCCGCCGATATCGCCCGCCGCCTCCTTGCCGCGGGACGCGTCGCGGAAGCCCGCGCCGCGCTTGAAGGCGCCCTTGCCCCTTCGGCGCTCAATCGTCGCTGGACCTTCGGCCGCAACCCGACGGACGGCGCCCCGCGCCTGTCTCCAGCCTGGGAAGCCGCCTCCATCGACGTGCTCGACGCCGAAGGAAACCGCCAGGAGGCCCAGGACCTGCGCTGGAGCCTGTTCGAGCGCGACCTGTCGGCGCCCGTTCTGCGCGACTACCTCTCGCGCCTCCCCGACTTCGATGATGTCGAGGCCCTGGACCGGGCGTTCGCCCACGCCGCGACCCATCCGAACTTCGAGGCGGCCATGCGGCTGCTGATGGACTGGCCCGCCCACAGGGAGGCGGCGGCGCTCGTCCTGGCGCGTCCCCGTGAAGCCCGGCAACTCCGCCTCCAGGCGGTTGACTGGACGTCACGCTTGGCCCAGCGCTATCCCGAAGCCGCCGAAATCCTCACAAATTAGGTGCACATTTCAGGATAGTGTTCTGAAAGTAATGGAATAGCGTAGGGCTATCATCGGCGAGATCGAATGCTGCCAATCCCGCCGCGCCTCGCCGGAAAGCAGATAGACAGAGCCCGGATCCAGCGTCGCGCCGGCGCGACGCCACTGAGCCGTCTCCTTCCGGCGAAAGCGCATGACGCAGGGCGAGATAAAGGAGACGCCGAGGATCTCCCCATAGACCGGCCGGTCACGATGCCAGCCGATCCCCGCACCAGGGACATATTCGTTGACGAGGGCTTGTACGAAAGGCCCGTCATCAAGACCCAGCCGTCCGGCCAGACGCCGTACCAGATGCTGCAGGAAGTCCGGCCAGGGCTCGGTCGTCTCCAGCTCGCGCCGCTCCGGATTATAGCGGCGCCCGAAGGCGGCGATCCGCCGGAAGCCCTGGTAACCCATGTGCTCATAGGGCCTGAAGTTCAGCCGCTGCAGTTGCTCTACCACCGCCGCCTGCTCAGGTGCTGACAGGGTATCCGGCCAGTAGTCGAAGCCGGACGGAACGACGGGCCCGGGGGCGTGACCGAACAGGTCGGCCTGGAGCATCGCCATCACAACGCCAGCTCGCCCGGAGCCGCCTTCGGCGAGGCCTTCTCCAGATTGGACAAGGTCACGCCGACAAGCCGCCCGCCTCTTGTCGGCGGATAGAGGGATCGCACCAGAAGGCGCGCGATCTCACGCAACCGCGCCTTCGAGCCGACCGGCTCCTTGAAGGACCGGCTGCGGGTCGACTGCTGGAAGTCCGCCCATTTGACCTTCACCGTGACGGTCCGGCCGAGCGACCCTGCCTTTTCGCACCAGGCCCAGACGTCATCGGCCATCTGATCCACCCCGGCCTCGATCTCCACGGCATCGACCAGGTCGTCGGCGAAGGTGGTTTCCGACCCGCTGGACTTGGGTTCGCGGTTCGGATTGACGGGACGATGATCCTCTCCCCGCGCTACGCCGTAATACCAGGCGCCCGACTTGCCGAAATGACGCTCGAGAAAGGCCAGTGACTGATGTCTCAAGTCCGCGCCGGTTTCGATGCCCAGGCGGTTCATCTTCGCCGCCGTCACCGGCCCGACGCCATGGAAGCGCTTGACCGGCAGAGCCTCCACGAAGGCTTCTCCCCGCCCCGGCGCAACCACGAACTGGCCGTTGGGTTTGCGCTGGTCCGAAGACAGCTTGGCCAGAAACTTGTTGTAGGAGACGCCGGCAGACGCCGTCAGGCCGGTCTCCCGGAGAATTCTTGACCGGATCTCCTCGGCCGTCGCGGACGCCGTCGGCAGTCCCCGAATGTTGGCCGTGACGTCGAGATAGGCCTCATCCCGGGAGAGCGGTTCTATCAGGTGCGTATAGTCGGCGAAGATGGCGTGGATCTGCGCCGAAACGGCTCGATAAACCTCGAAGCGCGGCGGCGTGAAGATCAGCTCGGGGCATTTGCGCAAGGCTGTGCTCGAAGGCATGGCCGAGCGGACACCGAAACGACGTGCCTCATAGCTGGCGGCGGCGACCACGCCGCGCGAGGCGGCATGGCCGACAGCGACGGGACGACCACGCAGCGCGGGATCGTCCCTCTGCTCTACCGAGGCGAAGAAGGCGTCCATGTCCACATGGATGATCTTGCGGAGGGCGGCGGCATCCATGGACCACGCCTAGCAAGTAGCGAACAAAATGGGAACATTTCTGTCCGTTCATATGAACCGATTCCGCCGGAAACGCCCTTACGGCATCATGCGGCCTCGTCCCAGACGCGGTTCAAGACCTGGGCCGCCAACGTCGCCTCTGCGGGAGAAAGCGCCCGTAGTGTGCAGCGACCGTGGTCGGCGTATCTTGGATGGCGTAGCTGGCCTGTTCGTAGGAGCCGGTCTGCTTCAGCATATGTGTGGCCAAGACGTCCCTCACATTGTGCGGTCCATGAGGAAGCAAGCCTCGAATGGCGCCCTTCTGCGTATACGGGTTGTAGATCCCGTAGCGCTGAATTACCTGTCGCCAGGCATCGTAGAAGGGTGTTCTGATTATAGGCGGCGTTGCGGCTGGAAACCTTGACGGTCTTCACGAAGAAGGTGCCGGGATCGCGGGACCCCGGCTCACATAGGCGTCGCTCCAGCGGTACAGTCCTCTCAGGTCCGGCAGGAGAAGCCGGAACGGACGTTTGGAAAAATAGGCGAGCCTGGGTAGGCGACGCATGGGATGAAGGCCTCCAGCCCCCTTCCCCATCGCTCCAGCGCAGCTCGCCGCATCGCCTGCTCTCCAGCTTCCTCTCCGGCGTCGCCGGGCTTCCGCGAGGACGCAGCAGGAGTTGTCGGAGATTCTTCTGCCTGACGCCGAGGCGCAACCCCAGTCGCAGCATGAGGAATGAGCGGACGGCTTCGGCCGCTGCCGGGGTAGCGTCTCTCATCAGGTATTCGGCGTAGAACTTCTTAAGTGATCTTGCGGTACTCGCCGACGGGACTCGCCGCCTCCAGAATGGGCAGGATCGGTTCAAAGGGACCCCGATGCATCCGGGCGACGCGTTCGATCTCCTTGGCCCTGGCCAGGGCGTGCCGATGCACCCGTTCGCAGGCTTCATTCCAATGTCCGCTGATCCGGTCGATTTCCTCCTAGGCACGAACACTCCACTGGAAACAACGCCGTGCGGGCGACGGGTGGAGAGACGTACGCGCAGGCCCAGCCCCTAAAGTACTCGCGCGAAATACTGACGGAATTGTCGTCTCGTCCTGCAGCAAGGTTTCCATGCGCTAGAGGGGATCATCTCCAACCTGCTGGGAAAAGACGTTCCGGGTTTCGTCGAGAAGCAGCTCCGATCAATGAAGCTCCGCGCCGCAGTTGCAGTTTCGGACAGAGAGAAGCCGTCTGCCGACTGATGCGGTTTCGATGAGAGGGGGACGCCGTTGAAGGCGATAGTGATCCAAAGGGAACTGCCCCTGCACAGATTAACATAGCGCTTCGGGAGATCGGGCCCTCGTAAAGTCGGCCGCCTGAGTTCATCATTGGCAATAAAAAAGGCTCAGAGAACTTCGAACAATCCCGCCGCACCCATGCCGCCTCCGACGCACATGGTGACAACAATATAGCGCTCACCCCGGCCCTTGGCTTCGATCAGGGCGTGGCCGACCATGCGGGCGCCTGACATGCCGTAGGGGTGGCCGATCGAAATGGCGCCGCCATTGACGTTCAGCCTGTCGTCCGGAATGCCTAGTCGGTCGCGGCAATACAGCACCTGGACCGCAAAGGCCTCGTTCAACTCCCACAGACCGATGTCGGAGACCTTGAGGCCGAAGCGTTTCAGAAGGCGCGGCACGGCGAAGACCGGGCCGATGCCCATTTCGTCAGGTTCGGTGCCCGCCACGGCCATGCCGACGTAGCGACCAAGCGGTCGCAGACCCCGACGCGCCGCCTCGCCCGCCTCCATCAGAACACAGGCCGCGGCCCCGTCGGAAAGCTGGCTGGCGTTGCCCGCCGTAATGATGCCGCCCTCGATCACTGTGCGCAGGCCCTGCAGGCCTTCCAACGTGGTGTCGGCGCGGTTGCCCTCGTCCTTCTCCAAGGTAACGTCGCGGTAGGAGACCTCGCCCGTCGCCTTGTCCACCACCTTCATGCGGCTGGTCAGCGGGACGATCTCGTCGTCGAACCTGCCGGCGGCCTGAGCCGCCGCCGTGCGTTGCTGGGATTGCAGGCTGTAGGCGTCGCACGCCTCGCGCCCGATGCCGTAGCGCTGCCCCACCACCTCGGCGGTTTGCAGCATCGGCATATAGGCGTCCGGCGCATGGGCCAGGACCGAGGGATCAGTGGAAACCCGCAGGGCCGCATCCTGCACCATGGAGATGCTTTCCACCCCGCCCGCCACGACGATGGGCATCTGGTCGGTGATGATCTGCTTGGCCGCCGTGGCGATGGCCATGAGGCCGGACGCGCACTGACGATCGATGGTCATGCCCGCCACGCTGACGGGGAAGCCCGCCGCCAGAGCCGCCGTGCGGCCGATGGTGTGCTGCACGCCCTGGGGCAGAGCCGAGCCGACGATGCAGTCGTCGATCTCACCCGGATCGATGCCCGCGCGGGCGACAGCGGCCTTCAGCGCATGGGCCATCAGGGTCGGCGATGGGGTGTCGTTAAAGGCGCCGCGATAGGCCCGGCTAATGGGGGTGCGGGCGGTCGAGACGATTACGGCTTCACGCATGGCGGGTCCTTAATGGGCAGTGGTGTTGAAGGCGGGCGAACAGGTTCCCGTCTGCGGCACGGATGGAGCAATCAAACCGATATTCCAGAACCACGCCAGGTCTCCCGCGGCCCGGAGGCGACAGACCACCTCCTCATGAAGGTCGTAACCGTTCCGGGTTTTGACGCGGGCTGAGGGGCTGTCTTCGAGGGCCAGATAGGCGCGTGCATCGCCATATGCGGGCCAGTCGCTCTCTCCCTCTGCCAGGGGGCGGCCCGTCTTGACGAAGCTGGCCCAGTAGCGGGTCATGGCCCGGGACAGTCCCTCTTCTTCCGGGGTCGCAGGCGGGCGCGGCCAATAGCCCGGGAGCCGCTCAACGGTCCCGAAGACGTAGGGAATTTCCGAAGCGTGGAAGGCCCGCAGATTATGCGCCTCCTGGGCCGGGTAGCCGTGATCCCAATAGTAGAGATAGCTGTTCAGACCGGCCTTTTGCTGGCCCTCGACGAGCCGCTCGGCGCTCCAGCCATACAGACCGTCGCGCGTGGCCGCCAACATGGAGGCGTCGAGGTCATCCCCCGGATAGAGGTCAAGGAAGGGACCGGCCAGATCGCCATAGCGGGTGCGGATTTCGCGGACCCAGTCCTCCCGGGTCTCGGGCTTGGGCGGCAGGAGAATCCGCAAAGAACGGATTTCACCCTCATTGAAGCCGGCCAGAACCGGCGCCTTGGCCTGTTCGCCCGCGTCGATGGCGTCGATCACCTGCTTGGGCAGGATGTGGCCGTCCACCGTCCCCATGGGGAAGTAGCCGGTCGCCGGCACCTTGGCCAAGATATCGTCGGCAGAGAGAGCGCGAAGCTCATCAGCCGTCGGGGCCCCAAGCGCCGTGGCCACGGTCGTTCCGGCCAGCTCAGAATCCGGCCAGCCGGCGTAAGGCGTGTTCCGCAACACGGGCGAGGTGATCATATAGGGGCTTTGGGCGATGGCGCCGTGGAACAAGCCCGCCGCCTTGGGAGAGGTCATCAGATACATGACGCTGAGCGCACCTGCGCTCTCGCCCGCAATGGTCACGCGACCGGCGTCCCCGCCAAAGCCGGTGATGTTGTCCCTCACCCATTCCAGGGCCGCGACCTGGTCCAGCAGGCCATAGTTGCCCGAGATGTTCTCAGGCGTTTCGGCGCTGAGGGCCGGGTGAGCCAGCCAGCCGAACAGGCCGAGGCGATAGTTTATGGTGACGACGACCAACCCCTCGCGGGCTAAGGTCCCGCCGTCATAGAAGGGTTCGTGCCCCGCCCCCATGCTCAGCGAACCGCCATGGATCCAGACCATGACGGGCAGGTCCTTCGCGCCCTCCGGCGCCCAGACATTGAGGTACAGGCAGTCCTCGCTGATGGCTTCGTAGTCGGCGACCGGCGCCCTGGCCTGCATGCAGGCCGCGCTGAAGCGGGTGGCGTCCCGCACCCCGCTCCACGCCTCCACAGGCTGTGGCGCGCGCCACCGCAGATCGCCCACGGGAGCCTTGGCGAAGGGAATCCCCTTGAACACGGCAAGCCCGTCTTCGACTTGGCCCCTGACCTGGCCGGCGGCTATCGCCGCCGTGGGCGCATCGGCCATGGCCGCCAAGGGCAGCATCGCCAGCGACATCGCGCCCGCGACAAGAAAAGATCGAAGACGGTTCATCTGCATTCTCAGATACCGGGGCCGAAACCGGCCTTGCCCAGTTCCAACTTCGATTGGTCGAAGGCCTGATGCGGGACGATATCGTCGGTCGGGTCGATCAACTCGTCAAACCGTTCGACCAGGATCTCGGGGATATCGTCGGCATTGGCCGGCACGTGGATGCCGCGCGTCATGGAGATGCGGGCGGCCTCGAAGCTCTTGGCTCCGGCGCAGATGATGGTGCGGTTGGGGGCATCGGCATGGACCAGCGCCAGCACGGCCGGCGAAACGAACTCGGGCCGGATCAGGTCCACCGTCTCCTGAGGCATCAGGCCTTCCATCATCTGCGTGGCGGCGGTCGGCGCCAGCGCATTGACCCGGATGTCGTAGCGTTCGCCCTCCAGCCCAAGCGTCTGCATGAAGCCGACGACGGCCATCTTGGCGGCGCTGTAGTTCGCCTGGCCGAAATTGCCGAAAATGCCGGACGACGAGCTGGTCATGACGATCCGGCCATAGTTCTGGGCCCGCATGATCTCCCAGACCGCCTTGGTCGGAATGACCGAACCCATGACATGGACGTCAAGGATCAGGCGGAACGAGTCGAGGTCCATCTTGCCGAAGCTCTTGTCGCGCAGGATGCCGGCGTTGTTCACCAGAATATCGATCCGGCCCCACTGTTCGTGAGCCGACTTGACCATGGCGTTAACGAAGGCCTCGTCGGTGACCGAGCCGATGGCGGCCATGGCCTCGCCGCCAGCCGCCTTGATCTCGTCCACGACCGCGTCTGCGCCGGCGCCCATGTCGTTGACGACCACCTTGGCTCCGCGCTTGGCCAGCAACAGGGCGTGGGCGCGACCCAGGCCGCCGCCGGCGCCGGTCACAATGGCTACCTGGCCGTCGAGTCTGATCATGAGCATTCTCCGTTGTCGTAAAGCGGCCAGCCAGTCCCCCGGCTGGCCGCGACGTCACTCAGTGCCGGCCTTGCGGGCGTCCAGAGCGGCGATGATTTCCGCGTGACGCTTGCGTGTCAGGCGATAGCCAAACAGGAATAGCGGCGCGAGGAAGGCGATCAGGGCAGGCAGCGGACCCGACGCCAAGGCCAGCTTTGTCAGAACCTCGCTGGGGATCACCAGGTCGGGACGCGAGGCGATGTCCGTGGGGAAGCGGATCAGGTCCAGCGCGACGCCGGCGATCAGGCCGCCGACGCCCGACGCCGCCTTGAACGCCAGCGTCAGGCCCGAGAAGAACAGTCCTTCGCGGCGTACGCCGAACAGATACTCATGCTCGTCGGCGGTGTCGGCCATCATCGACTGGAAGCCGACGCCGCCGACCATGATGGCCGTGCCCATGAGCATGCCGTTGATCAGCAGGACGATGGCCGCCGTGTCCGGCGTCAGCTTCACCGGCGACAGGACCTGATAAAGAGGCGGCCAGAACAGCAGGATCGCAATGGCGAAATAGGCGATCAGCGACAGGGTGCGCTTTTCCATGCGGCGCAGGATCAGCGTGCTGAGCGGCGCGCCCAGCACCGGTCCCAGACAGGCGCTCAGCAGGATGACCTGGATGGCCGTCGTATCCAGCCCCCAGAAGTAGCGGCTGGAATGCAGGGCCAGCGACGAATGGGTCGAATAGGCCAGAAAATACAGCAGCACCGTGCCGAACAGCAGCATGAAGGAGCGGTTGCGCTTCAGCTCCTTCATCTCACGGAAGAAGCCGAGCAGCAGGTTTTCCTTGCTCTCCTCCGGCCCATGCAGGCGCGGCTGAACCGACCAGACCGAACGAATGGCGATCATGCCCGCCAGGAACATGGCGAAGGCGCAGGTCCAGCCGAACGGGACATAGTTTTCGCGCTCCAGCATCCCCGTGGCGCCGGACACGAAGACGCCCAGACCCAGGACCACGCCGAGCAGGATGCCGGCGTTCTGGAACGACAGGCGATAGGCCACGATGCTGGCCCGCTCCGTGTGGTTGTCGGTGACTTCGGCGCCGACGGCCGTATAGGGCAGCACGAACCCCGACAACGAGACGCGCAGCACCACCAGACAGGCGGTGGCGTAGATGAACTGCGCCGCGCCGGTCAGGCTCTCCGGCATGGAGAACAGCAGGCCGAACGACAGGACGAAGGGGATGAGACCCAGCGCCATGAAGGGCACGCGGCGGCCATAGCGGGATTTCAGCCGGTCGCTGGCCAGACCGATGGCCGGATCGGCCACCCCGTCCACCAGCAAGGCGATCATCTTGGCCAGCCCGGCCATTGTGCCGCTCATGCCGCAGACGGCCGTGAGGAAGAACAGAAGGAAGAAGCCGAAACCGGCGACGACAACGCCGTCGGCCAGGGCGCCGGCGCCGTAGGAAAGTTTAAAGATGCGCGAGAGAGGCTGGCTGCGCAGCGCCGCCCCTGTCGCAGAACTGGTGGTATGTGTCATGCCGCTCCCCGCATGCTTACGGCCCAAACCCGACGGCTGCTTAGGCCCCTGCCCCGGTCAGCGCGCCATAGATGCCTTGCTGGAACACCGGCAAGGCCTTGCGCCCGGCGGCGCCGCGCCCCGTGGCGATCGTCGAACCGCTGTTGGCGGAAACCGGCACCTGATGCTGGATTAGGAAGATCATCACCATGTCGTTGACCGGATCAGCCTGCCACCAGGTGCCGAACACGCCCGGCCAGGTGAAGCTGCCGACTTCGCCGTAGCCATAGGGGTTGTCGGTCAGGTCCTCGGTGATCGCCAGACCCAGGCCGAAGCCGGACTTGGTCCACAGGTCCATGCCGGCGAACGGATAGGCCCGCTGTTCCGACGTCAAACGGTTGGTCAGCATCAGCGCGACCGTCTCGGGCTTGAGCAGACGAACGCCGCCCAGCTCGCCGCCGTTCAGCAGCATGCGAGCGAAGCGGTGATAATCCGGCGCGGTCGACACCAGTCCGCCGCCCGCCGGCGTATATTCGGGAGGGGCCTCGAAGACAGGAATGTCCACCCGCGCCAGCCCATCCACGCCCTCCCGATAGGCGTAGAGGCTGGCCAGACGATCCAGCTTGTCCGTCGGCAGCCAGAAGTCGGTGTCCATCATCCCCAGCGGGCGCAGCACCTTCTCCAGCATGGCCTCGCGCACCGGAACGCCCAGGACGCGGCCGATCAGGAAGCCGAGAACCTCGGTCGAATGCCCGTAATGGAAATGGCGCCCCGGCTGGCACGACAGCGGCAACGTCCCCAGCCCCGCCAGCCATTCATCGACCGACTTCTCATTGATGCCGGGATCCCCCAGCGCCGTATTATAGGCCGCCTGGATGGGCCCTTCGGAGAAGGGCGCATAGGCCAGCCCAGAACGGTGGGTCAGAAGGTCCTCGACCGTGATGTCGCGATGAGCAGGCTCGGTCTGGTCCAGCGGCCCGGCCGGGTCGAGCAGAACCTGACGATCGGCCAACTCGGGGATCCAGCGCGTGACCGAATCCTCGAGGGCGATCAGACCCTCATCGACCAGCATCATGGCCAGGACCGAGGTCACCGGCTTGCTCATCGAGGCGATGCGGAACTGGCTGTCCGGACGCATCGGCTTTTCAGCCTCGCGGTCCTGCCAGCCGATCTGCTCCTCATAGAAGACCTGGCCGTTACGCGAGGCCAGCGCCACCATCCCGGCCAGTTCGTCGCGATCGACGAAGGCCTGCAGTTTCGGGCGAATGGCCTTCAGGGCTTCCGGATCGAAGCCCAGAGACCGGGCCAGTGCTTCATGACTCATCACGCCACCACAGGTCGCTGCTTAGAACTTCTTGCGCAGGTTCAGCGCAACGAAACGACCGATGGGGTTGTAGGCCCCGCCGATGCCGTCGGTCGCCGGGAAGTATGGCGGGGTCTCGTCCAGCAGGTCATTGGCCTGGAGGGAGGCCGTCATGCCTTGCGACCAGCCGGTGTCGGGCAGGGTCCAGGACACGCGCAGATCGACCGTCACGTACGGCGACGAAATGTACTGGGCCACGCCGGTCGGGGTGGCGTAGTTGTTGGTGTATTCGCCGCGGAAGTTGACGAAGCTCGCCACGCTCCAGGCGCCCACGTCGGCGCCAAGGGTGAAGCGCGCGGTCGTTTGCGGAATGCCCAGATCCAGGCTGTCGGCCACCGCCGAGTTCGGAGTCTGTTTGACGTCGTAGTTCAGGATGTAGTTGGCCGACAGGTCCGCATAGACCAGACCGAAATCGGTCGGCCAGTTGTAGCGGAAGAACATGTCCAGACCGTCGGTGCTGCGCATCCCGAAGTTGTTCAGGCGCAGGTCGAGGAAGTTCACGGCCGCCGGGATGGACGACGGAACGTTGACGTTCACATGGCCGGCCAGCAGAGCCTGAAGCTCGCTTGGCGTCGGGTCACGATGAATGACCTTTGAGAAGGTCGGATCGGTGAAGACCATGGCGGCCGAGGGCACGCCGATCGTGTTGATATATTCGATGTTGTAATAGGTGAGGCTGGCTTTGAAGTTCGGTGCGAAGGACGGCGTCCAGTCAGCGCCCAGCGACCAGGTTTCCGCCTCTTCCGGCTGCAGGTTCTTGTTCCCGCCCAGCAGATAGATGGTGGCGACCTGATTGGGGCCGCGCGTCGGGTCATTGGCGCCGACGACCGAAGTGGCCGCATCCAGATAATAGGCGCCGACCGTCGCGCCGATCTGGCGCATGCCCGGCGCGCGGAACGACTGGCCGTAAGAGGCGCGCAGGTCCAGACCGTTTGCAGGCGTCCAGTTTAAGCCGATCTTCGGGTTCGAGGTCTCGCCGAAGTCGCTGTATTTGTCGTAGCGGCCCGACAGCGACAGCGACAACTTCTGCACCAGCGGCAAAGCGTTGGCCTCGCTGACGAGGGGGGCGAAGATCTCGCCGTAGAACGAGCTGATATCGCGGTCGAGTTTTTCGGGCACCGGAGAGGCCCCGACGACCCCGCGCTGCTCAAAGGTTTCCTTGCGGTATTCGGCGCCTAGAGCGATTTTCATCATGCCGCCGGGCAACTCAAACAGCGGACCGCTCAAACGAGCCGAGGCCATGTCCATGGTCTGAGTGATGCCCACAGCCGTAGCCGCATTGGCGAGGATGGCCTGTTTGACCGCTTCGGACGTGCCATCGCCGAACGGATCCAGCGCCGTCGCCGCCGTGGCGCCGAAGCCCGCCGCCGTGATCGCAGCGGTGTTGATGGCCGGAATATAGGCGTCGTTGTCCGTCCGGCCGAAGGTGCCGCCCAGCGTCAGTTCAAACTCGCGCGGCAGCTGGAAATCAACGCCCACCGAGCTGTTGAAGACCTGCTTGTCGTCCCGGTTGATGAAGTGGTCGGCGCCGACGATGTTGTCCGGACGGAACAGCACGAAGGCGACATTGGCCGCCCCCCCCGCCGGGCCTCGGAAGAAGGGATTGGCGGCGCTCATCGCCACCGATTGAACCGGCAGCCCCACGCGCATCTCGTCGTGGCGGTCAGCATAGAGCGCCTCGCCCCACAGGCGGATCTTGTCCGAGAGGAGATATTCGCCCGACGCGAAGAGGCTATGCAGCTCGGTCGAGGGGTAGAGATCCACCACTGCGCCGTTGTCGCAATAGTTCTTGGTACCGGCGACCAGGCCCGGCGCCGCATGATACACGGCGTAAAAGCTCGTATCGTACAGCACGTTCGGCGTCGGGCAGTTGACCGCCCGCGCATCCAGACCGCCCTGTTTGGTGAAATCCTGCGTGCGATAACCGCGGTCCCCGCCGGTGATGCTGTCGTTCTGGGTGTACTGATAGGCGATCAGCGCCGAGCCCCGCTCGAACGTCTTGCCGGCCAGCACGCCGAAGTGGCCCTGATAATAGGCGTCGCCTACACCGTAGTTGGCGCTCGCCTCGACGCCGTCCACGCGGCGGCGCGTGATGAAGTTGACCACGCCCGTCACCGCGTCGGAGCCGTAAATCGACGAGGCGCCGTCGGCCACGACCTCGACCCGCTCGATGGCCAGTGCTGGGATCAGCGGATAGTCCGGCGCGGTGTCGTTGGCTGCGGCCGCCACCAGACGGTGACCGTTCATCAGCGGCAGAGTGGCGCTGGACGGCAGGCCGCGCATGCCCGGCGCAAAGGTGCCGAAACCGCCGCTGGCCGCCACAGGCGCGGTGTTGAAGCTGTTCAGCTGGGGCACGGACGCCAGAATGTCCGGCGTATTGGCCGCACCAAGACGCTCGACATCCGCGCGGCTTACGCCGATGAGGTTGGAGCCCACCGGGGGCACGCCCCGGATGCTCGTTCCCGTGACGATGATCTCATCGACGGCGACGGCCTCATCGTCAGGACCGGCCTCTTGGGCCTGAACCTGGCCGGGCACCAGCATGATGGTGAGCAGAGAAGCGCCGCACACGGCCGCGCGCCTCGTCGAATGACGGACGACTTTCACATTGACCTCCCGATGGCGACTTTGGCCGCTCTAGTTCGTGGCCGCCTTGGGTCAGCCACCCCTTCATTCACTTAGCACTAAATGAAACTTTACCGTCAAGTTCATTTTTTCGCGGCTAAATGAAATGCGTGTTACTCATATCGCCTCATCGCGACAGCCGCTCGGATAGGTAACGTTCATCCGGATCGTGACGCTCGAGCGCCTACTGGAGACTCCCGCCGAATGGCCACCACGCCTGAGAACAAAGTCCGTCGCTCTCGTGCAGAGCAACGCGCAGCGACCGAAAAGCTGATTCTTGATACGGCGGAGGATCTATTCTCTCAACGCGGATATTTCGGCGTGACCATCAAGGATGTCGCCGACGCCATGGGCATCCACCCCGCCCTGATCCACTACTACCACGACGGCAAGCAATCGCTGTTCGAGGCCGTCTGGGAGCGGCGGGTTAAGTTGGCGGTATCGGCGCGGATCGCCGGGCTGGAAGATTACGCCAAGGCCGTCGGTGATAATGTGACCGTCGAGGGGGCCCTGCGCGCATTTTACGACAATGCCTTCGACGCCTATATCCACGGCGAGGAAGGTTGGCGCAGCTTTGGCCGTATATTCGCGCAGGTCAACAACGCACCGGGCTATGGCACCGAGCTGATGGACGAGTATTTCGATCCCCTGGTGCTGCGGCTGATCGAGCTACTGAAACAGGCTGCTCCCGATGTAACGGACGAAGATCTCTTCTGGTGCTTCCAACTGACGTCCGGCGCCTACACCCTTATCCTGTCGCGCACGGGCCGCATTGACCGCCTTTCGAACGGCGCCTGCAGTTCGGACGACTTTCAGGCCGTGCGCGAGCGTTTCGTCACCTTCATGGCTGCTGGCTTCGCCGCCGTTTTCGCCGCCAGCAAGAAAAGGGACGCGTCCCGGTCAAGCTGAGGCGCGTCCATTCGGCTACAAGCCGCCCCCTCCCCTGCAGGACACCTACTGAGTGAGGCGAGCCTGTCGCAAGGCGGCGCGCCGGACCTTGCCAGCCTCGTCACGCAAGGCTTCGCTCGTGAACTCAATGCGCTTGGGCATCTTGTAACGGCTTAACGTCCGGCCCACGAACTCCATCAGAGCCTCTTCGCTGAGGATCGAGCCCTCCATTGGCTGCACGATGGCGTGCACCACCGAACCCCATTCATCGTGCGGCAACCCGATCACGGCGCTGCCGCGCACGTCCGGGTGAGCTTCCAGCACCGCCTCGACTTCGGCCGGATAGATATTGGCGCCGCCCGAGATAATCAGGTCGTTCCGGCGATCCGACAGATACAGATAGCCCTCCGCATCCACGCTGCCGAGGTCACCCATGGTCTCGTACTCGCCGACCAGGCGCGAGTCGCTGCCCAGGTAATGGTAGGTCGACGACGGCCCGGTCTCCGGCCGGAAGAACACCTCGCCCACCTCGCCCTTCGCGCATTCACAGCCATCGGGATCGAGGATTTTGAGGTCATAGCCCGGACGGACCTTACCCACCGAGCCCTTGCGCTGCAGCCAGTCGGTCCCCGAAATAATGGTCGAGCCTGTCGCCTCCGTCGTGCCGTAGTACTCCCAGACGCGCTCGCTTCCCAACCAGTCGATCCAGGCTTCCTTGAGCCAGGGCGCGCAGGGCGCCGCCATGTGCAGCATCATCCGTAGGCTCGGTAGCTTGTAACGGCTCAGAACCTCCGGCCCCAGCTGCCAGATACGATGCATCATTGTGGGCACCATGGTCACCCAGTTGACGCCATGCTCTTCGATCAGATCGAGCGCCCGCTGGCCGTCGAACTTCTGCATCTCGACAATGGTGTTGCCGGTGAACATGGCCATGGTGATGCAGTGGAACGGCGCGTTGTGATACAGCGGCCCAGGGTTCAGCACGACTTCGCCGGGCTGCTGATGCAGGAAACCCTCGGTGGGGTTCCACTGTGCAGGCATCGCGTCCACGATCACCTTGGGCCGGCCGGTCGACCCCCCGCTGGTCATGGCCTTCCAGTTCTTGGCGATAGCCGGCGGCAGAGGTTCGCTCGAAAGAACCTGATAGCCTTCAAAAGCGCCGTCGACCGAGGGGATGTACTCGCGTGGGCATTGGCCTACGAACAGGCGCGGCCCCACTAGGTCAAGGATGTGCTCCAACTCAACCGTCGCCAGGCGAGCGGACACCACGTTCGGGGTCGCCCCCAGCTTCCAGATAGCGAAAATCGTTTCGTAGAAATCCAGCCCGTTCGGCAGAGCCACGGTGACATAGTCGTCCTGCCCCACCCCGCGGGCCTGCATGAAGCGCGCGCGCTGCGTCGAGCGCGCGTCCAGCTCCGCATAGGTCAGACGCAGGTCCCCCAGGATCACCGCCAGACGCGCGGGATCCCTCGCCGCGTGATACGCGAGAATCGAGCACAGCGGCACAGTGTTATCGGTCACGTTTTAAGCCTCCCATACGCCCGGCAGGCCCCTCGAACCCTTTCCGGCCTTTCGTTCATTAACTTAGTACTAAATGAATGAAAAGGCGATAATGAGCTTTGGATTTATTGCTGATCTGTCGCCCTTGCCCGCCAAAGCGCCAGACCAGCAGGATGAGCAGTCCCGCTTGGATGTCACCGCCGCGTTCTGGATGGCGTAGCTGGCCTGCTCATAAGAACCGGTCACCTTCATTATGGAGGTCGTGGGGAAGCAGCACCGGCATCGCTCCCCTCCCATATGAGTGAGTATCCGTAGCGCTTGATCACCTAACGCCAGGCGCTGTAAAAGGCGTGCTGGTCGTAGGCGGCGTCGCAGCTCGAAGTCTTCACGGTCTTGCGAAGAAGGCGTCTGGACCGCGCGAGCCACTCAGCAAGGCCGGGCGCACCAGCGGACATCGACATCTTTCAGAGCGATCGCAGCTGCGTCGATTCTGAATAGGTTTGGCGGCTACTTCTCGCTCGGTTTTCCAGTCAGCTTTTCCAACCAGCAAAGCCTCATAGCTTGGAGCTCAATCGACCATTGACTGCGGGCGCGTTCGACCGGGTCGAGATCGTCAAGCCCAGCCTTCAGGCGGGCCATCTCTTCACCGACCGTCTGTTTCAGTTCCAGCAACGCGTCTGTGCGGCGCGCTGGATCAAGCGTCGACCACAGGCCGGCGCGCAGCCGGAAGGGATCGACGCCTACGCTCGTCGCCCGGGCAGGATCGCAAATCCAGTCTTCCAGCGCTGCTAGGCCCTGTCCGGTCAATGAAAGATGGCTTCCCTTTTTTCCTGTCGTGATGGGGCTGCTCTCGATGAAACCTATTTCAACGAGGCGACGGATCGCCGGATAGACCGCGCCTGCGCTCCCGCTCCATTCGATTGAGGGCGATGTTTGAAACGCCCGCCGAACTTTGAAGGCCGTATGGTTCAGGCGGTGATGAATTTCAGAAAGGACCGCGCCTTCGAGCTCCGTGAAACCTGATGAGTGTTGGATCTGGAACGGAGCCGATTGACTCTGCTTACGCCGGAGGCCGCGCCCGCTGAAGGGGAAGGCTTCCCCTATCTGGGCGAAGGGGGCGCAGCTCTTCCATCGCTCAACATCGAATTGGAAGGGCGAACCATTCCTGGACACGGGAAATACAAGTGACTTCCTCCTGCCGCTCAGTCTGGCCAAGGGTCTTCCGCTGGAAGCAGAACCGATCATCATTGGACACGCTACCTCCGCAGCCGGCGTTCAGGACGTTTATGAGGCACGGCTGACCGAGGACATCACGGTCGCCGGACTGGTGATCCGCCGCCCCAAGGTCCGCCTTATCGAAGGCGGGCGGCCCAATATCGGAATGCCGGTGCTTCGTCAGATCAAGCTAATGTTCGATCCCGTCCAGCGGCGCACTTGGGTCATTGGCTCGCCAGAAGACAGGCAGAGCTAGATCGGAAACGGGATGTAATTCGAGCCAATCGCAAGCTGCTCATCGGAGTCGCGCCGGGCGATGGCAATACGCGTGCTTTGTTGGAAAAGTCGTCCTCGGGCATTTGGCCGGGCATTTGGCATGGGGGCGGCGCGGGTGGGTTCTGGCCGTTGAGACGGGAGGCGCTCGCACCTGCGCTCGTCGTTGGGGGGCTCAGTCGTTTCCGCTCAGCCTGCGCTCATCAAACAGGCAGACGGCGTCGTAGCGGGGACGCGCCGCTTCGCACAGGGCGGCGACAGAGCGGGCGTCCGGCTTCACCCCGTGGTCGATCCAGCCCATCAGGGCCTCGAAAACCGCGACATACTCCGGCGGGCTGAGCGCGCTGTGCTCGGCTTCATCGGTGAAGGTCTGGACCAGCAGGTCGGCACGGCCCGCCGCCGCCACGCGGTCGCGATAGACGTCCTGATGCCAGACGAAGGCTGTGGGATCGTCCTTGCCGTGGAGGGTGACGGTCGGCGCGACGATCATGCCCGACAGGTCCGCGTCATAAGCCAGACGCGCCACCGCCATCGGATCGGCGACGAACCGCTCGACCCCCGCGTTCAGCGCCGCATCATCGTGCGAGCCCTGATAGACGGTCCGGCTGTTGTCGAACGGATTGAGCCCGTCCAGGCGCTTTTGCACCAGGTCCTGAAACAGGAAGGTGCCCCAGGCCAGATGCGAAACCAGTTGTCCCTCGCCGATCCCCACGACGTTGAGAATGTCGGTCAGACGCTGCTTCTGCTCAGGCGAGCGCTCCGCCTCGGGCAGGCCGACGCCGGTGCAGGTCTTGACCCGCTCGGCCAGCTGGGCGCGGGTCAGGCGAGCGCCCTCGGGCAGACCCTGCCAGACCGGATACTGCGCCTCGTCCGGGCCGGGGTGGTTCTGGCAGTAATACTGATAGACCGCACGCAGATCGGCGCGGAACCTGTAGGCCTCGGTCCCGCCCGCCAGCACCCCGCTGGTCAGGATCACGCCGTCCCAGACCACCTGCCCCTCGGCGTCGCGCGCATAGAGTTCGGCCGCCTTGGCTGCGACATTGCCGCCCCAAGACTGGCCGTGAAGAATGGTGCGGCGGGGCCGACCGAAGGCGTCCCAGAAAATCTGGCGCAGGTCGTCGGTGTCCTCGGCCGCCATGCGCACGCCGTAGCCGCCCCGGCGATAGGTCGACCCCGCCCAGGCGAAGCCCTCCTTCACCGTCATGGAGAAGCGCTCCAGATCCTCCAGCGGATCATCGGCCTTGGGGGCGGCCGTCCGGGGCCCGCCGTGGGCGTGGACGATCAGCGAACCGTTCCAGTTCTCCGGCACGGCGATCCAGTAGTAACCGCCCTTGGCCGCCCGCCCCGACCAGCAGTGCGCCTGCTGAGGAAGAAAATCGGGACAGACGGCCGGGACGGGCGCCGGCGACGGGGTCGCCGGCGCATCCTGGGCGGCGGCGAAGGGCGCGCCGGTCAGCGTGACGGCGGAAGCCGTCGCCAGCATCGAAAACAGACGCATCCCTCTCGCCTCCTCAGATCAGAACGACTTGGTCGCCGTGACGTACCAGTAACGGCCCCACGGGCTGTGAACCGTGCCGCGATAGCCGTTGTCGGCCAGCGACGGGCCTTCATCGGTCAGGTCGCGCACGCCCAGGCGGACGCGGGTTTCGGCCGGGAATTCATAGTCCACATAGGCGTTGACCGTCTGGCGGGCGTCAACGACCCACGGATCGCCCGAGGCGCCCAGCAGGCCGGGCTGCTGGAAGTCGCTGATGTACTGGGTCGTCATTCCCGCGCGCCAGGGGCCCTTGCGCCAGGTCAGGCTGGCGTTGAGGCGCCATTCGGGACGCCCGTTCTGTCCCACCAGTTGCGAGGAGTCCGGCAGGGTCGTCCCGGCATTGATCGTTCCGGCTTCGCGGGCGGCGTACAACTCATTGACGATGTCGCCCGGATCGCGCGTGAATTCATCCAATTTGCTGGCGTTCACATTGACGATGAAGGTGCCGTACTTGGTGCGACGCAGCGACCAGTTCATGGCCAGGTCCAGGCCGCTGACGGTCTGCGGCTGAAGGTTGATGAAGCGGTCGTTGATCGAGACCACCTCGCCCACCGGGGTCAGGCCCGTGCCCTGGAACAGCAGGATGTCCTCGGGCGTCGGCGGGCGACGATTGACCAGCGGATTGGAGCCGCCCTCGACGCGGTTCAGATAGTCGAGCGCCAGCGCCGTCTGGGCGCCCAGCAGGCCGACGATCTTCTCCTGCTCGATCCGCCACTTGTCGATGGTGAAGGTGAAGGCGCCGAAACGCTCGGGGATGAAGGACGGCTGCAGCACCAGGCCGTAGGAGGTGTTGGTGCTCTCTTCCGGCTCCAGATCCGGGTTGCCGGCGACCAGCAGAGACGCGCCCGAGGTGTTCTGCGCGCACTGGGAGAAGTTGCTGATACGGCCGGCGCGCAGGTCAGCCTCGCAGCGGACATAGTCCGTGCCGCTGGCCAGGCGGGCGTATTCCGTGGCGTGGGTCTGCTCCAGGTTCGGCGCGCGGAAGCCTTGCGAATAGGAGCCGCGAACCCGCACGCCCGGAACCACGTCCCAGGCCGCGGCGATCTTCGGCTTGGCCACCGAGCCGAAGTCCGAATAGTGCTCGTAACGGCCCGCCAGTTGCACATCCAGCTGGTAGACCAGAGGAATGTTCATATCGGGCGAGACCACGGGCACGGCGAACTCGACATAGGTCGAGAAGACCTCACGGCTGCCCGAGGTGTCGGGGTTGGGGCTAACGGCCGAGACGTTGGACAGATTGGTCTCGCCGCTGACCATGTCGGTGAAGGTGTAGGTGCCGTCCAGGTTGGCGTCGCGGTCGTCCTTCTGAGTCTCGCGGCGCGCTTCGACGCCGAAGGCCATGCCGACCGGCCCGCCAGGCAACTGGAACAGATCGCCGCGCGACAGCTTGAAGTCCGCCATGGTCAGGGTCGTGCGCGACACCCGGCGCAGGTCGAAGACGATGGCGTCGATCGCCGCCTGAGAGCTCGGCGAGCAGTCGCCGTAGCTGGTGGTGGCGACGCAACCGCCGCTGAAGGGGTTGTAGGCGTCGGGCGTCGACAGGGCCAACTGCTTCTGCAGGGCCGTCATATTGACGTTGGGCGAGACATCCTTAGCCTCGGCCTCGGAGTAGACAACGGCCGTCTCCCAGTTGAAGCCGCGCCATTCGCCGCGCAGCCCGCCCAGCAGGCGGGCCTGATAGTTGTCGACCTTCACCACCTGGAAGCCGGTGTCGACGAAGCGGTAGTTGGTCATCAGAACCGGCAGGCCCTCAGCCGGAACCCCGGTCAGACCCGGCAGGCGGTTCGGATTGAGCGTGCCGTCGGCGAAGGTCATGGGGCCGAACGGGTTGTAGTAGTTGCTGGCCGGAATCCAGATCTGGTTCAGGTTGACCACCGGCGGCTGCACGGCGCGGCTGTGAGCGCTGTAATAGCCGACCTCGCCGAAGGCCTCGACGCTGTCGGTCAGGTCGTAACGTCCCGTCAGGAACAGGTTCAGCCGCTCGACCGACGGACGGACCGTCGTCTCATGGCGGGTGTCGTACCGCATGTCGCGGTTGGTCGTGTTGAAGTTGTGGTTGCCGCTGGACAGGCAGATGTCGCCGCCCATGTCCACACCGCAGCCGAAGCTGGACGGCTGGAAACGGAAGGCTCCGGCGGTGTTGGTCACCGCCACGCCGTTCGAGCGGATCACCGGGCGCGAGCCGACCGACAGACGCGCCCACGGCGTGTGCGACGAGCGGCCGTCCAGCGACTGGACGTCGGAGAAATCGGGATGATCGGCGAACAGCGGACGCAGGTCGTCCGAGCGGGTGAAGTCCTGATCCGAGGCCCAAAGGGCGGTGCGCTGGGCGTAGTTGGCGAACAGGGAGACGTTGCCGCGATCGAAGTTCTTGCCCGTGAACAGGTTGAACTCGGTGTCGCGCATCTGCGTGCCCTCGGCGCCGCCGTAGCGGGCGCTGACCGTCAGGCCGTCGATGTTGTCGCGCAGGACGGTATTGACCACGCCCGCCACCGCGTCCGCGCCATAGATGGCGGCGGCGCCGTCCAGCAGGACTTCCAGCCGTTCCAGCCCCGACACGGGGATGGCGTTGGAGTTGTAGCTCAGCACCGGTACCGTGCCGGTGTCCGAGGTGCCCTGACTTGTCGGGTGCTGGACCAGACGACGACCGTTCAGCAGCACCAGGGTGTTGCCCACGCCTAGCGAGCGCAGGTTGACTGAGTTCACATCGCCGCGCGCCGAGTTCGAGGTCTGGGGATTGTTGGCGGAATCGAACAGGACGTCGCCCATCTGGGGGATGGTGCGCATCAGTTCGTCGCCGGTCGTGGCGCCGGTAGCCTCGATCTGCTCGCGATCAGCCACCACCACCGGCAGGGCCGCCGTGGTGCGCGCGCCGCGGATGTTGGTGCCGACGACGACGATGTCCTCCACCTGAGTGGCTTCGGCCGGGGCTTCCTGCGCGATGGCCGGGCCCGCGAACAGCACGGTCGATGCGGTCGTCGCCATCAGGGCGATCTTGAAGGGGTTTCTCATGTCTCTCTCCCAGTCGCCGTGTGCGGCGATCATTTCGTTGAGGTCGTTGTTTCGGGCGGAAGGCTCAGTCGTCGGCGAGGACCATGTCGTCGCCCGGTCCAGCTGCCGGATCCGGGGCGGCGGCCAGAGGTTGAGGCCCGCCGTCCAGCGCGGCCTTCAGCGCATCACGGTCCAGTTCGCCTTCCCAGCGGGCGACCACGATGGTGGCCACGGCGTTGCCGATGAAGTTGGTCAGGGCGCGGCATTCGCTCATGAAGCGGTCGATGCCCAGGATCAGGGCCATCCCCGCCACCGGCACCGAGGGCACCACCGACAGGGTGGCCGCCAGCGTGATGAAGCCCGCGCCGGTGATCCCGGCCGCGCCCTTGGACGACAGCATGGCCACCAGCAGCAGCAGGATCTGATCCTGCAGGCTCAAGTCGATGTTCAGCGCCTGGGCGATGAACAGGGCCGCCATCGTCATATAGATGTTGGTGCCGTCCAGATTGAACGAATAGCCGGTCGGCACGACCAGGCCGACCACCGACTTGGCGGCGCCCGCCCGCTCCATCTTGGAGATCAGGCTGGGCAGGGCGGCCTCGGAACTGGAGGTGCCCAGCACCAGCAACAGCTCTTCTTTCAGATAGCGGATCAGCTTCAGGATGTTGAAGCCGTTGGCGATGGCGACCAGACCCAGCACCCCGACCACAAAGATGGCGGACGTCAGGTAAAAGGTGGCGATCAGGGCGAACAGGTTCGCGACCGAGGCGATGCCGTAGGCGCCGATGGTGAAGGCGAAGGCCCCGAAGGCGCCGATCGGCGCGGCCTTCATCAGAATGGCGACCAGTTTGAAGAAGGCCGCGCTGACCGACTCCAGGAAGGTCATCACCGGCTTGCCCAGATCGCCGATCATGGCCAGGGCGATGCCGAACAGGATGGAGACGAACAGGACCTGCAGGATGTTGCCGGTCGAGAAGGCGCTGACCACTGTGTCGGGAATAATGCCCGTCAGGAAGCCGACGATGGTGCTTTCATGCGCCGCCTGAGCGTATTGGGCCACCGCCCCCTTGTCGAGGGTGGCAGGGTCGATGTTCAGGCCGTGGCCCGGACGCACGACGTTGGCGACGATCAGGCCGACGATGAGCGCCAAGGTCGAGAAGACCAGGAAATAGCCGAACGCCTTGGCCGCGACCCGGCCGACCCGGCCGATGTCGCGCATGCCGGCGATGCCCGTGACGATGGTCAGGAAGATCACCGGGGCGATCACCATCTTGACCAGCTTGATGAAGGCGTCGCCCAGCGGCTTCAGGCTTTCGCCGAAGGTCGGCCAGAAATGGCCGATGGCGCCGCCCAGCACGATGGCGACCAGCACCTGGAAATAGAGATGCTGATAGAAGGGGCGGCGAACGACCGCCGCCGTCTGTGACGCGATGGGGGACAAAGAAGGTCGCTCCTGATGGCGAGCATACGGCTCGCGGATTTCCTCTCGGCGCGATCTTCGCCACGCTTCGACCTCAGTGTGGCCATGACGAAGGCAAGAGAAAACGCCCACCCCCCAATCCCGATAACGACTTGTTTTTTAATAGTTTTTATAAAATCTGGAATCGAATTTGATACACTTTGTGTGATTTACCGCCCCAATCTATGGCGCTTGAGTGCGAAATCCCGCACATTTGCGACATGAGCCGTGTCATATCCCCTTCCGCCCACGAGCGCCCCGACCGGCGACAGATCGGGCTGTGGAGCGCACTGACGCTCGGCTGGCTGATCGCAGCGACGGCGAGCGCCTATGGGCTGGGCGAAACCGCACGCAGAGAGGCTTCAGCCGAACTGGCGCGACAGTCGGAATCGGCAGCCGCCCTGCACGCCGCCGTCCTGCGCAGCGAGTTGGAGAAATACCGCGCCCTGGCCCCCGCTATGGCGACCGACGCCGATGTCGCCCGGCTGTTGACGACGCCGCGTTCAGACCCAAGGCCGCTGAATGAGAGACTGGAGGCGCTATCCGATCAGATTCGCGCGTCGGCCATCTACGTCATCGGCGCGGATGGCGTGACCCGCGCCGCCAGCAACTGGAACCATCCGGTCAGCTTCGTCGGCGCCGACTACAGTTTTCGGCCCTATTTCATCAAGGCGATGCGCGACGGCTCGGCCGAGTTCTTCGCCCTAGGCACGGTCAGCGGCAAGCCCGGCCTGTTCCTGGCGCGGCGCGTCGTCAATGCGGGCCGCCCCATCGGGGTCGTGGTGGTTAAGGTCGAGTTCGACGCCCTGGAGGCCGAATGGCGCGCCTCCGGCGAGCCCGCCTATGTGGTCGATCCGGGCGGGGTGGTGCTGATCACCAGCATCCCGAGCTGGCGGTTTCGGACCCTGCGGCCAATGGACGCCGAAAGCCGCCGCCTGACCCTGGCGGATCAGACCCTGGCCGACGGCGCCTTGACGCCCCTGCCCTTCAGCACGCCGCAGGACGGAGCGACCCGGCTGGTCGAGGCTCCGCTGGACGGCGCCGAACGCCAGTGGATGCACGCCCGCATCGACACCATGACGCCGGGCTGGACATTGCACCTGCTGACGCCCGACCGAGGCGTCATAGAGACGAACGTCGCCAACGCCCGGACTCTGGCGGCCCTGATCGCGACACTTCTGTTCGGCGTCGCAGCCGTGCTGCTGCGCCGTCGTCAGCAGGCCGCAGCGCGGCAACGCGCCGCCGAGGCGGCCCGGCTGGAACTGGAGCGCCGTATCGAAGAGCGCACCCACGACCTGCGCCACGCCAACATCGCGCTGAACCGCCAAATCGAAGAACGGATGCGCGCCGAAGCCAGCCGCGAGGCGCTGCGCGACGAACTGGTTCAGGCGGGCAAGCTGGCGGCCTTGGGGCAGATCGCCGCCGGGGTGGCTCATGAGATCAACCAGCCCGTCGCCGCCATCCGGACCCAGGCCGAGACCGCATCGGCCTATCTGCAGCGCGAGCAGGGCGCCAAGGCTGCGCGGGCTCTCGGCCGCATCGGCGATCTGACCGCCCGCATCGGCGCCATCACTCAGGAGTTGCGGGCCTTCTCACGCAAGGCCGAGCCGCAACTGGGCACGGTGTCTCTCAACGAGGCCATCGACGGAGCCCTGCTGCTGCTGGGCGGGCGGCTACGGCAGGGCGGCGTTCGCCTGACGCGCCCGCGCGGCAGGGATGTGTTGGTCGTCGCCGACCGTTTCCGCCTGGAGCAGGTCATCGTCAATCTGATGCAGAACGCCGCCGAGGCGCTGGACGGCCGCCTCGACGGCCAGATCACCCTGACGACGGAGCGGGTCGCAGACCGCATCGAACTGCGCGTCGCCGACAACGGCCCCGGCGTGGCCGACGACATCCGCGACCAGCTTTTCACCCCCTTCATCACCAGCAAGGCCAACGGCCTGGGGCTGGGCCTGGTCATCTGCCGAGACATCGTGGCCGGCTTCGGGGGCGAGTTAGACCTGCGTCCGGCCGCCTTCGGCGCCGTCTTCGTCATTAGCCTGAAAGCCGCGTGATGGAGGCGCGCATCATGGAGTTCCCGCGTCTTGAGACTGTCGCCCTGATCGAGGACGACGACGATTTCCGCACCGCCCTGGCCGAACGGATGGAGGTCGAAGGTTTGAGCGTGCGCGCCTACCGTTCGGCCGAGGCGGCGCTGGCGGAGATCGACGCCGACTTCCCCGGCGTTGTGGTGACCGACCTGCGGATGCCGGGGCTGGACGGCCGACAGGCGCTCAACCGGCTTCAGACCCTTGACCCCGCCCTGCCCGTCATCCTGATCACCGGTCACGGCGACGTGGCCGAGGCTGTCGCCGCCATGCACGGCGGCGCTTATGATTTTGTGGCCAAGCCCTTCGCCTTTGAACGCCTATCTGAAAGCCTCACGCGCGCGTTTGAAAAGCGCGCGCTGGTGCTGGACAACCGACGCCTTGTCGCCTTGTCGTCCGAGGCAGGGCTGGAACTGCCGTTGCTGGGCGACAGCCCGGCGATCCGCTCGCTGCGCGCCACCATCGCCCAGATCGCCGACGCCCGCATGGACGTGCTGATCGAGGGCGAGACCGGCGTGGGCAAGGAGGCCGTGGCCCGCGCCCTGCACAACGGCGGCCGGCGCCGACTGCACCCCTTCGTGGCCGTCAACTGCGGCGCCTTGCCCGACGGACTGATCGAGAGCGAGCTGTTCGGTCATGAGCTTGGCGCCTTCGCCGGCGCCTTGCGACGCAGGGTCGGCCATGTCGAACGCGCCCACGGCGGGTCCCTGTTTCTGGACGCGGTCGAAAGCATGCCGACCGCCGCCCAGATCAAGATGCTGCGGGTTCTGGAAGAACGCGAAATCCACCCGATCGGCGCATCGGAACCCCGCACGGTCGACATTCGCGTGCTGGCCTCTGCGACCGGAGACCTTGATCAGGCCCTCGCCAGCGGCCGACTTCGCGAAGAACTATATTACCGGCTGAATGTCGTGCGCCTGCGCGTGCCGCCTCTACGCGAGCGCCGCGACGACATCCCCCTGCTGTTCGCCAGCCTGGTCGCGCGCGCCCCGCTAGCCCCCGGCGCCGAACCGCCCATCATCACGGACGCGGTCCGTTCCCGCCTGCTGGAGCACCCCTGGCCGGGCAACGTCCGCGAACTGTCGCACTTCGCCCAACGCTTCGCCCTTGGCCTTGAAGGCCGCCAAGACCGAACCGACGACGCCGCGCGCGGCCTTGTCGATCGCGTCGCTGATTTCGAGAAACGCATATTGCAGGATACGCTCGAAGCCCTGGGCGGCAACGTGAGCGAAGCGCTGCTACAACTTAAAATTCCCCGCAAAACCCTCTACGACAAGCTGAAACGCCACAACCTGAAGCCAGCCGATTTCCGCAAGGGCTGAGCAGATCGCATGACGGGATAGCCGCTTCTGGCCGCCCAAAAGCAGGCCAGCCAAGACGCACAGAAAATGCGCGATTTTCTACGCCGTTCTGAACCGGCGCTATGGTCAAACGCCGTACTCAAACGGGCCTCGTTCCCAACCAGTCCGTTACTCACGACTTGCTGGGAAAAGCACAAGTGTCCTGTGCTTGGCCGGCGCCGAATGGCAAGCCTGTATCGTTGGCATCTCGGCCAAGCCCGCGCAGGCCGATCAGAACTACCTCCTTCGCGGGGCCTCTACGATCTGGGTCGCCGCCTGGGCCCGGTCAGGCCGCCGACAATTCCGGCCGCGACAGCGCAGGCCGCGCAAGCGAGCATGACGACGCGGAATGAGGCATGGAAGGCGTCGACGGCGCCGGAATGCAGGGCGCCGCCCGCCATCACCTCTCCGAACAACGTTCGGGCGTCGGCGCCGCCCACCTGACCGACGAACACCGATGACATAAGCGCGCCCATCAAGGCGACGGCCAGCAGGCCGGCTATGCGCGCCACGGCGTTGTTAACGCCGGAGGCCACCCCGACGTGCGAAGGCCTGACCGCCCCCATCACCGCTGCGGTCAGCGGCCCGACCGCGAGCGTCATGCCGACCGCCAGCACGGTCATTCCCGCCAGAGGGCCATCCACATAGCCTGCGCCCGGCCCAGGCAAGGCGAGCAGGCTCAGACCCATCCCCGCGAGAACGGGCCCGACAGCCAGCGACAGCCGCGCCCCGAACCGGTCGGCGAGACGCCCGGCCAGGCCGGAGAAGAGCCCCATGATCACGGCAAAGGGCAGCATGGCCGCCCCCGCCATGGTGGCGCTGAAACCTTGTACGCGGATCAGGTCGAAGGGCAGGAAGAACATGGCCCCGCCCAGCGCGAAATAGAGCAGCAGGGTCAGCAGGTTCATGCCGCTGAAGACCGACGACCGAAACAGGGCGAGCGGCGTCATGGGGTGTCGTTCACGGGCTTCGACCAGCAGGAAAGCGGCCAGGGCCGCAGCCCCGCAGACAAGGCCGATGATGATGGTGGGATCGCCCCAACCCCGATCCGGCGCTGAAATCAGACTCCAGGTCAGGGCGGCGAGGCCGGTCATGGCCAGAAGGGCTCCGCGCCAGTCGAGCCCGCGCGCGTCGCTATCCCGGCTCTCGGGCACGGCTCGCCAGGCGACAGCTATCGTCAGGGCCGCAAGCGGAACATTGATCCAGAAGATAAAGCGCCAGTCCGCGTGGTCCGACAGCCAGCCGCCGAGCAGCGGCCCCACCATCCCGAAAAGAGCTCCGGCGCCCGCCCAGGCGCCGAAAGCTTTGCCGCGCTCCTCCGTGGAAAAGGCCGACCCGATCAGGGCCAATGCTCCGGGCGTCAGCAAAGCCGCTCCAATGCCCTGAAGGGCCCGGCCGCCGATCAGCATCTCCACGTTCGGGGCCAAGCCGCAAGCTATGGAGGCGACAGCGAAAATGCTGACGCCGATCAGAAAAATCCGACGCCGTCCGAACCGATCGCCCGCCGCGCCGCCGATGAGCACCAGCGCGCCGAGCATCAGCAGATAGGCGTTAGTGATCCACTGAGCAGCGGCCGGGCCGGCTCCGAGATCGCGCTGGATGGCGGGCAAAGCCACGCCTAGCGCCGAGCCGTCGATGAAGGTCAGGCTGGACCCCAAAACCGTGGCGACCAGAACCCAACGCTTGCGTGCGGCAGTGATAGATTGTGCAGGCGCGAGGGCGCCCTGAACCTGGCCGGCGTCGCAGGGGCCGCGAGTGGACATGACAGCGCTCCGCTAGGCGAACGAATGTCCGCTGACATCAACGCAGCGGATCAAGCTTTTCTAGCCGTTATTTTAGAAGTTCTACATTAGAGGCTGCGTCTCTACATGCCTTATTGCGCGCCCAATTGTGACATTTTGTGCGGCGCAACATTACCATGATCAGACCCTCTCTGACCGTCCTCGCTTTCCTGTCGGCTGCCGGCGCGTGCTACGACGCCCACGCCGAGGAGCCGACGCAAGACGCGGCCCAAGCGATTGCAAGCGCCCATGCCGTGGCCGATGTGATCGTCACCGGGTCCAACATCCGCCGCGCCAACACCGAAGGCTTCAACCCGGTCCAGGTGATCGGACGCGAGGAGTTGGAAAGCTCTGGCAAGTCGACGACGGCGGATCTGCTGCGCTCGATCTCGGCCAACACCGGCAACGGCTCGAACGAGACGCAGAACAGCGGCTGGTCGTCGGGCGCCGCGGGCATCGGCCTGCGCGGCCTGTCGCAGAAGAACACCCTGGTGCTGCTGAACGGGCGCCGCGTGGCCAACTACGGCTTCCCCGGCGGCGGCCTGTCGGACACCTTCGTCAATCTGAACGCCCTGCCGATGGTGGCGACCCAGCGGCTGGAGGTGCTGAAGGACGGCGCCTCGGCCGTCTACGGCTCGGACGCGGTGGCGGGCGTGACCAACATCATCACCCGCCAGAATTTCCAGGGCCTGGAGTTCGGCGCCAGCTACGGCGTCGCGGGCCAGGGCGGGCTTGAGACCTCGACCGCCAAACTGGTCGCGGGCCACGGCGATCTGGAGACGGACGGCTACAACATCCTGCTGTCGCTGGAAGCCTACACCCGCAACCGGCTGGATCAGGACCAGCGCGATCTGACGAAGTCGGGCATCTACACCGACCTGCCCGGCGGCCGCTGGAACGGCTGGTCGGCGAAGGGGGCGCGCTTCCTGGTCGACGGCAAGTCCGTGCCCTTCCTCAACGCCCAGGGCCAGTGCCCCGAGGGCATGGTGCTGACCGCCAGCGCGCCGATCGACGGCCTGGCCGGCGACACCTGCGCCATCAATCTGGCGCCGCACACGACGCTGATCCCCTCGACCGACCGCTATCAGGCCTATCTGTTCGGGACCAAGCGCCTGACGCCGCAGATCGAGGCCTTCGGCGAGGTGCTCTATTCCTATGTCGAGGGGGCGTCCCTGTTCGGCTCCAGCCCCTTCTTCACGCTGGAAGGCGGGCGGTTCGCGCTGAACGCCCAGACCGGGCTGGCCGAGCCGGTGTCGAACCTGCTGCCCGCCAACAATCCCTACAACCCCTACGGCGTCGCCACGCCGATCGAATACACCTTCTTCGATCTGGGCCGGACGCTGAAGACCAATGAGTCCAAGTCCTATCGCGCGCTGGGCGGCGTGCGCGGTCGCCATGACCGATTCGACTGGGAGGCCGCCGTCTTCGCCTCGGGCAGCGACGAGCGCGAGACGGTGTCGGGCGGCTTCGCCCATCGCTGGAACCTGGCCGACGCCCTGGCCAACGGCACGCTGAACCTGCACAATCCGGGCGCCACGTCGCAGGCCGTGCTGGACGGCATCCGTCTGTCGACCCTGCGTCCGGCGGAATCGCGCCTGTACGGGGCCGATTTCAAGGTCTCGGGCGAACTGTTCAACCTGCCTGCCGGTCAGATCGGCTACGCCGCCGGGGTCGAGTTCCGTCACGAGAGCCTGATTTCCCGCAATCCCTGGCAGATCGACGCCGGGCTGCAGATCCGCCCGGCCATCGCCGCCGTCGACGGCAAGCGCGACGTCTGGGCCGCCTATGCCGAGTTCAACATCCCCGTCCTGAGCAATCTGGACGTTCAGGTCGCCGCACGGGCCGACGAATACAGCGACTTCGGCAGCGCCTTCTCGCCCAAGGCGGGCGTGCGGTGGAAGCCGCTGGACTGGCTGGCGCTGCGGGCCTCGGCCTCACGCGGGTTCCGGGCGCCGTCGCTGTCGGAGAACTCGGCCTCGACCATGATCTCCTACGGCTCGGTCATCGACCCTTATGATCCCGACCTGCCCAACTCGCGTCAGAACCCGACCTTCTTCACTGTCGGCAACACCAATCTGGAGCCGGAAAAGACCCGGTCCTACAATCTGGGCGTCGTCTTCACCCCGACGCGCAACACGGCGCTGAGCATCGACTGGTATCAGATCAAGCTCGACAACCTGATCGGCATGGGGAACACAACAGCCATCGTCCAGGGCAATGATCCCGTCGACGTCATCCGCGACGAACGCGGCAAGCTTCAAGCCGTCTACAACCGCTACCGCAACCTGACCGCGCTGGAGACCTCGGGAATCGACGTCGATTTCAGCCAGCGCTGGCGCATTGAAGGATGGGGGACGTTCACCGCCTCCAGCGCCTATACCCACCTGCTGGAATACAAGCGGCCGAACGCGGCGGGCGGGCCGCTGCTGGACTACGCAGGGTCGAACCGGGGGGCGACCCTGCCGGCGCACAAGGCGACCACGCGACTGGCCTGGAACCGCGACGTCTTCGACGCCAACCTGACCTGGTACTACACCTCAGGTTATGATCAGGTGCCGGAAGTCGGGGGACAATCGCGCGTGGACGCCTATCACCAGTTCGATCTTTATGCAGCGTGGTCCGGGCTGGAGCGCGTGACGCTCTATGCCAAGATCGAGAACCTGCTGGACGAAGCGCCGCCGCACGACGCCTCCTTCCCCGGCGTGCGGGCGCCCTACGACTTCGGCCAGTACGATCTGCGCGGGCGCTACTTCCGCGTCGGCTTCGACGTCCGCTTCTGATCCCTTTTCGCATCGAGACCTGACACCATGAGCGTTCAACACGCCCGTTCATCCCTTCGTCGCATCCTGACCGGCGGCGCGGCGGCGGCCGTCCTGCTGGGCGGCGTCGCCCTGACGGCGCCCGCCCCAGCCCTGGCCCAGAGCGGCTATTTCTTCCCTCAGGCGGCGGCGGGGGATTTCGACCCCGCCATCCCGACGCCGCAAGCCTTCCTCGGCTATCCGATCGGAACCCACTACACCCGCCACGACCGCATCGTGGACTATCTGCGCGAACTGGCCCGCCTGTCGGACCGGGTCACGGTCGAGGAGATCGGCCGCAGCTATGAAGAACGGCCCCTGCTGTCCGTGGTCATCACCTCGGGCGCCAATCAGGGCCGGATCGACCAGATCCAGCGCGCCCATATTGCGGCGGGCGATCCCGGCGGCCCGGCGGCGGGGGCTGACGCCCCGGTCGTCGTCGGCCTGTTCTACAGCGTCCACGGCAATGAGACCTCCAGCGGCGAGGCGGCCCTGCTGACTGCCTACTACCTCGCCGCCGGGCGCTCGCCCGAGGTGCTGGACTGGCTGGACAAGGCCGTGGTCGTCATCGACCCGGCCCAGAACCCCGACGGCCGAGACCGCGCCGCCAACTGGCACAACGCCTGGAAGAACCAGCCCGCCGTCTCGGACCCGCAGGACAAGGAGCACGTCGAGGCCTGGCCCGCCGGTCGCACCAACCACTATTTCACCGATCTGAACCGCGACTGGCTGGCGGTGACGCAGAAGGAGACGCGCGCCAAGCTGGAAGCCTTCCATCGCTGGCGTCCCAACATCCAGATCGACTTCCACGAAATGGGCGCGGGCAGCACCTATTATTTCGAGCCCTCGCCCGCCAGCATGGAAAGCCCGCTGCTGCCGCGCGCCAGCTATGAGTGGAACGTGACGCTGGCCAAGTATCACGCCCAGGCGCTGGATAGCCTCGGCTCGCTCTATTACACGCGCGAAGTCTTCGACAACTTCTCGCCGGTCTACGGCTCGACCTATCCCGACTTCCACGGCGGGGTCGGCGTGACGGTCGAACAGGCCAGCTCGCGCGGTCTGGTGCAGGACACGGCCAACGGCCCGCTGACCTTCCCCTTCACCATCCGCAACCAGACCAATGTCGGCCTGGCCACCATCCGCGGCGCGGTGGCTGAGCGCGCGGGGCTGCTGGCCTTCCAGCGCGACTTCTTCCGCTCCGCCGTCGAACAGGGGCGACGCCATTCCAGTCAGGCTTTCGTCTTCGGCGACGCGACCGATCCGGGTCTGACGCGCCAGACGCTGGACCTGCTGCTGGCCCACCACATCCAGGTTCACCCGCTGACCGAGCGTGTGACGCAGAACGGCCGCGCCTATGAGCCGGGCAGCGCCTATGTCGTGCCCTCGGCCCAGCCGCAGTTCCGCCTGGTGCACTCCATCTTCGACCGGACGCCGCCGACCAAGGGCAGCGTCTACGGCAGCACCTCCTATTCCGTCGCCCTGGCCTATGGGTTGAAGAGCGACGGCCTGCGCCGCGTCCCCGCCCACGGGTCCGCCGTGACCGAAGCGCCGGTCGCAACCGGCGGCGTCAGCGGGCCTCAGGACGCCTATGCCTATGTCATCGACTGGCGCGATCTGAACGCGCCGCGCGTTCTGACGGCCCTGCTGCGTCAGGACGTGCGCGTCCGGTCGGCGTTCGAGCCGCTGACCGCACGGACGGCGGCGGGCGACAGCGCCTTCGGACGCGGCTCCCTGGTCATCACCACGGCGGGCCAGCCGCTGGACGCCGCCGCCCTGCGCGCCGCCGTCGACGGGGCCGCGCGCGAGGCGGGCGTGGTCGCCTACGCCGTCTCGACCGGCCAGAGCGTCGCGGGCGTCGATCTGGGCAGCGACAATGTGAAGGTCGTGCGCGCCCCGCGCATCGCCCTGGTCATGGGCGAAGGCGTCAACGCCACCGAAATCGGCGCGACCTGGTTCGCCCTCAGCGAGCGGCTGAACTATCCGGCGACGCGGCTGGACCCGTCGCAACTGGGGCGCGTCGCACTGGGCGACTACGACAGCATCGTTCTGTCCGGCGGGCGCTACGACCATCTGGGCCAGCCGACGGTCGACGCCCTGAAGGCGTGGGTCCGCGCAGGCGGTTCGCTGGTCGTGTTCGGCAGCGCCGCGCGCTGGGCGGCGGACAACGGTCTGGCCCCCAAGGCGTCCTCCGAAGAGGAGAAGCGGAAGACCGAGATCGAACGTCGAGATTATGCCGATCGCGGCGCCGTTCAGGGCGAACAACGGACCGCAGGCAACGCCCTGTCGGCCGACGCCGATATCAGCCACCCGCTGGCCTTCGGCCTGTCGCGCCGCGATCTGTTCGTCAACAAGGAGACGGACGTGGTCCTGACGCCCGTAGCCGATCCCTTCGCCAACGTCGTACGGATCGACGAGCGGCCTGAGGTCAACGGCTATTTGCCCGAAGCTCTACGCGCGCGCTCGGCCGGTTCGGTCTGGGCGCAGGTGAACCCGGTGGGGGCAGGCAATGTCGTCCTGTTCGCCGACGACCCGGCCCACCGCAAATACTGGCTGGGGACCGAGCGGCTGCTGATAAACGCCCTGTTCCTGTCCAATCACCTAGCCCCCGGGGGCCGTCGCTAAGTTGCGTGAGCCAGCAGGGCTTTGGTTTCCATAGCCCCAGGACCTTGCTGGCTCACCAGCTCCCTTACCGTCAAAAATGCGCCAGCAGCGGTCAACGCCGCTCTGCCGGAAAGCGACTTTCCGGTCCTTTGACGACGGTCCGCTTTCGGACCTCACACGGCCCTGCTTGACTCCACCCAGGGATAAGAGCGCATATAGAACATATGCGGAACATTCATTCTCAGCCTGACGCTCTGGCGGCGCTGAAGATTCGCCTGGAGGCCCTGGATCGGGCCGGCGGTCGTCGCGCCGGCGCGGGCGTGCGTGCGGAAAGCGACGATGCCTTCGCGCCGCTGGCCACGGGGGTTCTGCATGATCTTTATGCCGCCGCTCCGGCCGACGCGGTGGCGGTCAGCGCCTTCGGGTTGGGCATGGCGCTGCGGGCGGCGGTGGGGCGGCCCATCGTCTGGGGCCTGCATGAGATGATGGCCCAGGAGGCGGGGCGGCCGCACGGGCCGGGTCTGCATGAGATGGGCCTGTCGCCGCGGGACCTGCTGCTGGTGCGGACGCGCGATGTGCAGACCCTGTTGGCGGTCGGAGAAGAGGCCCTGCGCAGTCCCGCCGTGGGCGCCGTGCTGTTGAGCGCCTGGGGCGAGGCCAAGGCCTTCACCCTGACGGCCAGCCGGCGACTGGCTCTGGCGGCCGAGACGGGCGGCGCGACCCTGTTCCTGGCGCGGGCGGGCGCCTTGCCCTGCCCCAGCGCGGCCGAGACCCGCTGGTCGGTGGGTTCTTACGCTTCAGAACCTCTGGAAGGCGGAGCGCCCGGACGACCGTCTTTTTCGGCGACCCTGCTGCGGCGGCGCGGCGGCGGGGCGACCGGAACCTGGATCATGGAGTGGGATCGTGAACAGCGAACCTTCCGCCCGCCCGCGCCGCTATCTGGCGGTCTGGTTCCCCTGGCTGCCCAGCGACCGGCTGCGGCGTCAGGAACAGCGGGACGACACGCCGCCTGAGGATGCGCCGCCCGTCGTCCTGGCCGAGAAGATCAAGGGCGCGCTGCGGCTGGCCGCTGTCGATCCGGCGGCGGCGCAAGCGGGACTGGCCCCTGGCCTGGCTCTGGCCGATGCGCGGGCGCGGACCCCGGCCTTGCGCGTCCTCGCCCATCGACCGGACCTCGACGACGCCCTGCTGGCGCAAGTGCTGGAGGATTTCGGCCGCTTCACCCCCATGATCGCGCTGGACCCGCCGCACGGTCTGATCTTGGACGTGACCGGCTGCGCCCACCTGTTCGGCGGAGAGACCGACTTGATGCGGACAGTCCAGGTGCGGGCCGAACGCGCCGGACTCAAAATCCGGTGCGCCCTGGCTGGCACGCCCCAGGTCGCCCGCGCCCTGGCCCGCTTTGGGCCCGGCGGCCGGTTCGAGCCCGGCCAGGACCGCGCCGCCGCGCGCCGCCTGTCCGTCGCCGCCCTGGAGCTTTCGGACAAGGAGGACGAGGCCCTGCGCCGTCTGGGCCTGAAGCGGCTGGGCGATCTGGACGACCGGCCTCGCGCGCCCCTGGCCGCCCGCTTCGGCGCCGATTTTCCCGCCCGGCTGGCGCGGGTTCTGGGCGACGAAGACATGCGCATCACCCCGCATCGCCCGCCCCCGCCCGTGGTCGTCGACCGCGTCTTCTTCGAGCCGATCTCGGCGCCCGCGGACGTGGAGCGGGTTCTGTCCGACCTGCTGGTCGAGACCATGGACCGGCTGGATCAGACCGGCCTAGGCGGCCGCGCCTTCGAGGCCGGCTTCTATCGCGTGAACGGCGAGACGCGCCGCATCGTGGTCCGCACCGGCCGCCCGACCCGCGACGCCCCCGCGACCCTGCGGCTGTTCCGCGAGCGAATGGCGGCCCTGGCCGCCCCGCTGGACCCCGGCTTCGGCTTCGACCAGATGCGGATGTCCGTGCCCTGGACCCAGGCTTTGGCGCCGACCCAGCAGGGGCTGGAACGCGAGACGCCCGGCGAGGAGGCCTTCAGTCGCCTGATCGACCGGCTGACCGCGCGCCTGGGACCGGAGGCCGTGCTGCGCTTCGAGCCCTTCGCCTCGCACATTCCCGAACGCGCCGCGCGACTGGTCCCGGCCGCCGCCCGTCATGGCGACGAGACCTGGCCCGACCTCGATCCTGACGATCCGCCCTTGCGGCCGCTGCAGATGTTCGACCCGCCCCAACCGGTCGAAACCCTGGCTGAGGTCCCCGACGGCTATCCGCTGAAGTTCCGCTGGCGCCGCGTCCTGCACGAGGTGACCCGCGCCGAGGGGCCCGAACGGATCAGCGGCGAATGGTGGCGCGCTCCGGGCCAGCGCACCCGCGACTATTACCGGGTCGAAGACCGGGACGGCCGCCGCTTCTGGCTGTTTCGCCAGGGTCTCTATGGCGAGACGCTCGAGCCGCGCTGGTTCATCCACGGACTGTTCGCATGAGCAGGCTCGACCCTTGCGGCGCCTATGCCGAGTTGGCGACAGCCAGCAACTTCTCCTTCCTGCGCGGCGCCTCGCATCCCAAGGATCTGGTGTTGACGGCGATGCTGCGCGGCCATGCCGGGCTGGGGCTGGCCGATCGCAACACCGTGGCGGGCGTGGTGCGGGCCTGGAGCGCGCTGAAGGAGATTCGCGTCGAGGGCCTGGCCCCGCCGGACAGGGTGCGCGACGGCGGCAGTCCCGGCGAGATCGCCTTCATCGAGGACCCGCTGAACGATCCGGCTCTATCCGAAGAGGTGAAGCGTCGTGCGGCGGACTTCCGTCTTCTGACCGGGGCGCGTCTGGTCTTCAACGACGGGACGCCGGACGTCATCGCCTATCCGGAAACGCGGGCGGGTTGGGGTCGGCTGACGCGTCTGCTGACCCTGGGCAACCGCCGGGCCAGGAAGGGCGAATGCGAGATCGGCCTGCGCGACCTGCTGGCTGATCCTGAGGGCCTGCTGCTGATCCTCGTCCCACCGGACCGGCTGACAGGGCTGGAAGAGGTGCTGTCCCGCATGAGCGCAGCGGCGCCGGGCGCGGTCTGGCTGGGCGCCGTCCTGCACAGGCGCGGCGACGACCGGCGCCGGCTGGCCCGACTCAAGGCCATGGCGGAGCGGGTGGAGGTTCCCCTTCTGGCGCTCAACGACGTCCTCTACGCCGCCCCCGAAGACCGCGATCTTCAGGACGTCCTGACCTGCATCCGCGAGGGCGTGACTATCGAAACCGCCGGCCGCCGGCTGGAGGCCAACGCCGAACGCTGGCTGAAGCCCGTGGACGAAATTGCCCGTCTGTTCCGGGATGCGCCCGAAGCCATAGGCGAGACGACCGCCTTCCTGTCGCGCGCGACCTTCGACCTGTCCGAACTCAGCTATCAATACCCGGAAGAGCCCGTCCCGCCCGATTGGACGCCACAGGCCTGGCTGGAAGAACTGACAGGGCGTCACGCCGCCATGCGTTACCCCGACGGCGTTCCCGACAAGGTGCAGGCCCTGCTGGACAAGGAACTCGCCTTTATCGCCCGCAAGGACATCGCCCCCTATTTCCTGACCATCTTCGACATCGTCCGCGTGGCGCGCGACAAGCGCATCCTGTGTCAGGGGCGCGGCTCGGCCGCGAACTCGGCGGTCTGCTATGTCCTCGGCATCACCTCGGTGGACCCGATGGAGTCCGACCTGCTGTTCGAACGCTTCCTGTCCGAGGATCGGAACGAACCGCCCGACATCGACGTGGATTTCGAGCACGAGCGGCGCGAGGAGATCATCCAGCATATCTACGAACGCTATGGCCGCCATCGCGCCGGCATCGCCGCCACCGTCATCCACTTCCGGCCCCGCAGCGCCATCCGCGAGGTGGGCAAGGCCCTGGGTCTGACCGAAGACGTCACCGCTCGTCTGGCCTCCAGCCACTGGGGCAGTTGGGGGACGGAGATCGGCGATCGCCACGTCGTTCAGGCGGGACTGGATGCAGCCAACCCCATGATCGCGCGCGCGGTCGAGATGGCGTCCCGTCTGCTGAACTTCCCTCGCCACCTCAGCCAGCACGTCGGGGGCTTCGTCCTGACCCAGGACCGGCTGGACGAGATGGTCCCCATCGGCAACGCCGCCATGCCCGACCGCACCTTCATCGAATGGGACAAGGACGATATCGACGCCCTGGGCCTGATGAAGGTCGACGTCCTGGCCCTGGGAATGCTGACCTGCATCCGTAAGGCACTCGACCTGATGAAGGCCCATTCGGGCGTCGAGCACGACCTGGCCTCCGTCCCGCCGGAGGAGGCGGAGGTCTACGACATGCTGTGCCGGGGCCAGTCCATCGGCGTCTTCCAGGTCGAAAGCCGCGCCCAGATCAACATGCTGCCGCGGCTAAAGCCGCGAGAGTTTTATGATCTGGTGATCCAGGTCGCCATCGTGCGTCCCGGTCCGATCCAGGGCGACATGGTCCATCCCTACCTGCGTCGCCGCAACGGCGTGGAAGAGGTTCACTATCCTCCCCCCGGCCGCCTCTACGGTCCGCCTGACGAGCTGGAGCAGGTGTTGGACCGAACCCTGGGCGTGCCCCTGTTCCAGGAACAGGCCATGAAGGTCGCCATGGTCGCCGCCCGCTTCACGGACGCCGAGGCCAACGGCCTGCGCAAGGCCATGGGCACGTTCCGGGGCGACGGCACCTTGCACACCTATGAAGACCGCATGGTCGGGCGGATGATCGCGCGTGGCTACGACCCGGCCTTCGCCCAGCGCTGCTTCGAGCAGATCAAGGGCTTCGGTTCCTACGGCTTTCCCGAAAGCCACGCCGCCAGCTTTGCCCGGCTGGTCTATGTGTCGTCGTGGATCAAGCACCGCCACCCGGCGGCCTTCGCCTGCGCCCTGCTGAACAGCCAGCCCATGGGCTTCTATGCGCCCGCCCAGATCGTACGCGAGGCGCAGGAGGTCGGCGGGGTCGAGGTGCGCCCGATCGACGTCTCGCACAGCGACTGGGACAACAGTCTGGAGGGGCCGGAAGACGCCCCCGTCCTGCGTCTGGGCCTGCGCCAGATCGACGGCTTCAGGGAGGATTGGGCCAAGGCTTTGTCGGCGGCACGGACTGAGGCGCCCTTCGCCGATATCGAAACCCTGGCCCGGCGCGCCGAACTGCCCGCCGCCGCCATGCGCAAGCTGGCCGACGCCGACGCCTTCCGCTCCCTGGGCCAGGATCGTCGCGAAGCCCTGTGGGCGGTGCGCCGCCTGCCCGACGACGATCCCCTGCCCCTGTTCGCCGCCGCCGAGGCGCGAGAGCGCGGCGCCCGCGAACTGGGCGCGGAGCCCGACGCCCGCCTGCCCCTGATGCCGCTGGGCGAACATGTCGCCGCCGACTACCAGACCGCACGCCTGTCGCTTAAGGCCCACCCTATGGCCATCCTGCGCCCCGTCTTCGCTGCTGAGCGGATCCTGTCCTGCGCCGAAACCGAGGCGAAGCGCGGCGGCTCCCTGGTGCAGGTCGCGGGCGTAGTCCTGGTGCGTCAGCGGCCCGGCAAGGGCAACGCCGTCTTCGTTACCCTGGAGGACGAGACCGGCATCACCAACGTGGTCCTGTGGGCGCGTATGCTGGAGCAGTTCAGGCGCGAGGTCATGGGCGCCCGCCTGATGCAGGTCGAAGGCGTCGTCGAGAAAAGTCCCGAAGATGTCGTGCACGTCGTGGCCCGCCGCATCATCGACCGCAGCGCCGAACTGTCCCGCCTGTCAGAAGACCACGAGACCCACGTGCAGTTGGCCCGCGCCGACATCGTCGCCCACCCGCAACCGCCGCGCCATCCGCCGCACCGGCATCCGCGGGACGTGCGCATCCTGCCAGGATCGCGGGATTTCCACTGAGCGCCTGGCGGAGACGCCCAGCCCGCCGCTGCCCCAGCGAGTCCCGCAATCCATGCAACAAGGCGGCGACTGACGCGGGTGGAGTAAAAGAACGAGACATGCTCACTGAGGCGTATGGCCAGTTCCCTGACGAAGGTCGGTTCAGGCCGCCCGATGCAGGACGATCTGGACGACGTCCGTCCGTCCGGATCGAAACCCGGCCTCGCAATAGGCGAGATAGAAACGCCAAAGGCGGTGAAAACGACTATCGAACGTCTCGCTGTTCCTGCGGATCTCCGGCCAGGCGGCGTCGAACCGGCGCATCCACTCGGCCAGGGTGTCGGCGTAATCTAGGCCGAAACGTTCGATCGCCGTCTGGTTCAGGCCGGCTGCTTCAATCGGCGGGGCCATCCGGCCCTCGGATGGAAGAGAGCCGCCAGGAAAGACGTACTTTTGAATGAAGTCCGTGCGGGCGTCGTATTCATCAAACAGGCTGTCCTGGATGGTGATGACCTGCAGGCCCGCCCGTCCGTCGGGTTCAAGGACGTCGTGGATCTTCTGGAAATAGCCCGGCCAGTATTCGCGGCCCACGGCCTCGAACATCTCGATCGAGGCGACGCGGTCGAAGCGCCCCTGAACATCGCGATAATCGAGCAGGCGAATGTCCGCACGTTCGGCCAACCCCGCCTCGAACATGCGACGGCGGGCGTAGTCATGCTGTTCGCGCGAGATCGTCACGCCGGTGACGACGGCTTCGACCTCTCGCGCGGCGAACTCGGCGAAGCCGCCCCAGCCGCAGCCGATCTCCAGCACGCTATGGCCGGCCTTAAGATCCATCAGCCGCGCCAGGGCGGCGTATTTGGCGCGCTGGGCCTCCTGCAGCGGCTGGCCCGATCGCTCGAACCGCGCCGAGGAGTAGGTCATCGAAGGGTCCAGCCAGGCGGCGTAGAAGGCGTTTCCGAGGTCGTAATGGGCGTGGATGTTGCGCCGCGATCCGCGACGGCTATTGCGGTTCAGCCGATGCCCCAGCCAGTTGATCGCGTTCATCAGCGGGTTGCCGTCGAACAGGCGCCGGATGTGATCGTAGTTGTTGACCAGGGTCTCCAGCAGGACCGCAAGATCCGGCGTGTCCCACTCCCCCGCCATATAGCCCTCGGCGAAGCCGATATCGCCGCCCCTCAACACCCTGGCGGCGAAGCGCGGATCGCGGATGACCAGAACGGCCGCGTGCCCCGGCGACAGCCCGGCCAGTTGTCGGGTCGTCCCGTCCGGCAGCACCAGCGTCAGACGCCCCCAGGTCCAGTTTGAGGACAATAGGCGCAGCAGCAGATCGAGGACGGGCCATGCGCCTCGCTTCTCGCCGTGAGCGCCGCATAAGGTGGTGGTCATGGCGTCATAAGGCCTTTGCGCGCAAAAGTGTCATACCGGCTCCTCGTCCAACGGCCTCGCGGCGATCTGTTTCAGGGCGTCCAGCGCCCGCGCCCGCGCCGCCGCGTGATCCACGATCGGCCGCGGATAGGTGCGCCCCAGCCTGATCCCGGCCTCGGCCAGGGCGGCGGCGGGCGCGGTCCAGGGGGCGTGCAGCCAGCGATCCGGCAGCGTCCGCAGTTCCGGAACCCAGCGACGGACATACCGCCCGGCGGGATCGAACTTCTCGCCCTGTGCGACCGGATTGAAGATGCGGAAATAGGGCGCAGCATCGGCGCCGGAGCCCGCGACCCACTGCCAATTCTGCACATTACTTGCCAGGTCGGCGTCCACCAGAGTGTCCCAGAACCAGCGCTCGCCCTCGCGCCAGTCGATCAGCAGATGCTTCACCAGGAAGGAGGCGGCCACCATCCGTACGCGGTTGTGCATCCAGCCGGTCGCCCACAGTTCGCGCATCCCCGCATCGACCAGCGGATAGCCGGTGCGCCCTGTCTTCCAGGCCGCCAGCCCCTCGGCGTCGGCGCGCCAGGGCATGGCGTCGAACTCGGGCCTGAAGGCGCGCTCGGTCATGTAGGGGAACTGATGCAGCAGATGGGCCGAGAATTCGCGCCATCCGATCTCGGCGACGAACTTGTCCGCCTGGGCGGCGGCGACACGGCCGTGGCTGGCGGCGGCGCGGACCGCCTGCACCACGCGGCGCGGACTGATCTCGCCCCAGTGCAGGTGCGGCGACAGGCGCGAGGTGGCGCGGCGCCCCGGCACATCCCGACCGACGGCGTAGTCCGCGAGGCCGCCCTCGATGAAGGCGGACAGGGCTTCAGCTGCGCCCGCCTCGCCCGGCGTCCAGTCGAAGCCTAGCGACCAGTCGGGCGTCGAGGGATGCAGATCCCAGGCGTCGATGTCCTCGCCGGCCGGGCCTTGGGGCGTGACCAAGGCTTCGGGCGCGGGCGTCGCCGGCCCGTCGGGCGTGGCCTGAAGCAGGGCCTTCAGGAAGGGAGTGAACACCCGGTAGGGGTTTCCGGCGCCGGTCATCACCGCGCCCGGCCGGGCCAGCAGGCTGCCGTTGAAGCCGTGGCAGGCGACGCCCTCGGCCGTCATGGCGTGAGCGATGTCGGCGTCGCGAATGAAGGCCTGAGTCTCAAACCGGCGGTTCATGAAGACCTGATCGGCGCCCGTCTGGTCGATCAGGCGGCGCAGTTCGGCCTCGCTGTCGCCGCGCCTCAGGACAAGCCGTCCTCCGCGCTGGCGCAGCGCGATGTCCAGTGCTCGCAACGACTTGTCCAGCCACCACAGGGAGGCGGCGCCGGGACGACGCCCCTCCCCGCTCTCGTCCAGAAGATAGACCGGCAGGATCGGCCGCCCGGTGGCGACGGCGGCGGCCAGGGCCGGATTGTCCGCCAGCCGCAGGTCACGCCGAAACCACAGGATGACGGGGCGCGGGGCGTCAGCGGCCAAGACGGCTCTCCCGCGCGCTACGCTGGATTGTGACCGGATCCCAGGCGCGCGGCGGCTGTCGGGTCAGGGGAACACGCTTGATCCAGAGCTTCAGCGCCTCCCAGTGGATGGCCGCCATGACCTTGAGCGTCACGAACGGCAAGGCGATGGCCGCGGACAATATGCTCGCGTCGCTCAGGTCGCGGCGCTCGCCCGTCATGGCGGCTGTGATCAGCAGGCCCTCGGCGTCCAGCCCGTCGATGGTCATGTCCAGGCGATCGCCCGGCGCGTGGCCGCGAAACTCATAGTCCATCTCCATCCCCATGAAGGGCGAGACATAGAGGGCCTTGGCCGCGCCCTGCCGGATCAGTCCCGCCGCCTGATCCTCGGCCGGGACGGGAATGACATAGGCGTGGCGCACGCCGAAGGTGCTGGTCACCTCATAGACCACCGCCGCCAGTCGGCCGTCGGCTCGATGGCAATAATAGAGGCTGATGGGGTTGAAGACATAGCCCAGCACGCGCGGCATGGTCAGCAGCCGGATCGCCCCGCCCTCAAGGTCGACCCCTGCCCGGTCTAGCAAAGCCTCGATCTGCGGCCGCAGGCCCGCGCCCGATCCGTCGCCGTGGTCCCGATCATGAAAGGACAGCAGATTGAAGCGATTGCGCGAGAACAGGCGCAGCCGCCGATCCAGGCCGTCGATCTCGGCTAGGTCCAGCAGCAGCCAGAAGACGCGGTAGTTCAGGCGGTGATCGCGCGGCCGCAACCGCCTGTGCGTGACGCCTCCGCGATACAGGGCCGAGGCCTGGGTCACGCCGCCGCCTCCAGCACGTTGGGCGCGGGCGGCAGATGGATGCGCCCGCTCTCGTTCAGGACCGTCCAGGGCCGCCGCACCCCGCCCAGTTGCTCGGCCATGGCGAGGCCGGACTGCAGGCCGTCCTCATGAAAACCCGCGCCGAAATAGGCGCCGCAGAACCAGACGCGGTCCTGTCCCTGCAGGCTCCACAACTGCTTCTGGGCCTGAATGGCGGCGGGGTTGAAGATGGGGTGCTCGTACAGTTCGCTGCGCAACAGGGTGTCTGGACGCGGCGGACGCGGCGGGTTCAGGGTGACGAACAGATTCTCGCCTCCAAGCCCCTGGAGCCGGTTCATCCAGTAGGTGACGCACAGGCCGTCGTCGGCCCCGATGTAGTTCCAACTGGCCCAGGCGCGGCGGCGACGCGGCATCAGGCTCTGGTCCGTATGCAGCACGGTCAGGTTGCGGCTGTAGCGGAAAGCCCCCAGCACCTCTCGTTCGCGCAACGTCGGCTCGGCCAGCATGGCCAGCGCCTGGTCCGCATGAGCGCCGATGACCACATGGTCGAACCGTTCGACGCCGCCCTGACTATCGTGGACCACGACGCCCTCGCCGGCGCGGCGCACCGCCGTCACGCCGCGATCCAGACGAATGTCGGGGATCGTCCCCGCCAGTCGCTCGACATAGACGCGGCTGCCGCCCTCGACCGTGCGCCACAGCGGCCGCCCGACCAGCTTCAGCAGGCCGTGGTTGCCGCAGAACCGAATGAAGGCCTCGGCCGGATAGTCCAGCAAGGTGTGCGCGGGCGAAGACCAGATGGCCGCCGCCATCGGCAGAAGGTGATCATCGCGAAAAGCCTCGCTGAACCCCTGACGCTTCAGATAGTCGCCCAGCGTCAGCTCGGGGTCGGTCAACCCGGACAGATCCCCCGGCGCCTGTCGATAGAACCGCAGGATCTCGCTCAGCATGGACCAGAAGCGCGGCCGCAGCAGGTTGCGCCGTTGGGCGAACAGGCCCGGCGCAGCGTATTCGAACCGCCCCTGATTCAGGGACACGGCGAAGGACATGTCGGTCGCCCGCGTCGCGACCCCGAGATGCTCGAACAAGGCGATCAGATTGGGATAGGTGGCGTCGTTGAAGCAGATGAAGCCCGTATCGACCGGAACCTCGCCCTGCGACGTTCCGGCCGTCACCGTATTGGAATGGCCGCCTAACCGTTCAGCCTTTTCATACAGCGTGACCCTGTGCGTCCGGGACAGCAGCCAGGCGCAAGACAGGGCGGCCACGCCCGCCCCCACGACAGCAACCTTCAGGGGCGCTTTGGACGGGGCGGCGAAGGATGACGACATGGGAGCTCCGGCGAAACCTGCCATCGAATGCGATGCTGGTCCGGCTGATACGACCGGAGCGGCCGAACGGATGACGATTGATCCAGACTTTTGCGCGAAGCGTATTAGGCTCCATGCATGTCGAGGCTCCGTCTTTCGCACCCCCTGAACAGCGCGTCGGCGTAATGAGCGGCGAGGCTGAAGACGCGCTTGCGCATGATCGGCTGATCGAGGCGGTGGCCCTGCGCCGCGACCGCGAAGCCTTCGCCCGCCTGTTCGAACATTTCGCCCCGCGCCTGAAGGCCTGGCTGATGAAGTCGGGCGCGACGGCCGCCGCAGCCGAGGACTTCGCTCAGGACGCCATGCTGACCGTCTGGCGCAAGGCCGAACTGTTCGACTCCCGCAAGGCGCGGGCCGCGACCTGGATATTCACCATCGCCCGCAACCGCCGCCTGGACATGCTGCGACGCGACGCCCGCGCCCTGCCCACGCCCGAGATTGAACCGACTGCGGACGAGGCGATGCGGCCCGACGCCATCCTGGCCATGGCGGACGACGCCCGGCGCGTGCGCCAAGCCCTGTCCCGGCTGACGCCCGATCAGGTCGAAGTGCTGCGCCAGGCCTTCTTCATGGACAGCCCCCATTCCGAAATCGCCCGACGGCTCGACCTGCCGCTGGGCACGGTCAAATCCCGCATCCGCAACGCCATGATCAAGCTGCGCACGATCCTAGAACCGTCAGAGGAGGCGTCGCGATGACCGTCGCCGCCCGCAATCCTTCCGAAGAACGCCTGCTCGCCTACGCAGCCGGGACGCTGAGCCCGCCTGAGGCCGTGGTCGTGGCCGCTCACCTTGCGCTGCGGCCCGCCAACGACGCCTGGGTCCGCCGCTTGCAGGCCGTCGGCGGCGCGTTTCTGGAGACCACCCGTCCCGCCGACCTGTCGGACGGCGCCCTCGCCCGAGCCATGGCGCGGATCGAGACCGACTCCGGCGAGGCGCGTGTTCCGCCGTCGCTGAACGACATGACCGAACTGCCCGAGCCGTTGCGCCGCTACGCCCTGGGTCCCTGGCGATGGATCGGGCCGGGGATGCGGGTGCGTGACGTGCACGCCCCGCGTGACGGCGATTGCCGGGTCATCCTGCTGAAGATCGATCCCGGCAGGGAGACGCCTCGCCACACCCACGGCGGCGTCGAACTGACCTGCGTCCTGTCCGGCGCCTACGCCACCGAGACCGAGCGGTTCGAGGTCGGCGATCTGGAAGAGGCCGACGAAGACGTGCTGCACCGACCGCGCGTCGTCTCCGACAAGCCGTGCCTGTGCGTCGTCGCCCTGGACGGCCAGATTCAGCTCGACGGCTGGCTGGGCCGGCTGATGCAGCCTTTCGTGCGGCTGTGATCGGCTCTCTCCTGGCGCTGTGGGCCGGGGCGGCGCTGTTCCTCGTCCTCGTCATGACCGCCGCCTGGCTGGTGCAACGTCGCACGGGACAGGGCGGCTGGGCCGACGCCTTCTGGTCGCTGGGCCTGGGCGCCGCGGGCGTCTTCGTCTCCCTGTTCCCGCTCGATGACGGCGCGCCGTCCGCTCGCCAGATGCTGGCGGCCTGCCTGATCGGCGCCTGGGGGTTGCGTCTGGGGCTGCACATCGCCGCGCGCGCCCGCTCATCAGAAGAAGACCCGCGCTACGCCCGCCTTCGACAGGAGTGGGCGCCGCATTTCCAGTCGCGGATGTTCGGCTTCCTGATGCTGCAGGCGGGCGCCGCCGCCTTCCTGGCGCTCAGCATCCTCGTAGCCGCCCGCAATCCGGCGCCGGGCCTGACGGTCCAGGACGCCCTTGCGGCCCTGGTGCTCGGGGTCGCCTTGATCGGCGAAGGACTGGCCGACCATCAACTCAAACGCTTCAAAGCCGACCCCGCCAACCGCAGCAAGGTCTGCGACACCGGCCTCTGGTCCTGGTCGCGCCATCCCAACTACTTTTTCGAATGGCTGGGCTGGTGCGCCTGGCCGATCTTCGCCATCGACCTGAGCGGCGGCTGGCCCTGGGGCTGGCTGGCGCTGAGCGGGCCGGCCTACATCTACTGGCTGCTCACCCGCGTATCGGGCGTGCCCCTGCTGGAGGCCCATATGCGTCGCTCGCGGCCCCGCGCCTTCGCTGTCTACGCCGCGCGCACCAGCGTCTTCTTCCCTCGGCCGCCGAGAGACTAGAAAAGACGCAACGCTCGGGCGGCCAGGGCGCAGGCGATGGCGGACGAACCGCCGCTGACAATGACGCCCCACGTCATGTCGATCAGGGAGAGCTTCAGGCTCCAGGTCTTCAGCGTCGCCAGGTTCGTCAGGTCATAGGTCCCGTAAGCGAAAAGGCCGAACAGCCCGCCCCACAGAAGCGCCTTCTTCCATCCGCCTTCAGCCAAGCCGGGCCAGACGGCGAAAAGGGTCAATCCCGCCGCATAGAGAGCATAGAAGGCGATCGCGGGCGCGAGCCTGAACTGATCCGCCAGCATGGAGCCGATAAAGGGGCGATAAAGCCGATCGCCCATACTGCCTAACCAGGCTGTATCGATGATCGCGAAAACGATCAGCGTGGAGAAATAGGCAATCGCGATATTCATAACATCCTCCAGCAACATCGCGCCCTTTACGCTCAAGATTGTGGAATGGATCAGATGGAGGCGCTTCGGCCTGTCTGTTTGGGAACAGCTAGCGCCAGGCTTCCAGCACCTCGTCGCATTCGGCCGTCTCGATCTGCTGGCTGAAACGATCATGATAGAGATCGAGCAGAGCTTCGTGCGCCTGATCTGACGAACTGCACACGGCGTCGGAAACCACGATCACGCGAAAGCCCAGATCCACTGCGCCCAGAACGGTTGCAAGGACGCACATGTCCGTCTCGGCCCCCGTCACCACAAGCGTGTCCACCTGTCCTGCCACAAGCGCTGACGCCAAATTCGTCCCCAGCCAGGGCGAGTAGTGCGCCTTGTCCAAGACGCGGGCGGGTGGCGTGAAGGTTTGAAGCTCGGGCAAGAGCTCTACGCCCTCCTCCCCCAGGTTTTCGAGGGTGATGGACGACCATCGCTCCCAATAGCGGCGCCAGGTTCCCTGCCCCTCGCCGGGCGAACGGGCGGGGATGAACCGGGTGAAGCAGGTGCGATCAGCCCGGCGCTCGCACAGGCGCACGACGACAGGCAGCACGCGGGGCATCCAGGGCGTTCGCCAGGCTGTTTCCTCTGCGAACAGCCTTTGCATATCCACGCACAAATGCACGGCGTTGGCGGGGATGCGACCGTAGGTGATGCCGGAAGCCATGACTTGGCAAAGCTCAAATCTTCGCCAGGTTCCCTGACGAACTCCGCTGCCTGAGATCGAGACCCTCCGCGTTCTGCGGCCGTCGATTATGGGGCGACGATCACGGGCCGAAATCACGCCAAGCCGTCGCCGTCACGGAGATAGATCGCGGCATCGTAACCCCGGCCATAAGGCGCCTCGGCGGAGAAGCTGAGATCGAGCAGACGCGACCGGAAGAAATCATCGTGCGCCAAGCCGTTGAAGTCTATCAGAGCTGCCTCGCTCCCGCGATTGAGCAACTCCGCCTCGAGCGAATCCGGCGCCTGGGGCGGGACCGCACGGGTGACGCTGAAGTCGATTTCGGATCCATCCAGCGCCTTGTGCGACAGAGCGCTGAACTGGCCGCGGCCGAGGGTCGTCGCGATCGCGCATACCCGGTTGGGAAAGGCGCGGGAGGTCACAGCGCCGACATAGGACAAGGCGGTCTTCTGCGCGTCGGTCATGGCGGCGATCTGTGCGGCCGGTCCCTGGTCGCGAACATCCAGATAGACCGAGGAGTCCTTCAGGATGTGGTTGTTGTGCGCCCAGACGATGACCTTCCGCCCCGGGTACCTGTGACGGATCAACCAGCCGAGATTGGCCGCCATGGCTTCGTCCCGGGAATGGCCCAGCCAGGCGAACCGGGCCCAGGCGTCAAGGCTGGCCAGTTCGGCGAGGACCTGTCCGCCGTCCGGCCCGGCGTCATCGCGACGAAGCAGGGACGCGAAGCGAGCGAGCGCGGCGAAATAGGCCTCCTGCACCGCCGGCTCCGGCGGGGGGTCGAATTCCGCCGATTGAAGGGCGGCGTAGCCTCGCACGAAGGCCTCGAACGCATCATCGGGCAGGCCGACCGCCGTCGCGACCCGGCGCAGGACATCAACCACGCCGCTGCGCGCCATGGCGCCCTTCAGCCGACAGTCGAAGCCGCAGACGTCAAGTCGTCCGCCGGCCCGGAAGACAGTCTCGACATAGGCCCATAATCCATCGACGGCGGGCGCCCTGCCCCAGAAGTCATAGATGTTGGTCTGCGCGAACGGACGGATCTCTTCCGGTTGCGAGACATCGTCCCACCCGCGGGTGACGGACCAGAAGTCCGCTTCGAACGCCAGAACATCAAAGCCGAACCGCCTGTGCAGAAGCTCGACCAACCGCCCCCGCAACCGGATGGAGGCGCCGTCGCCATGACTGGATTCCCCCAGCATGACGATGTCGCGATCGCCGATGATGCGGGCGAGAGCGTCTGCGAGCGTTCTTTCCTCGGCGGGATCAAAGGCGGGGTCGAAGGGAACGGCGTCCCGCGCCAACCGCGCCGCCAGGGCGCCCTGTCCTAGCGAGGGCAATGAAAACGAGCCCAGGCCTGCCGCCAGAAGCCCGAAGGATGTTTCGCGCCGCGTAAGAATAATCTGTCCTCCCGACCTTTAAGCCCCTCCTAGGACGAGGCGCCCGAGCGAACAACAAGGAGATGCCACAGGGCCGTGATCCGCCCGGCCTTTATCTTCCGACCGGGATCTATCGCCCTGGAGAGGTTCCGGCCGGAGCGACGCGCCACACCGTGTTGGACAGATCGTCGGCCACCAGCAGAATCCGGCGCTGGGGATCAAACCAAACGCCCACGGGTCGACCGCGGGCCTCGCCATTGTCCGTCAGAAAGCCGGTCAGAAAATCGACGGGCTCGCCGGCTGGTCGACCTCCCGAGAACGGAACCCATGACACCTTGTACCCTGCCAGATCCTGGCGGTTCCAGCTTCCGTGCTCTCCGATGAAGGCCCCTTCGGTGAAGACGCCGCCGAAGCCGCCGTCGCGAGTGAAGGACAATCCCAGGGCGGCCACATGGGCTCCCAGGGCGTAATCCGGCTTCACCGCCGTCGCCACCAGTTCGGGTTTCTGGGGCCGCACGCGCGGGTCGAGATTTTGTCCCCAGTAGCTGTACGGCCAGCCGTAGAAGGCGCCGTCGCGAACCGAGGTCAGATAGTCCGGAACGAGCTGCGGCCCGATTTCATCCCTTTCGTTCACCACGGCCCAAAGGGCGGCGCTCGACGGCTCAATCGCCAGAGCGGTGGGATTGCGAATGCCGCGGGCGATGGTTCGGCGCGCGCCGGTGGCGCGGTCGACAGCCCAGACGACCGCCCGCTCCTCCTCCACGGCCATGCCCCGCTCGCCGGCGTTGCTGTTGGAGCCGATGCCGACATAGAGGGTCGAACCGTCCGCGCTGGCGGTCAGAGCCTTGGTCCAGTGATGGTTGAGCGCGGACGGCAGGCGCGTCACCTCTTCTGGCGGCGCCGTGATACGGGTCTGCCCTTCGACATAGGGGAAGCTGACCAGAGCGTCCTGCTCGGCCACGTAGATGCGGCCGTCGACATAGGCCAGGCCATAAGGGGCGTTAAGACCGTCGATGAAGACCGTGCGGACTTCGGCGCGGCCGTCGTTATCGGCGTCGCGCAGCAAGGTGATGCGGTCGCCGCCGTCCACCTTGGTGTTGCCCTGCTTCTTGATCACTCCGGCGATGACGTCCTTGGGCCTCAAGGCCGGCGCGCCGCCGCCTCGCCCCTCAGCCACAAGGATGTCTCCGTTAGGCAGGACGAGCATCTGGCGCGGAATACGCAGGTCCGTAGCCAGGGCCGTCACCACGAAGCCTTCGGGCGCGCGCGGCGTTTCATCGCCCCATCCGACAGGCTTGGCGATACGCATCGGCGGCAGCAGGGTTTCCCGAATCTCGGGCAAGTCAGGCTTCGGCCCGACTTCATTGACGCCTTTTTCGCTTTCGCCGCAGGCGGCCAGAGCCACGGCCGCGCCCAAGACGCCGCACAGAAGGATGTTTCTGCGGATCATCGGCTCGCCTCCTCGTCCAGCATCCCGGAGTAGCGCAGCCATCCCGCGCTCAGCGCCAGCGCGCAGCATAGAATGGACAGGGTGAAGCCAAAGGCGCCCACGGAACTCCAGCCGTCCTGGCTATGCTTGAAGGCGTTCGTCAGGCCGACAACACACAGGGCGCCGAGAGCGCCGCTGTACAGAAATCGCAAGACGCCGCGACGGCCCCGGACCAGGTCGATCAGGCTCCATACGAAGGCGGCGCCGCCAAACATCAGGCCGCCGACAATCGCCCAGGAAGAGAAGTTGCTCCACTGCATCTCCGCAGTCCGGAGATAGGCCGCATCCGTCGCCGTCCCGAGGCTGAACAGGGCGACCGGAAAGCTTAGAATCAGCCCCTGCACGGCCCGGCCCGGGCCCGCTGCTCTGGTCATGGCCGGCTCTCGGCGAACTCGATGCGACCGACGACGCGGGATCCGCGCGCCCTCATCCGTCGTCTCAGTTGCTCGCGGATGCTCCAGCCTTCCAGATGCATCAGATCGCTGATCGTATAGCCTTCCCGGGCAAGGGCTTCGCGCACGTCGCTGACCTTGAGACAGGCATGGTCTTGCTCCGCAATTTCAAAGGCGCGTTCGATGACATGGGTCTGGTTCATGGCTCCTCCTCAGTCTGAACCAATCGGCCGGAAGCCATGCGGTTCCGAGGCCGAGCGATATGACGCAGGTCAACGACGGGCCGCAGATTGGATTGCTCAGAACGCCAGCGGCGCCGTCTGCCACGTCACCCCGACGGCGGCGACGAAAGCGCCGGTCAGGGCCACGCGCCGCTCCCACAGGCCCGGTCCATCCGGGACAGGACGCCGAGCTATGACGATGGCCGCAACGGCGATCAGCGCCAGACACGCAAGACTGAAACCCAGCCCGACCCAGCGACCGGCGGCCGCCTCGGTGGAGGACCAGACATCTGCGGCGCTGGCCAGCAGATAGAGCCCCAGGAAGTGCGCGGCCCAGATCAGCAGGCCCGCCGTCATGGCCAGCCAGCGCTTCACGATCCGCCGCCCGGAAACAGCCGGATCAGCAGCATGACCATCGCCGCCTGCCCCGCCGTATAAGTCATGAAGAGGCTGATAAGATCGACCGTGGACGGCCGGTCGGCCGACAGCCGTCTGAACGCTCGACGCAACAGGATGTAGAGGCCCATCAAGGCCCCGATCGCCGAGAAAGCTCCTGCCCAGCCCAGAAGGGCGAAGACCGCAGCGCCCTGACTGGTAGCGTCAGGCTTCAAGCCAGCGAACCACCACGCCCGAAGCTCCAACCCGACCGCCGCCGCGGCTGCGACGGCGCTGACGACCAGAAGAGCCGTCGCCAGGGTCTCCGCTCCCCTCCCCGCCCGGCGCAACACGCGCGGCCCTGCGACGGCGCACAGGCCCGCCAGCGCCAGAGCGCCAAGATGCAGCATCAGGGACGCCATCTCCGGCGACGCCTGCCACAGGTCCGGTCGTCGGCTCCACAGGAAGACATAGGAGAAGCCCGCCAGCAGGCAGACCATGCCGCCGACGATCAACACGATCACCATGGCCCACCAGCCGTGGCTGGACGGGCCCGAGACGTAGTTCGGCACGCGAATGCCCGCCCCGATATCGGTCGTCTTGCGATTGTGCGGCGCGTCCAGGAACCAGCACCAGCGCATGATGCAGTAGATCGCCAGCACCCCGCTGACGACCGCGACTGCATAGGCCTGGATCGTCAGAATGAGGAAGAAGCCCGCCGTGAACACGGCGCTGAAGATGTGCCAGGGCGACGGGCGCGGAAGACGCAAGACATACTGCGGCTCTGCGTTCAGGGGGCTGGTGACGAGGGTCTGACGCTCGCCTCCCGCCGCTCCGGGCAGGAACCAGCGCCCTTCCTGCACCTCCTTCGCCAACCCCTTCTGCTCCCACAGCGGATAGAGGCTTTTCACCACCGGGACGGATCGCACGGAATAATAGCCGCTGGGCAGCCATTCCAGGCCGGGGCCGTCGTGGATGTTGCCCGCCTCGCGCGGGCCGAAGGGGCGAAAGTTGCGGATCATGTCGATGACCCACAGCAGGACCGCCAGACCGAACAGGAAAGCCCCTATGGTCGAAATGAAGTTAGGCAGGTCCCAGCCGCGTCCCGGCAGATAGGTGTAGACCCGGCGCGGCATGCCCATCAGCCCGGTCAGGTGCATCGGCATGAAAGCGATGTTGTGACCGGCGAACATCAGCCAGAAGATCCATTTGCCCATGCGCTCGCTCAGCGGCCGGACGCTGGACATCGGCAGCCAGTAGTAGATGGCCGCGAACATGGGAAATACCATGCCGCCGATGAGGACGTAGTGCAGGTGGGCGACGATGAAGTAGCTGTCGTGGGCCTGCCAGTCGAAGGGCACCATGGCGACCATGACCCCGGTCAGCCCCCCCATGACGAAGATGACCAGACCGCCGACGGCGAACAGGCCGGGCGTGGTGAAGCGCATCTTTCCCGCCGCTATGGTGGCGATCCAGGCGAAGACCTGCACCCCCGCGGGCACGCTGACCGCCATTGAGGCCGCGCTGAAGTAGTTGATGCTGATCTGCGGCATGCCGGTGGTGAACATGTGGTGCGCCCACACGCCGAAACTGATGAAACCGGTCGCCAGCATGGCCATGACCACCAGGGGATGCCCCACCAGCTTGGTCCGCGCCATGGCCGGGATGATGGTCGACATGGCGCCCGCCGCCGGCAGGAAGATGATGTAGACTTCCGGGTGGCCGAAGAACCAGAACAGGTGCTGCCACAGCATGGGGTCGCCGCCCTTGAGCGGGTCGAAGAAGGGCCAGCCCAGCGCCCGTTCCAGCTCCAACAACAGCGTCGCCAGTATCACCGAGGGAAATGCGATGATGATCATGCAGGCGAAGATCAGCATGGCCCAGGCGAAGATCGGCAGCTTGTCCAGCGTCATGCCGGGCGCCCGCGTCTTCAGCACCCCGACGATGATCTCGATCGCCCCGGCGATGGCTGATATCTCGATGAAGCCGATGCCCAGCAGCCAGAAGTCGGCGTTGATCCCCGGCGAATAGGTTATCCCGGTCAGCGGCGGATACATGAACCATCCCCCATCCGGCGCCAGACCGAAGAACAGGGAACAGAAAAAGGCCAGGCCGCCGATCAGATAGGCCCAGAAGGCATAGGCCCCCAGACGCGGAAATGGCAGGTCTCGCGCCCCCAGCATCTGCGGCAGCAGCAGCACGCCCAGCGCCTCGACCGCCGGCACGGCGAACAGGAACATCATCACCGTGCCGTGCATGGTGAAGATCTGATTGTAGGTTTCCTGCGGCAGGAAGCCGGTCATCGGCAGGGCCAGCTGCGTGCGCATCAGCAGCGCCAGCACCCCCGCCAGCACGAAGAACAGCATGGCCGCGCCGACATAGTAGACGCCGATGATGTTGTTGTTGATCGCCGTGATCCACTCGCCGGGACGGCGTGGACCGCACCAGGCGGCCTCCAGCTCCTCCAGCTCGCCGTCCGGACGCGGCTCCTCGGTGGGAAAGCGATCGTATTTGCGGACGTCGAAGCCGGTTTCCGACGTCATTTCAGACTGTCCAGATAGGCGGCCAGATCGCGCAGCTCGCGCCCGGTCAGCACCGGATAGGACGGCATGCGGTTGCCCGGCTTGATGCCCTGGCTGTCGGCGATCCACCCCGCCATCGTCCCCTGATTGTTGGGCAGGATGCCCGCGCCCAGCGTCTGGCGCGAGCCGACATGGGTCAGATCCGGTCCGGCCAGCCCGTTGGCCTCCGTTCCGCGTATGGTGTGGCAGGCGGCGCAGCCCGAGGCGGCGAACACCCCCGCCCCCGGCAGGGCGGACGGCGCGGCCGGTGCGGCCTGACGGGCCCGCCAGGCCTCAAAGTCGGCCTCGGCATGGGCGACGACGACGAAGCCCATCAGGGCGTGAGGTCCGCCGCAATACTCAGCGCACTGTCCCGCATAGACGCCCGGCCTGTCGGCCTGCAGCCGCATGAAGTTGCGGCGGCCGGGGATCATGTCGGTCTTGCCGCCCAGGCGCGGAACCCACAGGCTATGGATGACGTCGGCGCTCTCCAGTTCGATCACGACCGGACGGCCTACGGGAATGTGGACCTCATTGGCGTCCTGCACCGTTTCGCGGCCCTGGCCGTCCAGATAGGCCACGCGCCACCACCACATCTCGCCGGTGACGCGCACGCGCATCTCGCCATCGCGGGGCGCATCCGACAGGCGCGCCGTGACGCTGAGGCCGTAGATCAGCAGGCCCGTCAGCACGACCACCGGGAAAGCCAGACCGCCGATCCAGACCAGGCGTTCGCCCCCCACGCGACGTTTCCACTTCCTCGGCCCGAACAAAGCGACGCCCAGCGCGATCAGGACGACGGCCAACACCACCGCCCCCATGACGAACAGCACCCAGGCGACCACCGTCACCGGCCCGGCGAACGGCCCGGCGGGGTCCAGCACCGGCGGCGGCCAGCCGCCCAGCATGTCCGGCGTCTCAGTCGTCATCGAGCGTATAGAGATAGGCCGCTATGTCGCGGGCTTCGGCTTCGCTCAGTCGCATGGGCGGCATGCCGGTGTCGGGCAGCAAAGACGGCGCGTCGCGCACGAAGGCGGCCATGACTGCAGGCTGGTTCGGCAGGCGCCCTGCGATCATCGGCCGCGCCCCGACGCCGGCCAGCGATCCGCCGGTCCGCCCACGGGGCCAGGCCACGCCGGGAATGGCGTGACAGGCGCCGCATCCATGCGCCCGGACAAGGCGAAGTCCCTCCGCCGCATCGGCGCCCGCCAGGTCGCGCGACGCCCCGCCCTTGTCCGCACAAGCAGCCATGCCAAGCAGGCCGACGGCCAGGACCGCCGCCCCTATTTTCCCCATCGTCGCGACATGATGGCATCCCGCCCCTTTCAGCTTCGCCAGAACCAATCCATCGGACGGCCAGGGGTTCCGAGGCGGAACCGGCGCCGCAGCGCCGTGTTGGATCGAGGTGCGCGCTCTGCCCCTTGCTCTTTTGGGACTGACCCTCGCCGCCTGCGACACGAGTCCGGGCGCGACGGACCGCGCATTTGAGGCGTCGGGCGAGATCATCGCCATGGGCGGCGGCGCGGGCGGTCCAGCCAACGCCTGCTTCGCCTGTCACGGGTTGAAGGGCGAGGGCGACGGCGTTTCCACGCCACGGCTGGCGGGTCTGGAACAGGGTTACCTCCAGAAGCAGATAGAGGACTACGCCAGCGGCCTGCGTCCCGATGACGTCATGACCCGAGTTGCGCGCGGGCTCACGCCCGAGGCTCGCCGGGTCGTTGCGGCCTGGTACGCGGGACTACCCGCGCCCGCCGTGCAAGCCTCAGCCTCAGCCGCTCCCCCGCCCCCGATCTGGCTTACCGGCGACGCGGCGCGCGGGATCACCGCCTGCGCCGCCTGCCACGGAACCGAAGGGCAAGGCGCAGGCGCGGGCCAGCCGACCGTCGCCGGACAGCCCGCCTCCTACACGCTGGAGCAGATCGACCGCTGGAAGTCCGGCAAGCGACGCAACGATCCCCGCGGCGTCATGGCCGCCGCCGTCCAGCATCTGTCGGAACAAGAAGCCCGCGCCATAGCCGAGTGGCTGTCGACCCGACCCGCCGCTCAAGCGCAAGCCAACGCCTCTGCCAGCGCGTCCGTTTCGGCTTCGGCTGCGGCACGACCGGCAGCATCGCGTGAAACACGTCGTCCCGATCGATCAGATGGTGCTTGAGCGCCGCCCCGGCATGGATCGGGATCATCAGCAAAAGGGTCAGGACCAGCCCCCAGTGCATCCACCCAGCCGCAGCCTCAATCGCCCATAGTTGACGGTTCGACAGATCCTGCATCGGCAACAAAGGCCAGGGAATGAAGCCTGCGGCCGCCAGTTGGGTGTCCCGCGCCGTCGCCGAAACCATCGCCCAGCCCGACAGCGGCAAACCGAACAGGCAGAGGTAAAACACATAGTGGGTGATATGGGCCGCCGTGCTCTCCCATCCCGGCTTGTCCGCGTCATTGATCAGATCCGGCGCGACCAACCGCCAGGTCAGGCGACCGATCACCAGCAACAGCATCAGCAGGCCGACGGCGAAGTGAACCTCATAGGCCGCGACCTTCTCTCCGCCGACCGGCAGCCGCCCCATCCACCAGCCCCAGCCCAGTTGGAACACGACCAGCCCCGCCATGCTCCAGTGAAACCAGATGGCCACGGGGGAATAGCGTCCCTCATCATGATGACCAGCCGCCCATTCCAGCGCCTGGGCGATCAACCGGTCGATCATGGCGTCGTCTCGCCCGCCGGCTTCAACAGGCCGTTAAGGCGCCACAGGGCGACGAGAAGATAGGCAGCCGCCGCCGGCGCCCACATGATCAGGCCCGCCGCCTGCTGATCCTCCAGCGGCGTCATGTTCCAGGCCAGGGTGCTGGCGAAATGCGGGCTATAGAGCGGCTCGGCGGCGAACACGATCAGGGCGCCCAGCAGCCCCATCAGCAGCATGGCCGCAAGAAGCCCCGCCACTGCCGCATGACCCTTGGCGCTGCGCACCGTCGCCCAGAACCAGACGGCGCTCCCCAGAATGCTGACCTGCATCAGCCAGTAAACGCCATCGTGCGACAGCGCCTGAGCGTAGAGTCCGGGCGCGTGCCAGGCCCAGAAGATCACCGCCTGGACCGCCACGGCCGCCGCCAGACGCGGTCGTTTCAATCGGGGCAGGCACAGGGCCAGCAAGGGCGCCGCGGCCAGCACCAGCAGAAGATGATGCAGGGTCCGTGCGGTGAACAGGGCGGAACTCACCGCGCACAGCGGCGAAATGAAGCCGACCGCCAGAACGGCCATCGCGGCCGCGTATCGCCCCTTTTCCGGCCCGCGCAGCAGAAGCAGCCCCGCGACCGTCGCAGCCACAAGAACGACCCAGAGAACCGGGTCGCCGTTCCAGCGGCCCAGCGCCTCGGCGGGATCGGGCGCAGGCCCGCAATAGGGTGTCCAGACGGCATCGACCATCCTGGGCCAACGCCTGCGCGCTGCGACGGTTCACCGGCTCGGGCTCTGGGCGAACTGCGACGTGAATGGGCCGCCTGTTTACGGTTTCTCCTGAACGCCGGCCGGCGTCACGATCAGTCGCCGTCCGACATATGATCGGGGGTCGACATTTTCGATCACCACCTGCCGGTTGCCCATGTAGGTGACCTCGACACGAACCGGCTGCATGCGCGCCAGACCGAAATGGACAGGCACAGCGCTTTGAGCGTTGTAGCCCCCGCCGGTCGACACCTGACGGGCGCCGAGGATTTTACCCTCTGCATCAAACAGCCGCACTTCTGCGCCAGGCGGAACGCGTTTCCCGCCCTCGTCCAGCACCAGAATGCTGAGGCTGCGAGAGCGCGCCGGTTCGGCCAGATCGTTATGGAACAGGAAGTGGCCGCCTTCTTCACCATATCCCTTGGTGAGGGACAGGTCCAAGGCGCCGTCGTTATCGTAATCGATCCATTCAACGCCGTGATCGCCCGCATTCAGCAGGCTGTCCCGGGTCAGAACCTGTTCAAACCGCCCGTTCCCGAGATTGCGATAGAGCAGATTGACAGGCACCTGCTTGCCCGGCTCGCCTTCATAATGGGTAACGAAGAGGTCCAGCCAACCATCATTGTCATAGTCGCCCCAAGCCGCAGCCACAGCGTGCCCGCCATGATTCAGCCCGGCCTGGGCCGCGACTTCGGAAAACGTCCCGTCGCCGTTATTGCGGTACAGTAGGTCTGCGCCATAGACGGCGACAAAGATGTCGAGGTTCCCGTCGTTGTCATAGTCGCCGACCGCGCAACCGACGCCGCCCGTGCTGCGATCCCGCCCCGCCTGATCCATCCCCAGTGCCGGCGCCACATCGACGAAGCTTCCCCCGTCATTGCGCCACAAGGCGTCGGTTGAGCCGGATTGGTTGGCCAGGAACAGGTCCAGGTCGCCGTCGCGGTCATAGTCCAGCCAACAGGTGCCGACGGTGGCGCGAACGTCGTTGACGCCGCCCTCACCCATCACCGGAACAAAACGGCCGTCCTGATTGCGGAAGAGCTGGTTCGGCCCTGCCCGGTCAGCCGCATAGAAGTCCAGCGCGCCGTCGTTGTCGTAGTCGATCCAGTTGGCCTGGCGGCTCATCCGCCCCGGAACGAGAAGACCCAGCGACTCGGCCTGCTCCACAAAACGCAGTCCGCCTTCGTTACGCCAGACAAAGGAGCGGTTGGCCGCCCGGTCTCCCATGACGTTCGATCCGCCCATCAGGTCGACGAAGCCGTCGCCATCGAAATCACCCCAGCTCAGCCCACGGATCTCGATCCCCGAGGTCGGCAGGCCCATCTCCGGGCCGACGTTGACGAAGGTTCCGCCGTCGTTGCGATAGAGACGGACTTCGCCGCTCTTCCAGGAGACGGCCAGGTCCAGGTCGCCGTCGTTGTCGAAGTCGGCCCAGGCGTTCGACAGAGCGCCCGCGACCGAAAAGCCCTCGACCTGAACCGCAGTGAAGGCTGGCTCGCCTGCAACCGCGCCAGAGGCGGCGACCATCAGCGCCAATGACGCCGCGCTCGCCGAATATCCGATCCGTCGTGTCATGGTCAGGCCTTTCATGGCTTGAAGTTGAAGGGCGTGCGTTCCTGGACCGCGGCCTCGACCTGCTCTCGGCGCAGCAACAGCTCGCGGAAATCGGCCTTCGACACACGCTCGATCTGATCGCTGTAGTGAGGCGTGCCGGGCTGACGGGAGTTGCCGTAGCTCATCAGGCCATAGGCCCGCACCGGGGTGGAGAACTCGATCATCGCCACCCAGGTTTCGCCGTGGTTGGGCGTGCGAATCCCGTTTTCGTCGGGATCGGACCAGGTGAAGACACGGAAGGAACCCAGGTTGCCGTAGCCGGCGGCGCCCGGAACATTCACATCGTTCAGGATCATGCGCGAAGCGTCGCCGAACGGCCGATCTATCGCGCCGTATTTGCGCTTGGTGTTGGCGATGGCGGTTCGCAGTTGATCGACGGCGGCCTTGGGATCGCGGACGCCATAGGGCGTGCTGACCGGCTTATCCAGCGACCAGGGCGTGGCGAAGCCCGCCTGGCCGGCGAAAGACTGGCCGGCGAACAGACGCGCCCATTCCTCGAACAGCAGGGCGGCGCGGCTGTCGCTGGTGAACTCGCGATCCCACGCCGCCAGCAGGCGCGCCGCCGCCTGGACCTCGGGATCGGGGTCGATCAGGGCCGCCGGGATCAGGTCCGGCAAGGTGCGGTCGGCCATGACGGCGCGATGGTTCAACTGCAGCGCCATAAAGCGCTCCAGCGTCAGGTCATCGTTCTCGGCCATCAGTCGCACGCTTTGTTGCGCGCGCAGAGAGTGCGGCGTCTGAGGCGCCAAATAGGACGGGAAGTCCTTGGGCGTGTAGGTGACGGGCCAGGTCGGCGTCCACGGCGGGTCGTTCGAGTTCTGAACGAAGCCGCCCGGCGGATTAGTGACGCGCGGCAGGTCCTCCAGCGGGTGCGTCTCGGTCCACAGATAACGCGATGAATCGCCCGGCACGAGCCCCTGCCAGAAGGCGATGTCGCCCTCGGCCCGTTTGGGCGCCGCGCCGTTGAAGGTGTAGTTGATGGTCCCTTCGCGGTCGGCGTAGACGATGTTGAAGGTCGGCACCTGCATCCGCGACATGGCGGCTTCGTAGTCATCGAAGCTGTCCGCCGTGATCATGTCGAAATACTGCTCGAGCATGCCCGGCCGATCCAGGCCGGCGACCCGAACGGCGACAGCCGTGCCGTCGGCGCGCTCGAAGACCGGGCCATGGACGCTGGAGCGGATTTCCAGCGGCTTGTCGATCGTCGATCCATCCGTCTGACGCAGGCGATACGAAGCCTGACGCCGCTCGAACGGCCGCACCTGACCGTCATAAAGATAGCCGCCGTCCTGCAGCGTCAGTCGGTAGTTCGTGGCCCCCAACATGCCGTTGACGGTGTTGGTGATGCCCATGCGCTGGTTGAAGGCGAAGCGGATAACCGGCAGGCCGATCTGGGTCGCGCCATAGATTTCAAAGTCCGGCGTGACGAGATGCGCTTCGTAGTAGGTGAAGTAGTCCGTCGTCCAAGACAGGTGCGGGTTCTGCAACAGCAGGGCGTTCCCGTTCGCCGTCTTGCCCGGCGCCACGGCCCACGAGTTGGAGCCCTGATCGGCCAGGTCCGGCGGGTCGCCCTCGCCCAGGGTGCGGCCGGGCGATGCGACATAGAGGAAGTTCATCAGGCGGTGGGCGTGGGCCACCACGTCGGCGCCGGAGACCGGCAGCACCTGCCGCACCTCGGGCGAGATGTCGTCTGGGTTCTGTTCGGCATAGGCGTTGATGCCCGCCGCGAAAGCGTCGAGGTTAGCGCGGAAATCGGGCGACTGCTGCGCATACCACTGCTGGGCGCGCTCCGGCACGCCATTGGTCAACAGCCAGACGGTCGTCTGTTCATAATCCGGGCCCCAGTATTCAGCCCCCTTGCCTCGCGCTTCTCCATACAGGCGCAGGATGTTGTCGCCGTGGCTGCGCGCCTGGGCCCAGCCGTAGCCGTAGAAGACTGACGGCGCGTCGACTCCATAGACATGGGGGACGCCATAGCCGTCCCACAGGATCTCATTGCTTCTCGGTTTATAGGTCGCAAGCGGCGCCTGCGCCGTCGAGGTCGGCTCGGCCAGCGCAAAGGCGGCGCCGGGCGCAAGGCCGATCGCCGTCGCCATAACCAGGGCCGATGTCGCCCGGTGCAGAACTCTCAGCATGGATTTCCCCTCTCACCCCGACCTAGAGACGCCGCTGCGCGACGCCTCCGGACGTTCCCCTTGATCACCATTTGTAGGCGGCGCGCACGAACCAGGATCCGCCGGTGAAGCCGAACGGCGCAAGCCCGCTGTACATCCCGTTGCCCAGGTTGGCCGACGGCTCCTGAATCTTGGTCGGATAGACGTTGAAGATGTTGTTGGCGCCGAGCGTCACGCGAACTGCGTCCGTCACATCATAGTTGACCTGCAGATCGGTGATCCACGCCGCGTCGATGTCGTTGTCCAACGCAGGGTTGGACGAGTGCCGCGTGGTGTATTCGCCGAACCGCGTCAAACGCAGGTTGGCGCTAAGCCGATCCAGCGCCCAGCCGCTGTTGAGCGAGATCTTGGATTTCGGCAGCGATTCCGTCAGCGCCGCCTGCTTGCTGCGGTCGAAGATGACGATATCGCCCAACGCCGCCAGTTCCGGCGGATTGTCGATGATGCCGGTGATCTCGGTTTCGTTCTGATTATAGCCGAAGCTGAAATCGAAATCGCCGAAGTCGACGGTGCCGTACTTGTAGGTCGCCACGATATCGAAGCCGCGCGTCCGCGTGTCGATAGCGTTGGTGTAGTACTGACCGCTGACATCCGGCGAGAGGCCGTTGGCCACCATAATAGCCTGAAGTTGCTGGCCGATAGTCGTCACCCCGTCCGCCGACAGGCGCGTGTCGATCGGCGAGAAGGTCGTGGTGACGGCGATACGGTCGGCCACGTCGATCTGATAGGCGTCAAACGTCAGAGCGAAGTTCGAGAAGGGCGTCAAAGTGAAGCCCACGCTCAGGTTCTCCGACATTTCCGGCGTCAGGGGCTTGGCGCCCAAGGCGATGGCCTCCGGCGAGTTGACCTGGAAGTTCTTCAACCGCAGGGACTCGGCCACCCCGGTGCCCCGGATGTCCCGCAACTGGCTTGTCGTCGCCGAATAGGCCTGTTGCGCCAAGCTGGGAGCGCGGAAGCCCGTGTTGAACGAAGCCCGCAGAGCGGCCCAGTCGTTCAACTCGTAACGGCTGCTGATCTTGTAGATGGTGGTGTCGCCGGCCGAGTCGTCGAAATTTTCGTAGCGCACAGCTCCGCCGAGATAGAACCGCTCGGTCGGATTCCAGCCTAGTTCCCCATAGATGCTGTAGTTGTTGCGGCTGACGTCAGCCTCGTCCTCGGGACGGAAGCCTGGCGTGGACTGCGTGCCCGGAGGCAGGGGCTGGCCCGCAAAGGGCTGGCCCGGCGGACGGACGTAATCGCCCTGGATCCAGCTCGCCTCGTCCCCCTGCTTGATCGTATAGTTCTCCCAGCGGTGCTGCAGACCAAAGGACACCTGCAACTCCCCCGCGTTCTCGAGGGTGAAGCCGCGCGTCACATCCAGCGCATTGACCCACTCGGCCGAAGCCAGTTGTCCGACATAGAAATGACGCGGACTGCTCGGCCCCAGACTGGCGTTTAGACTGTAATTCTCCCAGTCCGAAACGTTCGAGCCATAGCCCGTCGACAGGTCCCAGTCCCAACCGCCCAGAGAGCCCCGCGCGCCAGCGACCGCCTCATAGTCCTTATCTTTGATAACGGTCAGGGTACGCAGGCCGTCCGGCGCGATCTCGGGCAGGACGGTGATGTCGGTCGGCGGCCGCCACGTCCAACTCAGGTCGGATTTGCGCTGACCATAGGTGCCGAAGGCGTAGAGCTCGAGTTCATTGCTGACCGTATAGGCCGCGTTCGCTCCGAAGACGTTGGAGACCTGAGGCATGGTGCCGTAGTTGGTCGTCACCATCCGATCGATGGTCGCTTCGCGCGGGTCCCGCGATCCGTCCGGCAACAGCGGATACAGGCGCACGGAATCGGCGATGCGCTCCGCCCGGTTCGATGCGCCGCGGTCCATGAAGCTGTACGACAGGTTCAGGAAGCCGTCGTCGCCCAGCGCCAGGCCGAGGTTGGCGTCCAGGTTCACATAGCGGCCGTCATTGCGGTCGAAATTTCGACCATGAGCGACTGAAATGCTGCCGCCCTGAGCGCTGGAGTTCAGGATGACGTTGATAACGCCGGCAACGGCGTCCGAGCCGTACTGGGCGGCGGCCCCATCGCGCAGCACCTCAACCCGGGCGATGGCGCTGGACGGGATCATGTTCAGGTCAACCCCGACCGAGCCGTTGTAGAGCGTCGAAACCGAGTTGATCAGCGCCGTCCGGTGACGACGCTTCCCATTGACCAGCACCAGCGTCTGATCCGGATTCAGGCCCCGCAACGCTCCGGTGGCGATGACGGTGGAGCTGCCGCCGCCCGATCGCGCCGGCAGGTTAAAGGACGGCACAAGGTAACGCACTGACTCGAACACGCCGGTCTGGGCCCCCTGCTGCAACTGCTCGGCGTTGAACACGTCGATGGGCGTCGGGCTCTCGATCGCCGTGCGCGGCGCTCCGCGCACGCCGGTGACGATAATGTCGTCCACCCGAGCCGCGTCGGCGGCTTCAGGCTGAGCGCGCTCCTGAGCCAGAGCCGCCCCCGCCGTCAGGCTGAGCAGACTGGCTGACGCCAGGCTCGCCGCTTTCAGGCCAACCCCTTTGAAATCTCTAGTCATCGCTAATTCCCTCCCGCCTCTGGATCGCGTTACAGCCCCTCGCTGCGCGAGCCGGTTTTGTGATTACGATAGGTAATACTGAATTCAATCGTGAGTAATCATGCTCTTATGTTTAGTATCCCTCATGAAGATGAAGACGATGAGCGATATTCCGATCATGATCGTCACGTACCAGAAGTATGCGACCTCGTTATTCTGCGACTTGAACCACAGAGCGGCGTACTCGGCCGTGCCGCCGAACAGGGCGTTGGCGATGGCGTAAGGCAGAGCCACGCCTAGGGCCCGCACATGCGCCGGGAATAGTTCCGCCTTCACCACGGCGTTGATGGCGGTGTAACCGGACACGATCACAAGGGCGGCAAGAGCCAGGGCGAAAGCCGCCGGCGCGCTGTTCACCGTGGCCAGGGCCGACATGATCGGCACGGTGAAGAGCACGCCCAGCACGCCGAAGGCGATCATCACCGGCCGTCGCCCGATCCGGTCCGACAAGGCTCCGACCACGGGCTGCAGCAGCATGAACACCAGAAGGGCCGCAGCGCTGATCTGGGTGGCCGCGTCCTTTGAAAAGCCAGAGGTGTTGACCAGGAACTTCTGCAGATAGGTGGTGTACGTATAGAAGGCGAGCGTGCCGCCGGCCGTCAGCCCCATGACCAAAAGCGCTTCCTTCGGGTGCTTGAGGATTAGCAGCATGGCGCTGGATTTCGGCGCAGAACGGGTGTCTTCCGCCTTGAAGGCGTTGGTCTCATCCAGACCGCGGCGCAGCCAGAACACGACCACGGCCAGACCCGCCCCCACGAAGAAGGGAATGCGCCAACCCCAGGCGCTCAGCGCCTCATCCGTCATCACCGCCTGCAGGACGATGAGCAACAGCAGAGCCAGAAGCTGGCCCGAGATCAGAGTCACATATTGGAAACTGGACCAGAAGCCGCGGTTCTTGGCCGTCGCCATCTCGGACAGATAGGTGGCCGAAGAGCCGTATTCGCCGCCTACGCTGATGCCCTGCAACAGCCGGGCTACCAGCAGTAGCGCCGGCGCGGCGATGCCGATCTGCGCGTAGCCCGGCGTGCAGCCGATCAACAAGGAACCGGCGCACATCAAGGTGACCGACAGGGTCAGGCCGGCCTTGCGGCCTCGCCGGTCGGCATAGACGCCCATGACCCAGGCGCCGATAGGACGCATCAGGAAACCGACCGCAAAAACAGCAGCTGCGCCCAGAAGCTGGGCAGTTCCATCATCACTCGGGAAAAATATCGGCGCAAAATAGAGCGCAAACGCCGCATAAGCATACCAGTCAAACCACTCGACTAGATTGCCTGTTGATCCGCCTATGATGTTCTTAAGACGTCGCGCATTAGTCATTGAAGACATATCATCAACTCCGGGAGAATCTATTCTTGCAATCAAGGTGATCCCGGCTCATCAAATCTGACATATCCGCGCCCCAACCCTTCAACCGCTCTGCGACGGCTCGATGAATAATGATAGTCACGGGGATGATCATGGCGGCAACGCAGCCACGCAAAAACTTCACAACACGATGTTTTTCTTCACTTTAATGCCTTTTTTATTCCGACCCGGCGCCGGTCAGGCGTGTCAAAAAGCACCCATGTGAGACCGCCTTTGTCCCGCAAACCACACAGTCCCGTGCGAAAAGCTTTTCAGCCGCGACACCGCATGCTGACGCTTGTGGCGATCAGCCTCATCCTGGGCTGCGGACTTGCGATCTGGGGCGGCGCCTATTGGGCGGCGCGTCAGGCCCGGCTGGCGACGGACGCGGCCGCAGCTGAGCAGGCGGACAAGCGTGCACGTCAATTGGCAGGCACGCTGCAGAAGTTCCGCCTGCTTCCCCTGGTGCTGAGCGAATACCCTGATGTCCACGCAGTGCTCAGCGACGCCCGCCCCGATGCCGTGGCGCGCCTGAACGGCAAACTGGAGTTGCTGGCGGAGCGGACCGACGCGGCGGCCATCTATGTCATCGCGCCGAACGGTCTGACGTTGGCGGCGAACAACTGGAACCAGCCCGGCAGCTTCGTCGGACAGAATTTCAGCTACCGGCCCTATTTCCTCAACGCCATGGCTAATGGGGGGGCTGAACTGTTCGCTGTGGGTTCGGTCACCGGACGTCCAGGCTTCTTCATCGCGCGCAGGATCGACGAAGGCGCTCGAACCCTGGGCGTCATCGTCGTCAAAATCGATTTCGCCGACCTGGAAGCGCAATGGAGCGGCACGGCCGAGCACACCATGGTCGTCGATCCTCGCGGCGTCGTCATCATCACCGACCACGCCCCCTGGCGATTTCGCGCCACACGCCCGCTGACGCCGGAAGATCATCAGGGCATCCGCAGCGCCCTTCAGTTCGCCTCCCTGCCGTTGTCGCCGCTCAGATTCCTGCAGAATAGAGAGGGAGACCTGAGCATGGCAGATGCCGAAGGTCGCTTCCGCACGTCGCGAACGGCTGCCGCCATCGAAGGCGCATCCCTGCTGCACGTCGCTTCGCTGGAGCCGGCCTACAGAAGCGCCAACCTCCAGGCTCGCCTGGTCATCTTCGCCATCCTGGCCGCCGCCGTCATGGCCTTCGCCGCCTATTGGCGCATCCATATGGGCCGCCTGGCTCAGGTTCGCGCCCGCCAGGCTCTGGAAGAAGAAGTCGATGCGCGCACCAGCGAGTTGCAGGACGCCAATCGCCGCCTGCGCGAGGAGTCACAAGGGCGCTTGGCGGCCGATCGTCGCTGGCGCGCCGCCAGCGAAGAACTGGCCCAGGCCAACCGCCTCGGCCTGATCGGACAGGTCACGGCCGGTGTCGCCCACGAGATCAACCAGCCTATCGCCGCGATCCGCGCCTTCGCCGAAAACGGCGCACGCTATCTGCAGCGCGGCAGCATCGCCAAGGTTCAGGACGACCTGGAATCCATTGTCGAGCTGACCGACCGTGTCGCGCGGATCACGACGGAGCTGCGCTCCTTTTCACGTAAGCGGACCCCGCTGGTAGATGAGGTCAGCCTGAACGAGGCAATGGACGGCGCCCTGCTGCTGATCGGGGACCGTTTACGCACGGCCGGCGTCCGCCTGGACTGGACCCCGCCCGTAAAGACCCTGAGGGTCTGCGCCGACAAGATGCGGCTGGAACAGATCTTCATCAACCTGATCCAGAATGCGACCGACGCCTTGCAGGATCGGCCCGACCCGACCATCGCCGTTGTCATGGAAATCGGCGAAGAGGATGTTTCCGTTGTCATCGCCGACAACGGTCCAGGCGTCTCTCCCGAACTGGCAGGGTCCCTCTTCACGCCTTTCGTCACCAGCAAGCCCACTGGATTGGGCCTTGGCCTCGGCATCGCCCGAGACATAGCTCGTGAGTTCGGCGGCTCCCTTTCCCTGGCGGCCTCGCCCTTGGGCGGCGCTGCGTTTCGTGTTCGATTGAGACGCGCATGACGAATCCGGAAACTCCCCCCTCGGTCCTGTTCATCGAAGATGACGGCGAGCTGCGGCGCGCAATCGTCGATGCGCTGGATCTTGAATCGATCACTGTTCAGGCCCTGCCTGACGCCGTCCAGGCGCTGGCCGCTCTGACGCCTCAGTTCCGCGGGGTGGTGGTTTCCGACATCCGCATGCCGGGCATGGACGGGCTGGAGCTGTTCTCACGCATTCGCGCCCTCGACCCGCAGATTCCGGTCATCCTGATCAGCGGACATGCCGATGTGCCGATGGCGGTACAGGCGCTGCAGGACGGCGCCTTCGATTTTCTGACGAAACCGTTCGCCATGGAGCGGCTGATCACCGCCGTGAACCAGGCGCAGGACTATAGGACCCGCGCACTGGCGCATCGCTCATTGCGGGCGGCGACGGAAGCCGCCGCTCACGCCAACACCCTGCTGATCGGAGAGAGCCCCGCGATGGTCGCGCTGCGCGAGGCCATCGCCCGCATCGCCGCATCAGATCTGGATGTTCTGGTCGAAGGCGAAACCGGCACGGGCAAAGAGCTGGCGGCTCTGACATTGCACCGACTCAGCAAGCGACGCGGCAAGAGCTTCGTGCCGGTTAACTGCGGCGCCATCCCCGATCATTTCGCCGAGGTGGAGTTGTTCGGGCAGACGTTGGACGGCGCGGGCTACCGCCGAACCGCCCAGGTCGGCCGCATCGAGGCCGCTGACAAGGGCACGCTGTTCCTTGACGAAATCGACAGCATGAGCCCTGGCGTCCAGGTCAAGCTGCTGCGCGTTCTCGAGGAACGCACGCTAATGTCTGGAGGCGAGCCCTATCCTGTCGATATCCGCGTCATCGCCGCATCAAAGCGGGATCTGGAGAGCGCTGCGCGTGACGGCGCTTTCCGCTCTGACCTGTTCTATCGCCTGAACGTGGTGCGTCTTCGGATGCCCCCTCTGCGTGAAAGACGAGAGGATGTTCTGCCTCTCTTCGTTCATTTCCTGTCAGAACGGAAACATGCTCAGGAGATCGACACCTACGCCGTGTCCGACCGAGTTCGCCAACACCTTCTGGAACACGACTGGCCCGGCAATGTGCGGGAATTACGAAATTTCGCGTTCAGCACTCTGGTGGACGCTCCGGACATCGCATCTACCGCAACGCCGTCGCCTCAAAGCCTCACAGATCGAGTGGATGCTTTCGAAGCAGCCTTGATCCGCGAGGCTCTACGGGAATCCAGGGGCAACGTCTCCGAGGTGATCGCTCGACTGGCGACGCCTAGAAAAACGCTTTACGGCAAGTTCAAACGTTTCAACATCGACCCTGCCACCTATCGATAACGCCCGCGTCGAGCCCCTGTCGTGCTCAATCGGACGTGGGAAACACGGCAGACAGGGCTTCGACCAGCCATCGGGTTCCCATGTCGCCGTCAGAGCGTTCATGCCACACCAGGTGGTAGTCGAACGGCTGGATTTCCTGCGGCGCGGGGAAGACGCCGAGGCCGTGCGCCGCCGCGAACCGCTCGGCTGCCCGGCGCGGCAGGAGGGCCACCGCCTCGCTGACCTGCAACAAATAGGGGACCAGGGCGAAGCTTTCGGCGCGCACCAGGACGCGGCGCTCGGCCATATCGGGCAGATCATCCGACACCCAGTCGCCGAAGCCGTCTCCCGCTGAGGGGACGACATGGGGCCAGCGCAAAAGTTCGGCGTGCGTCGGCGTCGTCTGACAGATGGGATGGTCGCGGCGCGCCAGGCCCAGATGCGTCTCGCGAAACAGCCAGCGCGACTTCAGCCCCGCGCCCTCGGGATTCCAGCCGGTCAGCACCAGATCCAGCCGACCGTCCTCCAGCCGCCGCAGACTGGTGTCCGACAGGGGCTCGACGTCCAGTTCCACCCCCGTCGCCTCCTGCGCTATGCGGGCGATGGCGGGCGTCAGGACGCTGAGCAGGCCGAAGTCGGTGGAGGCCAGACGAAACACGCGCTTCATCCGCCCGAGATCCAGACTGGGGTCGCGCAGCAGACTCTCGCCCGCCTCCAGCCAGGCGCGCAGCGGGCCTGAAAGAGCCTCGGCGCGCGGCGTCGGCATCATGCCGCGTGGACCGCGCACCAACAGGGGATCGTCGAACTGATCGCGCAGCCTGGCCAGTATGCGGCTCATCGCCGGCTGGCCGATGCCCAGACGCTCAGCCGCACGCGAGACGCTGCGCTGCTCGATCAGCACCTGAAGGTGCGGAAGCAGGGTGAAATCGACGCGGTGGGGAAGTCGCCCCGACATATGGCCTCGCTGCATGACGCCCCGCGCGTCGCCACCGGCTGTATTAAGAACGCCTCTTAATTGCAACATATATGCACTGCAGTCCGCGACCAGTTTTCGCCGCCTGCTGCCGGCCGCCGCCTCATGCAGAGAGACGAATAGGCCCCATGTCGAATACGACATTGAGACAATAATGCGAATGATTATTAGGAGCGGCGTCGCTCGCACGGTCGAGCTTTCCTCCCCTCCCGGGCGCCCGCCGCCCGCCTAACGCACGCCTTTGGGGGCGCACATGCACCTGTCGAAACGCAGCATCGGGCTGGGCCTGATGACCTCAACCCTACTCGCCACGTCGCCGGCTCTGGCCGAGACCTTCATGCCGGACGCCTCCGGCGTCGATCCCCAGGCCACCGTGGTCGGCGACGTCATCGTCACGGCGTCAGGCACGGCCGTGGACGTCCGCAACGCCCCGGCCTCGGTCAGCGTCATCACCCGCGACGAGATCGAGCGTCAGCCTGTGCAGAGCCTGGGCGAACTGCTGGGCCGTCTGCCCGGCGTGACCGGCGGCGTCAGCCCGACGGGCGCTATGTCCAAGATCACCATTCGCGGCCTGCCGGACAACTACACCCTGGTTCTGGTCGACGGCCGCCGCGTCGGCAACTCGCGCGACATCAGCTATCGCCCCGACCTGGGTCGACAGGACCTGAACTGGATTTCGCCCGACATGATCGAGCGCATCGAGGTGGTGCGCGGGCCGATGTCGTCGCTCTACGGCTCCGACGCGATGGGCGGGGTCATCAACATCATCACCCGCAAGATCGCCCCGACGTGGCGCGGCTCGGCCAACACCAGCTACACCTGGTCCGAGGATTCCGACCGCGGCGACGCCTATCAACTGAGCGTCAACGTCGCCGGTCCGCTGGCCGAGAACCTGGGCCTGCGCCTGGGCGCGACCTACGCCCGAACCAACCCGGACGAGGTGAACATCTCGAGCAACAACGGCGCGGGCGGCGTCGTCAACAAGAGCCTGAACGGCGTGCTGAACTGGGCGCCGGTCGAGAATCACAACTTCTCGTTCGAGGCGAACTACGGGGTGGAGGAGCCCCTGGCGCCCAAGCTGCTGGTGCCGAACCGCAACGGCGTGCTGACGCCGCAGGGGGCCTTCGGCTCCGAGACCGAACGCACCAATTTCCGCGCCAGCCACGAGGGCGAATGGTCCTTCGGCAAGACGCGTCTGGACGTCTATCGCAACGCCTTCGAGAACAAGGCGATGGGCGAGTACGGCGGCTCCGGCGAGTTCGAGGAATGGATCGTCGACGGCCTGTGGAACTTCGAAAAGAATTTCGTCTGGCAGCACAAGTTCGCCATCGGCGCCCAGTATCGCCAGGAAGAGCTGACCAACACCGACACCATCGGCACGGTGCCGATCGACTATGACGGCAACGTCATCACCGGCGCCACGCTGAAGGGCGACACGGCGGCCATCTTCGCCGAGGACCAGATCACCCTGCGCGAAAATCTGCTGCTGACGCTGGGCGGCCGTCTGGACAGCCATGACAAGTACGGCGAGCACTTCAGCCCGCGCGCCTATCTGGTCTGGCATCCGGCCGAGGCCTGGACCCTGCGCGGCGGGGTCTCCAAGGGCTTCCGCGCCCCGTCCCTGAAAGAGAACAGCGCCGGCGCGGCGACCAACTCGGGCGGCAACGGCTGCCGGGGCCTGATCGGCATGGTCGCCAAAGATAAGAACGGAAACCCCATCCTGGACGGGAACGGCAACCCGCTGATCTACACCTCGGGCACCTGCTGGATGGCGGGCAACCCCAACCTGAAGCCTGAGGAAAGCACCAGCTATGAGTTCGGCTTCGCCTATGACGGCGCCGCCTACAGCTTCGCCGCCACCTATTTCCACACCGACTTCGAGAACAAGATCCAGTACGCGCCGCTGGGCTATTTCGAAGGCCGCTGGTGGACCAAGAACGAGAACATCCAGCGCGCCCGCACCAAAGGCCTTGAACTGACCGGCCAGGCCAGGTTGCCCTATGATCTTACCCTGCGCGGCAACGCCACCTGGATGATCGAGGCCAAGAACCTGGACACCGGGGCCAGCCTGATCACCACGCCGGAATGGTCGGGCTACGCCTCGCTGGACTGGCGGGCGACCGATCGCCTGGGGGTCATGCTCTCGGCCCAGTACACCGGCGAGCAGCTGAGCGGCGGCTCGACCCTGACCAACGCCCGCACCGAGTTCGACCTGACGACCGCCTATGAGGCGTCCGACACGGTGACGCTGCGCGCCGGCATTTCCAACCTCTTCAACGAGAAGGTCAGCGGCACTGCCGGCGATGGCTACTACTCGCCCGGCCGCCGCTTCTTCGTTGGCCTGACCACCCGCTTCTGATCCGGAGAAACTGCGATCATGACTAACCTGAGCAAATCCCTTCGCGGCGCCGCCCTCGGCGCCCTTCTGGCGGCATCGGCCGTCGCAGTTCCGGCGGCGGCCTCGGCCCAGGCCCTGTTCTCGGCGCCCGAGCGTCTGGACGGCGGCCAGGTCAGCTTCGCCTCGGGCGAGCGCGGCAAGCCCGTCCTGCCCGGCGGCCCGGTCGTCGCTGCCGGTCGCGGCTTCCATCCGGGCCAGAGCATCGTCCTGATGTACGGCCAGACGCCGCTGTCGACCGGCCCGATCACGGCCAACGCCGAGGGCGGGTTCGAGGCGCGGCTGACGCTGCCCGCCGACGCCCAGCCGGGCAATCATCCGATCGTGGCGGTGTCGCAGGCGCCGTACAACGCCGTCCTGGCCAATCTGAAGATCTCGCCGAACGTGCCGCTGTCGAACGAGGCGGCCTACCGGATCACCAGCATCCAGCCGACGCGCGGCCTGTACCAGACCGCCTATAGCGCCAAGCGCAACGCCGTCTTCGCCACCTCGGCGGTCGGCCGTCCGCCCGTGCGCCAGTCGGAGTTGCTGCGCCTGAACGCTGACACCCTGGCGGTCGAAGCCCGCATCACCCCGGCCGCCGCGCCGGGCCGCGCCGGTCGCGACGGCCAGCCCCAGGACGGCGGCGTCTTCGCCGTCTACGGCGTCGGGGTCGATGACGCCAACGACACCGTCTGGGTCACGAACAGCCGCCAGAATACGGTGGCCGTCTATCGCCAGTCGGATCTGTCTCTGGTGCGCCAGTTCGAGCCGGGCACGGTCAACCACGCCCGCGACGTCGTCATCGACGAAGAACACGGCAAGGCCTACGCCAGCGCCACCTTCGAGCCCGAGATCGTGGTGTTCGACACCGGCGCCCTGACGGTGGCCAAGCGCATCAAGATCGACTCGACCGTGCGCGGCGAGACTTTCTCGGCCGCCAGCGTCTCCTATGACCGCGAGGCGCGCCGCCTGTACGTCGCGTCCAACTCCACCAATGAGGTCGCGGTCATCGACGCCGCCGCCGACACTGTGCTGAACGTCTTCCGCGTGCCCGGCGCGCGCAGCGTGATCGGCGTTTCGCACGATCCGCAGACGGACCGCATCTTCGTGGCGGGTCAGGGCACCGACAACCTGGTGGTGCTGAACGGTTCGGACGGTTCGGTCGTGGCCGACACCCCGGTGGGCGCGGGCGCCCTGAACGTGGTGTTCGAGCCGAAGTCGCGCCGCGCCTTCGTCAGCACCTTCGGCGCCGGCACGGTGACGGTCACCGACGTCGACGGCCGCATCGTCGCCAACCTGCCCGCCCCACCGGTGGCGAACCACGTCTCGACCGACGGACGCGGCAACGTCTATGTCGCGGTCAAGTCCGGCTGGACCACGGACGGAAACGACTCCGTGCTGCGCATCCGCCCCGCGCGCTGATGAAGAAACTCTGACGCGCAACGAGGACTAAAAAGAAGGGCCCTGGCGATCACTGCCAGGGCCCTTCCCATGTCAACCGGCTGCAGGCTCTTACGACGGGCCTCTCGGATAATAAGAGACGCCCCCCGCCAATCACCGCCATGGCGAGGGGCGTCTAACCGTTTAGCGTCGCGTTGCGTCAGCGATGAGGGCGCGGCCGCGCTCTACAGCCGCCTGGGTGGTCAATGTCCCTGCGTTGATCTGGTCCGCCAGGTCCATCAGCGGGGCGCTAGTGACGGCGCCGGTTTCGGCGACCTCCTGAACGTGGACGCCTCCGTCACGCGCGATCACGGCGTCCCATGCGGCGCGGACCTCGGCCCAGTAGTCCTTCGTCGCGGCCCAATAGTCGTCGCCGGGCTTGGGCTCGAAGGCCGTCGAGGCGTCATAGGTGTTGACCACGTCTTCCTGAACCACGGCCTGAGGAACGCCTCCGTTACGCCCCGTCATCTTGACGTTGTCCTGAATGTGGACCCAGCCGCCCGGACGGATAACGTGGCGATTGGTCCCGAGATAACGGTCATAGACCGGGTTGCGCACGGCGTCGCGACGGGCCAGCGGCCGCCAGGTCGGGCCGGACGTCCAAACGGTCATGCCGTTATCATAGCTCCAACGTCCCACGCCGCCGTAGCGGGGCGAATCGTCCGTTTGCCAGACGGTCTGGGACCAGGCGCCGCGACGCTCTTCGGCCGACACAGGAGTCAGGGTCCACTGGTCCGGTCCGGCGTAGATCAGCACGGTCTCGGGCTGATAGACCCAGTCCTGACGCCAGTGCTTGACCAGTATGGTCTGGCCCTCGTGATACATGACCAGGATGTGCTGAAGGCTGATGCGATCGCCGGTGTCGTAGACGACACGAACGATCTCGGTGCCGCCGGACCGCTTGGGCTCGAGCGGCTGATAGTCCGCCTGCAGGCCGACCGTCTCGCGCATGTCGAAACGCACGCGATAATCGCCGACCTGGGCCAGGATGGCCTGACGGTCCTGTTCAAAGGCGCCGGCGGGCGCCTGGGTCTGGCCCGTCGCCGTCGAGGCGGGCAAGGCCTGAACGGCCGGGGCGCCGGTCAGCAGGGCGGCCGCAATCAAGATTGCACGCATGGGGGCTCCATTGGTTTGCGAAGGGCGGGGTTTCAGCTGACGCTTGCGCTGCATGGTCGCGCTCACAGACGCACGCTCAGAGACACGCCGAAGTTGCGGCCGGGCTGGGTAAAGGCGTCCAGCGTCGCCGGTCGGGCGCCGACAGCAGGACGGCTCAGGCCGCGCACGTCGCTCCACCAGGCGTATTTCTCGTCGAAGACGTTGAAGGCGCCGGCGCGCAGGGTGGCCCGCTCGGTCACGTTCCAGAAGGCGGTGACGTCCAGCAGGGTGAAGCGCTCGCCCGGCCAGCACAGGCCGCCGCCGCATTCGTGGTTCGACTTCCTGTCGGACCAGGTGACCGTGGCGCTTCCGCCCCAGACGCCCGAGGGGGCGGCGTAGTTCAGGCCGCCGACCAGCTTGATCGGATCCACGCTGGTCAGGGCGCCGCGCTTGCCGTCCGTCTCCTGCTCGCCATCGGCGAAGGAGGCGGCGACAATGGTCGAGAAACCGTTGTCCCAGTGAATGTCGCCGCGCGCTTCCAGCCCCCAGATCTCGACCTTGGTCAGGTTGACGTACTGATAGATCAGCGGATCGACGCCCGGCACGCCGGTCCCGCGCACCACGACCTGATTGATGAAGTCGTCGTATTTCGTGCGGAAGGCCGTGGCCTGCAGCGAAAGGGCGCCGCCGAAGGCCTCCAGATTGCGGAAGCGGAAGCCGCCCTCGATGCTCTGGCTGGTCTCGGGCTTCAGGTCCGGATTGGGAATGGACTCATAGCCGAACACAGGGTTGGCGAAGAAGTTGTTCACCTGCATCGGCGAGGGCGCCTTGAAGCCCTGGGCGTAGTTGGCGAAGACCCCGAAATGATCGTCGGCCCAGTAGATGGCCCCGATCTTGGGCGACAGATGGCTGTCGCTCTGCCCCTCGGCCGGGGTCGGGAACAGGGCGTCGGCCCTGGGCGTCAGTTCGTACCAGTCATAGCGCAGGGCCGGAATGATGCTGAGACGGCCGTCCAGCAGGTCGATCTCGTCCTGGATGAACAGACCCGCCAGGTCGAACTCGGTCTTGGGGAAAGGCCGGGCGGGGAAAGGCTCGCCCATCGGCGGGACCGTGCCGTCGCGAATGCCTTCCTGGGTGGTGCGCGACCAGTCGGCGCCGAAGGTGATCCGGTGGCGAACACCCTGCCCTCCGAAGCTTCTGGAGCCCTGCGCCGCCAGCCCCCATACAGCATTGTCGAACGTCACGTCGCGCGTGCGGTCGACCGCAGGCGTGCGGTCCTCATAGGTGAACTGGCGCGTGGTCGAATCCTGCCAGAAGGCGGCCACAGAGCCGGAATCCAGACCCAGAACGTCATCGAACCGCCAGTCGAGGCTGATGCGATCGCGCTGCGTCTCGTCATGAGCCGTCAAGCCGACGACCGTGGCCGAATAACTGCTCAGCGCCTCGCCATCCATGTCCTGATCGAAGTGATCGTAGGTCAGGCGCAGGGTGTGATGGTCGTTCACATCCCAGACCAGCTTGGCCAACACGGCGTTGGAGGCGAAGTCCTGAGGATTGGGCTGAGTGCGGGTCGCGCCGACGCCGCCGGTCTCAGCCATGTTCTCGGTCTCTTGTGCGTCACGTCGGGTGTAGGCCAGCAGACCCGACAGGGCGCCGCTGCGCCCGGCCAGGGCCAGCCCCTCAGTCCAGCCCTCGTCGGCGGAACTGTAGCCGACACGCGCTCGCGCGCCGAAGCTGCGGCCCGCCTCGATGAAGTCGGAAGGATCCTTGGAGGTGAAGCTGACCGCCCCCGCAATGCCGTCAGAGCCATACAGAGCGGAGGCCGGACCGCGCAGGATCTCGACCGACTTGACCAGATCCAGGTCATTATAGCCGCCGCGCCCGACCGCCTGGGCGCCGAAGGCGAAGCCGTCCGGCACCCGCACGCCGTCCTGGACGATCAGCACCCGGTTGCCGCCCATGCCGCGAATGGTGAAGCCTGAATTGCCGTCCCGCCCGGCGCCCGACAGGGCGGCCGAGAAGCGGGCGGGACTGGTCGGAACGCTGACGCCCGGCTCGAACCGGATCAGGTCCTTGATGTCCGTTACGAGGTTATTCTCGATATCCCTGGCGGTGATCACGCTGATGCTGGCGGGGACTTCGTCGATGCGCCGCTCGGTACGAGTGCCGACAACCGTGACCGGAGCCACCCTCACCGGTTGAGTCAGGTCGATCTCCAACGCGTCCTCGGCGCTGGCCGGCAGGGCGGCCCCGAGGGCGGCGAGTCCGGCGGAAATCATCAATAGCGAACGCATAGGCGGCACCCTGTTTAAAAGAGGCTTCGCCTTTAGTGCGAACGATTATCAGAATCAATATTAATTCATTAAGCGGCGCTGTCGTCCCGACGCCGTCTTCGCCGCTGTCAAAGCCTTGCCCGACGCTCCGGCGGTAGCCAATCTGGCGCTCGAACGGACAATTCACCGGAGCCCATATGCCGAAGCTATCGGACCGCACGCGACTGATCGCCGGCGCAACGCGACGCGGTCTGGGCCGCCGTCCCGTCAATCCGCCGATAGAGCGGGCCTCCACCATGCTGAGCGACGACCCGGCGGCGATGCAGGATCCCAGCGACGGTCCCGTCTATGGGCTGGACGGGACCAGCGCGGCGCGTGAACTGCGGGCGGCTCTGGCCGACCTGGAGGGGGCAAGCGAGGCCTTTCTGGTTCCGTCCGGCCTGGCGGCCGTCACCGTGCCCCTCACCGCCCTTCTTCGACCCGGCGACGAAGTGCTGACGACCGACGCCGTCTATGGCCCCACGCGGCGGTTTCTGACGCGCCATATGGCCGACCGAGGCGTCGCCACGCGCTTTCACCCAGCGGGAGCCTCTGTCGAGGCGGTAATGGATCAGGCAAATGAGCGCACGCGGGTGCTGCTGATCGAAGCGCCCGGATCCCTCACCTTCGACATGATGGACGTGCCCGCCGTGGCGGCGGCCTGCAGGGCGCGTGGCGTGCTGACGGTGATGGACAACACCTGGGCGGCCGGTCTGGCCTTCCGCCCGCTGGCCCACGGCGTGGATGTCAGCGTTCAGGCCCTGACGAAGTATGCGGGGGGCCATTCCGACCTGCTGATGGGCGGCGTGGCGGCGCAGGCGCCTGAGATCATCCGGGCCATCAACAACGTCATCGAGGACATGGGCTGGCACGTCTCGCCAGATGACGCCTGGCTGGCGCTGCGCGGGCTGCGCACCCTGCCGCTGCGCTATGAGGCCCAGGCGCGCGCCGGCCTGCGCGTCGCGCAATGGCTTCAGGACCAGCCCGAGGTGGCCCGCGTCCTGTACCCGCCCCTGCCCGGCTCAGTCGGGCACGCGCTATGGCGCAGGGATTTCGACGGCGCGGCGTCCTTGATGGGCCTCGTCATGAAGGGCGGCGACAAGGCGGCGGCCCACGCCTTCATGCGCGCCCTCAGCCTGTTCGGCATGGGCTATTCATGGGGAGGCTTCGAGAGCCTGATCACCCACGAGACGCCGCAGTTAGCCTATCGGCAGCACGCGACCGACCTGCCCGGCCAGTTGCTGCGCCTGCATATAGGATTGGAGGATTCCGCCGATCTGATCGCCGATCTGACGCGTGGATTGGCGGCGTGGCGCGCCCAGCAGGACTCGAACCTGCAACCCCCTGCTTAGAAGGCAGGTGCTCTATCCGGTTGAGCTATGGGCGCCAGGGGCCGTCACCAGACCTTAGTGGGTCCAGGACTGTTTGCGGTCAGTCGCGAAGTTGTCGGCGTAGGCCTTGATGATGACCGGCGCCTCGTTCGGCTCATGCAGGCGGAAGGCGATGCCGTGGCGTTCGGCGTATTCGATCGCCTCTTCCTTGGTCTCAAAGTTCAGGCGGACCTGGCCGTTCATGTCGGTCGAGCTGGTCCAGCCCATCAGCGGGTCGATCGTGCGCGCCGAGGCGGGCTCGAACTCCAGGCGCCAGTCGCGCGTCTTGGCCTTGCCGGACTGCATCGCGGTCTTGGCCGGGCGATAGATGCGAGCGAGCATGGACGGAATCCTTCGGACGGAGAACTTGCCGGGTGCATACCCCGCCGTCGCCGCCCGGTCCAGACGCCGAAGCCGTCTCGGTTCGCTTGGAAATCAGGCCGCCAGAGACGATGAACCGGCGTCGATCCAGCGACGCGCGGCGCGCTGGGCCTCGGCGATCTCGTCGTGCTCCATCTCCTGGCTGAGATCGCGGCGATACCCTTTCGCCTCAAGCGAGCCCTTCATGGCCGCCAGGTTGAAGATCATATGGGCCGACACCCGGTCGATCGGACACCCGTCCAGTCCGGACGAATAGGCCAGGCCCAACCGGAACAGCGCGTCGCCGTCCATATCCGGCGTGGGCAGGTGCAAGGGCGCGTAGTCGGTCTGTTCGCGCGCCGTATCATGGGCGTTCATCGCTAGGTTCCTCCTGAGAAGCACGTTCTGCGCCGCTCTCGGAGATGCATTCAAATACCCGCGGTTTGAAATTAGCGTTAACGCGCCAGCCCCTCCAGACGCGAGGCTGACAGCCCGGTTCAGACGCCGTTCATTCGCCGCCGCCGAAGTTAGGCCCAGACAGGGTTTCGCCGCTTTGCATGGAGTTTAACATGAACCGCCTGACCAAGGCCGCCGTCATCGCCCTGGCGCTGGCGACTACGGCCGCTCCCATGATGGCGCAGGCCCAGGATCGTCATGATCGCCGTGAGTGGCGCCAAGACCGCCGCGACGACCGTCGCGACTGGCGTCAGGATCGTCGCGACGACCGCCGTGACTGGCGCCAGGATCGCCGCTCGGATCACCGCGACTGGCGCCGCCAGGACCGCTGGAGCCGCGATAACCGCGACTGGTGGCGCGGACGCCCCGAATTCCGCGACTATCGCGGCGCGCGCAACGGCTATTGGTATGCGCCGGGCTACGGTTACTATCGGGTCGAGCCGCGCTATTACGGCTATCGCTGGCGCACGGGCGGATACCTGCCCCCGGCGTATCGCAGCTATTATGTCAGCGACCCCTACTTCTATGGCCTGCGTCCGGCGCCGCGCGGTTACCGCTACGTCCACGCCGGCAATGACATCCTGATGATCGCGGTCGCCACCGGCCTGATCGCCAGCGTGATGAGCAACGTCTACTAAGTCTGCGCTCGAGCATTCGATCAGCCCCGCAAGCCTCTGTCTTGCGGGGCTTTTTCATGACGACGCTCTGTGATCGCCGTTCAGCCGCAGTTCATGCCCGGCCGTCTATTTTCCGATCAAGCCGCCCAATATGGGCGTGCGAGGACTTTGACCATGAAACGTTCTCTTCTCATGTTCGCGGCGGTTTCCGCCTTCCTCGTGCCCGCCGCAGCACCTCTGTCGGTCCTGGCTCAGGAACGGCCTGAACGCGCACAGACCCGTGACGACGGCCCACGCCGCTCTGAACGGCGCGCCGCCCCGCAACGCGATCGCGGCGACATGGCTATGCGACCGCGAGAGCGTCAGGAAACGCCGCGCCAGAACGCCCAGCCTCGCCCCAATCAGCCGCGTCCTGACCAGCCTCGACCTGAAACGCGGCCGGACGTCCAGCGTCCGCAGCGGCCTGACGGCGAGCGCCCCGATCATCAACGACCCAACCGCCCGGATCGTCCGGAGGGACAGCGTCCCGATCGCCCGGACCGGCCTAACCGTCCCGACTGGAACCAACCAAACCAGCCTGGGCGCCCCGATCGGCCTGACCGTCCCGATCGCCCGCAACGGCCCGACAGGCCGGACCGCCCCGATCGTCCCGGCGCAAATCGCCCAGACCGTCCAGACCGTCCCGACTGGAACCGCCCAAATCGGCCGGACTCCAATCGACCGAACCGTCCGGACTGGAACCGGCCCGGCCGTCCCGACGCCAACCGTCCAAACCGGCCGGATCGTCCCGGCTGGAACAGGGACCGGGACTATCGCGAGTTCCACAATCGCTGGAACCGGGAGCAGTGGCGCCGTGACTGGGACCGTCGCCATCGCAGCGACTGGTGGCGCTACGACTCTCGCTTCCGGGGCTGGAGCGGCGTGCGCGTCGGCTTCTATTTCGCACCGGGCTACGGCTACTACAGCGTGCCTCGCACCTATTGGAACCGACAGTACTACGTCGGCCAGTACCTGCCGGACGTCTTCTGGCGTTATCAGGTGAATGACTGGCGCACCTATGGTCTGGGCTATCCGCCTCCGGGCACGCGGTGGGTCTATGTCGACAATGCGATCTATCTGATCGACGAGTACGATGGCTACATCATCGAAATCGTCCGCGACGCCTGGAGCTGGTAGGCGACGCGACTCAAGCAGGAGGCCCCGGAGAGCCATCTCCGGGGCCTCTCTTTTTTACACGCTGACAGGCGCGGCCCGCACAGGCAGACTGCTCACATGACGACCAAGCCCCTGCCCATCCTCGCCCTCTGCCTGACCGTCCCCCTGATGCTTCAGGGTTGCGTCGCGGGCGCCGTCGTCGGCGCAGGAGCTGCCGTGGTCGGCGGCGCGGCCAAGGTGACGGGGGCCGCCGTGGGCGCGGGCTTCGACGCCGTCACCACCTCGGACGAGGAAACCAGGGCCAAGCGCGAACGCGAACAGCGCGCATGGGAGCGTGAACAGCGCCGCTGCGAACAGAGACAGAAGCGCGGCAAGGACTGCTGAGGGCCTACCGCACCCCGATGTATTTGTGCGTCTGAACGCTGAGCCGCCATTTCGGATGGGTCAGGCAGTATTCAATGGCGGCGGCGGTGTTAGCGGCCTGATCGGGCCCGTCCATCGGCTGAAGCCAGAAATGCTCGAAATCGAGGCGCTCGAAACGGTCGGGCATGGCAAGCGGCTGCGGGAAGACCAGCTTCAGTTCCTGACCCTTGGTCTGAACCACAGGGGCGTCGGCCTTGGGGCTGATGCAGATCCAGTCGATCCTGTCCGGCGCCGCCAGCGTGCCGTTGCTTTCAATGGCGATCTGGAACCCCCGCGCATGCAGGGCGTCGATCAGCGGCGCGTCCAGCTGCATCAAGGGCTCGCCGCCGGTGCAGACGACCAGCTTGGGGTCGCCCTCGCGGCCACGCCACATCCCGGCGACATGATCCGCCATCAGGTCAGCGGTCTTGAACTTGCCGCCGCCGTCGCCGTCCACGCCGACGAAATCGGTGTCGCAGAAGGTGCAGACGGCAGTGGCGCGATCCCGCTCCAGCCCGCTCCACAGGTTGCAGCCGGCGAAGCGCAGGAAGACGGCCGGGCGACCCGCCTGCCCGCCCTCGCCCTGCACCGTCAGAAAGACTTCCTTGGCCGAATAGGTCATGCGGCCGCCCATTCGGCATGGCCCGCGGCCCGCAGTTCGCAGGCCGGGCACGCCCCGCAGCCATAGCCCCAAGCGTGACGCTGCGTCCGGTCGCCCAGATAGCAGGTGTGGCTGTGCTCGATGATCGCCTCGACCAGGGCGCGGCCGCCGATCCGCTCGGCCAGTTCCCACGTCTGCGCCTTGGTCAGGAACATCAGCGGCGTCTCGACCGGCACCGACTTGTCCAGCCCCAGGGACAGGGCGCGGGCCGTGGCCTGAATGGTGTCGTTGCGACAATCCGGATAGCCCGAATAGTCCGTCTCGCACATGCCGCCGATCAGGGCTTCCAGCCCCCGACGATCGGCCAGCGCCGCCGCCGCGACCAGAAAGATCAGATTGCGTCCCGGAACGAAGGTGCTGGGCAGGCCGCGTGCGTCGGCCTCTATGGCGCGCTGGGTGGTCATGGCCGTCTCGCCGATGGCGCCGAAGCCGGTCAGATCGACCACATGATCATCGCCCAGCCTGTCCGCCCATTGCGGCAGGGCCTTGATCACTTCGCGCCGCACCGCCTGGCGCGCCTGCATCTCGACCGCGTGGCGCTGGCCGTAGTCGAAACCGACCGTCTCCACCCGATCGAACCGCTCCAGCGCCCAGGCCAGACAGGTGGCGCTGTCCTGCCCTCCAGAAAAGAGAACCAGGGCGGAGGTTGTGGGGAGGGAGTCGATTTCGCTCATGACAAACCTGCGGTCGGCGGGTCGGCCGCGCGCATCCAGAAGACGTTCCAGGATCAGGAAGATGGGTGGTCAGGAACCATAGACCAGACCCGCCCGCGCCGCAAAACAAACCAGCCGCCGTAATTTTGCGGGTCCGGCTTAACGGTTCAGCAAACAATCATAGCGAATGTAAAATCGCCTTAGTAGGAGTCCGGCCGAATGCCGACCATCGAAGTGCTGACCGACAGGGCGGAGCCCGTCCCTTCTTCTGCCAAGACAGGAGAGGTCTTTGCGCGTTTCGAGCGGGAGCCGGACACCCTGGCGATTGCTGTCGTGGACGGCGACCGCCCGGTCGGCCTGATCGAGCGCAGCGACTTCCTGATGAAGCTGGCCGGTCCGCTGGGCGTCAGCCTGTACGGCGAGCGCGAAGTCTCTCACGTGATGGACCCGGAACCGGCGGTGGTCGAGGCGGGCGTTCGCATCGACGCCTTCGCCGACATCATCCTGAAAAGCGGTCCCGGCGCGCTGATGCGCGGCTTTATCGTCACCCGCAACGGCGCCTATCGCGGAGTCGGTACGGCTGTGGCCCTGCTTCGCGCCGTCAACGAACAGCAAAGGCATGAAAACCAGCGGCTGGCAGAGCAGGCTCGCGCCGCCGTCGACGCCGATCACGCCATGCAGACCGCCGCCCGTGAGAAGAGCCGCTTCATGGGCCTGCTCAATCGCGAGCTTAGCACCTCCATGAACGGCGTGCTGGCCGTCGCGGAACTCCTGTATCGACAGCCGTTGAATGAAGCGGCCAAGGCGCACGCTCGCACGATCATGGAATCGGCCGAAGACGTCTTGGGCGACCTGCATGACGCGCTGGACCTGGCTCGCGCCGAGGCGGGAGAACTGCAGTTGTCTCCGGCGCCGACGCCGCTTCGCACCCTGATGGACCAGCTTCAGTCCCACTGGTCTCCGCGCGCCGCCCAAGACGGCGTGACCCTGATGGTCGGTTATGAGGGCGACACCGAACTGGCGGCCATGCTGGATGCGGAGCGCCTGAAGCAGGTGTTCAACAATCTGATCGGCGCCGCCCTGGGCAACACGCGTCACGGCATGGTCGAGGCCAGCCTGAAGGCTCAGGCTCGAGGCGATCAGGTGGTGATCGAGGCCCGCGTCCGCGACGACGGCGCGGCCGACCCGGCCCGGTTCGACGACGCGGCCGAACAGAACGGCGATCTGGGCCTGATGGTCAGCCGCCGTCTGGTTCAATACATGGCGGGCAAGTTGCGCGCGGAACACAACGCCGGTCGGGGCGCGACCTTCGCCTTTGAAATCGAAGCCCCCATCGCCTTGATGGAGCAGGAAACGCCCTCCAACATCGCGGACCTGGAGCATCTGCACCTGCAGGCCCAGCCGCACATCCTCATCGCCGACGACAATGCGACCAACCGCGTCGTGGCCCAGGCCCTGTGCGAGATGTTCGGCTGCACCTCGGAAACTGTCGAGGACGGCCAGGAAGCTGTCGAAGCCGTGCAGTCACGGCCGTTCGATCTGATCCTGATGGACATCAAGATGCCCCGCCTGGACGGCGTGGGCGCCACGCGCGCAATCCGCGCCCTGTCCGGGCCCGCCAGCCAGATCCCCATCATCGCCCTCACCGCCAATGCTGATCCGGACGACGCCAAGGGCTATCTGGCAGCGGGGATGGCCGCCGTGGTCGAAAAACCCATCAAGCCTGAACGACTGCGCCTGGCGATGAATACGGCTCTTGATCCCGCCGAGCAGAACGTCGCCCGCAAGGATCGCGGCGCCGCCTGACGCCGGTTCAGCCGGCGTCCTCCAGCACGTTCTGCTCGCCTTCGCCTTCTTCGTCATAGCCGACAAGACGCAAGGCGCGCGCCCGCATCTCCTTCAGTTCGCACCAGCGCAACAGGCCCTCCTCCCTGCCGTGCGTGATCCAGACTTCTTCCGGCGCGATCTCCTCGAACGTCCGCGTCAGTTCCGGCCAGTCGGCGTGGTCGGAAATCACCAGAGGCAGTTCGACGCCGCGCTGGCGGGCGCGGGCCCGAACGCCCATCCAACCCGATGCAAACGCCGCGATCGGCTCGGCGAACCTGCGCGCCCAGCGGTCCTGAATCGCCGACGGCGGCGCAATGACCACCTCGCCGCCCAAGGCGCCGGCCTTCAGCCCCGTCGCAGGCGACAGCGGCCCTAGCGGCACGCCTGACGCCTGATAAAGGTCGTTCAGCCGCTCCAGCGCGCCGTGGACATAGATGGTCCGTTCCCAACCCGCTTCACGCAACAGCCGTATGATGCGCTGCGCCTTGCCTAGCGCATAGGCGCCGACCAGGTGCGCCCGCTCGGGGAACTGCGCCAGGGACGACACGAGCCGCTGGATCTCCTCCGTGTCCGGCGGATGAACGAAGACGGGCAGGCCAAACGTCGCCTCTGAAATGAAGACATGGCAAGGCGCCGCCTCAAACGGAGCGCAGGTCGGATCGCGGCGACGTTTGTAATCGCCGGACACCGTCATGATCAGACCGCCCCGACTAACGACCGCCTGCGCCGATCCCAGAACATGTCCGGCCGGGATCAGTCGCACCTCGACGCCTCCGATGGATGTCGTTTCGCCATAGCCCGCCGCCTGCGTGCGCCCTGCGAAATCCGCGCCGTACCGAACCGCCATGATCGCCAGGGTCTCAGGCGTCGCCAGCACCGCCCCATGCCCGGCGCGCGCATGGTCCGAATGCCCATGCGTGATCACCGCCCGGTCCACCGGACGTACCGGATCGACATAGAAGTCCCCGGGCGGGCAATAGAGACCTGCGGGGGTAGGCCGCAAAAGATCCTGGGGACGCATCATCGGTTCACAGTGTGGCTGGACAAGACGACCTCGGGCGGGCGACCAAAGGCGACGCTGACAAAGGACGCCTTGATGACGGAATCGTTCCTTACCACCCTGCTGCCGCAACTGGCCTCAGGCGCCGCCCATACCCACGCCCTGGGCTTTGCCTATGAAGGGCTGGAGGGTGATCGGGTGCGGATGCGCGCGCCCTATCGCGACGATCTCGTCGGCGATCCCGAGACGGGCGTGCTGGCGGGCGGGCTGGTCACCACCCTGCTGGATCATGCAGGCGGCCTGGCGGTCTGGGCGGCTCTGGATACGTTCCGCCCCATAGCGACGCTGGACCTGCGGGTCGATTACATGCGCGCCGCCCAGCCGGGACGCGACCTGCTGGCCGAGGCTCGCTGTTACCGCCTGACGCGCAATCTGGCTTTCGTGCGGGCCTGGGCGTTCGAGGATGATCCAGCCGACCCCGTCGCGGCCGCCCAATCCGCCTATATGGTCAGCGCCGAAGGCGACAGCCGCACCGGGGCCAATCTCAAAACCCGTAGAGCCAAGGACGCCGTATGACCGCCGCCCTGCTGGACACCCTGCCCTACGCCCGCTTTCTCGGTCTCCAGACACAGGTGAACGGGGATGAAATCACCGTCACCATGCCGTTTGACGACAAGCTGATCGGCAACCCGCTCCTGCCCGCCCTGCATGGCGGTTCTACGGCCGCCCTGCTGGAGATGACGGCCATGGCTCAGGTCGCCCTCACCTATCCCGGCCTGCGCCTGCCGCGCCCGATCAATGTAACAGTGGCCTATCTCCGGTCCGGCAAGCCGGTGGACGTTTACGCCCGCGCCCGCATCAACCGCGCGGGACGTCGGGTGGCCTATGTCATCGCCGAAGCCTGGCAGGAAAACCACGCCCAGCCGATCGCCAGTCTAACCGCTCACTTCCTGCTGGATGAAGCCACCTCAGACTGAGGCCCAATCTCGGCGGCGCCTCTCCCGCAACGTAAAAAAGGGTAAACAAAATACTACCGAAAGTCGTTAATGCATGTTAACCATTGCCCATCGTTTATTAGATGAGGGGTAAGCTATGCAACGCAACGAAGTCATCGCCGCCGTCGCCGGCGATCTGCACTCTGCTGAAAAGGCGATCGACGACGCGATCGTGCAAGCGACCGCCCTCGTGCAGTCGATGATCGGCGCCCGTTCCGCGCTCAACGTGTCCGCTGTTGCGGGAACGGTGTCGCAAGCCAAGGCGATGGAAGCCATCGCCGCCCTCAGCGCCGCGCGCGAAGCCATCGTCGCCAGCCACAACGAAATGGCCAAGGACCACCGCCGCATGGGCTACGGCGTCTACGCCGCCGGCCCGGTCGCCAAGCCGGACGAGTGGGACGACCGCCCGATGGGCCACCTGCGGGTTGCGTGAATTTAATCTAGCTAAGCCATAGTGTTGGATGCGTTTCCTGCACTTTGGTGACATGATACCCCCTTCGCTCGCAGCGGAGGGGGTTTTTCATGTTCAGCTTCATGTCCGAGTACATCGGCATGACGATCATGCTCGCCATAGGGCTGTTCGCGCTCGCCAAGGGCGGCAGGCCCGAGAGGATCGGCGCTGCGACGATGCTTCTGGCGTGGTTTTTATCGATCCTGACCCAGAACTACATCGGCTATGCCGGGGTCCAGTGGCCGATGTTCGTGATCGACCTGGTTGTTCTGGGCGTTTTCGTCGCCCTGGTGTGGAAGTCGCCTCGTTCCTGGCCTGTCTGGGCCAGCGCGCTTCAGTTGTTGACGGTCGCCAGCCACGTCATGGTTTTCATGAAGATGAAGCCGACGGTTTCCGCCTTCTACACCGTGCTGAACATGACGGCCTACGGCATCATGATTGCAATCGCCGTCGGCGCCTTCCTGGCCTGGCAGGAGCGTAAAGCCGTCGGCCAGGACACCGAATAGGCTAATATTCCTATACGCCGTCTGGCGTGATAGGGTTGCATATGCCCCTGTCACACACGCAGATATGGACCGCGATTGATGCGCTGGCGCGCCGCGAGGGCCTGTCGGCCTCCGGACTGGCGCGCAGGGCGGGCCTGGACCCCACCAGCTTCAACCCGTCCAAGCGCGTCGGCCCCGGCGCGCCGTCGCGGCCTAGATGGCCCTCTACCGAAAGCCTGATGCGCGTATTGCAATCGACGGGCCTCAGCCTGGGCGAGTTCGCGGATCTGGCAGACGACGCCGGGCCGCACGCCCTGCCCATCCCCCTGCTCGGCCTGGCGCGCGCAGGCGACCAGGGCTTCTTCGACGACGCGGGCCTGCCCCTGGCGGATGGCTGGGAGCAGACCGATCTGCCGACGCGCAAGGACAGCCTGTTCAGCCTGAGGATCGAGGGCGACTCGATGGCGCCCCTGTATCGCCCCGGCGATCGGGTGATTGTCGATCTGGACGCCACGGACATTCGGCGGGGCGATCGCGTGGCCCTGCGCACCCGAAGCGGCGAAACACTGGCCAAAGAGGCGGCCGCGCTCGGCGTGCGAGACATCGTTCTGGCCTCCATCAACCCGGAATATCCGCCGCGCACCATTGCGCGCGATGAGCTCCTTTGGATGGCGCGTATCCTGTGGGTCAGCCAGTAAAGCACGAAGGCCGCCCCTTTCGGGACGGCCTTCGCTCTGATCGATGCGGGGGAGAAAATCGATCAGTTCGGCGCGACGTAGTGGGCGTTCACCCAACCGCCGCCGGCGATCTGGACCCACTCGCCCTGCGAGCCGATGGCGGTGAAGGGCTGACCGGCCGACAGGCTGCCGGTCTGACGATAGTTGGCGCCCGGGCCCGTGCGAATGCGCAGATTGGAGGTCGCGCGGTAGGAGTTGGCGCCTGCCTGATTGGCCGAACGCGCGCGCTGCTGGTTGCAGCCGATATAGGAGCCGGCCGCAGCGCCGGCGCCCGCGCCGACCACCGCGCCGAGCGCGCGCTCATTCTTGGAAACCTGGCTGCCGGCCAGGCCGCCCAGAACGGCGCCGATCGCGGCGCCCGCCTGCTGGCGACCGCCGGGGGCGTCGCAGTTGGTGACGCCGTTAGCCTGAGGCATCGCAGCGGCGCTCATCGGCACGGCGGCGGAACCCAGGGCGGCGAACATGGCGGTGGCGGCCAGACCCGCCTTGAACATCTTCGACATCTGTCTCTCCTGTCATCGAGTTGTCGATGAAGAGAGAATGCACCGGCGAAGCTGAAGGCTCCCCCCGCCTCGCCGTTATGTTGTGTTCATGTTTAGGGGGCCTACCGCCCTTCGGGCTACTTGAGGCCATGTTGGTTAGGACTACGCGGGCCTACCGTGCAGCGCTGCTTGAGGCCATGCCGCCGTAATCCCGGAAACGGCGAAGCCGTTATCCGGGGACCACAGGAACGCCGCCAGTCGTGCGCTGGGCGGCCCCGGCTCCAGGCCTTGCGGCTTCGGCCGGGATGATGATCAGGCTCAGGCGGCCAGTTCGCCGTTTGCGCCAGCTTCAAGCAGGGCGATCGTCTGCGGCAGGCCGTAGATCGCCGCAAACGACCCGAAGCGCGGCCCCTGCGACGCGCCCAGCAGCACCTCGTACAACGCCTGGAACCAGGCCCGCAGCGGCTCGAACTGATGCGCCTTCCCTACGGCATAGACCTCGCCCTGGATGACCTCGCCGTCGGTGGTGTCGGCGGGCAGAGCCTTCAGCCGCTCCGCCAGATCCAGCAGCGCCGCCTTCTCCTTGTCGTCCGGCAGACGGTAGGTCTTCGAGGGCTTCACGAAGTCCTCATAGTAGTTCAGCGCATAGCCCATCAGGCGATCCAGCACGGGCTCGTTATCCGGCGTGGCGTCAGGCAGATATTTGGCGAAATAGGCCCACAGCTGGTCCTTGGTCGAGGCGTTGGCCACGCCGACCAGGTTCAGCAACAGGGCGAACGACACAGGCGAAGCGCTCTGCGGCGGCTGGCCCGAGTGAATGTGCCAGACTGCGTTGTCGATCTGCTTGGCCGGTTCCTGCGTTTTGAACTGCTCGATGAAGGACAGATAGTCGTCCGTCGCGCGCGGAATGACGTTGAAGTGCAGGCTCTTGGCCGACTTCGGCGACTGGAACATGTACCAGGACAGGCTCTCGGGCGTGCCGTAGCGCAGCCACTCCTCCATCGTCAGGCCGTTGCCCTTGGACTTGGATATCTTCTTGCCCTCGACATCGAGGAAGAGCTCGTAGTTGAAACCTTCCGGCGGCGTGCCGCCCAGGGCGCGACAGATCTTGCCGCTCTCGCGCACGCTTTCGATCAGGTCCTTGCCCGACATCTCATAATCGACGTCCAGCGCTGTCCAGCGCATGGCCCAGTCGGGCTTCCACTGCAGCTTTACATGGCCGCCGGTGACGGGAACCTCGGTGCGGCCGCCGGCCGGGTCGTCGAACACGATGGTCCCGCGCTCGACGTTGCGTTCAAGCGTCGGCACCTGCAGCACATGGCCAGTGATCGGGCTGATCGGCAGGAAGGGCGAATAGGTCGCGCGGCGCTCTTCGCCCAGGGTCGGCAGCATGATGCCCATGACCTTGTCGAAACGCTCCAGCAAGGTCAGCAGGGTCGCGTCGAAACGGCCCGACCGATAGGTCTCGGTCGAAGACATGAACTCATAGTCGAAGCCGAAGCTGTCGAGGAAGGCGCGCAGGCGGGCGTTGTTATGCGCGCCAAAGCTGTCGTGCGTGCCGAAGGGGTCGCGCACCTTGGTCAGCGGCAGATGCAGGTCTTCGCGCAGCATCTCGGGGTTCGGCACGCCCTCGGGCACCTTGCGCAGGCCGTCCATGTCGTCCGAGAAGGCGATCAGGCGCGTGGCCCAGTGATCGCCGGTCAGGGCGCGAAACGCGTTGCGCACCATGGTCGTGCGCGCCACCTCGCCGAAGGTGCCCATGTGCGGCAGGCCCGACGGTCCGTAACCCGTCTCCAGGATCACCGGCCGGTTCAGCGCCTCGAAGGTCGCCAGAGCCTCGTCCGCCTTGCCCGCGTCGATCAGCAGTTTCGCCGCATCGCGCTCGGCATCCGACAGCCGTTTTTTGAGCACGTGGGCCAGCAGGTTGCGCGCTTGCTCAAACGGCCACGAACGGGCCTCACGGGACAGGGTTTCGAGGTTCTGTAGCATGCACCGGGCTTTGACGCCTTGGAGGCCCGGGGTCAACAGGGGCGGCGTTCTACAGCCGCGCTTCGGCGTTCCTCGGCAGCTGCATCTGGTTCTCGAAACTCATGGCCAGATCGCCATCCTGATTGGTGACGGTCGTCTTGGTGCGGACGACGCCGCGATCGGGCTGGCTCTTCGACGGGCGGATCTCGATGATCTCGCGGCGCACCTTCAGGATGTCGCCGGGGCGCACGGGCCGCACCCACCACAGGGCGTCGACATTCATGCCCAGCAGCGGCGTCCTGCCGAAATAGGCTTCGTCCACGAACTGCCGCATCACGCGCGAGCAGACGTGCCAGCCGCTGGCGATCAGGCCCCCGAAACGTCCCGCCTCGGCCGCCGCCTTGTCGATATGCATGGGTTGCGGGTCGAACTCGGTCGCGAAAGCGATGATCTCGGCCTCGGTCATGGTGAAGGGCTCGCTGTCCCAGCTTTCGCCGACGGTCAGGTCGTCCAGATAGCGGTCGGTCATGCACTCAAACTCCCAGTGGCTGCGTCTGACATAGCGGCTGGGGCGGTTTTCGCCAGTCGACTTTCCGCCGGGCCTCGCTTGACCGCAAAGGCGCGGCGTGAGCATTCCCCGCCTCATGCGGACATCCGATTTCGACTTCGACCTGCCCGAGGCGTGCATAGCCCTGCGCCCCGCCGACCCGCGCGACTCAGCGCGCCTGCTGGTGGTGAAGGGCGGCGATCTTCAGGACAAGATCATCCGCGACCTGCCGGATTTCCTGCAACCGGGCGACGCCCTGGTCTTCAACGACACCCGCGTAATCCCCGCCCGTCTGTCGGGCGCGCGCCACCGCACCGGGCCGGAGGGCGAGCTTCTGTCCGTGCCGGTCGAGGCCACCCTGCACCACCGCGACGCGCCCAACGTCTGGAGCGCCTTCATGAAGCCCGGCAAGCGACTGAAGGTCGGCGACCGCGTGCGCTTCGGTCGCGAGGAAGACAACGCCTGCCTTCTGGGCCAGGTCGACGCCGAGATCACCGCCAAAGGCGAGGACGGCCTCGTCACCCTGCGTTTCGATCTGGCAGGCCCTGTGCTTGACGACGCAATCCGCGAGGTCGGGGTCATGCCCCTGCCCCCCTATATTGCGGCCAAGCGGGCCGAGGACGATCAGGACCTGAAGGACTATCAGACCGTCTTCGCCGAGCATGACGGCTCGGTCGCGGCGCCGACGGCGGGTCTGCACTTCACCCCTGCCCTGCTGGACGCCATCCGCGCACGCGGCGTGACGACCCATGCCGTGACCCTGCACGTCGGGGCGGGCACCTTCCTGCCGGTCAAGGCGGACGACACGGCCGATCACAAGATGCACTCCGAGTGGGGCGAGGTCTCGGCCGAGACCGCCGCCGCCCTGAACGCCGTGCGCGCGGCGGGCGGGCGCATCGTCTGCGTCGGCACCACCTCGCTTCGCCTGCTGGAAAGCGCCACGGGCGAAGACGGCGTGGTCAAAGCTTTCCACGGCGACACGGCCATCTTCATCACGCCGGGCTATCGCTTCCGCGCCTGCGACGTGCTGATGACCAACTTCCACCTGCCGAAATCGACGCTGTTCATGCTGGTCAGCGCCTTCGCCGGACTGGAGACGATGAAAGCCGCCTACGCCCACGCCATCGACAGCGGCTATCGCTTCTATTCTTATGGCGACGGAAGCCTGCTGTTTCGGGAAGACGCCCAATGAGCCACATCGACGACCTGCCCGAAAATCTGGCCGCCACCTTTGACATTCTGGCCTCAGCGGCCAGTGAGCTTCAGGATCCGTGGTGGGTGTTCGGCGGCGCTGGTATGGCGCTGTCGGGCCTGTCGGAATGGCATGTGCCGGACGTCGATGTCATGACCAGCCCGCGCGACGCCCGCCGCCTGATCGAGACCCTGCATGGCGAGGCGGTCGAAGATCCCGGCGAGGGCCTGTTCCGCTCTCAGGTCTTCGGTCAGATCCTGACCACGCCCGTCCCGGTCGAGGTCATGGCGCAGATGGATGTGCGGGCAGGCGCCGACTGGACGCCGGTCATCTTCACCACGCGCCAGCCGATCACGCTGGACGCCGGGACGCTCTATGTCCCCACCGTCGCCGAACAGATCGAGAAGTGTCGCCTGTTCGGCCGTCCCAAGGATCTGCAACGCGCAGAGCGGCTGGCGACGCTGCTGCGCTGACTGGCGGTTCCGACCCAGAGGGCCTAAGACGCGGCTCCGCTGCAAGGAACGCCTATGCCCTTCCCGTTTGAAATCTCCGCCACCGAAGGCCGCGCTCGCACCGGCGTGCTGAAGACCACGCGCGGCGACATCCGCACGCCCGCCTTCATGCCCGTCGGCACCGCCGCCACGGTCAAGGCCATGACGGTGGATCAGGTCAAGCAGACCGGCGCGGACATCATTCTGGGCAACACCTATCACCTGATGCTGCGGCCGGGGCCGGAGCGGATGGAGCGTCTGGGCGGCCTGCATAACTTCATGCGCTGGGACAAGCCGATCCTGACGGACTCGGGCGGTTTCCAGGTCATGAGCCTGTCGGGCATTTCCAAACTGACCGAGGAGGCCGTCACCTTTTCCAGCCATATCGACGGCTCCAAACACGTGCTGACGCCGGAGCGCTCGATCCAGATTCAGGCCGACCGCCTGGGCTCCGACATCGTCATGCAACTGGACGAATGCGTCGCCTGGCCCGCCGAGGAAAAGCGCGCCCGAGAGGGCATGGAGCTGTCAGCCCGCTGGGCGCAGCGTTCCAAGAACGCCTTCGGGACGCGGGATTCTCAGGCCCTGTTCGGCATCCAGCAGGGCTCCACCTATGAAAACCTGCGCCGCGAATCCTCGGAGCGCCTGCAGGAGATCGGCTTCGACGGCTACGCCATCGGCGGTCTGGCCGTTGGCGAAGGCCACGAAGCCATGTGCGAGGTGCTGGATTACGCGCCTGAGTTCCTGCCCAAGGACCGCCCGCGCTATCTGATGGGGGTGGGCAAGCCGATCGACCTGGTCGAGGCGGTCTATCGCGGCGTGGACATGTTCGACTGCGTTCTGCCGACCCGCGCCGGTCGCCACGGCCAGGCCTGGACCTGGGACGGCCCGCTGAACCTCAAGAACGCCCGCTTCGCCGAGGATCAGGACCCGCTGGATCCCGAAGTCCCCTGCCCCGCGTCGCAGGACTATTCAAAGGCTTACCTGCATCACCTGATCCGCGCCGACGAGATTCTCGGCAAGATCCTGCTCAGCTGGCACAACATCGCCTTCTTCCAGGCGCTGACGGCCGCCATGCGCGCGGCCATCGCCGAGGGCAGGTTCGAACAGTTCCGCCGCGACTTTCGCGCGCGGCACCTGAAGGCCTAGCCTCGACGCGGAACGAAGCCGGCCGGGGCCGCCGGGGGCGCGCAGTTTCGCTGCATACCCACGCCCTTCAGGAAGGAACGGCGACGCAGGCCTGCCTGGATCGCCGACTGGACGTGCTTGCTGTGCGCCTCGGCGCCGGTCAGGCGTCGCACCCAACTGCGGGCGGGGATGAAGTCGGTAACCGTCCCGCGAACAGCGTCAAGCGTCGCCCCGGCCGCCGCATCGGCGGCCCGCTCGCTCATATAGGAACCGTCCTGCGACGGCGGCGCGTCCGTGTCAGGCCCCAAGGCCTCGTCCAGCCGGGCGATCTCGGCCCCGATCGTGCGGCAGTTGTTCATGTTGCGCAGGTCGTAGGGATTGGCTTCCGCCTGCAGCAGAATGGTCGGGATTTCATCGCGTCGCAGGTTCAGGTCTTCCAGCGGCGCGGTGACGGCGTCGCCCAGTCCGGCTCCGACCTGCTCGGCGCCGCCGCGCGCGGAGGCGCCCGCGTTACAGCCGGAAAGGACAAGAGAAACCGCGACAGCAGGTAAAATCAAAGAGCGCATAGCCGATGTTAAATCACGACACGCAGCCGCAAGCCAAGTCGATGGCCAAGTCGATGGCCAAGTCGATGGCATGAAGCCACGCTTCATCGCGGTCACATGGCGGAAAACCTGTGCGGCGAATCCATCGTAGGGTAGTAGGGATGTTCAGTCGCACCGAGAGCGGGCGCGCTTGAGTTCACAGGGGTCACAACACGATGAAGCCGCCAAGCCGTCCGTCAGCGGGCTCGAAGATGGAAAGCCTTGCGACGGTAGGACTGGCGCTGGTTCTCACCTTTTTCCTCGCTACCGGAGTACTGGCGTGGCGTAACGTCGAGGTGTTGCGAACCACCAATCAGCAGATCATCCATACGCATGAGGTGATCGTCGCGGTCGAAGACATTCTGTCCGCCGCGCAGGACGCCGAGACGGGCCAGCGCGGCTATCTGCTGACAGGCGACATCGGATATCTTCAGCCCTATGAGGCCGCGACGAGTGATCTGAACCGGCGACTGGGCGACCTGGCGAATCTGACGCGCGATAACCCCACCCAGCAAGCGCATCTCGAAGAATTGCGTCGCCTTCTCGACGCCAAGATGACCGAACTAGACGCGACCCTTCAGGCCCGACGAACAGCGGGGATGCAGGCGGCTCTGGCGCGGATGGGCACCGACGAGGGCAAGCGCATCATGGACTCTGTTCGCGCCGAGATCGGTTTGATGCGCGCCGACGAGCAGCGCGTGCGCGAGCAACGCATAATCTCGATGGGCGCCGCCTATCGGACCGCGCTGGGAAGCGGTCTTTTGTCAGGAGTGCTGGGCGCCGCCCTGACGATCGTAATCTTCAATCTGATCCGACACAGCGCGCGCGCTCGTGCGCGCCAGGAATGGCTGAACAAGGGACAGGTGGGCCTGGCGGAAGCCATGATGGGCGATCAGTCCCTTGAACAGTTGGGCGACAGCATCCTTGCCTATCTCGGCCGCTACGCCGGGGTTCAGGCGGCCGCGCTTTTCAAGGGCGAAGGCGGCCAGTATCGCCGCATCGCCGCCCTGGGCGTTCCGTCCGACGCGGCGATTCCGGATCGTTTCGGCCTGCGCGAAGGCCTGCTGGGTCAGGTCGCGGCGGATGGCCAGACTCTGCGCGTATCCGACGTGCCGGACGGCTATCTGACCATAGGATCGGCCCTGGGCCGCGATAAACCCAGGCATCTGATCATCTCTCCGGCTCAGGCGGACGGCGCCGTCAACGCGGTGCTGGAGCTGGGCTTCCTGCACGCTCCGGACGAGCAGTTGACGATCCTGCTCGAAGAAGTCGGCCCCGCCATCGGCGCCGCCCTGCGCTCGGCCCGCTATCGCGCCCAGTTGCAGAATATGCTGGAGGAAACCCAGCGTCAGGCCGAAGAGCTTCAGGTCCAGAGCGAGGAACTGCGCGTCTCCAACGAAGAGCTGGAGGAACAGGGTCGGGCGCTCAAGGAATCCCAGTCCCGCCTCGAACAGCAGCAGGCCGAGCTGGAACAGACCAACAGCCAGTTGGAAGAACAGGCGCAGATGCTGGCGACACAGCGCGATGACCTGGAGCGCGGCGCCGCCGCCCTGACGCTCAAGGCCCGCGAACTGGAACAGGCCAGCCAGTACAAGTCCGACTTCCTGGCCAATATGTCCCATGAACTGCGGACGCCGCTGAACTCTCTGCTGATCCTGTCCAAGCTGCTGGCGGACAATCCCGAGGGGAGCCTGTCAGAGGAGCAGGTCAACTACGCCCGGACCATCCAGTCATCGGGGAACGACCTTCTGACCCTGATCAACGATATCCTGGATCTGTCCAAGATCGAGGCCGGCCACATTCAGGCGCGCCCGGAGGCCGTCTCGATGCAGCGGCTGGCCGGAGACATCCGCCAGACCTTCCAGCCTATCGCCGATGACCGCGGCCTGCCGTTCGAGATCGAAGTGGATCCGGCCGTCGACCTGATGGAGACGGACCGTCAACGGCTTGAGCAGATTCTCAAGAACCTGCTGTCCAACGCCTTCAAATTCACCGAAAGCGGCCTGGTCAAACTGAACATATCCGCCCTGTCCGACGATGAGATCGCCTTCGCGGTCTCGGACACCGGCATCGGCATCGCCCCCGATCAGCAGAAGGGCGTCTTCGAGGCCTTCCAGCAGGCTGACGGGACCATCAGCCGCAAATACGGGGGAACGGGCCTTGGGCTGTCGATCTCACGCGAACTGGCGCGGCTTCTGGGCGGTCGGATCGAACTGGAAAGCCGTGTCGGCGAAGGCAGCGTCTTCACCCTTTTCCTGCCGCGGACCTATGACGCCGCCCGCGTGGCCTCGCGCGAGGCTGCGGTCGCGGCCCCGCCCCTCGCGCCTTCTCCGACAAAGCCGAATCCCAGGGCGACTGAACCTCGGCCCTTATCCGCCAGCATCGAAGACGACCGGGACAACCTGGGTGGAAACAGGCGGCTGCTGCTCGTGGTCGAAGACGACGGCCGGTTCGCCGCTATCGTGCGCGACCTGTCGCGCGAACTCGGCTTCCAGTGCATTGTCGCCGGGACGGCTGAAGAAGCCCTGAAACTGGCCAAACGCCATCGCCCCAGCGCCGTCGTGCTGGACGTCGGCCTGCCCGACCAGTCCGGTCTGACGGTTCTGGACGAACTGAAGCGCGACGACGACACCCGCCACATCCCCATTCACGTCGTCTCGGGCGAGGACCACAGCCAGACCGCGCTTTCGCTGGGCGCCATCGGCTATCTGGTCAAGCCGGTGAAGCGCGAGGACCTCGCCGAGGTCCTGCGCAACCTGGAAGAAAAGCTGACCCGCACCGTCCGGCGCGTCCTGATCGTGGAGGACGATCTGGTCCAGCGCGACGCAGTCAGCCGCCTGCTGAGTTCCGGCGACGTCGAAACGGTCGGCGTCGGCACCGCCGCAGAGTGTCTGGAGCAACTCAAGACCCAGACCTTCGACTGCATGGTGCTGGACCTGACGCTGCCGGACGCCTCGGGCTTCTCCCTGCTGGAGACTCTCAGCCGCGACACCGGCCACAGCTTCCCGCCGGTCATCGTCTATACGGGCCGGGACCTGTCGCCCGATCATGAGCAACAGCTGCGCCGCTACTCCAACTCCATCATCATCAAGGGCGCCAAATCGCCGGAACGGCTTCTGGACGAGGTCTCCCTGTTCCTGCACCAGGTCGTGGCGGAACTCCCGCCCGAGCAGCAGAAGATGATCCGCAAGGCGCGCAACCGCGACGCCGTGCTGGAAGGCCGCCGCATACTGATCGTCGAGGACGACGTGCGGAACGTCTATTCGCTGACCAATGTGCTGGAACCGCGCGGCGCCCTGGTCGAGATCGCCCGCAACGGCAAGGAGGCGCTGGAAGCGCTGGATCGGTCATCCACCGATCCGTCCAAGGCGGTCGATCTGGTGCTGATGGATGTGATGATGCCGGTCATGGACGGTCTGACGGCGACCCGCGAGCTGAGAAAAGACCCGCGCTGGAAGACCTTGCCTGTGCTCATGCTGACGGCCAAGGCCATGCCGGACGATCAGGAACGGTGTATGGCGGCCGGCGCCAATGACTACATGGCCAAGCCGCTGGACGTGGACAAGCTGCTGTCGCTCGTGCGCGTCTGGATGCCCCGCTGAGCCCCGCAATGCCTCACCAGACGGAAGACATCGAGATCGGCCTGCTGTTGGAGGCGTTGTACCAGCGCTACCATTACGACTTCCGCCACTATGCGCGGGCGTCGATCAAACGCCGTCTGCTGCAGGCGCGCAGCCATTTCAACATGCCCAGCCTGACCGCCCTTCAGGAACGGGTGCTGCACGATCCCGAAATGCTGCCGCGCCTGCTCGGCTTCCTGACCGTTCAGGTCAGCGAAATGTTCCGCGACCCCAGCTATTTCCGCGCCCTGCGAGAACAGGTCCTGCCTCACCTGCGCACCTATCCTTCGCTGAAGGTCTGGATTGCGGGGTGCAGCACGGGCGAAGAGCTCTATTCCATGGCCATCCTGTTTCGCGAGGAAGGCCTGTTCGACCGTACGCTGTTCTACGCCACGGACATCAACCCCGAGGCCCTCAGGGCCGCAGAGGCCGGAATCTATCCGCTGGATAGGATCCGCAAATTCACCGAAAACCATCAAAAATCAGGGGGGAGATCGTCCCTCTCCGACTACTACACTGCGGACTATGGGCGAGCCGTCTTCGACAAGTCTCTGCGCGCCAATGTCGTCTTCTCCGATCACAGCCTGGTCACGGACGCCGTCTTTGCGGAAATGCAGCTGATCTCCTGCCGCAATGTGATGATTTATTTCGACCGAGGACTTCAGGACCGCGCCGTCGGCCTTTTCAGGGAATCCCTGGCGCGACACGGCTTTCTCGGCGTGGGGTCGAAGGAAAGCCTGCGCTTCTCGCAGCACGCTGCGGCCTTTTCCGAGTTTGTTCTCGAAGAAAAGATCTACAGGAAACGCGAGGCATGAGTTCAGCGCCGCACCGCGCGGTGGTGATCGGCGCCTCGGCCGGGGGGGTTCAGGCTCTGCTCGCCCTCCTGCCCGCTTTACCCGCCGATTTCCCCTGGCCGATCTTCATCGTCCTTCACGTCCCGGCCGACCGAAGCAATGTTCTGGCGTCTCTTTTCGAGGCCCAATGCGGACTTGAGGTGAAGGAAGCCGAGGACAAGGAGACCGCCCGCCCCGGCGTGGTCTACTTCGCCCCCTCCGATTACCATCTCCTGGTTGAAGAAAACGGCGACCTGGCCCTGTCATCCGACGAAGCGATCAACTACTCACGTCCCTCCATCGACGTTCTATTCGAGAGCGCGGCAGACGCCTATGGCGAGGGCTTGATCGGCGTCATCCTTACCGGCGCCAACAATGACGGCGCAGCCGGCCTCAAGGCGGTGCACGCCGCCGGCGGCGTCGCCCTGGTGCAGGATCCGGCCGCCGCCTATGCCCGAACCATGCCTCAGGCCGCGCGTCAGGCCTGCAACGCCGCGCTCGTGCTGCCGCTCGACCGCATCGCCGACTATCTGAAAGGTCTCGAAAGAGAATGACCAGCACGGAACAGCCGATTCATCTCCTGCTGGTCGACGATCTGGAGGAGAACCTGCTGGCGCTGGAAGCTCTCCTGAAAAGCGAAGGCGTGGTCTGCCTCAAGGCTCGTTCGGGCGACGAGGCGCTGGAACTGCTGCTGGTTCATGACGTCGCCCTGGCGCTGCTCGACGTTCAGATGCCCGGCATGGACGGTTTTCAACTGGCCGAATTCATGCGCGGCAATGTCAACGCCCGCCACATCCCCATCATCTTCGTCACCGCCGGAAGCGCCGATCTTCAGCGCCGCTTCAGGGGCTATGAAGCGGGCGCGGTGGACTTCATCCAGAAGCCCATTGAGGCGGACATTCTGCGCAGCAAGGCCAAGGTCTTCATCGAGCTGTATCGCCAGCGCATGGAAAGCCTGGCCCAGCGCAATGAACTGGAGGCCTACGCCAACGCCCTGCGCGAGGCTGATCGGCGCAAGAACGACTTCATCGCCATGCTGGGCCATGAACTGCGCAATCCCATCATGGCGCTGCACGCCGGGCTTCAACTGCTGCAACGCCAGTCGGACGAAGAGCGCAAGGCCGTGATTCACGCCCGCATGGAGGTGCAGGCCCACCACCTTTCGCGTCTGATCGAAGACCTTCTGGACGTCGCCAGAATCGATCAGGGGAAGATTTCCCTCCAACAAGAACGGGTGAGCCTGCAGAGCATCGTCGACTCGGCCATCGACACCAGCCGTCCAAGGATCGAGGCTGCATCGCACGAACTGACTGTCTCCCTGCCGCCCGAGCCGGTGTGGCTGAACGGCGACTTCACCCGCCTGTCCCAGGTCATCAGCAACCTGCTCGCCAACGCCGCCAAATACACTCCGCGCGAGGGCCGCATACTCCTGTCCGTCGAGGTCGAGCAGGATCAGATCCGGATTGATGTCGCCGACAATGGCATCGGCGTCTCAGCTGATCTGAAGGACCGGATCTTTGAGCTGTTCGCTCAGTCGAAAGGCCCCGACGACCGCTCCCGCGACGGCCTGGGCATCGGCCTGGCGCTGGTCAAGCAATTGGTCGAACTGCACGACGGCACGATCGATCTCGCCAGCGACGGCCCTGGTCTGGGCAGCTGCTTCACGGTGCGTTTGCCGCTCAGCGCATGACATAGGGAGCGGCGTCTCGCCAAGGCGCCGTTTCAGGTCACGAGGCCGACAGGCCAGCCTGAACATCTACTGATTTTTGAGCGGGGAATGGTACGCCCCCTCGGGCTCGAACCGAGGACCCTCTGATTAAAAGTCAGATGCTCTAACCAACTGAGCTAGGGGCGCACATCGCGTCTGCGAAGAGGCGCGGAACATACGGTCGAGTTTCTGATCCGGCAAGCCGATATTTCGGAAAATTTGTTGGAAAACAAACACCCCGGATATGCCAGGTTGGAGAGGGGCTGGAAGAGGCGCGCAGCGCTCTTTCAGGTTCAGATTGCGTTCAGAGATTCCGCGCAACACCGTAGCGTGCGGGAACCTACGCCCCCTTTTTCACGTTTCCAGCCCCTGAAAGGGGGAATTTCCATGAGCCAATTCATTCCGAAGCGCCTGCTGCTCGGCGCCGTCGCCCTGGGCGCCGTGGCTGCGCTGGCGGCCTGTGAGGAGCCTCGCCACCAACCAGCCCCTGCCCCGGCGCCGGTCGTTGAACCCGAAACTCCCGCCGCCGAGGACGCCGCCGCGCCGACAGCAGCACAAGCCCCCGACACGCCGCCGACCGCGCCTGTCGAAGCCCTGCCGCCCGACCATCGTTCCTCAGAGGAGACGGTGCAGCCTGAAAGCGATACGCTGTTTTACTGATTCCATCGGCGCAGACGGCTAAGTGCGGCGTGTTAACCACACACAGGGTTCAGATTTGACGTCGAGGCTCCCCCTCCTTCTAGCCACCGCGGCCCTGTGCGCCTTCGCCACACAGGCGACTGCCGAGCCGAGGGCCCAGATTCGCGGCGAGATCGACGCCGATCTGAAACGACAGCTGGAACAGGCGGTGGGCCACGTCGACGGCGCGCCGGCCAATCGCTTTGAAGCCCGTCGTCGCGCGCGGGCGGCGCTGGAATCGGCGCAGGCGCTGTTGCGGTCTGAAGGCTATTATCAGGCCACGGTCCAGGATCAGGTCGAGGGCGAGGAAACGCCTGTCGCCATCGTCGAGGTCACGCCCGGCCGCCGGTTCGTTCTGGGAGACGCCAAGGTCAACTGGAGCACCCCTGCGCCGGACGCAGACACCAGCGCCGCGGTTATAGAGAACCTCCAGCTGAAGCCCGGCGAGCCCGGCCGAGCGGCTGACGTGCTGGCGGCTGAGGGACGTTTGATCGCCGACCTGACCCGTCGCGGCTATGCAGACGCCGTCGCCCAACCCCGCCGCGTCGTCGTGGATCACGCGACTTTTCTGGTGGAGCCCGGCTTCAATGTGGCGTCGGGCGAACTGGTGCGGCTGGACGGCATCCAACTGCGCACATCCGGGCCGACAAAGCCGGATTGGGTCCAGAGCCTTGTCCCCTGGCGGGAAGGCGACCGTTACGACCCGGAAGACGTCGCCGAGCTTGAGCGCCGCCTGCTGGACACCGGCGTCTATGACGGCGTGGGCGTCGCCCTGTCGTCGCTGGACGATACGCGCCCGGACGGGTTGAGGCCGGTTGTCGTCACCCTGGCCGATCGGCCGGTCAGCCTGCTTGAGGCGGGGGCCAGCTATTCGACCTACGAAGGCGTCGGCGTCGATGTCTTCCGCACCCGCTACAACCGCTTCGGCCGCGCCGACACGCTGCGGTACGGCGCGCGGATCGCCAGCATCGACAGCCGCATCGGCGGAGAGTGGTCGCAGCCCCACTGGCGGCGGGCGGGTCGGACGCTGAAACTGTCGTCCTACATCGTCAACGAACAGACCGACGCCTATGACCGCAGCGCCCTGACGCTGGCGGCGGACCTGTCCCAGCGGCTCGGCAAGACATCGTGGTTCAGCTACGGCCTGGGCGTCGATGCCGGCCAGTACACGGAATACCGCTTCGATCCCCTGACGCAGAGTCCGATCACTTTCGACCGCAATCTTGCGATCGTCACCCTGCGGGGCAGCGCCTTTATGGACCGCTCCAACGATCCGCTGAACCCGACGACCGGCTACCGCCTCTCCGTTTCGGCCCAGCCGACCGCCGTGACGGGCGAGGATACGGTCATGTTCCTGCGCACCGAGGGACAGGCCAGCGCCTATCTGCCGCTGCAGGACGGCGCCAAGACGGTTCTGGCCGGGCGCGCCCGTATCGGCTCCATCATCGGCGGCGAAGAGCTGACGATTCCCTCCGACCGCCTGTTCTATTCCGGCGGCGGCGGCTCGGTGCGCGGCTATTCCTATCAAAGTATCAACCCGCGCCTGCCGGACAACCGTCCGCGCGGCGGCCTGTCGCTGTTTGAAACCTCGCTGGAGGTGCGGCGCGATATCGGCGAGAAGTTCCAGGCCGTCGCCTTTGTCGATGGCGGCGCCGTCGGCTTTCAGGAAACGCCGAACTTCAGCAACATGCGTTACGGCGCAGGGGTCGGCGTCCGCTACAAGCTGCCGTTCGGTCCCGTCCGCGCCGATGTCGCCTTCCCGCTGAACAAGCGCGAAGGCGATTCCGAATTCCAGCTCTACATCAGCATCGGCCAGGCGTTTTGACCGACACTCCTCCGCCTCACGAAACGGGCGCAGACGTCGCCGACACGCCCGCCGAAAAGGCGAAGCGCAAACGCACCCGGCTTCAGCTGGCCGCCTTCATCGCCGGGGTGGTCTCCGCCGGCCTGCTGGCGCTGGTCATCGTCGCCCTGGTCGGCGGGCGGATGTATCTGGTTTCAGATCCGGGCCGCGACCTGATCACCAGCTTCGTCGCCGGCAAGAAGATCAGCCGTTACGGACGCATCAACGTCGAAGGTCTGCAGGGCGACCTGTTCAGCGATTTCCGCCTGAAACGCGTCACCGTGACGGACGAAAAGGGCGTCTGGCTGGAAGCGACCGATGTGCGGGTCGACTGGTCCTATTGGCCCCTTCTGGCGCGACGTTTTCAAGCCACCGAAATCAGCGCGGGTCAGATCCGTCTGCTGCGCCGCCCGGAGCTGGAGGCGCCCACCGAGCCGGGCGGCCCGCAAGCCATCTCCATCGACATCGACCGCTTCAGCGCCAACGTCGAATTGATGGAGGATTTCTCCAAGGAATACGGCCGCTGGACGCTGAGCGGCGACGCCGCCATTCCGCGCAAGGGCGTCAAGACCGCCAACGTCAACGCCTATAGCCTGAACCGCAAGGGCGACTACCTGCGCCTGGCCGCCGCCTTCGGCGACAAGCCCGAAGACCTGCGCGTCAACCTGCGCGCCAATGAGGCCCAGGGCGGACCGATCGCCGGCTCGCTGGGCTATTCGCCCGACCAACCCTTCTCAGCCGTCGCCATCGTCAACGGCGAGGTCATCGACGTCGCCGTGCAGACGGGTCAGTTCCGCCCCCTGCTGGTTCAGGGAACCTATGGCGACAACGGCGCCAAAGTCTCGGGCTATGCCGACTTCTCGGGCTCCGACCTGCTGGAGCCGTTCGTCGAGCGCATCGGCCGCACCGCCCGCTTCGGCTTCGCCATGACGCCGGACGCCAAACGCGAGGGCTATCAGGGCGTGGCCTGGCGTCTGTACGCCGACAACATCGAATCCAGCGCGCGCGGCCTGATCCGCACGACGGACAACACCGCGCCGGAAGGCATCAACCTGGAACTGACCACGCCGTCGCTCAGCCGTCTGGTCGGCAGCCCGGTCGCCGGTCCGGCCGCCTATACCGGCGTGTTCAAGGGCGACGCGCAGAGATGGAGCCTGCAAGGCTCGGCCAGCCTGCTGAACGCCGACATCGCCTCCTATCGCGCCACGCGCATCTCGGGTCCGGTCAGCATCGCCGCCAACAAGGGTCGTATCGACGTGACGACCGACGTGCGGGCGGTCGGGGGCTCATCGGCCGGCATCATCGGCGCCCTGCTGGGCGCGACGCCGCACATACAGATGGAAGGCGCCCGCATGGCCGACGGCGCCATGCTGCTGAAGAAGGTCGATGCGCGCGGCCAGGGCCTGACCCTGACCGGCTCGGGCGGACGCAGCCTGAACGGCGGCCTGAACTTCACGGGTCGCGCCGAACTGACAGACCTGTCTCGCATTCAGCCCGGCGCGCGCGGAGCCTTCGGCGGACCGATCCGCGCTTCGTCCGCCCGGACCGGCGCGCCCTGGGTCCTCAGCTTCGACGGGCGCGGCTCTCGCATGGCCATGGGCATGGAAGAGCTGGATCGTCTGCTGGGCGCGACACCGCGCCTGCAACTGGCCGGATCGCTGAACGACGGCGTCGTCTCCATCAACACCGGCGAACTGACCGGCGCCGCCGGACGCGCCGGCGCCAAGGGGCGTATCGAGGGCTCTAAACTGCGCCTCGCCCTGGACTGGGACGCACGCGGTCCCTTCGGCGTCGGCCCGGTCGCCATCGACGGCGCCATGTCGGGCGACGGCGCCCTGACCGGCACCCTGGCCCAGCCCCGCGCCGACCTACGCGCCGCCTTCGACAAGGTGGCGGCGGGCGGGCTGATCCTGACCAAGGCCGACCTGATCCTCAGCTTCCGCAAGGGCGCCGACGCCTCGGACGGTCGTGTCGTGCTGACCTCCGGCTCGAACTACGGACCGGCGCGCGCCTCGGGCAACTTCTATCTGGGCGGTCCGCGTCTGCGCCTGTCGGACGTCGATGTGAACGCAGGCGGCGTCACGGCTCAGGGCGACGTGGCCCTGTCGAACAACTTCCCCTCCAGCGCCGATCTGACCTTCACCGCGCGTCAGGGCGCCTTCCTGGTCTCGGGCGAAGCCAACGGCCGCGTGCGCCTGACCGAAGGCGCGGGCGATCAGACCGCCGTGCTGGACGTCACCGGCCGCAATGTGCGCCTGACAGGTCAGGACTGGACCCTGCGCAATCTGTCGCTGAAGGGCCAGGGCACGCTGGAGCGCCTGCCCTTCACCGTGGCCGCCGATGTGGGCGGTGCCAATCCGGTCCAGTTCAACGGTTCCGGCGAGTACTCCCGTCAGGGCCCGGCGCAGAGCCTGACCCTGCGCGGCGGCGGCCGTGTGCGCGAGATCGCCTTCACCACCCGTGCGCCCGCCGTCTTCGCCATCAACGGCGACGGCCGCGTGGCGCGGCTGGATCTGGGCGTCGGCGGCGGCGTCCTGACCGGCGAACTGAAGCAGGACAAGCAGGGCGCGGCCATTCAGGCCGACATGACCAATGTCGAAATGGGCTCGCTGCTTCCCGATCTGCGCGGTCAGGTGACCGGCCGCATCTCGATGCAGGGACAGGGCGACACCCTGCGCGGCTCCGCCAATGTCGACCTGAAGCAACTTCGCAGCATCGACGCCCCGCGCGGCCTGGCGGTCGACGGCACGCTGAACGCTGACCTGACCGGCGACATGCTGCGCCTGCGCGCCCAGGCCCATGACGGAACCGCTGTTCAGGCGACAGCCGACGTCAGTCTGCCGGTCGAAACCTCAGCCGCCCCCTTGCGTCTGGCCATCGCACGAACCCGCGACATGTCGGGCCAGGTGTCTATCCGCGGCCAGATCCAGCCGATCTGGGACCTGTTCCTGGGCGGCGCCCAATCGCTGTCCGGTCAGGTGAACGGTCAGGCCACGCTGGCGGGCACGCTGAACGCGCCGCGCCTGAACGGCCGGCTGGACATGACTCAGGGCGCCTTCCGCGACAGCGCCTCGGGTCTGCGCCTGGAGAATGTGACCCTGGCCAGCCGCTTCAACGACAGTCAGGCCGTGATCGAGCAGTTTCAGGCCACCGACGGGCTGAAGGGCGAGGTCTCCGGCAATGGCGATATCGGCCTGCGTCAGGGATCGCCCTCGACGTTGCGGCTGGAACTCGCGCGCTTCCGCATCATCGACAACGACATCGCCAAGGCCCGCGCCAACGGCCGCCTGACGGCTGTGCGCGGCGCGAACGGCGACATCCAGCTGACCGGCGACCTGAACATCGACGACGCCGAGATCTCGCCGAACCTGCCCGGCTCCACGGGCATCGTCAAAATGGATGTGGTCGAGATCAACCGCCCCGGCGGCGACCCCGTGCAAACCGAGCAGAAGGCGCGGAGCGGTCCCAGGATCGGCCTGAACCTGAACCTGACCGGCCGCGAAATCCACGTGCGCGGACGCGGCCTGAACGTCGAACTGGCCGCCAATGCCAGGGTGCGCGGCACGATCGCCGATCCCCAGTTGTCCGGCACGGCCAACGTGGTGCGCGGCGACTATGAGTTCGCGGGCAAGCGTTTCGTCTTCGACGATCGCGGCTCGGTCACCCTGTCCACCGACCCTTCGCGGATCCGCCTCAATCTCGAAGCGGTCCGCGAGGACCCTGCCCTGACGGCGGTGATCAAGGTCACCGGCACCGCCACAGCGCCCAAGATCGAGCTGACCTCGACCCCCGCCCTGCCCCAGGACGAAATCCTGTCGCAGGTGCTGTTCGGGCGTTCCGCAGCCCAGCTGTCCGCATTCGAAGCGGCGCAACTGGCTTCGGCGGTCGCGTCGCTCGCGGGCGGCGGCGGCTTCGATGTGATCGGCAACCTGCGCGAACTGGCCGGGCTGGATCGTCTGTCCTTCAGCGGCGAGGCGTCCAGCCTGACCGTCGCGGGGGGCCGCTACATCACCGACGACATCTATCTAGAGGTCATCGGCGGCGCGGAACGCGGCGCGGCGGTCAGCGTCGAGTGGCAGGTCCGCCGCAACCTCGCCGTAACGTCCAAGTTCGGCGGCGAAGGCGACACCTCCCTGTCCGTGCGCTGGCGTCGCGAAGGCCCGCGCCCTGGCGGCGATCGGCGCGACCGCAGACCGAACGCCTCAGCCCGGCGCTGATCTGAGCAAAAGCGTGATCGGCGCGTCCAGCGTTCGACGCCATTTATGTTCTTGCTTTGTTCCCGTCAATCCCGCATCATGCGTCCATGAGTAAGGCGATTAACGGACGCGGCGCACGCTCCAACGCCTCGGGTCGGTATGAAGCCGATCGGCGCGAGGCCTATGACGACGGCTGGACAGATCAGGACGAAGCGGCAGCTCCGCTTCGCACCACCCTGTCCCCGGAACGCGCCCGCACCATCATCGCCAAGAATACGAGTCCTGACATCGGCTTCGATCGCTCCATCAACCCCTACAAGGGCTGCGAACATGGCTGCATCTACTGCTACGCCCGTCCGTCCCATGCCTGGATGGGCCTATCCCCGGGCCTGGATTTCGAGAGCCGGATTTTCTTCAAGCCGGACGCCGCGCGTCTGCTGGAACAGGAGCTCTCAAAGCCCCGATACGTCTGTCGGCGCATCCACATAGGGGGCAACACCGACCCCTATCAGCCGGTCGAGCGTGAGACAGGTTCAACCCGGTCGATCCTTCAGGTGATGCAACGGTTCAACCATCCCTTCAGCATCATCACCAAGTCGGTGCTGATCGCGCGCGACGCCGACATCCTGGGCGACATGGGGCAACGGGGCCTGGCCTCGGCCTATGTCTCCATCACCACATTGGACCGCAAGCTGGCGCGGGTGATGGAGCCGCGCGCCTCCACCCCCGCCAAGCGGCTGGAGGCGATCAGCCGTCTGGCCGACGCGGGCTGCCCGGTCGGGGTCGGCTTCGCCCCCGTCATCCCTGGCCTTAACGACCATGAACTGGAAGCGGTGCTGGAGGCTGCTCAGAAGGCCGGCGCGATCTCGGCCATGTACGTGACCCTGCGCCTGCCGCTCGAAATCAAGGACCTGTTCCGCGAATGGCTGGCCGACGCCCGCCCCGACCGCGCGGCGCGCGTCATGTCCCTGATCCGCCAGACGCGCGGCGGCAAGGACTATGATCCCGACTGGTCGCAACGGATGAAGGGAACCGGCCCCGTCGCCGAACTGATCGCTACGCGCTTCAAGGCGGCGGTCAAACGCTATGGACTGGACGCCCCGCGCCAGCCTCTGGACGTGACCCAGTTCCGCGTCCCGGCTGACGCCCGCCCGCAGTTGGACCTGTTCGATCTGGCGTCCTGATCAGCGCCGGAAGACGCCGACCAGTTCGATATGAGTCGACCAGATGAACTGATCGATCGGCGTGACCTTCTCCAGCTGGAAACCGGCGTCGACCAGCACCCGCGCATCGCGGGCGAAGGTCTGGGGATTACACGACACCCCGACGACGACTGAAGCCTTGGTTCCCGGCAATTGCTGCGTCTGCTCCAGCGCGCCTGCGCGCGGCGGATCCAGAACGATGGCGTCGCAGCCCTTGAGGTCATAGGGGGACAAGGGACGGCGGAACAGGTCGCGCGCCTGGGCCTCAATACCCTTCAGACCCTGAGCCGTGCTTACGCCCGCCTTCAGGGCCGCGATAGAGGCGGCGGCGGAATCGGCGGCCATGACGCTGGCGACCTCGGCCAGCGGGAAGGTGAAGGTTCCGGCCCCGCAGAACAGATCGGCGACCTTCTTGGCCCCCTTCACCGCCGCGACCGCGCGCGCGACCATGGCGGCCTCGGCGGCGGGCGACGCCTGCAGGAAAGCGCCCGGCGGCAGGGGCACGGAGGCGCGCCCGAACCGCACGCGCGGCTGGCGCGCCATGACCAGCGTGTCGCCATCCAGGCTGAGCCGCGCCAGATCGGCCTCGGCCGCCGCCGCGATGGCCAGCGCCAGTTGATCTCCGTTCAGGCCCCCCGACCGTTTCTCGACGCCGGTCACATCGACGTCCAGACCGCTGTCGGTCAGGGTGACATGCAGGGTCGGCGCCGATTTCGGATGCCCCAGCAGAGGCGCGGCGATCTTGGCAAGCGCAGGCAGAGCCGCCGTCAGTTGCGGGTCCGACAATGGACAGTCGGTCAGTTCCACCACGCGCCACGACTTGCGCGCCTTGAACCCCAGGATGACCCGCCCGTCCGGCGCCTTGCGCGCGTGCAGAGCCAGGCGCCGACGACTGCCCAGCAGCGTGGCCACGGCCGCCTCGACCTCAGTCTCCAATCCTTCACGCGCCAGCGTCTGGATCACCACCTCGCGTTTCCACGCCAGATAGGGTTCCTCGGCCCAGTGCTGGAGCGGCGCCACGCCGCATTCGGCATAGGTCGGCGAATGGATCGGGCGCCGATCAGGGCTGGCGTCGATCAGGTCGAAGCGCTCGGCCCGGCCGTCCTTGACCGCGGCGGCGACCACCTCGCCCGGCAGGGCGCCCGGCACGAAGACGGGGCCGTCGGCGGTGTCGGCGATCCCGTCGCCCTGATGGCCCATGCGGGCGATGGTCAGCGTCTGCATCATGGCCGCCTTCTAGCGACATCTGCGCAAAAATCGAAACATGAACGAAGATGAACGAGGCGCTCAAAAGCCGTTCAGCTTCGCCGCCCTATCAATGGCTGCAACAGACGGCGGCCTGATCCGTTCAGGTGCGGCATCCGTCGAAGGGACAGAAACGATGATCGCTCTCATCTCGAAAAAAGCCTCGGCCGCCGCCATCGCCGCCATGGCCTGCGCCTCTGCCGTCGCCCTGCCCGGCGTCGCCTCGGCCCAGAGCTATGGCTACGACTATCCGCCTGCCTACAGCAACAGCGGCTACAGCCAGGGAACCTATTACGATCCCTGCGTGCGCGATCAACGTCAGCGCGCCACGACCGGCGGTGTTCTGGGCGCCGCCATCGGCGCCATCGCCGGGTCCCAGATGGCTGCACGCGGCCGCCGCACCGAGGGCAGCGCTCTGGGCGGGGTTCTGGGCGCCGCGATCGGCGCGGGCGTGGGCAACAGCTCGGCCGCCTGCGACAGCCGCTATCGCAGCAACGCCGACTACGGTTATCAGGGGACCTATGTCCCGCCGGCCTATGGTTACGACAACCGGGGCTACGACAGCCGCAGCTATGACAATCGCGCCTATGACCGTCGTTATGACGACCGCCGCGACAGCTACGACTACTATCGGGACTATCCCGACACCTACGCCTCTGCGCCCCGCGACGCCGACCAGTGCCGCCTGGCCGAGAGCAACATCCGTCTTCCCGACGGTCGTATGGAGACGCGCTACGTGCGCACCTGCATGGACCAATCGGGCCGTTATCGCGTCGTCGATTAAGTTTCAGCCCCCCTGTCAATCGACGATGTGAAGAGGGCCGCCGGCGATCCGGCGGCCCTCAAATCGTTTGGGCTCAGGCCTTGCGCGCCCAGAGCAGGAACTCGACGTTGCCGTCGCCGCCGGTGATGGGGCTGTCAGCGACCTCGCGCACAGTCCAGCCGCTCTCCTCCAGCCAGTCGCGCACGCGAACCACGGCTGCGGCGTGCGCCTCGGGATCCTTGACCACGCCCTTCTTCCCAACCGCCTTGGGGCCCTCCGCCTCGAACTGAGGCTTCACAAGCGTGATCAGGTCCGCCCCCGAGGCCGCCAGTTCGAGGGCGACGGGCAGCACCTTCAACAGGCTGATGAAGCTGGCGTCGCAGACGATCAGAGAGGGCGCCTCGGTGATGAGCTGAGGCGTCAGATCGCGGGCGTCCGTCTTCTCCAGATTCACAACGCGTGGATCGGCGGCGACTGTCGGATGAAGCTGCCCCGTGCCGACGTCCACGGCGAACACCCGCGCCGCGCCACGATCCAGACAGACCTCAGTAAAGCCGCCGGTCGAGGCGCCGACGTCCAGCACCACGCGCCCTTCGACCGTCACCGGCCACAGGTCCAGCGCACGCTCCAGCTTCAGCGCGCCGCGACCGACCCAGCGATGGGCGGCCTCAGCCTCGATGACCGCGTCTTCCGCGACCTTTTCCGAGGGCTTGGCGACCGTGCGGCCGTCCGCCTTCACCAACCCCGCCTCTATGGCGGCGCGGGCGCGGGCGCGACTGTCGAAGACGCCCCGCGCGACGAGAAGCTGGTCGATCCTCACAGCCTTACAGGGATTCCAGCCGCTTCAACGCGGCCTGCAGGCGGGCCTTGCCCTCCTCCGCTTCAGCCAGTTTGGCGCGCTGTTCATCGACGACTTCCGGCGCCGCACGCGACACGAAGTTGGGATTGCCGAGCTTCTTGTTCACATGGCCGATATCGCTGTCGAAGGCGGCGATCTCCTTCTCCAGACGCGCGCGTTCGGCGGCCAGGTCAATGATGCCCGCCAACGACAGGGCGACCGTCGCCCCGCCCGAGACGAAGGTCACGGCTCCGGTCGGCGCCGCCTCGGCCACAGCGACCTCGGACACGCGGCCCAGGGTCAGGATCAGGTCGCGATGGCGCGCGATGCGCTCGGCCGTGACCGTGTCCGGGCCGACGAAGGCCAGCGGCGGCTTGGCCGACGGCGGCACGTTCATCTCGGCCCGCAGAGCGCGGATCTCACCGATCAGATCGACCAGCCAGCCGATCTCGGCTTCTGCGGAAGCATCGACAAAGGCGTCGGGCAGCACCGGCCAGGTCTCGCCCATCAGCAGACCGTCGCGACCAGAATCACGGGCAGCGCCTTCCTTGCCCAGTTCGGCCCACAGTTCCTCGGTGATGTAGGGCATGACCGGGTGCAGCAGCTTCAGCGTCTGATCGATGGTCCAGGCCGTCATGGCGCGAGTTTCAGCCTTGGCGGCTTCGTCCGAACCGTTGAACACCGGCTTGGCCAGTTCCAGATACCAGTCGCAGAAGACGTTCCAGATGAAGCGGTACAGGGCGCCCGCCGCATCGTCGAACCGGCCGCCCTCGATGGCGTCCGACACTTGACGCTCGGCCTTGGTCAGTTCGCCGCGGATCCAGCGGTTGATGGTCTGCTGCACGTCTGCGGGGTCGAAACTCTCGACGCGGCGCGCCTCGTTCATCTGGCTGAAGCGGGCGGCATTCCACAGCTTGGTGCCGAAATTGCGATAACCTTCAATGCGTTGTTTAGACAACTTGATGTCGCGCGTGCCCGACAGGATCGCCATGGTGAAGCGCAAGGGGTCGGCGCCAAGCTCGTCGATGATGTTCAGCGGGTCGATGACGTTGCCCTTGGACTTCGACATCTTCTGGCCCTTCTCGTCGCGGACCAGACCGTTGATGATGACGCGCTTGAACGGGACTTCGCCGTCCATGAAGTGCAGGCCCATCATCATCATCCGGGCGACCCAGAAGAAGATGATGTCCGCCGCCGTGACTAGATCGCTGGTCGGATAGAAGCGCTCCAGATCCTCGGTCTTTTCCGGCCAGCCCATGGTCGAGAACGGCCACAGCGCGGACGAGAACCAGGTGTCCAGAACGTCCTCGTCCTGGGTCAGCACCACCTCGGAGTCATAGTCGGACAGCGCCTGTTCGCGGGCGTCCTCTTCCGTCTCGGCGACGTAGATTTCGCCGTTGGGGCCGTACCAGGCCGGGATGCGATGCCCCCACCACAGCTGGCGCGAGATGCACCACGGCTCAATGTTGCGCAGCCACTCGAAGTAGATCTTCTCATAGGACTTCGGCTCGAAGACGGTGGCGCCGTCCTCGACCGCCTTCAGGGCGGGCTGGGCCATGACCTTGGCGTCGACGTACCACTGGTCCGTCATCCACGGCTCGATGACGACGCCGGAGCGGTCGCCGTGGGGGACCATGTGTCTGGTCTTCTCGATCTCGCGCAGCCAGCCCTCTTCCTCGGCGCGGGCGACGATGGCCTTGCGCGCGGCGAAGCGGTCCATGCCCTCGTATTCTGCGGGCACGTCGGGCGTGTCGGCGGCAGTGATGCGGCCGAAAGCGTCCATGACGTTCAGGGCTTCAAGTCCTGCACGCTTTCCGACTCCGAAGTCGTTGAAATCGTGAGCAGGCGTGATCTTCACCGCGCCTGATCCCTTGGTCGGATCGGCGTAGTCGTCGGCGACGATCGGAATGCGGCGCCCCGTGATCGGCAAGGTCACGAACTTGCCGACCAGCCCCTGGTAGCGTTCGTCCTCTGGGTGAACGGCCACGCCGGTGTCGCCCAGCATGGTCTCCGGCCGGGTCGTCGCCACGACGATGAAGTCGCGCGTCTCAAATTCGGTGGCCTTGCCGTCTTCATCGAAGGCGACCGGGTGTTCATAGGTCACGCCGTCCGACAGGCGATAGGCGAAGTGCCAATAGGCGCCGTCGACCTCTTTCTGCTCGACCTCGAGGTCGCTGATGGCGGTCTGGAAATGCGGGTCCCAGTTCACCAGTCGCTTGTCGCGATAAATCAGGCCGTCCTTGTGCAACTGGACAAAGACCTTGCGGACAGCGGCGTTCAGCCCCTCGTCCAGCGTAAAGCGTTCGCGCGACCAGTCGCAGGACGAGCCCAGACGGCGCAGCTGGCGCACGATGGTCCCGCCGGATTCGGCCTTCCAGTCCCAGACCTTCTCGATGAAGGCGTCGCGGCCCATGTCGCGACGGCCGATATTGCCCTCGGCCGCCAGCTTGCGTTCGACCACCATCTGGGTAGCGATGCCCGCGTGGTCGGTGCCCGGCAGCCACAGGACGGCCTTGCCCTTCATGCGGTGATAGCGGGCCAGAATGTCCTGAAGCGTGTTGTTCAGGGCGTGGCCGATGTGCAGGCTGCCCGTTACGTTCGGCGGCGGAATGACGATCGAATAGGCGTCGGCGGCGCCGTCTGTGGGCTTGGCCGCGCGCGGAGCGAACAGACCGCTGTCCTCCCACTGGGCGTAGATGCGCGGCTCGGCGGCCTTGGGTTCGAACGTCTTCTCAAGCATGGTCATCTCGTTTCCCCGGCGACCGACGCGGCGCGTCGTCGATCGGGGCTGGAATTCTTCGGTAAAGCAAAGGGCGGTCCCGCCGGAACCGCCCTTATGTGACTTAATGATCGCCGCAGCCCACGGCTAGGTCAAATCAGTGACGCCGCGGCGAGAACCAGCTTTCATCCGTCCTATGGATCGACCCGGCCACGGCCAGGATCGCCAGCATCTGTTCAAAGCGATCCATCTTGCGACGGCCGTTCGGTCCGGCGAAACGGCCCGACAGTTCACCAAGCGACAGCGGCCCTTTCTCGAGCCGCAAAACATCCAGGACTTCTGCGGCCAGCTTTTCCGGAGCCTCCGGCAAGGGACGGATATCCCTTGTCTGGGGGCGCAATGTCTCGACCGCCCGAGCCCGGCCCGCCGGCTTCACCCGGTCCTGCTGATAAGCGGGTCGCAGGAAACGGACATCGCCTATCGCCTCCTGATCCGCACGCTCCCGGTTCAACGCCAGCAGGGCCGCCAGAATAGCCTCATCCGTCATACCCGAGGGCCAGCCATAGGCTCGATGAACCGCCGCATCCAGCTCGCGGTGCAGACGATCCAGTTCATCAAACCGACCCGAGCATCGCTCATTATAGAGCACCGTCATCGTCAGGGCGCCGTCCAGAGCCATCAACTTCTGACGCTGGGCCTCGATGGCTTCGGTAGCAACGCCGATCTCCAGGCCCGCCATGCCGTCAAGACATGGGAACGGGAAGGTGTCGAAACAGGCGGTCTTGTTATAGACGGGCCGGTCCTCGAGCCGCCCGCCCTGCGCCAAAGCCCACAGCCCATGCGCACGGGACGACAGCACGCCCAGAACGCGTGGATCATCCGACGCGACCGCCACCACCGTGTTGTCAGGCAGAACATCCGCATCCAGAAAGCGGAACCAGCGGTGCTTGGATTTCTCGACCGTGGCGATGTAGCGGGGCAGCCCGCGCAAGGCGTCGCGAAAGGCGCCTCGCGGCTCGCCGAACACCCACCATTTGTCGCGATAGGCGGCCCGACTGTTCCGTTCACGCTCGACCTTCACCGTGTCCGTCAGGCGCCGAAAGACCTGCGGCCAAAAGCGCCGGGCGTCGACCGCGCTGAGGATCTCCCTCTCCAGGTCCTTCATTTGCCCGTTCCGCAGGCGGGGTGCAGCACTCGGATCGCGCATAGTCGCCGCACCCGGTCGTAGTCGCCGAAAGCACAGATCGCACCGGCTCCCAGTCCGTGCGCAACAGATCCATGATCTGTCGCATCCATCAGCCGCTGCACATATGCTTTCTTCGTGTAATGTGCTCCGAGTTCGGTGTGGTCTCCGAGGTCGAAAGCGCGTTCCAGAAAGCTTCCGACGACAGCGGGCGCTACGGCCATATAGGGGCCCATTCAACAGAGCCGCCAACTGACGCAGGTCCATATCCTCGCCCGTAGGCTGTTGAGGCGACAGCTTGAGTTCCATCACGAAAGAACCGTGCTTGAAGCAGTCGATGGATTTGTTGATGACCCGCCCCGCATCGAGAGGGAATTTCACCGTGCGCTCGAAACAGTAGTCACGGTTCCCAACCGCCTGCTGTCCCGGCGCCGCGACGCCCAGGACTGCGCAGAGCTCGATGATGAAGCTCTGGCCGTTCGCCCTTTCGCCGATTGTCGTCTCGCTCCAGCGCGCAATGAAAGCCTCGACGTCCATAGATTGTCCCCCCACGAGAAAAGACTACCGTAACGCGAGTATATTATAGACAGCAACTCAAGGTTGCGTATCGACGTGCTCAACCGCTCCGGCGGGCTGCCGGATGTTTAGGACTGGAAAACTGAATGGCGTTTGGGCGCGGATGGCGCCGACTCATCTTCGGCCTCAGGCTTTGGACGAGATCCCGCCCAGATAGCGGCTGTGCAGCAGGGGCTTGCCCAGCCAATAGGCCAGTTCGGCCGGGCGCCTGATGTCCCACACGGCCAGATCGGCGGCCTTGCCCGCCTCCACCGTGCCGATCTCATCGTGCAACCCTAGCGCCCGAGCCGCATTGCGCGTGGCGCCCGCCAGCGCCTCTTCCGGCGTCAGGCGGAACTGGACGCAGGCCAGATTGATCGCCGCCGTCATCGAGGCGACCGGCGAGGTGCCGGGGTTGCAGTCCGTCGCCACCGCCATTCGCGCGCCGTGCTGGCGCAACAGGGCGATCGGCGGCGCCTGCGTCTCGCGCAGCATCAGGAAGGCGCCCGGCAGCAGCACCGCCACGACGCCCGCCTCGGCCATCGCCTTCACGCCCGCCTCGGTCGTGTGCTCGATATGATCAGCCGACAGGGCCTGATAGCGGGCGGCCAGCGCCGCGCCGCCGCCGTCCGACAACTGGTCGGCGTGCAGCTTGACCGGCAGGCCCAGTTCCTCAGCCTTGTCGAACAGACGGCTTACCTCCTCGACCGAGAAGGCGATGGGCTCGCAATAGGCGTCGACCGCATCGACCAGCCCCTCGGCATGGGCGGCGGGCAGGATTTCATCCACAGCCTTGTCCACATAGACGGCGCGGTCGGCCTTATGCTCCGGCGGGACGGCGTGCAGTCCTAGATACGAGGTGCGCACCCGCACCCCGGCCTCGCGCCCGATGCGGCGGGCGACGCGCAGCATCTTCAGTTCGCTGTCGTGATCCAGACCATAGCCGGACTTGATCTCGACCGTGGTGACGCCGGTGGCTTTCAGCCCCGCCAGACGCGCCAGGGCCGAGGCGTAGAGCTGATCCTCGCTCTCCTCGCGCGTGGCGCGCACGGACGAGACAATGCCGCCCCCGGCGCGCGCGATCTCTTCATACGTCGCGCCTTCCAGCCGCTGCTCGAACTCACCCGAGCGGTCGCCGCCGAAGACCAAATGGGTGTGGCAGTCCACCAGCCCCGGCGTGACCCAGCGTCCGCCCAGACGGTCGGTTTCCACAGCCTTGTGCACAGGCAGGTCCGCGCGTGGTCCGACCCACACGATGCGCCCGTCCTTGATCAGGATGGCGGCGTCCTCGATCGCGCCATAGGGCTCGCCGCCCTCGGTCATGGCGGCGACGTGGCAGTCAGTGATCAGCAGATCGGCGTCGATCATCGCGCGGCGACTCCAGCCAGGATTTCACAGAACCAGCGCCCCGCCGTCAGGGAGCCGAGGTCGCCGACTTCCAGCGACGGATCATATTCGGTCAGGTCGACGGCGCGGACCTTGGCGTGTGCGCCGATGGCGCGGGCGGCGTCGAAGAAGTCGTGCACAGACACCCCGCCCGGCCGCGCGCCGGGGCTGGCGGGCCACTGGCTGCGGTCGATCACGTCAATGTCGAAATCGACGTAGATGACCTCGCACAGAGACGACAGCCGCTCCAGTTCCTCGACCACGATGTTGGCCAGACCGCGCTGGCGGCACTCGCGGGCGGTGCGGACGCTGATGCCGGCGGCCTCAGCCTTTTCATGGGCGCGGCGGGTGTTGGCGAAGGGCGCGAGGCCGATCTGGCTGATCCGGCGCCCGTCCATGCCGTCATCCAGCAGCGCCTTTATCGGATTGCCGTTGGTCAGGCCCTGATCCGTGTCGCGCAGGTCGAAGTGGGCGTCCAGCGTCAGCACGCCGACGCGGTCCAGCCCCAATGCGTGAACGCCCGGCCGGGTGATGGCGTTGTTGCCGCCGACCAGAATGGTCAGGTCGCGATGGGCCTGCGCCGCCACCGCATCACGCACCGGCTCAAAAGCGTCGAAGGGCGAGACAGCTTTCAGCGCCACATCGCCCGCGTCGTGGACCCTAATCTCGAGTTCCATGCTCGTCTCGACATCATAGGTCGACAGGCGCGGCAACACGCCTCGCAGGACCTTGGGCCCCAGATCGCAGCGGCCCGGCGTCAGCGACCGCTCGTTCAGCGGCGCGCCGATCAAGGCGACAGGAGCGTCGGGATGGTTCCCCACCAGATCGCCGACAGAACGCCAGCCCAGAGCTTCAGACGGTTCGCCCATCAGGGTCATCCTTTGGCCAATCAGCCTTTAGTCGGAGAAAAGCGCGCGACCAGATCATAGGCAGCGCCGGGGAATATCTGTGAGGCCCAGGTCACCCCCTGACCGTCGCGCCAGGTGCGGCGCTCCAGCCGCAGACAGGGCGCGCCATCGGCCAGACCCAGCCCCGCCGCCGTCTCATGATCGGCGCCGACGGCAGAAATGCGGTGCTCGGCCTCAGTCCAGGGCATGTGAGCCAACAGCCAGCCGCCCGGCGGCTGCGTGGTGAAGTCGGCAGCCTCGGCCTCGGGCGCCGCCGTCAGGGAGATCAGACGCCGCTCGAACACGAACGGCAGATCATCCGCCAGATGCAGGGTCTGAAGTTCGATCACCCGCTCACCCAGCCCCTCTTCGTCCTCACCGGCCGGGCGCACGATCCGGCCCAACAGGCGGTGGGAATAGGCCAGCCCCCGCCCCTCGACCTCGGACTGGATGTCGGGAATGGCGACGAGAGCGGAAGAATGCACCGGCGGATGGGCCACCACGGTTCCGGCGCGGCGACGACGAACGACCAGCCCGCGAGACGCCAAATCGGACATCGCGCGCGACACCGTCATCCGCGCACAGCCGTATTCCGCCGTCAGTTCAGCCTCGGTCGGGATACGGAAACCCGGCCGCCACTCGCCCGAGGCGATGCGGCGCTCGATGTCGCCCGCGATGCGACGATGAAGCGGCTCCTGATCCATCATGCGAAACTGCCCCTTGCGCGCACTAATGTCTAGACATAACACTGAGCCCAACATTCGACGGCCGAAGCCGCATGGAGGATTCGATGTCCACGCCTGACAATCGCCAGAATACCAGAGTGATCCGCAGCCCGCGCGGGCCGGAAAAGACCGCAAAAACCTGGGCGGCCGAGGCCGCCATGCGGATGCTGATGAACAACCTCGACCCCGATGTGGCTGAACGCCCCGAAGACCTGGTCGTCTATGGCGGCATCGGCAAGGCGGCGCGCAACTGGCAGGCTTTCGACACCATCGTGGACCAGCTTCAGAAGCTGGAAGCAGACGAGACGCTGATGGTCCAGTCGGGCCAGCCGGTCGGCGTGTTCCGCACCCATGCGGACGCGCCGCGCGTGCTGATCGCCAACTCCAACCTGGTGCCCAAATGGGCGACCTGGGACCACTTCAACGAGCTCGATAAGAAGGGCCTGGCCATGTACGGCCAGATGACCGCCGGGTCGTGGATCTACATCGGCACCCAGGGCATCGTTCAGGGCACCTATGAGACCTTCATGGAAGCGGGTCGCCAGCACTATGGCGGCGACTGGTCGGGCAAGTGGATCCTGACGGCGGGCCTGGGCGGCATGGGCGGCGCGCAACCGCTGGCCGCGACCATGGCCGGCGCCTCCTGCATCACCATCGAGTGCCAGCGCAGCCGCATCGAGTTCCGCCTGCGCACCCGTTACGTCGACGTCATGGCCGAGACCCTGGACGAGGCGCTGGCCCTGTTGGAGCAGTCATTCAAAGACAAGAAAGCCTTGTCGATCGGCCTATTGGGCAATGCAGCTGATCTTCTGCCTGAAATGGTCAAGCGCGGCGTCCGCCCCGATCTGGTGACGGATCAGACCAGCGCCCACGACCCGGTCAACGGCTACCTGCCCTCGGGCTGGACCGTCGCCGAGTGGGAAGAAAAGCGCGTCAGCGACCCGGCCGCCGTCGAGACCGCCGCCCGCGCGTCGATGGCGACGCACGTCAAGGCCATGCTGGACTTCCAGAAGATGGGCGTCCCCACGACCGACTACGGCAACAACATCCGTCAGGTCGCCTTCGATGAAGGCGTCGAGAACGCCTTCGACTTCCCCGGCTTCGTGCCCGCCTATATCCGTCCGCTGTTCTGCCGCGGCATCGGCCCGTTCCGCTGGGCCGCCCTGTCGGGTGATCCCGAGGACATCCGCAAGACGGATGAGGCGATGAAGAAGCTGTTCCCCGACAACGCGGGCCTGCACCGCTGGCTAGACATGGCGGGCGAGCGCATCGCCTTCCAGGGCCTGCCGGCGCGTATCTGCTGGATCGGTCTGGGCGACCGTCACCGTGCGGGCCTGATGTTTAACGAGATGGTGGCCTCGGGCGAGTTGAGCGCCCCCATCGTCATCGGCCGCGACCATCTGGACAGCGGCTCCGTCGCCAGCCCGAACCGCGAGACCGAGGCCATGATGGACGGCTCGGACGCCGTGTCAGACTGGCCCCTGCTGAACGCCCTGCTGAACACGGCGTCGGGGGCGTCGTGGGTGTCGCTGCACCACGGCGGCGGGGTCGGCATGGGCTATAGCCAGCACTCGGGCGTCGTCATTGTCGCCGACGGTACAGAAGAAGCCGCCAAGCGCCTGGAGCGCGTTCTGTGGAACGACCCGGCCACCGGCGTCATGCGCCACGCCGACGCCGGATACGACATCGCCAAGGACGCCGCGCGCGAACATGGCCTGAACCTGCCCTCGCTGGACCTGTAAGCCTATGACCACCACGATTGAAATCGGCGCCGCGCCGCTCACCCTCGCCCAGCTTCGCTCGGTCCTGAACGGCCCGGTTACGGTCAGCCTGACTGACGCCGCCTGGGCCAATGTCGAGAAAGGCGCGGCGACCGTCGCTGCCATCCTGGACGAAGGCCGCACGGTCTATGGCATCAACACCGGCTTCGGCTTGCTGGCAAACACCAGCATTGCGGCGGAAGACCTTGAAACCCTTCAGAAAAACCTGGTGCTCAGCCACGCCTGCGGCGTCGGCGAGCCGCTGAGCGAAGACACCACCCGCCTGCTGATGGTGTTGAAGATCGCCAGCCTGTCGAAGGGCGCTTCGGGCGTGCGTCGTCACACGCTGGAGACCCTGATCGGCATGGTCAACGCCGAGATCCTGCCGCTGATCCCATCCAAGGGTTCGGTCGGCGCCTCGGGCGATCTGGCGCCGCTGGCCCATATGTCGTGCGTCCTGATCGGCGTCGGCGAAGCCCGCTATCAGGATCAGGTGCTGGACGCCGTGTCGGCTCTGGCCAAGGCGGGACTGAAGCCCGTCGTCTTGGGTCCCAAGGAAGGCCTGGCCCTGCTGAACGGCACCCAGTGCTCGACGGCCCTGGCCCTGACCGGCCTGTTCGCGACCGAAGACGTGTTCGCCGCCGCCATCGCCGCGGGCGGCCTGTCGGTCGACGCCCTGCTGGGCTCGGACGCGCCGTTCGACCACCGCATCCACGCCCTGCGCGGCCAGCCGGGTCAGATCGACGTCGCCCGTCGTCTGCGTGAGTTGCTGACCGGCAGCGCCATCCGCGACAGCCACCGCCACGACTGCGCCAAGGTGCAGGACCCCTACTCCCTGCGCTGCCAGCCGCAGGTCATGGGCGCGACGCTGGACGTGCTGCGCAACGCCGCCGCCATGCTGGAACGTGAATCCAACGCCGTGACTGACAATCCGCTGGTCTTCATCGAGGACGGAGACGTCATCTCGGGCGGCAACTTCCACGCCGAACCCGTTGCCTACGCAGCCGATCAGATCGCCATGGTCCTGTGCGAGATCGGCAATATCAGCGAGCGTCGCACCTCCATCCTGGTCGATCCCAAGATGACCGACCTGCCCGCCTTCCTGGTCAAGGATAGCGGCGTGAACTCTGGCTTCATGATCGCCCAGGTGACGGCGGCGGCTCTGGTGGCCGAGAACCGCATGGTGGCCCACCCCTGCGTCATCGACACCGTGCCGACCAGCGCCAATCAGGAAGACCACGTGTCGATGGCCACCCACGGCGCCCGCCGCCTGCTGGACATGGCCGCCAATACGGCGACCGTGGTCGGCATCGAACTGCTGGCCGCGGCGCAGGGCATCGAGTTCCGCCGTCCGCTGACCTCGTCGCCGGAACTGGAGCAGACCTACGCCATCGTGCGCGAGGCCTGTGCAGCCTATACCGAAGACCGCTATTTCGCGCCGGACATCGCCCGTGCGACCGAGGGCGTCCGTGCCGGCCGCTATCGCGCCTTCGCCGGCGATCTGTTGCCTTCGGCTTGAACCAGACGGCGGTTGAGCGCTTTCGTAATCAACACGAATGCAAGATGCCGCCGATCATGAGCAGAAGCGCCGTCATTCTGGCCTCCGCCGCCCTGGTTCTGACCGGACTGGGCGCGGCGGGCTGGGCCGCCTGGAACTCCACCTCGGCCGCGCACGGCGAGCCGGTCTCCGACTACGGCGTAACCGTCGAGGTCGTGCCTCCGATCGAGCCCGACCTGCCGCCCGGCTCCATCATGGCCGTGGGCGAACTGCGCGACGGCTATGAGCACGATGCGGAGCGCGTCGCCGCCCTTTCCGGCGATGACGAACCCTATGTCGAAAGCGCGTGGCTGGAACTGACGCCGGAGCCGTCGCGACCGCCCTATTACGACACGCCGTCCGATCCTGGCCCGCCCCTCTCGTCCCGACCGGCGCCGGAACTGGAACGCGACGACTACGGCTTCGGCTTCGATGCGCCGCAGCCGGACTACGCCGCAGAGCGCGCCGCGCGTCAGTCGGCGCTGCGGGACGGCCCCCAGCCTCAGGCCAGACCGGCGGCCGGAGAGATGTTCTATTGAAAAAGGCCCCGGTTTCGCCGGGGCCTTTTTGCATCACCGCATGGTGGTGACAGAGACGGTGTAGTCGCCTTCCTGCGCCGAGCTGAGGCTGTTGGCGCGGAAGGAATAGGAGCCGGGACGCAGGGTCTGGGTGATCAAGGCGCTGGTCCCGCCGCCGCTGTCGTCGTCAGCCGCCAGGCTTTCGCCATCGCACTGCGGGCCTTCGTGCAGCGAGAGGTAGGCGTCGAACTGAGCCGAATCCATGCGGATCGACACATTGCCTCGGTTGCCGATGTTCAGGGCATAGCAGTCGTAGAAGGAGCCGTCGTCAGCCTGACGGTCGCTGAACTCCAGTCGGCCCTGACGGCTTTCACCGACCGAGATCGGCACGATCTGGGTGGTCGGGCGCAGGCGCTCACCATCCGAAACGGTCAGACGGAACGCCCCGGTCTCGCCTTCGCTGAGCGTATTGGCGCGGATGATCCAGTTTCCGCCGTTCGAGATGAAGCGCAGTTGCGAGTCGGTGCCCATGTCCGGCCCGTCGTCGTTCGTCACCGAGGTCTCGTCACAGTCGGTTCCAGCGCCGGCCATCAGATAGGTGTCGAAATCCGACGAGCGCATGGTCACCGTATAGGCCATGCCGGCCTGGGTCTGCAGCACGTAGCAGCGATAGTGCGAACCATCATCCATGCGCGCGTCCTTGGCGCTGAGGTTGCCGTTGACGGTCTGCCCCGGTCGGATGGAGCTCTGGGCAGCCGCAGCGCCGGCCAGAATCAGCGAGGACGCCAGAACCGACGTCATCAGCAGAGCGCGCATGGGAATCTCCTTGGGTGCGACGCAAAATACAGGGGCGGAAATGCCCCGCTTATGTGACAGGAAGCAACGGAACTCGTTTCAACGCCGCTAAATTTGAAGCGTTTACGCAGAAACACACGGTCCGCAGCTGCCTTATGACCAGTTGGAACTGTTCGATGACGGCCTCGGTCGAGACGGTGGCGGCCTGAATCACGCCCGAGGCCAGGCCCACCATGTCGGCGCCCAGCCGGATCGCCTTGGCCACATCCACCCCGTCGCGCACGCCGCCCGAACCGATCAGCAGGGCGTCCGGCAGGGCGTTGCGCGCCTCGGCCAGGGCGCGGGCCGTCGGTATGCCCCATCCGGCGAAGGCCAGGGCATGGGCCTTGTCCGCCGGATCGGTCGCCCGTTCGCCTTCGATCAGGCCCCAGTTGGCGCCCCCGGCCCCGGCCACGTCGACCCCCGCCGCCCCCATGGCGATCAGGCGCTGGGCGGTGACGGCCGAAATGCCCGCCCCCGTCTCCTTGACGATGACCGGCGCGTCCAGATCGCGGATCAGGGCCTGAAGCGCCGCGCCCACGCCCCACCAGTCGCGGTCTCCCTCAGGCTGGCAGGCCTCCTGGAGGGGGTTCAGATGAACGACCAGGGCGTCGGCGCCGATCATGTCCAGCGCCCGGCGCGCCTCGTCCCGGCCGAAGCCGCGCGTCAGCTGGGCCGCGCCGATATTGGCCAGGATCGGCGTGTCCGGCGCCTTGAGCCTGAGCGCGAAGTCCAGCCCGCCCGCCGCGCCGCCTTCCAGCGCCGCCCGTTGCGAACCGACAGCCAGGGCGATGCCCAGATGCTGGGCCGCTTCGGCCAGACGGGCGTTGATCGCCTCGGCCCTGGCGGGCCCGCCGGTCATGGCGCTGATCAACAGGGGCGCCTTCAGCCGCCGCCCCAGAAAATCGACGCCCAGATCGATGCGGGCATGATCCACGTCCGGCAGGGCTTCGTGCACGAAGCGCCAGTCGTCGAACCCCGCCGAGACAGCGTGACGCCCTCCGCCCGCCAGCACCACGTCAAGATGCTGATCCTTGCGGCCCAGGATCAGGGCCGAGGCGGCGGTGTCGCGGGCGTCGCTCAGGGCTGCCGCTCCGTGATCAGCACATAGTCGCCGGTCGAGTTGGCGCTGAAGCTGCGGGCGCGCAGCACATAGGTCCCGTCGCGCGGGGCGGTCCAGTTCAGGCGCGCGTGGGTGTCGGACAGGCTGTCGTCATCCGTGTCCAGTTCGAAGTAGTCGCCGTCCTTCTCTTCGCCGACCTCGACCACCGCATCGAAACTGCTGGCGATCAGGGTGAAGCGCAGCTTTTCGTCAGCCTTGGCCTTGAAACGATAGGCGTCGTAATAAACGCCCTCGTTCGTGATGCTGGCCCGTTCGGTCAGCCGTCCGCGGACGGTCGAGCCGATCAACAGGCTGCCCGGCGAAGGCTCCCCGCCAAGGTCCTCCAGTTCCAGTGAATAAAGCCCTTTGGCGTCGCGCGACCAGGATCGGGCGCGCAGCACGTAATCCCCCGTCTCGGGCAGGGTGAAGATCAGCCGCGCGTCGGTTCCCTGACCCAGGCCGTCATCGTCGCTGGCGATCTCGTTGAACTCATCTGCGCCCTGCCCAAGCTGCAGGTAAGCGTCGAAGTCGCCCGACCTCATGATAGCCTGAATACGCTGGCCCTCGTTGCCGCTGAAGACGTAGGCGTCATACAGGCGGCCATCATCATCGGTGGCGGCGCTCGTCGTCAGTTCGCCCTCGATCGCCTGGCCGTAGGCGATGGCGGCGGGCGGCGGCGGCGGCGCGATCTCCTCGATCTTGAGCGTGTAAGGCCCCTCGCCGCTGGAGAAGGCGCGCGCCTCGATCAGATACTCGCCGTCCTCGGGCAGGGTGTAGGTCAGCCGAGCGTTCAGATCGCCGGCACTGTCGTCGTCGCTGGCCAGGCTGTTGTGGTTGGCGTCGAACAGCTCAAGGAAGGTGTCGAACCCGTCAGCTTCCATGGTGATGGCCACACGCTGCCCGGCACGGCCGCTGAAGCGATACAGGTCCATCGGGGCGCCGGAGTCGCTACGGGCGCTGTCGGGCGTCAATCGGCCACGCGTTTCATCGCCGACCGCAGCCGGCGCGGCCGTCGGCGCGGGCGGTCCCTGCTCCAGCGCGAGACGATACACGCCCTGAGCCGAACTGTTGTAGGACGTGGCGCGGATCAGATATTCGCCAGCCTGCGGCGCTGTGAACACCAGTCGCGCGTTCAGGCTGGACCCGCCGTCGTCGTTCTCAGCCATCTGCACGAAAACGCCGTTCACGATACGGCCCACGCGCAGGAAGGCGTCGAAATCGTCCGACTCCAGATCGATCTTCACCCGTTCGCCCGCCGAGGCCCGGAAGGCGTAGGCGTCATAGCGATTGCCGTCGTCATCCTCGGCGCTGTTGGGGCCCAGGCGGCCTGATGCGTCACGACCGATGGTGATGCGGCTGGCGCGCGGCAGACGCGCGGCGGGCCGCTCCTTCAGGGATAACTGGTAATCGCCGGTCTCCAGGCCAGAGAAGGGGCGCGCGCGCACGATGTAGACGCCGGCTTCCGGCGCGGTGAACCGGACACGGGCGTTCAGTTCACCCGCGCTGTCATCGTCGCTGGCCAGCGACTGCCGCAGGTCGCCTTCGGCGTAGACCTCCAGATAGGCGTCGAAATCATCCGAGATCAACTCGGCTTCCAGCCGCTGTCCGGCGCGCAGGTTCACGCGATAATCGTCATAGCGATAGGCGTCCGAGCCGCGCGTGCGAGCGTCGCCCTCTTCCAGTCGCCCTCTTATGCTATCTCCCAACCGGGCGTCAGACGCCGTCTGGGCCCAGGCAGCGCCGGTGGACAGAAGAGCGACGGCGCTGGCCGCGGCGAACAGGGAGTAACGCATAAAAACCTCTTTGCTGGCGTCATCATAGACGCCGAACCGCAGCGCCTGTAAATCGCGGCCACGCTTTCCAGTTCCCGGCAGATGGAGCCAAATATGGCTGTCGAACCCGCCCGCGCCTCTCTGATCGACGGCAAGGCCTTCTCACAGACCCTGGTGGAGCGCGTCGCAGCGGCCGCCGCCCGGCTGGAATCCGCTCACGGCGTCAAGCCCGGCCTGGCCGTCGTCATCGTCGGCGAAGACCCCGCCAGCCAGCTCTATGTCCGCAACAAGGGCGAGACGACGCTGAAGGCCGGGATGCGGTCCGACACCCATCGCCTGCCGGTCGAAACCACCCAGGACGAACTGCTGGCGCTGATCGCCCAGTTGAACGCCGATGTGGGCATCCACGGCATCCTCGTGCAGTTGCCCCTGCCCAGGCACATCGATTCCGCTGCGGTTCTGGACGCCATCTCGCCGGACAAGGACGTGGACGGCTTCCACGTCGTCAACGCAGGGCGTCTGGCCGTCGGTCTGCCCGGCATGATCCCCTGCACCCCGCTGGGCAGTCTGATGCTGCTGAAGGACCAACTGGGCGACCTGTCGGGCCTGAACGCCGTCATCGTCGGCCGCTCCAACATCGTCGGCAAGCCGATGGCGCAACTGCTGCTGGGTGAAAGCTGCACCGTCACCATCGCCCACTCGCGCACCCGCGACCTGCCCGCCCTGTGCCGCACGGCCGACATTCTGGTGGCCGCCGTGGGCCGCCCCGAGATGATCAAGGGCGACTGGATCAAGCCGGGCGCGACCATCATCGACGTCGGCATCAACCGCGTCCCCTCGCGTGATCCGGTCAAGGCCGCCGAGGGCAAGACCCGCGTGGTCGGCGACGTGGACTTCAACGAGGCGGTCGAGGTCGCCGGACGCATCACCCCCGTCCCCGGCGGCGTAGGCCCCATGACCATCGCCTGCCTGCTGGCCAACACCTACACCGCCGCCTGCCGCGCGGCGGGCGTCGAGCCGGAAGACCTGAACGGCTGACGGCCGCGTCAAAAATCCAGCCTTGAAGCGGAGCCTTTCGGCCCCGATAGTCTTTAGCGATCAGCGGTCATGAGGACCGCCCGCAGGAGCTTCTTCATGGCTGGATTTTCGCCTCGTATCGCGGCCGTCGCCGCTGTCGTCGTCCTGGCCCCCGCCGTGGGCGCCTGCGGCTACAACACCATTCCGACCAAGCAGGAACGGGCCGAGGCCGCCTGGGCCGATGTCCAGAGCCAGTATCAGCGCCGCGCCGACCTGGTGCCGAACCTGGTCGCCACAGTTCAGGGCGCAGCCATTCAGGAACGCACCACCCTGACCCAGGTGATCGAGGCCCGCGCCAAGGCCACCAGCGTCAACATCGACGCCTCCAACCTCGATAACGCCGCCGCCTTCCAGCAGTATCAGCAGGCGCAGGGCGAACTCTCCAGCGCCCTGTCGCGGCTGCTGGTGACGGTCGAGGCCTATCCCCAACTTCAGGCCAACCAGAACTTCCTGACCCTGCAATCGCAGCTGGAAGGCACCGAGAACCGCATCTCCGTGGCGCGCCGCGACTACAATGAGGCCGTGCGCGACTACAACACGACCCTGCGCACCTTCCCGAACGTGATCTGGGCCAAGACCCTGCATGGCGGCTCCAAGCCGATGCAGTTGTTCACCGCCACGGCCGAGGCTCAGTCTGCGCCCACGGTGAACTTCGACCTTGGCGCCCCGGCTGCGGGCGCCCAGCCCGGGGGCGGCGCGCCTGCGACCACGCCCGGCGCCGCGCCGCCCGCGCCCGCCCCGGCGGCGCAGTAAGGCTAGACATGGCTCCTTCCGCCCTCGCCCTGAGGGAAGGCCCCGCGCGAGGCCTGCTGCCCGCGCTGCTGCTGGGCTTCGTCCTGTGGCTGGCGACCCTGCCCGGCGCCAGTCTGGCGGCCGAGATCCGCTTTCCGACCCTGACAGGGCGGGTGGTCGATGACGCCCAACTGCTGACCCCCGCGCAGGAACAGGCCCTGACCGGCAAGCTGGCGACGCTGGAACAGCAGACCGGCGACCAGTTGGTCGTCGTCACCCTGCCCTCGCTCCAGGATCAGGAGATCGAGGACTTCGGCTACCAGCTGGGCCGTCACTGGGGCATCGGCCAGAAGGAGAACGACGGCGGCGCCCTGCTGATCGTCGCGCCGAACGAGCGCAAGGTGCGGATCGAGGTCGGCTATGGGCTGGAGGGCGTGCTGACCGACGCCTATTCCTCGCTGATCATCCGCAACGACATCCTGCCGGCCTTTCGTCAGGGCGACTATGCGGCGGGCATCATCGCCGGGACTGACTCCATCATCGCGCAACTGACCGCCGATCCGGCCGAGGCCCAGGCGCGGGCCGAAGCAGCCAAGAGCGCGGCGGCAGAGACGACCAAGCCGGTCCTGCCGGCCGTCGTCATCCTTCTGGTCTTCGCCTTCATCTTCTTCAGCATGGTCGGCGCGGCTGCGGGCGGGCGCAAACGGCGCGGCGGACGCGGCGACGGCCTGTCCCCGATCCTGATCTGGGCCGCCAGCGAGGCCTTGAAAGACCGTAATCGCGGCGGCCGCGGCGGCGGCTGGGGCGGCGGCGGGTTCGGCGGCGGCGGTGGATTTGGCGGCGGAGGCGGCGGCTTCGGCGGCGGCGGCGCCTCGGGGGGATGGTGATGCAGTTTACGACAGACGACCACGCGCGCGTCGCCAGCGCCATTGCCCAGGCCGAGGCGCATACGTCGGGCGAAATCTTCTGCGTCGTGGCGCGGCAGGTGTCCTCCTACCGCGACATCAGCCTGGGCTGGGCGGCCGCTGCGGCGTTGCTGCTGCCGCTGGGACTGATCCCGTTCGGCTTCAACGGCGACTGGCTGACGTTCGGCGGCGACTGGGAGATTGCCCACGCGCCCGCCGCCTCGGCCGAGATCGGGCGCGCGCTGGCCGCCTACGGGCTGGTGCAGGCGGGCGTGTTCCTGGCGGTCTTCCTGCTGTCGCTGATTCCGGCCGTGCGGCGGCTGCTGACGCCCGCAGCCCTGCGCCGCACGCGCGTCCGCCGCGCCGCCATGCAGCAGTTCCTGGCCCACGGCCTGCACGTCACCGAGGCGCGCACCGGCGTCCTGATCTTCGCCGCCCTGGCTGATCATCAGGTCGAGGTGGTGGCCGACGAAGGCGTCCACTCCTGCGTCAGTCCCGAGGTCTGGGCCGACGCCGTCGCCGCCCTGACGGGCGCTCTGCGTCGCAACCGCCCGGTCGAGGGTTTCGAACAGGCCATCAACCTGTGCGGCGGGGTGCTGGCGGAACGCTTTCCGCCCAAGCTCGCTGATCAGAATGAGATCCCCGACAGACTGGTTGTCATCTAGTCTGGCTATCAGGGCCTCGCGACCGCCGCATTGAAACGCGACAGTCGCTGCGATCGCCAGGCAAGGAATTCATGCCGAGACTTCTGACCTACAACGTCCATCGCTGCGTCGGCGTCGATCGCAAGCTGGACGTGAAACGCATCGCCGATGTCATCGCCGAGCATGAGCCCGACGTCGTCTGCCTGCAGGAACTGGATGTCGGCCGGGCCCGCACCGGCCATGTCGATCAGGCCAGCGCCATCGCTCAACATCTGGCCATGAGCGTGCAATTCCACCCTGCCATGAAGGTCGAGGCCGAGCTTTACGGCGACGCCATCCTGACCCACCGGCCAGAGCGGCTGGTGCGCGCCGCCGCCCTGCCCACCCTGCCCGGCATCAAGGGGCTGGAGCCGCGCGGCGCCCTGTGGTCGGCGGTCGATTTCGACGGGGCGGTCGTCAACATCATGAACACCCACCTGGGCCTGATCCCGCGCGAACAACGGCTGCAGGTCGCCGCATTGATCGGCGAGGAATGGCTGGGCGATCCGATGTGTCAGGGGCCGACGATCCTGACAGGCGACTTCAACGCCACCTCGATCACCCGCCCTTATCAGGCCCTGACACGGCGGCTAGCGGACGCTCAGCGACGGTTAGGCCTCAAGCCCTCGATCAAGACCTTTCCGTCCAGCTTCCCGGCCATCCGCATCGACCACTGCTTCGTCAGCCGGGAGATTCGCGTGACGGGCGCCCGCGCTCCGTCATCGCCTCTGGCGCGCGCCGCGTCGGACCATCTGCCCCTGATCATCGACTTCGAGATCGAAGGTCAGCCCAGGGATCATCCCGGCGCCTGACCGCCTTCGGACCTGGGACGGGTGCGGTGCGAGCGATTCAGCCGCTTCCACGGCCGCCAGGCGTCGGTCGCCGACACCGGATCGCCGAATTGCCACTCGGCGAACATTCGCTCGACCCGCGTCGGCTCAGCGGCGCCGAGCGGCTTCATCCGCGCCTGACCGAAGGTCTGGATCGCCTGACCGACCGAGCCCAGCAGGGTTTCCGCCTCGGCGAAGGCCTCGCCCGACACGCCGATGAAGTGGCCTAATGAATGACGCCGAAAGCGCCGGATCACATCGCGCTGCTGATCCGTCTGCGCCTCGACGGCCACGTCGCATTCCGTATCAAGCCCCATCGAGCGGTTGTTCAGATTGCTGGATCCGATCCGCAGCAACCTGTCGTCGATGATGGTCATCTTGGCGTGGACGATGATCCGTTCACCCTCATCCGTCACCGGATAGAAGGCGGTGAAGCGGTCGTGGCGGTCCGCGTGCTCCAGCCGATACAGCACCTCCGCCCGCGCCGTATCCATCGTCAGGCCGTCGAACCAGCTGGGGCTGCGCCCGGTCGAGACCAGCACCACCTCCGGCCCGTCGGGTTCAGCCAGACGTTCCGCCAGCGCCGCCGCCAGCAGGGGCGAGGTGAAATACTGGTTCTCCATATAGATCAGCGACCGCGCCTGCCGGATGGCCTCCAGATGCAGGGCCTCGTTCTCTCGCACCTCTGGTCGGCCCCGGACCTGCGGCTCCGTGCGGGATATGGCGACCGGAACATTATGCAGCGTCGGCTCGACGCCATCGGGCCAGGCGTCGCCGTCGCGCGGCGTGGAGATTTCCAGCACCTCGCCCGTCGCCCGCCGCCAGCGTTCGCGCGCCAGGTCGCCCAGGTTCTGCGCCGCCGGTCCGTCCAGCACGCACATCACCTCGTGCCGGGGCGCTGGAATGACGCCGGTCGGCTCGCACCGGCGCGGATCGCCCGAGTAATGCTCTTCGGCGTCCCAGCGATCGGTCGAGATGTCGCCGCCGCCGCAGAAGGCGATCTGATTGTCAATCACCACCACCTTCTGATGATGGCAGGCGCCCAGAATGCCCGGCCCGTCCAGCCGGAACTCCACGATCCGGCGGCGGAACCACCTCTGGGCCTTGTGCGGATAGAAGCCCTGCGACGCCGCGATCAGCAGGGGCGAGCGCCAGATCAGCAGGCGCACATCCAGATCCGGCTTGTGCCGCACCAGAGCCTTCAACTGATGACCGATCTCCGCCCGGCGGTCAGTCAGCGGCCCCTCCGGGTCCAGCCGGGTGCGGGGATCGAACTGCCAGCCCAGAATCAGGATCGACCGTTTCGCCTTGTGCAGCGCCGAGGACAGGGCGTCGAAATAGGCCTTGTTCTCCATCAGCGGTGCGAAACGATGAGCAGGCGCAGACCGCCACACGCCCGGACCCGGCTCGATCAGACTGGCTTCATAAGAACGATCTGGCCCCATGACCCTCCGATGGCCGATTCGCGTGACGGCTTGATGCGCGGCCTCTACAGCAGAGGTCGAGCGGTCGCAGATCGTTCCATTTTCGTAACAGCATGGTCAATGGCGACGCTCCTTCACTTCGCCACATTGTCTCCGGAACCGTGATCTGTCATTATGCGCGCCATGCACGCTCTGATCGAAATGGTGATCGGCCTCATCGCACTGCTCGCCGCAGTCGCGCTGTCGCAGTTCGGCGTCGATCTCAGCCCGACGAAGAAGTCGGATGGCGAGATCCACCGGGTCGGAAAGAAGTGCGGCGACGCCCCGTCCACCCACGTTCAGGTGAACGCCCCGACCTCCTGCTGATCCACAGCTTAGGCTCAGTGAAGCTGCTGCTTCAGGCCGGATAATACGCCCTCCAGCCTTTTCGCTTCTCGTTACAGTCGTTAGGGTCGCTCCGCACACGACCTCGCCCGCGTCTCCAGGCGACCAGTAATCGAGATCGACGCCCATGAAATCCCGCCCTCGGCCGCCGCTCAATCTGACCGACTCCGAGCCCGCCCTTGAGGACGAGGCCCCCGTCGTCGCGCCCGACGTCCAGGCCGATGCGGGCGCGCCCGAGCCGATGCCTGAGCATCCGCCAATGCCTGAATCCGCCCCCGTTCCGGAACGGCCGATGTCCGAGCGTCAGCGCCGCCGCCTGGCCGAACAGCAGGCGATCGCCGAACAGCGCGCGGCTGAGGCGGAAAAAGCGGCTCGCACCCTGGCCATTCTGGGCGAGTCGGCCGACGCGCCGCCCGCTACCGTCGAATCAACGCCCCTTACCGTTCCCGCCTCCCCTCGCGCCAAGTCGGCCAAGAGCGGCGCCAACCACGCCTATCTGATCGCCGGTCTGGCGTCGGCCCTGTGGGTCGGCGGGCTGGCGTCCTGGTTCGCCTACGAGCTGGGCTCGGGGATGATGGAGCTGGATCCGCTGCGCCTGGCCGTCTACGGCCTGATCCTGCTGGCGCCGGTCGGCCTGTCGATCCTGCTGGCCCACGCCGTGCGTCAGGGCGCCGGTCTGGCGCAAGAGACCCGCCGCGCCCGCGAAATGGCGAACGCCCTGGTCGGCCCGACCGCCCTGGCCGCCAACGAAGCCGGTCAGGTGCTGACCAGTCTGCGAGGCGATATCGACCTGGCCGCACAGGCCGCCGAGCGGGCGCGCAACGACATGGCCCAGCTACGCGAAGCCCTGGCCAAGGAAACCGCCCTGCTGAACGAAGCGGCCGAACGCGCCGGCGGCACGGCCCGCCAGCTGACCGAAAAGATGTCGGCCGAGCGGGAGCAGATGCACGGCCTCAGCGGCCGTCTGGAAACCCAGGCCTCAAGCGTCGTCGAAACGGTCGAGCGCCAGTCGCGCATGGTGGCCGACGCCTCCGACCTGGCCCAGACGCAACTGCGCGAGGCAGAAGCCGCGCTCGCCGCCCGCGCCGCAGATCTGGCCGCCGCCGCCAACGAAGCCCAGGACGCCGCCCGCGCCGCCGCCGACGACCTCGCTCGCCAGACCCTGCGTCTCGAAACCGCCGGCTCCGGCGTCGCCGAACAGATTCAATCGGTCGAGGAAGGCCTGGGCCAGCAGCGCGCCGCCCTGGTCACCGCCGCCTACGCCCTGCGCACCGATCAGGAAGACTTCTCGGCCCAGGTGGAGAGCCAGCGCGCCCAGCTTCTGGATCACCTGTCCCAGAGCCGTGCGGCAGCCGACGACCTGAACCTGAGAGGCGAAGAAGCCGCCAACGCCATCAAGGCCCAGGTCGAGGCCGTGGTCGATCAATTCCAGGCCCTGGTGCAGTTGTCCCAGCGTGAAGCCGACGGCTTCGACCACGCCACCAAGCTGGCGCTGGATCGGTTCGAGGCGCTGTCCGCTGAATCCCGCGACCTGCTGGTCGAAGAGACCCGACGTTCGCTTGAGGCGCTTCAGGCCACCGCCGACGCCCAGCGACAGGCGGCCGACACCGCCATCGAACAGGCGCAGATTCGCGCCGACCGCCTGGGCGAATCCCTGTTCGACGCCGCCCAGCAGGCCGACGCCGCCGCCGAGGCCCGCATCGAGGGCGCCCGCCGCATCATCGGCCAGACCGCTGAAATGGTGGACCAGACGGGCGAGCGCCTGGTCGACAGTCTTCACGCCACCCTGACCCGCGTCACCGAGGCCCTGAGCCAGGTCGAACAGGCCGTGTCCGAGATGGACGAGCGCGCCAGCCGTCTGCCGCAGGAAGCCCAGAACCGGGTGGATTCGGTCCGCGCCGCCGTCGAAAACGGCCTGACCGCCCTGAGCGCCGCCTCGCGCAAGGCGGCCGAAGACACCGAAGCCCTGGAAAGCGGCTTCCAGGAGCGCGTCCGTCGCAACTACGACATGCTGACCGAGGCCGTGCGCCTGATGGGCGCCGTGTCCGGCGAAGGCGTCCGTCGCCGTCCCCTGAGCCAACCTGCCGCGCCCGAGCGTCCCGCTGAACGGCCGCAGGACGGCCTGCGCGGACGACTGCGCCCGCACAACGCGCCGGAGGGAGACATCGAAGCGATCCCGGCCGCGCCGCAGGCACGCCCGGCCCCGCCGCCGCGGGAAGCGACGCCGCCCGCGCCGCCCCACCGACAAGAGGCGCCCGCCGCCGATCTGGACTGGAACGACCTGTCCGCCCCCAGCGGCGGCCCGCAGGCCGACGCCGCCTCGCCGCCCCCGGCGGCGCCGATCGGCTCCCCCGAAGAGATCGACGCCCTGGCCTCGCGCATCACCGACGCCATTCGGCGCATGGGCGTGGACCCCAACGCCCTGCTGCCGCGACCGCGCATCGAGGAAACGGCCCAGGCCTTCGCCGCCCATGACCCGTCGCGCGCCCGCCAGATCGTCCGCAGGGTGGCCCCCGCCGCCGTCCGCAGCGTCTCGCGCCGCGTGCTGAGCGACGACGCCCTGCGCGCCGACGCCGAGGCCTATGTGCGCGCCTTCGCCCACGGCCTGAGGCTTCAGGCGGACCGCGGCGACGCCCATGACATTCAGGCGCGGCTGGCCACGGACGAAGGCCGCGCCTTCATGCTGCTGGACGCCGCCGTCGGCGACCTGGGCTGACGCATCGGCTCAGACTTGACCTCACGACGTTTTTACCTGCACGCTGACCGAACCTAGCGCCATCCCGACGTACAGGAGCCACGCCCCTTGGTGGACACGGATTCCCGCACCCGTCCTGATCGACGCCCCGCCCTCGCCATCTGCGTGTGGAATCCGGACTATCCGACATGGGATATGGTCGAGGATCTGTCCGGAGAGCCCTGGAGCCCGCCCGGCGCCCGCACCCAGCCGATCGCGGGCGATACCAACGCCCCGGCCCTCGCCGACCGTCTGATCGACGCGCTGAAGGACCAGGGCTGCGCCGCCCTGCTGCTGATCGGGCGCACCAGCCATCCCGGCCCGTTCCGACTTCAGATGCGGGCCGAGAACCGGCGTCTGGACAGCTCCGGCCGTCTGGATGAGACCGGCCCCGGCGTGGCGCGCGTCACCGCCCCCGTCGCCGAGATGCTGCGTGATCTGACCGCGACCGGCCTGCCCGCCATCGCCGCCTCCGACGCCGAAGAGGACGCGGGCAGCTACATCCTTTACCGCGCGCTCGCCGACCTGCCGGACAGCCTGAACTCGCCCTCCATCGGCCTGCTGCGCGCGCCGGACGGCGCGACCGAAGAGGCGATGCGCACAGCCATCAAGGCCGTGGCCTCGGCGATGGCGCGCCACCTGACGCCCCTGCCCCGGTCAAGCGCGGCCTGAGCCGCCCAACCGTCGCGCCAACAACAGTCCCGTTACGCCGCCGACCAACGCCAGTCCGGCCATGCTGAGATAGGCGCGCGAGCCGAAGGCGTCGTACAGCGGCCCGCTGGCCAGGGTCGCCAGGCCGATCAGCACTCCGGCGGAAAGGGCCGAGCTCAAAGTCTGCGCCGCCGTATGGCTATCCGGCGGACACAGGCGCTCGACGATCTGCACGCCCGCCAGATAGGTGGCCGCAAAGGTCAGGGCGTGCAGCGTCTGCAACGGCCACAGCAGCCACAGCGGCGGCGCAAACGCCATGACGGTCCAGCGCAGCACCGCCGCGCCCGCCCCCAGCGCCAGAATGGACCAGGGCCCGATCCCCCGCCTGCGCCGCCACGGCTCGACCACCCACATGAAGCCAATCTCGACCATGACGGAAAAGGCCCACAGCAGGCCCGTCATGCTCTCGGCCACGCCCTGCGCTCGCCACAGAATGGCGGAGAAACCGTAGTAGAAGGCGTGCGCCGCCTGCACCGCACCGACGGCGAAGATGGCGGTCATGAACACCGGGTCCGCCGCCAGACGCCCCAACCCGCGAAACCGCTCGAACCCCGACAGCGGCCCGTCCTCGCCCACCCGCTCGGCCGGAAGAATGCGCCACGCGGTCACGGCGATGAGCAAGGACGCCGCCAACGCCCAGATGATCACGACATCCGCCGGCATCCGCGTCAGCAGCCAGCCCATCACGACATTGGCCACGACGAAAGCCGCCGAACCGCACCCGCGCGGCAGGGAGAAGGGAAAGCCCTCTCGCGCCGCGACCTTGAGGGTCAACACGTCGCTGAGCGGGATCAATGCGGCGGCGGCTGTCGCGCCGATCAGCCAGAAAACGGCCCAGGGGATGATCCCCTGCACCAGCCCCGCCCCGCCGTAGCCGACCGCCATCGCCAACCCCAGCAGGGCGATCGGCGTACGTCGATGCGTAAAGCCGTCGGCCCAGACGGCGATCAGCGGCCCGGTCAGCGCCCGCGCGAGCATGGGAATGGCCAAGAGGACGCCGATCTGCGCCCCGCTCAGCCCCTGGCTGCGAAACCACAGCCCCGCGAACGGCAGAGTCACCCCGCTGGCGCCGAACAGCAGGATGTATTGCAGGGCCATGCGCGGGGCGGAAGTCATGGCGCGCCATAGCAGACTTCCCCCGATTTGTGGTCTAGACATAAGCCATGAGTCCCGATCGCAATCTTCTTGTCTTCGCCGGGTTCAACGGCGCCATGGCCGTGGCGCTGGGCGCCTTCGCAGCCCACGGCGCAGCGCCCGCTGTCAAAACCCTGCTGACCACGGGCGGCCAGTATCAGATGGTTCATGCCGTTCTGGCGGTGGCGCTGGCGTTGTGGAGCGGCGGCGGCGGACTGGCGCGCCTCGCCGGATGGCTGGCCAGCGTCGGAGGGCTGATCTTCTGTCTGGCCCTGGCCATGATCGGCCTTCTCAGCCTGCCCGTCATGGGGGCCGTCGCCCCGGTCGGCGGGGTCATGATGATCGCGGCCTGGTGCCTGATCGTCGCCGCCGCTCTCAAAGCCGCGCCCAACAACGCCTAATCTCAAGCAGAACAGGGTTCCAGCATGTTTGCCGTGAACGAAACGCTCCGCCGCGACCTCTATCCCGAGATCGAAGCCTACGCCTCAGGCTGGATGCCGACCGACAGCGTCCACGAGATCTATTACGAGGAAAGCGGCAATCCGCACGGCGTCCCGGTCATCGTCCTGCACGGCGGCCCCGGCGGGGCGGTCAATCCGGGGATGCGACGCTATTTTGATCCGGCCAAATACCGCATCGTCATGTTCGACCAGCGCGGCTGCGGCCTGTCGCGGCCCAACGCATCGCTGGAAGACAATACGACCTGGGACCTGGTCGCGGACATCGAGCGTCTGCGCGAAATGCTGGGCATCGACAAATGGGTCGTGTTCGGCGGGTCGTGGGGTTCGACCCTGTCGATGACCTACGCCATCAAGCACCCGGATCGCTGTCTGGCGCTGGTGCTGCGCGGTATCTTCCTGCTGACCAAAAAAGAACTGCACTGGTTCTATCAGGATGGAGCCTCGATGATCTTCCCGGACGCCTGGGAACGCTTCCTGGCCCCGATCCCGCAGGCCGAGCGCGGCGACCTGATGGCCGCCTATTACAAGCGCCTGACCGGCGACGACATCGAGGAACGCAACCGCTGCGCCGTCGCCTGGGCCACCTGGGAAGGCGAGACCGTCAGCATCCAGGGTCCGTCGGGCAAACCGGACAAGTTCGCCGATCCAGAGTTCGCCGTCGCCTTCGCCCGGATCGAGAATTGGTATTTCACCAATGGCGGCTTCATGGACAGCGAGAATTGGATTCTCGAAAACATCGGGGCCATCCGCCACATCCCCTGCTGGATCGCGCAGGGGCGCTTTGACGTGGTGACGCCGATCTCGGGCGCCTGGTCCCTGCACCGCGCCTGGCCCGAGGCCAAGCTGGACATCATCGGCGACGCCGGCCACGCCTCGACCGAGCCGGGCATCATCGACAGCCTGATCCGCGCCACCGACTGGGCGGCGACGCTTTAAGCCGTAGGACCGGCTGTGTCGCGCGACGCGATCAGCCGGCCGGTTTCGGACTGGTCTTCTGAACCATCTCGTTGAGCTGGAAGCCGATGCGGCGCGCCTCGCGCTCCTCCGGCTTTTTCACCGCGCTCAGCACCACATTGATCTGGCTGTAGTGCTGGATCAGACGCACCGGCTTGCCGTCGGCGTTGCGGCCGAAGAACATGATCAGATCGGGTCCCCAGAAGCCCACGTCCACGATCTGCATGGTCCCGTCTCCCGGCAGGCCGACGACGCGCGCGCCGATCTCTTCGTCCTTGTCCAGATTGGCCTCGAATTCCTCGATCAGCTTGGACAGGCGCACAAAGGCCCATTCCGCAGGATTGTCCCGCATCCGGACGCCCTCGGCGATGGCCGCCGCCTCGTTCTGGGGGTCCGCCAGCACAGGCTGCGGACAGGGCGTGTCGCCGCAGTCCGAGAACATGGCGGGGTCTGCCTTGGGCGCTTCGGGGGCGGCTTGGATTTGGGGCTTGTCTTCAGTCATGCCGCAAACCTAGCGCGCACAAGCGGTCAGAACAGCCCCTGTCCCTTCGGCAGTTCGACATAGCGGTGCACGCGCGTCGACAGGATCAGGCCGAAGCCGACCATCACCGTCATCATCGACGACCCGCCATAGGACAGCATCGGCATGGGTACGCCGACGACGGGCGCCAGCCCCATCACCATCGCCCCGTTGATGAGCACGAACAGGGCCACGAAGGCCGTCATGCCCGCCGCACTCAGACGACCGAAATGACTGTGCGACAGGGCTGCGATCCGCAACGAAATCAGGATCAGCGCCACATAACAGGCGATGACGGTGAAGGAGCCGATGAAGCCGAACTCTTCCGACACCGTCGAAAAGATGAAGTCCGTGTGGCGCTCCGGCAGGAACTCCAGCTGGCTCTGGCTGCCCAGACCATACCCCTTGCCCATCAATCCGCCCGACCCCAGGGCGATCTTTGACTGGATGATGTTGTAACCCGTGCCCGACGGGTCGGCTTCCGGGTTCAGGAAGGTCAGGACCCGGTTACGCTGATAATCATGCATGCCGAACATGACGAAAGGCGGGATGACCGCCACGGCGGCGGCGACGCCAGCGCCGATCACGCGCCAGCTGAGCCCCGCCATGAACATCATCACCGCCCCGGTCAGGCCGATGATCATGGCCGAGCCGAGGTCCGGCTGCTTGGCCACCAGGATGAAGGGAACGCCGATAATCCCGGCCGGAAACAACAGCTTCCACGACCAGCGCGCGTCCTGCGCCGAATGTCCATGATACCAGCGCGCCAGGGCCAGCACGAGGCCGATCTTGACGAACTCGGCCGGCTGGATGCGGATGAACCCCAGGTGCAGCCAGTTCTTGGCGCCGCCCGCCACGTACCCCAGCGGGGTGAACTCAACCAGCATCACCATGAACAGCAGGACGCCATAGACGGGATAGGCCGCGTGGAACCACCACTTCGGGTGGATCATGGCCAGACCGATCATGCCCGCCAGCAGGACCCCGAAACGGATCAGATGCTTGGCCGCCCACGGCTGCCAGTGGCCGCCCGCAATCGAATAGAGCATGGCCGTGCCGATCCCGGCCAGGATGCACAGCAGACCGATGATGCGCCAGTCCAGCTCTGCGAACTTGGTGGACAGGCGATCGCGTTCGCCGGGGCGGGTCAGGGCGGAAGCGGTCATTGTCCGGGCTCCGTCAGCGGCGGCGGGGCGACGGCGGCGCCTGCGTCGGCATCGCCGTTGTCGATGGGCTCGCCTCTGGCCTCGGCCTCGCGGACGCCCGCGTCCTCCTGAGCCTCGAAACCGGCCGATTCGATGCGGGCCCGGATCTCGGGATCCTTGAGCAGGGCCACCTTCATCGCTTCGCGCGCGCGCGGCGCCCCGGCCGTGCCCCCGCCCAGACCGCCATGCTGGACGATGACCGAGACGGCGTAGCGCGGGTTGTCGGTCGGCGCATAGGCGACGAAAAGGTTGTGGTCCTTCTGGTCCCACGGGCGGCCCGCCCCCTTGCGCGACCCGGAGCCATAGTTGCGCGCCTGGGCCGTGCCGGTCTTGCCCGCCATCTTGACCGTGCCCAACCCCAGCTGGCTGTTGCGGAAGCCGGTGCCCCCGGCGGCCGTCACCGCCTCCATGCCGTCGCGCAGCACCTTCAGCATCTCGGGCGTATAGGGCAGATCGGCGAAGGCGCTGCCGCCCTGCTCCACCCCGCCGATCGACTTGATCAGGCGCGGCGTCACCGCCTTGCGGCCGTTGGCCACCCGCGCCGTATAGACGGCCAGTTGCAGGGCGTTCACCGTCAGCGCGCCCTGGCCGATGCCATAGCTGGGGTTCTCGCCCGGATACCATTTCGTGTCGCCGCGCACCGGATTCTTGCGGCGCCACTCGCGGTCCGGCACCAGTCCGGCCTTCTGCCCGCCGATGCCGATATCGAAAGTCTGTCCAAAGCCCAGATCCCGCGCCGTCTCGGCGATGGCGTCCGGCCCCATCTCGGTCGCCAGGGTCATGAAGTAGACGTTACACGACGCCTTGATGGCCCCGCGCAAATCCAGCGCGCCGTGTCGCCCCAGACAGGCGAACCGCCGCCCCAGAAAGAAGCTGCCGCCGCAGAAGATGCGCCGCGACGGGTCCAGCCCCCGCTTCATCGCCGCCAGCCCCACGACCGGCTTGAAGGTGGAGCCCGGCGCAAAGGTGCCGCTCAGCGCCTTGTCCAGCAGGGGACGGCGTTCATAGTCGGCCAGGGCGCGATAAATCCGGGACGGCACCCCCGACACGAACAGGTTCGGATCGAACGACGGCGACGACACCATCGCCAGGATGTCGCCGTTGCGCACATCCATGACCACCATGCTTCCGGCCTCTTCGCCGAAGACTTCGAGCGCTCGCTGCTGGACGTCGTTGTCCAGCGTCAGCACGACCTCCGAGCCCTGCACCGCCGGACGCGATCCGGCGATGTCCTCGGCCACGACGCGGCCGCGCGCATTGACCTCGACCCGCTTGCCGCCTTCGACGCCGCGCAGATCCAGATCCAGCGAGCGCTCAATGCCCTGACGGCCGATCCGGAAACCGGGGTTGAACAGGATGGCGGGCGGCTGCTCGCCCTTGTCGCGGATCGCCTTGACGTCGCGATCCGACACCTTGGCCACATAGCCGACCACATGGGCATAGGCGCCGCCGTGCGGATAGTAACGAGCCTCGTTCATGTCGGCCATGACGCCGGGCAGCTCGGCTGCGTGCAGATTGACCTTGGAGAACTCTTCCCACGTCAGGTCGCTCTTGACCGGAACGGGCGAGAATCGCGGCGCGGCGTTGACCTCGCGGATGATGGTCCGTCGCCGCTCCAGCGTGTCCGGCAGCAGTTGACCCAGCAGGTCCAGCGTCTGGTCCAGGTCCTTGGTCTCGTCGCGCACGACCAGCACGCGGAAGCTGGGCCGGTTGCCGGCGATGACCACGCCGTTGCGGTCCTTGATCAGGCCCCGCGGCGGCGGCACCTGGCGGAAGTTGAACTGATTGCGGGTCGCCAGCGTGGCGAACTCTTCGGACTTGAACAGCTGCAGATGCGCCAGCCGCCCGACCAGGGCCAGACCGCCCAGCGTCGTCGCCCCGCCCATCAGCATGGTGCGCCGCAGGAAGGAGCCCTGGCGCTCGTTCACATCGGAAAAGAAGATATGCGGTTCGCTGCTCATCGGAATCGCACGTCCGCGTCGTCGAAACGCTCGATCAGCCAGTTGGCCAGGGGAAAGAGCAGCAGCGTCGGGATCATCTGCCCCATGATAGCCAGCAGATTGGGCGCATTCCCAAGGCTGCCCCGCGTCACGAAATAGGCCACCGCAAACGCCAGGCCCGTCGAGGCGACATAAAGGGCGAACAGGACGATGGTCGCCTGCCCCGCCAGATATTTCGAAGCCAGCAGAATGGCTCCATAGATCAGCAGCAGGTTAAGCGCCCACATCCCCGCCTTGCCGCCCCAGAAGAAGTCCAGAAACACCCCCAGACCGAACAGCACGACCGGCGCCAGCATCGACGGCCGGATGAGCGGCCAGGCGAAAGCCAGCACCATCGGCCAGACCGGCTCGGGCAAGGTCAGGCCGAACAGGCGCAGCGGAATGGCGAACAGAATGGTCGCGGCTGCGGCGATCAGCGCCGGGTAGCCGATCCACTGCATCGGACCGACCATCCGTACGGTGATCGTCCTTCTCACTCGCGGCCCCCGTCGGGCGTTCCAGCCGCAGGCGCGGCAGGCGGGGTCGCGGCTTGGGGCGGCGCAACGGTCTGATCCGGCGGCGGGGCCGCGTTGGCGGCGCGCACACGGTCAGCGGCGGCCTTGACGGCGGCGGCGCGGCGGGTCGCCACATCCTGAATGGCGGCGGCCTGGGCGGGGGTCGGCGGCGGCGCCGTCTTCAGGCTGGACAGCGGCGGCGCATTCAATGCGTTCTGGTCAGCCAACTGGCCGAAATCCTGGAACAGCAGGACGCGCACATAGTCGATGGCGGTGCGGTCGCTGTACAGCTTGACCCGCCAGGAGCCGTCGACCCCCTTGGCCACGACGCCGACCGGCAGGCCGCGCGGGAATCCGCCGCCATCGCCCGAGGTCAGGATGCGGTCGCCGTCCTGCACCGAGCCTTGTCCCCGCACATAGTCCAGACGCGGGCTGCGGCTGCCGTCTCCGGTCAGCATGGCGCGCGCGTCGGTGCGTTCGACCATCACAGGAATGCGCGAAGCCACATCGGTCAGAAGAACCATGCGGCTGTAACCGCCGGCGGCGCCCGCGATACGGCCGACCAGGCCATGCTCGCTCAAGACGGGATTGCCGACGCGCACGCCCTTGGCGGCGCCGACGTTCAGCAGGCGCGAGCGCGCGAAGGGGCCGCGCGCATCAGTAATGGCCCGCCCGGCGGTCATCTCGATCGGCGGTTCGGTCTGCAGGCCCAGCAGTTGTTCATAGCGCGCGTTCAGGTTCTTGAGCGCCAGGGCGTCGTCGCGCCATGCGCTCATCTCCGCCAGTTCACGACGCAGGCGACGGTTCTCGGAGACGGCGAAGAAATAGCCTTTGACGAAGTCGACGGCGTCGCCGGTCCACCGGACAGGCGCCGCCAACACCCCGCCCGTCGTTCCGGCGGCGGTATCGAACGCCGCCTGTGCGGGCTGGAGATCATCCACGCTGGGCGGCGGGCGATCGGCGAGCAGAAGCATGATCGCCGCGACGATGCCGCCGACAACCATGACCGCGGCCGTCCAGGCCAGCGGCACCTTCAGATTCTCGAACGGTCCGTCGCGAAACGCCACGGCCAGCCCTTCCTGCTAGAGCTCAGGGATCAGCGGGCCGAGGCCCGCCTTCGCGTGTGAAACAACCGTCGGGGGCGGCCTGTGGCAGTCTGCGGCGCCCCCGGCGGCCAGTCAGTCCGTTCTAGAGCGAGGCCTCGAGCACGCCCTTCATCCACGACGGGTGCTCCAGCACCTTGCCGCAGCCGATGGCGACGCACGACAGCGGATCGTCCGCCACCTGGACCGGCAGGCCCGTGTGGTCGCGGATCTCGGTGTCCAGACCGCGCAGCAGAGCGCCGCCGCCCGTCAGCATGATGCCCTTGTCGGCGATGTCGGCGGCCAGTTCCGGCGGCGTGGCCTCCAGAGCGACCTTCACGGCTTCGACGATCTGGGCCACAGGCTCGGCCAGGGCTTCCGCCGCCTGACGCTCGCTCATCTTCACTTCGCGGGGCACGCCCTGCATCAGGTCGCGGCCCTTGACCTCGATCGACAGGCCTTCGCCGTCGGCCGGGACGCGGGCGGTGCCGATGTCCTTCTTGATGCGTTCGGCGGTCGTTTCGCCGATCAGCAGGTTATGGTTGCGGCGCATATAGGCGATGATGGCGTCGTCCATCATGTCGCCGCCGACGCGCACCGAACGCGAATAAACCACGCCCGACAGAGACAGCACCGCCACCTCGGTCGTGCCGCCGCCGATGTCGACGACCATCGAGCCGGTCGGCTCATGGATCGGCAGTCCGGCGCCGATCGCGGCGGCCATCGGCTCGGGCAGCAGGCCGACGCGGCGCGCCGAGGCGTTCAGGCAGCTGTCGTGAATGGCGCGGCGCTCAACCGCCGTGGCGCCCGAGGGAACGCAGACGATCATCTTGGGGTTCACGAAACCCTTGCGGTTGTGAACCTTGCGGATGAAGTGCTTGATCATCTCTTCGGCGACTTCGAAGTCGGCGATGACCCCGTCGCGCATCGGACGGATGGCTTCCATGTGGCCGGGCGTCCGGCCCAGCATCTGCTTGGCCTCAAGGCCGACAGCGTGGACGATCTTGCGGCCGCCGACGTTGCGCAGGGCGACGACCGACGGCTCGTTCAGGACGATCCCCTTGCCGCGCATGTAGATCAGGGTGTTGGCCGTCCCCAGATCCATCGCGATGTCATTGGAAATCATGCCGAAGAGGGGTGAAAGCATGGGCGTCGGTTACCGCTTTAGTTCGGGCCTGCAAGGGCGTGAATTTCATTCGTCCGCTGTGGCGACGCCCTACCCCCGCTTCGCGTAACCGCAAAGCCGTCCTGACCGTCTTCGCCGAGCCGACTACAGGCCCGTTTGCCCTCATGCCGCGGGGATTGCAAGCGCCTATGGCTTCTCGATCACAGGCTTGTCACGGCAAGGCTTGAAAGCCTTGCCGGTCAAGCTTTCCAGCCCCGCTTGGGCCGCGCGCGGATCAGACCGCCGGAATGCCTTCGGCCTCAAGCACGCGCTGTACGGCCGGGCGCGCCTGCACCCGGTCAAGATGGTCGTTCAGCTTGGCGAACCGGGTCTTGTCCAGCAGACCCGCCTGACGCGCCCAGCGCGTGAAGACCATCAGATAACCGTCCGCCATCGAATAATCTTCGCCCATGACCCAGGGGCCGGTCAGCACATGGTTCTCGGCCAGATCGTACTTCTCCAGCGCAATCTTCACCGCCTCATCCTTCGCGTCGCCTTCCAGCGGCGGCCTGGAGAACAGCGTCTTGCCGATGGCCGGATGCAGCGACGAGGCCAGCCAGCCGTTGACGGCCTGCAACCGCGCGAACTTGAACGGGTCTTTCAGATCGGCCAGCCCGGCCTGCGGATGCGTCTGGGCCACATAGGCCAGAATGGCGGCGTTCTGGGTGATCACGCCCTCGGAGGTCTGAAGCGCCGGAGTCACGCCCGCAGGATTGATCGCCAGATATTCGGGCGTCCGCTGCTGACCGGCGCGCAGGTCGATCTTCTCGATCTCATAATCCGCGCCCGCCTCTTCCAGGCCGATGTGCGAGGCGATGGCGCAGGCGCCGGGGGAGTAATAGAGCTTCAGCATGGTCGTTCTCCGATCAATCGACTGACAGGCCGCGCGCAGCCTCACGGCGCTTCACCCACTCGCGCACAGCCAGCATCAATACAAGCCAGACGCCCGCGACCGCCGCAAGGATCACCGAGGTCCAGACGCCGTCGCCGCTGACCGCCGCCATGAAGGATCCGCCGAAGAAGGCGACCAGGGCCGTCTTGGGCAGCACGCCCAGCGCGCACCCCGCCAGATAGGCCGGGAACGAAGCCCGCACGGCGCCGAAGGCCATGTTCACGACGATGAAGGGCGCCGAGGGGACATTGCGGATGATGAAGCTGGCCGAAAAGGCGTTGCGGCCGACGAACCTGCGGATACGCTCGACCGTCCCGCCGCCGTACCGCTCCAGCGTCCGCGCGGTCGGCCCGCGCCCCAGCCAATAGGTCACGGCCGCCGAGGCGATGGTGGCGATCCAGCTATAGAGAAATCCGAACCACGGCCCGAACGCCACCACGCAGGCGGCGATCAACAGGAACTGCGGCACGCCGATGAAGGCCGACAGGGTGAAGACGACAACCGCCGCAGCCAGTCCCCACGGCCCAGCGCGATACCCCGCCAGCCAGTGCTCCAGCTGGTCCTCGGCCCCCAGCGCCAACTGCGTCTTGCCCAGGGCGAACAGGGCGATGATTCCCGCCAGCAACAGCAGGGTCACGGCCAGGGTTCGCCACCGCCTGGCCTCCATATTCAGCAGAAAATCGACGACGCGCCGCATAAATTTCGCCCAAATCGCCTTTTGATCGTCCGCGACGCGCACAAACGTTGTGCGGCCCTGCGGGGTTGCGTATCAAGCCTTCGCCTCCCCGGCTCTCTTCACATCCTCCAGACAGGATAGCCATGTCCAGCCTTCAGTCCGCCTCCCTCGCCCGCGTCAAGCCTTCGGCCACCCTGGCCGTGACCGCCCAGGCGCGCGAGCTGAAACGTCAGGGTCGCGACGTGATCGGTCTGGGCGCCGGCGAGCCCGACTTCGACACCCCAGACAACATCAAGGCGGCGGCCATCGAGGCCATCAAGCGCGGCGAGACGAAATACACCGACGCCGACGGCATGCCCGAACTGAAAGCGGCCATCGTCGCCAAGTTCGCCCGCGAAAACGGCCTGACCTACGAGACCAACCAGATCCACGTCGCCTCGGGCGGCAAGCCGGTGATCTACAACGCCTTCGTCGCCACCCTGAATCCGGGCGACGAGGTGATCGTGCCCGCGCCCTACTGGGTGTCCTATCCGGACATGGTTCTGCTGGCCGGCGGCGAGCCCGTCACCGTGGTCGGCGAGGAAGTCGACGGCTTCAAGCTGCGCCCCGAAGTGCTGGACGCCGCCATCACGCCCAAGACCAAGTGGCTGATCCTCAACTCCCCGTCGAACCCGACCGGGGCCGCCTATACCCGCGCCGAGCTGGAGGCCCTGGCCGAGGTGCTGCGCAAGCATCCGCAGGTCTGGATCCTGACCGACGACATGTATGAGCACCTCGTCTATGGCGACTTCGACTACGTCACCATCGCCCAGGTCGCGCCGGACCTGTATGATCGCACCCTGACCTGCAACGGCGTGTCCAAGGCCTACGCCATGACCGGCTGGCGCATCGGTTATGCGGGCGGCCCCAAGCCCCTGATCGACCTGATGCGCAAGGTCGCCAGCCAGACGACCTCCAACCCCTCGTCCATCAGCCAGTGGGCCGCCGTCGAAGCCCTGAACGGCCCGCAGGACTTCCTGGCCGAGCGCGCCGCCGCCTTCGAGAAGCGCCGCGACCTGGTCGTCTCCATGCTGAATCAGGCCGACGGCATCCGCTGCCCGAAGCCGGAAGGCGCCTTCTACGTCTATCCGTCGATCGAACAGTTGATCGGCAAGACGACGCCCTCGGGCGTGGTCATCGACAATGACGAAACCTTCACCGCCGAACTGCTGAACGCCGAGGGCGTGGCCGTGGTCCAGGGCGCGGCCTTCGGCCTCAGCCCCTATTTCCGCATCAGCTACGCCACGTCAGAGGCGGTGCTGGAAGAAGGCTGCACCCGCATCCAGCGCTTCTGCGCCAGCCTGAAATAAGGCCTCAGTGAATCGGCGCCGGCGGAATGTTCAACGTCGGCGCCGTTTTCAGGATGAACTCGCTGCACCAGACGAGAACGCGGTGCGAGTTGTCGACCACGCCGCCGGGTACGCGCGACAGACGGCAGGCGGCGTCCGGCTCTCCGTCCACGCCCGGCCCGGCGTAGAGCACCATCGGGCCGTCCGGCAGGCTGCCTTCACGATATAGCATGATGATCGGCGGCACGGAACGCACGGCCAGTTCGGCGTCGTCGCGCATCATGTCCTCGCCCAGCAGGGCGCGCGCCTGACCTCCGGGATCGCCCGGCTCCAGACGAAAGAGTTCAGCCCTCAGGGCGTCGCCAGGTTCCGGCGTCAGGGTGAAGCGCGGCGGCTCCTGCGCGGCCATCTGCCCCGCGACAAGAAGCGCCGCCAGCATCAGGTGGCCCGACTGACGGCGAAGTCCGCCAGCGCCTCAAGCGCCGCACGCCATGGCCCGGCGGGCAGCACCTGCAGGGCGGCCTTTGCGCGGTCGGCGTATTCCGTCGCCGTATCCAGCGTGGCTTCCACGGCGCCGCTGCTGACGATCAACTGGCGCGCCCGCTCGAAATCCTCGGGCTTGCGGTCGCCCTTGGTGATGACGCGGTCCCAGAACAGGTCCTCGGTTCCCTTGGTCCGCTGAACGGCCAGCAACAGAGGCAGGGTCGCCTTGCCCTCGTTGAAGTCGTCGCCCGCGTTCTTGCCCAGCGTCTCGGTCGCGCCCCCGTAATCCAGGGCGTCGTCCGCCAGCTGGAAGGCGATGCCCAGACCCATGCCGTAGTCGCGCAGGGCCGCGACCTGCTCATCCGTGGCGCCCGCCCCGACCGCGCCGGACTCGGCGGCGGCGGCGAACAGCTCCGCCGTCTTGGCGCGGATGATCTGCAGATAGGTGTCCAGGTCCAGATTCAGGTCATGGGCGCGCGTCAGTTGCAGCACCTCGCCCTCGGCGATCACCGCCGAGGCCCGCGCCAGAATGCCGAGCGCACGCAGCGAATCCGTCTCGACCATCAGCTCGAACGCCCGCGCGAACAGGAAGTCGCCGACCAGCACCGAAGAGGCCGCACCCCAGATCAGGTGCGCCGCGACCTTGCCCCGGCGCATTTCCGAGCCGTCGACGATGTCGTCATGCAGCAGGGTGGCGGTGTGGATGAACTCAACCGAAGCGGCCAGTTTCTTGGGGCCTTCGATGTCGCCGGTCTGACCCGCCGCGCGCGCCGCAGCAACCGTCAGCAGAGGACGCAGACGCTTGCCGCCCGCCGAGACCAGATGCTCGGCCAGCAGGGGGATCACCGGCACATCCGACTGCATCCGCTCGATGATGAGGGCGTCGACCGCCGCCATGTCGTCCTTGGCCAGACGAACCAGGGCGTCTACATCGCCCTTGGGCCGGGAGGCGACGGCGAGAGCTGCGTCCACGAAAATCTCTTTCAGCACAGGGGCGAAGGGGGAGATTCGCCCGAAATTCACACGCATCCGCTTGCCCGGACGCGACGCGGCGCACAATGGTGGCGGCGTCATGATGGGTCAAGCCGAGTCATCCCTTACAACCGCCGCCGATGTTTCGGAATCCGCTCTGTTGGGCGGACGCATACGCTTGCGCCAGCCTGCGCGCGGCTATCGCGCCGGTCTGGACGCGGCTCTGCTGGCCGCCGCCGTCGGGGCTCGACCGGGCGAACGGGTGATCGAGGCCGGCTGCGGCGCCGGAGCGGTGCTGATGCAAATCGCCGCGCGACGGCCCGAGGTCCTGCTGACCGGACTGGAGCGCGACGCCGCCGCCGCCGCCCTGGCCCGACAGAACGCCGAGCTGAATCAGGCCGCCTCGCGCACGACCATATTGGACGGCGACGTGGCCCACGCCTTCCGCGCCCTGGACCTGCCGCCGTTCGACTGGGCGATCAGCAATCCGCCCTTCTTCGACGACCCCGGCGCCCTGCGCGCCCCCGCCGAGGGCAAGCGCGGCGCCTGGATGGCCGACGACGGCCTGTCCGCCTGGACCGGCTTTCTGTTGAAGGCGGTGCGCGAGGGCGGACGCATCGTCATCATCCACCGCGCCGACCGGCTGGCGGACATCCTGGCGCTGCTGGCGCCCAAGGCCGGTTCGTTCGCCATTCGCCCGGTTCAGCCTTACGTCGATCAGCCCGCCAAACGGGTGCTGGTTCAGGCCATCAAGACGGGCAAGGCGCCGCTGCGCCTTCTGCCGCCGTTGATCGTCCATGACCGCGGGGGGGCCAAGCACACCCTGGAAGCCGAGGCCATTTTGCGCGGAGAGGCCGAACTCGGCTTCTGACCGCCGGGCCACTATCCCTTCAGCAGGCGATCACGGGCGGCGTTGACGCGGGCGGCCAGACCTTCGGTCCCGCCCTGATCCGGATGGGCGCGCGCCATCAGGCGTCGCCAGGCGGCCTGCACCGTCTGCGCATCAGCCCCGGCCGTTACGCCCAGGATCGCGCGCGCCTCGGCTTCGCTCATCCGCTCCGAGGGCTGAGCCTTGGGCGCGGGGGGCCGGACGCGCGACTGCACCGCCAGCCAGACGCCCCCCAGCGCCATGCCGCCGCTGATCAGCCACGCACCGCGCGCCGCCGCCAGCACCGCCCCAGCCAGCAGGGCCGCGCTCAGTATCGTCGCCGAGATGCGCCAGTGTCCGCGCCGCGCGCGCTCGGTCTGACGGCCCAGCCGCACCAGCGCCCACAGGGCCACGGCGGCCAGACCCAGCCAGATCAATCCCATGAAGCTCTATCGGCCCGTCAAGCGATCAGGCCGCCGCGTCCATCGCCGCGATGGCGTCGTCCAGACCCAGCGCCTGCATCAGATTGCGCATTTCCTGACGCGCCGCCACGTGGGCCAGCGACACCGACACCGGCCGGATGTCGTTCGACAGGTCCGCCACCGTCAGGCCGAAGGGGAAGAGTTCGCGATAGATGACCCGGTCGCGCAGGCCCGGCCCGACGCGGAAGCCGACCCGTTTCGCCAGCTTGGCCATGCGCGAGGCCAGGCGGCGCCGGTTGCGGGCCTCGGCCACGGCCAGACGGTTGGTGACGACGATCCAGTCGATCGTCACCTGGCGGCCCTCGGTGATGGCGCGGTGCTTGCGCGCCTCCCAGACGCTTTCGGAATAGATGGACGGCTTGACCAGATCCAGCGTCACCGGGTCCACCTCGCCCAGCAGATCGAAGTCGACGAAGCTGTCGTTCATCGGGGTGACGATCTGATCGGCCCGGCCGTGCGCGGCGCGCGACAGGGGCGTATCCCCGCCCGGGGTGTCGATGACGATGACGTCGGCGACGCCCTTCGCCTCGGCATAGGCGGCCTCGAAACGCGCCAGTTGCTCGGCCTCATCGGCCTTATGCAGCGCCTTGCCGTCGCCCATGTCCGGCACGAAGGGCAGCGGCAGTTCGTGACCGTTGGCCTTGGTCCAGGCGACGCGGTTGGCGAAGAACCGCTCCATCGAGCGCTGGCGCAGGTCCAGATCGATGATGGCGACCTTGCGTCCGGCGTGCAGAAGGCCGGTGACGATGTGAATGGCCAGGGTGGACTTGCCCGCCCCGCCCTTTTCATTGCCGATGACGATGACCTGAGGCTGCGCCATGTGAAATCCCACTGTGATCAGCAGGCGCGACTCATCTTCGTCCGCCGCCCGCCCATGGGCCGCAAGATCAGCCTCCGAGGGGCAATCGTCAACGAAACCTTAAGCTGAGCCTGTGGACGATCAGGCCGCCGCGCCGCCGGAGCGCGCGCACCAGGGGTCCGACGCCGCCAGATCGCGGCACAGAATCTGCGCCTGTTCAGGCGTGGCGGCGACCTTCAACCGGACCAGACGGCGCCCGCCGACCTCGACCGCCTCATAGGCAGGCTGAAGCCCCGACAGGGCCGCCCCGCCCGTGCTGCGGCTCAGGCGCGACCACGCCGCCCGGGCGCCCGCCTCGCTGGAAAAGGCGCCGAGCTGCACATGGCGTGCTGTCGGCGTCGATGGTCGTTCGGTCGGGACGGCGGGCGCTGGGGCCTCGAAATCAGGATAGGCGCTTGCGGCGGGCGTAGCCGCAGAGGTCCGACGAACCCTGCCCAGACCTTCCTTGGCGACCAGACCTTCGCGCGCGTCCCATAACTCGTGCGGGGTCATCAGTTCGACCTTCAGCGGCGCTGCGCGCTGACGCGGAGCGCTGGCCGCAGCAGCCGACGCCGTCGCCTCGCCTTCCCCTTCAGCCGATACCGGGATGGCGGCGACAGACTGCGCCAGGGCCTCGAAACGATGCGGATCGCGTTCGTTCACGCCGCAGCTCGCCAGCGTCAGGGCGCCCGCCGAAAAGGCGACGGCAAGCGGCAGTCGATGCAGGACGGGCTGGACCATGACGCCACCCTCGCCCGCCCTGCTTTGAGACGGAGTTAACGCGCTGCGTCAGCCGATGGCGCCGACGCCGCCCTCGACCTCTCCCGGCGCCACATCGGCGTCGGTCAGGGCCAGGGTCCAGCCGTGGTGCGTGTTCAGGCCCCAGCGACGCGCGCCCGAACCGTCGCCGGCATCGCCGCCCGCCGTGACCACCACGCGGCGGCCCTTGGGCAGGGCCGGCGGATCGATCTTGCCGACCGCCAGCGACGTCGGCGTCTCGCCGCCGTAACCGTCGAACACGCTCAGCATCGACCATTCGCGGCGCAGGCCGATCCACCAGGGATCATCGCCGCTGATCGACAGGACAGCCACGCCCTTGCCCTCGGCCGCATGGGCCAGCGCGGCCTGAGGGTCGAGGACCAGTTTGATGTCGGCGGCGGCGCCGAAGCGCAGGCGGGCGCCGTCGACGGCCTTGGCCGGATCGATCGGGGCCCAGACCTGGACCTGCAGGCGGCCCTGACGCGCCAGACCCCAACCGACGATCTCGCGCCACAGGTGTTCGACGGCTTCGCGGTTTTCGGGTTCGCACTGCTTCAGGAGGCGGGCCTGGACGGCCTGTTCGCGGTCGGGGCGCAGCTTGGTGTGGGGACCGGTCGGGGCGTCCTTGGCCTTGCCCACCTGGGCGGCGACGGCCAGACGGCGCTCGAACAGTTCGAGGATCTGATCGTCCAGGCTGTCGATTTCGGCGCGCAGGGCGGCCAGCGCCTTCTGTTCGGCGCTTAGTTCAACGGTTTCGGCGGGGGTTTCAGCGGGCCAGACTTGCTGGATGGCGGATTGCGACATGGGAGATGGCTTTCAGCATGGGATTTCGATGAGGAGGTCGCGTCCCGCCGACAGAAGGTCAGGCGTGAACGCGCGTACTGGCCGCTTGGGGAGAAGCGGTCGCCAGCGAGACAGTCAGGGTCTGGTTAGAAGCCCGACGCCTCAGCCGGCGTATCGAAAGCCGTAATAGCCGTAGCCAAAATAAAAGCCGGCCACCGCGCGCGTGGTGGTTTCAAGGGTCATTTGTGCGCGCAGCGAGGACATGAATCCGGTCCGGTTTCTGGATCAGGGTTGATCCGACTGGGTCTTAAAGCCGCAAATTTTGTGCGCGGTCAAGTCTCAGGGGCGACGAAGAGGACAAACCGTGTGCGGTTGTCGCTGAAATCCTGCAGATCGTTGCGCAGAACCGACAGGCCATACACCTCAGCCGCGCGGGCCGGGGCGACAGCCGCTCGCGAGACGTCGCCCGCCGCGGCCACCGCAGCGGCCGCGCCCCCGGTGTCGAACACTTCGACGGCCGTGATCGCCATCTCTTTCAGAGCCTTGGAGCACTGCTGCAGGGCCACCGGGTGGCTCTCGGCCGTCTTCACGTCCGACAGCCGCGCTTCGGGCGCGCCCAGCAGGGCCAGACGGATCGGCCGCCAGGCGTCGCTCACCGCCACCAGTCCCGCCTCTTTTACCAGCGTCGCGGCGGGCTCGACCACGCCCACGGTCGAGTTCTCGACCGGAATCAGGGCGCAATGGCAGTCGCCGCTCAGGACCGCGTCGATGGCGCCCTGGAACGTCTCAAAGCCGACCGCTTCGTCCCACGGACGCAGGTCGAGGCAGGCCTCATGGCTGAAGGCGCCCGGCGCGCCCTGATAGGCGACGCGGCCGGGCGTTTGGTCTTCTGCCGTCATGCGGCCTCGGACCGGGCCTGCCGCCCGGCCTTGAGGCGCTCGGCGACCAGGAAGGCCAGCTCCAGCGCCTGATCCGCGTTCAGGCGCGGGTCGCAGTGGGTGTGATAGCGGCTCGACAGGTCGTCCTCGGTCACCGCCTGGGCGCCGCCGATGCATTCGGTGACGTTCTGGCCGGTCATCTCCAGGTGGACGCCGCCGGGGTGGACGCCCTCGGCCTCGGCCACATCGATGAAGGTGCGGACCTCTGTCATCACGCGGTCGAACGGACGGGTCTTGTAGCCATTGCCCGCCTTCAGCGTATTGCCGTGCATGGGGTCGATCGACCAGATGACGCGCTTGCCCGCCGCCTTCACCGCCCGCATCAGGCCCGGCAGGCGGTCGCCCACCTTGTCGTGGCCGAAGCGGCCGATCAGCGTCAGGCGGCCCGGAATGTTGTTCGGGTTCAGGGCGTCGATCAGCGGCAGCAGGTCGTCCGCCGTCATGGTCGGCCCGCACTTGACCCCGATGGGGTTGGAGATGCCGCGCATGAACTCGATGTGGGCGCCGTCCAGCTGGCGCGTCCGCTCGCCGATCCACAGCATGTGGGCCGAGGTGTCGAACCATTCGCCGGTCGAGCCGTCCAGGCGCGTCAGGGCGCCCTCGACGTTCAGCAGCAGGGCTTCATGGCTGGTGAAGACTTCGACGCGCGACAGGTCAGGATGCGTCTCGGGCGTGACGCCGACCGCCTCCATGAAGGCCAGGGCCTCGGTGATCTTGTCGGCCAGCTCGCGGTAGGCCGCGCCCGCGCCGTCATCGGCGAAGCCCAGCGTCCAGCGGTGGATGTTGTACAGGTCCGCATACCCCCCGCCCGCAAAGGCGCGCAGCAGGTTCAGCGTCGAGGCCGACTGGTTATAGGCGCGGATCAGGCGCTGCGGATCGGGCGTGCGCTCTTCCGGGGTGAAGCCCATGCCGTTGATGATGTCGCCGCGATAGGACGGCAGCTCGACCCCGCCGATCTCCTCGACCGGCGACGAGCGCGGCTTAGCGAACTGACCGGCGATGCGGCCCACCTTCACCACAGGCTTGCGGCCGGCGAAGGTCAGCACCACCGCCATCTGCAGGATCAGGCGGAAGGTGTCGCGTATGTTGTCGGTCGAGAACTCCTTGAAGCTCTCGGCGCAGTCGCCGCCCTGCAGCAGGAAGGCGTCGCCCGCCTCGACCTGGGCCAGGTGGCTGGTCAGCTTGCGCGCCTCGCCCGCAAAGACGAGGGGCGGCATCGCGCGCAGTTCGTCTTCGACGCGCGCCAGTTCGGCGGCGTCCGGATAGTCCGTCGGCATATGCAGAACGGGCTTGTTTCTCCAGGATTCGGGGGTCCAGCGCTTACTCATGCCGCCAAGATAGGCTTTTCCCCCGCCCGGAACAATGAAGCTTGCGCGAAATCAGCTGATCAGCGGTTTCCATGCCTCAGCAGACGGAAGAGCTGCGAACAACGCCTCAATCTGCGCATCGGAAACGCCTGACAGATCGGCCGGCGACCACTTCGGCGCATTGTCCTTGTCGATGATGACGGCGCGGACGCCCTCCTGGAAGTCGTGGGTCTGAACCACGCGGCCACCCAGCGCATATTCCATCGCCATGTTGTCCGCGAAGTCGGTCAGGGTCGCGCCCGTGCGAATCTGGCGCAATGACACCTTCAGCGACTGCGGCGACTTGGTCTTCAGGATGTCGAGTTGCTTCAACGCCCACTCGGAGCCATCGGCCGTAAGGGCGGCGAAAATCTCCTCGACCGTGTCAAAGGCGAACAGGCGGTCGATGGCCTCACGGTGCGGCGCTAGCGGCGACGGCCCAGCGTCCACGGCGACGCGGTCGGCGACCGCCTTCGGGTCGGCAGGCGCGGCCAGCAGTTCGGCCTTCAACGCCTCGACGGCCTCGGATGCGACGAAGTGCGTATGGATGCCCAAGGCCACCGTATCCGCCGCCTTCAGCCGCGCGCCGGTCAGGGCCAGCCACACTCCCGTCTGACCCGGCAGGCGCGGCAGGAACCAGCCGCCGCCCACGTCGGGGAACAGGCCGATGCCCGTCTCGGGCATGGCGTAGGTGGTGCGCTCGGTGGCGATGCGGACGTCGGCGGGTTCGCTGATGCCCACGCCGCCGCCCATGACGATTCCGTCCACCACCGCCGTGATCGGCTTGGGATAGACGAACATCAGATGGTTCAGCTGATACTCGGTCCTGAAGAAGGCCCTGGCCTCAGAGGCGTCCCCCGCCCCGCTCTCGGCGATCATGCGGATGTCGCCACCGGCGCAGAAGCCGCGCTCGCCCGCATGGTCGATCAGCACCGAATGAACCGCATCATCCGCCCGCCAGGCCAGCAGCGCCTCGATCATCGCCTCGCACATCGCCCGGTTCAGGGCGTGAATCGCCTTGGGCCGGTTCAGGGTGATGCGGCCGACACCGTTCTCGATGCGGGTGATGATTTCAGGTTCGCTCATTTCGCCAGCTCGCGCGCCACGATCACGCGCATGATCTCATTGGTGCCTTCAAGAATGCGGTGAACGCGCAGGTCGCGCACGATCCGCTCCAGCGGGTAGTCCTTCAGATAGCCGTAGCCGCCGTGCAGTTGCAGCGCCTGATCGGCGATCTGGAAGCAGGCGTCGGTCGTCAGGCGCTTGGCCATGGCGCACCACTTGGTCTTTTCAGCGTGGCCGGTGTCGATGGCCCAGGCGCCGCGCAGCACCATCAGGCGGGCGGCCTCAAGGTCCGTCGCCATGTCCGCCAGCTCGAACTGGGTGTTCTGGAACTGGCCGATCGCCTGACCAAACTGCTTGCGGCCGGCGACGTATTCCTGGGCCGTCTCCAGCGCCAGACGCGCCCCGCCCAGCGAGCAGGCGGCGATGTTCAGGCGCCCGCCGTCCAGACCGGCCATGGCGTATTTGAAGCCCGCGCCTTCCTCGCCCACCAGATTGGCGACCGGCACCCGGCAGTCGTCGAAGCTGACCACCGCGGTCGGCTGGGCGTTCCAGCCCATCTTCTTCTCATTGGCGCCGAACGACAGACCCGGCGTGCCCGCCTCGACCACGAGGGTCGAGATGCCCTTGGGCCCCTCGCCGCCCGTGCGGACCATGACGACATAGACGTCCGACGTTCCAGCGCCGGAAATGAAGGCCTTGGCGCCGTTCAGGACATAGTGGTCGCCGTCGCGCACCGCCGTGGTCCGCAGCGCCGCCGCGTCCGAGCCGGAACCGGGCTCAGTCAGGCAATAGCTGGCGATCTTCTCCATCCCGACCAGCGACGGCACGAAGCGCGCCCGCAGCTCGGCCGAGCCGAAGCTGTCGATCATCCATGTCGCCATGTTGTGGATCGAGATGAAGGCCGCCGTCGCCACATCGCCGCGCGACAGTTCCTCGAAGATCACCGCCGCCTCGACCCGGCCCAGACCCATGCCGCCATGTTCCTCGCCCGTATAGATGCCGGCGAAGCCCATTTCGGCGGCGGCCTTCAGGACGTCGACCGGGAAATGCTTGTCCTCGTCCCAGCGGGCCGAATGGGGAGCCAGCTCGGCCTCGGCGAAGGCGCGGGCCGCGTCCTGAATGGCGCGTTGATCGTCGGTAAGGGCGAAGTCCATGAAAGCTCCCGCATTACAGCCTGCCCTCTGACGGGGCGTTCGGGGCGCTTCTAACGGCTGGCGGCGCGCGCGTCACCTTGCTGTCGGCGCCTGCTCAAGATTCCGCTCATCCCGGCGGACGCCGGGATGAGCGGAGAGAAAGGGTACGCGCTCGCTTGGACAGTTCGTCTTTTGCCTCTCCCCGCGCTTTGTTTTAAGCCGCGCGCATGACCATGCCCTTCCAGCCCGCCGCCTTCCCCTACGCCCGCCCGCGTCGTCTGCGTTCGCAGCCCTGGGTGCGCCGTCTGGTCGCCGAGACGACCCTGACGCCCGCCGATCTGATCTGGCCGCTGATCGTCCATGACGGCCCGGAAGACCGCCAGCCGGTCGCCTCCATGCCCGGCGTCTTCCGCCTGTCGCCCAAGGAGGCCGCCAAGGCCGCCGTCGAGGCGCGCGATCTGGGCATTCCGATGGTGGCTCTGTTCCCCAATGTGAACGACGGGCTGAAGGACAATATCGCCACCGCCGCCACCGACCCGGACGGCCTGATCCCCGACTGCATCCGCGCCATCAAGGACGCCGCGCCCGAGGTCGGCGTCATGACCGACGTGGCGCTGGACTGCTACACCGACCACGGCCACGACGGCGTTCTGGAAGACGGTCGCATCGTCAACGATCCGACGCTGGAGCGGCTGGCTGAACAGGCCTTCATCCACGCCCACGCGGGCGCAGACGCCGTGGCCCCGTCCGACATGATGGACGGCCGCGTTCAGGCCATCCGCGAGGCGCTGGAGGCCAACGCCCTGAGCGACACCCTGATCATCAGCTATGCGGCCAAATACGCCTCGGCCTTCTATGGCCCCTATCGCGACGCGGTGGGCTCTTCCAAGTCGCTGACGGGCGACAAGAAGACCTATCAGATGGACTTCGCCAACGCCGAGGAGGCCCTGCGCGAAGTGGCGATGGACCTGTCGGAAGGCGCCGACGCCCTGATCGTCAAGCCGGGCCTGCCCTATCTGGATATCGTCCGTTTGGTGTCGCAGACGTTCAAGGTTCCGACCTTCGCCTATCAGGTATCCGGCGAGTACGCGATGATGCAGGCCGCCTTCGCCAACGGCTGGCTGGACCCGGACCGCGCCATCCTGGAAAGCCTGCACGCCTTCAAGCGCGCAGGCGCGTCCGGCGTCATCAGCTACTTCGCGCCTCAAGCAGCGCGGATGATGGGCTGAACCTCTCCTCCCCACTCGTGGGGAGGTGGCGCGGAGCCGGAGGCGACGTGACGGAGGGGCCGCTTGGTTTCGCTGTCGCCGCCCCTCCACCGCTTCGCGGTCCCCCTCCCCACAAAGTGGGGAGGAAAGGCGTCACGCCGTCGGATCGACCGCCTTGCCGTACTTGCCTCGGAAATAGGTCAGGGCGTCGCCGGGCCGGGTGTCGAACGCCTCGACCCGGCCGACGATGACCAGATGGTCGCCCATGACGATACGGTCGTGCGTCTGACAAGTCAGGCGCGTCACCGCGTTAAGCAGGCGCGGCGGCTCTGGATCATCAACCGCGAACTCATCGTCCGATAGGCGGCACACGCCCCAGGCGAAGCGGTCGGACATGGCCTGGTCCTCGACCGGCAGCATATGAACGGCGAACCGCTCTGCCCCGGCGAAGGCGTCATGACGGTCGGACTTGATGTCCATGCACCACAGCACCAACGGCGGGTCCAAAGAGACGGAGGTGAAGCTGTTCACCGTAATCCCCATTGGCCCGTCAACCGTGTGGGCCGTGACCACGCATACCCCCGTCGCAAACCCGCCCAGCGCCCGGCGATAGGCGCGAGGATCGAATTCGGCGGCGGGAAAAGCGGACGCGTCGGACATGGCCCTCAGCTAGGCCGTGCGGCGCGGCTCGGCAAGGGCGCACGGGCGCCGCATCGCTCTGCAACCGCTTCTTAAGCCCCGCATGGGATGTAAGGCGAACGAACACGGTTAAGACGGACCCGCCCATGGCGCTGAACGATCGCCCGATCCTGATCAAGAAGGTGAAAAAGGTTTCCGGCGGCGGGCACCACGGCGGCGCGTGGAAGGTGGCCTACGCCGACTTCGTCACCGCGATGATGGCCTTCTTCCTGCTGATGTGGCTGATCAACACGACCGACCCGGAACAGAAGCGCGGCATCGCCGAATACTTCGCCCCGGCCAGCGTGTCCGCCTCCACCTCGGGCTCAGGCGGCATTCTGGGCGGCACGTCGCTAGGCGATTCCGAAGGGGCCAAGGGCGCCGGTTCCAACGCCGTGATCGAACAACTGGCCCCGGCCGCGCCCGACGCGCCGCAGGACGCAGGCCAGAACTCCAACCTGGCCTCGGCCAGCGAGGCCGCCCTGCGCGCCGAGATCGCCCGGCGCGAGGCCGCCGACTTCGCCAGCGCCGCCGAATCCCTACGTCAGGCCATGCAGTCCATGCCGGAACTGGCCGAACTGTCGAAACAGCTGATCATCGATCAGACGCCCGAAGGCCTGCGCATCCAGCTGGTCGACCAGGAAGGCCGCTCGATGTTCGAGAACGGCTCATCGCGCCCCAATCCGCGCGCCCAGTTGCTGCTGCGCGCCGTGGCCAGGGTCATCAACCAGTTGCCCAACCGCATCTCCATCACCGGCCACACCAGCGCCGTCGCCGGCTCCAGCCGCGCCAGCAGCCCCGGCGACTGGCCCCTGTCCTCAGCCCGCGCCGACGCCTCGCGCCTGACGTTGCAGGGCGCGGGCGTGAACGCCGACCGGGTCTATTCCGTCGCGGGCAAGGCGGGGTCCGATCCGCTGTATCCGGACGATCCGTCGCTGGCGGGCAACCGTCGCATCGCCATCGTCCTGCTGCGCGAGGCGCCGGTCCTGCCGACCGACACCAGCCTGTGAGGAAGCGCGGCGATACGGCCGCTGCGCGAAGAAGGCTTGCGAAATCGACTGGTTGCGCGCCAAATCAGGACATGAGCCGCGCGTCCCCATCCAGCCCCTGTGCGGGCGCTGACACCGTCACGGAGCGACAGCCGTGACCCAGCACTTCTTCTCGCGCCAGCTCCGCTTCTTCATGACGGCCAGCGCCCCCTGCCCCTACCTGCCGGGCAAGTTCGAGCGGAAGGTCTTCGCCAACCTGCCGTTCAGCGACGGCGCCGATGTCAACGACGCCCTGACGCAGGCCGGGTTCCGCCGCAGCCAGAACATCGCCTATCGCCCGGCGTGCGAGGCCTGCATCGCTTGCGTCTCGGTGCGGATTCCGGTGGCGGATTTCGAACTCTCGCGCTCGCGCCGCCGCATCCTGGCCCGCAACGCCGACCTGTCGCGCGACCTGGTCGAGGCCGAGGCGACGATGGAGCAGTTCGACCTGCTGCAACGCTATCTGAACGCCCGCCACCCCGGCGGCGGGATGAGCGACATGGGCTGGTCCGACTATGTCTCCATGGTCGAGGACACCGCTGTTCGCACCCATCTGATCGAATACCGCCTGCCCAGCAAAGACGGCGGGCCCGGCCGTCTGGTCGGCGTCTGCCTGACCGATCTGCTGCATGACGGGCTGTCGATGGTCTACAGCTTCTTCGACCCGGATATGGAGCGCCGCAGTCTGGGCCGCTTCGCCATCCTGGATCACCTGCAGCAGGCCGAAACGGTGGGCCTGCCCTACGTCTATCTCGGCTACTGGGTCCAGGGCTCGCCCAAGATGGACTACAAGGCCGAGTTCCGGCCGCTGGAGGCTCTGCGCCCCTGGGGCTGGGAGCGGCTGTAAGGCCCTTCTCCCACAAGGAGAAACGGAATTACGTCGTCGGCACCGCCGTGCCCGCCGCCTGCGGCGCGGCGCCCCGCGGCCCATCATCGCGGCCGCCGGCGAACTGCACCAGCGCCGCGATGCGTTTCTCAATCGGCGGGTGCGTCGCAAACAGGCCCGAAAAGCCCGTCTTCTCGGCCGTATTGTCCAGGAACATGCCGCGCAGTTCCTCCGGAGCCTCGATCTTCGACTGGCCCGACACCTTTCTCAGCGCCGAGATCATCGCGTCCGGGTTCTTGGTCAGCTCCACCGCACCCGCGTCGGCGACATATTCGCGTGTCCGCGACAGGGTCATGCGGATCACCGCCGCCAGACCGAATCCGATCACCCCGATGGCCAGGCCGATCAGGATCAGCGGCATGGCGTTCTTGTTGTCCCGCCCTCGCCCGCCGCGCATGTAGAACAGGCTGCGGAACACCAGTTCGGCGATCACGCTGATGATGCCTGCAAAGATCGAGGCGATCACCATGGTCCGCACGTCCTTGTTGATGACGTGGGTCAGTTCGTGGGCCAGGACGCACTCCATCTCGTCCCGGTTCAGGGTCTGCATCAGGCCGCGCGTGACGGTGACGCTATAGTTCCCCTCATGCAGGCCCGACGCATAGGCGTTCAACGACGGACTTTCGATGATGCGCAAAGCGGGCGTCTTCATCCCGCGTGAGATCGCCAGGTTCTCCAGCAGATTATAGAGTTCCGGCTCGACCCGGCGCTCAACCTTTCGCGCCCCGGTCATGACATCGATCATCATCTGGTTGCCGAAATAGGCGATGACGAACCAGATCGCCGCGGCGACGGCGGCGAAGGGTACCGTCCACCCCAGCATGGAGGCCGCCAGCGCCAGGTCCTGACCCAGATCCCCCCCCGAGTTGGGCAGCAGGCCGAACCCCATCATCAGCACCTGAACGCCGAACAATATGCCGACCAGCAGCACCGGGAACCCGGCCAGCAGGATCGCTGACCGGGCGTTGTTCCGCCAGATGTGGGTCTTGAGGCCAACGGCCTGACCGAAAACCGCCATTGGGGTTTAGAACTTCACCGTCGGCGGCGCGGCGTTCAGACCGGCGCGCTCGCTCTCGCCCACGTCGAAGAAAGGCTTGTCGGCGCCGAAGCCGAACATCCCGGCGAACAGGACCGTCGGGAACTGGCGGCGCACGGCGTTGAACTCGCTGACCGCATTGTTGAAGAAGCGGCGCGCGGCGGCCAGCTTGTTCTCGATGTCCGACAGGTCCATCTGCAACTGCTGGAAGTTGGTGTTGGCCTTCAGGTCGGGATAGGCCTCGGACACGGCGAACAGGCGGCCCAGCGTCGCCGTCAGCATGTTCTCGGCCTGCACCTTCTCATCGACCGTCCGAGCGCCCGCAGCGGCCGCGCGCGCCTGGGTCACGGCGTCCAGGGTGCCGCGCTCATGCGTGGCGTAGCCCTTCACCGTTTCGACCAGGTTGGGGATCAGGTCCTGACGCTGCTTCAGCTGCACATCGATGTCGGCGAACGACTGGTTCGCCGTCTGATCCAGCTTCACCAGCCGGTTGTAGGCGCCGACCACGACGAACAGCAGAATGGCGACGATGACGCCGATGATGATCAGGGTGATCATTGAGCCTCCTCCGAAATATCAGGCGTGAATATGGGGAGCCGATCGCTCCCCTCCTAATGACAATCGCGACAGGTTCGCCGCGTCAGGCGCGAAACTTCCTCAGCCCGCGCGGCCCCTGGCGTCCGGCGCCCGCGCGCTTGCCCAGCCAGTCCTTCCAGTCGGGCCAGTTGCGGCGGCGACCGCCGCCGTCGACCCATTCCGGCCCGGCTTCGGCGTTGAACACCGTCACATCGGCCAGACCGCCCTGCTTATAGTTCTGCAGCTTCACGCCCTTGCCCCGGCCCATTTCGGGCAGTTCGGCCAGGGTGAAGACCAGCGTCTTGATGTTCTCGCCGATCACGGCGACATGGTCCGCCTGCGGGTTCGACGGCACGCGCAGCATGGCCAGCATCTCGCCGTTCAGCACCTGCTTGCCGCCGCGCTTCTGGGCCAGAAGATCGTTCTCGGGCGCCACGAAGCCATAGCCCGCCTTCGACGCGATCAGCAGTTTGGCGTCCGGCTCGTGCGCCACGACGTTGATGATGTCGGCCTTCTCGTCCAGGTCGATCATCAGACGCAACGGCTCGCCATGCCCGCGTCCGGAGGCCAGCTTGTCGGCGCCAATGGTGAAGATGCGCCCGTCCGAGGCCCCGATCAGCAGCTTGTCCGTCGTATAGGCGGGGACGAGGAAGCCCAGCTTGTCGCCTTCCTTGAACTTCAGCTCGGAGGGATCGTCGACCTTCCCCTTGGCGGCGCGGATCCAGCCGCGATCCGACAGGATGACGGTGATCGCCTCACGCGGGATGAAGGCTTCCGGCGCGACGAAGGCCGAGGCGTCGACCGCCTCTCCGATCACGGTGCGGCGCGGCGAGATCAGCGCCTTGCGCACGGCCTCCAGCTCCTTGCCGATGGCCTTCCACTGTTTCATCTCGGAGGACGTCAGCGCCTGCAACGCTGCAAGTTCGTCCGACAGCTCCTTGAATTCCTTCTCGATCGTCATCTCTTCGAGACGGGCTAGCTGACGCAGGCGGGTGTCTAGGATGAAGTCGGCCTGAAGCTCGCTCAGTCCGAAGGTCGCGATCAGGGCCGCCTTGGGCTGCTCTTCCTCGCGGACGATGCGAATGACCTCGTCCAGGTTCAGGAAGACGATGCGCAGGCCTTCCAACAGGTGCAGGCGCTTCTCGACGCGGGCGATGCGCCACTGGCTGCGGCGGTTCAGCACCACCCGGCGGTGATCCAGGAACGCCCGCAGACAGTCCTTCAGCCCCATGACGCGCGGCGTGCCGGTGGCGTCCAACACGTTCATGTTGATGGGGAAGCGCGTCTCCAGATCGGAAAGCTTGAACAGGCTTTCCATAAGGACTTCAGGCTCTACCGTCCGGGACTTGGGCTCAAGGATCAGGCGGATATCCTCGGCCGACTCATCGCGCACGTCGGCCAGCAAGGGCGCCTTCTTGTTCTCGATCAGGTCGGCCAGCTGCTCGATCAGCTTGGACTTCTGCACCTGATACGGGATTTCGGTGACGACGATGCGCCAGACGCCCCGGCCCAGATCCTCGGTGCCCCAGGCGGCGCGCAGGCGCACCCCGCCCCGGCCCGTCTCATAGGCGTCCAGCATGGACGCATGGCCCTCGACCGACACGCCGCCGGTCGGGAAGTCCGGCCCGGGGACGATCTTGACCAGATCCTCGGTCGTGGCGTCCGGCTGTTCCAGCAGGAGGTGGCAGGCGTCGATCAGTTCGCCGACGTTATGCGGCGGGATCGAGGTCGCCATGCCGACGGCGATGCCCGACGATCCGTTGGCCAGCAGGTTGGGGAAGCCCGCCGGCAGGACCACCGGCTCCTCGTCCTGATCGTCGTAGGTGGGGCGGAAATCGACCGCGTCCTGATCGATGCCCTCCAGCAGCAGGACGGCGGCGGGCGTCAGCTTGCACTCCGTATAGCGCATGGCCGCCGCGCTATCGCCGTCGATGTTGCCGAAGTTCCCCTGGCCGTCCACCAGCGGATAGCGCTGGGCGAAGTCCTGAGCCAGGCGGACCAGCGCCTCGTAGATCGAGGCGTCGCCGTGCGGGTGATAGCCGCCCATGACCTCGCCGACGACCTTGGCGCATTTGCGCGCCGCCGCCTGCGGGTTCAGCCGCATCTGGTGCATGGCGTACATGATGCGCCGGTGCACGGGCTTGAAGCCGTCGCGCACGTCGGGCAGCGCGCGGTTGGTGATGGTCGACAGGGCGTAGGCCAGATAGCGGCGCGACAGGGCCTCGCCCATCGGCTCTTCAACGATGCGGCCGCCGTCCGGCGTCGGGGTGTGGATGGTCATACGGCTTCGAATCAATGATCGGACGAGGAAAGTCTAGCGCAGCCGGGGCCTGACGCCGGGATTGTCAGCGCCTATCTGTGCAGAAACGCGCGAAGGAGCCCCGATGAAGACCGCCCTGACCGACCGCCTCGGCCTGTCCTTCCCCCTGATCCAGGCGCCGATGGCGGGAACCTCGACCGCCGAACTGGCCGCCGCCGTGTCGAACGCCGGCGCGCTTGGCTCCATCGCCCTGGGAGCCATAGACGCCGAGGCGAGCCGCAAGGCCATCCGCGCGGTCAAGGAGCTGACCGAGCGACCGTTCAACGTCAATCTGTTCTGCCACGCGCCGATCGCGGCGGATCCGGCGCGCGACGCCGTCTGGATCGACAGCCTGCGCCCGATCTTCGCCGAGTTCGACGCGGCCCCGCCCGAGCGCCTCAACGAGATCTACCAGAGCTTCCTGACCGACGACGCCAAGCTGGCCGTGCTGGTCGAGGAAAGGCCCGCCGTGGTCAGCGTCCATTTCGGCTTGCCGCACGCCGACCAGATTGCGGCGTTGAAGGCGGCGGGCTGCGTCCTGATCGCCAGCGCCACCACGCCCGAGGAAGGCCGCGCCGCCGTCGCCGCCGGGTTCGACATGGTGATCGCCCAGGGGGTCGAGGCGGGCGGCCATCGCGGCGTCTTCGACCCGGCCGACGATCCGCGCTTCGCCACCCTGCCGCTGACGCGCCTGCTGGCGCGCGATCTGTCGGTTCCGGTCATCGCGGCGGGCGGGATCATGGACGGCGCCGGGATCGCAGCGGCGCTGGCGCTGGGCGCCGCCGGTGCGCAGATGGGCACAGCCTTCGCATCGTGCCCGGAATCGGCGGCGGATCCGGCCTATCGGACAGTCTTGTCGGGGACTGAGGCCGGGCGCACACGGGTCAGCGCGGCCATCTCCGGCCGCCCCGCGCGCGGGGTGGAGAACGCCTTCATGCGCCGCGCCGATGAGACGAAGATCGCCGCCTATCCTTACGCCTACGACCTCGGCAAGGCGCTGAACGCGGCGGCCAGGGCGAAGGGCGACAACGGCTATGCCCCACACTGGGCCGGGCAAGCTGCACCGCTGGGCCGGACGCTGCCGGCCGCCGAGCTGGTCGCGGCGCTGGAAAAGGAAACACACGAGGCGATTGCGGGGCTGACCCGCCTCTAACAATCTCCGCTCATCCCGGCGAAGGCCGGGATCCAGATTGTAAGACTGGCGGCTGGATCGTCAGGTACGCCTGCGTCACGACCTTTAAACCAGAGCGTTTGCATCTGGATCCCGGCCTTCGCCGGGATGAGCGGGAGGGAGCGTTGAGTGTGGGCGAGTTACAGCCGCCCCGCCTCGCCCAGCTTGTCAATCATCCAGACCCGCGCGGGCGGCAGCGGCCGGTTCAGGGCGTGGAAGACGAACTGCTCAAGAAAATGTCCCGTCAACTCCAGCCCCGCCTTCACGTCGCCTGCGCCCAGCCCGGCCTGCGCGCCCAGCATGAAGGGCGGCAGCGTCAGCAGCTTGTCGGCATAGGGCGCGCCCGCCTCCCGGCTGACGGCGCGTCCGGTGCGGGGGCTGACCCAGACCAGATCGTCCATCGACCCCGTGGAGGCGCACCGCGACAGGTCGAGGCCAAAGCCCAGATCCTCCAATAACCCGGCCTCGAACCGCACGAAGATGGCGGGCCAGACCTCGGGCACGGCGAAGGCGCCCATCAGCGCCTCGAAGGCGTAGAAGGCGCCGGGGTGCGGCTCCCGCTCCGGCAGGGCGCCCTGCGCCACCGCAGCGGCGGCGCTGAGACCCGTCAGGGCCAGCGGGTCGTCGAACAGGGCGGCCGGGCCTTCGCCCACCGGCTCCAGTCGCGCAGAGCCCAGCTGATCCGAAGTCCGCGACCGCAGATCGGCCACCACCCGCGCGCCGGGCTGAAGAAAGGGCCGCATCCGGCGCGACGCCCCGCCCGCGACATAGGCGGCGCGACGGCCATGATGCTCGGTCAGCAGGTCGACCACCGCCCCCGTATCGCCATGCGCCCGCGCCGACAGCACGAAGGCGTCGTCCTGAACCTCCATCAGTCGGCCTTGATGGCGTCGACGACGGCGCGCGCCTTGTCGTTCGGCACGGCGAAGCTGAGGACGTATTGCTCGATCTTCCAGCCCTCGTCGGTCAGACGCAGCACGCCCGAACCGCGCGTGGTCCCATAGGCGTCATTATCCAGCACCTCGTCGAACCAGGCGACGCAGCGGCAGTCGATGGGGGCGATGGTCACGGTCCGCGCCGTCGGCCGATAGGTCCAGCCGCGCCCTTGCGAGAAATAGGGCATGGCGTAGGCGCGGAACTCCGGCAGGCTCCATCGCTCGCCCGCGTCGGTGCCGATGAAGCGGGCGTTCGGCGTGAAGGTCGCGAAATAGGCCTCGCCGTCCGCGACCGAGGCTGCGGCGTGCATGGCGTCAAGCGTGCGCTCGACCGGCGCGGCCTCGGCAGGCGCGGCGGACAGTTGAAGCATCATCAGGGCGGCGGTGATCATGGCTTTGTTCTAGTCCTGTTCCGCAAACGAGGGAAGCACGACCCGCCTCGCCGCATCCCTGATCTGTCCCCAGCTGCTAACGCCTTTGTGATCACAGACCGTTACGACCAAAGCCGTATTGGAATCAGAATGATGCGGGGCCTATCTCCGCCCCTTCCCTGCGCCCTCCCCGGCCACAGTCGTCAGGTTTGCGATGTCCCGCGTCCGTAACGCCGCCCTCAAGTCGAAAATCATGTCCGCCCAGGACGCCGCCGGCCTGATCCCGGCCAACTCGACCGTAGGCATGAGCGGTTTCACCGGCTCGGGCTATCCCAAGGTCGTGCCGATGGCCCTGGCCGAGCGGATCGAGGCCCAACACGCGGCGGGCAATCCCTTCAAGCTGAAGGTCTGGACCGGCGCCTCGACCGGCCCGGAACTGGACGGCGCGCTGGCCAAGGCAGACGGCATCGAGTTCCGCCTGCCCTATAACTCCGACCCCATCGCCCGCGAGAAGATCAACAAGGGCGAGATGGAATATCTCGACATGCACCTGTCGCAGGTTGCGCCGGTCGCCTGGCAAGGCTTCCTCGGGCCGCTGGAGACGGCGGTGGTCGAAGTCTCGGGCATTCGGGAAGACGGAGCGCTGATCCCCTCGTCGTCCATCGGCAACAACAAGACGTGGCTGGACCGCGCCGACCGCATCATCCTTGAGGTCAACAGCTGGCAGAATGCGGCGCTGGAGGGGATGCACGACATCTATTACGGCACGGCCCTGCCGCCCGCGCGCGTGCCGATCCCGCTGACCAGGCCGACCGACCTGATCGGCGAAACGGTCTTCCGCGTCGATCCGTCGAAGATCGCCGCCATCGTCGAGACAGACAGCCCCGACCGCAACCTGCCCTTCGCCGCGCCCGACGCCAGCGCCACGGCCATCGCCGGGCATCTGATCGAGTTCCTGCAGCACGAGGTGAAGCTGGGCCGCCTGCCCGCCCATCTGCTGCCGCTGCAATCAGGCGTGGGCAATGTCGCCAACGCCGTGCTGGCCGGCCTTCAGGACAGCCCGTTCGAGAACCTGACCGCCTATACCGAGGTGCTGCAGGACGGGATGCTGGACCTGCTGGACAGTGGCAAGCTGACGGTCGCCTCGGCCACCGCCTTCTCCCTCAGCCCCGAGGCCGCCGCCGATCTGAACAGCCGCATGGAGCAGTTCCGCGGCAAGATCATCCTGCGCCCGCAGGAGATCTCGAACCACCCGGAGATCATCCGCCGTCTGGGCTGCATCGCCATGAACGGCCTGATCGAGGCCGACATCTACGGCAACGTCAACTCGACCCACGTCATGGGTTCGCGCATCCAGAACGGCATCGGCGGTTCGGGCGACTTTGCGCGCAACGCCTACATCTCCTGCTTCGTCACGCCGTCGACAGCCAAGGGCGGCAAGATCTCGGCCATCGTGCCCATGGCCAGCCACGTCGACCACATCACCCAGGACGTGCAGGTCATCGTCACGGAACAGGGACTGGCCGATCTGCGCGGTCTTTCGCCCAAGCAGCGCGCGCGGGTCATCATCGCCAACTGCGCCCACCCCGACTATCGCGACGCGCTGAAGGACTATTACGATCGCGCGCTGGAAGGCTCATACGGCCTGCAGTCGCCGCACCTGCTGACCGAGGCGCTGTCATGGCACCAGCGCTATATCGAGACGGGGTCGATGAAGCCGTGACCGCCTCTCCTCCCCACTTCGTGGGGAGGGGGACGGCGTAACGGTGGAGGGGCTTAATCACGGCGCAACCAAGCGGCCCCTCCGTCTCGGCGGCTATCGCCGCCGATCCACCTCCCCATGAAATGGGGAGGAGAAACCGCGCCTCAGCGCGCCAGCGCGGCCGGGACCGGACGGCCGAGAGCCTCGGCCATGGCCTGCTGATTGATCAGCAGCACCAGGTCGCGCAGGTGGTAGTTGTTCGACAGCACCACCACCGTCACCTCCTGATCGGGCTGATAGGACACCAGGTTGCGGAAACCCGCCCAACTGCCGGTGTGATAGATCTGGCGATCGCTGAATGGCGATGAGGTCCGCTCGCCCAGGGCGCTGACGTAAACGCCGTAGCCATAGGCGCGGTGCGGCCCGCGCCGCTCCGGCATGTCGTCGGGCGCGTGGTCGGCGATGAGATCGGCATAGGCCTTCTGGCTCAACACATGACCCTGATGCAGGCCGCGGTTCCAGGCTAGCATGTCGTCCAGCGTCGAATACAGGGCCCCTGCCCCCGCCACGATGCTGACGTTGGCGATCGGCTGCGGCGTCAGCCCGGCCGGGAACAGGCCATAGCCCATGGCCAGGCCCTGAGCGTCGTCATTCACGTCAGAGCCGGTGTCCTTCATGCCCAGCGGCCTGAGGATGGACTGCTCCAGATAGTCTTCGAATGCCATGCCGCTGGCCTTGGCCACGATCTCGGCCGCCAGGTTGAAGGCGGCGTTATTGTAGCGGACCTTGGTCCCCGGCTCGAACTGCAGGCCATAGCGGGCCGAGGTCTCGGTCAGCTCCTGCGGCGTGCGTCGGGTGACGCGGATGCGCCCCCATTCGGCCTGAGCCATCAGGTCGGGAATGCCCGAGGTGTGCGACAACAGGTGATGAATGCGCAGCGGCGCCCATGCGGCAGGGCACGGCTCGATCCATTTGCAGACGGGATCGTCAACCGACAGCTTGCCCTCGTCCTGAAGCTTCAGGACAGCGACGGCCGTGAATTGCTTGGACACCGAGGCCAGGCGGAAGCGGGTGTCCAGTGCGAACGGCGTGTCCTGTTCGTAGTTCGCCTTGCCGTAGACCTGACGGAACAGGACCTGATCGCCCTTGGCCACCAGAACGGCGCCGGTGAACTGTTTGGTCGCGGCCAGGTGATCCAGCCGTTCCTTCAACTGCGGCAGGGCCTCGACGACCTCGACCGGCGGACGCTTGGGCAGGCCGATCTGGTAGACCGCCGCCGCCTGCGTCTCCGGCGCGACAGCCTTCAGAAACCAGGCCCCCGCCCCGGCCGATATCAGGCCGGCGGCGACGAGAGAGCCGAGGATCCAGGGCCTGCCGCCCGCGGTCTTGGGAACGATGAACACGAGACTAGACGTCAAACTCCAGGCCGAACTGGGCGTACAATGCCTTTGAGTCCTGCCATTTGGGATCGACTTTGACGGTCAAAAACAGGTGAACGGGGCGATCAAGGATCTCGATCAGCTCCTCGCGCGCCTTCTGGCCGATCCATTTCAGGGTCTGGCCGCCCTTGCCCAGGACGATCGGGCGCTGGCTTTCACGCTCGACATAGATGGTCTGTTCGATGCGGGCCGAGCCGTCCGGGCGATCCTCGAAGCTGGTCGTCTCGACCGCCGCCGAATAGGGCAGTTCCTCATGCACACGCAGATAGACCTTCTCGCGCGTGATCTCGGCGGCCAGCACGCGCAGAGGCACGTCCGCCGACTGGTCTTCAGGATACAGCCACGGGCCCTGCGGCATGGCCATGGCCAGCCGGGTCAGCAGGTCGTCCACGCCGTCGCCGCTGAGCGCCGAAATCATGAAGACCTCGGAATAGACGCCCGTCTCGAACAAGCGCTGAGACAGGGCCAGCAGGGTGTCCCGGCGCATCCCGTCGATCTTGTTCAGCGCCAGAATGACCTTGGTGTCCGTCGCCTGCAGGTTGGCGATGATGGTCTCGGTGTCCTCGGCCGAGCGACGGTCGGCGGGCGTGCCTTCGCGGCCTTCGGCGTCGATGTGCGACTGGGCGTCGATCAGGTGGACGACCACATCGGCGTCCTGCGCCCCGCCCCAGGCCGAGGCGACCATGGCGCGGTCCAGACGGCGGCGCGGCGTGAAGATGCCGGGCGTATCCACCAGCACGATCTGGGCGTCGCCCTTGATGGCGATGCCGCGCACGGGAAAGCGCGTGGTCTGCACCTTCTGGGTGACGATGGAGACCTTGGAACCCGTCAACCGGTTCACCAGCGTCGACTTGCCCGCATTGGGCGCGCCGATGATGGCGGCGAAGCCCGCGTGCTGGTTGCTGATCTCGGTGGTTTCGGGGGTCTCGGTCAAATCACGCCTTCACGTTTCAAAAGAGCGATGGCTGCGGCCTTTTCCGCCTCCTGTCGCGAACGCCCTTGAGCTCGGGCGGGTTCATATCCTGTCACCGTCGTCTCGACCGTGAAGGTCGGCGCGTGGTCCGAGCCGGTACGCTCGACCACAGCATAGGTCGGCAGCGGGCGGCCCTGGCCCTGCGCCCATTCCTGCAGGGCGGACTTGGGATTGGTGATGGCCGGCGCCGGGGGCGCAGCCAGTTCTTCGGCCCAGGCGCGCTCGAACACGGCCTGAGCCGCGATCAGGCCGCCGTCGCGATAGACAGCCGCCAGGATCGCCTCAACAGCATCGGCTATGACTCCGGCCTTTCTGCGGCCGCCGGTCTTGGTCTCGCCGGGCGACAGGCGAAGAGCGTCGCCCACGCCCAGCGCCTCGCCCACGCGGGCGCAGGCGCTCTTGTCCACCAAGGCGTGCAGGCGGGCCGAGAGCTGCCCCTCGTCCGCCGCCGGAAAGTCGCGCACCAGACGGTCCGCGACCAGCAGGCCCAGCACCCGGTCGCCCAGGAACTCCAGCCGCTCATTGTCGGCCGGGACCTGCGGCCCGGCGCCCTCGCCCACGCTGGAGTGCGTCAGGGCGTGCTCCAGCAGGGAGGCGTCCTTGAAGTCATGCCCCAGACGGCGACGCAGGGCCGCCACGGCCTCGGCGCGCACATTCGTGCGTCCGCCCGCCATCAGTCGAGGATCTTGAAAAACCGGCTGAAGCGCACGTTGGCGAACCAGCTGACCGGGTTGAACAGCGAAGCGCCCGGCGTCCAGGAGAACATGATGATCTCGGCCTTGCCGACCAGATTTTCGGCCGGGACCATGCCCACGCCCGCCGACATCTCGACGCGGCTGTCGATCGAGTTGTCGCGGTTGTCGCCCATCATGAAGTAGTGGCCGGCCGGAACCTCATACAGGGGCGTGTCGTCCAGATCGCCGCCAGGGCCGAAATCCTGGGTCATGAAGCTCTTGCCGCCCGGCAGGGTCTCGCGCACCTGAGTCACCGAACGCGGTCCGAACATGTCCGCCATCTCGGCGCGGCTGACCACCACGTCCTGCACAGGCGCGCCGTTGATGTAGAGCTTGTTGGCGATCATCTGCACCTTGTCGCCCGGCAGGCCGATCACGCGCTTGATGTAGTCGGTCTTGTTGTCGCGCGGCAGCTTGAACACGACGATGTCGCCGCGCGCCGGGCCCTTGCCCAGGATGCGGCCGTTGAAGACGGGCGGGCTGAACGGGATCGAGTGCTTGGAATAGCCGTACGACCACTTCGACACGACGATGTAGTCGCCCTCGTACAGGTTCGGCTCCATCGAGGCGGAGGGGATGGTGAAGGGCTGGAACAGCAGAACCCGCAGCACCAGCGCGATCAGCAGGGCGAAAACGACGGTCTTGATGATCTCGACCGTTTCGTTGCTCGCAGACTTTTCTTTCTTCACTCGCTTGGCCTTCCTGGCGCGCCGGGGCGCATAGATCGGGGTCTCGCTGTCGAGCGCCTCGGGGTCATCCCCCATGTCGAAGGGCGCGTCGCCGTCATCGCTCCAGATCGGCCGCTGGTCTGCCGGATCGAGGGCTGGATCGGCCGCTGCGCCGTTCGCCTTGGGGTCGTCGCTCATAGTCTGCTCGAATCCCCCGCCGAACGCGGGGTTTGAACGTCGAGGCGTAGTCTCTGAAATCGCCGCGAGCAAGACTTTGGATGATGAAGGAACCGCAACCTTCGCGGCGGCGTCAGGCTTTGGGCAGAGCCTCGATCACCACGAAGGCGAGCGCATAGGGGTGTTCGTCGCTCAGGGTCAGATGAATGCGCGCCTCATGTCCCGGCGGCGTCAGACGGGCCAGATGCTCGGCCGCGTGGCCGGTCAGGGCCAGGGTCGGCTGACCGGACGGCAGGTTCACCACTCCCATGTCGCGCCAATAGACGTCAGAGCGCATCCCTGTGCCCAGCGCCTTGGCGCAGGCCTCCTTGGCCGCGAACCGCTTAGCGTAGCTCCACGCCGGGTCGGCCTTCCGGTCGGAGCGAGTGCGCTCCAGTTCGGTGAAGACACGCTGTTTGAAACGGTCGCCGAAACGGTCCAGCGACGCCTGTATGCGCCGGATGTCCGACAGATCGGCGCCGACGCCGATAATCACGAAACCGCCTCGTCCATCGCCGCCCGCATCCGGCGGATGGCGGCGTCCAGCCCGACGAAGACCGCCTCGCCGATCAGGAAGTGGCCGATGTTCAGCTCGACGATCTCTGGAATGGCCAGGATCGACCCCGCCGTGGCGTAGTTCAGACCGTGGCCCGCATGGGCCTCCAGCCCCAGAATATCGGCCTGGGCGGCGGCTGCGGCGATACGCTCGAACTCGGCTTCACGCTCGGCCGGGTCGCCCAGCAGGCAATAGCGGCCGGTGTGGAACTCGACCACCTGGGCGCCGACGGCGGCGGCGGCCTCGACCTGATCCTCGGACGGCTCGATGAACAGGCTGACGCGGATTCCGGCGTCCGACAGGGCCTTCACCACCGGGGCGATGCGGGCCTCATGACCGGCGACGGCCAACCCGCCTTCGGTCGTGACCTCCTCACGCCGTTCCGGCACCAGACAGGCGGCGTGGGGCGTGTGGCGCAGGGCGATGGACAGCATCTCCTCCGTCACCGCCATCTCGAAGTTCAGCGGCTTGTCCGCGCGGCGGCACAGGGCCGTCAGCACGTCGATGTCGGCGTCGGTGATGTGGCGGCGATCTTCGCGCAGGTGGGCGGTGATGCCGTCTGCCCCGGCCGCCAGCGCCGCCTCGGCCGCACGGGCCGGATCGGGATGAGCGCCGCCGCGCGCGTTACGGACCGTGGCAACGTGGTCGATATTGACGCCCAGACGAACCCGCTGACGCTTCATCCCGTTCTCTTTCTTCTACTTCGACAGGCGGCGGCTGCCCGGATCCTCGACCGGCAGGGCGACCAGCTCCGGCGGCAGGGCGTCGGCCGGATAGGCCGGCACTTCCATCGAGGCCAGGGCGATCAGGGGCACGCCCACATCGACCTTGCCGCCCGAGCGATCGACGATGCAGGCGGCGGCGACGACATGGCCGCCCGCCTTCTGGATCGCGGCGATGCATTCGCGCGAAGACAGCCCCGTGGTGACGATGTCCTCGACCATGACGATCTTCTCGCCCGGCTCGACCGAGAAGCCGCGACGCAGTTTGAACTCGCCGCCTTCGCGCTCGACGTACATGGAGCGGACGTTCAGGTGCTTGGCCGTCTCATAGCCGGGGATGATGCCGCCGACGGCGGGCGAGATCGCCGCGTCGACAGGCCCGACCGTGGCGACGATCTTTTCCGCCAGCGCCTTGCACAGGCGCGCGCAGCGAGCGCCGTCCATGAAGACCAGATTCTTCTGCAGGAAGACCGGGCTGTGCAGGCCGGATGAGAGGACGAAATGGCCTTCGCGCAGGGCGCCGGCGTCGCGGAATTCGTTTAGGACGTCTTCAGTGTTCATGAACGCCGTCCTTAGACCCTGTGACGGCCGCCCTCAACCCGCGCCCTATTTGATCTCGGCGTTCGGCTTCAGCCCGCCTTCCAGCAGCTTGGACCACACCGTCTCGGCGTCGTCGGCGAAGGCGAACAGATCCATGTCAGACGCCTTGACCATGCCGTGCTCGATCAGAGCGTCGAAATTGACGACCGAGCGCCAGTAGGCCTCGTCGAACAGGACGATGGGGATCGGCGGCGCCTTGCCCGTCTGGCGCAGGGTCAGGATCTCGAACAGTTCGTCCAGCGTGCCGAAGCCGCCGGGGAAGACCACCAGCGCATTGGCCCGCATGGCCAGGTGCATCTTGCGCATGGCGAAGTAGTGGAACTGGAACGTCAGCTCCGGCGTCGACCACGGGTTCGGGAACTGTTCGTGCGGCAGGGTGACGTTGAATCCGATCGAGGGCGCCCCCGCCTCGTGCGCGCCCTGGTTAGCGGCCTGCATGATGCCCGGCCCGCCGCCCGTGGCGATGACGTTGTCGCGCACCTCGCCCGGCTCGCCCCGGAAGGCGCCGCCGCGTTCAGAGGCGATGCGGCCGAACTGACGGGCCTGTTCGTACCAATAGGCATGGCGGCCGTCGCCATTGACTCCCACGCGGGCGCTGCCGAAGACGACGATGGTCGAGCGCACGCCCCAGGCCTTCAGCGCCTGCTCAGCCTTTTCATACTCCATCAGGAAGCGCACGCCGCGCATCGACTCGCCCAGCAGGAAGTCCTGATCCAGGGCGGCCAGACGATAGGAGGGCGAGGCCAGTTGGGCCTCGTTGGCGAGTCTTTGTTGTTCGGGGGACATTTCGACCTTTGAGAAAATGGATGGCGTCGGCGCGGCTCAGCCGCGCGCGCGATCGACCGTATCGACGTAAGGGTTGGCCCTCAGCGCCGCAATGATCATGGTGGCGTGGCGGGCGTCCTCGACCTCCACGTCGATATCGACGTCATAGAAGTCGTGCTGCCGATGGGCCATCGACAGGTTCAGGATGTTGCCGCCCGCCTCGCCGATGATGGAGGCCACCTGCCCCAGCACGCCGCGCGCATTGGTCAGGGTGGCGTGCAGCTTGACCGAGCCGACCGCGCTGCGCTCGGCCTGCGGCGTCCACTGCAGGTCCTGCCAGACAGAGTCGTCATCGGCGAAATCGGCCAGGGTCTGGCAATCGATGGTGTGAACCGTCAGCCCCTTGTCCGGCTCAAGGATGCCGACGATGCGGTCGCCCGGCACCGGCGAACAACACTGGCCGAAATGGATGCTGACGCCGGGCGTCAGTCCGCCGCCGCGCACGAACAGGCGCGGCGATTCCTCGCCGATGCGCTTACGCTCCGGCCCTGCCTTCAACTGCCCCTTCAGCGCCGGGAACAGGGTTTCAGCCACGCGGGTCGCGCTCAGACGTCCACGACCGATAGCGTCGAACATGTCTTCTTCGGACGGCATGGCGAAGGTCTTCAGCACCTCCGTCAGCTTGACCTCGGCCAGAGACTTGCCCGCCCGCTCCAGCGTCTGCTCCAGCGTCGTCTTGCCCAGACGCACGAACTCTTCGCGCTCCGACGTGCGGATATGGCGGCGGATGGCCGAGCGGGCTCGGCCGGTGACCGTCAGGCTGCGCCAGTCGGTCGGAATCTCGCGCTTGGTCCCGCGAATGATCTCGACCACGTCGCCGTTCTGAAGCGCCGTGCGCATGGGTTTCAGCTCGCCGTTGATCTTCACCCCGACGGCCGTGTCGCCGACCTCCGTGTGGACGGCATAGGCGAAGTCCAGCGGCATCCCGCCGCGCGGCAGAGTGATCAGCGTTCCCTTGGGCGTGAAGACGAAGACCTGATCCAGGTACATTTCGAGCTTGGCGTGCTCGACCCAGTCCTCGCCCCCCTCTCCGTGCTCGATCACCTGGACCAGATGGCGCAGGTTCAGCAGGGGGTCGCGGCCGCCGTCAGCCTCCATCGCTTCCCGGTCGAAACCATAGGACTGGTTCTTGTAGCGCCAGTGCGCGGCCACCCCGTCCTCGGCCACCCGGTCCATCGCCTCGGTGCGGATCTGCATCTCGATGCGCAGACCGCCCGGCCCGACCACCGTGGTGTGCAGCGAGCGATAGTTGTTCGACTTGGGCGTCGAGATGAAGTCCTTGAACCGCTCCGGCACCATCGGCCAGGCGCGGTGAATGACGCCGAGCGCGCGGTAACAGTCGTCCTCGCTCTCGACGATGACGCGGAAGCCGTAGATGTCCGACAGGGACGAAAAGCCGACCGTCTTGCGCTGCAGCTTGCGCCAGATGGAATAGGGCGTCTTCTCCCGCCCCTTGACCCGCGCCTGCACCCCGGCTTCGGCCAGGACGCGCTCGATCTCGGGCGAGACGGCCTCGATGGCGCTGCCGTTCTCGAGCTTCAGGGCCTCCAGCCGCCGCTGGATGGCGACGCGGGCCGTGGCGTTCAGATGCTCGAACGCGAGTTCTTCCAGTTCGGCGGCGATGGAGTGGATGCCGATCGACCGACCCAGCGGCGCATAGACTTCCAGCGTTTCGCGGCTGATGCGCTCGCGCTTCTCCGGCTTGACGAAGTGGAGGGTGCGCATGTTGTGCAGGCGGTCGGCCAGCTTGACCAGCAGCACCCGCACGTCGCGCGAAATGGCCAGGATGAATTTGCGCAGGTTCTCGGCCTGGCGCGTATGCTCGGCCTGAAGCTCCAGCCGCGACAGCTTGGTCACGCCCTCGACCAGGACGGCGATCTCCTCGCCGAACATGTCCGCAATGTCGTCGCGGGTGGCCGAGGTGTCCTCGACCACGTCGTGCAGCAGGGCGGTGACGATGGTCGCCGTGTCCAGCCGATAGTCGGTCAGGATGCCGGCGACCTGGATCGGATGGGCGAAATAGGGATCGCCCGAGGCCCGCAACTGCGAGCCGTGCATCTTCATCGCATAGACATAGGCGCGGTTAAGCAGCGCCTCATCGGCGGTCGGGTCATAGGCCTTGACCGCCTCGATCAGTTCGAACTGGCGCATGATCGGTGCGCGCTTGGTATCAGACAATGCAGGGCCTTCAGACGACTTCGGCGCCGCCTCGGGAAGAGACGACGCCGATGTCTTGTCCTGCAGATTCGCGGCGGGGTCCATCGGCGTGTCCATAAGAGGTCGCGCCGTCCGCCTGGCTACCTTCGTGACCGGATCGGCCGTCAGTAGCGCTCCTCCTGGCCCCCGTCGCGGTCGCTTTGCAGCGCGCGGATCAGTTCGGCCTCAGCCATGTTCATGTGCTGCGGCTCGGCCAGCAGGGCCACGACCTCGGCTTCGTCCTCGGCCTCGGTGCGCTCATCGACGCGCTGCAGGGTGGTGATGATGTTCTCGCGCAGTTCTTCCGGCACGACGGTTTCGTCGGCCAGTTCGCGCAGGGCCACGACCGGGTTCTTGTCGTTGTCGCGATCCAGCGTCAGCGCGGCGCCGTTGGCGATATTGCGGGCGCGGTGGCCGGCCAGCAGAACCAGACCAAAGCGGTTCGGCACCTTTTCGATGCAGTCTTCGACAGTGACGCGGGCCATGAAAATCCTCTGGCGGCAGGGAGAACCGCACAAAATATAGGTTGAAAGCCGATTGTGCAACGCCGCGAAGGCGTCATTGAGGCGGATCGGCGTCCGTCCTCCCTCCCCTCGCCCGACAGACCGTCCCGCGTCAAGCCCCGCGCAGAGGGAAGGCGTCGCGCCCGACCTGCGCCGCCGCCGCCAGATCGCGCGCCGTGCGGCCGCATACGGGGTGCCTCCACTCAGGCGCCAGCTCGGCCAGCGGCCCCATCACGAACAGCCGATCGGCTGCGCGCGGATGCGGCAGGATCAGCCCGTCCAGGTCGCCGCTCAGCCGCCCATAGGCGATCAGATCCAGATCCAGCGTGCGCGGCGCATTGCGCGTGGTGCGCACCCGCCCGCAGACATCCTCGATCCGCGCCAGCGTCCGCATCAGGGCGGGGGCGTCCTGAGCGGTGCTAACCATCGCCACCCCGTTCAGGAACGGCGGATCGGTCGGGTCGGGCCAGGCCTGCGACGACCACCAGGACGACCGCGCCAACACGTCCACCCCCTCGGCGCGAAACCGGGCCAGCCCCGCCTCCAGCGCCTCGACGCACGACGACCAGGCGCCCTTGTCATTGCAGCCAAGGGCGACGATGACTGCGTCGTCCAGATCAGACGCCGCTTCGGCCGCATCGTTCGGGGCGCTCATTTTCTCGACCATTCCGACGGACTCATTTTCTGCATGACCGACCACCCCGACGACCGGATCGCCCTGTTCATCGACGGCGCCAATCTCTATTCCGCCGCCCGCGCCCTGAACTGCGATCTGGACTTCAAAAAACTGTCTCAGCGCTTCACCGGCGAGGGCCGGCTGATCCGCGCCTATTATTACACAGCGGTGATCGAGGGCGAGGAATTCTCGCCGATCCGGCCCCTGGTCGACTGGCTCGACTACAACGGCTTCACCGTCGTGACCAAGCCGGTCAAACGCTATGTCGATGCTCAAGGCCACAGCCGCACCAAGGGCAACATGGACATGGAGATCGCGGTCGACATGCTGGAACTGGCGCCGCGCCTTGACCACGTCGTGCTGTTCTCCGGAGACGGCGACTTCCGCCGCCTGGTGCAGGCCATGCAGTCCAAGGGCGTGCGCGTCACCGTCGTCTCGACGGTCAAGAGCCAGCCGCCCCAGATCTCGGACGACCTGCGCCGTCAGGCCGACGCCTTCATCGACCTGGCCGACATCGTCAATGAGGTGGGCAAGCCCAAGGCCCCGATGAACCAGGGCGTGACCCGCACCCTGGATCGGAACGACCGCGCGTGAGCGTTTCCCTGAACCCGGAGCCGCCCCGCGACTGCCCCCTCTGCCCGCGTCTGGTCGCCTATCGGGCCGAGAACGCGCGCCAGAACCCGGACTGGTGGAACGGCCCGGCGCCCTCGTTCGGCGACCCGAACGCGCGCCTGCTGATCGCAGGCCTGGCGCCGGGGCGCACCGGCGCCAACCGCACGGGCCGCCCCTTCACCGGGGATCACGCGGGCTGGCTGCTGTACGACACGCTGAAGAAGACCGGCTTCGCGGAAGGTCGCTACGACCCCGACGGCGACGACGACCTACGACTGATCGATTGCATGATCACCAACGCCGTGCGCTGCGCGCCGCCGCAGAATAAGCCGACGGCGACGGAAGAGAACACGTGTCGCCCCTTTCTGGTCGATCGGCTGGCCGCCCTGCCCCGCCTGAAGGTGATCGTGACGCTGGGCGACGTGTCCCGGCGCAGCATCCTGCGGACGCTGGGCTATCCCGGCTCAGCCATCCCAGCCGGACATGGGGTCGAGGGTCAGGTCGGCCCCTACACCCTGATCAACAGCTATCACTGCTCGCGCCTGAACACGAACACCGGCCGCCTGACCGCCGAGATGTTCGAGGACATTTTCAGGCGGGCGAAGGCGGCTCTGGAGGCCTGAGGCTTCAGCCCCCGGCGATCTCGCCAGCGACCATCACCGGGGCGGCGGGTTCGCGGAAATAGCGGTCGATGCCCTCGGCGACCGAGCGCATCAGGCGGCGGCGGGCGCGTTCGTCGGTCAGGACGCGCTCGTCTTCCGGATTGGTGATGAAGCCCATCTCCAGCAGCACGGCGGGCACGTCCGGCGCCAGCAGCACCGCCAGACCCGCGTCGCGATGGCTGCGGCGCAGCAGGGGGTGGTTGTCGCCCTCGATATGGGTCAGCAGCACCCGCGCGAACTGGGCCGAGCGGTTCTGGGTGGCGCGTTGGGTCATGTCCAGCAGGATGCGGTCGACTGAAGGGTCGCGGCCCGGCAGGCGCAGGTCGCGCTGCCAGTCTTCGCCCTTGGTGAACTCGCGCACCGCCCGTCCGGCGCCCTGTTCGGACAGGGTGTAGACGCTGGCGCCGCGCAGCGCCGGGTCGGAACCCGCGTCGGCGTGCAGGGAGATGAACAGGTCCGCGCCCGCGTCGCGCGCCACCTGAACCCGGCGGCCGTGGGCGACATAGACGTCCCCTTCGCGCGTCAGCCGCACGCGATAACGGCCGGTGCGCTCCAGCGCGGCCTTCAGTTCCTGAGCGGCGGCCAGGGTGACGGCTTTTTCCTGAACATGCTGGCCCCGAGCGCCCGGATCGCGGCCGCCGTGGCCGGCGTCGATGACGATCAGGGGCTTTTCAGCCCGAACCTGCTCGCGTCGCGGGGCGACGACGGGCGCAGCGGCTGCGCCGGTCGCCTTCAGGTCGATGACATAGCGATAGTGAGCCACCCCGTCGCCGGGCGGCAGCAGGAAACGGCGCTCGATCTCGGCGCCGCGCGCCAGATCCAGACGCACGCGCGATGAAGAGCCCGAAGCCGAAACCTCATAGCCGCGCACCAGCCCCGAGCCCGAACCGTCCAGACCCCGCCCCGGCTGAACGCCCGACAGCGCCAGGACGACGCGCCCCGAAGAGCCGTCCTCGATCACCTGGCCGCGCGTGCTGCGGCCCAGATCGACGACGATGCGGGTGCGCTGGGCGTCGCCGCCGAAGCGCAGACGCATGACCTCTCCGTCCGGCCCGAAAGCCAGCCCGCGCCCGGCCGCCAGCACGACCGCGCATACGACGAGAACGGCGACGGCCGTCATCGCCCATTCGCGGACGCCCCAAAGGGCCAGATTGTCACGCCACCGACCGGCCATGAACCGAAGTTACCCTGTAGTTTGTCCCTACAGCATGCCGCCTCAGATTAAGGATTTCGTTAAGACCTCTTACCGTCGCGGTTCTTTTATTTTCCGTCGCATATGCCTATTATGAGTTCCGCATGCGACTGATCGCGCCGCCCGCAGTTCTGCGGGACCGGCCGCGCCCTCCTCGCGGCGTTGACTTTCACCTATTCCGAGGATCGCCCGGCCTGGCCGACGATCCGGAGAACGGGTTCGGGATGCAGCCTTGATCGGCGCGTTCGGACCCAGGACCGACAACCTTATGGGCCACTACGCCTGCGATCCTCTTCGGCAAGACCTTGCCGCACTCGCATTCTGCGAGGGGATGACGCGCGCCCGGGCCCCCATTTCCATTCGGCGAGCCGCCCCCATTCCCGCGATTGAACTCGCGGCGCACGGCCTGGCGCGCCTGAGAGAGACCCTTCATGTCAAAAACCATGTTGATCGACGCGGCGCACGCGGAAGAAACGCGCGTCGCGATCGTGGACGGCCGCCAGGTTGAGGAATTCGATTTCGAATCCCGTGCGCGCCGTCAGCTTCGCGGGAACATCTATCTCGCCAAGGTCACCCGCGTAGAGCCCAGCCTGCAGGCCGCCTTCGTTGAATACGGCGGCAACCGCCACGGCTTCCTGGCCTTCAACGAAATCCACCCGGATTATTATCAGATCCCGGTCGCCGACCGCGAAGCCATCATGGCCGAAGCGCAGTCGGACGATGACGACGATCACGACGATCTGGGCCGCGAAAGCGACGACGGCGATTCGGACGGCGGCCTGGCCGACGAGGAGCGCCTGAAGCGTCGCCTGATGCGCCGCTACAAGATCCAGGACGTCATCAAGCGCCGTCAGATCCTGCTGGTGCAGGTCGTCAAGGACGAGCGCGGCGCCAAGGGCGCGGCCCTGACCACCTGGCTGTCGCTGGCCGGCCGTTACTGCGTCCTGATGCCGAACACCGGCAAGGGCGGCGGCATTTCGCGCAAGATCACCAACACCTCGGACCGTCGCCGCCTGAAGGCCGCCGCCGCCGCGCTGAAGGTGCCGCAGGGCATGGGCCTGATCATCCGCACGGCGGGCGCCAAGCGCACCCGCGCCGAGATCAAGCGCGACTATGAATATCTGCTGCGCCTGTGGTCGACGATCCGCGAGACGACGCTGAGCTCCAACGCGCCGGCGATGATCTACGAGGAAGAGAACCTGGTCCGCCGCGCCGTGCGCGACATGTACGACAAGGACTTCGACGGCATTCAGGTCGAGGGCGTCGAAGGCTTCAAGCAGGCCCGCGACTTCATGCGCGTGCTGATGCCCTCCCAGGCCAAGAAGATCCACCTCTATCAGGGCTCGCGCCCGCTGTTCGCATCGAACGGCATCGAAGAGGTGCTGACCCAGATTCACCAGCCGGTCGTGCCGCTGAAGTCGGGCGGCTATCTGGTCATCAACCAGACCGAAGCTCTGGTCGCCATCGACGTGAACTCGGGCCGCGCCACCAAGGAGCGCAACGTCGAGGCCACCGCGACCAAGACCAACATGGAAGCCGCCGTCGAGGCCGCCCGCCAGCTGCGCCTGCGCGACCTGGCCGGTCTGATCGTCATCGACTTCATCGACATGGACGAGGGCAAGAACAACCGCGCGGTTGAGAAGGCCCTCAAGGACGCCCTGGCCAAGGACCGCGCCCGCATCCAGATGGGCCGCATCTCAGGCTTTGGCCTGATGGAGATCAGCCGCCAGCGCCGCCGCCTGGGCGTGATCGAAGGGGCCACCGAGGTCTGCGAATGCTGCCAGGGCGCCGGGCGCGTCCGCTCGGCCGAATCGGCGGCCCTGACCACCCTGCGCGCCGTCGATATCGAGGCCGGCAAGAACGGCGCGGGTTCGGTGAACCTGCGCGTCTCGACCGCCGTGGCGCTCTACATCCTGAACCACAAGCGCGCCTATCTGCAGTCCCTGCTGGAACTGCGCGGCCTGAACGTCGTCATCCAGATCGACGACAGCCTGGCCCAGGGCGAGCACTCGATCGAGCGCACCGAAACCAACGAGGACTTCGTCGCGCCGGAAAGCCACATCGATCTGGCCGAGCTGGACGACGGCTTCGACGACAGCGCCTTCGCCGATGAAGACGAGGATCACGACGAGGACGAGGACTTCGGCGACGATCAGGACGAGGCCGAACTGGACTCTGAAGACGAGGACGACGACGAAAGCCGCGCTCGTCAGGAACAGGACGATGACGGCCGTGGCGGTCGTCGCCGCCGTCGCCGTCGCGGCGGACGCCGGGACGACGAAGCCGAAGTCGCCGCCGCAGAGGACGATGACGACGGTCGTGGCGGTCGCCGTCGCCGGGGCCGTCGCGGCGGTCGCCGGGTCCGCGAGGAAGGCGAACGCGACGTCTTCACCTGGGTGCGCGGCCGCACGCCGTCGCTGCAGGATCCCTACGTCTGGTTCGACCCCATCAACCCGACGCCCGTCCGCGCCGAACGCGTCGCGGAGGATGACGCCGAGCGCAGCGACGAGCCGCGCAACACCCACGTCGAACAGGCGACCGAGGGCGAAGGCCGCAACGGCCGTTCGCGCCGTCGTCGCGGCCGTGGTCGCGGTCGGGGCGAGGTGACGCACGACGCCAAGGTCGAGGATCGCGCCGTCAATGAAGGCTTGCCGCCCGTCGGCTCGCCCGACACGCCCATCGCCGTGGTGATCGAAGACGAAACAGCGACCGAGGCTGCCCCCGAGGCCGCCCCCGAGGCCGCCCCGGTGCTGGAACCCGTTGAAGCGCCCAAGCGTCGCCGCGTGCGCCGTAAGGTCGCCTCGGCCATCGCCGAGGAGTTGAACGAGGTCGCCGCCGAGCAGCAGGCCGAAACCCCTGCGGCTGAAACCGAAGCGGTCCCTCCCGAAGTCGAGGTCGAAGCCGAACAACCGGCGCCGGTCCCGGCCGAACTGGACGTCACGCCCGCCGTGGCCGCCCGCATCGAGCAGGCGATCGAAGAAGTGCTGGCCGAGGAAGCCGTCGTTCTGGCCGAACCCGTCCCGGCGCCGACGCCTGAGGTCGACATCGCCGCCATCATCGCCGAGGATCCGAACCAGATCGTCGCCCCGCCCGCCAAGCCGAAGCGCGGCTGGTGGCGCCGTTGATCGGACACGATTAGGCTGGAAGCTGCGGGGGAGACGATCGCTCTGGAGTTCTTCATGACCAGGACGCCCCCCGCCGCACCCCGCTTCCGGCGCTATCTGGCCGCCGGGGTCGGCGCCCTTGCTGTGCTGACCTCGGCTGTTTCCGCGCAGGCCCAGAGCCTGATCCGGGATACCGAGATCGAAGGCATCATCCACGACTGGTCCGAGCCCGTGCTGGACGCGATGGGCCTTGACCCCAACGAGGTCGAGATCCTGCTGGTCAACGACAACGACCTGAACGCCTTCGCCACGCGCGGGCGGATCATGGGGTTGAACACCGGCCTGATCCTGCGGACCAAGAGCCCCAATCAGCTTCTGGGCGTAATCGCCCACGAGGCCGGGCACATCAAGAACCGCCATACCCTGCGCGACGGCGCCCAGAACGCCGGGATGCAGCCGATGATCATGACCATGGCGCTGGGCGCCCTGGCCGCGATCGCGGGCGCCCCGGACGCGGGCGCTGCGCTGCTGGCCTCCAGCCAATATTTCGGCACGCTGGGCGCCCTGCGCTACATGCAGAGCCAGGAAGGCGAGGCCGACATCACCGGCGCCCGCGCCCTGGAACGCGCCGGCGAATCCGGGCGAGGCATGGTCGAATTCTTCGAGAACTTCCGCGCGCAGGAAATCTTCTCGGACCAGCGGCGCTATCCCTATTTCCGCAGCCACCCCCTGTCGTCACAACGGATCGAGGCCCTGCGTCGCCCCGTCGAAGCCGCCTCCAACTATGAGAAGCGCGACAGCCCGCAGCGCATGGCCGAGCACGCCCTGGTCGTGGCCAAGATCCGCGCCTTCATGGACGCGCCCAACGCCACCTTGCGCGACTATCCGTCCAGCGACGCCTCCCTGCCCGCCCGCTACGCCCGCGCCATCGCCTGGTATCGCGACGGCCAGACGCAGAAGGCGCTGGACGCCGTCGACGTGCTGCTGACCGAACAGCCCCAAAACCCCTACTTCTGGGAGCTCAAGGGCCAGATCCTGTTCGAGGAAGGACGCCCGGCCGAGGCCATCGGCGCCCATGAACGCTCCGTCCAGCTGAAGCCGGACGCGCCGCTGCTGCGCATCAACCTGGCCCACGCCCTGATCGAAACCAATGACACGACCAGGCTGACCGAGGCTGAAGACCAGCTGAAGCGCGCGCTGGCGCTCGAAGGCGACAATAACCTGGCCTGGCGCCTGCTGTCTCAGGCCTACTCCAGCCAGGGCAAGGAGGGCGAGGCGCGCCTGGCCTCGGCCGAATACTGGTTCGCCCTGCGCCGTTCCGAACAGGCGGCCCAGTTCGCCATGCGCGCGCGCGACATGCTGGACCGCAACTCCATCGAATGGCGCCGCGCCACCGACATCGTCCTGGCCTCGGGCGCGACCGAGAAGGACATCACCGACGCCGAGCGCCGCAACGAACAGCGCAGCCGCTCCGGCGTCATTCCGCCCGGCGGGAAATGATCCGCCCTAACGCTCTGCCCATAAGACGAGATGCTGATGACCGACCACGCGCGCCCTGAACCGACCCCGACCGCCACGCCGAAGAAGGCGCGCCTGGGGCTGTCGGGCACGACGCTGGGCTGGGCCGCCGCAGGCATGTCGGCTTTCGCCCTGGCGCTATCGGCTGCGCCCTATCTGACCGGCGGTTTCGGAGAGCGGGTGCGGGCCTATCTGATCCAGAATCCTCAGGTGCTGGACGAGGTTCTGGCCGCGCGTGAGACGGCGGAATCCCAATCGCGCGTTCAGAGCATCAACGCCGCCGCCGCCGCCAATCCGGCCCTGCTGGCCGTCGATCCGCGCGACCCCGCCTTCGGGCCTGAGAACGCCAAGGTGACGGTGATCGAGTTCTTCGACTTCCGCTGCCCCGGCTGCAAGGCGGTCGCTCCCGAATACCGCGCCCTGATGGCCGCCCACCCCGAGGTGCGTTTCGTCTTCAAGGACTGGCCGATCCTGGACCGGGGCGAGGACGTGACGTCCCAATACGCCGCGCGCGCCGCTCTGGCCGCGCATCAGCAGGGCAAATACCTCGCCGTCTATGACGCCCTGATGGCCGAGCGCGCGCTGGACCGCGCCGCCATCGACCGCATCCTGGCCGACAACGGCGTCGACATGGCCAAGGCGAACGTCGCCATATCGGCCCCCGAGATGACGCGCCACGTCGCTGACATCCACACTGCGGCGGCGGCGCTGGGCCTGCAGGGCACGCCGACCTTCTTCATCAACGGCGTCGCCAGTCCCGGCATCGACCCGCGCGAGGTCGGCGCCCTGATCGAGGCTGCAAAGAAAAAGGGCTGACCTTTCGGTCAGCCCCCAAGTCTTCTTAGATCAGTCCGGCCAGCGGCGAGGACGGATCGGCGTAGAACCGCTTCTTCATCCGCCCGGCCAGATAGGATTCGCGCCCGGCGATGACCGCGTGCTTCATGGCGCTGGCCATCAGCAGGGGATCGCGCGCCTCGGCGATAGCAGTGTTCATCAGCACGCCGTCGCAGCCCAGTTCCATCGCAATGGCGGCGTCCGAGGCCGTGCCGACGCCCGCATCGACCAGCACCGGCACTTTCGACTGCTCGACGATCAGGCGGATGTTGATCGGGTTTTGCACTCCCAGCCCCGAGCCGATCGGCGCGCCCAGCGGCATAATGGCCACGGCCCCCGCGTCCTCCAGCTTGCGCGCATAGACTGGGTCGTCGGTGCAGTAGACCATGACCTCAAAGCCCTCGGCGGTCAGCAGCTTCAGCGACCGCAGGGTCTCCTCCATGTCGGGGAACAGGGTCTTGGGGTCCGCCAGAACCTCCAGCTTGACCAGGGTCCAGCCGCCCGCCTCGCGCGCCAGGCGCAGGGTCCGCACGGCGTCCTCGCCGGTGAAACAGCCCGCCGTATTGGGTAGATAGGTATATTTCTTCGGGTCGATGAAGTCCGTCAGCACCGGCTGGTTCGGATCGGTCAGGTTCACCCGGCGCACGGCCACGGTGACCATCTCGGCGCCAGACGCCTCGGCCGCCGCCGCGTTCTGGGCGTAGTCGCGATACTTGCCGGTGCCCACGATCAGGCGCGAGTTGAAGGTGCGGCCGGCGACGGTCCAGCTGTCGGTGCGGGGAGCGGTGTCAGTCATGCCTAGGGAAGTAGCGCCGCCCGCCGCCGGGGGGAAGCGGCGTTGCGGGATTTGATCGGCTGTCACCCCCTCCCGCTCATCCCAGCGTCCGCCGGGATGAGCGGAGCATAAGGCGGTCTCAGCCCCCGCCCACGAACTGCACCAGTTCGATCTTGTCGCCCTCTGCCAGGGCCGTCTCGCCGTGCAGCGAGCGCGGCACGATCTCCAGATTGCGCTCGACCGCCACCTTCTTGGGGTCCAGCGACAACTCCTGAACCAGACCCAGAATGGTCGTGGCTGCGGTGTCCCGCGCCTCGCCGTTGACTTCGATACGCAAACTGTTCGCTCCAGAGGATGCAGGCAAGAGGCCTCTTCAGGCGCAATAATGGGGGTTCCGGCGTTGGACATCAAATCAATGGTCGTCGCCTGCTATCGACATCTTACTTGCCGGAGTGTCGACGACCTGTAGGCTGCCCCAATGCAAGATTTGCCTATCCGCCAGCACCGTTGGGTCCAATTCCTCGCGCTAATGGGCAAGGTCCTCCTGTTGTCATGGCCTATGGGAGCTCTGCTCTTAGCGCTGAACCCTCTCGCTCTGGTCTTCGGGAACTTTCTGACCTCAAAAGAAGTATGGCTCGGGCTGCTTCCGTCGCTGATCGCCGCTGCAAAGCTGTGGGGACTATTCGTTAGCGTCATGATGTTGGTCTCCGGGCTCATTTTCTGGTGGGGAAGCAAGGCAAGCCTTTCCGACACGGAGGTCCGCTAGCCAGCCGCCTCTTCCCCCTACGTAACCCTTTTTCCTCGCCCGCTTTGCGCCGCGCGCCACCTAGGCTACAACGCGCGCTCGATTCCGCGCGGCGGCGCGCCTGTTTTGCGAGCGAATGCCCGAAACTCTCATCCTGTATGTCCTGAACGGGCCGAACCTGAACCTGCTGGGGGTTCGGGAGCCGGACATCTATGGCCGCGAGACGCTGGCCGACGTTCAGGCGATGTGCGAGGCGGCGGCCGAGGGCGCGCGCGTGGTGTTCCGCCAGTCGAACCATGAAGGCCAGTTGGTCGACTGGATCCAGGAAGCTCGGACCGAGGCCGACGCCCTGGTCATCAACCCGGCCGCCTTCACCCACACCTCGGTGGCCCTGCTGGACGCGCTGAAGACGCTGAGCATCCCCGTGGTCGAATGCCACCTGTCGAACCCCGCCGCGCGCGAGGCGTTTCGGCATCACTCCTATGTGTCCCTGGCCGCGACCGGCGTGATCGCCGGCTTCGGCCCCCGCAGCTATGAATTGGCCGTCCGGGCCGCTCTGGATCTGGCGCGCCGCGCCGGGGCCCAGGGCTGACCGCCGCGCGCCGTCTGAAGATCAAGTAGAAGAGACCCCCATGTCCGACGACAAGAACAAGCACATCGACGCCGAACTGGTCCGCAGCCTGGCCGACATCCTGAACGACACCGATCTGACCGAGATCGAGGTCGAGCGCGGCGATCTGAAGATCAAGGTCAAGCGCGAAGTCGCCGCCGCCCCGATCCAGTACGCCGCCGCCCCGGCTCCGGTCGCCCACGCGGCTCCGGCGGCCGCCCCGGTCTCAATGCCGTCGGACCCGGCGACCATCGTCGCCCGCTCGGGCGAAGAGGTGAAGTCGCCGATGGTCGGCACCGCCTATCTGCAGCCCGCGCCGGGTTCGGACCCCTTCATCAAGGCCGGCGACAAGGTCAAGAAGGGCCAGACCCTGCTGATCGTCGAAGCCATGAAGACGATGAACCCGATCCAGGCGCCGCGCGACGGCGTCGTGGCTGAAATCCTGGTGGGCGACGCCCAGCCGGTCGAGTTCGGCGAAGCCCTGGTCGTTCTGGAAGCCTGAGCCCCATGTTCACCAAGGTCCTGATCGCCAACCGGGGCGAGATCGCGCTGCGCATCCACCGGGCGTGCAAGGAGATGGGAATCTCCACCGTCGCCGTTCACTCCGAGGCCGACCGCGGCGCCATGTGGGTGCGTCTGGCCGATGAGAGCGTCTGCATCGGCCCCGCGCCGGCGGCCAAGTCCTATCTGAACATCCCCTCGATCATCGCGGCGGCGGAAATCACCGGCGCCCAGGCGATCCACCCCGGCTACGGCTTCCTGGCCGAAAACGCCCGCTTCGCCGAGATCATCGAAGCCCACGGCATGACCTTCATCGGTCCCAAGCCGGACCACATCCGCATCATGGGCGACAAGATCACGGCCAAACAGGCGGTGAAGGACGCGGGCATTCCCGTCGTTCCCGGCTCTGACGGCGAGGTCGAGACGGTCGAACAGGCCATCGAGGCGTCCAAGGCCATCGGCTTCCCCCTGATCGTCAAGGCGGCCGCCGGCGGCGGCGGTCGCGGCATGAAGGTGGCCCAGACCGCCGATGATCTGGTCGAGGCCGTGCAGACGGCTCAGGCCGAGGCGCTGGCCGCCTTCGGCAACGGCGCCGTCTATATGGAGCGCTATCTCCAGAAGCCGCGCCACATCGAGATTCAGGTGATCGCCGACAGCCACGGCAACGTCGTCCACCTGGGCGAACGCGACTGCTCGCTGCAACGCCGTCACCAGAAGGTGCTGGAAGAGGCCCCCTCGCCCGCGCTTTCCGCCGAGGGCCGCATCAAGATCGGCGAGACGGTCAACAAGGCCATCGCCGCCATCGGCTATCTGGGCGCCGGGACCATCGAGTTCCTGTGGGAGGACGGCGAGTTCTTCTTCATCGAGATGAACACCCGCCTGCAGGTCGAGCACCCCGTCACCGAAATGATCACCGGCGTCGATCTGGTGCGCGAACAGATCCGCATCGCTGCGGGCCTGCCGCTCTCCTTCACGCAGGAAGACATCACCTTCGAAGGCCACGCCATCGAGGTGCGGATCAACGCCGAGAACCCGGACACCTTCACCCCTTCGCCGGGCACGATTACCGAGTTCCACGCGCCGGGCGGGCTGGGCGTGCGTCTGGATAGCGCGATCTTCGCCGGCTATTCGATCCCTCCCTATTACGACAGCCTGATTGGCAAACTCATCGTCCACGGCCGCGACCGCGAAGAGGCGCTGGCGCGTCTCAAGCGCAGTCTGGGCGAGACGGTCATCAGCGGCGTCGACACAACCATCCCCCTGTTCCAGAAGCTGTTGCAGGAGCCGGACATCCTGTCGGGCGACTACGACATCCACTGGCTGGAGAAGTGGGCGGCGGCTCAGAAGGCCAAGGCCTAACCGCTCTTGCCCAAGGCTCCCGACGAGCCCGGCTTCAGCGCAAGCGGCGCCTCTGACGTCTTCGGACCGGAGGCGCTGCTCGCCTGCTACGCGCGGGGCGTCTTCCCGATGGCCGAGGCGCACGACGATCCGCGCGTCTTTCTGGTCGAGCCGGACCAGCGCGGGCTGATACCGCTGGATCGCTTTCACATCCCGTCGCGCCTGCGCCGCACCGTGCGGGGCGAGCCGTTCGAGGTGCGGGTCAACACCGCCTTCGCGGCCGTGCTGGACTCCTGCGCCGCCTCTACGCCGGGACGCGAGGACACCTGGATCAACGCCCCGATCCGCCGCCTCTATGTCGAACTGCATCAGCGCGGCTTCGCCCACAGCATCGAATGCTGGCGGGACGAGGCGCTGGTCGGCGGTCTTTACGGCGTGACGCTGGGCGGCGCCTTCTTCGGCGAGAGCATGTTCAGCCGGGCGACGGATGCGTCCAAGGTCGCCCTCGTCCATCTGGTCGCGCGGCTGAAAAAGGGCGGCTGGCGGCTGCTGGACACCCAGTTCCTGACCGAACACCTGGGCCAGTTCGGCGCCGTGGAGACGCCACAGGAGGCATATCTGCGAATGCTGCCGTGGGCCTTGCAGGCGACGCCCGACATGGACGCCTTCACCGCGCGCCTCAGCGGGGCCGAGGCCGTATCTTACGCCTTACAGCCGACCACCCAGGCGTCGTAGACCGGGTGCTGCAGGCCGCTGACGCTGGGTGATGAGGCGAACATCCAGCCCTTGAACACCTGACGCGCCTCGGTCGGCGCCGCCAGACCGCGCGGCTGAACCCCGACCTCCATATAGGCGATGGCGTCCTCGGTCATTTCGTCAGAGGCCGAGACCTCGCAGGCGCGGGCCTTGAACAGAAGCGTCCTGCCGAACCGCACCGGACGACCGCCCACCTCGACCTCGAACCGCATGGTTTCGGCCGTGGTCTTGTCCACCGCCTGGATGACGGCGATGCGGCGACGCTGGCGCACGCCCGGCGGCGAGGCCGGCTCCTTGGGCGCAGGCGCGACCTCTTCGGCCGGGATTTCGTCGGGCAGTTCTTCCTGAACCGCGACCTCTTCGCCCTGAGCCGCCACAACGGGCGTCGCTGGCGCAGCGGCGGGCGCCGTCGGCATGATGATAGTCGGGCTGTTGGACTGGCCCTGCGGCTGCGTCGTCGGACCCTGCGGGTTCTGCAGCGGCGTACGGGTGGTGTCGCGCAGCATGTCGCCGATCGGATCGGCAGGCGCGGGCGTCGCGTCCTGCGGCAGATCCATCAGGACGCTGGCCACGCCGGCGCCCGATATCGCCAGTCCCGCGACGACCACCCCGGCCAGCAGGACATGGCGAAGGCTCATTCCGGGCTCCAGGCCTGATAGTCGCCGGTGGCGGCCGGGCGTTGGCCCAGGGCGGCCAGCGAGCCCTGCGGACGACGCGCCATCGGCGTGCCGGTCAGGTTCGGCAGATGATCCTTTTCCCACGCCTGACGCGGCAGCGGGCGCTCGGCCGGCGTCTCGTCATAGGTGTAGCGCAGCCAGCCCTGCCATTCCGGCGGCACCTTGGTCGCCTCGGCATAGCCGTCATAGATGACCCAGCGGCGCTTGCGGCCGTCATAGCTGACGGTGTCGCGGGATTCGTAATAGCGGTTGCCGAACTCGTCCGTGCCGACCTGCTGGCCGCGTTTGCCAACGGTGAACAGGGTGCCGATCGTGGCGCCGTTCCACCAGGTGAAGATCTTGCTCAGCACGTCGTCGAACTCACTCGAATCCACCGCCCCGGGGAGGTCCGGCGGCGCAGCCCGATCATAGAAACCGCGACGCCCTACGTCCAGCATGGACCGCAAGGGAAACGCCTCAACATCTTGTGGGCAACACTCCATCCAGCCGCAACATCTATTGAACCGCGTCGTCCGGCCCCGTTAAGCTGCCTTCAGGACACGCCCGGACCCCCGGTCTGGCCTCAAGCGTGGGAGACGCCCGATGCGCTTCAAGCCCCTGTTTGCTCCGCTGGCCGCCGCCATCGCCATGGAGCCGCGCGAGATCGAGCGCACCGATGCGATCGACATGACGCTGGCGCCCATCGCATGGCCCGACGCACAGGTCGAGGCGTGGCTGGACTGGGCCGATGTGTCCGCCGCCACCCGCCCCGATCTGTCGCTGAACGGCGCCGTTCAGAGCTGGGCCGCGCGCCTCGCCGCCGCCGGGCATAAGGGCGGCGCCTTCGCCGACGCCGCCGAAGCCGACCGATTCGAAAACGAACTGACATCCGCCGTCCTGCTGGGGCTGGCCGCCGTCAGCGATGCAGGCGACCGCAGCATCGCCCCCCTTCGTCTGGACCTGTCCGAGCCCGAAGCCGCACGCAGTCTGGCCCAGCAGACCGCCGCATGGCGCCGCGACCGGCTGGCCGGTCAGGCCTCCGAGGCGCTGGCTCAGGCGCTGGCCAACGTCGCCGACGCCGTGGCGCGGTGCGAGGGCGATGCGGCGGCCTGCGCCGATCCCGCCTCCAACCCCGCCCTGACCCGCGCGGCCCATGTCGCGCGACAATGCGGGGCAGCCGACGCCGACATCCTGCGCGCCATCAAGGGCGAGGGCCTTGCGACAGTCGCCGCGCCGCAGGCCGACGCTGTACAGACGCCGCTGATCGTTCTGGCGCAACCCGACACGGTCGCCGCCGGGGGGCCGCTGGCGCTCGCCATGGCCGAGGCGGCGCTGGAAGGCCCTGTCGCCGCCGTCTTCACGCCCGCCGACGCAGACGCCGCCGCCGATGCGGCTCTGGCCCCCCGCGCAACGATCAACCTGCCCGCTCTGTCGGCGATATTCGGAGACGACTTCGACGCAGCGCTGGCCGACCTGACCGAACTGCTGGTCACGACGCTGGACCTGACGCTGGACGCGCACGACCGCCGCTCCGCCGCGCGCCCCATCGCCGTCGGTCTGGGCGGTCTGGCCGACTGGGCCGTGGCGCAGGACGCCGCCGCGCCCTCCCTTCCCACCGCCGCCGTGGCCGCACAGGTCGCGCGCTGCGCCAACGCCGCCTCGGCCGATCTGGCCGCACGCCTTGGCCCCTGCGCCGAGTGGGAGACGGTGAAGGACGAAACCGTGGCCGCCCTGACCGAACGCGGCGAGTCGGTTAAGGCCCTGCGCGCCCACGGCCGTCGTCACGCGACGATCAGCCTGTTCGTCGACGACGCCGAATTGGGCTTACGCCTCGGCGTCTCGCCCTTCGCCTCAACCCAAGTCTGGCAGACGGCGGATGGCGAGATCGAGCGTCGCCTGCGCCCGTCTCTGGCCGTCGCCCTGACCCGCGCGGGCGCCGACGTTGAAGCCGCCGAGCGCCATCTGTTCGGGCGCCGCACTCTGGCCGAGGCGCCGGGCGTCAGCCACGCCCGCCTGCGCGAACTGGGCTTCACCGACCTGGAGCTTGAAGGCATCGAGCACGCCCTGTCCTCGGTCGAGGATTTCGCCGCCGCCTTCGCCCCCCCGGTTCTGGACGAGGGCTTTATCGGCGACGTTCTGGGCCTGGCTCTGGCGCCGGGCGAGGACTTGCTGCCGCGTCTGGGCTTTGACGAGGCGGCGATCCGGGCGGCGGGCGATTACGTCTTCGGCCGCCCCGACCTGTCCGATTGGGACGAAGCGCCCGAGGCCCTGCGCCCCCTGCTGTTGCAATCCGGGGAGGCGTTTGAGGCGGACCTGCGCCGCGCGGTCGAACCGTTCAGCGACGCGCCCGACCTGGCGCCCGTCACGCTGGACTGGCGCGCCGATCGGCTGGATCTGGCCCGCGCCCTGTCCGACGCCGCGCTGGACGGCCGCCGCGCCGTTGTCCTGCGCCGCGCCGACGCCCCCGCCGATTTCCGCCTGCGCCTGCCCGAGGTCGAGGCCCCGCGACGCGAAGCATCCCCCGAGCCCGCGCCCCGCACCGTCGAGCGCGTGGTCGAGAAGGTGGTCGAGCGCGACCGCACCCGCCGCCGCCTGCCCGACCGCCGCAAGGGCTATATCCAGAAAGCCTCGGTCGGCGGCCACAAGGTTTATATCCACACCGGCGAATACGAAGACGGCGAACTGGGCGAAATCTTCATCGACATGCACAAGGAAGGCGCCGCCTTCCGCTCGATGATGAACAACTTCGCCATCGCCATCTCCATCGGCCTGCAATACGGCGTGCCGCTGGACGAGTTCGTCGACGCCTTCGTCTTCACCCGGTTCGAGCCCTCGGGGCGGGTCACGGGCAATGACTCCATCCGCTCGGCGACCTCCATCCTCGACTATGTGTTCCGTGAGCTGGGCGTCTCCTATCTGGACCGGCGCGAACTGGCGCAGGTCACGCCGGAGGCCGCCAATCTGGACGGCATGGACGGCGCCCCGGCCGACGCGCCCCAGCCCGTGCCCGCCGCCCGCTTCATCTCGAAGGGCTTTGCCCGAGGCGCAGCGCCGGACAACCTGATCGTCGCCCCGTTCGGCCGGAAGGAGCCGTCGCCGCGCGCCACACCGCAAGCGCAGGCCGGTCCCTGCCCCGAATGCGGCGACCTGATGCTGACGGATCGGAACGGGACGCCGTCGTGCGGGGCCTGCGGCGCAGCGCCCAAGGTTCAGGGCTAGCAGGCTTGAATCGGGACGCACTGTCCCGAAACGGCGGCCCGCTTCTTGCTGCAACAGGCGCAAAGCCTGGAGCCATTCGCATGATCCGTCCCGCAATCGCCCTTTTCGCCGCCGTCGGCCTGACGCTGACGGCCCTGCCCGCCTCGGCGCAGAACGCCTCGCAGATCGCCCAGGTGCGTCGCGGCGCCTCCTGCCCCGGCTGCAACCTGTTTCAAGGCGACTTCTCGGGCATGGAGCGCACCGGCCTGAACCTGTCGGGCGCGCGCATCCGTCAGGCGGACATCAGCCTGTCGGTGATGAACCGCACCAACTTCAGCCGCTCCGACCTGCGCGACGTCGAGGCCTATGGCGCCGTCCTATCCAGCTCGAACTTCAACGGCGCCGACCTCACCAACGCCAGCTTCGTGGGGACCTTCCTGGAAGGCGCCTCCTTCACCGGGGCCAAGCTGAACGGGACCAATCTGTCGGGCGCCGAAATGGCGCGCGCGCGCGGTCTGACCCAGTCGCAGCTCAATCAGGCCTGCGGCGACCAGAACACCGTTCTGCCTTCCGGCCTTCGCATTCCCGCCTGTTGAGCGTCGCCTTCGTTACCGCGATTTAAGTAGGGTTTTTACGGACTAAGGCGCATTCAATAAGGGTGATGAAACGCTCGATTTCTCCCCTGCGCCGTCTGGCCCTCGCCGCCTCAGCCCTCACGGGACTGATGGCGGCCGCCCCCGCCACGGCCGGCGCCGTCGACATGATCTGGGTCCAGGATCGCGACGTGGCCCGCATGGTGTCGCTGGGCGGAAGCTGCACGCGTTGCGAACTGTCGGGCCGCGACCTGTCGGGCGCCACCCTGACCGGCGCCAACTTCGCCCAGGCCACCCTGGTCGGCGCCAATCTGCGCGGCGCTGAACTGATCGGCTCGAACTTCACAGGAGCGGACTTCAGCCGAGCCGACATGCGCGGCATTGAAATGGTCGGCTCGAACTTCACCAACGCCAAGATGACGAGCGTCCAGCTGATGGGCGCCGAGGCGACGGGCGCCGTCCTGATCCGCGCCGATCTGACCAACGCCAATCTGAGCGGGGCCGAGCTTCAGGGCGTCAACATGAACAGCGCCAACCTGACCCGCGCGCGACTGAACGACGCCGAAATCTTCGGCGCCACCCTGGCCAACATCAACGCCAGCGGCGCCGACTTCAGCAACGCCGACATCAAGGCCTCCAACCTGACGGGCGGCAACTTCAACAGCGCTTCCTTCCGCAACGCCGATCTGGACGGCGCGCGCCTGTCCGGCGGCGACTTCACCCGCACCGATTTTCGCGGCGCCTCCATGCGCCGTACGGACATCCGCGGTCTGGATTTGACGCGCGCGCGCGGCCTCAGCGCCGATCAGGTCTCCGAGGCCTGCGGCGACGCCTCCACCCGCCTGCCAGGCGACATGACGGCCCGCAACTGCCGGATCAGCGGCGTGCGCGTCATCCGCACCCCGCCTGCCCCTCCGGCGCCGCCCGCCCCGCCGGTTCCGCCGCGCCAGCGCAACCTGGTCATTTCATCGGGCAACTGAACCCGGACGCAAAAAAAGGGAGGGGTCGCCCCCTCCCTTCTCCAATTCAGCCCTGTGGCTTGGATCAGACCTTGATCGGCAGCTGGGTGCGGATCGACAGTTCCTTCAGCTGACGCTCCTCGACCTCGGCCGGGGCGCTCATCAACAGGTCCTGGCCCTGCTGGTTCAGCGGGAAGGCGATGACCTCGCGGATGGCCTGTTCGCCCGCCAGCAGCATGACGATGCGGTCGATGCCCGGCGCCAGACCGCCGTGCGGCGGTGCGCCATAGCGGAAGGCGTTCAGCATGCCGCCGAACTGCTCCTCGACCACCGAGGCGTCATAGCCGGCGATCTCGAAGGCCTTCAGCATGATCTCGGCCTTGTGGTTCCGGATCGCGCCCGAGCACAGCTCATAGCCGTTGCAGACGATGTCGTACTGATAGGCGCGGATGGTCAGCGGGTCCTGCGTCTCCAGCGCCTCCATGCCGCCCTGCGGCATCGAGAAGGGGTTGTGGCTGAAGTCGACCTTCTTCTCTTCTTCCGACCATTCGAACATCGGGAAGTCGACGATCCAGCAGAACTTGAACTGGTCCTCGTCGACCAGCTTCAGCTCCGTGCCGACGCGGGTGCGGGCCAGACCGGCGAACTTGGCGAAGACGCCCGGCTGACCGGCGACGAAGAAGGCCGCGTCGCCCTTGCCCAGACCCAGCGAGGACATCAGGGCCTCGGTCGGCTCCTGCCCCAGGTTCTTGGCGATGGGGCCGCCCCACGACTGCTGATCGTCCGACCAGAAGATGTAGCCCAGGCCCGGCTGACCCTCGCCCTGCGCCCAGGAGTTCATGCGGTCGCAGAAGGCGCGCGAACCGCCCGTCGGCGCCGGGATGGCCCAGACGGCGTTCTTCTCGTCGGCGCCCAGAATCTTGGCGAACAGGCCGAAACCGCCCTCGCGGAAGTGGTCCGACACGTCCTGCATCTTGATCGGGTTGCGCAGGTCCGGCTTGTCCGAGCCGTACCACTTCATCGACTGCTCGAACGTCAGACGCTCGAAGCCCTTGTGCTCCATCGTCTGGCCGAAGTCGTTGGTGAAGGTGTGGACGCCGTCGATCGGCGACACCGGCTTGCCTTCGCCGAACTCGGTGAACAGGCCGTGCATCAGCGGCTCGATCGCCTGGAAGACGTCTTCCTGGGTAACGAAGCTCATTTCCACGTCGAGCTGATAGAATTCCAGCGAACGGTCGGCGCGCAGGTCTTCATCGCGGAAGCAGGGGGCGATCTGGAAGTAACGGTCGAAGCCCGACACCATCAGCAGCTGCTTGAACTGCTGCGGGGCCTGCGGCAGGGCGTAGAACTTGCCCGGATGCATCCGGCTCGGCACCAGGAAGTCGCGCGCGCCTTCCGGCGACGAGGCCGTCAGGATCGGCGTCTGATACTCAAGGAAACCCTGAGCGACCATGCGCGTGCGGATCGACTGGATCACACGCGAACGCAGGACGATGTTGCGGTGCAGACGCTCGCGACGCAGGTCGAGGAAGCGGTTGCTGAGGCGAATCTCTTCCGGGTATTCCTGCTCGCCGAAGACCGGCATCGGCAGTTCGGCGGCTTCCGACAGGACCTCCACCGACAGGACGCGCACCTCGACCTCGCCGGTCGGCAGGTTGGCGTTGACGGTCGAGCCTTCGCGCAGGACGACTTCGCCATCCACCTTGATCACGCTCTCGGCGCGCAGGCGCTCAACGATCTCAAAGCCCGGCGTTTCGGGGTGCAGCACCAGCTGGGTCAGGCCGTAGTGGTCGCGCAGGTCGATGAACAGCAGGCCGCCGTGGTCGCGCTTGCGGTGGATCCAGCCCGACAGACGAACATTCGCGCCCGCATCCGTCGAACGGAGGGCGCCGCAGGTGTGGGTGCGATAGGCGTGCATATCGGATTTCGTCTGAAAACGGCTGTCGAACAGCATGAATTAGGAGCGGGGAAAGGCCCATCATCGCCCCCGAAAGTCAAGGCTGACGCCTCAAACGCCCCTGATACGCCATCCACAGGGCGAGGCCGGTTGTCCCCGTGATCCCGCCCTATCAACAGAGACGCCCGCGCCTCCGCCCGGCTAGGGTTCAGTCATCATGAACGCCTCGGCCGCCGAAATCCGACAACTGCGCCTGCCGCTGCAGCAGGAGACACCCCAGCGCGCCTCTGATCTGGCGATTTCGGTGGCGAACGCAGCGGGCGTGGCGACCCTGGCGACATGGCCCGAAGCGCCCGGCGCCGTCCTGGCCCTGTTCGGCCCGGCCGGTTGCGGCAAGAGCCACCTGGCCGCCGCCTGGGTCGAACGCACCGGCGCCATCGCCCTGCACGGCGCCGAGGCGGCCCTGATCGACCCGCTCGAGTTGGAGGGGCGCCCCGTCCTGCTGGACGACGCCCAGGAAGCCGACGACGAGAGTCTGTTCCATCTGATCAACCTGACCCAGTCAGGCGGCGGGGCCCTGCTCTTGGTATCGCGCGATCCGCCCGCCTCGTGGGTCGCCGACCTGCCCGACCTGCGCTCGCGTCTGAACGCCATCCGCACCGTGGGGATCGAGGCGCCCGATGATGTGGTCTTCGCCGCCATGCTGCGACGGGCCTTCGCCAGCCGCAACATCACCCCAGCCGATGAACTGATCGACTATCTGGTCCGCCGCATCGACCGCTCGGCCGAAGCCGCCGAAGCCGTGGTCGACCGCCTGGACGCCCTGCACCGCCCGGTCACGCGCGTGCTGGCGCGGCAGGTTCTGGACGGAGAGCAACCCTAACCTCCCGCTCATCCCGGCGGACGCCGGGATCCAGTACTTTGGCTTCAAGCTCACGCTTGGGACCATGAAGACCTTTGGGCCGAGCGCTCGTGGCTCTCACTGGGTCCCCGCCTCCGCGGGGATGGGCGGAGTAGTTAAGTCCCGCCCGCCGCGACACAATCGCGGTTGCAGCCGTCACAGGCGCGCGCGACAACGGAATCATGACCGATATCGCGCCCATCGCCGTCGACACCACCGGCGAGGAAGTCCCCTCCTCGCGCGCGCCTCAGCTGGAGCTGTCCGAGGCGCTGATGGCCTCGCCTGAGCGGTTCATCAACCGCGAGCTGTCGTGGCTGGCGTTCAACGGCCGCGTGCTGGAAGAGGCCGCGAACGAGGGCCACCCCCTGCTGGAGCGGGTGCGGTTCCTGTCCATCTCGGCCAACAACCTGGACGAGTTCTTCATGACCCGCGTGGCGGGCCTGAAGGGGCAGTTCCGCGAGCGCATCCGCGTCGTCTCGCCTGACGGCCTGACCCCCGCCGAGCAACTGGAGCAGGTCAATGCGGCGGCTGGGGGCCTGATGGCCGAGCAGCAGCGTCAGTGGCGCGTCCTGCGCAAGGAAATGGCCGCCGCCGGCATCGAGATCGTCGAGCGCGCCCGCATCACCAAGACCGAGCGCGAGCGGCTGGAGCCCGAGTTCCTGAACCAGCTGTTCGCCGTCCTGACGCCGATGGCCATCGACCCGGCGCATCCCTTCCCCTTCCTGCCGAACCTGGGCTTCTCGCTGGCGCTGAAGCTGAGGCGCAACAGCGACAACCGGGTGCTGTACGCCCTGGTGCCGGTGCCGACGCAGGTGCGTCGCTTCTGGGCGCTGGCGACGGACGGGCGGTCGACGCCGGGGCGGACGCGCTATGTCTCGCTGGAAAACCTGCTGCTGCTGTTCATCGACCACATGTTTCCGGGCTGCGAGATCCTGGAAAAGGGCCTGTTCCGCCTGATCCGCGATTCCGACATCGAGATCGAGGAAGAAGCCGAAGACCTGGTCATGGAGTTCGAAGAGGCGCTGAAACAGCGCCGCATGGGCTCGGTCGTCCGCATCAAGATTCAGGCCGACATGCCCGACGACCTGCGCGACTTCATCATCGCCCAGTTGCACGCCCAGCCGCAGGACGTGGTGCTGGTCGACGGGATGCTGGGGCTGGCCCAGCTGTCCGAACTGATCCCCGGCGGGCACCCCGACCTGAAGTTCAAGGGCTATGAACCGCGCTACCCCGAGCGGGTGCGCGACAACGGCGGCGACATCTTCGCGGCCGTGCGCGAAAAGGACATGCTGATCCACCACCCGTTCGAGAGTTTCGACGTGGTGGTCCAGTTCCTGCGTCAGGCGGCGCGCGACCCGCACGTCATCGCCATCAAGCAGACCCTGTATCGCACCTCCAAGGACAGCCCCATCGTCGCCGCCCTGATAGAGGCGGCCGAGAACGGCAAGAACGTCACCGCCCTGGTCGAGCTGAAGGCGCGTTTTGACGAGGAAGCCAACCTGCGCTGGGCGCGCCAGATGGAGCGGGCGGGCGTCCACGTCGTCTTCGGCTTTGTCGAGTACAAGACCCACGCCAAGATGAGCGTCGTCGTCCGGCGCGAAGGCGAAGCCTTGCGCACCTACTGCCACTTCGGCACGGGCAACTATCACCCGGTCACGGCCAAGATTTACACGGACCTGAGCCTGTTCACCTGCGATCCGGCGCTGGGCCGCGACGCCACGCGGGTGTTCAACTACATCACCGGCTATGCGGCGCCGGACGAGCTGGAGGCCTTGGTCGTCTCGCCGCTGAACATGAAAACCAGCCTGATCGAAATGATCAGCAAGGAGATGTCGGCCGCCGCCAAAGGCAAGCCCGCCGCCATCTGGGCCAAGATGAACGCCCTGGTCGACCCCGAGATCATCGACGCCCTCTATCGCGCCAGCCAGCAGGGGGTGCGCATCGAACTGGTCATCCGGGGCATCTGCTGCCTGCGCCCCGGCGTGACGGGCCTGTCGGAGAATATCCGGGTCAAGTCGATCGTCGGCCGCTTCCTGGAGCACAGCCGCATCGTCGCCTTCGCCAACGGCCACGACCTGCCCAGCAACCGGGCGCGGCTCTATATCTCCTCGGCCGACTGGATGCCGCGTAACCTGGACCGCCGGGTGGAGGTGATGACGCCGATCCTGAACGCCACCGTCCATGATCAGGTGCTGGATCAGATCATGGTCGCCAATCTGAAGGACGACGCCCAGAGCTGGGTGCTTGAGCCTGACGGCTCCTATCGACGCGTGATCCCCAGCGGATCCGAACGGCCCTTCTCGGCGCACAAGTACTTCATGACCAACCCCAGCCTGTCGGGACGCGGCCGCAAGGTGAAGACCCTGCCCGGCGCCCTGTCCTATCCGGGCCTCAAGGTGCGGAAACGTCGCTGATGAGCCCCGAGCGCGAATACGAATCGAAACAGATCGCCGTCATCGACATCGGCTCGAACTCGGTGCGCCTTGTGCTGTACCGGCTGGAAGGCCGCGCGGTCTGGACCATGTTCAACGAGAAGGTGCTGGCCGGTCTCGGGCGTGATCTGGCCGCCACCGGACGCCTGTCGGAGCCGGGCGTGATCATGGCCATGACGGCGCTGCGCCGCTTCGCCGCCGTGATCGAAGGGGTCCAGCCCGATCAGGTTCTGGTCGCCGCCACCGCCGCCGTGCGTCAGGCTGAGGACGGCCCTGAGTTCTGCGAGCGCGTGGCTACAGAGACAGGCCTTCGCATCCGCGTCCTCAGCGGCGAGGAGGAGGCGAAATATTCGGCGCTGGGCGTTCTGGCGGGCGATCCCGGCGCGCGCGGCGTGGCCGCCGACATGGGCGGCGCCAGTCTGGAGCTGACGCGGATCGGCGATGGTCCGCGCGGCAAGGGCGTGACCCTGCCGCTGGGCCCGTTCGCCCTGCTGGACGCCAAGGGGTTCGACGCCGAGCGCCTGCGCGCCCGCATCGCCAAGCGGCTGGAGCCGGTCCAGGACGACTACGCGACCTCGACGCTCTACGCCGTCGGCGGCGCCTGGCGCAGCCTGGCCCAGATGCATATGGCGATGGTCGATCACCCGATCCGCATCGTCCACCAGTACGCCATGAGCGCCGCAGACGCCCGCGACATGGCCCGGCTGGTCGCGCGCCAGTCCCGCGCCTCGCTGGAGAAGCTGCCCGGCCTGTCCAAGCGCCGCGCCGAGACCCTGCCCTACGCCGCCCTGGTGCTGGAGGGGTTGATCGACAGACTGGGGCTGTCGTCTGTCTGCTTCTCGGCCTGGGGCGTGCGCGAAGGCCTGCTTTACCACGGCATGGATCCCGCCATGCGGGCGGTCGATCCCCTGCTGGCCGGGTGTTCGGCATGGGGCGGTCGTCAGGGGGTGGACCCCGCCCTGCCCCGCGCCCTCGACGGCTGGCTGCAATCCGTGATCTCGGCCCTGCCCGAGGTGTTCGGCGAGGAACGCGACGCCCTGCTGACCTCATCGGTCTGCCGACTGGCGGACCTGGGCGCGCGCCTGCACCCGGACCATCGCGTCAGCCTCGTGTTCGACCAGGTTCTATGGTCCCCCATTCCCGGCCAGACCCACGCCGAGCGCGCCTTCATGGCCGTGGCGATGAACGCCCGCTACGGCGGCGAGGCGCGCACGCCCGCGCCGGAAGCCGTCGACCGTCTGCTGTCGGAAAAGGGCCAGAAACGCGCGCGAGCGCTGGGGCTGGCCATGCGGCTGGCCTGCGACCTGTCCGGCCGCTCGCCGCAGCTGCTGGCCAATGCTGCGGCCACGGTCGAGAAAGGCGCCCTGCGCGTCACCGCCGCCAACGGCTACGCCGACATGCTGCTGGGCGAACAGACGAAGCGGCGAGCCAAGGCCCTGGCCGAAGCGATGGATCTGGCGCTGAAAATCTAAGACCCTCTCCCTCCCCTTCATGGGGAGGGTGGCTGAGCCTGAAAGGCGAGGCCGGGTGGGGGCGGCTTAGCTATTCAGACGCTGAGGACAGATCACCCAGCCCTCCCCACCCGGTCGCTGCGCGACCACCCTCCCCATAAAGGGGAGGGAGAAAGGGCTACCCCTCGATCTCGACCACTTCCACGCGGGCGCCGTTCAGCACCAGGGCGATCTCGCCCTTCTTCAGCTTCAGCGCGTCTTCGCCGAACAGTTCGCGGCGCCAGCCCTTCATGGCCTCGACGTCCGCCTTGTCGTTCAGGGCGATCTTTTCGAGATCCGAGACGGTGGCGATCAGCTTGGCGGCCACGCCCGCATTGTCGCTCTTGGCCTTCAGCAGCACCTTCAGCAGCTCCACCACCGAGGGCGGCGCGGGCTGGTTGTTGGCCGGGCGCTCCAGCTTGGGCGCATGGGCTTCGGGGTCGGCCAGGACGCGCTTCAGTTCGGCCGCCAGTTCCAGCCCCAGACGCGAGCCGCCGAAGCCCTTGGGCACCGAGCGCAGGCGGTTGAAGGCGTCCGGATCGGTCGGCGTCTGGACGGCGATCTCGTCGATGGCTTCATCCTTCAGGATGCGACCGCGCGGCTGGTCGCGCTCCTGCGCCGCGCGCTCGCGCCAGACGGCGGTGGCGACGAAACCGGCCAGATATTTGGCGTTGAACTTCTTGGGCTTCAGCCGCTTCCACGCGTTCTCGGGCGAGGTGTCGTACAGCGCCGGATCCGTGACCGCGCCCATTTCCGACATGACCCAGTCCAGACGGCCTTCCTTCTGCAGCCGATCGCGCAGCTTGGGATACAGGGCCGCCAGGTGCGTCACGTCGCCCAGCGCATAGGTCAGCTGCGCGTCCGACAGCGGGCGGCGCGCCCAGTCGGTGAAGCGGCTGCCCTTGTCCAGCTCCTGACGCAGCATCTGGCGGACCAGAGCCTCATAGCTGACCTGATCGCCGAACCCTGCGGCCATGGCGGCGACCTGGGTGTCGAACAGCGGTCGCGGCATGGCGCCCAGCTTGTTGAAGATCTCCACGTCCTGACGGGCGGCGTGGAAGACCTTCAGAATCGATTCGTCCCGCAGGATGTCGAGGAAGGGCTCCAGATCCAGCCCTTCGGCCATCGGGTCGATGATGGCGGCGTCGGTAGGCGAAGCCGCAGCCTGAATCAGGCACAGCTTGGGCCAGTAGGTGGTTTCCCGCATGAATTCCGTATCAACGGTGATGTACGGGGCCTTGGCCAAACGCTCGCAGAAGGCGATCAGCGCGTCATTGGTGGTGATTGGCGTCATTCCGATGCTATAGCCCCGCGCGACGCCGTCGTGGCAAGAGCGCCGCGACAAATTTTCGCCCCCGATTTCGAGCCGTGACCGATGAGCGACACCCCCGAGGCCCTAAACAACGGCCTGACCTACGCCGATGCAGGTGTGGACATCGACGCCGGAGAACAGCTGGTCGACGCCATCAAGCCGTTGGCGAAGTCCACGCGCCGCCCCGGCGCCGAGGCCTCGCTGGGCGGATTCGGCGCCCTTTTCGACCTGAAGGCGGCCGGTTTTGAAGACCCGCTGATCGTCACCACCACCGACGGCGTCGGCACCAAGCTGAAGATCGCCATCGAGACCAGCCGTCACGACGGCGTGGGCGTCGATCTGGTCGCCATGTGCGTCAACGACCTGCTGGCGCAGGGCGCCGAGCCGCTGATGTTCCTGGACTACTACGCCACGGGCAAGCTGGACGTGGACGCCGCGCGTCGCGTCGTCGCCGGCATCGCCGAGGGCTGCCGCCAGTCGGGCAGCGCCCTGGTCGGCGGCGAGACGGCCGAGATGCCGGGCATGTATTCGGGCGGCGACTATGATCTGGCCGGCTTCTCGGTCGGCGCGGTGGAGCGCGGCAAGGTCCTGCCCTATCTTGACCAGCAGAAAGCCGGCGACGTCATCATCGGCCTGGCCTCCTCGGGCCCGCACTCGAACGGCTATTCCCTGATCCGCAAGGTGGTCGAGAAGTCAGGTCTGGCCTGGGGCGACGACGCCCCCTTCGCCAAGGACCAGTCGCTGGCCCAGGCGCTGATGGAGCCGACCCGCATCTATGTGAAGCCGGTCCTGCCGCTGATGAAGGCCGACCTGATCAAGGGCGCGGCTCACATCACGGGCGGCGGCCTGATCGAGAACCCGCCGCGCTGCATCGCCGAGGGCCTTGAGGCCAGCTTCGACTGGGACGCCTGGCCCATGCCCGACGTCTTCCAGTGGCTGGCCGAGACGGGCGGGATTTCGGACCACGAGATGCGCCGCACCTTCAACTGCGGCGTGGGCTTCATCCTGATCGTCGCGCCGGAGAACGTCGAGCCGGTGCTGGCCGCCCTGCTGAACGCGGGCGAGACGGCGTTTGTCTGCGGACAGCTTCAGGCGGCGTAAGGCGGCGCCGTTCCGACAAGACAAAGGCCCCGGTCAGCGCGACCGGGGCCTTTTTTCTTCGCCCGCATTTTCCCTTACCGATCACCCCGGCGGACGCCGGGGCCCAGTGAGAACCTCAAGCGCCGAGCCTGAGGCCAAAGGACTGGATCCCGGCGTTCGCCGGGATGAGCGGAGAGAGTGTTCCTAGCGAATGCCGCCGTTCTGCGTCTCGTCGTAGAACTTCGCCATATCGGTGTAGAGCTGCTCCAGCGCCGGGCGGGCCGTGTACATCATGTGGCCGCCTTCATAGTAGGTGAACTCCAGGTTCCGGCGCAGATGCGGCTCCAGCATCATCTGGGCCAGGTCATACTCGGTGCTGAAGAACGGCGTGGCGGCGTCGTAATAGCCGTTCAGCGCCAGCACCTTCATGTGCGGATTGCGGCGGATGGCGGTGGCCAGATCGACCGCCGTGTTCGGCGTGGTCTGCGGGCCGCCGACCGGCGGACGGTGGCTCCAGTCCCAATCGAAGCCCGGCAGGCCGCGCGCCGACTGGCGATAGTCCATGTCCGTCCGATAATTCAGCGTCGTGGCCACATAGTCGCGGAAGATGCTGAAATAGGCGCCGGTGATGGCGCTGCTGGACGGGTCTTCTTCCGGCGAGGCCCCGACGGCGCTGGCGTCGATGCCCAGGTAGCGGGTGTCCAGACGACCGACCGTCTGGCGACGGTCGCGCAGCAGCTCTTTGCGGAACGGGCTCAGCTCAAGGCGCAGATTGGCCTGATCCAGAACGTCCGGGGAAATGCCGATCAGGGCGCTCATCTGCTGGGCGATCTGGGCGCGCTCGGCGTCCGAGATCAGGTGCCCCTTCGACAGGGCGGCCGAGTACGGGCCGATGGCGAACTCGCGGGCGCGCTGGACGTGCTCTTCCAGGCTGGGCTTGTTCGGGATCTTGTTGTGATACCAGGCCGTCGCCGCATAGGTCGGCAACAGGGTGACGAAGTTCTGCGGATAGCCCGGCTGGCGCACGCCATAGTTCATGATCGACGACAGCAGGACCACGCCGTTCAGCGACATGCCGCGGCTTTCCAGCTGATGCACCAGGGCGCCGGCGCGCAGGGTGCCGTAGCTTTCGCCCAGCACGTACTTCGGGCTGGACCAGCGGTCGAACTTGGTCGTGTAGCGCATGATGGCGCGGGCGAAGGTGTCCGCGTCCTGATCCACGCCCCAGAAGGCCGAACCCGGCGTCTCGCCCAGCGGACGCGAGTAACCGGCGCCGACCATGTCGATGAAGACCAGGTCGGTCTTGTCCAGCAGGGTCATGTCGTTGGGCGCCAGGTTGAACGGCCCCGGACGCTCGACCACCGGCGCGTCGGTCTGGACCCGCATCGGCCCGAAGGCGCCCATGTGCAGCCACACCGTCGGCGAACCCGGCCCGCCGTTGAACATATAGGTGATCGGACGACGGCCGACCGGCTGACCGTCCAGCGTATAGGCCACATAGAAGAGGCTGGCCGTCGGCATGCCCGCATCGTTGCGGACCGTCAGCGTCCCCGCCGTCGCCTTGTAGCGCAGGGTGCGGCCGTGGGCGTTGACCGAGTGGCTGGTGGTCACTTCGGCTTCATCGGCGACGGCGCGCGCCCAGTTCTTCTCGATCTGGTCGGCGGTGACGTTGCGCAGACGCTCAGAGGCCGAGCGGACCGGCCCCGAGCCGCCGCTGGACGCGGCTTCCTGAGCCATGGAAACGGCCGGAGCGGCCAACAGGGCCGCTGCGCAGGCGGCGGTCAACAGACGACGCATATAGGATACTCCCCCTTGGATGCCGGACTCCCCGGCGCATGGACGCTAACGCCGCCGTTTCCGAAGAAGCAACGGAGTTTGCGTCAGTTCAACGACAATGGTTCGGCGCCCCTACGCCCTCCCCTCGGCCCTGCCGTCCCTCTTGCTAAGTCGCCTTCGGGGCCGCATGGCAGTCACGCCATCTTCCACGCGTGAGCCGCCCATGTCCGTCGCCAAAACCCGTGTCGCCGTCCTGATCTCCGGGACCGGCTCGAACATGGTCAGCCTGATCGAGGCGGGACAGGCGCCCGATGCGCCATATGAAGTCGTGCTGGTGATCTCCAACATCGCGGACGCCGCCGGTCTGGACAAGGCGCGGGCGCTGGGGGTCGAGGCCGTCGCCGTCGAACACGCCCCCTTCGGCAAGGATAGGGAGGCGCACGAACGCGCCGTGGACGCTCTGCTGCGCGAACATGGCGTTCAGGCCGTGGCCCTGGCCGGTTACATGCGCCTGCTGACCCCGTGGCTGGTGCGCGGGTGGGCGGGCCGGATGCTGAACATTCACCCGTCGCTGCTGCCGCTCTATCCCGGCCTGAACACCCACGCCCGCGCCATCGAAGCGGGCGATCATGAGGCGGGCTGCACCGTCCACATCGTCACCGAGGGCGTCGATGAAGGCCCCGTCCTGGGCCAGGCGCGGGTGCCCATTTTGCCCGGCGACACGGCTGAAATTCTCTCCGAGCGCGTCAAGGCGGCGGAACATCAGCTTTATCCCCGAATTCTGATGAATTTTCTGAACGCTCCGAAACCTTAACGATTTTTAATGCGACAGCCGGTCGCAGGCGGGCGCAGTTTGCCCGCAAGCACGAATGCGCCGCTCTGACGGCGCAGGCGCGCACGTCTGCACCACTGGGAAAGACCCGATGATGAAAACCCGCCTGATGGGCGCCGCCGCCATGGCCGTCGCCCTCGCCTTCACGGCTCAACCGACCCTGGCCCAGCACGCCCACGCCTCGGCGGCGGCCTCCACCGCGCCCGAGATCAAGCCCTGGGGCTTCGACCTGGACGGCCGCGACCTGACGGTGAAGCCGGGCGACGACTTCAACGCCTACGCCAACGGCGTCTATCTGCGCGACACCCAGATTCCGGCCGACAAGGCCCGCTTCGGCCCGTTCGACGTTCTGTATGAGAACTCGCAGGCCCAGCTGCGCGCCATCATCGAGACCAGCGCCGCCAACCCGACCAACGCCAACGCCCAGAAGGTCGGCGCTCTGTACGCCAGCTTCATGGACGAGGCCCGCGTCAACCAGTTGGGCGCCCAGCCGCTGGCCGCCGACCTGGCCGCCATCCGCGCCGTGACGAACCACAGCGACATGGCCCGCCTGATGGGCGCCAGCCACGAAGGCTTCGGCGGCTCCCTGTTCGGCCTGGCGGTGTTCGAGGACCTGCAGGACCCGAACATCAACTCGGCCTATCTGGGTCAGGGCGGTCTGGGTCTGCCGGACCGCGACTATTATCTGAAGCCCGACTTCGCCTCGCAGCGCGAAGCCTATGTCGCCTATGTCACGCGCGCCCTGACCGCCGCCGGGTGGGACAATCCGGCCCAGGCCGCCGCCGACATCCTGGCCTTCGAGACCAAGGTGGCCGAGAAGCACTGGACCACGGTCGAGCGTCGTCAGATCGACAAGATCTACAACCCGACCCCGGCCGCGCAACTGGCGACCTTCGCCCCCGGATTCGACTGGGCCGCCTTCCTGCAGGCGTCGAAGGTCGAGAACGTCCCGACCCTGGTGCTGATGGAGAACACCGCCATCCCCGGCATCGCCCAGGTGTTCGCCGATGCGCCGATCGAGACGCTGAAGGCCTGGCAGGCCTTCCAGACCGTCGATCAGGCCAGCCCCTATCTGTCCGACGCCTTCGTCGACTCACGCTTCGAGTTCCGCGGCAAGACCCTGCGCGGCCAACCCGAGAACCGTCCGCGCTGGAATCGCGGCGTGGTTCTGGTCGACGGCCAGCTGGGCGAGGTGCTGGGCCAGGAATACGTCCGCCTGCACTTCCCGGCTTCGTCCAAGACGCAGATGGAGACGCTGGTCGCCAACCTCAGCGCCGCCATGACCGAGCGCCTGAAGGCCCTGGACTGGATGAGCGAGGCCACGCGCGAGCAGGCCCTGCTGAAGATGTCCAAGTTCGGCGTGAAGATCGGCTATCCCGAGAAGTGGCGCGACTACGATGGCCTGGAGCTGAAGGCCGACGACCTCTACGGCAACGTCGAGCGCGCCGCCGCCTTCGACTGGGCCTGGAACCGCGGCAAGATCGGCCAGCCGGTCGATCCGCTGGAATGGGGCATGACGCCCCAGACGGTGAACGCCTACTACAACCCGCCGCGCAATGAGATCGTCTTCCCGGCCGCCATCCTGCAGGCGCCCTTCTTCGACCCGAACGCCGATCCGGCGGTCAACTACGGCGGCATCGGCGCCGTGATCGGCCACGAAATCACCCACGGCTTCGACGATCAGGGCCGCAAGACCGACGCCAACGGCGTGCTGCGCGACTGGTGGACGCCCGAGGACGCCGCCCGCTTCGAAGAGCGCGCCAAGACCCTGGGCGCCATCTACTCCGCCGAAGAGCCCGTGCCGGGGATGCACATCAACGGCGACCTGACGATGGGCGAGAACATCGCCGATCTGGGCGGGCTGCTGATGGCGCTGGACGCCTATAAGCGCAGCCTGAACGGTCAACCGGCCCCGGTGATCGACGGCCTGACCGGCGAACAGCGCGTCTTCCTGGGCTGGGCCCAGGTGTGGCGCGAGAAGTCGCGTGACGAGGCTCTGAAAGAGCAGCTGACCACCGACCCGCACTCGCCCGGCATGGCGCGCGCCGCCACACCGCCGCGCAACATCGACGCCTGGTACGCCGCCTTCGGCGTCACCCCGGATCAGGCTGAATACATCGCCCCCGAGAAACGCGCCCGCATCTGGTAAGCGGCGCGTCCGGCGACGGACAAAAGGAAAGGGCGTCGGCTTCGCGGCCGACGCCCTTTTTTGTTTCCCCTTGCGAAGAAAGCCTTACTCGTTCGGCTTCTTCGGCGTGGTGGCGGCGCCTGCGACAGCGCCGATGACGCCGCCGGCGACCGTTGCGCCGGTGTTGCCGCCGATCGCCTGACCGGCGACCGCGCCGCCCAGGGCGCCCGTGGCGGCGCGTTGTTCCGTGGTCGTGCCGCAGGCGGCCAGCAGGGCCGTCAGGCCGATCACCGGGGCGAGTTTCAGCATCGTCTTCATGGCGGTCATCCTTGTTCTTCTTCGAGAGACAGCGTGACCATGAAAACGAAACGGCCCGCCCCCGGTTCCGAGGGCGGGCCGAATTGTCACACAGCTTGACCGAGAAGGATCAGGCCGCGTCGGGTCGGAAATTAACCAACGATGTCGGCGTCGGTGAAGAACTGCTCGATCTCGATCTTGGCGTTGTCCAGCGAGTCCGAACCGTGGACCGAGTTCTCGCCGATCGACAGGGCGAACAGCTTGCGGATGGTGCCTTCAGCGGCGTCGTTCGGGTTGGTGGCGCCCATGACTTCGCGGTACTTGGCGACGGCGTCAGCGCCTTCCAGCACCTGCACGACGACCGGCTCGGCGATCATCTGCGAGACCAGTTCGCCGTAGAAGGGACGCTCTGCGTGCACTTCGTAGAACTTCTTGGCTTGCTCTTCGGTCAGCTTGATGCGGCGTTGGCCGACGATGCGCAGGCCGGCGCCTTCGATGACGGCGTTGATGGCGCCCGTCAGGTTGCGGCGGGTGGCGTCCGGCTTGATGATCGAGAACGTACGTTCGGTCATGGGAAGTGACTTCTTGTTTGGGAGTTTGAGGGTCGGCGGCTTATAGCGAGCGCCGCACATCTTTCCAATATCCCCGCGCGTAAGCCTTTTTCTTTCCGGTTCCCATGCTGCAGATCAAAAACCTGACCTACAACGCCTGGGGCCGCGAGTTCCTGGACGACGCCTCCGTCAGCCTGCCGCCGGGGTCCAAAGTCGGGCTGGTCGGCCGCAACGGCATCGGCAAATCGACCCTGTTCAAGCTGATCCTGGGCGAACTGGCCGCCAACGGCGACGAAATCTCCCTACCCAAGACCGCGCGCATCGGCTCGGTCGATCAGGAACACCCCGCCACGCCCGTCAGCGTTCTGGACACCATCCTCGAGGCCGACGTCGAACGCCACGACCTGCTGACCCGGCTGGAAACCGCCGAGCCGGAGGAAATGGGCGAAATCTGGGGCCGGCTGATCGAGATCGACGCCGACAGCGCCCCCGCCCGTGCGTCCGAAATTCTGGCCGGTCTGGGCTTCAGCCATGACGACATCCTGCGCCCGATGGCCGAGTTCTCGGGCGGCTGGCGGATGCGCGTGGCCCTGGCCGCCGCCCTGTTCGCCGAGCCGGACATGCTGCTGCTGGACGAACCGACCAACTACCTCGATCTGGAAGGCGCCCTGTGGCTGGAGCAGCGGCTGAAGCGTTATCCGCACACGGCCCTGATCATCAGCCACGACCGCGAACTGCTGAACGGCGTCTGCACCCACATCCTGCAACTGTCGAACCGCAAGCTCGACCTCTACACCGGCAACTACGACACCTTCGAAAAGACGCGGGCCGAGAAGCTGCGCCTGATGGCGTCGACCCAGGCCAAGCAGGACGCCGAGCGCGCCCACCTGCAGAAGTTCATCGACCGCTTCAAGGCCAAGGCGTCCAAGGCGACGCAGGCCCAGTCGCGCGTCAAGCGACTGGAGAAGATGCAGCGCATCGAACTGCCGCCCGAAGAGCGCGTCGCCCCCTTCACCCTGCCCTCGCCCGAACGCCCCCTGCCCCCGCCGCTGATCCGGCTGGAAAAGGCCAATGTCGGCTATGAGCCGGGCAAGCCGATCCTGAAGAACCTGAACCTACGGATGGATCTGGACGACCGCATCGGCCTGCTGGGCGTCAACGGGGCGGGCAAGTCGACCTTCGCCAAGCTGATCGCCAAGGCCCTGACCATCGAGACGGGCGAGTTCCACCGCGACGGCAAGATGCGCGTGGGCTGGTTCCACCAGCACCAGATCGAGGCGATGGACCCGACCGACACGCCGCTGGAGATCATCCGTCGCGCCATGCCGAACGCCTCGGAGTCCAGCCGCCGGAGCCGTCTGGCCCAGTTCGGTCTGCCGTTCGAAAAGCAGGAGACCACCGTCGGCTCCCTGTCGGGCGGCGAGCGGGCGCGCCTGCTGCTGAATATGGTGGCGATGGATGCGCCGCACATCCTGATCCTCGACGAGCCGACCAACCACCTGGATATCGATAGCCGCCGCGCCCTGCTGGACGCGCTGAACGAATATACGGGTGCGGTCATCCTCATCACCCACGACCGCTCGCTGATGGAGCTGGTGGCCGACCGCCTGTGGCTGGCCGCCGACGGCTCGGTGAAGCCGTTCGACGGCGACATGGACGACTATCAGAAGTTCGTCCTGGACCGCGCCAAACAGGCCGGCATGAAGCCCAGCCAGGTCAAGCACGAACCTGAGACCAACAAGGCTGCCGGTCCTCAAGCAGCGAGCGCCCGCGGCGCGAGCGATAGGACCACTAAAAAAGGCCCGTCCCCGTCCACCCTTCGTCACGCGGTGAAGAAGGCCGAGGACCGGATGGCTCAGCTGACCGCCGATCTGGCCGGTCTGGACGACGACCTGGCCAACGCCGCCGTCAATGATCCCAAGAAGCTGGAAGGCCTGACCCGCGCCCGCGCCAGGGCCCAGGCCGATCTGGATCAGGCCGAAGCTGACTGGATCGCCGCCGAAGAAGCCCTGGCCGAGGTGTCGTGATGAGCAAGGCCCCGCCGCCCCTGCTGACCAAGGACGAGATGCAGGAGGCGGCCGCCCGCCTGCAGACCTATCTGCGCGACGAGATGGAGGTCGAGGTCGGCCGCCTGCCCGCCGAGATGCTGGTCGAGTTCATCGGCCGGGACATCGGCCGCCTGTTCTACAACCGCGGCCTGCGCGACGCCGAAACCGTCCTGCGCCAGAAGGTCGAGGACATCGCCGACACCCTCTACGGACTGGAGCGATAGGTCCGGCCGCCCGGTTCCCGCTCACCCCGGCGGACGCCGGGAATTAGCGGATATCCCAGAAACCCTAGCCGCAGCTGACCCGCGTCACGACATTGGTCTTGTCATCGTAGGTGAAGGTCACGCGGTTCTCGCGATAGTCCATCGTGGCCGCGCAAGTACTGCACAGGACACGGAAAATACGCCCGCGCGGCGCTTCGGCCGGAATGGTCGAGCGATTGCGGCCGACATACTCCTGATAGTCGCTGGCCTTGCAGGCCACGGGCGTCGCCTCGCCGCCCGGCGCGGTCGTCGTCCCGCCTCCTTGCGTCGGCGCACAGGCCGCCAGGGCTAGGAAACCTGCGGCGGCGCTCAGTGTCAGAAATGACTTCATAACGTCGTCCCTCATGGTCATCCGCAGCGGACCTGTTCGATCAGGCCCGTGCGCTGGTTGTAGAAGATGTTCAGCCGGTAGGGCGAATAGTCCTCGGTGATCGGGCAGGTCGTGCAGGCGACCCGACGGTTCACCACATCCACCGGAACGGGAATCTCAGTGCGAGGTTTCCCGATCAGCCACTGAAACTCATCCGCCTTGCACATGGCGGCGCCCGAAGCGTTGCGCACGCCCGGTTCAGACAGATAGGGCCGCTCAGTCGGCGAAACCGGCGCAGCGGGCGTGGTCGGATAGTTCGGCGATGCAGCCGTCCGCGTCGGGGTCGTGGCGTTCGGCGGCGGCGAGGCGCAGGCCGCGACAGCCAGGGCGCCTGCAACGGCGATCAGGCCGCCTTTTCCCAGCGCCCCTCGTCCGATTGTTTCCAGTAGGCCAGGTCGGCGCCGTCCGCCTTCAGCGTCCGCCAGCGCCCGCGCGCATGATTCAGCGCCTGCTCGTCCCGACCGTCGAAGATGATGAAGCAACGTGCGAACTCCTGCGTGGCCCCAAGCTCTGAATCATCGACGATGAACAGCGCCTGAGCGCCATTCAGATTCTCGCCCGATTCGGACAGAAGCACAGGCTGGCGCGCAGCGTGATCGCCGTCGGCGCGTCCGTGAGGCAGGAAGCTGTCGTCGCGATAGGTCCACAACAGCTCGTCGATATCGTCGAGCCGATGCGAGGTCGCACCCCGGATCAGGGCGCGCCAGCCCCGCTGAAGCGTGCGCTCAAGCAGGGTCGGCAGCACCTGTTCCAGCGTCGACCGCTCCAGGTGGTAGAACCAGATTTCCGGCTTGGCGTCAGACACCGGGCCCTACCTTCCTGAACAGGGATCAGCCTTCGTAGTGGTCCGCGACCATGCGGTCGAGCAGACGCACGCCATAGCCCACGGCGCCGTCCGGCACGGTCGGGTTCCTGGAGTCCTTCACCCAGGCGGTCGAGGCGATGTCGATGTGCGCCCACGGCACGCCGTTGGTGAAGCGTTGCAGGAACAGGGCGGCGGTGATCGAGCCGCCGGCGCGGCCGTTGCCCATGTTCTTCACATCGGCGATCGGGCTGTCGATGTGACGCTCGTATTCGGCCGGGATCGGCAGGCGCCACGACTTCTCGCCCACCTTCGGACCGGCGTCGGCGATGTTGGCGGCCAGTTCGTCGCTGTTGGTGAAGACGCCCGCATATTCCAGGCCCAGCGAGATGATGATGGCGCCCGTCAGGGTGGCCAGGTCGATCATGAACTTCGGCTTGAAGCGGTCCTGCGTGTACCAGAGGGCGTCGGCCAGAACGAGGCGGCCCTCGGCGTCGGTGTTCAGCACTTCGATGGTCTGGCCCGACATGGAGGTGACCACGTCGCCCGGACGCTGGGCGTTTCCGTCCGGCATGTTCTCGACCAGGCCCAGGACGCCGACCACGTTCACCTTGGCCTTGCGGCCGGCCAGGGCGTGCATGAGGCCGGCCACAGCGGCGGCGCCGCCCATGTCCCACTTCATCTCTTCCATGCCGTCGGCGGGCTTCAGGCTGATGCCGCCGGTGTCGAAGCAGACGCCCTTGCCGACGAAGGCGATGGGGGCCTCGCCTTCCTTGCCGCCGTTCCACTGGATGACGGCCAGCTGGCTTTCACGCACCGAACCCTGGCCGACGCCGAGCAGCGAGCCCATGCCCAGCTTTTCCATCTCGGCCTCGCCCAGAATCTCGACCTTGGCGCCCAGAGCTTCCAGTTCCTTCACGCGGCGCGCGAACTCGGCCGGGTACAGGATGTTGGCGGGCTCCGACACCAGATCGCGCGAGAACAGCACGGCGTCGGCCACGGCCGACAGCGGGCCGAAGGCGGCCTCGGCGGCCTTCACGTCCGAGGTGACGACGCGCACCGTCGTGACCGACGGAATCTTCTCGGCCTTCTGCTTGGTCAGGTATTTGGCGAAGCGATAGGCGGACAGGCGAACGGCGAAACCGGCGCGGGCGGCCAGTTCCGGCGACAGGTGCGACGCCTCGATGGTCAGAACCTCGGCGCCCGACAGCTTGGTCGCCTGATAGGCGGCGGCGGCGGCGGTTTCCACCGCCAGATCGTCCTGCTTGTCCGCCGCGCCCGCGCCGACCAGCAGCACGGCGTTCGCGTCGATCCCGGCCGGGGCCGCAACGTTCAGGCTGCTGTTCGATGCGCCGTTGAAGCGGCTGTTCTTCATCGCCTTGGTCAAGGCGCCCGAGGACGCCTGATCCAGCGCCGCTCCGGCGCCGGCGAGGGCTCGTCCTTCATTCACCAGCACGGCGAGAATTTCTGCGGCGCCGGTCGAAGCGACGAATTCGATTTTCATGAAACTGACTCCAGACCGGAAAAACCTGTCCCGGTCACGCTTGAATTTGCCTTGGTCGCGGCGACGGTTTCGTCGGGGCGGCCGGATGTGTATTACATGGCTCGCATCGCCCTGGCCTGCAACACGTTCGCAGCCGATTATACGACCTTTCCGGCCTTATGACCCTGATCCAGAGGTATCTTTTCCGCCAGATCGGCCTGCCTGTCGTGGCGGCGGTCGCGGCGCTGGCCGGTATCGGCCTGCTGAGCCAGAGCCTGGATCAGCTGGAAGTCATCGTCGAGCGCGGTCAGAGCGTCTGGGTGATGGTCAAGCTGACCCTGCTGGCCCTGCCGCAGTTGATCGCGGTCATCCTGCCCATCGGCCTGTTCGTCGGCGCCCTGATCGCCCTGACGCGGTTGCAGCGCGAACAGGAGCTGACCGCCGCCTACGCCGCCGGGGTCAGCCGCTGGGCCCTGATCCGGCCTGCCCTGCAGATCGCCCTGATCATCACCGTCGTCGCCCTGCTGGTGAACGTCTTCGTCCAGCCCTGGGCCCAGCGCGAGGGCCGCCGTCAGGCCTTTGCCATCCGCACCGACCTGGCCGCCCTGCTGGTCGAGGAAGGCCAGTTCGTTCAGGGGCCCGACGGCCTGACCGTCTACGTCCAGCAGATCGAGCAGAACGGCCTGATGAAGAACCTCTTCGTCTATCTGGACAACGGCAAGACGGTCACGACCTGGGACGCCGAAACCGCCCGCTTCGGCCGCGTCGACGGCCTGCCGGTGCTGACCATGCAGAACGGGTCGATGCAGCGCTATTCCTCGCGCGAAGTGCTGAACCAGCTGTCGTTCGACCAGCAGGTGTTCGACCTCTCGCCCTACGCCCAGACCACCGAGCGCATCCGCTTCAAGCCGTCGGACCTGTGGCTGACCGACCTGTTCGACCCGACCCCCGCCCTGCTTGAGACCGCCGGAACGCGCGGCGAGCTGGCGGCCGAGGGCCATTCGCGGCTCGCCTCGCCCTTCTACGCCCTGGCGGCGATGGCCTTTGCCCTGGCGGCCATTCTGGGCGGCGCCTTCAGCCGGACAGGCTACACCGGCCGCATCGCCAAGGCGGCGGGCGCCTTCCTGCTGCTGCGCGTCATCGGTTATGGCCTGGTGGCGGCCAGCGCCTGGAACGGCGCCCTGAACATCCTGCAATATGTCGTGCCGCTGGCCGCCACGGCTCTGGCCCTGCGCATCCTGTTCCGCGCGCTCAAGCCGCGCCGTCGCCGCGCCTCGTCGCCGTTGGCCCGCGTGAAGGCGAGGCTCGCATGAAACTCCGTCTCGGCCGTATCGAACGCTATGTCCTGATCCAGCAGATGAAGTCGCTGGGCGTGGCCTTCGCCGTCATCGCCGCCCTGGTCATGCTGATCGACTTTGTCGAGGTGTCGCGGGGGCTGAACTCCTCGGGAGAGCTGTCCAGCGCGCGGATTTTCGGCCTGGTGCTGGTGAAGTCGCCCTCGGTCATCCTTCAGCTTCTGCCCTTCGTCTTCCTGTTCGGCACCCTGGGCGCCTTTGTCAGCCTGAACCGGCGCAGCGAACTGATCGCCATGCGGGCGGCGGGCGTCTCGGCCTGGCGCTTCGTCCTGCCCGCGGCGGGAGCGGCCGTGCTGCTGGGCGCGCTGACCGTCACCGTTCTGGGCCCTATGGCCGCTGCGGGCGACGGCGTCTGGCAGCGTGAGCGCGGCCGCATCTCCGGCTCGACGCCGGGAGGCGATTCTCGCGAATCCGTCTGGCTGCGCGAAGGCGACGAGAACCGCCAGATGATCATTCGCGGCGGTCGGCAGGAACAGGCCACCGGCCGCCTGCTGGACGCGACCTTCTTCATCTACACCACCACCTCGGGCGGCCGTCGCGTCTTCACGGAGCGGGTCGATGCGGCCACCGCCACCCTGAACGCCGGGCGCTGGCGCCTGACCGACGCCTCGGGCGCGCAGACGGGCCAGCGGGCGGTCCGCTACGCCACCCTCGATCTGCCCTCCAACCTGGCCGACAAGGAAGCCTTCCAGCGCTTCGCCCGCCCGCAATCCACGCCCTTCTGGTCCCTGCCCAACCAGATTCGCCGCATCGAGGACGCGGGCTTCGCCTCCACCGCCTATCGCCTGCGGTTGCAGCAGCTGCTGGCCACGCCGCTGGTCTTCGGCGCCATGTCGATCCTGGCGGCGGCCTTCTCGCTGCGACTGATGCGTCTAGGCGATCTGGCCCGGATGACGGTGGCGGCCGTGGTGCTGGGCTTCGCCTTCTTCTTCCTGAATCAGTTCTCCTCGGCCATGGGCTCGGCCGAGGTGGTGCCGCCGGTCATCGCCGCCTGGCTGCCGCCCATATTGACGGCTCTCGCCGCCTTTACCTTGCTGATCTATACCGAAGACGGCTAATCGGGCGGTTTCCGCCCGGCCGGTAATGAGTGGACACCGCATGACCCATCGCCGCCTCCCCCGTATGGGAGCCCTGCGCCTTCGGCTGTTGACCGGCGCGGCGTTGGTCATAGGCGCGCCCCTCTCTTCGCTGGCGTTCGCCCCGGCCGCACAGGCCCAGACGGCGCACGTCCCCGTTCAGGCCCCTGCGCAGACCACGACCCGGGCCGCGCCCGGCGCCGACGGCCTGACGCCCGACGCCGTCTTCGTGGACGCCGATTCCGCCCAGCGTCAGGGCGACGTCATCTCCGCCCACGGCTCGGCCGAGGACCGGGTCCTGGCCCGCTTTCAGGACCACAGCCTGCGCGCTCGTGACCTCACCTATGACCTCCAGAACCAGGTCGCCACGGCTTCAGGCGACGCCGAGCTGACGGCGCCGGACGGTTCGGTCGTCCACGCCCAGCGGATCGAACTGGATTCCGACCTCAAGGCGGGCGTCGCCGTCGATCTGGCCACCCGGCTGTCGAACGGTTCCAGCCTGATGGCCGCCACAGCCGTTCGCCGCTCCGAGACGGTCAGCGAGCTGAACAACGTCATCTTCACCCCCTGCCCGATCTGCACCGTGGACGGCGCGGCCAAGACGCCCAGCGTCTCCATCCAGGCCTCCAAGGCGGTCCAGAACGAAGAGCTGCGCGCGATCCTGTATCGCGACGTGGTGTTCCGGCTGGGCGGGGTTCCGATCTTCTACCTGCCCGCCTTCTCTCACCCCGATCCGACCGTGGACCGAGCGTCGGGCTTCCTGGTGCCGTGGGGCGACTATCAGGCGGGACGCGGGGTCTCGCTGGAGATTCCCTATCTGCACGTCATCTCGCCCTCAGAGGACGTGCTGGTCAGCCCCCAGTTCAACACCAAGGTCGCCCCGCTGCTGAACCTGCAATGGCGCAAGCGATTCACGGATGGAATGATCGTCGCGCGCGGCGGCGCCACCTACGGCCGCAGCTTCGGCGACTTTGATCTGGACGGCGACGGCCAGGCGGAAAGCAACGTCCGTTTCGGCGATAAGACGACCCGCAGCTACCTGCTGGCCCACGGCAAGTTCGATCCCGACGGCCCGTGGCGCTGGGGCTTCACGGCCGAACGTGTCTCGGACAAGACCCTGTTCGACCGCTATGACATCCGCGACGCCTATCAGGACAACGGCCTGTACTACGGCGACAGCCGCCGCCTGATCAGCCAGATCTACGCCGAGCGCCAGACCCAGCGGTCCTATCTGTCGGTCGCGGCCTTCACCATGCAGAGCCTGCGGGTGGCCGAGATCAACCCGATCACTCCGGCGCTGAACGTCTTTGAAGACGACAACACCCTGCCGCTGGTCGCCCCGCTGATCGAGGCGCGCTGGGAGCCTGAAGGCCCTGTGCTGGGCGGTCGTCTGCGCCTGCGCGGCTCGGCCGTGGCGTTGACGCGCGACGCCTATGTCGGTTTCCCGACCCTGGCGCCCGAACTGATTCCCGGCGGGCCGACCGACGGCCTGCCCGGCGTCGACAGCCGCCGCATCACCGGCCAGGCCGAGTGGCGCCGGGTGCTGACCTCGCCCATCGGCGTGCGGTGGGAGCCGTTCGTGGACCTGCGCGCCGACATCTATTCGGTCGAGGACCTGCCGCCCGCCCTCGGCGTCGAGAACGAGACCTACACGCGCGCCCGCACCAGCGCCGGCATCGACGTCAGCTATCCGCTGTACCGCCCCCTCAGCGCCTCGTCCGACCTGATCCTCGAGCCGATGGCCCAGCTGTCGATTTCCAACAAGGCCGACCTGGACCCGCGCATCCCGAACGAAGACAGCCAGATCACCGAGTTGGACCATCTGTCGCTGTTCCGCATGGACCGCTTCCCCGGCTACGACCTGCTGGAGGGCGGCCTGCGCTTCACGGCAGGCGCCCGCGCCACCCTGCGCTGGGACGAGGTGCGTTCGGCCAGCCTGTTCATCGGCCGCAGCATGCGCGCCGACGACCAGGACGAGTACCTGACGCCGATCCCGGATGATCCGAGCCGCCTCTATGACCCGTCGGGACTGGCCAGCCGGACCTCGGACTGGGTCGTTCAGGGAACTTTCAATCCGTCGGACCGGATGCGCGGCTGGTTCCACGCCACCGTCGACGGCAATGGCGAGATTCGCCGCGCCGAAGCGACGGTCGACGGCCGCTGGGGCCGCCGCAACCTGGCCAGCGTCAGCTACATCGTCGACCGCTCCAATCCGCTGGACGGACCCGAAAACCGCAACTACGAATTCGTCCAGCTGTCGGGTCACCAGTTCGTCTATGGCAACTGGGGCGTGGCGGTGACCGGCATCGCCGATCTGGAACGCGACATCATCACCCGCTCGGAGGTCGGCCTGTTGTTTGACGACGACTGCTTCCGCATCGAGCTGGGCTGGCGTCGCGACAATACCCGCGTGCGCCCCACCGGCCCGGCCGAGGGCGTCTATATCCGTCTTAACCTCGCCACTTTTGGAGGTTCAGGCTATGATCGCGGCAATATGCGGTAGGCATGGCGTTGATTGCGGCTTACGGGGACGTGCGCCCTGGCGCGGCGGCGCGGACAGCGCCGCTTACCGGATTGGGCCGGATTGGGACCGCTTTAGGGAATCAGGACTGACGATGCGTTTGAAGCGTTACTCTACGGGAGCCGCCCTGGCCGCCCTCATGGTCGTGGCGGCCGTGGAGCCTTCATGGGCCCAGACGGCGCCTGCCCCTCAGGCTCAACCCGGCGCGCAGTCCGCGGCTGGGGCCCTGAATCCGGCGGCGGAAGAAGCGCCCCAGCGCGCGACGGCCGCGCCCCAGTTCCGCATGGCCGACGGCATCATCGCCACGGTCAACGACCGCATCATCACGGGCTTCGACCTGCGCCAGCGGATGCTGGTCGTCATGGCCATGTCCCAGTTGCAGCCGACTGAGGAAAACATCGCCGCGATCCAGCAGCAGGCGCTGAACGACCTGATCGAACAGCACCTTCAGGCGCAGGAAATCGCCAAGTTCGACCAGTTGAGGATCACTGACGACGAGGTCGATCGCGAAATCGCCGACATGGCGCGTCAGGCCGGCGCCAGCCCGGAATCCTTCCTCACCTTCCTGCAACAGGGCGGCATCGCCCTTCCCGCCTTCCGCGAACAGATCCGCACCGAGATCGGCTGGCGCGAACTGGTCGGCGGACGCTTCCGCGACCGCGCCCGCGTCAGCAAGGGCCAGGTCGATCAGGCCCTGCGCCAGCTGACGGAATCGGCCACCAAGCCCCAGTATCTGGTCGGCGAAATCTACCTCGAAGCGGCTCGTGTCGGCGGGATGCAGGAAGCCATGAACGGTGCGCGCCAGCTGGTGCAGCAGATGATTCAGGGGGCCCCCTTCATGGCCGTGGCGCGCCAGTTCTCGGCCGCCCCTTCGGCCGCGCGCGGCGGCGACGCCGGCTGGATCGTCCAGGGCACGACCCAGCCCGCCCTGGAATCGGTCATGGACACGCTTGAGGTCGGCCAGCTGTCGAACCCCATTCCCGTCGATGGCGGGGTCTACATCCTTTACATGCGCGACAAGCGCTCGGGCGTCTCGACCAGCATGGTCAAGATGAAGCAGGTCATGATCGAACTGCCCGAGACCGCCGACGAGGCCCAGGTCGCCGCCGCCACCCAACGCCTGGACGCCCTGCGCGGCCAGCTGACGTGCGACAACATCCTGACCCGCGCCCGTTCCGAAACCGGCCTGCTGGGCGCCGATCTGGGCGAAAGCGACGTCGCGGATCTGCTGCCGCAGTTCCAGCAGGTCGCCCGCTCGGCCGAAATCGGCTCCATCAGCACCGCGGTGCGCACCCCTCTGGGCGTCCACCTGCTGGCCGTCTGCGACCGTCGCCTGGGCGGCCCCGAGGCCCCCTCTGCACAACAGGTCGAAAGCCGCCTGCAGAACCAGAACTACGCCATGCTGGGCCGCCGCTATCTGCGCGATCTGCGCGAAGACGCCCTGATCGAAATCAAGCAATGACGATGCTCCGGCCGCTCATCGTTACGATGGGCGACCCCGCCGGGGTCGGGCCGGAGATCATCGCCCGCGCCTGGTCGGTGCTGTCGTCGCCGCCCGGCCCGCTGGCCCCGATTACGCCCTTCGTCGTGGTGGGCGACGCGCAGGTGCTGAAGGCGCAGGGGCAACCGGTCGAGGCCGTGCTCAGCCCCTCGGACGCCTCGACCGTCTTCGGCCGCGCCATCCCTGTTCTGCACCATCCGGCGCCCGCGCCCGTAACGCCCGGCCAGCCCGACCCCGCCAACGCCGTCGCCGTGGCCGACTGGATCGAGCGCGGCGTCGATCTGGTGCTGTCGGGCGAAGGCTGCGGTCTGGTGACGGCGCCCATCGCCAAGGCGCCCATGTACGCCTCCGGCTTCCGCTTTCCGGGCCACACCGAGTTCATCGCCGAACTGACCGCCGACATCCCGTTCAGCGGCACGCGCGGCCCCGTGATGATGCTGACGGCGAAAGACCTTCGCGCCTGCCTCGTCACCATCCATGTGCCGATCGACCAACTGCCTGAACTGGTGACGAGCGAGCGCGTCGCAAGGGTCGCCCGCGTCGTCCACGAATCGATGAAGCGCGATTTCGGCATCGCCGCCCCGCGTCTGGCCATGGCCGCCCTCAACCCGCACGCAGGCGAAGGCGGGGCCATCGGTCTTCAGGAAGTGACGGTGCTGCGCCCGGCCGCCGAGGCCCTGCGCGCCGAGGGATTGAACATCACCGACCCCCTGCCCGCCGACACCCTGTTCCACGAAGAGGCGCGGGCGCGCTACGACGCCGTCGTCTGCCTCTATCACGATCAGGCGCTGATCCCGGTGAAGACCCTGGACTTCTGGGGCGGGGTCAACGCCACCCTGGGTCTACCCATCGTCCGCACCTCGCCCGACCACGGCACCGGCTTTGACATCGCCGGCAAGGGGATTGCCCGCGCCGACAGCTTCATCGCCGCCGTCCGCCTGGCTTCCGAGATGGCGTCCGCCCGCGCGAACCGCTAACAGGCCTCGTGACCGATCATCTGCCCTCCCTGCGTGAAACGCTCGACGCCCACGGCCTGTCGGCCAAGAAGAGCTTCGGCCAGCACTTCCTGCTGGACCTGAACGTCACGCGAAAGATCGTCCGCTACGCCGGGCCGTTCGACGGCCGCGCCGTCATCGAGGTCGGCCCCGGCCCCGGCGGCCTGACCCGCGCCCTGCTGGAAAGCGATGCGGGCAAGGTGGTGCTGGTCGAGAAGGACCCCCGATTCATCCCCCTGCTGTCCGAACTGGACGACGGCTCGGGCCGCCTGACCATCGTCGAGGCCGACGCCCTGAAGGTGAAGGAAGCCGACCTGGTCGAGGGACCGGCGCATCTGGTCTCCAATCTGCCTTACAACGTCGGCACGCCGCTGCTGATCAAATGGCTGACGGGGCCGTGGAGCCCTTGCGCCCTCACCCTGATGTTCCAGAAGGAGGTCGCCGAGCGCGTGGTGGCCCAGCCCGGCGAGGACGCCTATGGCCGCCTGGCCGTCATCAGTCAGGCCGTGGCCGAGGCGCGCATCGTCATGCACCTGCCCGCCGCCGCCTTCACCCCGCCGCCCAAGGTGGCCTCGGCCGTGGTGCATCTGATACCCTTGGCCGAGCGCCCCGCCCCCGACCGCCTGAAGCGGCTGGAACGGGTCACGGCGGCCGCCTTCGGCCAGCGTCGCAAGATGCTGCGCTCCAGCCTGAAACAACTCGGCGGCGCCGCCCTGTGCGAAGCCGCTGGAATCGAACCCGACGCCCGCGCCGAGACCATCGACGTGGCGGGCTTCCTCAGATTGGCCGACGCTTTGACATGACAGTAGAAATCGAACCCTTCCGCGCCATCGCCATCAGCCGCATCGCCCACGAGATGAAGGCCAAGGGCCAGTCGGTCATCCACATGGAGTTCGGCCAGCCCTCGACCGGCGCGCCTGCGCCCGCCCTGGCCGAGGCGCACCGCGTGATCGACGCCGAGGCCGGCGGCTATTGGGAAAGCCCCCTGCTGCGCGCCCGCGTGGCCAAGCTGTACAAGGACCGCTACGGCGTCGTCATCGACCCCGAGCGCGTCATCATGACCGCCGGCGCATCGCCCGCCCTGGTGGTGGCGTTGAACATGCGCTTCGCCCCCGGCGACCGTGTGGCCATCGCCCGCCCCGGCTACGTCGCCTATCGCAACACGATGAAGGCCCTGCACATCGTCCCGCAGGAGATCGACTGCGGCGCCGACGTGCGCTTCCAACTGACAGCCAAGGCCCTGCGCGAACTGGACCCGGCGCCCCAGGGCGTCATCATCGCCAGCCCGGCCAACCCGACCGGCACCGTCATCGCCGAGGACGAGTTGAAGGCCATCGTCGAGGTCTGCCGCGAGCGCAACATCAGCATCATCTCGGACGAGATCTATCACGGCATCACCTACGGCCACGACACGCCCTGCATGCTGCAGTTCGACGACAAGGCCATGATCGTGAACAGCTTCTCCAAATACTGGAGCATGGCGGGCTGGCGCCTGGGCTGGCTGATCCTGCCGGAAGAAGAGGTCCAGCAGGCCCGCGCGCGCATGGGCAACATGTTCCTGACGCCGCCGACGCTCAGCCAGTTCGCAGGTCTGGCCGCCATGGACTGTGAAGACGAGCTGGAGGCCAACATCGACGTCTATCGCGCCAACCGCGAGTTGATGCTGGAAGCCCTGCCCGCCATGGGCCTGCGCTCGATCGCACCGCCGGACGGCGCCTTCTACATCTACGCCGACATCGGCCACCTGACCAACGACAGCATGGCTTTCTGCGAAAAACTGGTGCGCGAGACGGGCGTGGCCACGGCGCCGGGCGTCGACTTCGATCCGGTCAACGGCCACCGCTTCATCCGCTTCAGCTTCGCCGTCTCGACGCCCGAGATCGAGGATGCGCTCAGCCGCCTCAAGCCCTTCTTCGCCGCCCGCACCGAAGAGACTCAGGAACAGCAGACCGCGTAGGGGCGTTCGACAAGCCCCGGAACCTTCGGAGCTTTCATGTCGAAATCGCGTCTCGCCGCCTCTGCCCTGCCCTTCATCGCGGCTGCCCTGACGGCCTGCGGCTCTCCGGCCGAAACGCCCAGGCCGGAGCAGCCGCCGACGGCCGCCCAGCCCGCCGCGCCCGCCGCCCTGACGCGCGAGGCGGTCGAAAGCGCCGTGTTCGAAACCGCTCCCGCTCCCGTCGAGGGCCAGCCCGCGCGGCCGGACGCGGCGACGGCGCGCGCGCAGATTCTGCTGGACCGCGCCAACTTCTCGCCGGGCGTCATCGACGGCCTGGGCGGCGACAATACCCGTCAGGCCATCGCCGCCTTTGAAAAGGCCGCCGGCCTGCCGCAGGACGGGGTGCTGGACGCCGAGGTCTTCCGCCGCCTGACCGCAGGCGATGACGGCCGGGTCCTGACCGACTACACGATCACCGCCGCCGACCTCGCCGGTCCCTTCATCGGACAGGTTCCGGCCAGTCTGGCGGACATGGCCAAGCTGGAGACGGTCGGCTACGCCACGCCGCTGGAGATGCTGGCTGAAAAATTCCACATGACCGAGGGCCTGCTGCAGGCGCTCAACCCCGACGTCGACTTCGGCAAGGCGGGCCAGACCATCGTCGTGGCCGCTGTCGCCCATACGGATCTGGCAGCCGACGTGGCCCATATCGTCGTGGACAAGGCCGAACGCTCGGTGCGGGTCTATGACGCCTCGGACAAGCTGCTGGCCTTCTACCCGGCCACCATCGGCAGTTCGGCGCGCCCGGCGCCGTCGGGCGAGTTGACCGTCGTCGGCGTCGCGCCCGAGCCGAACTACACCTACGACCCCGACCGGGTCAGCTATGACCGGGGCGACCGCAAGGTCATCGTGCCGCCGGGGCCGAACAATCCGGTCGGCTCGGTCTGGATCGACCTGTCGCGCGACACCTACGGCATCCACGGCACGCCGGACCCGTCCAAGGTCGGCAAGACGTTCTCGAGCGGCTGCGTGCGCCTGACCAACTGGGACGCCGAGCAACTGGCCTCCAAGGTCAAGCCCGGCGTGCGCGTGACCTTCCGCTAGGCGCCGTATAGCTCCGCCGCCGTCCGTCCCGGCACGTCCAGTTGCGTCAGCGGCAACGGCGGCGGGTCCAGCTTCACCCCCAGCGCCTGATAGGTCGCCGCGCTGGAGAAGCCGTACGGCTCGGCGTCGGCATTGCTGAAGGCGTAGTAGACGGCGCTGACCCGCGTCATCACCGCCGCCGCCAGGCACATGGGGCACGGGTGCCCGCTGGCGTAGAGGACCGCGCCCGTCATATCGACGCCGCCCAGCGCTGGCCCGGCCTGACGCAGAGCCTCCATTTCGGCGTGAGAGCTGGGATCGTTCGTCGCCAGCATCCGGTTGACGCCGCTGGCGACCAGCACCCCGTCCTTGACCAGCACCGCGCCGAACGGCCGACCGCCCGCCCTGACGTTCTCCAGCGCCAGATCGACGGCCCGGGTCAGCCAGCGGCGGTGTTCGGCCTCGCCCATGGACGTCAGACCACTTCCTTCAACAGAGCCGCCTTATAGCCGTCGACCCACAGGTTGCGGCGACGGCAGCTGCGTTCGGCGTGATAGATGTGAGCCAGTTCGGCGTAGGACCGGTCGAAGTCCTCGTTGACCAGCACATAGTCGAAGTCGTCGCAGTGCTCGATCTCGCCCTTGGCGTTGGCGACCCGGCGCTCGATCACGTCCTCGGCGTCCTGGGAACGCGTCACCAGACGGCGGCGCAGTTCCTCAAGGCTGGGCGGCAGGATGAAGACCCGCACGGCGTCGCCGGGGCATTTGGCGGCCACGTCTCGGGCGCCCTGCCAGTCGATGTCGAACAGGACGTCGCGCCCTTCGGCCAGAGCCCGCTCGACCGGGGCGGCCGGGCTGCCGTAGCGGTTGCCGTGCACATCGGCCCACTCCAGGAAGGCGTCGGCGTCGATCAGGCGCTGGAATTCCTCGGTGGAAACGAAGTTGTAGTCGCGCCCGTCCACCTCGCCCGGGCGGATGTCGCGCGTGGTCATGGAGACGGACAGCTCCAGCCCCTTGTGGTCGGCCATCAGGCGACGGCACAGCGAGGTCTTTCCGGCCCCCGACGGACTGGCCACGATCAGCAGGACGCCACGGCGGGGGGTGCGGTTATTCGACATTCTGAACTTGTTCTCGAAGCTGCTCGATGACGGCCTTCAACTCCAGGCCGATTCCGGTGAGCGCGGTCGTAGCGGATTTCGAACAGAGGGTGTTCGCCTCGCGCATGAATTCCTGCATCAGGAAGTCGAGTTTTCGACCGGCGGGGGGTTGCTGCAACAGTGCGCGGGCCGAGGCGACGTGGGCCGTCAACCGGTCCAGCTCTTCGCGCACATCGGCCTTGGTCGCCAGGGCGGCCGCCTCAAGGAAGACGCGCTCGTCCAGGCCTGGCGCGTCGGGCGCCAGTTCGCTGATCCGGCGGGTGAAGCGGTCGCGGATGGCCTCGACCTGGGCCGACGCCTCAAGCTCGGCGCGTGCGACCAACGCCTCGATGGTCCCGACGAAGTCGTGGATCACCGGCGTCAGTTGCTCGCCTTCGCGTTGGCGCGACGCCTTCAGCGCATCCAGCGCCTGTTCGACCGTGGCGGCCATGGCCGCCTCAAGGGCTGCGCGAGCCTCGGCGTCCTCGTCCTCCTCGGCGACCTCGATCACGCCACGCAGGGCCAGCAGGCCGTCGGCCGAGGGCGGCGTCGCCCCCTCCTGCGCCAGCTGGTTCGCCAGCCGCAGATAGGTCGCCAGCACCGCCTCATTGACGCGCGGCGCGGGTTCGGTCCCCTCGGCCCGCTTGGCCTGAAGGCCCAGCGTCACCTGCCCCCGGTTCAGCCGCGCCTGAGCCGCCGCCTTGGCCAGCCGCTCCAGATTGTCGAAGCCGTGCGGGCCGCGATAGCGCGTCTCCAGCGACCGCCCGTTGACCGAGCGCGCCTCCACCGTCCAGGTCCAGCCGTCCAGCGCCCCGTCGGCTCGGCCGAAGCCGGTCATGCCCGATATCTGGCCCGAGATAGAATTGCTCATCGTCCAGCCTCCGTCGGCACGCGAATGACCTTGGCGCCCGGCGGAATGGCGATGGCCGGGCCTGCGGCTTCGTCCGTCATCGGCGCAGGCGACGTCTCCGGCGCGCTCTCACCCGCCGCCAGACCGGCCTTGCGGCGCTCGATCTCGCGCCAGCGGGCCACGTTCAGCAGGTGCTCCTGATAGGTGCGGGCGAAGACGTGGCCGCCCGTGCCGTCGGCGACGAAGAAGACGTATTCCGAGCGCGGCGGGTTCAGCACGGCCTTCAGCGCCTCCTCCCCCGGATTGGCGATGGGCGTCGGCGGCAGGCCGTCGATCAGATAGGTGTTCCACGGCGTCGGTTTACGCAGCTCCGACAGCAGGATGCCGCGCCCCAGCGGCCGCCCCTTGGTCACGCCGTAGACGATGGTCGGATCGCTCTGCAGCCGCATCCCCAGACGCAGGCGGTTGGTGAAGACGGCCGCCACCTCGGGCCGTTCCGAGGCGATGCCCGTCTCCTTCTCGACGATCGAGGCCAGGATGACCGCCTCTTCCGGCGTCGTGACCACCGTGGCGGGCGAGCGGGCGGCCCACAGCGCATCCAGCTTGGTCTTGGCGGCGCGCTGCATCCGGGCGACGACGGCGGCGCGGGTCTCGCCGCGCGTGACCTCATAGGTCTCGGGCCACAGGCTGCCCTCGGGCGGAACCTCGACCTCGCCGGTCAGGACCGGCTGCTTCATCAGGATGTCGACCGCCTGGGCGCTGGACCAGCCCTCGGGCAGGGTCACGTAGTGGCGCACCGCCTTGCCGTCAACCAGCAGGCCCACCACCGTGGCCAAAGAGGCGCCCGACGGCACCTCATATTCGCCCGCGCGAATCTTGCGGTCCGCGCCCGTCAGGCTGATCGCCGCGCGGAACAGGTCGGTGGAGCGGATCACCCCCGCCGATTTCAGATTGGCCGCAATGGCCGGAACGCCCGCCCCCGACGGCAGGGTGACGATGGTCGCCTCGCCTTCCGCCGCCTTTGGCCCCGGCCCCCAGTAGATGGCCCAGAACGCCACCAGCGCGGCGACCAGAAACAGACCCAGCGTCCCGGCGGCGGTGATCAGGCCGACGCCGAGACCAGATCGACCGGCTCCGCCCCCGCTTCCCTTTTTCGGAACGCGCGACTTGGGAATGCGAACCTTGGGGGTGCGGCGGGACGGAGCCTTGGCCAAGTCAGTCGACCTTCTTGAAGATCACGGCCGCATTGGTGCCGCCGAAGCCAAAGCTGTTGGACATGGCGACATCGATCTTCCTGGCCTTGCCCTTGTGCGGGACCAGGTCGATCGGCGTCTCCATCTCCGGGTCGTCCAGATTGATGGTCGGCGGCGCCATCTGGTCGCGGATGGCCAGGACCGAGAAGATGCTCTCGATCGCCCCGGCGGCGCCCAGCAGGTGGCCCGTCATCGACTTGGTGGACGACACGGCCAGGTCCTTGGCGTGGTCGCCGACCAGCCGCTCGACCGCCTTCAGCTCGATCCAGTCAGCCATGGTCGAGGTGCCGTGGGCGTTGACGTAGTCCAGGTCGGACGGCTGCATGCCCGCGCGCTTCAGCGCCGCCTTCATGGCCCGCAGGCCGCCGTCGCCGTCTTCCGACGGCGCCGTGATGTGATAGGCGTCGCCGCTCATGCCGTAGCCGACGACCTCGGCGTAGATCTTGGCGCCGCGCGCCTTGGCGTGTTCGTACTCTTCCAGCACCATGATCCCGGCGCCCTCGCCCATGACGAAGCCCGCATGGCCGCGATCATAGGGACGCGACGCTTTCTCCGGCGTGTCGTTATAGGCGGTGCACAGCGCCTTGCAGGCCAGGAAGCCCGCGATGCCGATCGGCACGACGGAGCTCTCAGCCCCGCCCGCCACCATGACGTCCGCGTCGCCCAGGGCGATCATCCGGGCCGCGTCGCCAATGGCGTGGGCGCCGGTGGCGCAGGCGGTGACGACCGAATGGTTCGGGCCCTTCAGGCCGTGGCGGATCGAAATCTGACCCGACGCCAGGTTGATCAGGGCCGAGGGGATAAAGAAGGGGCTGACGCGGCGGACGCCCTGTTCCTTCAGGACGATGGCGGTGTCGGCGATGGGGCCCAGGCCGCCGATGCCCGAACCGACCATGACGCCGGTCGCTTCCTTGTCGTCTTCCGTTTCCGGCTTCCAGTTCGCGTCGGCCAGCGCCTCGTCGGCGGCGGCGATGGCGTAGACGATGAAGTCGTCGACGCGCTTGCGATCCTTGGCGGACATGACCTGATCGGGATCGAAGACGCCGGGCTGGCCGGGTTCGCCGCCGCCGCGCCCGTCGACGCTGGGCACCTCGCCCGCAATGGTGCAGCCGTAGCCCTCGGTGTCGAAGGCGGTGATCGGACGGATGCCCGAGCGGCCTTCCAGAATGCCCTTCCAGACGTGCTCGACGCCCGTGCCCAGAGGCGTGACCAGGCCGAGGCCCGTGATGACGACGCGGCGCATGGTTCGCGCTCCTTCTTGGTCAGAATCGTAACCAGAAACACTAATGGCCGCCGGACGGTCCCGCTAGGGGTCCGTCACGGCGGCCATCAGCTGGTAAGTGCGACGAATCGCAGCCGGATCAGGCGGCCAGCTTCTCGTCGATGAACTTCACCGCGTCGCCGACGGTCTGGATGTGCTCAGCGGCGTCATCCGGGATTTCGACGTCGAATTCTTCTTCGAAGGCCATGACCAGTTCGACGTTGTCGAGCGAGTCAGCGCCCAGGTCGTCGATGAAGGAAGCCTTCTCGGTGACCTTGTCCGGATCGGCGTCCAGGTGGTCGATCACGATCTTGCGGACGCGTTCGAGGGTGTCGGACATGAGTGTCTCTCTTGCCTGTTTGAAATCGCCGTGATGGCGGGTCGTGGGTTGTTTCGCCGTGTCACGGCTGCCTGCCGGGATCAAGCCTCAATGAGACTCACACCCGAAAGACGTCCGTGCCCTTTAGCACAGGGTGCGGAAGTGGAAATAGTCTGTTGCGCGTCGTGATGACACTTCACGCCTTGATCAAATCATCGCCATGCCGCCGTTAACGTGCAGCGTCTGGCCCGTCACATAGCCCGCTTCATCCGACGCCAGATAGACGGCGGCCGAGGCGATCTCGTCGCCCTCGCCCAGGCGCCCGGCCGGAATCTTGGTCAGGATGGCCTCGCGCTGCTGGTCGTTCAGCACGTCGGTCATCGGCGAGGCGATGAAGCCCGGCGCGATGCAGTTGACCGTGATCCCGCGCGAACCGACTTCCTGCGCCAGCGACTTGGAGAAGCCGATCATCCCGGCCTTGGAGGCGGAATAGTTGGTCTGTCCGGGGTTGCCCGTGACGCCGACCACCGAGGTGATGCCGATGATGCGGCCCGAACGGCGCTTCATCATCCCCTTCACCGCCGCGCGGGTCAGGCGGAAATAGCTTTCCAAGTTGATCTGGATGACCGACTGGAAGTCCTCGTCCTTCATCCGCATCAGCAGGCCGTCCTTGGTGATGCCCGCGTTGGCCACCAGAATGTCCAGCGGCGCGCCTGCGGCTTCTTCAGCGCGCGCGACCAGACCGTCGACCGAGTCCGCGTCGGACAGGTTGGCGGCGGCGAAGAAGGCGCGCTCGCCCAGTTCCTTGGCCAGATCGGCCAGCACGGCTTCACGCGTGCCGGACAGGACGACGGTCGCGCCTTGCGCGTGCAGGGCGCGGGCGATGGCCCCGCCGATGCCGCCGGTGGCGCCGGTCACAAGGGCGGTCTTTCCCGAAAGATTGAACATTGAAATCTCCGCTCATCCCCGCGGAGGCGGGGACCTAGGCTTTAGCTTCAAGCGCCGCATCTCGTTCCCAAAGAACTGGGTCCCCGCCTCCGCGGGGATGAGCGGCTTCAGAGAGTTTTCGCGAAGGCTTCCAGCTCTTCGGCCGTGTTCAGCGCCAGGGCCTCGGCGTCGGGGGCGATACGTTTGGCCATGCCGGTCAGCACCTTGCCCGAGCCGACCTCGACGAAGCGGGTCACGCCGCCTTCAGTCGCCATCCACTCCATGCTCTCGCGCCAGCGCACGCGGCCCGTCACCTGCTCGACCAGCAGGCGGCGGATGACCTCGGCGTCGGTTTCCGGGCGGGCGGTGACGTTGGCGACCACCGGCACGGCGGGCGCGATGATCTTGGCGTCAGCCAGAGCGGCGGCCATTTCATCGGCGGCGGGCTGCATCAGCGGGCAGTGGAAGGGCGCCGAGACGTTCAGCGGAATGGCGCGCGCGCCCAGCTCCTTGGCCTTCTCGATGGCCAGATCCACAGCGGCCTTGTCGCCCGAGATGACGACATTGCCCTTGTTGTTGTCGTTGGCGACGACGCAGACGCCCGCCGCCGAACCGGCCCTGGCGGCTTCTTCAGCCAGCGCCAGATCGGTCTTGGGCCCGATCAGCGAGGCCATCGCGCCCTTGCCCACCGGCACGGCGCGCTGCATGGCCTGACCGCGCAGCTTCAGCAGGCGGGCCGTGTCCGACAGGCTGATCGCGCCCGCCGCGGCCAGGGCCGAATACTCGCCCAGAGAGTGACCGGCGACGAAGGCCGCGCGCGCCACGTCGACGCCGAACTCGACCTTCAGCACCCGCGCCGTGGCGACCGACACGGCCATCAGGGCCGGCTGGGCGTTCTCGGTCAGGGTCAGCTGATCTTCCGGCCCTTCGCGCATCAGCTCGAACAGCTTCTGGTTCAGGGCGTCGTCCACCTCGGCGAAGACTTCGCGCGCGCTGGCGAAGGCGTCCGACAGGGCGACGCCCATGCCGACCGACTGGCTGCCCTGACCGGGAAAGAGAAGCGCGAGGCTCATCCGGGATCGTCCGTCATCCGTTGAATCAAGCCGCGAGGGGTAGGCGAATCCCTCCCCTACGGCAAGAAGCCGGTTGAAGAGGGGTCACCCCACTCACTTCCCGCTCATCCCGGCGGACGCCGGGATCCAGTGCTTTGGCTGCAACGCGGCGCGGCTGACAGGGCGGACCTCAGATCGGCGCTCTCACTGGGTCCCGGCGTCCGCCGGGATGAGCGGATATTTAAGCCCTCAGTCCTTCCCGCGCGCCGTGCAGGGCCGATCGTCCGGCCCGGCCGCACCGTTGCATCGACGCTGGGCCATCAAGGTGTCCTGCGTCTCGACCAGACGCTTCGTCCCATCGGCCTGCCGCTCCAGCGTGAAGGCGTCATACAGGCCGCCCGTCGCCGTAAAGGCGCGGAACGACAGGCGATCCGCCTCGACGTCGATCAGCTGATACAGCTCGGTGTTCTCGGCCGCGCGCACCGGCTGGGTGTCGGCCCGGTCGTTCAGCCCATACATCTTGGAGCCAGTGACCGAGACCACATAGACCGGCCCCTGCGGACGGCCCGCCGCGCTGTCGGCGCGCGACGCCTCGGCCCCGGCGGGGTTGGAGACGCGGCCATAGCAGTGGTCATGCCCCTGCAGCACCAGATCGATGTTGCGGGCGTCGAAGATCGGCTTCCATGCGGCCTTCAGCTCCTCGGTGTCTTCAGGACGGGCGCAGGTGTAGATCGGCTGGTGGAACAGGGCGACGTTCCAGCGCGCCGTGCTTTCGGCCAGCACTTGATCCAGCCAGCGCGTCTGGCTTTCCCCCGCGCCCAGGTCGATGGCCGCCGTGCCGTCCAGCACGATGAAGCGCACGCCCTGATAGTCGACATAATAGCTGGTCGCCTTCGCCCCTTCGGCGCCGTTGTCCGGCAGGGCGAACTGCAGCGGCCAGTGCGGGCCCAGAACGCGCGATTCCTCGCCGTTCGGCAGGATGTGGTCGACGTACTCGTGGTTGCCGCTGGCGGGCAGTTGCGGCGTCATGGCGAAGGCGCGGCCGCCCGCCTCTGTCCATTCGCCCCACTCGTCATCGTGAACCTTCTCGTCGCGCTGGGCCACCAGATCGCCCGCGTGAACGACCAGAGCCGCCGGACCGGCCTCCTTGAAAGCCGAACGGATGACCCGCGAAGCGACCTCCAGAATGTCGTTCTGGGTGTCCCCCAGATAGATGAAGCGGAAGGGCGCAAACTCAGCCTTGGCCGTGCGGAACGGCAGCCACTCGCTCCAGCCGTCGGCGGCGCGCACGCGATAGACATAGCGCGTATCCGGCTTCAGCCCGTCAAAGCGCGCCTGATGGTACAGGGCGCGGCCGTTCTCGTTCTCGATCGGCGCCGTGGTGCCGGCCACGGTGCGGGCGGCGAAGCCCAGCAGCGGGCCGTCGATCTCCTCGGCGATCTGGGCCTCGGCGACGGTCTGGCGCGTGTCGGTGCGCCAGGCGACGGCGGCGCCGCGCGCGGCGTCGGCCGCGGGGCTCAACACGATCCGGTCGGCCCAGCCTTTGGCCGCCCAGCGCCCGTTCGGCGCGTGCAGCGGCGCTGGCTTCCCCGCCGCCTCCAGAGCCATGGACGGCGCGGCGGCCAGCAGGGCGGCGGCGGCCAAGGACGCGACTTGGCAGGCGACAGACAGCTTCATGACGATAAATCCCCGAACCCGATTGGTCTGGGGCGATGCCTACCGGCCCAATGCGACGGTTCGCCGGGACTTTTGTGAAACTCCTGCGAGGAATAGGCCGCTCACGACCCAAGCTGCTAGCGTGCGCCCGCGCCGAGCCTTGCCCTGACGGGGTTTTTCCCGTATAGGCGCGCCCTTTCCAGGGCTTCGGTCCTGCTGCGGAACGTCAAAGGGCCGGGAAACTCCCGTCCGCCGCATCAGGAGCCATCGTGGACGAACTCCCCGGTTCGCTCGCGCCGATGTCCGCCAAGGGAGAATACCGCATGGCTCTTTACGAGCACACGGTCATGACGCGCCAGGATATCTCGGCGCAACAGGCCGAAGCGCTGAACGACACCATCAAGGCTCTGATCGAAGAAAACGGCGGTTCCGTCGCCAAGATCGAGTACTGGGGTCTGCGCAACCTGACCTACCGGGTCAAGAAGAACCGCAAGGCTCACTATTCGCTGATGGCCGTCGACTGCCCGCCGGCCGCCATGGCCGAAGTCGAGCGCCAGCTGTCGATCAACGAAGACGTGCTGCGCTGGCTGACCATCCGCGTCGAGGAACTCGACCTGGAGCTGTCGCCCCTGCTGGCCCGCCGCGAACGCGAGCGTGACCGCAGCGCCCCGCGCGGCGAAGACGCCGCGGCTTCGGAATAAGGAACCGGATCATGACCGATACGACTGCCCCCATCCCGGGCGCTCCGGCCGGCTCCGGCCCGGCCCGCCGCCCCTTCTATCGTCGCCGCAAGGTTTGCCCGTTCTCGGGCGCCAACGCGCCGAAGATCGACTACAAGGACGTGAAGCTGCTGCAGCGTTACGTCTCCGAACGCGGCAAGATCGTGCCTTCGCGCATCACCGCCGTTTCCGCCAAGAAGCAACGCGAACTGGCCAAGGCCATCAAGCGCGCCCGCTACCTGGCCCTCCTGCCGTACGTGGTGAAGTAAGATGAAGGTCGTTCTGCTGGAACGCGTCGAGAACCTCGGCGCCATCGGCGACGTCGTCACCGTCAAGGACGGCTTCGCCCGTAACTTCCTCCTGCCGCGCGACAAGGCGCGTCGGGCCACGGAAGCCAACCTGAAGGCCTTCGAAATCGAACGCGTCGCCATCGAGCAACGCAACGAGAAGAACAAGGCCGACGCTCAGAAGATCGCCGACAAGATCGACGGTCAGAGCTACGTCATGATCCGCCAGGCCGGCGAAACCGGCCAGCTGTACGGTTCGGTCGCAGGCCGCGACGTCGCTGAAGCCGTTCGCGCTGAAGGCGGCAAGGTCGAGCGTTCGCAGGTCGTGCTGAACACGGCGATCAAGACGCTGGGCGTCCACGAGGTGCTGGTCCGTCTGCACCCCGAGGTCTCGGCCACGGTCAAGATCAACATCGCCCGTTCGGCCGACGAAGCCGAGCGTCAGGCGAAGGGCGAGGACGTGATCCGCAGCCAGTTCGACGACGAGCGTCAAGCTGCTGATCAGGCCGCTCAGGAGCTGCTGGAAGGCGGCGCCGGCCAACAGGAAGGCTTCGGCGACGAAGCCTGATCCTGTCGCTTCGGCGAGACGATCCGGGGGCGCTTCCGCAAGGGAGCGCCCCCTTTTTCTTTGCCCGGTCGCCCGGACAAGGTTCTAGCCGATCCTTAGTTTTTCTAACTGACCTGTTAAGTAATCTCGATACCCGACGCCGTCTTTGCGCCGCAGTATCGCCGCGTCTCGTCACATTCGACGCGCCGGAGCCGCCATGCCTTCAGTCCAGTCCCGCCCGACCTGGGAGCCGCGTTCGCAGGCCGCTCCCTGTCGCGATTGTGACTGATTTCGGCCCTCGGAAACTTCTCGTTAGCCTTACCGACGCAGGCTTGGACCGTCGCGCTTTCAGTATGCGGCGCCTTCCCCGCGTCCAACCAGAAAAGCTGATCTCTCCCATGCCCATCGCATCGCTCCGCCGCCCCGCCCTGCTGGCCGCCGCGTCCGGCGCCGCCCTCCTGATCGCCGGCGCCGCCCAGGCCCAGAGCACGCCCGACAACGCCACCTCGGTAGACGACATCGTCGTCACCGGCACCCGTGTGGCCAACCGCACCCGCCTGGACACCGTCGCCCCCGTCGATGTCGTCACCGCCGAGGCGCTGGAACAGCGCGGCACCACCGAACTGGCGGCCCAGCTGGCGGCGACGGTCCCGGCCCTGAACTTCCCCCGCCCGTCGGCGACCGACGGCACGGACTCCATCCGCCCGGCCACCCTGCGCGGTCAAGGCCCCGACCAGACCCTGGTCCTGGTCAACGGCCTGCGTCGTCACCAGACCGCCCTGGTCAATCTGAACGGATCGGTCGGGCGCGGCTCGTCGGCGGTTGATCTGAACGCCATTCCGTCCACGGCGGTCGAGCGGATCGAGGTCCTGCGCGACGGCGCTGCGGCCCAGTACGGCTCGGACGCCATCGCCGGGGTCATCAACCTGCGTCTGCGCGAAGCGCGCGAGGGCGGCGGCGCCAGCGTGACCTACGGCTCCTACGTCACCGACTTTACCGGCTTCTATGGCCGCGAGGGCGACATCCGCGACGGCGACACCGTCACCGTCTCGGCCTGGCAGGGCTTCGGCCTTGGTCAGGACGGCTTCCTGACCGCCTCGGTGGAATACCGCGACCGCGACAGCACCAACCGCTCCGACATCAACCCGACGCTGGGTCGCGTCACCGGCGGTCAGGGCGATGCGGCGGTCGAGGATATCTCCGCCTACCTGAACGCAGGTCTGCCGCTGGGCAACGGCTGGGAGGCCTATGGCTGGGCCGGGTATCAGCAGCGCGACGCCTCGGCGGCCGCCTTCTACCGCACCCCGACCGACAACGCCCAGAACCCGGACTACGGCGCAGGGCGCAAATATCCGAACGGCTACCTGCCCTACATCCTGACCGACACCACCGACTGGACCGCCGCAGGCGGACTGCGCGGCGAAGCGGGCGGCTGGGCCATCGACGTCAACCTGGGCTACGGGTCGAACAAGATCGAGTTCGGCGCCGAAAACACCATGAACCCGACATACGGGATCAACGGCCAGACCTCGTTCGACGCCGGGTCGCTGGAGTACAGCCAGCTGGTGTTCGGCGCTGACGCTTCGCGCCAGTTCGATCTGGGCTGGGCCGGTCCGCTGAACGTCGCCTTCGGTCTGGAAGCGCGCCGCGAAACCTACAAGATCGGCGCAGGCGAAGAAGCCTCCTACGCCCGGGGGCCGGTCCTGACGGCCGGCGGCACGACGCTGAACTGGGGCTCGCGCGGCTTCACCGGCTTCACGCCCAGCAACGAAGTCGACGAGGATCGCAGCAACGTCGGCGTCTATCTGGATCTGGAAGGCGAGGTCGTCAAAAACCTGACCCTGTCCGGCGCCCTGCGCTACGAAAACTATTCGGACTTCGGCGACAACGTCTCGGGCAAGATCGCGGGTCGCTATGACTTCAACCCGCACTTCGCCATCCGCGGCGCCGTCTCGACCGGCTTCCGCGCGCCCAGCCTGCAACAGCAGTATTACACCCAGACCGCCGTCCTCTACATCAACAACGTCCCCTATGAGACCGGCACCTATCCGTCGATCAGCGATGTGGGGGCGGCGCTGGGCGGCACGGCGCTGGAGGCCGAAACCTCGGTCAACTATTCGCTAGGCTTCATCGTGCGCAACGGCCCGTTCGAGCTGACGGCTGACGCCTATCGCATCGACATCGACGACCGGATCATCCTGTCGGAGACCCTGACGGGCAGCAACACGGCTGCGCCGGGGAGCAACGCCAAGACCATCTTCGACCTGCTGGCGCCCTATGGCGCCACGGCGGCGCGCTTCTTCATCAACGGCGTCGACACCGAGACGACGGGCCTGGACGTCGTGGCCCGATACCGCGCCGAAACCTCGGTCGGCCACCGTCTGGACTTCACCCTGGCGGGCAACGTCAACGACTTCAAGGTGACCAAGACGCCGATGACGCAGACCGGCATCCTGCCGACGCCGACCTCTCTGTTCGGGCGTCAGGCGGTCACCCGCTTTGAAGAAGGCACGCCGCCGTGGAAGGTCGTCTTCCAGACGGACTGGGAAGCGCAACGCCTGGGCGGCACCTTCCGCCTGACCGGCTATGGCGACGTTCTGGCCGCCGGCGCGAGCGAAGCCACCGACCTGCAACTGGGCGACGCCCTGGTGGCCGATGTCGAGGCCCGCTACCGCTTCAATGATCGCGTCACCGTCTCGATCGGCGCGGACAACATCCTGGACCAGTATCCGCGCCAGAGCCTGCGGGAGAACAACACGACCGGCGCCTTCCCCTTCTCCAACTTCTCGCCGTACGGCTTCAACGGCCGCTTCGTTTACGGGCGACTGGCGGTGAAGTGGTGACGGCTGCGGGGCGCGCGTCTGACGGCTTCCTCCCTGGCCATTGAGCGCGCCTCCATCGTCGGGCGCGGCGTGCATCAAAGCCGCCGCGCCCGACGAAAACTTAATGCACGACGCCGTTCGATGGTCATGGTTCCGTCGCAAGCCGTGCGCTAGGCTCCGCCCCTCACGAGAGGGAAGCCATGAAACCCGCTGCGTTCGCCTTCGTCGCCGCCCTGGCGCTGTCCGCCCTGCCGGGAGCCGCCGCCGCCATGTCGGTGCAGGAGTTCCTGACCTCGGCCAACCGCATCCCGCGCAATCCGACCGCCCTGCTGCGGTCAGACACGCGGCGGCTGATGAATGAGATAAGCGGCGCCTTCCAGGCCGTGCGCGACGATCAGGCCGCCGCCAAGACCGCCGGCCGCCGCCCCGCGACCTGTCTGCCCGACGGCAAGATCAGCCTGTCGGCCGAGCAGATCCTGGACCGCTTCAACGCCATCCCCGCCCAGCGGCGTCACATCAGCGTCAACCAGGCCGTCCGCGAATGGATGGCCGAACGCTATCCCTGCCCTACCTGACGGGCGCCTGCACTTGCACTGCGGCGCCGGCGGGCGCATTTACCCCCCATGTCGCGTTTCGTTCTCGCCCTCATCGCCGCGCCGCTGGCTTCGGTGACGCTGTTCGCCTCCGCTCCCACGGCCCAGGCCCAGTCGTCCGACATGACCGTCCAGCAGTTTCTGACCATCGGCCAGAACATCCCGCGCAACCGCGCCGTGGCCATGATGCGCCCGGACACACGTCGCCTGATCCGCGAAGTCACCGGCGCCGTCAGCACGGTGAAGGCCGAGCAGGCCTCGGCCGTCTCGGCCGGTCGCCGCCCGGCCCACTGCATCCCCGAATCCGGCACCGGCATCACCCCCGAGACGCTGGTCGCCCGCTTCGAGACCCTGCCCGAGGCGCGGCGTCGCGTGACCGTGACCCAGGCCGTGCGTGACTGGATGGTCGAGCGCTACCCCTGCCGCAACTGACGGCCCCTCACTGATCCGACAGCGGTTTTCCGCGCCCGTCCACAGGCGCAGGCGACTGTCCACGACGACGACCGCGCCCGCGTCTGACGCAGGGCGCGCCTATGGCTATTGATGATGTCGATGAACGCCTTCGCCCCCCTGCCCTATGATTCCGCCAACGACCCCGTGCAGGTGTCGTCCATGCCCCATAACCTGGAGGCGGAGCAGGCCCTGCTGGGCTCGCTGATGTTCGACAACGCCGTGTTCGAACGCCTGTCGGACCGGCTGCGCGGCAGCCATTTCTACGAACCCTTCCACCAGCGGCTGTTCGACGCCATCGAGGACCACATCCGTCAGGGCCTGCTGGCCGAGCCGACCATTCTGATGGAGCGCTTCAAGCAGGATCCGGCGTTTCAGGAGTTCGGCGGCCTGCGCTATCTGGCCGATCTGGTGGACCGGGCGCCGCCCGCCGCCAACGCCCCGGACTACGCCCGCGTCGTCTACGACCTGGCCCTGCGCCGCGACCTGATCCGCATCGGCGGCGAGATCATCAAGGAGGCGCCCAACCCCGAGACGCCCGCCGACGAACAGATCGAACAGGCTGAGCAGACCCTGTATTCGCTAGCCGAGACGGGCAAGCCGTCCTCGGGCTTCGTCAGCTTCTCCCACGCCCTGTCCGGCGCGGTCGAGATGGCGGGCGAGGCCTATCAGCGCGAGGGCAAGCTGGCCGGTCTGGCCACCCGCCTGGACGACCTGGACCAGAAGCTGGGCGGCCTGCACCCCTCCGACCTTCTGATCCTCGCCGGCCGTCCCTCGATGGGTAAGACCGCGCTGGCGACCAACATCGCCTTCAACGTCGCGCGCAACTATCGCTGGGAGCCGACGCCAGACGGCGGGCGCAAGACCGTCGACGGCGGCGTCGTCGCCTTCTACTCGCTGGAAATGAGCGCCGAACAGCTGGCCATGCGTATTCTGGCCGACGCCTCGGGCGTGTCCTCGGACAAGCTGCGCAAGGGTGAGATCGACGCCTCGGACTTCGGCAAGATCCGCGACGCCGCCATCGAGATCGGCGAAAGCCCGCTCTACATCGACGCCACCGGCGGCCTGTCCATCTCCAAGCTGGCGGCGCGCGCGCGACGCCTGAAGCGGATGGAAAACGGCCTGGACCTGATCGTGGTCGACTACCTGCAGCTCGTCACCACCGGCGACAACAGCCAGAAGAACCGGGTGCAGGAAGTCTCCGAAATCACCGGCGGCCTGAAGGCGCTGGCCAAGGAGCTGAACGTCCCCATCATCGCCCTGTCGCAGCTGTCGCGTCAGGTCGAGCAGCGCGAGGACAAGCGGCCCCAGTTGTCCGACCTGCGGGAATCCGGCTCCATCGAGCAGGACGCCGACTGCGTCATGTTCGTCTATCGCGAAAGCTACTACCTGGGCCGCGCCGAACCGCGCGAAGGCACCGAAGAACACCTGAAGTGGCAGGAAGACATGGACCGCCTGCAGCACCAGGCCGAAGTGGTCATCGGCAAGCAGCGCCACGGCCCCATCGGCATCGTCAAGCTGGCGTTCGATTCCAACACCACCCGCTTCGGCAATCTGGCCCACGACGGCCGCTACGGCGGCGCCTATGCGGATATTCCGGAGTAAACGCTCCCCCCTTCGGTGGGCGCCCCGCGCGTGTCGCTAGGACATAAAAGCCGGTAGCGCCGCACGAACAGCGGCCTATAACCCTTTTTCATGACCTCCCCCGCCCTTGCTCCCGCCGTCCTCAACGTCAATCTGGACGCGCTCGCCCGCAACTATCGCACGCTCGAAGCCGTGACGGGCCGTCCGGTCAATCCGGTCGTGAAGGCCGACGGCTACGGCCTGGGCGCCGCCGCCGTGGCGCGTCGGTTGATGGCCGAAGGCGCCCGCACCTTCTTCGTCGCCCGCGCCGCCGAGGGCGTGCGTCTGCGCAAGGCCATCGGGCCCGAACCGGTCATCTATATTCTGGACGGCTGCCACGGCGATGGCGCGGCCATGCTCAAGGCCTCGAACCTGCGGCCCGTCATCAACCACTCGACCCAGCTTCAGACCTGGCAGGCGGCGGGCGGCGGCGCCTGCGCCCTGCAACTGGACACCGGCATGAACCGGCTGGGCTTCCGCGTCGAGGACGCGCCTGAACCGTTCGAGGGCCTCGAACTGGTGATGACCCACCTGGCCTGCGCCGATGAGCCGTCGAACCCGCTGAACCGCGCCCAGCGCGACGCCTTCGCCGCGGCGGCCCAGCGCTATCCGGGCGCGACGCGCTCGCTGGCCAACTCGGGCGGCTGCTTCCTGGGGTCGGACTTCGCCTTCGACGTGGTGCGCCCCGGCATCTGCCTGTACGGCGGCGGCCCGGAAGGTCGTCCCCATGAAAAGATCGCCCCCGTCGCCAGCCTGATCGCCCAGGCGGTGCAGGTGCGCGACGTGCCCGCGGGCGAAACCGTAGGCTATGCACAGGGCCACAAGGCCGACCGACCCCTGCGCGTGGCGACCGTCGGCGCCGGCTACGCCGACGGCGTGCTGCGCTCCTACAGCCCCAAGGGGCAAGTCTTCATCGCAGGCGAGATGCGGCCCATCATCGGCCGGGTGTCGATGGACGTGCTGGCGGTCGACGTGACCGGGCTGGACGTCAAGGCGGGCGATCCGGTCGAGATCTACGGCGCCACCCGCCTGATCGACGACGCGGCCACGGCGGCGGGGACCATCAGCTATGAGTTGCTGACCTCGATCACCCCGCGCGTGCCGCGCGTCTACAAGGGCTGAATAGCAAAGGGCCGGGGCGCCGCCCCAGCCCTTCATCTTCAGACTAGCTCAGGGCGAAAGCCGTGGCGCCCACGCCGACGATGACGAAGCTGGCGATGACCGCTGCGACCAGCGACCAGACGATCGCCCACAGGATGATGGCCGCCACGACCACAACGATGGTGTAGCCCAGCGCCTTTTCGGCCGTCGTCTTCATCAGTACCGGCAGGCCCAGATACATCAGGTAGAAGCCGTAGAGCCCGATCAGCCCCGCCAGCCAGCCCAGCGTCGGGATGATGTTCAACACGCCCGCCACCCACATCGGGGTCATCGAATAGACGGCGACCTGCATCGCCTTGACCCGGTCCCTGGTCCCGCCGAAGGTCGGCGCCAGGGCGTCGATGATCATGCCCAGGATGTAGACGCTGATCAGGCTCAGCACATAGCTGAGCGCGCCCGCCAGCACCGGACCCACCAGCCCGCGATGACCGAAGGCGATCTGGCCCACCACGGTCGCCACCGCCGGAATGGCCGCCAGAACCACGGCGTAGTTGGTGAACAGCCCCTTGATGGTGGCGCTCTCGGCGTCGATCACCGGCCATTCGAACTTGGGCCGCGTCAGGATGAATTTGGCCCGCGAGACGAGCGAAGGATCGACGGCGGGGGGATTTTCCAGGGTCATTGGTTCGCCTTCTGGCAGGTTGAGTCGGTCACGCCTTTATCATGGCAGAATGACGGCTGTGCGGACGGCTGCGCAAGCCCGCGCTCTGCCTATGACAGTTTCGGACGTATCGCGCTCCGGCCCGCCTGCCTTCTGCGCTTTGATCTGCTAGGTCTGGGCGATGGCGCGCGACTCTCTTCTCTTCGTCTGCAAATCCTGCGGGGCGGTTCATTCCAAATGGGCCGGGCAATGCTCGGCCTGCGGCGAGTGGAACGTCCTGGTCGAGGAATCCAGGGCGGCCCCGCCCGGCGCCATGAAGCCCGCCTCGACCGCGCGCGGGCGCGGGGTGCAGTTCGAGACGCTGCAATCCGACACGCCTGAGCCGCCGCGCATCGTTACCGGCGTGACCGAGTTCGACCGCGTCTGCGGCGGCGGCGTGGTGCCGGGTTCGGCCATCCTGCTGGGCGGCGACCCGGGCGTGGGCAAGTCGACCCTGCTGCTGGAGGTCACGGCCAAGGCCGCCCGCAACGGCGCCAAGGTCGCCTATATCTCGGGCGAAGAGGCGATCGAGCAGATCCGCGCCCGCGCCAAACGCATGGGCGTGGCCGACGCCGACGTGGCGCTGGCCTCCGCCACGGCGCTGCGCGACATTCTGACGACGCTGAAGCGCGATCCCTTCGACATCGTCATCATCGATTCCATCCAGACCCTATGGAGCGACGCGCACGACGCCGGGCCGGGCTCCATCACCCAGGTGCGCGCCTGCGCCGCCGAACTGGTGCGGCTGGCCAAGAACGGCGGCCCGGCCATCGTCCTGGTCGGCCACGTCACCAAGGACGGCCAGATCGCCGGGCCGCGCGTGGTCGAACACATGGTCGACGCCGTCCTCAGCTTCGAGGGCGAGCGCGGCTATCCCTTCCGCATCCTGCGCGCGGGCAAGAACCGTTTCGGCGCTACCGACGAGATCGGCGTGTTCGAGATGGGCGACGCCGGCCTGCGCGAAGTGCCCAATCCCTCGGCCCTGTTCCTGGGCGAAGGCAAGGACCGGGCGCCCGGCGCCGCCGTCTTCGCCGGGATCGAGGGGTCGCGCCCTGTTCTGGTGGAAATACAGGCTCTTGTCGCGCCTTCTGCATATGGCACGCCAAGACGAGCCGTCGTCGGCTGGGACTCCGGCCGCCTCGCCATGCTGCTGGCGGTGCTGGAGGCGCGCTGCGGTCTGGGGTTCGGAGACAAGGACGTCTATCTGAACGTCGCGGGCGGAATGCGGATCAACGAGCCCGCCGCCGATCTGGCCGCCGCCGCCGCCCTGATCTCTTCCGCGCTCGACATGCCCCTGCCGCAGGGCTGCGTCGTCTTCGGCGAGATCGGCCTGTCGGGCGAGGTCCGCGCCGTCGGCCGCGCCGAGGCCCGCCTGCGCGAGGCCCAGAAGCTGGGCTTCGAGCGCGCCCTCGCCCCGCCACAAGCCAATGGCAAGGTGAAGAAGGGCGATGTCGCCCTGACCGTCGTCACCCGCCTGACCGACGCGGTCGAGCGAATCTCCCAGAACCGCTATTAGGGCGCGTTCCCCATATCCTTGAGGCCGCAGCGCGCGTGACCGGCTACGACGTCTTCGTGATCCTGGCCCTGCTGGCCTCGGGCGCCGCCGGATGGTTCCGGGGCGGCATGCGCGAGATCACGGCCCTGTTCAGCTTCCTGCTGGCGGCGCTGCTGGCCATGATCACCCTGCCTTGGACAGCGCCGGTCGGGCGCTCTCTGGTCGATCCCGACTGGGCAGGGTCTGTGCTGGCCGTGGGTCTGGTGTTCGTCATCCTGTATTTCGGCCTGCGCTTTATCGGCTCTGCCATTTCGCAGGGCGCGCGCGGCCATGCGCTGGGCGTGGTGGACCAGACGCTGGGCCTCGGCGTCGGCCTGATCCGCGCCCTGGCCCTGATCGGAGCGGTGCATCTGGTCATCATGGGCGCCCTGCAGGACAACCCGCCGCGCTGGCTGTCCGAGGCGGCGACCGCGCCGGTCAGCGAAGGCGCCGCCCGCGCCATCCAGATCGTCCTGCCCACGCTGGGCAAGGGCGCCGACGCCCTGACGCCCGTGGTCGGTTCTTCCGTCCGCGAAGGGTTTTCCGATCAATGAGCCTTGCCCCCGACGCATTCGCAGACTACGTGCGCGTCGCCGCCCATTGAGTTATCTTCCCCCGGTCATCGGAGCCTGACGATGCGCCACCATATCGCCGAACCCGTCGTTCACCGTGAGCACTGGCGTGAGCCGGAAGACGACCAGCTTCGTCTCGAATGCGGCGTCTGCGGGGTCTGGGGCGCGCCGGAAAACGAAGCCTCCTCCATCGTCGCCCTGGGCCTGCACGCCCTGCAGCATCGCGGGCAGGAAGCCTGCGGCATCGCCAGCGTCCACGACGAACTCTTCTATACCGAGCGGCATCAGGGCCTGGTCGGCGAAGCCTTCGGCAATGCCGAACTCAGCAAGCGTCTGCCCGGCACGGCCGCCATCGGCCACACCCGCTACTCCACCGCAGGCGGCAGCTTCCTGCGCAACATTCAGCCGATGTTCGCCGACCTGGACCAGGGCGGCATCGCCATCGCCCACAACGGCAATCTGACCAATTTCAAATACCTGCACGCGCAACTTGTCTCTGAAGGTGCGATTTTCCAGTCCACGTCGGACTCCGAGGCCATCCTCCACCTGATCGCCCGCAGCCGTAAGGCCAAGATCGTCGATCGCTTCATCGACGCCCTCAGCCGCATTGAGGGCGGTTACGCCCTGATCGCTCAGACCCGACTGAAGCTGATCGGCGCGCGCGACCCGCTGGGCATTCGCCCGCTGGTGCTGGGCAAGGTCGGCGAGGCCTGGGTGCTGGCCTCCGAGACCTGCGCGCTGGACCTGATCGGCGCCACCTTCGTGCGCGATGTCGAGCACGGCGAGGTCGTGGTCATCGACGACGAGGGCCTGACGTCGATCAAGCCCTTCGCCGCCCGCGCCGCCCGTCCCTGCCTGTTCGAATACGTCTACTTCGCCCGCCCCGACTCGGTCGTGAACGGCCGCGCCGTCTATGAGGTCCGCAAGGAGATGGGCCGTCGCCTGGCCCGCGAACATGTGGTCGAGGCCGATATCGTGGTGCCGGTCCCCGACTCGGGCGTTCCCGCCGCCCTCGGCTACGCCCAGGAAAGCGGCCTGCCCTATGAGATGGGCATTATCCGCAGCCACTATCTGGGCCGTACCTTCATCCAGCCCAGCCAGGGCGCCCGTCAGAAGGGCGTGCGGATGAAGCACAGCCCCAATCGCGCCGCCCTGGAAGGCAAGCGCGTCGTGCTGATCGACGATTCCATCGTGCGCGGCACCACCTCGCTGAAGCTGGTCCGCGCCGTGCGCGCGGCGGGCGCCAAAGAGGTGCACCTGCGCTCGGCCAGCCCGCAGATTCTCTATCCCGACTTCTACGGCATCGACATGCCCGAACGGTCGCAGCTGATGGCCGCCACCCACAGCATGGAAGAGATGCGCGCGGTTCTCGAGGTCGATTCCCTCGGCTTCCTGTCCATCGACGGCCTGTACGACGCGCTCGGCGCCGGGCCGCGCGATCCCGCCAGCCCGCAGTTCACCGACCACTATTTCACCGGCGACTATCCGACCCGCCTGCTGGACCGCGAGATCGAGGAAGGCGGCCGCGATCCGCGCGGGAAGCAACTTTCTCTGCTTGTGACCGCTTAAGGCTGGATGATCCAGCTCGGCTACTTCACGCTCGACACGCCTGACGTCGACAAGGCCCGCGCCTTCTATGCGGGTCTGTTCGGCTGGCGCTTCGACGACGCCTCGTCCAGCCCGACCTACGCCCATGTGGCCCAGTCCGATCCGGCATTCGGCATCACCAAGGGTGAGCAGAAGGCCTTTCCCAACCTCTATTTCCGCGTCGACGACATAGAGGCGGCCTGCGCCCGCGTGGTCGAACTGGGCGGCCGCGCCGCCGTGCCGGCTGAAAGCCCGTCCGGCCTGTCCGCCGTCGTCAGCGACGACCAGGGCGTCAGCTTCAGCCTGTGGCAGCCCGCACCGGGTTACTGAGCCTTCCACCTCGCGTCCGGCCGCGCTATCAGCGGGCCATGTCCGAGAATGCTTCCCTCCCCCTCGCCAATCGCGTCGCCCTGGTCGTCGGCGCCTCGCGCGGCATCGGCCGCGAGGCCGCCCTCGCCCTGGCCAAGGCCGGCGCCCACGTCATCGCCGCGGCGCGCACCCAGGGCGCGCTTGAGGAGCTGGACGACGAGATCTTCGCCGCCACCGGCCAGCACGCCAGCCTGGTCCCGTTCGACCTCGTGGACGGCGGCGCCATCGACCGGTTGGGCGGCGCCCTGTTCGAGCGATTCGGCAAGCTGGACATCTGGGTTCAGGCCGCCGCCACAATGGGCCCGTCGGGCCTGACCCCGGTCGCCCACGCCGAGCCGCGCGAGTTCGCCAAGGTCGAGAAGATCAACTTCACCGGCGTCTATCGCCTGATCCGCTCGCTGGAGCCTCTGCTGCGCGCCTCCGACGCCGGTCGCGCCATCCACCTGACCACCAGCGTCGCCAGTCAGCCGCGCGCCTTCTGGGGCATGTACGCCGCGACCAAGGCGGGCGCCGAGGCCCTGGTCAAATGCTGGGCGGACGAGATCGAAAGCACGTCGGTGCGCGCCTGCATCGTCGATCCGGGCCGGATGCGGACCCAGTTGCGCGCCCAGGCCTTTCCGGGTGAAGATCCCGAAATCCTGCCTCATCCTTCGGAGATCGGCCCCCTGATGGTCGAACTGGCCCGCCCCGACCTCACCCCGCCCCTGACCGTCAGCTTCAAGGAATGGAAGCAGGGTCTGTCGGCGGACGCCCTGGTCTGACACCCGAATGTCCGGGGGAGCGGGCGCAGACGACCAGATGATGCTGGCCCCGGCGGGGAAGCGTCCCTCGCTTCCCCTGGTCCGCGCCGCCCCGCTGGCTGATATCGTGGCGGTCGTCGCCTCGATCGGCCTGATCCTGACCTATGTCGGCTTCTGGAGCGCGCCGCTGACCGGCTATGGCGCGCGATCGGCCGACTTCCTGCGCAACTTCTACTATCCAGCCTATCTGCTGGCGCTGGTGCTGGTCTGTATGCGCCCCGGCCGGGCGTTGAAGGGGATGGTGCGCTCGCCGCTGCTGATCGCCCTGCTGCTGCTGACGGCCGCGACCTATTTCTGGTCGATCATGCCGGACCTGACGGCGCGGCGCATTCCCGCCCTGGTCTTCACCACCCTGGCCGGCGTGGCGCTGGCGTCGCGGTGGAGTTGGAAAAGCCTGACCGAAATCGTTGCCGGGACGCTGGCCGTTCTGGCGGTGATGTCCTTCCTGCTCGGCGCGCTGCTGCCGGACATGGGCCGAATGCAGGAACTGTTCCCTGGCGCCTGGCGCGGCCTGTGGCTGGAAAAGAACTCGCTCGGCAACGTCATGGTGAAGTCCACCGTCTTCATGATCGCCGCGGGCATGATGGCGCCGGAACGACGTAAGCTCTGGTTCGGCCTGGCCCTCCTGCCCGTCACGCTCATCGTCCTGTCGACATCGAAAACCGCCCTTGTGGTGCTGTTCCTGTCGATGGCCGCCATGGGCTTCGTAGCGATTGTGAAGTCAGGTCCGCTGCGCGCCGTCATCGCCACCTGGCTGGCGGTCGTGGTGGTGATCGGCGCGGGCCTTTTGATCGCAATGGAGACGGATACCTTCTTCGCCCTGCTGGGCAAGGACGCCACCCTGACCGGCCGGACCGAGATCTGGTCCGGCATCATGCAGCAGATGGCCGACCATCCGTGGCGCGGCTTCGGCTATGGCGCGGTGTGGGACGACCCCAGCTTCACCGGCCCCAAGGCGTGGATCGGTTATCAGGCCCACTTCATGCCCGCCGACGCCCACAGCGGCTGGCTGGAGCTCTACATCGCCCTGGGTCTGGGCGGCGTCATCCTGTTCGCCCTCTTCCTGCTGCAGATCTGGGCGCAGTCCTTCTGGGCGGCCTATACCAGCCCCGCAGGATGGCTGGCCCTGCCGATGATGACCTCATACACCATCACCATGATGACCGAGAGCATCGCCATGAACTGGCACGAGTTGCGCTGGGTCATCGTCGTCGCCATCGCGCTGAAGCTGGCCCTGGGCGACGAGCCCGCAGCCCCGAACCCGATCGCGCCAAGGCCGCTGTCGCGCAGGTAAGCCGTTACGGAATGAACGGGGCGTCAGCCCTGTATCAGACCCTCTGGCCCAGCCAGCTTGCGTTCGCATATCGAGTAGCGGTTGGCGGCCGCGGCATAGTCGGACAAGGCCGCCGTATAGTCGTTCAGCGTATCGACATAGGCGTTGAAGGCCTCGACATAGGCCGCCAGTTCACGCTCGAAAGCCGAATAGACCGCCGGACGACAGTTATGCCGCGCCCGCGCCTCATCGACACAGGACGGCGTCGCAGGTCGCGTGGGTTTGACCGGGCGGATCACCGGGGGCGCTTCGGGCGCCCGGCACTCCGCTGTTACGGCCGCCGCCTCTCCTGCCTGGACGACGAGCGCCAGCATAAGAACCGCTGCAAGCATCAACCCCTCCTTCAACCCCCGCAGACGCTGACGCCCGCATAAGAGAAGCGGCGCCTTAACGCTTGGCGCCGCCCTTCTGGCCCGTACGGACGCGGCCCGAGCGCGACACCTGACGGGCGCCGCCGCGCGCGCCCTTGCCCACGAAGGCGTTGGAGCCGGCCTTCTTGGACGCGCTGGCCTTGAGGCCGCCCAGAGGCTTCACCTTGGGCTTGATCCCGGCCTTGGCCTTCTGCTCCAGCGCCTTGCCGGGCAGGTTGGACAGCTTCTCGGCCTTCTCGGCCTTGATCACCCGGCGCGGCGCGGTCTTGGCGTCGCCCTTGAACCGTTCCGGCCCCGACTTGGCGCCGCCCGCGGCATAGGGGTTGGCAGAGCCCGACTTGACGTTGAGGCGGATGGGCGTGCCCTGCAGGTCGAAGCTCTCGCGGATCGAGTTGACCAGATACCGCTTGTAGTGATCCGGCATCGCCTCGGCCCGGCTGGCCATCAGCACGAACGTCGGAGGACGCGCCTTGGTCTGGGCGATGTATTTGGGCTTGATGCGCTTGCCGTCCACGGCGGGCGGCGGGTGCCTCTGCGTCGCCAGGGACAGCCAGTCGTTCAGGTCCTTGGTCTTCACCTTGACCGACCAAGTGTCATAGGCCTCAAGCACGGCGGGCATCAGGCGCTCGACGCCCCGCCCGTTGAACGACGACAGGGCGACAAAGGGCGAACCGCGCAGTTGCGGCAGCTTGTCGTCGGCCAGACGCTTCAGCTCGGCCAGACGCGCCTGGGGCTCTTCTTCCAGATCCCATTTGGCGGCGACATAGACCAGCGCCCGCCCTTCCCGCTCGACCAGATCGGCCAGTTGCAGATCCTGGGTGTCGAAGGCGTCGTCCTTGTCCATCACCATCAGCACCACTTCGGCGAAGGTGATGGCGCGGATGGTGTCGGCGACCGACAGCTTTTCCAGCTTCTCCTGGACGCGGGCCTTGCGGCGCATCCCGGCGGTGTCGATCAGGCGGATGTTGCGGCCTTCCCAGACCCAGTCCACCGAGATGGAGTCGCGCGTGATCCCGGCTTCCGGCCCGGTCAGCAGGCGGTCGTCGCCGATCAGGCGGTTGATCAGGGTCGACTTGCCCGCGTTCGGACGGCCGATGACGGCGATGCGTATCGGCTTTTCGGGCTCGTCGACTTCCTCGATGAAGATGTCTTCCGACGCCGCCACGACGGCCTGATACAGGTCGGCCATGCCCTCGCCGTGCTCGGCCGAGATCGGCACCGGCTCGCCAAAGCCCAGGCCGTGCGCCTCACCCACGCCGCCGCCGCTCTCGCGGCTTTCGGACTTGTTGGCCAGCAGGATGATCGGCTTGTGAACCTTGCGCAGGCGGTCGGCGAAGATGCGGTCCAGAGAGGTCACGCTCTCGCGCGCGTCCATCATGAACAGGATCAGGTCCGCGTCCTCGATCGCCGCCTCGGTCTGCTCGCGCATCCGGGCTTCCAGGCTTTCGTCGGTGACGTCCTCATACCCCGCCGTGTCGATCAGGGTCAGGTCCATGTCGCCGATCACGCCGTCGGCGTAGCGGCGGTCGCGGGTCACGCCGGGGCGATCATCGACCAGCGCAAGGCGCTTGCCGACGAGGCGATTGAACAGTGTCGACTTGCCCACATTGGGGCGGCCGACGATGGCGACCTTCAGAGCCATGTCGGCCTTCTAGCTTAAATCGGGGGAAAGGTCAGCGGATGCTGACCAGCTGACCCTTGTCGGTCAGGACATACAGGGCGCCGTTATAGGCGGCCGGGGCGATATAGGCGGCCGAGCCCAGCTTCAGGCTGGCGGTCTGGGCGCCGGTCTTCGGATCGAAGGCCACCGCCTCGCCGTCCGAGTTAACCAGCACCAGACGGTTGGACGCCAGGATCGGACCCGACCAGACCGGACGCACGGTGCGCTTGCCGAAGCCCAGGAAGCCGCCTTCCTTGCGCACGCGGCCTTCGTTCAGGTCGCGGGTCCAGTAAACCTGCCCCGTCTCGCGGTTGACCACGGTCAGTTCGCCCGACTTGGACACCACATAGAGCACGTCCCCGACAGGCAGGGGCTGGTTCACGCCCGCCACCGGCAGGGACCACTTCGGCTGGCCGCTGCGCAGATCCATCGACTGCAGCACGCCCGACTGGCTGACGGCGTAGACCTGGCCGCGGCTGACCACCGGACGACCGGCGATGTCGCGCAGTTCCGACAGGGCGCTGGTGCGGCTGGTGCGCGACAGCACCTGCTCCCACACCGGCTGGCCGTTCGAGGCCTGCAGGGCCACGATCTGACCCGAGGAGAAGGGCGCCACCACCGTGCCGCCGCTGACCGCCGGGCTGGAGGCGCGCATGATGCGGGCCGGCTCGGTGATGCCGCGATACGACCAGTCCTGCTGGCCGTTGGCCACGTTGAAGGCCATCAACTGGTTGTCGACGTCGACGACATAGACCCGCTGGCCCGACACCGTCGGCGCGCCGTGGATCGGCAGATCGACCGGGGTGCGCCACAGCTCGGCGCCCGTATTGGCGTCGAACGCCGTCATGACGCGATAGCCGGACGAGACGAAGACCTTGCCGTCGCTGACGGCCAGACCGCCGCCGAAGCCGCCGCCGCCCGCCCCGCCGCCCAGGCCGATGCCCAGGACGCGACGACCGCGATCGACTTCCTCGACCTTGACGCTGGCCTTCCAGATCACCTGACCGGTGCCGGCGTCGACGGCGGTCACGCCCGCCTCGCCGTCCAGAACGAACAGCTTGCCGCCGTCCGCGACGACCGGCGACATCACCTGATTGGTCCGTCCCGATCCGGCGCCGATGTCACGACGCCAGGCGACGGCGAAATCCGGCGCGGCGATGACGTGCTCGACGGCGTTCTCGGCGTTGCCGCCCGGCTGGCTCCAGCTGGTGGCCGCCTGCGGTCCGGGCAGGAAGAAGTCACGGCCCGACAGAGCCGCCGACGGCGTCAGCTGCTGTTCGAACTCAAGAATGGAGATCCGCTGGCCTTCGCTGGCGGTCGCCACCGGGTCCTTGCCCCCGCCCAGACCGAACGGCAGGGCTTTGCGAACGGTGCCGCAGGAGGCGACGGTCATCGCCAGACCGCACAGCAGAGCGACTTTCAGGGTTTTGTTCATGCGAATCGTCCCGAAGGCGTCAAATCAAGGGCGAGCGGCCGGGGCCGCAGCGGCGGGAGCGGCGTCGGCCTCAGCGACCGGCGCGGCCGGAGCCCCAGCGGCCGGAACCCCAGCGGCCGGAACTCCAGCGGCAGGCGCAGCAGGCGTCGGCAGGGCCGCAGCGGCCTTGACGATGGCGGCCAGGCTGGCGGCCGTGCCGGTGTCGATCGCCTGAACGGCCGCCTGGGCGCGCTGACGCACCGGGTCAGGCACGTCCTGCCCCAGCTGCAGCTGAACGAAGGCCTGGCGCGCCTCAGCGGTCTTGCCGTGCTGCAGCTGCGCCATCGCCAGCGCTTCCTGGGCGAACGGCTGCAGCGGGCGCTTGTCTCGGGCCAGCGGCTCCAGACGCTTCTGCACGTCTTCCAGCGAACCGGCGTCCATGACTAGGAAGGCGGCCTTCAGCGCGGCCATGTCCGACAGGATCGGATCGCGCGTCGCCTTGGCGGCTTCGTCGAACAGGGCGACGGCTTCAGTCGTCTTCTTGTCGGCCAGCGCCAGACCGCCCTGTTGCATAAGGGCCAGCACCTTATAGCCGCCGCCGACCTTGGCGGCCTCGGCGAAGGCGGCGTCGGCTTCGGCCGACTTGCCGGACTGAAGGGCTTCGACGCCCTTTTCATAGGCGGCCGAGGCCTTGTCCGCCTGCGAGCTCACATACGACTGCCAGCCCCACCAGGCCAGAGCCGCGACCAGGGCGACGGCCAGCAGCCCGCCCAGAATCGGCAGCCAGGTGCGGGCCAGACGCCGATAGCGTTCGGAGCGAAGCTCCTCCTCGACCTGTTCGAAGACATCAACCACGAAGCGTCGCCCCAAAAAATGCAGCCAAGGCCGATCATTAAAAACGCCGCGACCCTAGAGGTTCGGCGTCATCGCCGCAACGCAGGCGTTGGGCGCGAAACGGCTTTTTCCAGCCCTAAGCCGGGACTGGGGCGGGAAAACGGCGCTCAGATCTGTTGCGACAGCTTCACCGCGCCCGCCGCCAGCAGGGCGACCAGCACCCCGGCCGTGACCCAGAACATCTGCATTCCGCCCATCGAGCCCATCGCGCTGACGGCCGCGTCGCCCAGTCCGGACCGCTCCAGCAGCGACTGAATCGCCAGCCCGCCCTGCGCTCCGGCCGAATCAAGCGACCCCGCGCCCGCCTCGGCGGTGAGGCTGTTCGGACCCAGATGGAAGTTGACGTTCAGCAGTTCGCGCACGGCGATGACGCCGCCCGCCAGCCCCGCCACGGACAGGGCCATTGAACGGAAACGCGACGCCTTGTTCAGCCGCGCCGCCACATCGGCTTCAAAGAACACCGAATCGGGGAACTGCGGCGCCTGGGCGAACAGGCGCTCGATCGCAGGATCGAATTCATCAGCCGACATGGGATGCGCTCCCGAGTGCAACCGGCCCCGGCTGGAGCCGGGCCCGAAGTTTATCCAGACCACGCTTGACATGAGACTTCACCGTTCCAAGCGGCAAATTCATGGCCGCGGCGATTTCCGGGTGCGACAGGCCCGCGCCGTGGCACAGGGAGACGCACAGGCGTTCGGCCTCGCTAAGCCCCTTCAGCGCCTCGTCCAGATCGACGCGGCCGATGCTGTCGACGACGGGAGCGACATGTTCCGTTTCGTTTTCAGCCACATAGCGCGCCTCCTTCGAGATACGCTTCAGATACAGGCGGGCGGCGATACGCTTGATCCAGGCCGCGAAGGTGCCCTCGCCCCTGAACTCGGCGCATTTCTCGAACGCCAGCAGAAAGGCGTCCTGAGCAACGTCGTCGGCCATCGCCGGCTGGGCGCCCATGCGGCGCAGCAGGCCGCGCACCGCCGAGCCGTGCCGACGGACCAGCTCGCCGAACTCGCGGCGGCCGCCGCCAGCCGCCAGCCCGGCCAGCTCGACGTCGTGCAGATCGCGTAAAGGTTTGGCCATGACGGCTTCCCTGCCCTGATCCGCCTCAGCCCTTGTTCTTGTTGAAGATGCTCAGGATGATGAAGGCCAGACCGATCATGCCCGGAATCGCCGCGCCGCCCGCGATGGGATAGAAGGCGTCAGCCTCGGCGAAGCTGACCGCATAGCCCAACAGGGCGATGCCGATCGCCACCGACAACAGGATCACCCCCGCCCGCAGGTCGCGATGCGCCGTCTGAACCGGCTTTGAATTGTCCTTGCTGATGGCCTCGATGACTTCAGGCGGCAGCGACTGTCCCTTTTCGACCGAGGCGCGAAGCGTGGCCTGCATGTCGCGCCGCTCACGGCTCTTGAGCCACGTCGGCACCAGAACGATGGCCGCAATCATCGCAAAGAACGCGAGAGGGACGAGGATGTCGTTGTTCATGGCTTCGACCTTTTGAATGCCTGTTCGGCCGAGCCTGATACGGCGGCCTTCTGATCACAAGAGGCGACGGTCACGGCTTACGGATGCAGTCGCGCGCATGAACTCTTCGTAATGCGTCACCACAGCGTGACTCGACACGCTCGGCGCCGCGTTCGACGGTGCCGCCGGACCCTTCGGAGGCGCCGAATGAACATCACCTATCGCATCGTCCAGCACGACGGCGGCTGGGCCTACCAGCTGGGCGACAGCTATTCCGAGACCTTCCCCAGCCATGCGGCGGCGTTGGCGGCGGCCTCGGCGGCGGCGCGCGAACAGCGCGTGCCCGACCGCACGTCCTGGATCGAATATGAAGACGCCTCGGGCCAGTGGATCACCGAACGCGCGGATGGCCACGACCGCCCCGACACGGCCGTTGAGGACTGACCCTCAGCCCTTCAACGCCTCGGCGTAGATCTCCGGCTTGAAGCCCAGCAGCGTCCGCCCGTCGCCCAGATCCAGCACCGGCCGCTTGATCATCGACGGCTGGGCCAGCATCAGGTCCACCGCCTTGGCGGCGTCGATGTCGGCCTTGTCGGCGTCCGACAGCTTGCGAAAGGTCGTGCCCGCGCGGTTCAGCACCTTTTCCCAGCCATGCTCGGCGACCCAGCGCTCCACATCAGCGCGATCGGCGCCCGCGGCCTTATAGTCATGGAAATCATAGGCCACGCCGTTCTCATCCAGCCAGACGCGCGCCTTCTTCATCGTGTCGCAGGCCTTGATGCCATACAGGGTGCGGGTCATGGGCGAACTCCAAGCGTGACAGACAGCCGGGGTCTCGCATCGAAGCGCGGAGGGGTCAATTTGGAGCGCGTGAACAGGTCGGCTTTCGACCCGTTGGGACGTTCAGCCCGCGCTTGGTAGCTCAGCGATGAACCGGTCGGAGAAGGTGTCTCCGTGCGCGTGGGGCTCATACCAAATGTCGGTCCTGCCATTGAAGAACCGATAAACCTCGTAGCGGTCATCGAAGACTTCGATCTGAAGGTTCTTCGCTTCCTCAGCCTCCCACTCCACAAGGAAGGTAGGCCAATAGCCAGGCAAAATGGACGGAGCAGGTCGATTGGACCTCTGAATGTAGGCCAGCAGATCGTCCAGATTACGAACGACCGAAGCCGCATACTCGTCCGGGCGAGCAGCTACTACCTCAGCAACAGTCCGCTTCACCCCGGACCAGTCCACGATGCCCATGCTCATGGCGGCATCTTCGCGCGGCCACGCTCGGCACGCAATGCCCGCTTCCCACCCTTAGCGAACATAAAGCCTCCACCGCCACTGCGCGTCCCTATAGAACCCCCAGCACCGCCTCGACCGGCCGCCCGATCGCCGCGCCCTTCGGCGTCTCCACGATGGGGCGCTCGACGATGACCGGGCTCTCGATCATGGCGGTCAGGATCGTCGCGTCATCCGCATCGGCGGCCAGAAGTTCGGCGGCTTTCGCCTCCTTCTTGCGCAGCAGGCCCTTCAGCCCGCCGCCCGTTCCGCGCGCCAGACGGTTCAGGATCTCGGCGTCCCAGCCGGTCTTCAGATACTCGACCACCGTCGGCTCGATTCCCCGCTCGCGCAGCAGCTCCAGCGCCTTGCGCGAGGTCGAGCATTTCGGGTTGTGATAGAGGGTGACGGTCATGGACGAACTCCTGTCTGCACCCTGACCTAGGCCGTGGGGCCGTCTTTCGCCAGCGCCGTGGCCCCGCGCAGGCCGCCGACGTGCAGCAGCAGGCACAGGATCATGGCCGCCCCCGCCACGCCGAAGCTCCACCCCGGCAGGCCCGCCGCGCCCAGCGGCGCGCCGACCATCAGGCTGACCGACAGGGCGCTGAGCTCATAGATGGCCCACACCATGCCGAACCCCGGCAGCAGTCGGTTCGGACGGCGCCATTGCACCCGGCCCAACAGAAAGGCCATGGCGGCGAAGAAGACGGCGAAGCCCGCCGTTGTCCCGCGCATGGCTTCATGCTCGGGCGCCCCCATGAACCAGACCAGGGCCGCCTGCATCAGGCCGACCGCGCCCCAGATCCAGAAGGCGATGGTGCTGCCGCGCGCCAGCGCCGCCGCCGTCTCGGCCGAATCGACCGGGGCGAAGGGTTGGGGCGGTGCGATCCGACGGTTCATGCGCGACTCCCTGACTGAGGCGGCGAAACTATCCCGCCAGGCGCCGAAATCCCAAGGGCGTGAGAGAGATATCGCCCCGCCTTCACCTTTTTCCCGCGCCCGTCTAGGGTCGCCGCCATGCGGATCGAACCTCAGGATCAGGCCGTGCTGGACCACGTCGCGGCCCGTGGCGACGCCATTGTTCAACGCGCCGTCGACTGGTCCGACATCAACTCAGGCAGCCGCCACGCCGAAGGGCTGGCGCGGGTTCTCGACGTTCTGGACGCCACTGCGCGCGCCGCTTTCGGCGCTGCGGCGACGGTGGAGCGCGTGCCGACGCAAGGCTCCACCACCGTCGCCGACAGCGGCGCGGTGATCGCTGAGAGCTACGCCGACTGCCTGAAGATCACCGCCCGGCCCGAGGCCCCGCTTCAGGTCGTGCTGACCGGCCATTACGACACGGTGTTCCCAGCCGACAGCGGCTTTCAGCGCGTCATCACGCGCGACGACGGCGCCCTGAACGGCCCCGGCATCGCCGACATGAAGGGCGGGATCAGCGTCATGCTGGCCGCGCTGGAAGCCTTCGAAACCCATCCCGACAAGGCCCGCGTCGGCTGGACCGTCCTGCTGTCCCCTGATGAAGAGATCGGCTCTCCCGCCTCGGCGCCCCTGCTGGCGGAACTGGGCGCGCGCGGCCACGTCGGCCTGACCTATGAACCCGCCCTGTCCGACGGCACCCTGGCCGGCGAGCGCAAGGGCAGCGGCAATTTCCACCTGATCGTCACGGGCAAGGCCGCCCACGCGGGCCGCGCCTTCCACGAGGGCGCCAACGCCGTCGCGGGCGCCGCCATCATCGCCGCCCGCCTGCACGGCCTGAACGGCCAGCGCGAGGGCGTCACCGTGAATGTCGCCAAGATCGCAGGCGGCGGCCCCCTCAACGTCGTCGCCGACAACGCCGTCGTCCGCTTCAACGTCCGCGTGCCGGACGCCCAGAGCGCGACGTGGATCGACGAAACGGTGCGCGGCCTCGCCGCCGAGCCGCCCTTCCCCGGCCTGACGCTGGACCTACACGGCGGCATGACCCGCGCGCCCAAGCCGATGGACGCGTCGCAGACCGCCCTGTTCCACGCCGTCCGCGACGCGGGCGACCTGCTCGGTCAGACCATCGCCTGGAAACCCTCGGGCGGCGTCTGCGAGGGCAACAACCTGCACGCCGCGGGCCTGCCCAACGTCGACACCCTGGGCGTCGTCGGCGGCGACATTCACTCGGATCAGGAGTTCGCCTGGCCCGCCAGCTTCGTCGAACGCGCCCAGTTGTCCGCCCTGATCCTGTGCAAGATCGCCTCGGGCGAGATCGACGCCCTCAAACTGAAACAGCTCCGACTGGAGACGATGTAACCGCATGCTCGTTGTTCGCCCCGCCGGCCCTGCCGACCTTCACCACCTGCTCGAACTGGCCATCCTGTCCGGCCCCGGCTTTACCAGCCTGCCCGAGGACGCCGACGTCCTGAGCGAGCGGCTGGAACTCAGCAAGGCCAGCTTTGAGGGCAAGGTCGCGCCCGAAGAGGCCTGGTACACCCTGATGCTGGAAGACGGCGACACGGGCGACATCGACGGCATCGGCTCGGTCAAGGCGACGGTGGGGCTGAAGCGGCCTTTCTTCAGCTTCCGCGTGGTCAACAACACCGTCCAGTCGCCGTCGCTGAACGTGAAGCTGAACCATCAGACCCTGGTGCTGGTGAACGAATGCACCGGCTGGACCGAGGTCGGTTCCCTGTTCCTCAAAGCCGACCGGCGCAAGGGCGGCGCCGGGCGTCTGCTCAGCCAGTCGCGCTATATGCTGATCGGCGCCCAGCCGGACCTGTTCGCCGACAATGTGCTGGCCGAACTGCGCGGCGTCTTCACGCCCGACGGCTACTGCCCCTTCTGGGACCATGTGGCGCACAAATTCTTCCCGATGGACTTTGACGACGCCGATCGCATGACCGGCTCGACCGACAAGCAGTTCATTCTCGACCTGGCGCCGCGCCACCCCATCTACATCGACCTGCTGCCCGAACCGGCCCGCGCCGTGATCGGCAAGGTTCACCCGCAGGGCGTGCCCGCCATGGCCCTGCTGGAAAGCGAAGGCTTCCGCCCCAACGGTCTGGTCGACATCTTCGACGCGGGCCCGACCGTCGCCTGCGGCCGCGACAACATCCGCACCGTGCGCGACGCCCGCGTCCTGACCGCCCGCATCGAGAAGGAGGTCGAGGTCGACCTGCCCTCCCTCGTCTCGACCGACAGCGTCGCCGCCTTCCGCGCCGTGCGCGCCCGCGTCCTGATCGACGGCGAGACGGCCCTCATGACCCCCGACGTCGCCGCCGCCCTGAAGATCAAGGACGGCGCCACGGTGCGGGTGAAGTCGTGATCCTCGGGATTTCCCGCTCATCCCGGCGGACGCCGGGACCCAGCGAGAGCCCCTCGCACGACGCCTGCCGATTTGACTTAGCCTTTCCTCCCGCCGCTCAGATGCGGCCAAAGTACTGGGTCCCGGCGTCCGCCGGGATGAGCGGATACTGATATGACCCACTTCACCTCCACCAACCCGGCCACCGGCGAAACCGTCTGGGAGGGCGAGACCGCCTCCGTCGAACAGGTCGGCGCCGCCGTCGAGGCCGCCCGCTCTGCCTTCTCCGACTGGGCCGACCGCCCGCGAAATGATCGCATCGAGGCGGTGAAACGCTATCAGGCCGTGCTGAAAGAGCGCGCCCCCGAAATGGCCGAGGCCATCAGTCGCGAGACCGGCAAGGCCCTGTGGGAGACGAAAACCGAACTGGCCTCGATGGCGGGCAAGGTCGACATCTCCATCCGCGCCTATGACGAGCGCACCGGCGAGCGGTCGAACGACACCGCCTTCGGCCGCGCCGTCCTGCGCCACCGTCCGCACGGCGTCTCGGCGGTGCTGGGGCCGTTCAACTTCCCCGGCCACCTGCCCAACGGCCACATCGTCCCGGCCCTGCTGGCGGGCGACACGGTCGTGTTCAAGCCGTCCGAGGAAACACCCCTGACCGGCCAGCTGATGGCCGAATGCCTTGAGGCCGCCGACCTGCCCAAGGGCGTGTTCAACATGGTGCAGGGCGGGCGCGACACCGGCGCGGCCCTGCTGGACCAGCCCATCGACGCCCTGATGTTCACCGGCTCGGGCGCAGCGGGCGCGCATTTCCGTCGCAAGTTCGCCGATGACCCGCACGTCATCCTGGCGCTGGAGCTGGGCGGCAACAATCCGCTGGTCGTGTGGGACGCCGCCGACGCCGAAGCCGTGGCCGGCATCGTGGTCCAGTCCGCCTTCGTCACCACCGGCCAGCGCTGCTCCTGCGCCCGCCGCCTGATCGTGCCAGAAGGCGCAGCGGGCGACGCCATTGTCGAGGCCGTCGCCGCCCTGTCCGACCGCCTGAACTTCGCCCCGTGGGACAGCGACCCCGAGCCCTACGCCGGGCCGCTGATCTCGGAGAAGGCGGCGACCGCTGCGCTGGCCGCCCTGCAACAGCGCATCGACGCGGGCGCTCGCGTGATCCGCGCCTCGGGTCCGGTCGACAACCTCCCCGGCGCCTTCGTGAAGCCTGCGATCATCGACGTCACCGGCGTCACGGTCGAGGACGAAGAGATGTTCGCCCCGTTCCTGCAGGTGCTGCGCGTCCCAAGCTTCGACGTCGCCATCGCCGCCGCCAACGCCACCAAATACGGCCTGTCGGCAGGCCTGGTCAGCGACGATGCAAAGAACTGGGACCGCTTCATCAACCGCATCCGCGCGGGCGTGGTGAACTTCAACCGTCCGACCACCGGCGCGGCGGGCGACATGCCCTTCGGCGGCCTGGGCGCCTCCGGCAACCACCGCCCCAGCGCCTACTACGCCGCCGACTACTGCGCCTACCCGGTCGCCAGCTTCGAGGCCGGTTCGGTCAAGAACATCGAAAGCGAGATCAAGGGCTTGCGCGGATGACTTCTGCTGTCGAAGCCAACGCCGACGGCCTGATCGGGCCGACGCACTCCTACGCCGGCCTGTCGCCGGGCAATCTGGCGTCCAGCCTGAACAAGGGCGAGGCGTCGAACCCGCGCGCGGCCGTGCTGCAGGGCCTCGACAAGATGAAGACCCTGGCCGACCTGGGCCTGCCCCAGTTCGTCCTGCCCCCGCATGAGCGGCCGAACATCCCCTTCCTGCGCGACCTCGGCTTCTCGGGCTCCGACGCCCAGGTGCTGGAGCGCGCATGGAAGGACGCCCCGTCCTTCGCCGCCGCCGCCTGTTCCGCCTCGCCCATGTGGGCCGCCAACGCCGCCACGGTGACGCCCAGCGCCGACGCCCATGACGGCCGTGTCCACTTCACCCCCGCCAATCTGATCACCAACCTGCACCGCTCTCTGGAGCATGATCAGACCAAGCGCGCGCTGGACGCCCTCTTCCCCGACGCCAGCCGCTTCGCCGTCCATGACGCCCTGCCCTCGGTCGCCCATCTGGCGGACGAAGGCGCCGCCAACCACGTCCGCCTGTGCCGCGATCACGGCGAGGCGGGCGTCAATCTGATGGTCTGGGGCCGCGAGGCCTGGGAGCATTGGGACGGCCCCTACCCTGCCCGCCAGACGCGCGAGGCGTCCGAGGCGATCATGCGCCGCCACGCCGCGTCCGGCGCCGTGCTGGCCCGTCAGGGCAAGGCCGCCATCGCGGGCGGGACTTTCCACAACGACGTGGTCTGCGTCGGCGCGCTGGACACCCTCTTCTTCCATGAGCTGGCGTTTGAAGACACGGACGCGACCAAGGCCGCCATCCGCGCCGCCGCCGTCGGCTTCGAGCCGCAGTTCGTCGAGGTCTCGGCCGCCGACCTGCCGCTGGCCGACGCCATCAGCTCCTACCTGTTCAACTCCATGCTGATCCGGGTTCCGGGGCAGGACCGCCTGACCCTGATCTGCCCGACCGAGACGCGCGACAACCCGCGCAGCCATGCGGTCGCGCAAGGCGTCGCCGTCTCCAACGGCCCGATCGGCCATGTCGAATACGTCGATGTGCGCCAGTCGATGCGCAACGGCGGCGGCCCCGCCTGCCTGCGCCTGCGCGTCGTCCTGACCGAGGCGGAGTTGGCGGCGACCAACCCGGCCATGCGCCTGACCGAAGCGCTTCACGCCCGCCTGTCCGACTGGGGCCGCCGTTGGTATCGCGACAGCCTGACGGCGCACGACCTGGCCGACCCCGCCCTGCTGGACGAAACGCGCGGCGCGCTGGACGCACTGACGCAAATTCTCAATCTGGGCGGCGGCTTCTACCCGTTCCAGCGCGCTTAGGTCCTTCTCCCCTTGTGGGAGAAGGTGTCAGGCGACAGCCTGACGGATGAGGGGGAAGCGCCGTCGCTCCCCGATCACCCGCGGGGTCTAATGTCGCAAGCCCCCTCATCCGACCCGCTACGCGGGCCACCTTCTCCCAGCAGGGGAGAAGGAAGACGCTACAGCATCGCCGACCATCCTAGTTCGACCTCCCAATCCCTGAAAAACGTGGGCTTTGCGGGCGCCCGGCAGGCTCTAACCCGCCCGACCTTCGGCGCACGTCATCATCGCCTTCCCGCCCGCGCCGCGAAGGAGATTTCAGACGATTTCAGACGAATTGGACTCTGTTTTTTCGTCAGCCCCGTCAGGCCGCGAACCGCCCGCCTTTCCTGGCGTAGGCCTGGGTGCCCTGGGTGAACACCCTGTCCGTCGGCAGCACAGCCTCGATCGGCAGGGCCTCGGCGCCCTTCAGCCGCTCATAGATCGGTCCGAAGTCCTGCAGCGTCACGGTTTTCAGCGCCTCGATGCTGTCGATGACGAAATAGACCTGCTGGAAGTCGTCGATGCGGTACAGGGTCTTCATCACCCGCTCCAGGTCGAAGCCCAGGCGGTTCGGCGAAGGGTCTTCCAGGCTGAAGACGCTCTCGGTCGCCGACGACACGATCCCCGCGCCATAGATGCGCAGGCCGTCCGCCTCCTGCATCAGGCCGAACTCGACCGTGTACCAGTACAGGCGCGCCAGGTTCGGCAGCATCCCCAGCGACGCCGCCCGCTGCCCGCCCTTGCCATAGGCTTCCATATAGGCGGCGAAGTCGGGGTCGGTCAGCATCGGCACATGGCCGAACACGTCGTGGAAGATGTCCGGCTCCTGCAGGTAATCCAGCTGATCCGGCTTGCGGATGAACTGGCCCGAGACGAAGCGACGGTTGGCCAGGTGGTCGAAGAAGACCTCGTCCGGCACCAGTCCCGGCACGCAGACCACGGTCCAGCCGGTCAGGGCCTGCAGCTTGGGATTGATGACCTCGAAATCGGGAATGCCGCCCGCGTTCAGGTCCAGCGCGTCCAGCCCGCGCAGGAAGGCTTCGCTGGCGCGACCGGGCAGGATCTTCATCTGCCGCTCGTAAAGCGTGTTCCAGGTCTGGTGTTCGACCTCGGTATAGGCCGACCAGTTCTGGGGGATGGTCCAGTCGGCGGCGGCGCCTTCCGGCGGCTGCTCGAAAACGTGCTCGAAGTCGGACATGGAACGCTCCTCACGGCTCTAAGGGCCTTTAGGGGTAGATTAGCGCGACAGTTCGTCGTCGTCACGCATGACTGTTGCAACGCTGGGCCGGGCCGCCTCATTCGTCACCGCATACGACGACGGACTGGCGCGACAGGGAGTCGCGGTCTAACCTGTCGGGGACGGGCGCCGCTTCGGACCGCCCACATGAAAGCTCGGCCCATGCCGGAGACCCCTGGCGCGCCTGAACGGCGCGACTCGCGGTCCCTGCCTCGGCGTTCCCGCAACGGCGGGAGCATCGATCGAGACGCCCCTCTGTACGGCGCGCTCGACCTGGGGACCAATAATTGCCGCCTGCTGATCGCGCGTCCGGCGCGTGACGGATTTCGCGTGGTGGATTCCTTCAGCCGCATCGTGCGTCTGGGCGAAAGCCTGTCGCGCACCGGCCGTCTGGACGACCGGGCGATGGACCGGGCCTATGACGCCCTGGCTCTGTGCGCCGAGCGTCTGGTGCGCAAGGGCGTTGATCCCAAACGCCTGACCGCCGTCGCCACCCAAGCCTGCCGCATGGCCGAAAACGGCCCCGCCTTCGTTGAGCGCGTGCGGCGCGGCACCGGCCTTCGCCTGCGGATCATCGACCCGGCGGAGGAAGCCGCCCTGTCGGTTGCAGGCTGTCTGAACCTGTTCGACCCGCGCGCCGAGGCGGTGCTGGTGATCGACGTCGGCGGCGGCTCGACGGAATTGTCCTGGCTGATGAAGGGCGCGCGCGGGATTGAAACCGTGGCGTGGATGTCGGCGCCGCTGGGCGTCGTCAGCCTGGCCGAGCGCCACCCTGAACCCAAGGACGGGACAAGCGAATGGTATGAGGCCATGGTCGCCGACTTCGGCGCCGCCATCGCCTCTGGCGGACCGGGCCCTGAATTCATGGCCCGTATCGAGGCGGGGCGCGGCCATATGGTCGGCACCTCGGGCGCCATCACCAGTCTGGCCGGAATCCATCTCGGGCTGAGGCGTTATCAGCGCGATCTGGTCGACGGCCTGTGGATGACGCGCGGCGACTGCGAAAAAGCGGCTGACCGCCTGATCGCGCTCGGCCCCGCAGGACGGGCGGCCGAAAGCTGCATCGGGCCGGACCGCGCCGATCTGGTCCTGGCCGGGGCCGCTATTCTGGAGGCCGTCCAGCGCGCCTGGCCGTGCGAGCGCGTCCGCGTCGCCGATCGCGGCCTGCGCGAAGGGCTTCTGTTGCAGAAAATGCGCGAGGATCGGCAGCAGAAGCCGCGCCGTCGCAGGCGGCGCAAGCGCGGCGGCGGAAACAGCAGCGTCGCTGAATAGGCTGCGCCTAGTCTACCGCGACCGGCAGGTCGATGTCGCAGGCCGAGAAATCCGCCCCTCTGGCCGCTCTTGTTCTCTCGACCAGAGTGCGGAAACGGGGGCTGTCGGTGCTCAGAACCCGCACGGACGGCCGCTCGCCTTGCGCCAGGTCGCCCGCCACGCGCACCCGCGTCATCCGGTCAGGGTCCGTGACGATGCCGTCCGGATTGGGGCTGAACTTCAGCGCGCGCACCACATCCAGCCCCGACACGACCCGGCCCCAGATGGTGTAACGCTTCTCCAGCGCCGGATAGGGCTGGCGCATCAGGAAGAACTGGCTGTTGGCGCTGTCGGGCGCATCGTCGCGGGCCATGCCCGCCACGCCCGGACAATACAGGCCCCAGGCGTGAACCTTGCGATCCGCCGTCGTCGCCATCACGGCGTCAGGCTGGGTCTGGACCGGCAGGGACTGCATAAAGCCGATCAGCGCACCCGCCGGCGCAGCCACGGGAGCAAAGGACGTCTGGGCGTCGCGGCGGAAGGTGAACTCGGCCTTCAGGTCGGGATACCAGCTCTGGCCCTCGCCGGTGCCGAGCGGATCGCCGGTCTGCGCCATGAAGCCGTCGATGACCCGATGCCAGGGTATGCCGTCATAGAAGCCCGCCTTGGCCAGCAGGCGAAGGCGGGCGACATGGCCCGGCGCCGCCTCGGGCGTCATCTCGACCAGGATCCGGCCCTTGTTGGTGTCGATGATCAGCAGATTGTCCGGCGCCACAGAGCGCCAGTCGCCGGCGGCGATGGCCTCCGCCGGATCTTGCTCATCCGCGATCCCCGCCACGTCCTGAGCCACGGCCGAACCGGCCAGCATGGCGGCCAGCAACGCCGCCCCGATCGTGAGAACTCCCCGCTTCATGTCCCCGCCCCTCCCCGAGCGTGGCGCGCGCCTCAGCCGCCCTGAACGGGCGGCTGGACGTCGCAGATCGTGAAAGAAGCGCCCTTTTCAGCGCGCGCCGCCTCGACGGCGGCGTTGAACGGCGCCGAACCGGGCACGGCCACGCGCATCGTCGGCCGCTCAGCCTCCGGCATGGCCGAGGCCAGACGCACGCGCCCCATCGCGTCCGCGTCAGGACCGACGGCGCCGTCGCTGGCGTCATTGCCCTTCTTGAGCGACTTCACCACGTCCAGCCCCTGAAGCACGCGGCCGAAGACCGTGTAGGAGCCGTTCAGATTATCGTTCTGGCCCGTCATCAGGAAGAACTGGCTGTTGGCGCTGTCGGGGGAACCCGCGCGCGCCATACCCGCCACGCCGGGGCAGAACAGCCCCTGCGCCGAGGTCTTGAAGTCGGCCGTCACGAACATCTGGGCGTCCGGCTGGGTCACGATGGGAATGGAGCCCATGACGCCGCGAAGGCCCGGCCCGCTGTTCTCGACCGGGGCGAAGCCGCTGTCGCGTCCGCGCCGGAAGGTGAACTCGCCCTTCAGATCGGGCAGTTCGCTGCCGCCCTCGCCCGTGCCCTTGGGGTCGCCGGTCTGGGCCATGAAGTCGGGAATGACGCGGTGGAATTTCAGCCCGTCATAGAAGCCCTGATTGGTCAGGGTGCGGATGCGCTCGATGTGGTTCGGCGCCGCACGGGGCTCCAGCTCCACCAGGATGCGCCCCTTGGCCGTGTCGATCACCCACAGGTTCTCGGGCGACACGGTGCGCCAGTCGCCCGATTGGGCGACCGCTCCGCCAGCCAGCAGGGCCACGCCCGCCGCCAGCGCCATCACAGACTTGATCTTCAAACCCGACCTCAATCCTTCTTGACCTTGGCCAACACGCTCGCGGCGACGGCGGGGCTGACGAAGCTGTCGATCCGGCCGTCCAGCCGGGCGATTTCCTTCACCAGTCGCGAGGCGATCGCCTGATGCCGCGGATCGGCCATCAGAAACACCGTCTCTATGTCGCTGTTGAGGCGCTGATTCATCGCCGTCATCTGGAACTCATACTCGAAATCGGCGACCGCGCGCAGGCCGCGCACGATAACGCTGGCGTTCAGTTCCTCGGCGAAGTGCATCAGCAGGCTGGAAAACGGCCGCACCTCGATGTCGGCGCTGAAGTGCGCGACCTCGGCCTTGATCATCTCGACCCGCTCGGCGGTCGAAAACAGAGGGCCCTTGTCGTCATTCTGCGCCACGCCGATGACCAGACGGTCCACCAGCTTGACCGCACGCCCGATAATATCGAGATGACCGTTGGTGACCGGATCGAAGGTGCCCGGATAAAGTCCGATACGCATGGCCAGCGGCCTCCCCATCGTTTGGGCCCGTTTAGCAGGTGCGAAATGAACGGCCTAGATTTTCTGACGCGGCTGTGATCGCCAAAGGGCCTTTAGATGCTGCACTGCATCAGCGGCAGCGCTGAAAACATGGTCGTCGATGGCAGCGATTGCGGCCGCAGGCGTGGCGCTGTTGCACAGAAACGCGCCGTCGAAGCGCGAGAGGTCAGCCAGCCTCACCACCGCCTTACGCTGCGGCGATCCGGCGCGGTCCAGCGCCTCACGGATCAGGGCCTGAGCCACGCCGTCCAGCATGGACGCATCCGGCCAGACGACCGTATCGCCCTGAATAAAGCCGACATTCCACAGCGAGCCTTCGCAAATACGGCCCTCTGCGTCTGTGAACAGGGCGTCGTCATACCCCGCCAGCCGCGCCGTGCGCCGCGCCCGCAGAAGGCCCATCGTGGCGACATGCTTCAGATGCGGCGCCTCGCGGGCGTAGGTCTGGCTCTGCAACCGCACGCCGTCGGCCAGCGGCGACGGCGGGGACGAGACGCTGATCATCACCTGCGGCGCGCCGATCCAATCCGGCTGACGCAGGGACAGTTCGCGGGAGAAAAGGCTGATGCGCAGCCAGGCTTCGGTCCGCCCGGCCAGAACCGTCCGCATCTGATCGCGCAGACGATCTTCGGCGACGGCCTCGCCGAACAGTTCAACCGCCGAACGGTTCAGACGGTCCAGATGCCGGTCCAGTCCGCGCACCCCGCCCTGCTCCACCACGAAGGAAGTCAGGGCGCCGTAGTTGATCAGGGCCTGATGGCCCAGATCCTCAAGCCCGGCGGGACGGCCGTCGATCCAGAGCTCAGGAGCGACGGCCATGCAGGATCAGGCCTCGCCGCCCTCGACCGCCAGGGCGTCGCCCGCGTCGCCGTCTTCATCGTCGCCGCCGGAATCGGCCAGACGCTCGACCGAGACGACCTTCTCGTCCTTGCCGGTTCGGAAGATGGTGACGCCCTGGCTGGAGCGACCGACGATGCGAACCTGGCTGACGGGGGTGCGGATCATCTGGCCGCCGTCGGTGACCAGCATCAAGTCGTCCGACTCCTCGACCGGGAAGGCGGCGGCCAGACGCGTGCCTGCGCGGCCACCCAGACCGTGGGCCGTCAGCCCCTGCCCGCCGCGACCCGTGCGACGATACTCGTAGGCCGAGGACCGCTTGCCGAAGCCGGTTTCCGTGACCGTCAGGATGAACTGCTCGGCTGCGCCCAGTTCGGCGATGCGCTCGACAGACAGGGCGGCGTCGCCGGCCTCTTCGTCGTCCGCCTCGACCGTGACGCCCTCGTCTTCAGCATCGGCGCCTGCCAGCGCCTTGCGCATGGCGTTGGCGTGTTTGACGTAGGCGGCGCGTTCTTCCGGCGAGGCGTCCACACGGCCCAGAATGGCCATCGAGATGACTTCGTCGCCGTCCTGCAGGCGGATGCCCCGGACGCCGGTCGAGTCGCGCCCCTTGAACACGCGCACGTCGTCGGCCTTGAAGCGGATGGCCCGGCCCAGCGCGGTCGTCAGCAGCACGTCGTCCTCGGCCGTGCACAGGCCGACGCCGACCATGCCGTCGCCGTCTTCCAGCTTCATGGCGATCTTGCCCGCGCGGTTCACGGTGGCGAAGTCGCTGAGCTTGTTGCGGCGCACGTCGCCCGACCTAGTGGCGAACATGATGTCGTAGTCGCCCCAGGTCGCCTCATCCTCAGGCAGGGGCAGCACGTTCATGATGCTGTCGCCCGGCTCGATCGGCAGCAGGTTGACGAAGGCCTTGCCGCGCGATTGCGGATTGCCCAGCGGCAGGCGCCAGGTCTTCAGCTTATAGGCCTTGCCGTTGGTGGCGAAGAACAGCACCGGCGTGTGGGTCGAGGCGCTGAACACGCCGGTGATGGCGTCCTCGTCCTTCATCGACATGCCGCTGCGGCCCTTGCCGCCGCGATGCTGGGTCCGATAGGCGTTCAGCGCCACGCGCTTGACGTAGCCGCCGTGGGTGACGGTCACGACCATGTCCTCACGCGGGATCAGGTCTTCGTCCTCCATCTCGGCGTCGCCTTCGCCGATGAGGGTGCGGCGGTCCACGCCGAACTGCTCCCTGACCAGCAGCAGGTCTTCGCGGATGATGGCCAGGACGTTCTTGCGGTCCGACAGGATGGTCAGGTGGCCCTGAATGGTGTCGGCCAGGCTGCGCGCCTCGCCGAAGATGTCGTCGCGGCCCAGACCGGTCAGACGCGACAGGGTCAGGGCCAGGATGGCGCGGGCCTGCTCGTCGGTCAGACTGATCTTGTCGCCTTCGACCAGCACGGTGCGCGGATCGGCGATCAGTTCCACCAGGGCCATCATGTCCCCGACCGGCCAGGCCTTGGCCTGCAGCCGCTCGCGCGCCTCGGCGGGGTCGGCCGAGCTGCGGATGATGTGGATGACCTCGTCGATATTGGCGACGGCGACGGCCAGACCGACCAGGACGTGGCCGCGGTCGCGGGCCTTGGCCAGCTCGAACTTGACGCGGCGGACCACCACTTCCTCGCGGAACTCGAGGAAGGCTTCCAGCAGGGCGCGCAGGCCCATCTGCTCGGGCCGTCCGTGGTTCAGCGCCAGCATGTTGACGCCGAACGAGGATTGCAGCGCTGTATAGCGATACAGCTGGTTCAGGATCACATCGCCCGAGGCGTCGCGCTTCAGCTCGATGACGATGCGCATCCCGGCGCGGTCCGACTCGTCGCGGACGTCGGCGATGCCTTCCAGACGCTTCTCGCGCACCATTTCGGCGATGCGCTCGATCAGGGTCTGCTTGTTCACCTGGAACGGCAGTTCGGTGATGATGATGGCGTCGCGATCCTTGCGGATCTCTTCGACCGAGGCCTTGCCGCGCACGATGACCGAGCCGCGCCCGTCGCGCAGGGCGTTGCGCGGGGCCGTACGGCCCATGATCTCGCCGCCGGTGGGGAAGTCAGGACCCGGCACGATGTCCAGCAGGGCGTCGTCCGAAACGTTCGGATCGTCCAGCAGGGCGACCGAGGCGTCGATCACTTCGCGCAGGTTGTGCGGCGGGATGTTGGTCGCCATGCCGACGGCGATGCCGCCCGCGCCGTTGACCAGCAGGTTCGGAATCCGCGCCGGCAGGACGACAGGCTCCAACTCCTTCTCGTCATAGTTCGGCTGGAAATCGACCGTGTCCTTCTCGATATCGGTCAACAGGGCCACGGCGGCCGGGGCCATCCTGGCCTCGGTGTAACGCATGGAGGCCGGCATATCGCCGTCGACCGAGCCGAAGTTGCCCTGGCCGTCCACCAGCATCAGCCCCATGGAGAAGTCCTGTGCCATGCGGACCAGGGCCATGTAGACCGAAGCGTCGCCGTGCGGGTGGAAGCGGCCCAGCACGTCGCCGACCACGCGGGCGCACTTCGAATACGAGCGCTCCGGCGTCATGTTCAGATCGTGCATCGAGTACAGGATACGGCGATGCACAGGCTTCAGACCGTCGCGCGCGTCCGGCAGGGCCCGGCTGACGATCACGCTCATGGCGTAGTCGAGATAGGAGCGCTTCAGCTCATCCTCGATGGTGATGGTCGAAATATCGCCCGGCGCCATCGGGGCGGCGTTTTGGTAACTGTCGTCGGTCAAGGAAATCAGGCTTTAAATGGCCGGAATCGGAACGTGATCCGCTGTTCCGGTTTCTATCATCCGGGGGCCGTGGTGGCAAAGAAACGCCGCTGAAATCCCCATGCCGAAAAGGACAGGAAAGCCATGCGTTTAGCCGCCTCGAAACTGATCGCTCCCAGCGCCCTCGCCATGATGCTGGTCGCCGGGGCCGCCTGCAGCCAGAACCCGGCCTCCCCGCCGGCTTCCGACGCCCCCGCCGCGCCTTCGACCGAGGCCGCCGCACGCGCTACGCCGGGCCAGACGGCGCAGGTCGCCATCATCAACGGCCAGGGCGCCGAAACGGGCAAGGCGACGCTGACGCAGGGGGCCACGGGCCTGCTGATCAAGGTCGAGGCCACGGGCCTGACGCCCGGCTGGCACGGCATCCACATCCACGCCACGGGCCAGTGCGAGGCGCCCTTCACCTCGGCCGGCGCCCACATCAATCACGGCGATCCGAAGCAGCCGCACGGCCTGCTGAACGCCGACGGACCTGACGACGGCGACCTGCCCAACGTCTTCGCCGACGCGAACGGCGCCGTGAACGCCGAAGTCTTCACTACCCGCGCCCGTCTGGCGGACGCCGGTCCGGGCCAGTGGCTGCTGGACGACGACGGCTCGGCCCTGGTGATCCACGCCAACGCCGACGACCACTCCAGCCAGCCGATCGGCGGCGCGGGGGACCGCGTGGCCTGCGCCGTCATCAAGGCGCAGTAAGCAGACCTAAACCTTGGCGGGGGCGCCGGCGCGAAGGCCGCGCTCCCCCAGGGCCACGGTGATGACGCCCAACAGCGCGATGGCGACGCCCGTCAGGATCTGCGGCGTCAGCACGTCGCCCATGAACAGTCCGCCGATCATGATCGACACCAAAGGCGAGCCCAGCAGATAGGGCGTCACCCGCCCGGCCTCGCGCCGCTGGACCAGCCAGAACATCAGGCTGGTGGCGAACACGGACGAAATCACCCCTGCCCAGATCAGCGTGCCCCATACCAGCGGCGTCGCAGCCCTGGCCGCTTCCCACTGCCCGTTCTCGAACAGGGCCGACCCGAGGGTCAGCACCGGAAAGGCCATCAGGGCCAGCAGGCCCTGCATCTTCAGAGGCGGGATCGAGGTCGTCCGGCGCGCGACCACCGTCGTCAACGCCCACGCCGACGCGCCCAGCGCGCCCACCAGAATGGCCTTCCAGTCGTTCAGGGCGTGAGGATCCAGCGTCATCCACGCTACGCCCGCAAAGGCGACGACCAGGCCGACGACGGCCATCCTCGAAATCCGCTCGCCCAGCAGCAGGAAGGCGAACAGCGACGTCAGGGGAATCCACAACTGGGTGGCGACCGTCACCGGGCTGACGTCATGAGCCAGCCAGAAGGCCAGGTAGATCAGCCCATAGTGGATCGGGCCGCCGACCACGGCGATGATCAGCAGGCTCTTCCAGTTCGGGAAGGGCGGCCGCACGAACCAGACCAGGCAGGCGGCGGCGATGGCGAAGCGCAAGGCGCCCGTCATCAGCGGCGGCAGCATCTCAGTGGCGACCTTGGCGGCGGCGTTGTTCACGCCCCAGATCACCAGAACGGCCACGATGGCGGCGATCTCAAGCGGCGTCAGCGCGTGCGGGAATGAGGAGGAGCTGGACACGCCCCATGCTTGCCACATGGCGCGACGTTTTGCCTCTCACGAAGCATGAGCGCAGGTTACCCGGACAAACCGCCCTGCCCCACGACCGCGAACCGGCTATAGAAGCCGCCATGAAGATCCCTGTCCTGCTGTCCGCCCTCGCCGTCCTGACCGCCTGTATCGGCGCTGCGCCAGCGACGGCCGAGCCAATTGTCGTGGTTTCGCCTCAGCCCCTGCCGATCGACAACGACCGTCCGCGCGTCTTTCTGGGGGGCAGCATCGACATGGGAGGCGCGCCCGACTGGCAGGCGGCGCTGACGCAGGCCCTGTCCGACATGGACGTCACAGTCCTGAACCCGCGCCGCGCCGACTGGAACCCCGCCTGGCGGCCCGAAGCCGACGAGCCAGAGTTCCGGCGTCAGGTCGAATGGGAGCTGGCCGCGCTGGAAAGCGCCGACGTCATCGTCATGTATTTCGCGCCCGGCACGCAAAGCCCGATCAGCCTGCTGGAAATGGGCCTGCACGCCCGCGGCGGAAAGCTGATCGTGCTGGCTCCCGAAGGGTTCTGGCGTAAGGGCAATGTCGACATCACCGCCCGCGCCTATGGGGTGCGCCAGGTGCAGACCATGGACGAACTGACCGCCGCCGTCCGTCAGGCCCTGAGCGAAGCCGCGACCAGGGGCCGCTTCGCACGCTGACCCTCCATGAAAAAGGCCGCGCCCCGGCTGGGACGCGGCCTTCATGTTCCGGCTGAGCGGACCTTAGAACGGAATGTCGTCGTTCAGGTCGTAGCTTTCCTTCGGACCCGAGGGCTTGTTGGCGCCGCCGGTCGAGAAGCCCGAGGAATAGTCGTCGTCGCGGCCGCCGCCGTAGCCGCCCCGATCACCGCCGCCGCCCTGGCTGTCGCCACGGCCGCCCAGCATGGTCAGCTGACCGTTGAAGCGCTGGATGACGATTTCGGTCGAATATTTCTCGACGCCCTGCTGGTCGGTCCATTTGCGGGTCTGCAGCGAGCCTTCGATATAAACGGTCGAGCCCTTCTTCAGATAGTTCTCCGCCACCTTGACGATGTTGTCGTTGAAGATGACCACCGAGTGCCACTCGGTCTTTTCCTTGCGCTCGCCGGTCGACTTGTCGCGCCAGGTTTCCGAGGTGGCGATGCGCAGGTTGGCGACGCGGTCGCCGTTGTTCAGCGAACGGATTTCCGGATCGCGACCCAGATTGCCGATGAGGATGACCTTGTTGACGCTGCCCGCCATGACGAATGTCCTTTTATGTTCTTGCGCCGAGTCCTAGCGGATTTCGACGAGATGTTCCAGTTTTGTTCACGCCCGATTCCGGGCGCTGAAATCAGTTCGGAGCGACCGCGACCGGGCGTCCGTCGATCTGGCGCTGGATCGCGCCCGGAATGGCCAGACGACCGTCCCCTGTGCGCGCCAGGGCGAAGAACCGCGGGCCGTCCAGGCTCTTGCCGAACTTGACCCCCGCGCGGTCGATGAAGATGAACTGCCCCTGATAGGCGCCGACCATCTCGGTCTTGCTGCCGCCCAGTCGCAGGAATTTCAGGCGCATCTCTTCCAGCCGCGCCGCGCAGAATTCGATCTGCGGCTGGTCGCGGGCGACGACGTTGAAGCGCACGCCCCCGCCCTCGGCGTCCTGACCCATGTGATAGCACACGCCCGTTCCGCCCGGCGCCTCCGCCTTCTTGGCGCAGGCGCCCAGAGCCGCAGACGCCGCGACAATCGCCAGCAGGGTCATCGAAGCGCGGCTCATGCTCACAGCTCCGGGAACTGACATTGGCGGTCCTGCTGGGCCAGGGTGCGGAAACGGTTGTTGTCCGTCGACTGCTCTACGCGGCGCGGGACCAGACGCAGGGTCGTGTCGCCCCACCGGCCGTAACGCGCCTCGCCCGGCGCGACGCAGGTTCCCGAATAGAGAGCCTGAACACAGGCGGCCAGGGTCATATTGCCCGACACCTGGCGCCATTCCGAACCCGTATGGCGCAGGCAGGCCGTGCCCGAGACTGCAGGCGCAGCGCGCGTATCCTCGGCGGCGCCCGGCTGACCCGCAGGGGCGATCTCGATCGCCGGGGTCGAAGGCAGTTCCGGCGGCGGCGCGAAGGAGGCGGTCGGCGCCGCGACCAGCGAGCCCGACGCGTCCAGCCCCACATCCAGGGCGCTGGTGGCCACGCCGTTGCGCTTGGCGCAGTCGGCCAGGGTGGCCAGGCCGACGAACTGGCCGTCGACGAAGCAGCGCAGTTCGCGCGTCGGCTCCAGCGTCGGGGCCTCGGCCACGTCAATGGTCAGGCCGCCCATCGACGCAGGCGGCGGCTCAGACGGCGCATCCTTGCCCCCGCTGAAGACCAGGGCGGCGGCCACGGCGCCGACGACGGCCAGACCCGCGCCGACGATCAGAACCGTACGATTGTCTTTCGAAAGGGCCATGCAGCTCTCAACGCGCCAAAGAAGGCCCCACTAACCCCGAGCGCCCCACAGCCGTCAACCGAAAGCGCCCTCAACCCCGGCTTAGCCTGTGAGTCTCGCCAGAGCGGCCTGATAGTTGGCCAGTTGCGCCTGCAGATAGGCCGGAGCCTTGCCTGTCGCCTTGGGCTTGTCGCTTTCCGGTGCCAGGGCGCGATAGGCGTCGCGCATGGCCTTGATCGCCAGTTGCACCTGATCGCGCGACTTGTTGATGGCCTCTGCGCTGGACAGGTTCAGCAGCGGCGACAGGTCGATCCCGAAGGTCTTGGTCTTGTCCTGCGTCTTGCCGATGAAGCCGGGCGTCAGGCCCAGTCCCGCCAGGGCGTCCCGCCCCGCCTCGCCCGGCGTCAGAACGGCTCCGGCCCTCCCGTCGGCGCTGGTGATGGACAGACGCTGGACCCCGCCGCTGGTCACCCGTGCGTCGCCGTCCATGCCGGTCACATAGTCGCGGTCGGTCTTGATCGTGACCTTCAGATAACGCCCCGACGCCATTTCGATCTTGCGCGCCAGCGACTGCAGGGTGTCCTTGGCGTCGATCGTGACCGCCGTCTTGCGGCCCGTCGCCGGGTTCTGCACGTAAAAGCGGTCGCCTGCACGCACCGCCGTTGCGTCCACAAGGGTCTTGGACTGGCTCTGGCTGATCTCGCCCTGCGGCAGGCCCAGCCGGTCCAGCACGCTGGCGCCGCTCGGCGACACGGTCAGGGCCAGGGGCTTGGCCCGGCCGTCAGCGGCCGTCCATGTCTGGCTCCACTCCACCTGCCCCGTCTGCACGTCCAGTCGCGCCAGATAGCCGCGCGAGGGGTCTTCGGCCTTGGCCCCGATGGCGCGATCCGACACGCCGGTCAGCCAGACCTTGCCGTCATGCACCTTGACGTCGGCGGCAGTGTCGTCGCCCGGCCCGCCGTAATAGGTCACCCGATCCGCGCCCGAGGCGGCCAGGTCCGTGGACAGGACAGCCACAAAGGCGTCCTGACCTCCGGCATGAGCATTGGCGACCTGACCCGCGTTCAGGGCGCCGTTGCCGGTCGCGCCCGAGATGATCAGCCGCCCGTCCGCCACCGCAAGGCCGGCGATCTCGCCGCCCGAAGAGGAGCCCAGATTGCGCACGCTCAGAAGCTCGGGCGCGCCCGTCGCGCCGATACGGAAATGACGCACGACAAAGGCGCCGTTCTCGACGCCCGCCGTGTAGAGATTGTCGCCGTCGACGGTCATGGCCTGGACGTTGTCGTCGCCGGCCGTGCCGAACTGGGTCGCCCCGGTCGCCGTCGCCGTGATCGGCGCCAGACTGTGGACCTGGCTTTCACTGAAGGCCTGAACATAGCCGTCCCAGCCGCCTACGGCCAAGGTCCCCGGCATGGCCGACTTGGCCCGCCCCGCCACATAGACCCGCCCGTCGGCGCCGAAGGAGACGGCGGTCGCTTCATCCTCGGCCTTGGCGCCGCGCCTCTGGGTCCACTGTTCGCGCCCCTGAGAGTCGAAGACGGTGACGAAACTGTCAGCTGTCGTGGCGGAGGCGCCCGCCTCGCCGGGCACAAGGGCGCCGATCACCGATCCGGCCACGGCCACCCGCCCGTCCGCATCCACGGCGATGGCGTAGCCGCTGGCCTTGGACGCCGCGCCCAGAGCGCGACTGACGACCACATTGCCCGCCGAGTCCAGCTTCATCAGAACGACGTCGCCCTGCCCCTTGATCGGTTGGGTCGAGGCCCCGGCGCTGACATCGGCCACGATCCACATCGAACCGTCCGGCCCGGCCGCGCTGGCCCGCACCGTCTCGACGCCGTCCGGCAGGGAGGAGACGCCGCTGCGGCCCTCGACCCAGAACCCGCCGCCGGAGCCCGCCACCGGATTGCCGTCCGGGTCAAACTTCAGCACCTCATGGGCGCCCTTGCTGCCTGCGCCCTGCACGACCTGAATTGAATCCCGCGCCTCGACGGGGGTGAAGCTGATCGTCTCCAGCGAGACGCCGGCGACCGTCAGCCCCCAGCGCGTCGGGCCGGCCGGAAGGGTGATGGTCTTGTCGCCCGCCTTGACCGTGCGCGGCTCGGCCTCAATCATCTGCCGATGGATGCGGGTCTGCACGCCCGCCTCTTCCAGCTTGCCGTTGATGTGCTGCACCACCGCATCCATCGTGCGCGGCGTCGCCCCCATCTCCGAAAGGTCGATATCGACGGTCTGGCTTCCGGTCGTAGTCTTTACCGTGATGCCGAAACGCACATCGCCCTGGAAAGCCGCGACCTCGTCGGTCAGGGCGCCGTCGTGAATCGGGCCGGTCAGATATTTCGGATTGTCGCGCGGCACCGCCGCTGTCGACTGGCTCTGCGAGGTCGAGACGCCCTGAACCACGCGTACGCCTTCGAACTGAGCGGAATTCAGGAAATCCATCACCTCCGTCATGCCGGAAGCGAACCGTCGCGACAGTTGCTCGGATTCCATACGGGTGACCCCGCGTTCGCCCGCGCGGTTCGTCAGGGCTTCAAGCATGGTCAGCCCCTGATACAGGGCGAAAATCTTGCGGTAGTCGCTTGAGGAGACGCCCTTGACGTCAAGAACGGCGTTGTCCTCGTTGACGAGCTTTCGCCCGCTCAAGGCCGTACGCAGAAGGTCGGACTGGCTGGGCTTTTCCTTGCCGCTCAAGGTCCACGGCGCGGTCGGCTGCGTCTTCGGCTTGGGCGCGCTTTGCCCGGCCGAGCCCGCGCCCGCACTTCCGGCGAGACCGTAAAGACCCAGCAGATAGCTGTTGTTGATCACCGCCACGAAAGCCTCCGCGGTCCAGCTTGCCTCAGTCGCGGTAACGAATTGTTTAACCCCCGCACGCAACCGCCCCGCGCCAGCCGCAGTTCACTCTTGTCTGCAGCCTGATGTGGAGATGTTCATGTCGCGCGTACGCTGGCTTTTTATGCGGCTGATGAGCCTTTACGGCCTGATGCCGCGCCCTGCGCCGCACCGCCGGCGATCGCCCATTACTCTGGGCTATGGTCCGACCCGGCGAATGGGTTAGCGACTTCAGCCCTTGAACAGCGACAGGATGATCTGCGGCGCCTGGTTGGCGATCGACAGGGCCTGGGCGCCGAGTTGCTGCTGCACCTGCAAGGCCTGCAGACGTGCGCTTTCGCGCGCCATGTCCGCATCCACCAGATTGCCGACGCCGACTTCCAGCGAATCCATCAGCTTGGTGACGAACAGGGTGTGCTTCTCGATCTGCTTGGACTGAGCGCCCAGTTCAGCGAGCTTGCCGCTGGCGCCGGTCAAAGCGGTTTCAACCAGAGCCAGCGCAGCCTCGGCGTCTGCCTGCGTCAGCAGCTCAGGCATAACGTCCGGGTCCGTCGACGCAGCGCCCGCGACAGCTAGACCAAGACCGCGCAACGACAGGTCCTGCCGGTTCATGGTGATGGTTTCGGACGCATCCGCGTTCGCAAGGAAGTTAAGCGGGGTCAAATCGGCAGGCGTCGCTGCCCTGACGCCGTTCACCTTGCCGTTCAGGATGTTCTCGCCATCGAATGAGGCGTTGTCCGCAAACGACTGCAGGGACTTCAGCAGCGACTGAAACTCATCGTTGTAAGCCTTGCGCGTCGCATCCGACGCCGACGGATCGGCTGCCGCGGTGGCTTTCTGACGAAGTTCGACGAGGATGTCGGAAATCTGCTGACCGGCCGCCAGCGCCACATCGGCGACCGAAGTGGCGCGGTTCAGGCTGGTCTTGACTGATTCCAGCGCATTCATGTCGGCGCGCTGGTTCTGGGCGATGGCCCAGGTGGCGGCGTTGTCCTTGGCGCCCTGGACTTTCAGCCCGGTGTTCACCCGGCTCTGGGTCGCCGCCAACTTGGAGTTGGTGGCGTTCAGGTTCTGAAGCGCGATCAGCGCCGACGCATTGGTGATTACGCTGTTGGTCATGGCCGTTCTCGCCTCAGATCCGATTCTGGCGAGCAGTAATGACGCTGATTCCTGAGCGTATGGTTAACGACGTCGCAACGCCTGTTAACGCCGCCCGGCGCCGCCGAGGGGCGTCAAGCCGCCTTTCGCCCAGACCGCAGCTCAGATTTCGGTCTTGATGATCCTGCCGACGTCATAGGCCGGGCTCTGGCGCAGCTTCAGGACCTCTTCACGAGGGAACTGGCGGACCACCTCCCCGGTGACCCGATCCAGGGTCTTGTAGACGTAGCCGGTCGACTCGCGCTCGATCGTCAATCGGTAACGACCTGCGTCGTCGCTATCGTTCTGCGCGTCCTGCATAGGTTTCTGCGCCTCGATAGCGCCGCCCTGCGGCTCGCGATCGAGGTAGGTTACGCTGGACACTCCCGCGACATTGTCAGCCATATCCTTTCGCGCGAACCAGCCGCGCCTCCCGTATCGAACGACACGAGAAAGGGGCGAACCTTGCGGCCCGCCCCTTTCCTAATCGCGTCGGATTAGCGGAACAGGCCCAGCAGGATCGAGCTGGACTGGTTCGCGATCGACAGCGCCTGCACGCCCAGCTGTTGCTTGGTCTGCAGAGCCGTCAGGCGAGCGCTTTCCTTGGCCAGGTCGGCGTCCACAAGGTTGCCAACGCCGACTTCCAGAGCGTCCTGCAACTTGCCGACGAAGACACTCTGCCGCCCCAGCGACTTGGACTGGGTGCCCAGCGTCGCAAGATTGGCGGTGAAGCCCTCAATCGCCGTCTGGATGTCATCAGCGGTAGCGTAGGTGCCGCTCGTGACGCCCGAGGTGACAGGGGCGGCAAAGCCCACGTCATAGGTCGAGGTGCTGTCCAGGCCCGTGCGCACGGTAACCGCATCATCCTGGAAGAGGTTGATGCCGTCGAATTTTGCGCCTCCGATAGCGGAGTCGATTTCTTCCACCAGGGCGTCGTAGTCAGCCTGATAGGCCGTCTCGGCGGCGCTGCCGGTCTCGACGGTTTCCAGGGCGACGGCGATGCTCTTCAGTTCCTTGAAGGCCTCGACGACGGTGTCGCCGGCCGCCAGGGCGACATCCACCAGCGATTGACCGCGCGCGACGGAGTTCTTGACTGCGTCCAGCGAGGCGATGTCAGCGCGTTGGTTGGTGGCGATGGCGAAGATCGCGCCATTGTCTTTGGCGGTGGCGACCTTGAAGCCCGTGTTCACGCGGTTTTGCGTGACGTTGAGGTCACGGCTGGTCGCGTTCAGGTTTTGCAGCGCAACGATTGCGCCAACGTTCGTGTTGATGCTGTTAGCCATTTTGGCTGTCCTTTGTCTTCAGACGATGTCCGACGCCATTTTGGCTGCCGGGAGCTTTCTGCTCGGAAGGTCAGGTCGCAAGGGACGGGCCAACAGCGCGTCGCTGGCCCCAGAAGCCAGCGCATTGATTTTTCAATGTTAGATTCTGGAAACCATAGCAGCACACCCGGCACTTCCTGCCGCCAACAGACCGGCAGGGGCAAAAAGTGCCGGGCGCATCGGCAGAATTTGCCGCCCGTTCACTGCCGAGAACAAACTCACGACCGGGGAAGCACCCATGCGTCGATCAGGGCGCGTTCGGCTTGCAGCGTCTCAACCGCCAGTCGCCGCGCCGCGTCGCACGCCAGAATCTGGCCGCCGCGCCGTACATAGGCCGCCTCAAGATCCGCCGACGTGGCCGTCTCGGGCAGCAGCGCCAGATCACAGGGCCGCGTCACGGCGTCAGGAAGGATCAGACGCGGCGGCGCAACCGGCGACGGCTGGGGCAAGGCGGCACAGCTCGCGGTCATGATCACGCAGGCGCTGAGCGCGAGCGGGATCCAGAGGGGTTTGGGCGTCATCGGCGGTCCTCGCTCGGTTTTCGGCCGACGCGGTCGCCCGCGCCACGGCCTCGGCATGATGGTGAAAGGCGTCCAGAGCCTCGATCTGACGACCGCGCGCGGCGGCCTCCAGGGCGCGGGCAGCCGCCTCGGCCTCGGCCTGATCCGCGCGGCGCTGAACGGATTCGAGGCGGCGCGCCTGCAGGTGCAGCGGGTCCCACCGCACCCCAAGGCCTCGCCCGACAATCAGGATCAGAACCACGACGACGCCGAACGCCGCCAGCCAGCCCAGCGGCGTCAGGGTGCGAAGAAGGCCGCCGCTCATGGATAGGCCCCCCGGTCCAGTTCGAAATGCGGGCCGTCGCGCAGACGCGGCCAGTCGCCTCCCCAGATCAACCGCACGCCCCGCCCTTTCGCCGCCGCCTTGAAGGCCTCGGCGATGCGCGGATAGAGCGGCCAGTCCCAGCGCACCTGCCCATCGACCCACGCGGCCACATCGACGGCGTGCCCGGTCAGATGACGCGAGTTCAGCGTCCGACTGGCCCCCGCCCGCACCAGCTCCGCCTGACGCGCCGCCGTGCGCAGACCCTCGGTGACCATGAAGTCCACCGGCGTCAGTTCGAGCGCCGCCTCGGCCACGGCGACCAGATCGGGATGCACCCCCTGCAGCGCCGCGCGCGAGCGTTGCGAAAGCCGGAAGCTCATGGCCGCCCGCCCGCGCGCAGGCGCATCATATTGACGATCTGCTGGGCGCTGGGCGCCACCAGATAGAGCAGCAGCATCCGGGCGATCAGTCCCATCAGGCCGTCAGCGATGCGCGGCAGGTCCGAGGCCTCGGCCCGGTTCACCGCCAGCCGCAGCAACAGCCACAGGGCCAGGCTGGCGCCATAGACATAGATCCGCCGCCACAGCCAGCGCCCCTCGGCGAGATCATGCGTCGGTTCTTTCGGCGTCGTCATTGGTCGTCCTCCGGATCAAAGGGCGCGGCGGAGACCCGCCAGTCGGCGCCCAGATGGTCGAAACAGTCGTCGGCGCTGAGCCGGTCAGGCGCGGACCAGGTCTCCTCGTCCGGCAGTTCAGGCAAAGGGGGCGCGGTCTCGTCCCACGGCTCCACGGTCTGGATGATGCGATGCAGGCGCTGGGTCATGACGTCACCCGATCGCGGTCAGCCGGACCACGCCGGATGCGCCCGCGCCGCCCGCACCCGCGGCTGTCACGCCCGCGCCGCCCCCGCCGCCGCCCCCGCCGTAAAGGCCCCCGTCGCCGCCTGCGCGCCCGGCTCCGGACACCTGAGCGCCGCCGCCTGCGCCGCCGCCGCCCGCCCAGTGCAGATCGGTCAGAGGCGCGTTCTGTCCGGCGTCTCCGACGCCTGCGCCGCCCGCGCCGCCGGTCGCCTTGACCGACAGCAGGCCGCCATCTCCCCCGGCGCCGCCCGACTGGACGATATTGGCCGTGCTGACGCCCCCTCCGCCGCCGCCGCCGCCCGGTCCGTCAGGCCGCGCGGCTGACTGGCCCGCTGCCCCCGCCGCCGTGACTGAAGAGGCGCCGCCCCCATTGGACGCCGTCAGGCCGCCGCCGCCGGCGCCGCCAGGCCCGGACGCGGACGCGCCGCCCGCGCCGCCGCGTCCGCCCTCGCCGGTCAACAGCGTCACGCCGCCCAGCGTGATGCGGCTGTCGCCGCCCGGCGCGCCAGCAGCGGCCGAGCCGGAACCTCCGACCCCGCCTGCGCCGACGACGATGCTCAATCCGGCGCCTAGCGCCTCGACAGGCCAGAGAGCGCCCATCACCCCGCCCGCGCCGCCGCCGCCGCCGCCGTGGCGGCTGGTCCCGGCCGGACCGGCCAGCCCGGCCCCGCCGCCTCCGCCGCCGCCGACGCACACAGCCTCGACCCAGCGCGCCCACTCCGGCGGGGACCAGACGCCGTCGCTCGTCAGGGTCGTCGTCTCACGCCGCGTCGCGCCGCGGGCGAACCAGGCGCGGCCGGTGTGGCGGTCGGCCATCAGCACCTCGCGCCAGGCGCCGCCGTCCGGGCTGACCTTTAGCCGCAGGTCGTCGTCGCCGATCAGGCCCAGTTCGGCCCGGCCGCCCCAGCCGCTCTGGAACAGCAGGGACAGCACGTCCGCCGATGTCTGCTTGTTGAAGGTGAAGCGCAGATCGCCGTCGCCGCCGCTCTCGCTTTCCAGCGCGGTCCACAGGGTCTTGTTCGCCCGCACCGTCACCACGTTCGTCGCGTCCGCGCTGGCGTTGACGCCCAGACGTGTGATCTCCTGCAGCTCGTCCGGCGTCGCGGTCTGAAGCGGCGTCCACTCGCCATTGCGGCGCACGACGATCTCTTCGCTGTCCAGCACCACGGCCAGATGGCCGTCGGGGGTAGCCATGATGGTCCAGCCGCCCATCTCATGACGCATGAGGGCGCCCGCCGCCCGGCCCGACCAGTCATCGCCCGTCGCGCCTTCCGGCAGGATGTAGAGGTCGCCGTCCGACGCCTCGGCCGGTTGCGCGACCGTGGTCCGGCTGACAACCGCCGTCTGGGTCAGGGCGTCCAGAAAGGTCAGCGCCTCGTTCAGGGTGACGTGCTTCTGCAGCTGTCCGGCCGCCAGATAGGGCAGGCCCAGCCGCGCGCTGGCGTCGATGCTCATGTTCAGTCTCCGTGGATCAGGAGACGTCAGTCTGTGCAGCCGCCCCATGCAGGCGCGTCGATCGGGTCAAGGCGTCGCCAAAGCCGGGAATTGTCAGGGATTGGCCTATCCGGTCGCGACAGCCGCGCCGTTTCTGTGCGCGGAACGGCCGTCTCGACAGCGCCCGGATCGGCGGCTAACCGGAACAGCCCTCTCCCGCCGTTCGCGATCTGCTGCATGACCCTGTTTCAGGCCCTGACGCGCCTGGCCGCCCTGGCCGTTCTGGCGCCGCCCGCCCTGGTCGCGGTCTCAGCGCTCAGCCGCATCGGCCACCGGCTGCCCGATCTGCTGACCCAGTTCACTGCTCCGGCCCTGATCGCGACGGGGGCGGTGTGCGTGGTCTTCCTGTTGCTGAGGCTGTGGGGCATGGCGGCGCTGGCCGGGGTCATCGCCGGGCTGCTGCTGGTCGCCGTCTGGCCGCAGTGGGCGCCGCCGCGCGGGACGCCTGCGGATGACGCCGAAACGCTCACCCTCTATTCCGCCAACCTGTGGGCGCGGAACGATGATGCGGACGCGGTCGCCCGCTCCATCGCCGCCGCAGACGCCGACATCGTCATGCTGATCGAACTCGGCGACGGCCCCAACGCCCGGCTGGACGAGATCCTGGCGCGCTATCCCCACCGCGTCGCCACCCCGCGCAAGGATCGGCCCAGCGGCGCGGCGCGCTCGGTGATCGCCTCGAAACGACCGCTGCGCCATATGCGCGACGCCGACGGTCAGGGGCTGGCCGCCCTGGTAGCCGAGGCCGAGACGGCTCTGGGGTCGGTTCACCTGATCGCCGTCCACATGACCCGCCCCTGGCCCTTCCAGCATCCTTACGGCCAGATCAGTCAGGCCGAGCGATTGGCGGGACTGCGCCACGGACTGACGGGGCCGGTCGTCGTCGCGGGGGACTTCAACAGCGTCTCCAGCGGTCGTATCGGCCGTCAGATCAAGGCGCAGACCGGCCTGATCCCCGCCCCCGCCTGGCCCGGCACCTGGCACGCCATGCTGCCGTCGCCGCTGGGGATCACCATCGACCATGTGTGGCGTTCGCCCGATCTGGCGCTCCTGGACCGGCGGCTGGGCGACAGGACCGGCTCGGACCACCGCCCTGTCATCGTAGAGCTTACGCGGGCGACGCAATAAGCGCCTTCAGCCGAGCCTCATGCCCGTGGTCGGGGAAGTCGTCGGCGATCCAGCTGTCTTCAAACGCCTTCAGGACGCGCCCTGTCTCCGGCCCCGGCTTCAGACCCAGTCGCGCCAGATCACGCCCGCCGACCGGCAGCTTCGGCGGCGTCCAATCGGCCGCGAGGGCCAGCAAGGCCTGCATCCTCGTCGGCTCGCCTCCCGCCGCCCAGGCGCGCCTGACGCGATCCTCGAACGCCTGCCGCCCCTCGCGCCAGATGACGCCGCGCGCCTGGGCGTCGCTTACATACGGGTCAAGCGGCGCTCGAACGGCGGCGATCAGCCGGTCCTTCTGGGCGTTGGGCAGCCGCAACCGGTTCGCTGATGCGCGTACCGTCTCCACGTCTGCCGGCAGCAGGGCCGACAGCCGCAGCACCGGGTCGGGGCTGACCCCGACCATCGCCTCAAACAGCGTCAGGCCATCGGGCGGCGGCAGAATACGACCCAGCACCCCCGCATCCTGCATCAGCCGCACCGCCGGACGCGGATCGGGCGCGGCCAGCAGCTTGAGCACCTCCTTGGACACCCTTTCGGCCGACAGCCGTTCAACCCCTTCGGCCAGGGCGGCGCAAGCGGCCACCGCAGCCGCATCCGGCGCGCCGCGCCCATACCAGGCGAAGAAGCGATAGAAGCGCAGAATGCGCAGATAGTCCTCTTCGATGCGCTGTACCGGCTCGCCGACGAAGACGATCCGTCCGGCCAGAGCGTCGTCATACCCGGCCCCCGTCGGATCAAGGATCACACCGCCGGAGTCAGCGTAGAGGGCGTTCAGGCGGAAATCCCGCCGCGCCGCGTCTTCGGCCCAGTCGTCGGTGAAGGCGACCGTGGCGCGCCGTCCGTCCGTCGAGACATCGCGGCGCAGGGTAGTGATCTCGAACGGCTGGCGCTCCGATATGGCCGTCACCGTGCCGTGCTCCATGCCGGTCGGCACGCTCTTCAGCCCCGCCGCCTTCAGCGCCCTCACCACCGCCTCGGGGGTCAGGATGGTGGCGATGTCCACGTCGTCAATCGGCGCGCCCAGCACGGCGTTGCGCACGCAGCCGCCGACGAAGCGGGCGCAGTCCGCCCCGCCCGCCGCCGCCAGCGCCGCCATCACCGCACGCGTGGCGTCGGCCGTCAGCCAGTCCTGGCCCTCAAGGACGCGGCTCATCCCACGCGCTCGCTCGCGTCGGCCTCGGCGGCCCTGTGCGGCGCGGCTTCTTCGCCATAGAGGCGGTTGAACAGCCCCTTCAGAATACCCGCCGTCACGCCCCAGATGTAGCGCTCGCGATAAGGCATGGCCCAGAACCAACGGCGCGGGCCGTTCTCCTGATCATAGTAGTCGCGGCGATGGTTCACCGGGTCCATCAGGAAGTCCCACGGCGCCTCGAACACCTCGGCCACCTCTGCGGGCGACGGCGCGACGACCGGCGGCGCCGTCAGCCAGCCGACCACCGGCGTCACCAGAAAGCCGGTGCCCGTCTCATACGGATCGCCCAGCCCCAACGGCTCGACCACGGCGGGGTCCAGCGCGATCTCCTCCCACGCTTCGCGCAGGGCGGCGTCCAGCGCCGTCTCGCCCGGATCGAGCCGCCCGCCCGCAAAGGCGATCTGCCCCGTATGGCTGGCCAGACTGTCGGACCGGCGGGTCAGCAGGACGCTGGGACCATCCTCCCGCGCGATGACGGGGATCAGCACCGCCGCCGGTCTCAACTTGACCTTCGGGCGGCTGAAATCAGGGTTCAGGTCATAGTCGGATCGCACCGCCACGCGCTGCGGCGACCAGTCGGACACCGGATCCAGCCGCTGTTGCAGCCGGGACTTCAGGCCGGAACAGGTCAAAGCCCCGCCCCTTCCGGCCCCAGCGGAAACGTCATCCCGCACGACCGAACCGCCAGCCGTCCGTCCGCCTCCTGCGCCCGCTCGACCAACTCATAGAAGACGGGCCGCGCAATCCGCGCCCACAGATCGCCCCGCACATGGACGCGCGGCGCAGGCTCGCCGGTCGCGGCGTCCGTCTCGACGATGATGGCGTGGTCGGGACCGGCGGCGGCCTCATCCCCCTGATCCGTGGTGAATACCAGCGCCTCGTCCTCTTCGCGCACCGCTACGGCGCGGAACGGCAGGTCCTCGACCGCGATCTTCAGCTTCTCGATCGGCGTAACCAGATGATAGCCGTCCGGGTCCTTCCTCAGCACCGTGGAAAACAGTCGCACCAGTTCGGCCCGGCCGATGGGCGATCCTTCATGCATCCACACGCCGTCGGCGCGGATCAGAATGTCGATCTCGCCGCAATGTTCGGGATGCCACAGATGAACGGGAGGCAGCCCCCTGCCCGGCGCCTGCCGCGCAGCCTCGGCCACGCCTGTCAGACCCGAGGATGTCGGTGGGTTCGTCATGTCTGAACTATGGGATGCGTCGCCCTCCAAAGGAAGGCCGCGCCCGGCTCAGGCGTCGGGGCGCACCGCTCCGACCGGCGCCGCATCAGTGAAAGGCAGCCACATGACCCGGCGCTGATCCACCGGCCCCGGCAGCACGGCGCCCGGCGCCGGCTCAAACCCGAAGCGCGAGAAATAGGGCGGATCGCCGACCAGCAGAATGCCGTCCAGCCCCATCGCCCTCGCCTCTTCGATGCAGGCGCGCACCAGTTCGCCGCCCAGGCCGGTGCTGCGGCTGGCCTTGTCCACGGCGATCGGCCCCAGAAAGACCGAGCGCGCCTCCCCCGTCAGGATCGACCACAACCGTACCGAACCGATCAGGCGGCCGTCTTCATGCAGGCAGAACCCGGCCGTCAGCGGCGCGCGCTCGCGCAGACGCTCGGCCGTTTTGGCGAAGCGGCCGGGGCCGAAGGCGGCGATGACCAGGGCGTCGACGGCGGCCGCATCGGCCGTCGTCTCACGGGTGATCCGCCCCGCGATCTGCGGGTCGTCTGAAGGGGCGGAAGCGGGCGCGGCGTTCATGCGCGGCCCGTAGTCCCCCGCGCCCGTCGAATCAATCGCGATTTCGCGACATCAGCCCTGTTTGGAGAAGTCCGGCGCCCGCTTCTGGCTGAAGGCCATGAAGGCTTCCATCGCCTCGGGGCTGCGCATCTGCGAACCGAACGCCTTGGCTTCCATCTGCATCACGCCCCACAAGGCCTCGGCGTCGCGCATCAGGGCCTTGGTCTTGCGGATGGAGTTGGGCGCCCGCGCCGCCAGCTTGGCCGCCAGTTCCGCCGCCGTCGCCTCGACCTGATCGGCCGCAACCGCACGGTTGGCCAGGCCCCAGGCCAGCGCCGTCCTGCCGTCGATCGCCTCGCCCAGGGCGAACAGTTCAAACGCCCGCTGATGCCCCAGCACGCGCGGCAGCAGCAGCGACGACGCCGCCTCCGGCGCCAGCGCCAGATTGACGAACGGCACGGACAGCAGGGCGTCTTCAGCCACCACCACCATGTCGCAGTGCAGCAGCAGCGTCAGGCCGATGCCCACCGCCCGACCGCGCACCGCCGCGACAGCGGGCTTGTCCAGATCGGCCAGCGCCTTCAGGAAGCGAAACACCCCCATCTCGACCAGATCGCCCTCGGTCTGGCCGATGGCGATGAAGTCGGCGATGTCATTGCCCGCCGAGAAGGAATCGCCCTCGCTGCGGAACAGGATGACGCGCACGGCGTCGTCTGCCTTCGCCTTTTCCGTCGCATCAGCCAGCGCCGTATACATGGCCTGGGTGATGGCGTTCTTCTTGTCGGCGCGGTCGAAGACGACCGTCAGGACGCCGCCTTCCAGATGGGTCCGAATATGTTCGCTCATTGTCCTGTCTCCGAAAGGCTCCACCAGTCCACGCCGTCCCCGTCCCGCGCGCGGCGGACCCGTCCCTGGCGTTCGAGATAGTTGAGGTGCGCCAGCGCCTCGCCAGTCGCCATGCCCAGCACGGCGTCGCCCACCGGGCGTGCGAACAGGGAGCCGAACACGTCCACGGCGCGGCAGGGCGTCCGCAGCGTCTTCTCCAGCCGTTTCAGCGCCACCTCATGCCCGCGCATCAGCGCCTCAAGCCGCACGGTCACGCCGTGGAACGGCTCCCCATGCGACGGCAGCACCAACAGATCATCCGGCAGCCGGTCCTTCAGCGCCGCCAGCGAGCGCAGCCAGTCGCCCAGCGGATCGGCCAGAGGCTCCGTCGGCCAGATCGAGATATTCGAGGAAATGCGCGGCAGTATCTGATCGCCCGCGATGAAGACGCCGTCCTTCTCGCGCCACAGACAGACGTGTTCGGGACTGTGTCCCTCGCCGACCACCACGCGCCAGTCGTCGCCGCCGATGCTGAGGACTTCGCCGTCCTGCACCCGGCGATAGTCGCGCGGAAAATCCTGAACCATGCGACCGAAACCGCCATATCCATCGCGCCAGCGCGCCACCTGCTCGTCCGACCAGCCCGCCGCCCGATAGAAGGCCTCCGCGCTCGCCGGCGGCCCCAGGGCCTCGTCGCCAATCAGCAGTCGCGCCGTCACATACTCAGTCCGCGACATCAGCAGCGGCGCCTCGAACCGCTCGCATAGCCAGCCCGCCAGGCCGATGTGATCCGGGTGCATATGGGTGCAGATGACGCGCGTGATCGGCCGCCCGCCCAGCACGCCCGCCAGCGCCTTGGTCCAGCCTTCGCGCGACACATCCGTCGCCAGCCCCGCATCAACGACCGCCCAGCCCTCGCCGTCCTCGATCGCGTAGAGGTTGATGTGGTTCAGCGCCATCGGCAGCGGCAGGCGCAACCACAGGACGCCGGGCGCCACGGTTGTCGCTTCGCCCGGTGCGGGCATCGCCAGGGCGGGATAGGTCAGACCGCGCTCCATGCGGGTTCCTGCAAGGGTTTCGCCGTCAGACAAGTCCGTCTCCAATCGCAACTATGGTTCTTATGACGGATTCCAGGTCGCGTCTATTCTTGACCCGGGGCGTCGGCGCGGTCAGGGATATGCAACTTTCTCAAGGAGCGCCCTCGTGTCTCGTAATGCTCGTACTATGATCGCTGTGACCGCGGCGGTCCTGATCTCCGGCCTGACCTCGCCCGCCTTCGCCCAACGTTCCGCCCAGGATCAGGACGGCGTCCGTGTCACCGAGGCGCAGAGCCGCACTTCACGCAACCGCGAACGCCAGCCGCGCAACCAGCCCAAGCCGCCCAGCGCCGAAGAAATTCAAGCCGGCGCCCAGGCCGTACTGACGGCGACCAACACCAACTGTCAGATGACCGAGTCCAAGCTGCTCGGTCAGTCCGCGGCCAAGGAGTCGCTGTACGAAGTGTCGTGCGCCACCGGCCCTGGCTACCTGCTGCTGACCTCGACACCGCCGCAGGCCACGGACTGCCTGGTGCTGGCCTCCTCGGCTGAACAGGCCCGCGCACGCGACCCGAACGCCGATGTCGGCTCGCAGTGCACCCTGCCCGCCAACGACAACGCCATGGCGGTCTTCACCGCCTACGCCAAGGAAGCCGGTCTGACCTGCACGGTCGACGAGGGCCGCATCATCGGCGCCAAGCCGGGCGGCGCGGTGGTCTATGAGATCGGCTGCGCCGGCGTCGACGGAGCCCAGATCAACAAGAGCGGCGCCGGCTGGGAAGTCGTGGACTGCCTGGAACTGGCCTCGGCCGGTTCGACGTGCCGCTTCACCACGGCGCAGGAGCAAGCCGCCACGGTCAAGGCCATGCTAGTCGGGTCGGACGGCGCTTCGTGCGACGTGACGCGGGTCCGCTACATGGGCAAGAACGCCAACGGCGCCTTCTATGAAGCCGCCTGTAACGGCGCCGACGGCCTGATCGCTCGCGTGAACACCGAGAACGCCGTGCAGCAAGTCTACCCTTGCGCCGTGGCGCAGCAAATCGGCGGCGGCTGCAAGCTGACGACCACGCCTCCGGCCGCTACGCCAAACAGCTGATCCTTCGCATCAGACTGAAGTTTCAGACGCCGCCGGAGCGATCCGGCGGCGTCTTTGTTTTGTCCGCCCCTCTTTCCCAAAGATGCGGCTCACCTTAGCCTTGCGTCCCATGCGCATCGCCACCTGGAACGTGAACTCGGTCAACGCCCGCCTGCCTACGGTGCTGGAGTGGATTCAGGCCGCCAATCCCGACGTCGCCTGCTTTCAGGAGATCAAGTGCGTGGACGAGAAGTTCCCGCGCGAGGCCTTCGAGGACCTGGGGTACAACGTCGAGACGCACGGCCAGAAGAGCTATAACGGCGTCGCCCTGCTGTCGAAATACCCGCTGTCGGACGTGCGGCGCGGCCTGCCCGGCGACGACAGCGATGAACAGGCCCGCTACTTGGAGGCCCTGATCGAGGCGCCCCGCCCGATCCGCGTCGCCTCCATCTACCTGCCCAACGGCAACCCGCTGGGAACCGAGAAGTTCGCCTATAAGCTGGCCTGGTTCCAGCGGCTGCAGACCCACGCCCGCGAGCTGCTGGCGCTGGAGGAACCGCTGGCCCTGTGCGGCGACTACAACGTCATTCCCGAGGCCGAGGACGCCAAGAACCCCGCCGCCTGGGCCGAGGACGCCCTGTTCCAGCCGCAGAGCCGCGAGGCCTTCCGCGCGTTGAAATGGCTGGGCTTGGCCGATTCCCACGAACTGGGGCGCGAACCGGCCGGAACCTTCACCTTCTGGGACTATCAGGCGGGCGCCTGGCAGAGGAACCACGGCATCCGCATCGACTTCGCCATGCTGTCGCCCCAGGCCGCCGACCGCTTCCGCGCCATCGAGACGCACCGCGACGCGCGCGACATGGAAAAGCCCAGCGATCACGTTCCCGTCGTGGTCGATCTGGATCTGGAGGCCTGATCCATGGGCGACACGTTCAGGGCCATTCTGCTGATCGCCCTGATCGCCGCCTTCCTGACCACCGGCGTCCTGCTGTTTTCCTGGTGGATGGAGTCCGAGCGGCGACTGCGGCGGGCGATGAAGAAGGCGCTGGGCGCCCCGGCCGACACCGTGGCCCTGTCGGCCCATGAAGGCCGCGCCGCCGGGCTGGACCTCGACGGCGGCCAACTGGTCGTGCTGTGGAAGCGGGGCGCAATGGGCCTCGTCTACGCCTTCGAGGAAGTGCTCGGCGCCGAGATCATCGTCGACGGCCACGTCGTCGCCCGCGTGCTGCGCGGCCAGATGCGCAAGGAAATCGACCTGGACGCGCCCGACGCCGAACTGGTCGTGCTGCGGCTGATCTTCAGCGATCCGCACAACGCCGAGTTCGAGCTGGCCCTGTGGAACGGCACGCGCACCGCCCCGGCTTCCGAAGCCGAAAAGACCAGCGGCGCGCGCTCGCCGGGCGAGGGTCTGCGGCTGGGGCGCCGCTGGTTGTCACACGTCGAAGCCCTGATGCAACGCTGATCGCCCTTCACGGCTTGAGTCCAGGCGGCTAGAACCCCTCGTCCTGCTTTTTACTTTCTCTCTTCAGGAGCCCCCGTGGCCCGCCTTTTCGACGCCTACATCATCGCCAACTGGACCGCCGCCGAGGGCAAGAAGCTGGGCGAACAGACCCTGTGGGTCGGCGTCGCCAAACGCGACGTGCGCTTCCGCCTGTATGCCGAGACGCACAACGTCGCCACGCGCGCCGAGGGCGAAAAGCTGATCGCCGACCTGCTGGCCGAACACCGCAAGCGCGGCGACCGCGTGCTGGTGGGCTTCGACTTCGACTTCGGCTTCCCGGCCGGAACGGCCGCGCGGCTGAAGCTGGACGGTCGCCCATGGGACGCCATGGGCAGGTTCCTGGCCGCCAACATCGTCGACAAGGCCGACAACTCGAACAACCGCTATCAGGTCGCGGCCAAGATGAACCGCCTGATGACGGACGAGCCATGGCCCTTCTGGGGCGCGCCCGCCAGCCAGGCGCAACGCTGGTTGACCACGACCAAACCGCCCGAAGGCGCCGGCGCCGACATCCCCGAGTTCCGCGCCACCGAACTGGCCGCGCGCAAGGACAAGCTGCCGCCCAAGAGCGTCTGGCAAATGCACGGCGCAGGCGCCATCGGCGGTCTGACGCTGGTCGGCGTGCCCATGCTGCGCCGCCTGCTGGATACGCTGGGCGCCTCTGCGGCCGTCTGGCCTTTCGGCACCGGCTGGCGCGAACTGACCGAAGCCGACATCGCGCCTCTGTCGGCCGTCGTCGTTGAAGTCTGGCCCGCCCTGTATGAAGCCAAGCGCGGCGTGAACGCCGAGGGCGTCAAGGAATACAAGACCCAGGCCCAGGTCCGCGCCGCCGCCGAAGCCTTCGCCCGCATGGACGACGCCGGCGACCTGCAGAAGGCGTTCGCACCTCCTGCGGGCGCAGACGAAGCCCTGATCGCTCAGGTTGAGAGTGAAGAAGGTTGGATCCTAGGCGTCTGAGTCCTCCTTCTCCCCTTGTGGGAGAAGGTGGCAGGCGGAGCCTGACGGATGAGGGGGGTCGACTCCGTCTTCTCGAATTTTAACGACCGGGCGTCAGAATAGTTTTCAGGGCCGATGCGCTGATACCCCTCATCCGAGCGCCTCCGGCGCCCACCTTCTCCCACAAGGGGAGAAGGAAGAAGTCAACCGATCAACACCCGCGCCGCGGCCCGCGCTTCATCGGTGATCTCCGCGCCGGACAGCATCCGCGCGATCTCTTCCTGACGCGGGCCTTCTTCCAACACCTCGATGGAGGTCCGCGTATGACCCTCCACGTCCGCCTTGCGGACCTTCCAGTGCGCATGACCGCGCGCCGCTACTTGCGGGCTGTGGGTGACGACCAGCACCTGCGCGCCGCGCGACAGGCGTTGCAGGCGCCCGCCCACGGCCTCGGCCACGGCTCCGCCGACGCCCTGATCCACCTCGTCGAAGATCATGACCGGCTGGCGCTGGTCCTCGCGGCTGGCCAGCGCCGCCTTCATCGCCAGCGCAAAACGGGCCAACTCCCCGCCCGAGGCCACCGTATCCAGCGGGCCGAAGGCGGTTCCGGCGTTGGTCGCCACCTCGAACCGCACCGTCTCGACGCCCAGCGGCCCGCGACGCCCTTCAACCGGCTCAAGCGTCACGCGGAACCGCGCCCGCTCCAGTTTCAGCGGACCAAGCTCGTCCATGACGGCGGCGACCAGACGGTCCCCTGCCGCCTCGCGCGCCGAGGTCAGCAGCAGGGCGGCCACGTCATAGGCCTCAATCGCGGCGGCGACGTCGCGGCGAGCCTTGGTCAGGGCCTCTTCCCCGTCCTCGATCAGACGCAGTTGCTCACGCAGGCGCACCCGCAGCGCCGGCAGGGCGTCGACCGTGGTGTGCAGCTTGCGGGCGGCGGCGCGCAGGGCGAACAGCCGCTCCTCCGCCTTGTCCAGACGGCCCGGCTCGAAGTCGAAGGCGTCGGCCGCGGCGTCGACGCAGGCCACGGCCTCCGTCGCCTCGACCAGGGCGCGGTCCACCGCCTCGGCCGCCAGGGCCAGTTTGACGATGATGGGGTTGTCGCCCTCGGCGCCTGCCTGCACCGCTCGCTGACGCGCGTGTTCCACTGCGCGCAGGGCCGACGCCAGACGCTGGCTCAGCTTGTCGCCGCCCAGCAGATTGCGCGCGTCGGCCAGATCGGCCACGGCCTTTTCCGCCGCGCCCAGAATGGCGCGCTCGCCCGCCAGTTCCGTCTCTTCGTCCGGCTTGGGATCCAGGGCGTCTAGGTCCGCCAGATTCAGCGCGATTTCCTCGGCCTTGGCCGCAGCCTCGGCGGCGGACGCCTCAAGCTCGTCCAGATGGGCCTGCGCGGCTTTAAGACGCTCGGCCGCCCCGGCCACGCCCGCCAGTTGCGGCTGCAACCCGCCGTAATTGTCCAGCAGCGCCCGGTGCGTCTTCCAGTCCAGCAGGCCGACGGTCTCGTGCTGGCCGTGCACCTCGACCAGCAGGGCGCCGATCTCGCGCAGGGCCGTCACCCCGGCGGGCTGGTCGTTGACATAGGCGCGGCTGCGGCCGTCGGCCGACACCACCCGGCGCAGGATCAGTTCCTCGCCCGGCGCGACCTCGAACCCACGTTCGGACAGCAGGGCGATCAGGGCTTCATCATCAGGCGCCGTGAAGACCGCCGTGGCCGAGGCCTGTTTAGCGCCGTTGCGCACCAGTCCGGCGTCGGAACGAGCGCCCAGCGCCAGACCCAATGCGTCAAGGATGATGGACTTGCCCGCACCGGTCTCGCCCGTCAGCACAGTCAGGCCGTCCTCGACCTCCAGGTCCAGGGCGTCGACAAGAACGATGTCGCGGATCGAGAGCGTGGTCAGCATGGGCGATCTGATTCTAGGTTTCGCCGCATCCTACCCGGAAACAGAACAGGAACGCAGCGACTTAATCACCGCGCGCCTGTTTTGCTGCGACCGGATCAGGCGCCGCCGGGAATCAGGCGTTGCAGCCAGGATTCGCGCTTGCCCTCGGGCTTGACGTCCAGGCCCTGCCCCCGCTCGTTCAGCAGGGCGTAGGCCTCGGCGTACCAGGGGCTGCCCGGATAGTTGTGGCCCAGGACGGCGGCGTTGCGGGTCGCCTCCTCGGTCAGGCCCAGGCTCAGATTGACCTCAACCAGACGATACAGGGCCTCAGGCGTATGCGAGGTGCGCTGGAAGGCCTCGTTGTTGATCACCGCCTTATAGCGGTTCAGGGCGCCCAGCGGCTGGTTGGCCCGCTGATAGTAGCGGCCCACGGCCATTTCCTTGCCGGCCAGCTGGTCATTGACCATGTCGATCTTGACCCGCGCATCGGTGGCGTAGGTCGAACCGGGATAGCGGCGCACCACATCGCGCAGCCCTACCAGAGCAGCCTCGGCGTAACCCTGGTCCCGGCCCACGTCGACGATCTGCTCGAAGTTGCAGACGGCCTTCATGTAGAAGGCGTAGCTGGCCGACGGATTGCCGGGGAACAGGGCGATGAAGCGGTCGGCCGCCGCGATCGCGTCCTGATAGGCGTTGTTCTGATAATAGGCGTAGACCTGCATCAGGATCGCCCGGCGCGCCCATTCCGAATAGGGGTGCTGGCGTTCGACTTCCTGGAAATAGTCGACGGCGTCCATCCAGCGCTTGGACTGCAGCCGCTGATAGCCCGTGTTGTACAGGGCCTCGACCGGACGCTCTTCATAGGCCAGGCGCTGGCGGGGCTTGGTGCCTGAGCAGGCCGAGACGGTCAGGACCGCAGCAGCAGCCGTCAGCAGGATCAGGCCGGACCGGGATTTCGAAGCGAGCCGATTGTTCGAAGCAGGCAAGTGCGACCTCATCAAGATGCCTTCGGGACGCGGACACGCGACACGCGCCCTCGTTAGCAGGATGCGTCCTCTATAACAGCGCCCGCGTCCAAGCCAATCGGCTGAAATCGAAGATACGTCCGGAACACGGCTGGACGCCGCCCCGTTCGCCGCCTAGAGAGCGCGTCCAGAAACGCCTCCGCGACTATTGGCGGGGCGATGACGGCGAAAGGATGACCGGTCAATGAAGCTGCTCGCAGGCAATTCGAACCGGACGCTGGCCCAGGCCATTGCGACCCACCTGGACATGCCGCTGACCAAGGCCCAGGTGAAGCGTTTCGCGGACAATGAAGTCTTCGCCGTCGTCGAGGAAAACGTGCGCGGCGAGGATGTCTTCATCATCCAGTCGACCTCCTATCCGGCCAACGACAACCTGATGGAAATGCTGATCATGACCGACGCGCTGGTGCGCGCCTCGGCCAAGCGGATCACGGCCGTCATGCCCTATTTCGGCTACGCCCGTCAGGACCGTAAGACCGGGGGCCGCACCCCGATCTCGGCCAAGCTGGTCGCCAATCTGATCACCCGCGCAGGCGCCGACCGCGTGCTGACGATGGACCTGCACGCTGGCCAGATTCAGGGCTTCTTCGACATCCCCACCGATAATCTGGTGGCCACGCCCGTGCTGGCGCAGGACATCAAGGAAAACTATCCGCGCGGCGACGACCTGATGATCGTCTCGCCCGACGTCGGCGGCGTCGTTCGGGCGCGATCGCTGGCCAAGCGCCTCGACGCCGACCTGGCCATCGTCGACAAGCGCCGCCCCAAGGCGGGCGAAAGCGAAGTCATGAACATCATCGGCGACGTCGAAGGGCGCCGCTGCATCCTGTTCGACGACATCGTCGATTCGGGCGGTACGCTGGTGAACGCGGCCAAGGCGCTGATCGACCGGGGCGCGACAGAGGTTTCGGCCTATATCAGCCACGGCGTCCTGTCCGGCCCGGCGGTGGACCGCGTCACCAACGGCCCGCTGAAGGAGCTGGTGATCACCGACTCCATCGAACAGCCTGACGAAGTTTTGAACTGCTCCAAGATTCGCCGCGTGTCCGTGGCGCCGCTCATGGGCGAGGCCATTCGGCGCATCGCCAACGAAGAGTCAGTCTCGAAACTGTTCGATTAAGGTTCGGCTAACCATTCCCTCGGCGATATAAGGGCCAATCGTCTGAGGCGTCACGCGCCCCGGACAGCCCCTCCAAGTGCGTATCGCTTAGAATCAAGGGAAGACCCCGATGACCCAGGCCTTCTTGCGCCACGGCCTCTCTGTCGCCGCCGTCGCCGCAGCCGCCGTCCTGGCCAGTTGTTCGACGCCGGAACCGGAAGCGCCACCGCCGCCGCCTCCCCCGCCGCCGCCGCCAGCCCTGGCGCTGAATCAGAGCGTGGCCGAGGCCGCATCGGTGTATGTCGCCTTTGTGCGCGAAGTCCGTTCGATCCAGGCCGGATTCCCTGACGCCGAGACCATTCAGGCGGCTGTGCGCAGGGGCGCCGCCGTCGAGGCGGGTCAGTTGTCGCGCGGCATGATCGCCTATGGCGCCATCCTGGCCCTGCAGTCGCCCGAATACGTGGCCGGCGTTCGCCAGTACGCCGCCGACCCCGCCCAACGGCAGCAGATGGTGACGCGAATCGTGTCCGATCCTGCCTACGCCGCCACCCTGCCCGGCGCCGAATCAGCGGCAGGCCTGATCGCCAGCACCATGGGCAAGGACATCGAGAGCATGACCGCCCTGGCCGAAGCCGTTGAAGCGGACGCCTATACGATTCAGGGGCGCAGCGACCCCCGCCGTCGCTGGGCCACGCAGCCCGTGGCCGATCGCAATGGCCGATTGGAGGGCGCCAAGAGCCTGTCGGCGGTCCCGCGCCTGCCGTCGGCCGAAGACAGCGCCCGCCTGTTCGCCGCCGCCAACAGCGGCACGGGCCTGAATCTAACGGCCGCCCAGCGCGGCGCGCCCTTCACCCCGGCCATCGTCAACTCCCTCGCCATCGCGGCCCTGGCGGCCCTGGGCGCGGCCGGAGAGGACGCCAAGGCGAACACCGACGCCCTGACGACCGAATCGAACAATGAGTTCTGCCTCAACATGTCCAAGTTGATGCTGTTCCAGTGTCTGGCGGCGGCCAAGCCGAACTATGAGGACATCTTCTGCGCCGGTCGCCACATCGTGCGCGACATGGCCCAGTGCACGGCCCAGTACACGGGACCGATGCCGACGATCACTGTGGCCGTGCCGCCCGCAGGCGCGCCCACGCCGATGGCTCAGGCGCAGAACCAGTCGGCGCCGACGCCTTCGCCGCAGGGTTGAGGCTGAATATCGCTGCGGGCTGAGCCGGGGCGGTTGCGTCCGCCCCGCGTTCCGTGTAATAGCCCGCCCTCTTGAATTCGAAGGGTTCATGACCCCGCCGCGCGGGACTTTCGTTCCGCGCAGGCGTTTACTTGTATTGAAGGCGAGCCCGATGGCCGAGATCATTCTGAACGTTGATGTCCGCGAAAACGTGGGCACCGGCGGCGCCCGCGCCGCGCGTCGCGACGGCGCAGTGCCCGGCGTGCTGTACGGCGGCGACAAGGCCCCGGTGGCCATCTCCGTGAACGAGCGCGAGTTCCGCAAGTCGCTGTACACCGGCAAGCTGATCGGTCACCTGGTGACCCTGAAGTACGGCAAGGAAACCCAGCCGGTCATCGCCAAGGACATCCAGTTCGATCCGGTCAGCGACCGTCCGCTGCACTTCGACCTGATGCGCGTGGGCGCCAAGGAAGAGATCAAGATCGAGATCCCGGTCGCCTTCATCAACGCCGATGAAGCCCCCTACACCCGTCAGGGCGGCATGCTGGAAGTCGTGCGCCACACCGTCGAGATCATGGTCCGCGCCGACCGTATCCCGGCTGAACTGGTCGTCGACCTGAAGGGCCGCGAGATCGGCGAGAACATCCGCATCTCGGACATCCAACTGCCGGAAGGCGCCTCGGCGACCATCACCGACCGCGACTTCATGATCGCCGCGATCAAGAACTCGGCCGCTGGCCAGTCGGACGCCGGCGACACCACGGTCGAAGGCGAAGCCGAAGCTTAATCGGCTTTTTGCTTCCCCTATCGCCCGGCGCACGGCGCAGGGCGGCTTGAGGGATCAGGAAATCAGTCCCCGCCGGGTTCGCTCGGCGGGGCTTTTCTTTGTCTGAAGCACGGGGCATGAGACCCGCATGATCATCATCGCCGGCCTGGGCAACCCCGGCCCCAAATACGAAAAGAACCGCCACAACATCGGCTTCATGGCCGTGGACGAGATCGCCAACCGCTGGCGTTTCGGCCCGGCGCGCGCCAAGTTCCAGTCCATCGTCGCCGACGGCGAGGTCGATGGGACCAAGGTTCTGCTGATGAAGCCCCAAACCTATATGAACGAGAGCGGCCGGGCCGTCGGCGAGGCGGCGCGCTTCTACAAGGTGAAGCCCGAGCACGTGATCGTCTTCCACGACGAGATCGATCTGGCCCCCGGCCGCTTCCGCATGAAGAAGGGCGGCGGCGCTGCGGGTCAGAACGGCGTCCGTAGCCTGATCAGCCACCTGGGCGCAGACTTCCGCCGCGCCCGCATGGGCATCGGCCATCCCGGCGATCCCCAGTTCGTTCACGCCCACGTCCTGGGCGACTTCCACAAGGCGGACAAGCCCTGGCTGGACGCCATGCTGCAGGCCTGCGCCGACGCCCTGCCCTTCGCCGTGGCCGGCGACGACGAACGCTACCAGGGCGAAGTCATGCGCCTGGCCCCTGCGCCGAAGTTCAGCCCAAGGCAGGCGGCGCGCGGCGAGTAACCCTCTCCCGCCGGGAGAGGGGCGCTGAGGCTCAGTCCGTCGTCGTCCACGCCGCCTTCAGCGTCGCCGCGCTATTCGCAGGCACGGTCAGCGTCCACACTGGATAGCCGGTGTCATCCACCCGACTGCGCACCGACTGGCTGCGGATACGGAAGCCGCGCTGCATGGCGGCGTCGGCGACCAGTTCCACGGTGACCGCCTCAGAACGGGCGTTGGTGACGGTGGTCTCGATTTCGGATCGCTCCGTCGTCACTGCTCCACGTCGGGAACTCTCGCTCTTCACCAGCCGCGTCTGCACCTGCACATCCGGCGACTCGCCGAAGTTCAGCCGCACCGGCAGGCCCACGCCCTTGTCCTCAAACCGGTCCTGACCGGCCAGCAGCACGCCGCCCGCGCCATCCGGCTGCATCACCGCCACCGAGCCGCCCGGCAAGGCCACGCCGAGCCCCGCGCGCGTCTCATTGCGCAGCTTCAGGACCACGCCCATCGGACGGGCTTCCTCATCCTGGTCCAGCAGCCCGGCGCGATAGGCGCGCTCATAGGCCACGCCCTCGCGCTCCAGGAAGCGCACCTGCTTGGTCTGGCGCGCCGCGACGGTCGTCGGCTCGGGCAGGGTGTAGATCTTATAGTCGCCCAGTTCTCCCTGACGGGCGATCCGGTTGCCGGTGACGACAACTTCATTCAACGCCTCTTTGGCGACCATCCGCAGCATGGGGGCAGCAGGAGGAGGCGGCGGTGGCGGAGGTGGCGGAGGGGCCCCGCCATAGCCCGCGAACTGTCCCGATCCGAACGTCGTCGTGCCCTGCGGCCAGCACTGGTTCTGCTGATAGCGGACCAGAGGCTCGACCGGCGTGGTGCCCGCGTCCTTCCTCAGCGTGCCCGCCACCACCTGCACCGGGGCGTCGGGAAAGCCCGTGCCGCCGAAGTTGGCCAGCGTCACCCACCCCTTCAGGTCCAGCGTGCCGTCACTCGGGTCCAGACGCGCCACATAGTCGGCCGACCACTGAAGCCCTGTCGTCAGATAGGCCAGCGTCACCGTGTGCCGCCCCGCCCGCTCGGCGCGCGTGCGCACGGACAGGGTCGGCTGATCGCCCAGCCCTTCTGGCACGCGGTCGAAAACCACCCGCTCGGTCTGGCCCGAGCAGTCCAGCGCCTCGAACCGGCCGTCGATCTCCAGCACTGTTCCTTGGGCGCCCGCGCGGATCACGGCGGCCTTCTCGACCTGTTCGGCGGTCGCGGGATTGGTGCGGACGACGCGGACCACTTCGCCGATGGATTTCTCAATCAGGCTGGCGGGCGACAGCAGGTCGAAGTCGGCGTTGCGCTCGACCACATGGGCGGGAAGGCCCTCCAGCACGGCGCTCTGCGGCACGACGCCGGTGGCCAGGCCGCGAAAGCGGATGACCCCTTCTCCGGCGGGAAGATCGACCGTGCGCGTCTCCACGATCAGGGCCAGGCCCTGACGGTCCAATTGATTCCACGGCTGACGCGACTGTTCCATCAGGGCGACCGTATCGACCGGCTGATCGCGATAGATGACCACCGTCGCCCCGTCAGGACGCGCGGACACGCTTTCCGTCTGGGCCCAGACAACAGGCGCCAGAAGGCTCAGCGCTGTGGTGATCGCCAGAAGGCGGCGCATGGGATCAGCCGCCCGTGGTGATGGTCGCGGTCAGCTTGGTCTCGCCGTTGGCGGGCACCGGCACGCGCCAGACGACGGTGCGCGCGTCTCGCATCTCGCCCGTGATGCTCTGGTCCGTCAGTTCCGTATCACGGCCCAGACCGCGCTGGCGCACCTCGACCGTCACCGGCTCGGGGCGGGCGTTGCGGACGGTGTATTCCATCGCATAGCGGGTGCGGAAATAGTCCACGAGGCGCTTCGACACCCGCTCGGACGAGACCAGGCGCGGCTGCACCGTCACGTCGAAGGCGTCGCCGGTCGTCACCACGATCTCGGACCCGGCGGGCGAGTGGTCGACCTGGCTTTCACCGATGAAGCGCGGCTCGCCCGCCTCGTCCTTCACATAGACGCGGATCACGCCCGCAGGCAGGGCGCGCGCGGCGGCGCCTGATCCGTTGGCGAAGATGACCCCGACCTCGGCCGCGATCGGCTGTTCGGCGGTGGAGAAGCCGTTGATGACCCGCAGATAGCGCTTGGTCGCCGGCACGCCGGCCGCGTCGATCAGCCCGACCTGCTTGGTCTGATTGTTGGCAACGGTGACGGCCTCAGGCAGCGGATAGACATAAACGTCGGCCAGAGCGCCTTCTCCGCCCGACTGGGTTCCATTGCCGCGCACGCCGCCGCCGCGAACCGGCTGGCGCGGATTATAGCCGCCCTGATTGCCGATCAGATTGACGTCGCCCGCCACCACCCGCGTCTGGGCGTTGCTGAAGGTCGCGCCCGAGTTGTTCGTCAGCGTCACCCAGCCGGTCAGGTCCAGCTTGCCCGCCTTTTCGTCGAAACGGGCGACATAGTCCGCCTTCCACGTCAGACCGCTGGTCAGATAGGACAGCGTCGTCTCGCGCCGACCGGCCCCCTGAGCGTCCAGGGTCACGCTGAGCGTCGGGCGCGGGCGCAGGTTCTGCGGCACCTGGTCGAAGATGACGCGCGTCGGCACGCCGTCGTCGCGCAACACCTCGATGCGGTCGCCGATCTGCAGCACCACGCCCTGATTCGCCGCCAGCACGCGGGCGCGCTCGGTCGTCTGCGCGCCCGAGCCTGGGTTGGTGCGGACGATGCCGATCTCATTGCCGACGGCGCTTTCCATCAGCTTGCCCGGCGTCAGCAGGTCATAGTCGAAGTTCTGCTCGACCACCGACAGGCCGCGCCCCGACAGGCCAACCGTCTCGGGCCGGATGCTGGCCGAAACGCCCGGAAACTCCTGACGCGAGCGCCCGGCAGGCACGTTCAGGTTCCGCACGTCCTCCACCAGGGCGATGTTCTGATTATAGACGGTCAGAGACACGCGGTCGGGACCGCCCGGCCCCTCCTCGACCTGTTGCGCGTTTGCGGGCGCCGCGAGAAGCAGGGCGAGAGCGAAAGGTCCGATGGCGCGGATCATGCGTATCCTCGATGACTGTTCGACCGCTACGCTGGCACGGGAAAAGCGGCATTGTCGAGGCGTCGCGCGACCCCGCGTCGCCCCTGACCAGTCTGGCTTCCCCGTGTGGGAAGGTTTAAGGGGCCTGCATCGTGACCCGCTATCAGGCAGAAAACTGGTCGACCTGGCGCTCGCTGGCCTTCCTGGCCGCGACGTTCGCCATCGTGATCGGCAGCCTGATGCCGTTCGCGGCGCTGGCGGCCTCCACGCCCGGCCAGCCCATCGTCATCTGCTCGGCCGACGGTCCCCAGACCATCCAGTCCGGCGGCGTCGACGGCCCGATCAAGGCCGAGATGGGCGCCAAATGCGCCGCCTGCGTCATGCCTTTGCTGGCCGCCCTGCCTGCGCCTCCTGCGCCAGAGCCGTCGCCGGTCGTGCGTCTGTCGCAGGCCGTCGTCTACGCCCCCTTCATCACCAGTCCGCCGCCCCCCGCCCGGGCTCCGCCGCGTCCGCCGTCGCGCGCGCCGCCTCACGCCTGAAAATCAGAACCTCTGCCGCCTCGCTCGCGTCCAATAGCGACGCCTGCGACTGCACCTCTGTTTTCAGGACTTCAGTTTCATGTTTCTCAAGACCGCTTCGGCGCCGTGCGCCCTGCTGATCGGCGCCTGCCTGGCGCCCTCCCTTGCTCACGCCGACGCCCTGCCCGGCGCTGACAGCCCTACCGTCGTCGACAGCATCATCGTCACCGGCCGCCGCAACGCCGAAGACCCGACCGTCGTGGCCGAGGCTCGCGACCGTCTCAGCCGCACCCCCGGCGCCGTCGCCGTGGTGTCGGCCGAAAGCTATTCCGACCGCTTCGTGCAGGGCTTTTCCGACACCCTGCGCAACGTCCCCGGCGTGCTGGCGCAGAAACGGTTCGGCGAGGAAAGCCGCCTGTCGATCCGCGGCTCAGGCATCGCCCAGGGCTTCCACCAGCGCGGCGTCCTGTTCGCCCAGGACGGGGTGCCCTTCGCCGACGCCGACGGCTTCTCCGACTTCCAGAGCGTCGATTCCCTCAGCGCCCGCTATGTCGAGGTATGGAAGGGCGCCAACACCCTGCGCTTCGGCGGGGCGCAACTGGGCGGCGCCATCAACCTCGTCACCCCGACCGGCCGCACGGCCCGCCAGCGCGCCCTGATGCAGATCGAGGGCGGCAGCTACGGCTTCGTGCGTGCACACGGCGCCGTCGCCGAGACCTATGGCGACTGGGACGTGTACGCCGCCGCCACGGCCATGCAGGGCGACGGCTGGCGCGACCACAGCAAACAGTCGCAAGGCCGCCTGACCGTCAATGCGGGCCGTTCCTTCGGCGAGGACCGCGAGGTGCGCCTTATCGCCCAGGCCGCCGACATCAAGCAGGACATGCCCGGCTCCCTGACCCTGAAACAGGCGCTGGAGACCCCGCGCATGGCCTCGGCCAGCGCCCTGTCCGGCGACCAGGCCCGCGATCTGACGGTCAAGCGGCTGACGCTGCAGACCCGCTGGCGCTTCAATGAATCCACCCTGTTCGAGGGCGCCGTCTGGGGCTGGGAGAAGTCGCTGTATCACCCGATCTTCCAGGTGATGGATCAGGACAGCGCTACGCGCGGCGCCTTCGCCCGCATCGACTGGACCGGCCAGATCGGCGGCCTGCGCGCCGACGCCTTCTACGGCTTCTCGTGGCGCGAGGGAGAGGTCGAGGCCCTGCGCTATGTGAACCTGGCGGGTCAGCGTGGCGCCAGGACCGCCGATGCGCGTCAGGACGCCTCCGGTCTGGATGTCTTCGCCGAGGGGCGGCTGTTCGTCACCGACCAGTTGGCCCTGGTCGCGGGCGGCTCATGGGGGCGCGCCACGCGCGACTATCTGGACCGCATGACCCCGGCCAATGACGCCAGCCGCGACTATGAGTGGTTCTCGCCGCGCATGGGCCTGTTGTGGGAAGCTGAGAACGGCGCCCAGGTCTTCGCCAACCTGACCCGCTCGGTCGAACCCCCGACCTTCGGCGCCCTGGTGCAGGCGCCGCTGACCGGCTTCACCCCGGTCGAGGTTCAGGACGCCTGGACCGGCGAGATCGGCACGCGCGGCCGTCGCGGGCCTCTGGCCTGGGATCTGGTCGCCTATCGCAGCCGGATCGAGGGCGAGATGCTGAACTTCATCACCGGCCCCGACATTCCCGCCGCTACCTTCAACGCCAAAAAGACCATCCACCAAGGCGTCGAGGCCGGGCTGGACTGGACCCTGCCGGTCGAACTGGCGGACGGGGCGCTGATGCTGCGTCAGGTCTATAACTGGAGCGATTTCCGCTTCGACGGCGACGCGCGCTGGGGCGACAACCGCCTGCCGGTCGTGCCTGAGCACCAATACCGGGCAGAACTGACGTGGCGCCATCCGACGGGCGTCTTCGTCACCCCCTCGGTCGAGTGGCGGCTGTCCAGCCCCTATGTCGACTACGCCAACACCATGAAGGCTCCGGACTACGTCGTGCTGGGCCTGACCGGCGGCTTCAACATCGGCCCGAACGCCTCAGTCTACATCGACGCGCGCAACCTGACCGACAAGCGCTACGTCGGCGAATTCTCGGCTGTGACGGACGCCAGCACAACACAGACGGCCGTCTTCTTCCCCGGCGAGGGCCGTTCGGTCTTTGTCGGCCTGCGGATGGCCTACTGATGACCGCACCTCTCAAGACCAAGGCGCCGGACATGATGTCCGGCGCCTATCGGGCCGTCTGGCGCTGGCACTTCTACGCCGGAGTGCTGGTGATGCCGTTCCTGATGCTGCTGACGCTGACGGGCGGCCTCTATCTGTTCAAGGACGAGATCGACCACGCTGTCTATCGCTCCATGATCGAGGTTCCGGCCAGCGCCCAACAGGCCGATCCCGATCAGTGGCTGGCCGCCGCCGCGCTTGCAGGCGAAGGCCGGGCGGCGAACGTGCTGGTCCCTGACCGCGCCGATCAGGCCGTGCGCGTCCGCGTGGACCGGCCCGACGGGACTCAGCGCACCGTCTTCGTCGATCCGCATACGGCTAAAGTCACGGGCGTCACCGCCTATGGCGGCGTGACCGAGACGATCAAGAAGCTGCACTCCCTCACCCTGTTCGGCGGCCCGATCGGCACGGCGCTGAACATTCTGGTCGAGATCGTCGCGGGCTGGGCCATCATCCTGTGCGCCACCGGCCTCTATCTGTGGTGGCCGCGTCGCCGCGCCGGCGCCGTGCTGATGCCGCGTGAGACGGACGCCGGGCGCCGCCCCTTCTGGCGCGACGTTCACGCCCTGACCGGCTTCTACGTCGGCGGAGTGATTATCTTCCTGGCGGTCACAGGGATGCCGTGGTCCGCCGTCTGGGGCGATCAGTTCATGGGCGTCATGCGCGGCACAGGTCTGGGCCGTCCGCCCGCGCCCGCCGCCGCCAGCCCCTGGAGCCATGCCAAGCCTCACGACGCCCCGGCGGGCGTGGGCTGGACGCTGGAAAACGCCGTCCTTCCCGCCGACAGCCACGCGCATGGCCATTCAGCTCCCAGTCTAACGCGCGTCCTTCAGACAGCGCGCGACCAGGGCCTGCCCCGCCCCTTCACCATCAGCATCCCTCAATCCTCCGACCTAGCCTGGACCGTCGCCCGCCAGCCCCGCAAGGCCGAGGACGCCCGCAGCCTCTATGTCGACGGCGTCAGCGGCGCGGTGAAGGCCGACCTGCGCTGGAGCCAGTTCGGCGTCATGGCCAAGGGCTTTGAATGGGGCATCGCCGTCCACCAGGGAATGCAATACGGCTGGATCAACCGCATCATCATGCTGATCGGCTGCATCGCCGTCTGGCTGCTGGCGATCAGCGGTCTGGTCATGTGGTGGAAGCGCCGCCCGCCCAGCCTGTCACGCCGCCGCACCGGCGCCCCGCCCGCTCCGCCCGGCCCGCGCGCGAGAATCGCCGTGCTGTGCATCGTCATCCCCCTGTCCATCCTCTATCCCTTGACGGGACTGAGCCTCGTGGCCGCCCTGCTGCTCGACCGAGCGGTGCGTGCGTTCACCGGGTCCAAGCCCGTCGCAGCCTCTTGATAAGGAGCTTCAACATGAAACGTCTGTTCGCCCTGACCGTCCTGTCGGCCGCCGCCCTCGCCCTCGCCGCCTGCGGCCAGCCCGCCGAGAAGACGGCCGAGGTCGTCGATGACGCGACCGTCGCCCCCGGCACGGTCCAGGTCGCCGACGCCTGGTGCCGCCCCACGCCCAACGGCGCCAAGACCGGGGGCTGCTACCTGACCCTGACGGCAGGCTCCGACGACCGTCTGGTCAGCGTCTCCACCGCCCTGGCCCAGTCGGCCGAGGTCCATGAGATGAAGATGGAGAACGGGGTGATGAGCATGGGCCATCTGGCCGACGGCCTGCCCCTGCCCGCCGGAACCCCGGTCGAGCTGAAGCCCGGCGGCGAGCACATCATGCTGATGGGCCTGCGCGATCCTCTGGTCGACGGCCGGATCGCCTCCTTCACTCTGACCTTCGAAAAGGCCGGTCCGATCAGCGTCCACGCGGCGATCAAACAGCCCCCGGTGGTGGATTCGGAAGAGTAAGAAGCTCTCTTGGCGGCGCGAGCCTGACAAACCGGCCCGAACCGGCTAAAGGCTCGCGCTCACGAGGAATACCATGGCCCTGAAAGTCGCGATCGTCGGCCTGCCCAACGTCGGCAAGTCCACCCTGTTCAACGCCCTGACCAAGACGGCGGCGGCCCAAGCGGCCAACTATCCATTCTGCACCATCGAGCCGAACACCGGCGACGTGGCCGTGCCGGAACCGCGCCTGAACATCCTGGCCGGCATCGCCGGGTCCAAGGAGATCATCCCCTCGCGGATCACCTTCGTGGACATCGCCGGTCTGGTACGCGGCGCGTCCAAGGGCGAAGGTCTGGGCAACCAGTTCCTGGCCAATATTCGCGACTGCGACGCCATCGCCTTCGTCGCGCGCTGCTTCGTCGATGATGACATCACCCACGTCGAGAACCGTATCGACCCCATCTCGGACCTCGAGATCATCGAGACGGAGCTGATGCTGGCCGACCTCGAAAGCCTGGAACGCCGCCGCGTCCAGATCGAGAAGCGCGCCAAGGGCGGCGACAAGGAATCCCAGCTGAACCTGAAGCTGATCGACGCGGCGCTCGAGAAGCTGCGCGACGGCAAGCCCGCGCGTCTGGCCGAGGTGTCCAAGGAAGACCGCAAGGCCTGGGACATGCTGCAACTGCTGACCGCCCTGCCCGCGCTTTATGTCGCCAACGTCGAGGAAGGCTCTGCCGACAAGGGCAATGAACTGTCCGACCTGGTGGCCAAGCGCGCCGCCGAGGACAACGCCAACTCGGTGGTCATCTCGGCCCAGATCGAGTCGGAGATCGCCGTCCTGGACGACGAGGAGCAGAAGGAGTTCCTCGAAACCCTGGGTCTGGAAGAGCCCGGCCTGAACCGCCTGATCCGCGAGGCCTACAAGCTGCTGGGCCTGCAGACCTATTTCACCGTCGGCCCCAAGGAAGCGCGCGCCTGGACCATCCCCGTCGGCGCCACCGCGCCGCAGGCTGCGGGCGTGATCCACACCGACTTCGAAAAGGGCTTCATCCGCGGCGAAACCATCGCCTTCGACGACTATGTCGCGCTGAAGGGCGAAGCGGGCGCCAAGGAAGCGGGCAAGATGCGCGCCGAAGGCAAGGCCTATGTCGTCAAGGACGGGGATGTGATGCATTTCCTGTTCAACAACTAACTCGAGCAAAAAAGGCGGGGGCTCCTTCCCGGAAGCGTCCACCCTTGACGATGAGGGATTCGGCAATCAGTGATCTCCAACACGGTTCGATATCGAACCGCAGGGTTGTGTCATGCTGTCTTGCCGTATCCTTCTTGGCGCCGTCGCGCCCCTGAGCCTGCTGCTGGCGACCTTGGCGGCGCCGGCCGAGGCTCAAGACTCCGCTCCCATTCCCTCCGCTGCCGAAACCGATGAGGACGCGGGACAGGACGTCGAAATCGACGCCCCCGCAGCTATCGCTCCCCTGATCGGTGCGGAAAGATTTCTGGCCGAGGTCTTGGGTATGGAGCCGACCGGCGATCCCGTCGTCTCCGGCGTCACGATCAAGGGGCAACCCTTTCTTACCGCGCCGCTTCGCCTGAAAAGCGAAGGTCGGCTGGTCGCGGATATCGCGACCGCCAGCCACCGGATGGCCGCCGGAGCACCCGTCGTCCACCGCGAATTCAAGCCCAGAACGGTCGACCAATCTGAATCCATCCAGGCCTGGTGCGGTCCGGGCGAACAGCGCGGCATGTTCGGTTGGGCGCGCGGCTTCACCGTATGCATGGTGCACACCAGCGACGGTAAAGCCAATCTGGGAACGCCCGTGTTGGCCTACGGCCCCTGGTGGACGGCGCGTGAAGTCAGTTTCACTTCTGTGGACGCCAGAACGGAGCGGGTCGAGGTGATTCCGGCGGAGGCCGCTTCAGCCTTCAATCTGACCATCGTCTATGAGCGCGTACGCAACGACGGCCTGGCGATCCGCGCAGGGATTGAAGGCCCCGGGATGACGGCCGACGGCAAGCCATATCGCTATACGATGCGGCGCCGCGTCCTGCCCGTGACCGACGGGGTGGCTCGAATGGTCTATGATGGCCTGCTGTTGCAACTCACGCCTCAGGGCGCGGGTGACTCCATTGCGGTCAATTCAGAACGGGTCGCGCCTCCCGTCGATTTCAACGCACTGCTGAAACAAGCCGAGAACCGCGCCGCGACCGCACCCGCCCAAACGCCCGGTGAAGAACTCCAGACAGATGACAGTCGGCTGGACCCCACGCCGTTCGTCATCGGCGGCGTAAGGTTGCAGCCGGAAGCGATGACAGCGGGTCAGGGCGTCATCAGTCGAGGCGGTATCGTTCTGTCTGGCCCGGCGGAATATGCGGTTACGGGCCGTCTATCGAGACCCCTGAACCTGCGCGCGCCTCTGATCAATGATTTCGCGCCCGAGGGCATGATCCTGCATGAAGTCGAGTTTGCGCGAACCACCCCGCTGGGCGCGCGAACCATGACCCGCATCTGGTGCGGCCCTATCGGCGCTCCGACGATCTGGAGCAGCAAGCGCGTGACCATGTGCCTGCGGCGCGGCCAGTCGACCCCGCTTGAGGCTTTCTGGCCGTCCACTGGTCGTCCCTGGCTGGGCGCGACCATGTCGTCTGGCGCTGTGGGCGCGCTTCCGGCTTACGACTTCGAGATCGAGCGGTCGCCTAGCTCGCTGCTTGAGCCCCTGGACGTCAGAGCCGAGATTCAGCGATTGACCGATACATCCGTCACGCTGCGGATCTTCGCCCGCAAGGGCGATGAAGACGCCCTGATCCTGGTCCTCTCGCCGGAGTTCAAGGATGGCGAAGCTGCAATCCCGCTTTGGAGCCACCGTCTCCTGCTGACGCGTTCGGGCGCCGGCGTCACGGCGCAATTCAGCGCGGACGGCGATGGCGAAGGGCCGACCGCGCAGGGCGTCTATCCCTGACGCTCGCCACGCCAGGCAAGGTCCAGGCTGGAAAACCTAGCACATGATGTTCCAAAAATAGCGACATCACCCGGATCTATTAGAAAATCTTACCGGTTAGGCAGAATTGCTGGAAATCTATGCCCTTGCGGGTATCGACAAAGCCCTGAATGAATCAGCCCGACTGACGCTGATAATCCTCCAGGGAAGCCATGAAGTTCGACACCCTCGCCGTGCACGCGGGCTATGCGCCCGATCCGACCACCAAGTCGGTCGCCGTGCCCATCTATCAGACCACCAGCTACGCCTTCGACGACACCCAGCACGGGGCCGACCTGTTCGACCTGAAGGTGGCGGGCAACATCTACACCCGCATCATGAACCCGACGTCCGACGTGCTGGAACAGCGCATTGCGGCGCTGGAGGGCGGCATCGCGGCGCTGACCGTGGCCTCGGGTCAGGCGGCGATCACCTATGCGATCCTGACCATCGCCGAGGCGGGCGACAACATCATCGCCACCTCGACCCTGTATGGCGGCACCTACAATCTGTTCGCTCACACCCTGCCCCAGTACGGCATCACGGTGCGCTTCATCGACGCCGCTGATCCGGCCGCCATCGCCGCCAATACGGATGAGCGCACCAAGGCGGTCTTCTGCGAGTCCATCGGCAATCCGCTGGGCAATGTCGTCGACTTCGGCGCCCTGGCCGACGCGGCGCACGCGCAGGGTCTGCCGCTGATCGTCGACAACACCGTGCCGACCCCCTACCTGACCCGCCCGATCGAGCATGGGGCGGACATCGTCATCCACTCCCTGACCAAATACATCGGCGGCCACGGCACCAGCATCGGCGGCGCCATCGTGGACAGCGGCAAGTTTCCCTGGGCCGAGCACAAGGCGCGCTTCCGCCGCCTGAACGAGCCGGAAGTCAGCTATCACGGCGTCATCTATACTGAGGCGCTTGGCCCGGCGGCCTTCATCGGCCGGGTCCGCACCGTCCTGCTGCGCAACACCGGCGCAGCCATCTCGCCGTTCAACAGCTTCCTGATCCTGCAGGGGCTTGAGACGCTGGCCCTGCGCATGGACCGCCACGTCGAGAACGCCACCGCCGTCGCCCAATGGCTGAAGGCCCACCCCAAGGTGGAATGGGTCAACTACGCCGGGCTTGCCGACCACGCCTCCCACCCGCTGATCCAGAAGTATTTCGGCGGCAAGGCATCCGGCCTGCTGACCTTCGGCGTGAAGGGCGGCCGCGAGGCCGGCGCCCGTTTCCAGGACGCGGTGAAGATCTTCACCCGTCTGGTCAACATCGGCGACGCCAAGTCGCTGGTCTGCCACCCGGCCTCGACCACCCACCGCCAGCTGTCGCCCGACGAACTGCAGAAGGCGGGCGTGACCGAGGACACCGTGCGTCTGTCGGTCGGCATCGAGCATATCGACGACCTGATCGCCGACCTGGATCAGGCGCTGGCCGCGGTCTGACCGTCAAAGGCCGACATGAGAAGGCCCTCTGCCCGACGATGGACAGAGGGCCTTTCTTCTTCGCTCAAGCCGCCTTTAGCGCCGCGCGGCTGCGCTGCGGTCGCGGACCTGGCCGAACTCAGACGTCGGCTTCCAGGTCGGCCACCCGTCGCCGTTGGCGAGTTCTAACCCCAGGCGATACAGTAGGGTCAGATTCTCGACCGCTGAACGCAGATCCCAGTCCGCCGACCATTCGTCGCTGGGGCGGTGATAATCGGCCGCGAACTTGGCCTTCCACGCCGCCAGCCCCGCCTCGCGTCCGCCCTCGACCCAATCCACGCCGTGCCACGGCATCAGGGCCGGGACGCCAGCGCGGGCGAAGGGGAAGTGGTCCGAGCGATAGTAGAAGTTCTGCTCCGGCTGGCCGTCGTCGGAGACGTAGCGCCCCTCCTTCTCGGCCAGGGCCTGCAGATCGTCCTCAAGGCTATTCTGCCCCTTGCCGAAGATCGGCACGTCCTTCGTCGGGCCGCTGAGAGGCAACATGTCGATGTTGATGTCGGCCACCGTCGTCTCCAGCGGATAGACCGGGTCGGCGACATAGGCGTAGGCGCCCAGCAGGCCCATTTCCTCCGCCGCCATATGGGCGAAGACGATGCTGCGCTTCGGCGTCGGCGCGGCCTTCAGTTGACGCGCCATCTCCACCACGCCGATGGTGCCCGAGGCGTTGTCCCAGGCGCCGTTGAAGATCTTGTCGTCGCCTGCCGTATCCTCATTGACGCCGACATGGTCCCAGTGGGCCGAATAGATGATCACCTCGTTCGGACGCTCGCTGCCGGTAATGCGGGCCAGCAGATTGTGGGTGCGCAGGATTTCGACCGTCTCCTCGGCCGAGGCTGTGACCCTCACATCCAGCGGGAAGGCGCGAAAGTCGCCGGTCTGGAGCCGAGGCTTCAGCGTCGCCAGATCCACGCCCATTTCGGCGGCTGCATCACGGTTGACCGCGCCGCTGAGCGTCAGTTCGGCCGAACCGGGCGTCAGGGTGCGGGTGCGCGTCGCCCCGCCCGTTTCGCGGCGCCACGCGGCGGCGCCCGCGTCGCCGTCGATGATCGTCAGGACCGCCGCCGCGCCGCGCCGCTTGGCCTCGTCGGCCTTATAGGCGGCGGACTGATAGTTGGTGGCGTACGGGCCGTTGAACAGTTCGCCGTCAGGCTCGCCCGCCACGACCAGCACGACCGCCCCCGTCACATCCAGATCGCCATAGTCGTCCCAGCCCCGCTCGGGCGCGTGGATGCCGTAACCGGCGAAGACGACGGGCGCGTTCACCACCTCGCCGGCCGCCGCAGCGTTCATCGCGCGCAGGGTGAAGTCCGTGCCCGCGCTCAAGGTCCGCCCCTGGGACGTCGCGCCAGACCAGCTCAGCGTCGGTTGTCCCTTGGGCGTCAGCCGCTTCAGGTCGATGACCTGCAGCCATTGGCCGTCGGGACCGCCCGGCTCCATCCCCATGGCTTCATACTGGGCCTGCAGCCAGTCCAGCGTCTTCTTCTCGCCCTCAGTGCCCGGATAGCGGCCCTGGAAGTCGTCGGCGCTGATGATGCGGATCTCATCCGACAGTCGCTGGGCCGAAAAGTCCTGAGCCGAGGTCGCGCCTGCAACCAGCAGCAGGGCGGCGGCGGCGACGCCGCGAATGAAGCGGTGGTGCATGGCGATTCCCTTCAGCCTCCCCCACGAGGCCCATCTGATAGTCATAGGGCGGCCTCTTGCGAGGCCGCCCCTTACATTTTCGTCATCTTCGTCTCGAAAGACGGATCAACGGCGCGCGGCGGCGCTCTTGGCGCGCTCGGGACCGAACTCCGAACCGGCCTTCCATTCGGGCCAGTCGCGGCTGTTGGCCAGGTCCTGACCGACCTTGAACATGACCTCCAGGTCCTGAAGCATGCCGGCGTAGTCCCAATCGGCCTCCCACTCATCCGCCGCCTGGTGGTAGCGGTTGGCGCGGTAGTCGGCGGCGCGCGCCTGACGCGGCTCGATCGGCGCATCGACGAAATCGCCGGTCGACGACAGATAGGCCATCGGCACGCCCTTCTTGGCCAGCGGGAAGTGATCCGAGCGGAAGTAGATGCCCGCTGCGGCCCCCGCATCGCCGACGAAACCGCGTCCTTGCGCCGCCGCCGCCGCGATCACCGGCTCATCCAGTTCCGAATGACCGTAGCCGGTCACGCCCAGCTTGTTCATGCGGCCGAAAACGGCGGTCGAATCGATGTTGAAGCCGCCAACGGTCTTCTCCAGCGGATACAGCGGGTTCGCAGCGTAGAATTCGGAGCCCAGCAGGCCGCTTTCCTCGCCGGTGAAGCTGATCATCACGATGGTGCGCTCAGGACGCGGCCCCGCCGCGAAGGCGCGCGCCAGTTCCAGCAGGCCCGCCGTGCCCGAGGCGTTGTCGATGGCGCCGTTGAAGATGCGGTCGCCGTTGGCGTCCGGCTCGCCCATGCCGATGTGGTCCCAGTGGCCGGTATAGAGGATGGTCTCGTCTGGGTGGGTCGAGCCTTCCAGCTTGGCCACGACGTTGTGGGTGACGATGCGGTCGGTGGCGACGTCGAAGCTGGCGTCGACCGTCGCGCCCTTCAGCTCGACCGGCTGGAAGTCACGGCTGCGCGCCTTGATCTTCTCCTGCTCGAAATCGAGCCCGGCGCGGCGGAACAGATCGACGGCGAGATCACGCTGGATCCAGCCCTCCATCGCCACGCGCTCGGACGCCGGATCGGCGCGCACGATGTCGAACTGCGGCACGCCCCAGGAGTTGGCGACCGTAGTCCAGCCGTAGGAGGCGGGCTTGGTCTCATGCACGATCAGCACGCCGGCCGCGCCCTGGCGCGCGGCTTCCTCGAACTTGTAGGTCCAGCGGCCGTAGTAGGTCATGGCCTCGCCGCCGAAGGTGTTCAGCGACGGGTCTTCAAAGTCGGCGTCGTTGACCAGGACCACGATGACCTTGCCGCGCACGTCGGTCTTGAAGTCGTTCCAATCACGCTCCGGCGCGCTGATGCCGTAGCCGACGAAGACCAGCGGCTTGTCCTTCAGGTCGACCGCAGCGCCCGGCAGGCGCGTCGTCATGGTGACTTCCTGGCCCTGCGTCAGCGACTGGCTCCAGTCGCCCAGCTTCAGCCGGCCCGCGACGTTGGAAACGGCGAAACGGTTCAGGCCGACCGCCTGGGTCCAGCCGCCGTTCTCGCCGCCCGGCGCGAAGCCTGCGCCCGCGTACTGGCGGCTCAGATAGTCGATGACCTTCTGCTCGGCCGGGGTGGCGATGCCGCGCCCCTCGAAGCTGTCGTCCGACAGGATGCGGATGTCCTCGGAAATACGCGCAGCGTCGAAGGCGGGCGTGCTCTGGGCCTGGGCCGCAGCGGCCGCGCCCAGGGCGGCGGCGAAGGCCAGGACGGCCACGGACGATGAAATACGCATACAGGTTCACCCCTCGGAGAATTTGATGGCGAGACCGTAGTCAGCCCGGTCACAGGTGTCGACTGCCGACAGGCGCCGAGCAGCCATGAAAAACCCGCCGGATCGCTCCGGCGGGTTCATTTATTCTGATCAGACGCGCAGCCCTTAGTGAGCGACGCCCTTCCAGATGCGGCGGTAGCTGGCGTAGGTCACGCCCGCGAATGCCAGCAGGAAGATCAGCACGCCGAAGCCCATCTGCTTGCGCTCGACCATCTTCGGCTCGGAGGTCCAGGCGATGAAGGCGGCGACGTCCTTGGACATCTGGTCCACGGTCGCCTCGGTGCCGTCGTCATAGGTGACCTGACCGGCGCTCAGCGGCGCCGGCATGGCGATGAAGCCGCCTTCCGGCACATGGCCCTTGCCTTCCCAGAACGGGGTCATGTCGCCCGCCATATAGGGGTTGTAGTGCTGGCCCGGAGCCATCTTCAGGCCCGCCGGCGGAGCGGAATAGCCCGACAGCAGCGAGTAGATGTAGTTGGCGCCGTCGTGACGGGCCTTGGCCATGACCGACAGGTCCGGCGGCATGGCGCCGCCGTTGGCCGCAGCCGCCGCCGTCGGGTTCGGATAGGGGTTGGGGAAGCGGTCGGCCGTGGTGGCGTCGCGCATCAGGTCCTCACCGGTTTCCGAGTCGATGTCGGCGACCTGGATCTCCTTGGCCAGAGCCTTCACGATCGGGTTGTCGTTCGGGTTCGGATACTTCGGATTCCAGAACGGGCCGTGCTTGTCGCCCAGGTTGCGGAAGTGCACCAGGTCCATGCCGTGGCAGGAGGCGCAGACCTCGCGATAGACCTTATAGCCGCGTTGCAGCTGGCCCTGATCGAAGGTGCCGAACGGCCCGGCGAAGCTGAAGCCGCCGTCCCGCGGATGCTTGGCGCCCCCGGCGGCCATCGCCGGCGCGGCGATGGCGACCAGGCCGACAGCGGCCGTCACGGAGACAAGGATCTTGCGGAAGGACACGGTCTTTTTCTCGTTGCTCATCATCGCGCTCACGCCTTCTCGGCTGCGGTCGACGGGAGCACGGGCTCCGAGATCGTCGCCGGGATCGGCAGCGGCTTCTCACGCAGGCCGATGACCGGCATCAGCACCAGGAAGAAGACGAAGTAGTAGGCCGTGAACAGGCGGGTCAGCCACAGGTAGGAGTTCAGCTGGCCGTCGATCAGGTTGAAGCTGGGCATGCCCGGTACGACAGGCGCGTCCGGCAGCTGCGCGCCGCACCAGCCCAGGCCGAAGCAGACGAACAGGAAGATGATGAAGAAGGTCTTCATCGTCGGACGGTAGCGCATGGAGCGCACCTTGGACGTGTCCAGCCACGGCAGGACGAACAGCACGCCGATCGCCGCGAACATGGCCACCACGCCGCCGAACTTGTCGGGGATGGCGCGCAGGATCGCGTAGAAGGGCAGCATGTACCACTCAGGCACGATGTGCGCCGGGGTCTGCAGCGGGTTGGCCGGGATGTAGTTGTCGGCGTGGCCCAGGGCGTTCGGCTGATAGAAGACGAAGACCGCGAACAGGATCAGGAACAGGATGATCGCGAAGCCGTCCTTGACCGTGAAGTACGGGTGGAAGGGCAGCATGTCCTTCTTGGCGCGGTCCTTCGGGATCAGGATGCCGACCGGGTTGTTCTGACCGGCGGCGTGCAGGGCCCACAGGTGCAGCACCACGCAGCCGGCGATGACGAACGGCAGCAGGTAGTGCAGCGAGAAGAAGCGGTTCAGCGTCGCGTTGTCGATCGCCGGGCCGCCGCGCAGCCAGATCAGGATCGGCTCGCCGACGACCGGAATGGCGCCGATCAGGTTGGTGATGACCTCAGCGCCCCAGAAGGACATCTGGCCCCACGGCAGGACGTAGCCCAGGAAGGCGGTGGCGATCATCAGGAAGAAGATCACGCAGCCGACGATCCAGATCATCTCGCGCGGCGCCTTGTAGGAGCCGTAGTAGAGGCCCCGCAGCATGTGCAGATAGACGGCGATGAAGAACATCGACGCGCCGTTGGCGTGCACGTAACGGATCAGCCAGCCGCCGTTCACGTCGCGCATGATGCGCTCGACCGAGGCGAAGGCCAGGTCGACATGCGGGGTGTAGTGCATGGCCAGGACGATGCCGGTGATGATCTGGGTCATCAGGCAGATCGCCAGGATGCCGCCGAAGGTCCACCAGTAGTTCAGGTTCTTCGGGGTCGGCAGGTTCGCATAGTCCATGCCGAAACGAATGATCGGCAGGCGCGTGTCCATCCACCGCTCGACAGCGGTTTTCGGGACGTAAGTGGATTCGTGATCGCTCATGGTTCCTCTGTCCGTCCTCAGCCGATCTTCACGCGGGTGTCGGACATGTATTCGTAGTTCGGCACGATCAGGTTCAGCGGCGCCGGGCCCTTACGGATACGCCCCGAGGCGTCGTAGTGCGAACCGTGGCACGGGCAGAACCAACCGCCGTATTCGCCGGCGTTGAAGGTCGGCACGCAGCCCAGGTGGGTGCACGAGCCGATGACGACGAGATATTTCTCGTGACCGGCCTTGGTGCGCTCGGCGTCGGTCTCGGGCGGGCTGCCCACGGCGCCCTCGTCGATGACCTTGGTCAGCTCAGCCGGCGTGCGATAGCGCACGAAGACCGGCTTGCCTTGCCACTTGATGACGACCTGCTGGCCTTCCTGAACCTTGGTCAGATCGAATTCGATCGACGCCAAGGCCAGGGTGTCGGCCGCCGGATTCATCTGGTTGATCAGCGGCCACGCCACCATCACGCCAGCGCCGGCCGCAGCCGCGCCCGCCGCAATGTGGATGAAGTCGCGGCGGGTAGCGTCGCCACCCCCGTGTTGGCCTTCAGGCCCGTCAGCATTCACGACCGATTCGGCCACGCGTTTCACCTCTGCATCGCCGGTCGTCCGCCCCAAGATGGAACGTCAACCGAATGGAACCCTTTTTGCGAAGGCAAACCCCTGCCCGTCCGGCCTTGGTTTCGACTGCTTCAGACAAGCCGCGAAAGCGATTTGCGAAACAGTCGCAACAAAAGCCGCGACAAGGCCCCGCCCCGCGCGTATGAGGGCCTTAGAATGCGTCTCGCCCTTTTTCAACCTGACATCCCCCATAATGTCGGCGCCTGCATCCGTCTGAGCGCCTGTTTCGGCGTGGAATTGCACGTCATCGAGCCCACGAGCTTTAATTTCGACGATCGGGCGATGAAGCGGGCGGCGCTGGATTACGGGCCTCTGTCCCATATGACGCGCCATGCCGACTGGGAGACTTTCCAGCGCGACCGCGCGCCGGGACGGCTGGTGCTGTTCACGACGCGCGCGGCCGAGCCGCTAACGGATTTCGTGTTCCAGCCCGACGACGTCCTGCTGTTCGGCAAGGAGAGCGCTGGGTCGCCCGACTACGTCCATGCGGCGGCCGATGCGCGAATCTATATTCCGATCCGGCCCGAAGCCCGGTCGCTGAACCTGTCGGTCAGCGCCGGGATCGGCCTGCATGAGGCGCTGAGGCAGATGCAAGGGCTGCCGCAGCGCTGATCCTTCTCCCGTTGTGGGAGAAGGTGGACGGCGGAGCCGGACGGATGAGGGGAGCGAAGACGCGCGCTCGCGTTTCCCACTTCATACCGCCCGCCGACACCCCTCATCCGAGCCCTTTGGGCCCACCTTCTCCCACAAGGGGAGAAGGGTTCGACTTACTCCGGCGCGCCGTCGTCGGGCAGCTTAGCCAGGCTCGGTCGCTCAGCCCGCTTGGACTCCGCCACGCGCTCCACCGCCCGCATGACGCGCAGCAGATTCTCGCCTGAAATCTTGCGGATATCCGCCTCGCTCCAGCCGCGGCGCATCAGCTCGGCCAGCAGGCGCGGGTAGCCGTCCACGCCCTCCAGGCCGACCGGCAGGCTGTCCACCCCGTCATAGTCGCCGCCCAGACCAATGTGGTCGATGCCCGCCACGTCGCGGACATGCTGGATGTGGGCGATGACGTCCTCCATCGTCGCCTTGGGCGCCGGGTTGGCGGCGTTCCAGGCGTCCATGCCCGCCTTGACCGCTGCGGGGTCGCCGGGGTTGAGGGCGCTGAGCCGCGTCATCTCGGCTGCCCGCGCCGCGCCCGAGGCGCGCACGGCTTCGCTGATGAAGCCTGGCACGAATGTCACCATGACGATGCCGCCGTTGCCCGCCATCTGGCGCAGCACCGCGTCGGGCACATTGCGCGGATGGGCCGTCACCGCCCGCGCCGATGAGTGGGAGAAGATCACCGGCGCCGAAGAGACGCGGATGGCGTCGACCATCGTGTCCTCGGACACGTGGCTCAGGTCGACCATCATGCCCAGGCGGTTCATCTCGCGGACCACCTCCTCGCCAAAAGCGTTCAGGCCGTTCCACTTGGGCGCATCGGTGCCGCTGTCGGCCCAGGTCGTGCTCTTGGAGTGGGTCAGCGTCATGTAGCGCGCGCCCGAATCATAGAACTCGCGCAGCAGGCCCAGGGAATCGTCGATGGAATAGCCGCCTTCCATGCCGATCAGGCTGGCGATCTTGCCCGCGCGGTGAATGCGGACCAGGTCATCGGCGGTCGTGGCGATCTCGAAAGTCTCGGGATAGGCGGCGGCGATGCGCTTGACGGTGTCGATCTGTTCGAAGGTGGCCTTGGCGGCCTCGACCGGCGCCATGCTGGCCGGCACATAGACCGACCAGAACTGACCGCCCACGCCCCCGGCGCGCAGGCGCGGAATATCCGTATGCAGACGCGTCGATGCGGCCAGATTCGCATTCAGATCAACGCCGTGCGGGTCGTTCCCAAAGCCCTGACGCAAGGCCCACGGCAGGTCGTTGTGCCCGTCGATCAGCGGCGTGCGCTTCAGAATCTGCATCACCCGCGCCTCTTGCGGCTGGGTTTGAGCCAGAGCCGGTCCCGCCAGAACGGCGATGGAGGCGGCGGCCAGCAGACTGGCGCGCAGTCTGGCGTTAAGGGCGATGCGGATCATGGTTTCCCCTCTTTGATACTAGACCCGCCCGGTCGCCATCGGCGCTGCGTCTTGCGGGTGCGGCAGGCTGGCACAGCCGGGCCGCAGAGGGAACCGTTCGTATACCGCCCTGAAGCCGACGGATTGTGATCTGGATCAAGGCCCCCTCGCCTCGCCTGCGGCATCAGACCGTCGTCCACGCACCCCGCCGGACTGTTCAGAAAGGCCGCGTCATGGTTGAAGCCCTCATGATCCAAGCTGACCCCGCCCTGATGATTGAGCGCCGCGAGCGCGCCCGCGTCTGGTTCGAGACCCTGCGCGACAAGATCCATGCCGGTTTCGAGGCTCTGGAAGACGCCGCGCCCGCTGAGCTGTTCGCCGGCGAGCCCGGCCGCTTCGTCCGCACGCCCTGGGATCGCCCCGAAGGCGGCGGAGGCGTCATGGGCATGATGGGCGGCCGCCTGTTTGAAAAGGTCGGCGTCCACTGCTCGACCGTTCATGGAACCTTCCCCGCCGACTACGCCAAGAACGTGCCGGGCGCCGAGGAAGACCCGCGCTTCTACGCCACCGGCATCAGCCTGATCTGCCACCCGGTCAGTCCGCGCGTGCCCGCCGTGCACATGAACACCCGCCTGATCTCGACGACGAAGACCTGGTTCGGCGGCGGCGGCGACCTGACGCCTGTGCTGGATGCGGATCGCCGCGACGATCACCCCGACACCATCGACTTCCACGCCGCCATGAAGGGCGCGTGCGACGCCTTCGACCCGGCCTGGCACGCCAAGTACAAGCAGTGGTGCGACGACTATTTCTTCCTGCCCCACCGCAACGAGCCGCGCGGCACCGGCGGCATCTTCTACGACCACCACGACAGCGGCGACTGGGAGAAGGACTTTGCCTTCACCCAGGCGGTCGGCGAGGCCTTCCTGAAGGTCTATTCGGACATCGTCGCCCGCCGCATGCAGGAGCCCTGGACCGACGCGGAGCGCGAGGAACAGCTGATCCGCCGCGGCCGCTACGTCGAGTTCAACCTGCTGTATGATCGCGGCACCATGTTCGGCCTGAAGACCGGCGGCAATGTGGACTCCATCCTCAGTTCCATGCCGCCCGTGGTGAAGTGGCCCTGAGCCGCACGGATCAGGCCGGAACCTGATCCGCTTCATGCACGACGACCGCCTCGATCGCCTCGGTCAGGGCGACCACGGTCAGGGGCTTGGTCAGGTGGCCGTCAGCGCCCGCCGCCTGTCCCGCCTCGACGTGCTCCTGCAGGGCGTTGGCCGTCAGCATCAGCACGGGCGTGCGCGGCGCGTGCGTCGCCCGCTCGTGCTCGCGAATGGCGGCGGTGGCGGTCAGGCCGTCCATGACCGGCATCTGCATATCCATCAGCACCAGATCGAAGCCGCCCTGCCTGAAGGCCTCCAGCGCCTCGGCGCCGTTCTCGACGCTGACCAGATCGACCGGCATGGCCTCCAGCATGACCTGAACGACCAGGCGATTGGCCGGGTGGTCGTCGGCCAGCAGGACCTTCAGGCGCTCATGGGGCGCGATGGCGCGCGCGGCGGGCGTAACAGTCTGGACCTCAGGCTCCGGCGCAGGCGGCAGAGACAGTTCGAACCAGAACCGCGCGCCTCCATCCGTCGGCGATTCGCAGTCCAAACGCCCGCCCATCAGGCGCACCAGATCGGCCGAAATCGCCAATCCCAAACCGCTGCCCCCGAACCGCCGGGTGATAGAGCCATCCGCCTGCTGGAACCGATGGAAGATTCGCTGCTTGAACTCCTCGTCGAAACCGATCCCGGTATCCGAAACCAGGAACGAAGCCCGCCCATCCGCAGCGAGACGCGCTTCAACCCGCACCTGACCTGTTTCGGTGAACTTCACGGCGTTGCTGACCAGATTGGTCAACACCTGACGCAGGCGCACCACGTCGCCGATGAAGACGGCGTCGAGAGCGGGGTCCAGCTCCAGCGTAAGCTCGACGCCCTTCTGCCTGGCCATAGGCGTCCACAAGGCCGTGATTTCGCGCAGCATGACGCCCATATCGAACGGCGCCGGATCCAGTCTGATCTCTCCGGTCTCAACCCGAACCGTGTCGAGAATATCGGACAGCAAACGCTCCAAGGTGACGCCGGACGACCGGATGATGTCGACCAGTTCGCGATCCTCGGGCTTCAAATCCCGCCGTGACAGCACGTCGGTCATCGCCACGACGCCGTTCAAGGGCGTGCGGATTTCATGGCTCATATTGGCCAGGAACTCGCTTTTGGCCTGACTGGCCTCTTCGGCGCGAAGCCGGGCTGCGCGCAGACGCCGGGACTGGCGCCTCTGCCAGATGACGACGAACAACGCCGAAAGGACGAACAGGAGGCCGATGCCCATGATCCAGTTCTGACCACGGATGACCGCACGCTGAAGCTGGGTATTGGCCCGCGCGGTCTGCAACTGACGACGACGCTCCGCCAACTGTTCCTGCATGTCGCCGGTGACCTGGTGGATGCCGGCGCTGAACCGCTGCGCCGCCTGCACGGCGCGGCGCTGTTCATAGTCGCGCAGCACGTCAAACGCCTCGGCCGCCCGCCCCGAGGCCCTCAGCACCTCCGCCTCCACGAGGCGCTCGCGCGGATCGACGATGCCGTCCGGCGCAAGCTCGCGCAGGCGCTCCAGATCACGCCGGGCGCCCTGGATGTCGCCCATACGCGCCCGCGCCACCCCGCGGATCGGCAGAATGTCGAGCGCCAGGAAGGCCTTGCGGTCAATAAGGCCAGCGTGAGACGCCAGGCATTCCAGGACCTGGGCCGACCGTTGCTGCATATCGGCGACCGCCGCGCACAGGGCCGCATCATAGGCGCGAATGGCCGCAATGCCGGACCGTTCAGCCAGGCGGTGGTGCGCCGCGTAGTAATGCTCGGCCCGCGCCAGATCGCCGATCTGAACCGACATCCGCGTCAGATTGTACAGGCTGTCGAAATCCGGGCGGGGATAGGCCGGGTTGGAATAGTCGATTTCAAACCGTCGGAAAGCAGCAGCCGCCCCGGCCACGTCGTTGAGCTTCATCAGCCCCATGCCGGTCACTTCCCATACCCCGGCGCGAGCGGTATCGGCGAAAGGGTCTTCGACCGGTATGTCGGTTTCAACGGCAGCCAGAAGACGCAGCCCCTCGCCGACCCGGTCCTGATCCATCAGAGCCAGGGCGAAGAGCCGGGCGGCGTGCGCCTTGACGAACCAGTCGCCAGTCGTCGACGCCACGCCCTCCATTTCAGAGGCCACAGCCAGATCGCCCTGGTCATAGCGGGCGGTCAGCCCATTCAGTCGCGCGATCTGAAGGTAACGCCGATCGTTCGCCGCCTTGGCCTTCGCCTCCAGTCGACCGTTCCACAGGGCCGCGCGCTCGAAATCACCCTGGTTCAGAAAGGTCCAGGCGACGTGATACAGGCGGTTCAGCCCTTCGCGGTCATCTCGCCTGAGAGCCTGATGGCCAAAAGCCTCAAGCGCGTCGAAGTCCGTGCGCATCGCCCGCTGCTCGACTGCGCGCGCCAGTTCGACCACCGCCGGGGGAGGCGCCGTATCGGCCTGTATGGGCGGCTCGGCGACAGCGACAGAGGTTGCCGCAACGCCCGCGAGAACGAAGCCCCTGAACAAAACACGGCGCTTCAACATCTTCCTCCCGCCTGACATGGGCGCGACAGTGGTGGCGAGTTATTGAGCAAGGCTTATCGCCCCGCCGCAATCACGCCTTATTTTTCTCTGCGTTCGATACGCCCAGATAGTTGCGGATCCAAGCGCCCAGTACCGCCCTGTCGTTGGCCCGCTCCAGGCTGGCCTGCGCCTCGTCCACCAGATGCTCGGCGATCCGCCCGCGCCGCCCCTCGGTCAGGGCTGCGGCGAAGGCGGGGTCAAACTCGGGATGGCACTGGAAGCTGATGGCGTCGTCTCCCCAGGCCACGCCCGCATGGGGCGTGAAGGGGCTGGCCGCGATCACCCGCGCATCGTCCGCCAGCGCGATCACCTGGTCCTGGTGCGAGGCGGGAATGGATAGGGTCGCAGCGGGAGGCTGCATCCACGCCTCGTCGCCGGTGACCTCATAGGTATGCAGGCCCACGCCCCAGCCGCGCCCCGACTTTTCGACCCGGCCTCCGAACGCCTGAGCCATGATCTGATGGCCGAAGCAGATGCCGGTCAGGCGGGTCTCGCCCCGTGCATCGCGCAGCCACTGCGCCAGCGGCTCGATCCACGGCAGGTCCTCATAGACGCCCGCCGCAGAGCCTGTGACGATGACGCCCGCGAAGGCCGCAGGGTCATCCGGCAGTTCGCCCCCCTGAACGTCAAAGCGGCGCGTGGCCACGCCGTCGCCCAGCAGGGCGCGGAACTGATCGACATAGTCGCCGTATCGCGCGGCCAGATCCGCTGGCGGTCGCCCGGTCTCAAGAATGGCGATGACGTTCATACTCGGTTTTCACTCCCGCAGACGCACGATGAAGGAGGCGTCAGCCCCTGGATTGGGGTAGAAGATCGACCAAGGCAATGGGACGAACCGTCATGACCGCAACCGACGATCCGGTCGTGCTGATCAACATCTTCCAGTGCGACCAGCGCCATCTGGACGAACTGATGGAGCGCCTTGCGGCCCTGGCCAAGGTGCAGTCCGGCCTGCCCGGCTTTATCTCGGCGACCCTGCATCGCGGGCTGAACGGCCGCGTCGCCGCCAATCACGCGGTCTGGGCCAGCGCGACGGACTGGAAGGCCATGACGCGCCACCCACAGGTCGTCGCCGCCATGGGCCCGATCCTGGCCATCGCCACCTTCGAGCCTCACCTCTATGAACCGGGCGAGGTGATGAGCGGCTAGCCCGCGCGCCAGACCTCGGCCCGCGCCCCCGCGTCGCCCAGCGCCTGAACCGTCCAGCCGCAGATTTCAGCCGCCGCCGCTTCGGCCCCCGACGGCGCATTGACCACCGTCATCGCGCAGCCGTTCATCTTCATCGGATTGTTCAGCGGCCGCAGGCGCGCCTCGGCGACCAGCACCCGCGACAGACCCGCCTGCTCCAGCCGTCGGATGAAGCCGTCGAACGTCTCCAGGTCCTTCAAGGGCGTCCAGATCGCGACGCACGCCGTTGGATCAGCGCCCACCACAGCCGCCGCCGTCTCGGCCGAGCGAACATAGTCGTCAGGCCGCTCGAACGGCGGATCGATCAGCACCAGCGGCGCCTTGACGCCTCTGGCCGCGCGCACCGCCTCTTCATAGCCGTCGCCCGCCCGTCCCGTCGCATTCGGCCATGCGGCGAGCGCCTCGGTCAGGAGGGCTTGGACAGGCGGATTCAACTCAAAGCCGCGATAGGAGTCCTCCGGCCGCAGCGCCCGCGCCGTCAGCACCGGCGAGCCCGGATAGAACCGCACGCCGCCCTGAGGATTCAGCGCCGCCACTTCGGCCGCCAGCGCCTCGATCAGGGGGGGCCGCGTCTCGGCGGTCATCAGCCGCGCCACCCCGGCCTCGGCCTCGCGCGAGCGCTGGGCGTCGCCCGACAGGTCATAGAGGCCCGCCCCCGCGTGGGTGTCGAGCACCGTCACCGGCCCCCTGCTCTGGCGATCCTTCAGCAGCCACAGCACCAGGGCGTGCTTGACCAGGTCGGCGAAGTTTCCGGCGTGAAAGCTGTGACGATAATTCATGCCGCTCCGTCCCTCGCCCGCGCCCTCACGTCAAGCCATCGGTGCCCCTTGAAGGAACCGCGTGACACAGCCGCCGTTGCCGTATGCCGCTTGAGAAGAGCCATGATGATCGACCATTGGCCCCGCCCGACCACCACCACACGCCCCGCGCCGCCGCGCGGGGCGCTCCTTACTGTTCGCGATCAAGATGGACGCGGCAGGGTGACGGTCGGCGCATGACGCACCCTGATATCGCCCCGCCCAAAGGATTGACCTGGTGCAATGACGACAGGCCGGGGCTGACTCGCCGTCGCTCCGGCCGCGGCTTCTGCTATCGGGATGCGGACGGCCGCCTGATCCGGGACGCCGCCACGCTGGGCCGCATCCGCAGCCTGGCCATTCCGCCAGCCTGGACCGATGTCTGGATCTGCCCGCGCGCCACCGGCCATATTCAGGCGACGGGGCGCGATGCGCGCGGCCGCAAGCAGTACCGCTATCATCCCGACTGGACGGCCCATGCGGCCGAGAACAAGTTCGAGCGCCTGCCCGCCTTCGCCCGCGCCCTGCCCCGTCTGCGACAGCGCGTAGAGGACGACCTGTCCCGGCGCGGGCCGTGTCGGGAAAAGGTGCTGGCCACCGCCGTGCGCCTGCTTGAGATCACCCTGATCCGCGTCGGCAACGCCCAGTATGCCCGCCAGAACCGCTCATACGGCCTGACCACGCTCAGCAAGCGCCACCTGGACGTGGACGGCGCCGCCCTGACCTTCGCCTTTCGCGGCAAGAGCGGGGTCGAACACAGCGTCAGCGTCCGCGACCGGCGCCTCGCTTCGGTGGTGCGATCGCTGCGCGACCTGCCGGGCCAGCAACTATTCAAATACCGAGATGAAGAGGGCGTACTGCGGCCGATCACCTCGGACGAGGTCAACGCCTATATCCGCGAGGCGGCGGGAGAGGCGTTTTCAGCCAAGGACTTCCGCACCTGGGCCGGGACGGTGTCCGCCGCCCGCGCCCTGCGCGACGCCGAGGCCCCGACCTCGGCCGCCGACGCCAAACGCAAGGTGACGATCTGCATCAAGGCTGTGGCGGGTCTGCTGGGCAATACGCCGACGGTCTGCCGATCGTCCTACGTCCACCCGGCGGTGGTCGCCCTGTTCGAACAGGGGCGGCTGGCGCAAAGCCTGCCGAAGTCAGAAGCGGCCTCTTTCGAGACCGCCCTGATCAAGCTGCTGGCGGCCTGATCCAGGCCGCCTCGCCTCAGTCGGCCCAGTTCAGGACAACCTTGCCGGACTGACCCGACTTCATGGCCTCAAAGCCCGCCTCGAAGTCCTGATAGGGCATCTGGTGGGTGATCAGCGGCTGCAGATCCAGCCCGGCCTTCAGCAGGCCCAGCATCTTGCGCCAGGTGGTGAACATCTCACGCCCATAGACGCCCTTGATGGTCAGGGCCTTCAGGATGATCGCGCCCCAGTCCGTCTCCATCGGCTTGGAGGGAATGCCCAGCATCGCCATGCCGCCGCCCATGATCAGGGTGTCGACGCACTGTTTGAAGGCGATGGGCGAGCCCGACATCTCCAGCGCCACGTCAAAGCCGACCTTCAGGCCCAGCTCGTGCATGACGTCGCGCAGGTCTTCCTTGGTCGTGTTGACGGTGCGCACGCCCGGCGCGACCTTTTGCGCAAGTTCCAGCCGGAAGTCATTGATATCCGTCAGGACTACGGTGCGTGCGCCCGCATGACGCGCCACAGCCGCGGCCATCATGCCTATGGGACCAGCGCCGGTGACGATGACGTCCTCGCCCAGCAGGTCGAACTGCTGCGCCGTGTGCACGGCGTTGCCGAACGGATCGAGGATCGAGCCGATCTCATAGGGCACGTCGTCCGGCAGTTCGATGACGTTGAAGGCCGGCGCCACCACATACTCTGCGAAGGCGCCCTGACGGTTCACGCCGATGCCGCGCGTGTCGGGGTCCAGGTGGAAGTGACCGGCGCGGGCCGCTTCGGAGTTCAGGTCAATGACGTGGCCCTCGGCCGAGACGCGCTGGCCCACCTTCAGGCGGCGATCCACGTCCTTGCCGATGGCGACGATCTCGCCCGAGAATTCGTGGCCGGTGATCATCGGCACAGGCACGTTCTTCTGAGACCACTCGTCCCAGTTCCAGATGTGGATGTCGGTGCCGCAGACGGCGGTGCGATGCACCTTGATCAGCACGTCCTCATCACCCGCGACGGGAATAGGCGCGTCGATCAGCTCCAGCCCTTCGGCCGGCTTCGTCTTGGCCAGGGCCTTCATGGTGTCGGTCATCAGATAACTCCCAATTCCTTACCGGCCGTCGTGAACGCCGCGACCGCTTGATCAATCTGCTCGAAGGTGTGGGCCGCCGACATCTGGGTGCGGATGCGGGCCTGGCCGCGCGGCACCACGGGGAACGAAAAGCCGATGACGTAGACGCCCAGCTCCAGCAGGCGCGCCGCCATGTCCTGCGCCAGCTTGGCGTCGCCCAGCATGACCGGGATGATCGGGTGCTCGCCCGGCAGCAGGTCGAAGCCCGCCGCCGCCATCGCCGAGCGGAAGCGCGCGGCGTTGGCGAACAGTTTGGCGCGCAGCTTGTCGCCTTCCTCGCCCGCAGCGATGCGGATAGCCTCCAGCGACGAGCCGCAGACGGCGGGCGCCAGGGCGTTGGAGAACAGGTAGGGCCGCGCGCGCTGCTTCAGCAGTTCCACGACGCTGGACCGGGCGCAGATGAAACCGCCCATGGCCCCGCCCAGGGCCTTGCCGAAGGTGCCGGTGACGAAGTCGACCTCGACCCCGCAGTGCGCAAACGAGCCCTTGCCCTTGTCGCCCAGGAAGCCGGTCGCATGGCAGTCGTCGACCATGATCAGGGCCTGATACTGGTCGGCCAGGGCGCGGATCTGGTCGATCTTGCCGATGTAGCCGTCCATCGAGAAGGCGCCGTCGGTGGCGATGATGATGTTGCGGGCGCCGGCGGCGCGCGCCTCCTTCAGCTTGGCCTCCAGATCGGCCATGTCGGAGTTGGCGAAGCGATAGCGCTGAGCCTTCGACAGGCGCACGCCGTCGATGATGGAGGCGTGGTTCAGGCTGTCCGAAACGATGGCGTCCTCGGCCCCAAACAGCGGCTCGAAGATGCCGCCGTTGGCGTCGAAGGCGGCGGCGAACAGGATGGCGTCCTCAAAGCCGAGGTAGTCGGCGATGGCGCGCTCCAACTCTTTGTGGATCTCCAGCGTGCCGCAGATGAAGCGCACCGACGCCGTGCCCGCGCCCCACGTCTCCTGCGCCCTGATCCCGGCCTGAGTGACGCGCTCGTCGCCCGCCAGGCCCAGATAGTTATTGGCGCAGAAGTTCAGCACGTCGCGGCCGTTGACGGAGATCACCGGCCCCTGGCGCGAGGCGATGACGCGCTCGGGCTTGGTCAGCCCCTGGGCGTCGATATCAGCCAGTTCGGCGGAAACACGGTCGTAGAAAGCCTGGTTCATATTCTGGGTCATGCTTGCTCCGCTACGCTGAATCTCGGCAGGTTTGAACCCCTAGCCTGCGGCGGACCCAGCCGTCTGAGCCGAGGCGTCAGCCACGGGGCGCAAGGGACTGACCTCAACCTGCCCGCCGCAAGGCGTGAAGGCCAGCGGCAGGGCGATGGCGCTCGCCGCCCCCGGCGCCGTGACCCGCACCGTCTTGGCCGATGGACAGGTCGTCTCGCCCTTGTCCTCATGCGGGATGACGCTCCAGGCCAGATCGAACCAGGCGGCCTGTTGCGGGCGGATTTCCACCGGCGTCGGCGCGCGCCCCTGTGCGAAATAGTTGCCCGGCGCCTGCGCCGCCCGAACGCCCGTCAGCAGCTTGCCGTCGCCGTCCAACAGGCTGACGGAGGGATAGCCCGTAACCGTACAGGCGGACGGGCCTGCATTCCTCAGCGCCAGAGTGGTCACGCGATGCCCCATGCCCGCATCGCCCCCCTCGACCGCCAGACGCAGGTTCTCGGCGGCGCAGGGCGCGCCTGAGGGCGGCGGGGCCACGGCGGCGACCGGGCGGCTGCAGCGTTCGATGATGACGCCGCCCGTCTGATCGCCCTGCCCCATGCGGCTCAGCGTACCGCTCTCCGTCTCTCCGCGACTGGCCGTCCACCATTCCAGCCCCTGCCCCGCATAACGGGCGCCGCTGGCCGAGACGACGCTGGTCAGCACGTAGTCCTTGCCTTCGTAGGAGACGCGGGCGGTCTGGGCGTCGGGATAGGCGACAACGACCGTCTTGCCGCTTTCGCAGGCATAGCCGACAGACGCCGCATCCTGGACCGCCGGGGCCTCGATCGGCGAGGTCGGCTCGGCAGGCTTCTCCTGCGAACAACCGGCGACCAGCAGGCCCAGCCCGGCGGTCAGGGCGATGGTCTGAAACGTATCGGTTCTGGTCATGGCGGCCCCCTTGAAACAGCGACCCTGCTGCAACGTCGAGGGCTTGTGAAGGCTCCGCCGTGGCGAAATCGTCAAGAGGACAGTTGCGTAATGATATACTATAACATATCAAGCCTCACATCATTGTAACGGGGATGCGTGACATGCGATTTCGGACCTTCCTGCTGACCGCCGCAGGGGCGGCGGCGCTGACCAGCCTGGGCGTCGCCGCGCCTGCTTTCGCCGAGGATGTCGTACAGCGTCAGTCCCAAGGCGATCCGCATGATCACGCCCTCCGCGCCGCCGACGCCTATGAGGTGGATGAGGTCGTTGTGCGCGCCCTGCCCCTGGGCCGCGCAGGCGACGACGTCGGCTCGCACGTCGCCCTGCTGAGCGGCGACGACCTGGTTCACCGGCGCCAGTCGACGCTGGGCGACACCCTCAACAGCATCCCCGGCGTCAACTCCGACACCTTCGGCGGGGGCGCCAGCCGCCCGGTGGTGCGCGGCCAGACCTCGCCCCGCGTCAAGGTGCTGAGCGAAGGCGCGGGCCTGATGGACGCCTCCGAAGTCTCGCCCGACCACGCCGTCAGCGGCGAGCCCCTGCTGCTGGAAGGCGTCGAGATCCTGCGCGGACCGGCGGCCCTGCTCTATGGCGGCGGCGCCATCGGCGGCGCGGTCAATCTGCTGGACAAGAAGATCCCGACCCGCATCCCGGCTGAAGGCGGCGAAGGCGTCGCCGAATATCGTCGCGGCTCGGTCGACAATGAAGAAGCCGGCGTGGTCGGCATGACGGTCGGGGCCGGAAACTTCGCCCTGCGCGTCGAAGCGGCGGCGCGCAAGTCGGACGACTACAAGGTTCCGGGCTGGGACGAACCGCGCCTGGACGGCTCCTATAATGAGACCTCGACGGCGACCTTGGGCGCCTCCTGGATCGGCTCGCGCGGCTATCTGGGCGCGGCCTATACGGAACAGACCAGCCGCTACGGCCTGGCCGGCCACAGCCACGAATATGAGGGCTGCCACCCGCACGGCGACCACCTCCACTGCGGCGGCGGCCATGGTCATGGCCACGACGATCACGATCACGGCGACGACGACCATGGGCACGACCATGACGGCGACCACGACCACGCCGCCCCCGAAGTCCGCCTGAAGAGCCGCCGGGTCGATCTGCGCGGCGAACTGCGCGACCCGCTGCCGGGCATCGAGAACGTGCGCCTGCGCGCCGGCTACACCGACTATGAGCACAGCGAGCTGGAAGAAGGCGTCGTCTCGACCACCTTCACCAACAAGGGCTACGACGGCCGCATCGAGGCCCAGCACCGCGAGATCGCGGGCTTCCGCGGCGTGGTCGGCCTGCAACTGAGCAAGAGCGACTTCGCCGCCGTCGGCGAGGAGAGCTTCCTGGCGCCCAGCACGACCAAGAACACCGGCCTGTTCGTGATGGAGGAGTACGAGATCGGCCTGTGGCACCTTGAGGGCGCCCTGCGTCAGGAATGGCAGGAGGCCTCGGCGCTCGGACTGGCCGATGTCGAACACAAGCCCTTCTCCATCTCGGGCGCGGCTGTATGGCACTTCACCCCCGGCTGGACGGGCGCCGTGTCGCTGTCGCGCTCGCAGCGCGCGCCCTCGGCTCAGGAGCTCTATGCCGACGGCGTCCACCTGGCGACCAACACCTATGAGATCGGCGATTCCGGCCTGAGCGTCGAGACGGCCAACTCCATCGAACTGACCCTGCGCAAGACCGAAGGCTCCCTGACCGGATCGGTCAGCGCCTATCACTATGTCTATGACGACTACATCTTCGCCCGAACGCTGGATCAGCACGAAGACTTCCGCCTGATCCGCTACAGTCAGGCCGACGCGACCTTCACCGGCATCGAGGGCGAGCTGACGCAGCAGTTCACGCCGTGGCTGTCGGGCACGGTCTTCGGCGACTACGTCCAGGGCGAGCTGAAAGGCGACGGCGGGAACCTGCCGCGCATCCCGGCGGCGCGGGCGGGCGTGCGTCTGGCCGCCTTCCAGGGACCGTGGTCGGGCGACGTCGAATACAGCCGCACCTTCAAGCAGACCGACATCGCCGCCTTCGAGACCGAGACGCCCGGCTATGACATGGTCAACGCCACGATCGCCTATGACGTCGACCTGGGGCCGGTCCGATCGCAGATCTTCCTGCGTGGGACCAATCTGCTGGACGAGACGGCGTTCAACCACGCCTCCTTCCTGGCCGAGACGGCGCCCCTGCGCGGGCGCAACCTGACGGTCGGCGTGCGCGCCCGCTTCTAGGTTTCTTCCACGAGCAAAAAAACAGGGGACGGGATCCGACGGATTCCGTCCCTTCGTTCGTTGGACCCATGTCGGTTCGAAACGGACTAAGCCCCTTATTACAGGAGTTTAATCCCCGAGTGCGAATGCGCCCCTTTTCGGCGCACATTGTTCTCTGGTCGAGCCGATGCGGTGGATGAGACAGGGCGTCGACCGCGAGCGTGCCTATTTCCCGGTTGCCTTTAGGACTCGACATGTCGCCAGTCGCCTTGCTGTTCGCCCTCGCCTCCCTGTCTCCTGCCGACACGGCGACGGCTTCCTCCGCGCCCCCCCAGGCCGCGCCCGCCCAGACCGCAACCCCTGTGCCGCAGGAAGAGATCGACGACGACGCCTATGATTTGGGCACGCTGGAGGTCGTGACGACCGCCCGGCGCGGCGCCGCCCTGGGCAACTATGAGCCCGAGCTCGTCCTCGACGAGGAGCAGATCAAGGCCTACGGCGCCAGCAGCATTCAGGAGCTGATGACCCTGCTGGAGCCGGTAACGCGCAGTTCGCGCGGCGGCTCGCCGGTGTTCCTGGTCAATGGCCGCCGCATCTCGGGCTTCCGTGAGATTCGCGGCATTCCGCCCGAGGCGATCGAGCGCACCGAGATCCTGCCCGAGGAAACCGCCCTGTCCTACGGCTACAGCGCCGACCAGCGGGTGGTGAACTTCGTGCTCAAGGCCGATTTCCGCTCCCTGACGACCCAGGCCAGCGTGCGCCGCCCCGATCAGGGCGGCCGCACCTCGACCCAGATCGACAACAACGTCCTGCGCATCGCCGGCAAGCAGCGCTGGACGCTGGACCTCGGCTATCAGAACGACAGCCCCCTGTTCGAGACCGAGCGCAACATCCGCCGCGAGGGCGTGCCCTATGACCTGATGGGCAACATCACGGCGCCCGGCGGCGGCGAGATCGATCCCGCCCTGTCGACCCTGCTGGGCCAGACCGTGACGACCGCTTCGGTCGGCGCAGGTGCGGCGGGCGGCGCCAGCCTGAGCGACTTCGGCGTCGGGCCGCGCACCGACGACCTGACCGCCTATCGCACCTTGTCGCCCAAGCGCGAGAACAGCTCCATCACCGGCTCGCTGATGCGCGACCTGAACCAGACCATGTCCCTGACGCTCAGCGGGGAACTGTCCGATACGACCAGCTTCTCCTATCTGGGCCTGCCGGGCCTCAGCCTCGCCCTGCCCTCGACCAGCCCCTATTCGCCTTTCGCCAGCGATGTGCTGCTGCACCGCTATGTTGATGCGCCGGGCGCTCTGGGAAGAACCAGCGACACCCTGTCCGGCCAGTTGGGCTTTCTGGTCGACGGCTATCTGGGCGACTGGCGCTGGACGGTGAACGGCGGCTATGACCGCGCCGAAACCAAGACCCGCACCGGACGCGGCCTCAACGACGACGCCCTGCAGGCGGGGGTGACGGCGGGGATCATCGACCCCTTCGGCGACCTGGGCGCCTTGCCGACCAATCCGTTCGACACCGCCCGCTCCGTCTCCAGCAAGTCCAGCATCGAGGGCGTCATCAACGGTACGGCCTGGGAAGGCCCGGCCGGATCGCTGACCTCGACCTTCAAGATCGGTTTCGACAGCCAGTCGCTGGATTCCGAGACCCTGCGCTTCTCTGAACAGGAACAGGCCAGCGTCTTCTCCGAACGCTCCCTGTCGCGCGACCGCACCAGCGCCTCGGGCAACTTCAACCTGCCCATCGCCAACCGCGACCGCGAAGTCCTGGGCGCGCTCGGCAATCTGTCGGCCAATCTGAACCTGGCCTATGAGGACCTGTCCGACTTCGGCGGCCTTTCGGCCTATACGGTCGGGCTGAACTGGTCGCCGTGGGAGCCGGTCAATTTCAACGTCAGCTGGGCCGACGAGCAGAAGGCCCCGTCGATGTCGCAGTTGAACGACCCGACGCTGTCTACCCCCAACGTGCCGGTCTATGACTTCGCCACCGGCCAGTCCGTCACCATCACCCGGATCGAGGGCGGCAATCCCAACCTGTCCGAAGAGACCAAGCGCGTCCTGAAGTTCGGGGTCAATCTGACGCCGCTGAAGGACAAGGACCTGCGGTTCACGGCCAACTACACCCGCACTGAAACCGAAGGCTCCATCGCCTCCTTCCCGACCATCACGCCGGAACTGGAAGCCGCCCTGCCTGAGCGCTTCACCCGCGATCTGGACGGCAATCTGCTGTCGATCGACGCCCGGCCGCTGAACTTCCAGAAGGCGGAGCAGCAGGAAATCCGCTGGGGCCTGAACTTCTCCACCGCCTTCGGCAAGCCGGACCCGGCGGCCATGGCCCGGATGAACGCACGCAGCGGCGGCGGCCCGCGCGGATCGGGCGCCCCAGGCGGCGCTGGCGCTGGCGGCCGGCAGGGCGGCGGCGCTCCAGAGGGCGCGCCTACCGTCATGCGTGTCGAGGGCGGTCCGCCTCCGGGCGGCGCTCCGGGCGCAGGCGGCCCTCCTCCGGGTGGAGCGGTGCGGATGCAGGCCGGCGGGTCGGGCGGCCCGGGCGGACGGGGTCGCGGCGGCGGCATGATGCCCGGCCAGGGCCGGTTCAACATCTCGCTTTATCACACCTATCGCATTCAGGATGAGATCACGATCCGCGACGGCCTGCCGGTCCTCGACCTGCTGGACGGCGCCGCCATCGGCGCGCGCGGCGGCCAGTCCCGCAATGAAGTCCAGTTGCAGATGGGCGCCTTCAAGAGCGGCATGGGCGGCTTCCTGAACGCCAACTGGAAGGAATCCACCCGCATCAACGGCGGCTCGTCGCCCGATGACGACCTGAGCTTCTCGGATCTGACGACGGTGAACCTGAACCTGTTCGCCGACCTGTCGTCGCGCGAAAACCTGGTCTCGCGCTATCCGTGGCTGAAGGGGACGCGCGTCAGCCTTGGCGTCGAGAACATCTTCGATCAACGGCTGGATGTGCGCGACGGTCTGGGGAACACGCCGCTGTCCTATCAGCCCGACTACCTCGACCCGATGGGCCGGACGTTCAGGATCAGCCTGCGGAAGATCCTGTACTGAGCCTCCACCGCTCCGCCTCCCATCCCACCGTCATCCTCGGACTTGATCCGAGGATCGAGGGGACCGGCGCGCTCTTCTCGGCCGCCGACACGCAGACGGATGACCCGATCCTCAGATCAAGTCCGAGGATGACGAGAGAAAGCGATTAATGAAAAGGCCCGATCTCGCGACCGGGCCTTTTGTCTTCAATGCGCCTCTTTCGGCGTCTCCATCAGTTCGATCAGCACCCCGCCCATCTCCTTGGGATGCAGGAAGACCACCGGCGTGCCGTGCGCGCCGATACGAGGCTCGCCCGTGCCCAGAATGGTCACGCCCTTGGCGCGCATTTCAGCGATGGCGGCATGAATGTCCGCCACTTCAAAACAGACGTGGTGCTGCCCGCCCCTGGGGTTCTTGGCCAGGAAGCCGGTGATCGGGCTGGTCTCGTCGAACGGCTCGATCAGTTCGATCTGGGCCGTCGGCGTGTCGATGAAGCAGACCTTCACCCCCTGCGCGGGCAGGTCGAACGGCTCGCCGATCTTCGTCGCGCCCAGCACGTCGCGATACAGCTTGATCGACTCGGCGATGGAGGGCGTGGCGACGCCGACGTGGTTCAGGTTGCCGATCACGTCTTGGTCTCCCCCATGTTCTGGGCTGGCGTGGGCTGAGCATAGCCCAGACGCTGGTTCAGTTTCTCGATCAGGTCCACGGCCGTGTCGGCGATGACCGAACCGGGCGGATAAACGGCAGCCGCGCCCATATCGATCAAGGGCTGCACGTCCGACGGCGGGATGACGCCGCCGACCACGATCATGATGTCCTCACGCCCCAGCTTGGCCAGTTCGGCCTTCAGCTCGGGCACCAGCGTCAGGTGCCCCGCCGCCAGCGACGAGGCGCCGACCGCGTGGACATTCTTCTCGACCGCATCGCGCGCGGCCTCGGCCGGCGTCTGGAACAGGGCTCCCGCCGTCACGTCGAAGCCGATGTCGCCGTAACCGGTGGCGACGACCTTCTGGCCCCGGTCGTGACCGTCCTGGCCCAGCTTGGCGATCAGGATGCGCGGGGGGCCGCCGTCGTTCTCGACGAAGGCGGCGACCATCGAACGGGCGCGGGCGACCTTGGGATCGTTCCCGGCCTCTTTCGCATAGACGCCCGAAACCGTCTTGACCGTGGCGATGTGGCGGCCAAAGGCGGCCTCCAGCGCGTCGGAGATTTCGCCGACAGTGGCCTTGGCGCGGGCGGCACGCACGGCCAGCTCCATCAGGTTGGCGTTCCCCCGCGCGCCCTCGGTCAGGGCGTCGAGAGCGGCCTGCGTCGCCGCCTCGTCGCGCTCGGCCTTCAGGCGTTGCAGCTTCTCGATCTGGCGGGCGCGCACCTCGGCGTTGTCGACCTTCAGCATCGGGATGTCGTCGACCACGGGGTTCAGATATTTGTTCACCCCCACGACCGTCTGCTGGCCGGTGTCGATGCGGGCCTGGGTCTTGGCGGCGGACTCTTCGATCCGCAGCTTGGGAATGCCCGCCTCAATGGCCTTGGCCATGCCGCCGTAGGCCTCGACCTCTTCCATCAGGGCGCGGGCCTTGGTCGCCAGTTCCTGCGTAAGGCGCTCGACGTAGAAGCTGCCGCCCCACGGGTCGATGACGCGGGTCAGACCCGTCTCGGCCTGCGCCAGAATCTGCGTGTTGCGCGCGATCCGGGCCGAGAAGTCGGTCGGCAGGGCCAGCGCCTCGTCCAGCGCATTGGTGTGCAGGCTCTGCGTCTGGCCGCCCGCCGCCGCCATGCACTCGACCATGGTGCGGGGCACATTGTTGAACACGTCCTGCGCCGCCAGTGACCAGCCCGAGGTCTGGCAGTGGGTCCGCAAAGATAGCGACTTGGGATTGACGCCGCCTTCGCGCTTGACCGCCTCGGCCCACAGCAGACGACCGGCGCGCATCTTGGCCACCTCCATGAAGTAGTTCATGCCGATGGCCCAGAAGAAGCTCAGGCGCGGCGCGAAACGGTCGATCTCCATGCCCGCCGCCTTGCCCGCGCGCAGGTATTCGATCCCGTCCGACAGGGTGTAGGCCAGCTCGATGTCCGCCGACGCCCCCGCCTCCTGCATATGATAGCCGGAGATGGAGATGGAGTTGAACTTGGGCGTTTCCTTCGCCGTCCACTCGAAGATGTCGGCGATGATCCGCATCGAGGGCGCGGGCGGATAGATGTAGGTGTTGCGGACCATGAACTCCTTCAGAATGTCGTTCTGAATGGTCCCGGTCAGCTTTGCGTGGTCGACGCCCTGCTCCTCGCCCGCCACGACGTAGAGGGCCAGGATCGGCAGCACCGCGCCGTTCATGGTCATGGAGACCGACATCTGGTCCAGCGGAATGCCGTCAAACAGGGTCCGCATGTCCAGAATGCTGTCGATGGCCACGCCGGCCATGCCGACGTCGCCCTTCACCCGCGGGTGGTCGCTGTCATAGCCCCGGTGAGTGGCCAGATCGAAGGCGACCGACAGGCCCTTCTGACCGGCGGCCAGGTTACGGCGATAGAAGGCGTTGGACTCCTCGGCGGTCGAGAAGCCCGCATACTGGCGGATGGTCCACGGCGCGCCCGCATACATGGTCGGATAGGGCCCGCGCACGAAGGGGGCGAAACCCGGCAGGCCGTGGATGAAGTCCAGCCCGTCCAGCGCATCCGGCCCATAGGCCGTCTCGACCGTCAGCCCCTCCGGCGTGGTCCACGGCGCGCGCTCCGGCCCGGCGCCGGTGGCGTCGAGGTCGAGGGCGACCTTGGAGAAATCAGGGAAACTCATTGGGCGGCCTCCTCGAAGGCGGCGGCGAAGCGGACAGGCGCGAGAGCCTCGAACGTTCCGATGGCGGCCGCGACAGGCGCGGGCGTCACCGGCGCGGAACGCACGTCCGGGTCGACGAATTTGGTGACGCCGACGATCTGGGCGGTGCCGTCCCGATACGCCTTCTCGGCCATGTCGCGGGCGCGGGCGATGCGGGGCTGGATCACCCCGCCCTCCAGACAGGCGATCACGCCGCCTTCGGCCTCATAGATCTGGAACTCGGCCCAGGCGGCCTCGGCCAGTTCGCGGGTGCGCGCGTCCAGATACCAGGAGCCGCTGGCCGGATCGTCCACGCGGCCCAGGTTGGACTCCTCCATCAGGATCAGCTGGGTGTTGCGCGCCTGACGCCTGGCGAAGTCGTCCGGCAGGCCCGCCGCGCGGGTGAAGCCATCCAGCACCACCGCATCGGCCCCGCCCACGGCCCCGGCGAACCCGGCGGCGGTCAGGCGCAGCATGTTCGGCCACGGATCGCGCGCCGACAGCATCCGCCGCGACGAGCGCGCCTCGATGATCGCCGGAACCTCGACGCCGAACGCCTTTGAAACGCTGGCCCAGATCAGGCGCAGCGCTCGGATCTTGGCCAGGGAGTCGAAGTAGGTCTGGTCCACGGTAACGCCCAGCACGACGCCCTTCAGCGCCGCCTCGGCTGGCATGCCCGCTTCAACGGCCGCCTTTACATAGGCTACAGCCGACGAGGCGGCGAAGGCCAGTTCCTGGGCGATGGAGCCGCCCGCCTCATGCGCCACGCGGCCCGAGGCCATGAACAGCGTCGCCTCGGGATAGGTCGCGGCGTGGGTCGCCGCCGCCTTGGCCGTCTCGGCCATGATCGCCGCGAAGTCGCCCGGCGCCCCGCCCGTCTCGGCATAGGCCGAGATCGGATCGAGGTGGAAGGCCAGCTTGGCGCGGGGCGAACCCTTGGCGGCCGCCGACAGGGCCTCCGCCGCCTTCACGCCATCGAACCCGGCGTCCAGAGCGACCGGCGCCAGCTCCAGCGCCACGCCGTCCAGCGCGCGCGCCAGCTTCGCAGCATCCGCCGCGACCGGACCGGTGATCAGGACGGAGGCCGCCCCGTTCTCTAGATCGGTCAGGATGGCGCGGTTCAGGGCGTCTGCGTCCTCGCCCTCATTCAGCGCCCGCACGTCCCAGGCCCGGCCTTCGGAATCCGAGGGCCGGGGCGCGAACACCGGCTCGCCGCCGTTCGCCGCCCCATACAGGGGCTTGGTCGCCAGATGGTCCGCATCCAGATGGATGAGGCTCTCCAGCGGACGCTCCTTCAGCGCCTTCACGGCGGCTTCGCGCCACTCCAGCGGGGTCGGGACGGCGAACTCGGTCATTTACTCGAACTCCACCAGCACATCGTCAGCCGCCACCGGATCGCCGGCCTTGGCCTTGACGGCCTTCACCTTGCCGTCGCGTTCGGCCTTGAGGATGTTCTGCATCTTCATGGCTTCGATGATGGCCACGGTCTCGCCGGACTTGACCTCCTGGCCCTCGACAACGGGGATGTCGACCACCAGACCCGGCATCGGCGACAGCACCAGCTTGGAGGTGTCCGCTGCCTGCTTCTCGGGCAGCAGGGCGTAGAGGTGGGCCACGTCGGGACGCAGGACGCGGACGCGCGCCCGGGCCGCGCGGTGGCGGATGTCGAAGCCGTCGGCGGCGCGCTTCACCTCGGCGGTGAAGGCGTCGTCGTCCAGCACCGCCTTGAACAGCGACAGGCCCGGACGCCAGTCGATCTCGGACAGAGAGACTTCCTCGCCGTCGATGGCGACGATCAGGTCTTCGGCCTCGTCATAGCCGACCTCGACCTCATGGGCCGCCTTGTCGACCAGCACGGTCCAGTCGGTGCGCTCGCTGGGATCGCCGTCCTGTTCGGCGATGACCTCGTTCATGGCGACGGCCGAGGCGATCAGGATCTTCACCTGCTCGGGCGTCGGCGCCAGGCCGTGGAAGCCGTCAGGGAACTCGTCCTTGATGTAGCTGGTCGACAGCTGACCGGACTGGAAGCGTTCCTGATCCATGACCGCCGCCAGGAAGGGCACATTGTGGCCCAGACCCGCCAGATGGGTGTCCTCCAGCGCGCGCGCCATGCCGCGCACGGCGTCGTCGCGCGTCTCGCCCCAGGCGCACAGCTTGGCGATCATGGGGTCGTAGAACATGCTGATCTCGTCGCCCTCGCGGACGCCCGAGTCATTGCGAACGGTGTAGTCGCCCTGATCGCCCTCTTCCGGCTGCTCATAACGCACCAGACGGCCAATCGACGGCAGGAACCCGCGATAGGGGTCCTCGGCGTAGATGCGGCTCTCGATGGACCAGCCGTTGATCGACAGTTCTTCCTGCTTCAGCGCCAACTGCTCGCCCCAGGCCGAACGGATCATCTGCTCGACCAGATCGACGCCGGTGATCAGCTCCGTCACCGGATGTTCGACCTGCAGACGGGTGTTCATCTCCAGGAAGAAGAACGACTTGTCCTGACCGGCGACGAACTCGACCGTGCCGGCCGAGTCATAGTTCACCGCCTTGGCCAGGGCGACGGCCTGCGCACCCATGGCGGCGCGGGTGGCCTCGTCCAGCAGGGGCGACGGCGCCTCCTCGATGACCTTCTGATTGCGGCGCTGGATCGAGCACTCGCGCTCGAACAGGTGGATGACGTTGCCGTGCTTGTCGCCCAGCACTTGAATCTCGATGTGGCGCGGATCGACGATGAACTTCTCGAGGAAGACGCGGTCGTCGCCGAAGGCGTTCAGCGCCTCCGCCTTCACGGCGGCGAAGCCCTCGGCCATGTCGTCGTCGGAATGGGCGACGCGGATGCCCTTGCCCCCGCCCCCGGCCGAGGCCTTGATCATCACCGGATAGCCGATCTCACGCGCGATCTTCACAGCCTCGTCCGGCGTTTCGATCAGACCCATATGGCCCGGCACGGTCGAGACGCCCGCCTCGGCGGCGAACTTCTTGGACGTGATCTTGTCGCCCATGGCGTCGATCGCCTCGGGGTTCGGCCCGATGAAGGCGATGCCCTCGGCCTTCAGCCGCCGCGCAAACCCGGCGTTCTCCGACAGGAAGCCGAAGCCGGGGTGCACGGCCTGCGCCCCCGTCTGCTTCACGGCGTCCACGATCTTGTCCTGGATCAGATAGGACTGGGCGGCGGGCGACGGGCCGATGTGAACCGTCTCATCCGCCATCTCGCACGCCAGCGACCCGGCGTCGGCGTCGGAGTAAACCACCACCGTCTTGATGCCCATGCGACGGCAGGTCTTGATGACCCGAACAGCAATCTCGCCGCGGTTGGCGATGAGGATTTTGGAGAACATTAGATTTCCCAATCAGACCTTAGAGAGCCAAGCTGTTTCCATTCGAGAATCGCCCCCTCTGCATGCGACTTGCGGAGTCGCTGCAGTTGCATAGGGTAAACTCGGCAAGGGGGAATTTTCATGGCGATAAAATTTGAATTGAAGTTTGATGGCTCGGAAGCAGACGAGCATGTCTTAGATTTTTACGACGCAGCACAAGCTCTTGTAGGATTTCAAAGATCTCTAGCTCTAGTTACCCATTTTGTTTTAAATAACGAAATCATCACTCAGGCACCTTCACTCGAGGGAGCTAGAATTCTTTCAGCCCCACTAGAAGAAGGAAGCTGGAAGTCCACAGCCGTTGTTGTCATTGGCGCCACATGGGCTCTCGGCACCGCCCCGAAAGATTCTCCACTTGGGCACCTCATTAGTTCAACCTATGATTATGTCGTATCCCAGACACTGGGAGTGCATGTCGATTACAACGAATCCCTAGGACAGACGCTCGAGAAGCACAGATCTCGAACAGATCAGCCCGGCTCCCGAGAATCCCAACTCGATAGCTTGACCGAGAAATGCGAAGTTCCAATCAAAAACATGCATCGTCCTGTTGCATTTTCTCAAACTGCTGATCGTGGACAGCTTTCATACCTTGATATCCACGAAAAAGCACCCATTGGCCCGCCAATTACTATCGACACGTGGGACTATATCGACGTCACCTCCAAGTCCGATGACTATGTGATACTCGAGGGTTGGGTTAGTAGCTACAACATCAACACCTTCAAGGGGCGCGTTTACCTGTCTGCCTACGGACGCCCGATACCATTCATCTTGGCTGACGACATTCGATCTGCTCGAAAGATCGCAATGATCACAACCAGCCTAAACGCCAATGCCCGAGAAAGGCTAGGAGATGATGGAAGAAGATTTATTCAAGCCTATACATTCACTAGTTCCACGGGCAAAATCAAAAGCATTCTTATTGTTGATGTGATGTCTAGCGAGCCTTGATCACAGCGGGATGTTGTCGTGCTTCTTCCAGGGATTTTCCTGGGTCTTGTTCTTCAGCGTCTTCAGAGCCTTGATCAGGCGACGGCGGGTGCCGTGGGGCATGATGACATCGTCGATGTAGCCAAGCCCGGCCGCCACGAATGGGTTGGCGAAGCGTTCCTTGTATTCAGCCTCGCGCGCGGCCAGGGCCTCGGGATCGCCGGCCTCCTTGCGGAAGATGATCTCGACCGCGCCCTTGGCGCCCATGACCGCGATCTCGGCGGTGGGCCAGGCGTAGTTGACGTCGCCGCGCAGGTGTTTGGAGCTCATGACGTCATAGGCGCCGCCATAGGCCTTGCGCGTGATGACCGTCAGCTTGGGCACGGTGGCCTCGGCATAGGCGAACAGCAGCTTGGCGCCGTGCTTGATCAGGGCGCCGTACTCCTGCTTGGTGCCCGGCATGAAGCCCGGCACGTCGACGAACGTCACCAGCGGGATGTGGAAGGCGTCACAGAAGCGCACGAAGCGCGCGGCCTTGCGGCTGGAGTCGATGTCCAGCACGCCCGCTAGGGTCTGGGGCTGGTTGCCGACGATGCCGACCGGCTGGCCGTCCAGACGGCCAAAGCCGCAGATGATGTTCTTGGCGAAGTCGGCGCCGATCTCGAAGAAGTCGGCCTCGTCGACCGTCTTCAGGATCAGCTCCTTCATGTCATAGGGCTGGTTCGGATTGGCCGGGACCAGCGTGTCCAGCGACGCCTCGTCGCGATCCGGCTCGTCATAGGTTTCGCGGACCGGCGGCGTCTCGCGGTTCGACAGAGGCAGGAAGCCGATCAGGCGGCGCACCTCTGACAAGGCCTCCAGATCGTTCTCGAAGGCGCCGTCGGCGACCCCCGACTTGCCCGCATGGACGCGGGCGCCGCCCAGATCCTCGTGGCTGACGACCTCATTGGTGACGGTCTTCACCACGTCGGGGCCGGTCACATACATGTAGGAGGTGTCCTTCACCATGAAGATGAAGTCGGTGATGGCGGGCGAATAGACGTCGCCGCCCGCGCACGGGCCCATGATGACCGAGATCTGCGGAATGACGCCCGAGGCCAGGGTGTTCTGCAGGAAGATGTCGGCGTACCCGGCCAGGCTCTCCACGCCTTCCTGAATGCGTGCGCCGCCCGCATCGAACAGGCCGATAATCGGCGCGCCCGCCGTCAGGGCCATCTTCTGGATCTTGACGATCTTGGCCGCGTGGGCGCCCGACAGCGAACCGCCGAACACGGTGAAGTCCTTCGAGAAGACATAGACCAGGCGGCCGTTGATCGTGCCGCGCCCGGTGACGACGCCGTCGCCGGGGATGCGCTGCTCGGCCATGCCGAAGTCGTGGCTGCGGTGCTCCACGAACATGTCGGTCTCTTCGAAGGAGCCTTCGTCCAGCAGGACGCCGATGCGTTCGCGGGCGGTCAGCTTGCCCTTGGCGTGCTGGCTGGCGATGCGCTTCTCGCCCCCGCCCAGCTTGGCGGCGGCGCGACGGCGCTCGAGTTCCTCGAGGATGGCCTGGCTCATGGTTGGAGCGACTCCCTGACTTCGTTCAGGGTCCAACAAGCCGCTTGGTTGCAAAAAGGCAATCGCAACTTTGCAAAAGGTGCGTAAGTGCGTAAGCCTGCCAAGGCAGACAGGCGTTTTTGCAAAGTTGCAACGCCTGCAAGAGCGCGCGGATCATGGCCCAGAAACTCTACCTTGGAACCAAGGTCCGCAAGCTGCGCGAGACGCGCGGCTGGACGCTGGAGCAGTGCGCCGGGCGGCTGGCGCTGTCGCCGTCGTATCTGTCGCAGATCGAGACGAACCAGCGCCCGGCCACGGCGCGGGTGCTGATCGCCCTGACGCGCGCCTTCGACGTGGACGCCAGCCTGTTCGACCTGGACGGCGACGCCCGCCTGATCGCCGACCTGCGCGAGGCGACCACCGACGTCGCGGGCCACGCTGAGGCGCCGACGGCGGGCGAACTGAAACAGGCGGCCATGAACGCCCCCCGGCTGGCGCGTCAGTTCCTGGCCCTGCACCAGGACTATCGCCGTCTGGACGAGCGGCTGAAGACGCTGAACGAGACGCTGGGCCGCGACGAACGCGCCACGGTCGCCGCCCCCGCCCTGCCCTATGAGGCGGTGCGCGACTTCTTCCACTATCGCGACAACTACATCGACGCGCTGGATCGGGCGGCGGAGGATCTGGCCGCGCGGCTGAACCTGGGCGACGGCGTCCATCCGGAACGTGAGCTTGAGGCCGCCCTCAACGACCTGTGCGGCGTGCGCGTCGCCACGGGTCAGGGGCGCGGCGCCATGCGGCGCTTCGATCCGGGCGCGCGCATCCTCTATGTCGACGCCAGCCTGCCGGGCGCCACCCGCGCCTTCCAGATGGCGCACCAACTGGTTCGCTTAAGGTTCGAGGATCTGATCGAGCACGAACTGGACCGCGCGGCCTTCGACATTCCCGCCGCGCGCGACGTGTGCCGGGTCGGTCTGGCCAACTATGCGGCGGGGGCGCTGCTGCTGCCCTATCGCGCCTTTCTGGAGGCGGCAAGGGAGCTGCGGCACGACGTGGACCGCCTGCGCAACCGCTTCCACGTCAGCTTCGAACAGGCCTGCCACCGGCTGTCGACACTACAGCGCCCCGGCTGGCGCGGCGTGCCCTTCTATTTCGCGCGGGTGGACATGGCCGGGAACATCACCAAGCGGCACAGCGCCACACGCTTCCAGTTCGCCCGCTTCGGCGGCGCCTGCCCGCTGTGGAACGTGCATGAGGCGTTCAGCGCGCCGGATCGCATTCTGGTCAATCTGTCGGAAATGCCGGACGGAGCCCGCTACGTCTGCATCGCCAAGAGCGTATCCAAGCCGGGCGGGTCGTTTCTGGAGCCGGACCGGCGCTACGCCCTGGGGCTGGGGTGCGAGATCGAGCACGCGGCCCAGTTGGTCTATGCGGACGGGCTGGACCTGAACGGCCCGCCGACGCGCATGGGCGTCAACTGCCGCATCTGCGAGCGGACAGACTGCACCCAGCGGGCGTTTCCGCCGATCGACCGCACGCTGGCCGTGCCGGAGAATGAGCGGGGGGTGATCCCCTATACGCTGACCTGACCTTCTCCTCCCCATGAAATGGGGAGGTGGCGCGGGCGCGTGAGCGTCCGTGACGGAGGGGGCTGGTTCCGCTGTCCCAGGAGACCCCTCCACCACTTCGTGGTCCCCCTCCCCACTGACGTGGGGAGGAAAGGCGTCAGCTCATCGTCGGGATGATGAAGCTGCTGTCTTCATGCTCCAGCGCGCTGTCGGGCCAGCGGGCGGTGACGGTCTTGGTCTTGGTCCAGAACTTCACGCCTTCCATGCCGTACTGGTTGGTGTCGCCGAAGCCCGAACGCTTCCAGCCGCCGAACGAGTGGTAGGCCACCGGCACCGGGATCGGCACGTTGATGCCGACCATGCCCACGTTGACGCGGGCGGCGAAGTCGCGGGCCGCGCGGCCGTTCTGGGTGAAGATGGCGACGCCGTTGCCGTACTGGTGCTTGGACGGCAGGCTCAGCGCCTCCTCGAAGTTGGCGGCGCGGACGATCTGCAGCACCGGGCCGAAGATCTCTTCCTGATAGGAGGACATGTCGGTCGTCACATGGTCGAACAGCGACGGGCCGATGAAGTAGCCCTTCTCATGCCCCTGCAGGCTGAAGTCGCGGCCGTCGACGACCAGTTCGGCGCCTTCCTCGACGCCCTTGCTGATCCAGCCGGCGACCCGGTCGCGGTGCTGGGCCGAGACGACGGGGCCATAGTGGGCCTGATCATCGGTCGAGACGCCGACGCGCAGGGTCGGGATTTCGGCGATCAGACGCTCGCGCAGTTCATCGGCGGTCTTCTTGCCGACCGGCACGACGACCGGCAGGGCCATGCATCGCTCGCCGGCCGAGCCATAGGCCGCGCCCGACAGGTCCTTGATCACCTGATCCAGATCGGCGTCGGGCATGACGATGCCGTGGTTCTTGGCGCCGCCCATCGCCTGGACGCGTTTCCCGTGCTGGGCGCCGGTCTGATAGACATAGTGGGCGATGTCCGACGAGCCGACGAAGCTGACGGCGTGGATGTCGGGGTGGGCCAGGATGGCGTCGACCGCCGTCTTGTCGCCGTGGACGACGTTCAGCACGCCCTTGGGCGCGCCCGCCTCCATCATCAGTTCGCCCAGACGCACCGGCACGGACGGGTCGCGCTCGGACGGCTTCAGGATGAAGGTGTTGCCGACGGCGATGGCGACGCCGAACATCCACATCGGGATCATGGCCGGGAAGTTGAACGGGGTGATGCCCGCCACCACGCCGAGGGCCTGACGCGAGGAGTATACGTCGATGCCCGGACCGGCGCCCAGGGTGTACTCGCCCTTCAGCGCGTGCGGGATGCCGCAGGCGAACTCGATGACTTCCAGACCGCGCTGGATGTCGCCCTTGGAGTCGGCGATGACCTTGCCGTGCTCGCTGGACAGCATTTCGGCCAGTTCGTTCATGTTCGCCTCGACCAGGCGCTTGAACTCGAACATGACGCGGGCGCGGCGCTGCGGGTTGGTCGAGGACCAGCCTTCAAAGGCTGCCTGCGCCGACTGGACCGCACGATCCATCTCGCTGACCGTCGCCAGTTGGACGCGGGCCTGAACCTCGCCGGTGTTCGGGTTGAAGACGTCGCCGAAGCGGCCCGACGCCCCCTCGAAAGCCGCACCGTCGATGAAGTGGCGAATGTCGCGCATTGAACGTCTCTCCCGATGATTATGGTTCTTCGTGAGCCTGCCCTAGCAGAGCGGGCCGGTCAGGCCCATTGCAATCTTGCAGGTGATGATGTGCATATCTGCATATGTTCGACTGGGATGATTTGAGGGTGTTTCTGGCCGCCGCCCGCGCCGGGTCGCTGGCCACGGCCGCGCAGCGGCTGGGCGTGGACGCGGCCACCGTCGGGCGGCGCGTGGCGCGGCTGGAGACGGCGCTGAAGTCGACCCTGCTGGTGCGCTCGGCCGCCGGGCTGCACCTGACAGCCACCGGCGCCCAGTTGCTGGAGCGGGCGCTGGACGCCGAAAGCGCGATGGAGGCCGCCGGCCGCGTCACCCAGCCCGACCTGATCGCCGGCGCCGTGCGGATCAGCGCCTCGGAAGGCTTCGGCGGCGCGGTTCTGGCCCCCGCACTGCCCGGCCTGCTGGCGGCGCATCCCGGACTGAACGTCGAATTGGCGGCCAGTTCCGGCTTCCTGTCGCCCAGCCGCCGCGAGGTGGACATGGCCATCACCCTCAGCCCCGCGGACAGCCCGCGCCTGATCGTCGAGCCGCTGACCACCTATCAGCTGGCGCTCTACGCCGCGCCCGAACATCTGGAACGCCACGGCGCCCCCCAGAGCATCGACGACCTGAACCGCTTCGACATGGTCGGCTACGTCGACGACCTGATCTATGCGCCGGAGCTGCGCTATCTGGAGGAAATCCGACCCAATCTGCGGCCGCGACTGGCGTCCTCGTCCATCCGCGCCCAGCGGGACATGGTGGCGGCGGGCGGCGGCATCGGCGTCCTGCCCTGCTTTCTGGCCGAAGGGCTGACGCGGATTCTGGCCGATCAGGTGCTGATCGAGCGCCGCTTCTGGCTCAGCACCCACCGCGAGGTCCACGGCGCCGCCCGGCTGAAAACAGTGCGGCGCTGGATCAAGGCCCTGTGCCGCGATCAGGCGTCCCGCTTGACCCCACTGCCAGGCTTGTCACAGTGAATTTCAACCTGCCCGCGAGGTGACCATATTTTACATTTTACACTCGCCTAATCCGCCACGTCCACGGCTATGGTTCAGCCATTCCCCGGAGCGTGCAGAATTATGAAAATCGCGGTGTTGGATGACGATCCCGTCCAGTTGGAGTTCATCTCCGACGTGGTCGAGGACGCCGGTTATCGCGCCACTCTTTTTTCGCGAGGCCAGGCGTTGATCTCGGCGCTGCGCAAGGACACCTTCGACATGATCATTGTCGACTGGAACCTGCCGGATCGGTCGGGCCTCGAAATCCTGACCTGGGCGCGGAACAATCTGAAGCCCGCGCCGCCCATGCTGCTGGTCACCAGCCGCGCCGAGGACGAAGACGTGGTCGCGGGCCTGGACGCCGGGGCCGACGACTACCTTCCCAAACCCCTGTCCAAGCCGGTGCTGGCCGCGCGCATCAACGCCCTAATCCGCCGCGCCTACGCCCAGCCGGTCACGCCGGGGATAGAGACCTACGACGACATCGTCTTTCACGAGGCGGCAGGCAGCGTGGCGCGCAATGGCGAGACGATCGCCCTGACGGCCAAGGAATACGCCCTGGCCCTGCTGCTGTTCCGCAACCTGCACCGGGCGCTGTCGCGCACCTATATTCTGGAAACGGTCTGGGGCAACGAGCCCAACCTGAACAGCCGCTCGCTGGACATGCACGTCTCGCGCATTCGCAACAAGCTGGAGTTGCGGCCAGAGCAAGGCTTCCGCCTGACCCCCATTTACAGCTACGGATACCGCCTGGAGCGCGTCGCGGGTGCCGAAACCGCCGTCGACGCCTGAGTATAGGCGGATGAGACGAGGCATGAGCAACAACTGGGCCAGTGTTCTGGCGGCTGCGGTTCTGCTGCCGGCGGCGCCGGCGGCGGCGCAGTCGACCGTCTCTTCACGCCAGGCCGAGACCCTCGACTATGTGGTTCGCCCCGGCGACACCCTGATCGACCTGGCGAGCGCCTATATGAACCGGCCGCTGGATTACCGTCGGGTGCAGCGCGAGAACCGAGTGGCCAATCCGCGCCGCCTGTCGATCGGACGCACCCTGGCTCTGCCCGTGGATCTGCTGCGCGCCGATCCGGATGAGGCGCGCATCGCCGGCTTTCGCGGCGCCGTCAGCCTGAATCAGGATGGCGTTTCGGGCCCGCCCACATCCGGTCAGATCGTTCGTGAGTCCGCCGTGCTGAGCACCGGAGCCAACGCCTTCGTCCGCCTGGCCCTGTCGGACGGCAGCCATGTGGTCGTGCCTTCCAACAGCCGCGTGCGCGTCAGCCGCCTGCGCCGCTACGCCATCAACGGCGCCGTCGATCACGCCCTGACCGTCGAAACGGGCCGCGCGGAATCCAGGGTCACGCCGCGCACACGCCCCGGCGGCTTCGCCATCCGCACCCCTGTCTCGGTTTCGGCCGTGCGCGGCACCGACTTCCGCGTCTCCTTCGACGAAGCCAGCGAACGGTCGGCCACCGAAGTGCTGGAAGGCGCCGTCGCCGTGGCCTCCGGCGAGGACGAAGCGCTGGCCGCCGCCAATCAGGGCGTCAGCGCCGCCGCAGGCGCCGTTCGCCTGCTCCCCCTGCTGCCCGCCCCCGCCCTCGCCCGCCCTGACGCGCCTCAGACCCAGCCGCAGGTCGTGTTTGAGGTCCAGCCTCTGCCCGGCGCCGAACGCTATCGCGGCCGCATCGCCCAGGACGCCGGCATGATCGAATCCTTCGCCGAGGCCGACAGCGCGCCCGGCGGCCCGCTGGTGTTCGGCGACATGGAGGAAGGGGCCTACTTCCTGCGTCTGACCGCCCTGTCGCCCGAGGGGCTGGAGGGCAAGGCCACGACCTACAGCTTCATCCGCGCCCGCAACGGCGTCGGCGGACTGGCCTCGGCGATGGATCAGCGCGACCGCAGGCGTTTCTATCGCTTCCGCTGGGAAGCCGAGGGCGTGGGCGAAGCCTCGTTCCGCTTCCAGCTGTGGCGCGAGGCCGAGGACGGCGGCGTCGAGGGCCCGCTTCTGATCGACCAGCCGGGCCTGACCGACGAGGCGTTCACGCTCAGCGACCTGCCGCCCGGCGTCTATAGCTGGCGCGTGCAGAGCGCGCGTCACCGTTTCGGCCGCCTGCTGGAGGCCTGGTCTGAGCCGCAACAGCTGCACATCGGACGCTAGGGTGGCGCCCGCGCCTTCCGGGCTGAGAGGCGGCTGGAAGCGCTGGTTCGGCGCGCGCCTTACCGGCCGCCGCGCTCTGGTCGAATGGATCATCGTGGCGGCGTCATCCGCCCTGCTGGTCAGCTGGCTGGCGCTGGCGCCCGTGGCCGACGGGCCCGACCACCTGGCCTATGATGTCCTGATGCGGGCCAAGGCCGGGCCGGCCGACGAAAACATCGTCATCATCGCCATAGACGACCGCAGTCTGGAGGCCCTGGGACAATGGCCCTGGCCGCGCGACCTGCACGCCCGCCTGATCGATCGCCTGACCGAGGCGGGCGCCGGGCCGGTCGCCTATGACGTCCTGTTCACCGAGCCGTCGTCGCAGGATGAGGCCCTGGCCGCCGCCCTGGCCCGCAACGGCAAGGTCCGCCTCCCTGTCGTCGTGGATGCGCCGGGCCTGAACGACGCCGCCTTTCGCGAAGACGCCCCCGCCCCCATACTGGCCACGGCCGCAGCGGGGATGGGTCACGTCAATCTGACGGTCGACAACGACGGCGTCGTGCGTCGCCTGCCCCTGTATCTCCAGTCGGGCGATCAGAGCTGGCCGCATCTGATCCTGCCTCTGGCCGCCACAAGAACCGCGATCCCGCCGCCGCCTGCGCCCCAGGCCGACGACGCCCTCTATCCCGCCATATCGGAGGCCCTGGTCTATCGCGGCCCGCCCGGCGCCTTCCGCACCCTGTCCTTTGCCGATGTGTTGACCGGCGAGACGCCCGGCGACTTTCTGAAAGACAGACTGGTGCTGGTCGGGGCCACCGCGCCGGGAATGGGCGACCGCTACGCCACCCCGGCCACGCCGCACGGCGAGCTGCGCCCCGGCGTTGAGGTGCAGGCCGCCCTGCTGCAGACCCTGCTGGACGGCGGCGGCCCGCGCAGCCTGTCAGGCGGCTGGGTGCTGACCCTGTCCTTGCTGCCGCTCAGCCTGCTGGTCGGCGGTTTTCTGATCCTGCGTCCGGCGGCCAATATGGCGCTGGGCGTCGGCCTGATCGCCCTGACCCTGTTCGCCACGGCGCTGGCCTTTCTGGCGGGCGGTCTGTGGTTCCCGCCTTCGGCGGCCGTGGCCGGGCTGGCTCTGGCCTATCCGTTGTGGAGCTGGCGCCGTCTGGCCGCCGCCTCGGCCTATATGCAGAGCGAGGTCGAGGCCTTCGAGCGCGACGGCGTGCGCCTGACCGGCCCGGCCCGAGGCGGCGACGTCGTGGCCCGTCAGGTCGACGCCCTGCGCGCCGCCGTGCGCCAGGTCCGCGACCTGGAACGCTTCATCTCGGACGCCCTGCGCAGCCTGCCCGACGCCACGGTGGTGGCCGATCCCTACGCCCGCATCATCCTGTCCAACGACCGGGCCGAGGCCCTGTTTGGCGACCAGTTGCAGAGGGACGCCGACCTGCCCCTGCTGTTCCAGTCGCTGGGCGAGCCCGCCTGGCGGCGCTTCCTCGATCCGGACGGCGATCCCGGCGAAATCACAACGCCTGACGGCCGCATCCTGAAGGCGGCGGCCTCTGTCCTGACCGACGCCGAGGGGCAGCCGGTCGGCCACATTGTGCGCTTCGCCGACATGACCCGTTTCCGCGCGGCCGAGCGCCAGCGCACCGAGGCCCTGCAACTGCTCAGCCACGACATGCGCGCGCCTCAGGTGTCGATCCTGACGCTGCTGGACGGCGCATCCCCGCGTCTGGACGCAGCGGTCCAGACACGCATCGCCGATTACGCGCGCCAGACGCTCGACCTGGCTGAAGGCTATGTGCAGCTGGCCCGCGCCGAGAGCCAGCCCTATCGCTCAGAGCTCATGGACCTGGGTCAGGTGGCGATGGACGCCGCCGACATCCTGTGGCCCCAGGCGTCGAAGAAGGGCGTCCGTATCCTGACGCCCGATGGCGAAGAAGAGTTCCTGGTTCAGGGCGATCCCGCCCTGCTGCGTCGCCTGACCACCAATCTGCTGGATAACGCACTGAAATACGGGCCCAGCGGCGGAACCATTCAGGTCAGCCTGAGCGGCGCCGAAGAAAACGGCCGCCCGGTCTGCGTCCTCAGCGTCAGCGATCAGGGACCCGGCCTGTCCGAAGACGCCGCCCGGCACCTGTTCCAGGCCTTCGGCCACGGCGGCGCCGACCATCGGGGCGCGGGGCTCGGCCTCGCGTTCGTCCGCACGGTCGCAGAGCGCCACGGCGGAACCATTCGTCATCAGCCCGGCACGCCCGGCGCGACCTTCATCCTGACCCTGCCCAGGGTCATCGAAGGCGTCGCCTAGTCAGCCTCGCCCAGCTTGGCCACCGCCGCCTCGGCCAGCAGGCTCGCCGCATCGCCCGCCTGACGACGCCCCAGCACCGCGATCGCCGATGCGCGATAGGCGCCCGCCTCATCGCCCGGTCCGGTCAGGATCACGCTCAGGGAGTGGATCTGACGGTTGCGGCTCCACCATTGCGGCAGATTCGGCGCCTCGGTCCACTCGCCGTCCCGCGCGTCAACGTCGGTGAAGACCCCGGTCTTCTGCGGCCGCACGGCGTAGGCCGTCTCGACCCGCCAGGCGGTCTTGTCGTCGACCTCGCGCCAGCCGCGCGCGGCCAGCGCCTGGCGCACGGCGTCGCTCGCCGCGCGATCGGCGTCGGTCGGCGCCTCGCTCTCGACCAGACGATAGCTGGTCACAGCCGCAGGCACGGCGGCCGACAGGCGGGTCTCGACTTGCGGCGTAGAGGCGCAGCCCGCCAGAACCGCCGCACCGATCAGGGGAAAAGCTGCACGTGAGAACATGACTGCGATACCTGCCCCGGCGCGCGGCCCAAGTCCACAACCGTCGACGGAAGCACGTTGAAAAGCGCTCTAGGCGCCCGAGGCCAGGTCTCCACTGACGCCCAGCGTCCCGTCTGCATTTTCTACCACGCCCAGTTCCTCGATCCGCGCACCGCCCTGCTCCAGCGCCGCCAGCCAGCGGAAGGCTTGGGTCGTCGTCACGCGATCCAGTCGGAAACCCAGCCGCCCGCTCTCGGACATGCCCAGTGTCGGTTGCACGCCCGCCGCCGATGCCGTCGAGGCGACAAGCGCCTGAAGGTCGACAACCTCGGTCGGTCGCGTCCCTCGCTGGGCCACAGCGGTCTGAACCTGCGCCATCTGCCGCTCGGCCGCGAGGCGGGCGCGCGCCTGATCGGCCCTCCAGCCGTCCAGCGGACGCACCACGCCCTGCCAGACGAGGAGGCCCAGCACCAGCACGCCCATGACCGCCAGCATTCGTTGTTCGCGCAATGACCGCCCGTCCCACAAGGCGACCACGGATGAAAAGGACGTCCTCATCGGGCGCCTCCGATCGTGAGCGTGCTGATCATCCGTCCACCCTCCTCAGCCGAGGTTTCATCGACCACCGCCAGACCGGCCTCGACCAGGCCGGCGCGCACGCCGTCCAAATCATTGAAGGCCGCGTGGTTCATCGTGACCCGCAGGCCTTCACCGCCCAGGGTCGCATCATCCAGTTCAGCGCCCGGCACGCGCTCGACGGCGGCGAAGACGGCGGCCATGGCGCGCGCAGTTCCGCCCGGCGGCGGGCCAGCGTCCAGACGGCGCAGAGCTTCAGGCGCAGCATCCTTCATCGTCGCCAGTTCGGGATACAGCTTCACCGCCCCGGCCCTTGCGTCCGCTCCCGCGCGATCCGCCGCCGCCCGATTGCGGAGCCCTTCGGCCGCCATCAGCACCAGAGGCGAGATCAGCAGGGCTGCCGCCAGACCGGCCGCCAACCGCCATCCCCTGGCCGCCTGCCCCCGCTCGCGCCGGTCATGGACCTGCAATAAATCGACCGGCGCCGCCATCGCGCCTGTGGCCAGCGCCGCGTCCAGCGCCTCGCCCTCCAACCAGTCGAGCGCGCGCCCGGCCGCAATCGCCTCGACGAGATCAGGCTGCACCGTCGCGGCGAAAGTCGAACCGCGCAGGGCCACGTCCGCGCCCATCTGCGCAGCGGTCAACATCTCAGCCTCCAACGGCGCGGGCAGACACAGATTGTCCGGCACGATGGCGTCAGGTCGGATGTCGAAGGTCTCCATCCACCGCAACCAGGCCTGCAACAGCTTGGCTGACACCGCCGCCGTCAGGCGCGGGCCACCGTCGACAGGCGCGGCGCCCAGCGCCACGTCCAGCCCGTCCACCTCACCCGCCGCCTGATCGCGCAGCGCCCAGCGCGCGGCGGTTCTGGCCTGCGCCATATTGCCCGGCGGCAGCTCCAACCAGCGCGTCATGACGTCGGCGCCCGGCGCCACGGCGATGGTCCGCATCCGCGGCGGCGTCTCGGCCTGATGCGGGTCCAACTCGCCGCGCCCGACGACGCGGCCCTCGCGATCGATCAGCAGGAAACGCGCGGGCAAGGTCGCGTTGGTCGGGATGAACAGGATGCGGGCGTGGCTCATTCTTCCATGCTCATTCTTCAGGCGTCCAGCGCCGGATGACGGTGCGCGCCGCGCCATCAGGCGCGACGTGGATCAGGGCGGTGCGGACGGCGCGGACGTCGCCGTGTTCGACCTCGACCCTCAGGTCGAAATAGCGGGTGGCCAGGGTGATCTGGCCCTTGGTCTCTTCATCGACGACCACGCCCGACAGAGCGGGCTGAGCCCAGAAGGCGTCGGGGCTGGTCCACCCCGCCGCCGGCCGCGCGGCGATCGCCGCCTTGGCCGCGTTCAGCCCCACCACGCCCCGGCTGATCGCGACCAGCAGCACGGCGTCCTGCGGCTCCAGCGTGTTGACGTTCAACGGCGACAGCCGCGCCTCGGGCAGGGCGCACAGATGCGGCCTCAGACGGCGATAAAGGGCGTCGTCCACTCCCGAGACCGCGCGCAACTCGCTGACCTCGGCCAGCATGACGCCGCCGGTGCGATAGGGCGTCGGGCGGCTGGCGTAGGCGGCGTCTTCAGCCCCCTGCGGCGAGACCTCGTCGCCGCCGTCCATCCAGTCGGTCAGGGCCGCCGCGACCGCCGCCATCCGCCCGCGCGATATGTCCAGCGCCTCGCCCAGCGCCATGAACTGCGCCGCTCCTTCCGGCCGCGCCATCAGGTCTTCACCCTGTCCCAGCACCAGACTGTTCAGGTTGAAACAGGCCTGACCATCGCGGATCACCGCCCGGCCCTCGCCCTCTTCCAGCGGCAGGGCGAAGACGCGGCCGTTCCACTGCGGCTGAAGCGGCGTGCGGGCAGGATCGGCGCGAACCAGATCGGACAGCCGCCGCCGCGCCAGCGCCTCCGCCCCCGCCGCATAGGCTTGCGCCTGCGCCTGGCTCTCGGCGTTGGTCGTGCGGCGCACGGAAAAGCGCACATCGTCCAGCAGCACCACGCACAGCGCCGCCATCACCGCGACCAGCAGCAGGACGGTCAACAGGGCCATTCCCCGACGATCGCGCGCCCCTTCCCTCATGCGGCGGCGACCAGAAACAGCTGCTCGACCGGGCCGAAGCCGTCGAGCGTCAGCGTCACCCGCACGGCGTCCGGCAGGGGCCGGTCGCTGCTGGCGGAAAAGGCGGGCGCCTCTGACCCGTTCTGGATGAAGGCGATGTGCCCCTCCTTCACCCCGCGATACAGCACCTGCGGCGGCCCGGCCCGCGCCCCGTCCAGATAAGGGGCCACGCGGCGCTCCAGCCGATCCTCGACCAGTCGGTACTCGACCCGCTGGACCGAGGCGCGCGGCGCGCCGTCCGGGTTGCTCCAGCCGCTGCGGGCCAGGACCAGCAAGGGATCGCCCGGAGACTGCGGCCCCATGATCGCCTGAGGCGCCGGACGCCCCGTCGGTCCACGCATCCGCCGCGCCGTCGCCTGCGCCAGATCGGCGCGCAGGAGTGCCCGCGTGCGTTGCAGCGCCGCCACCCGGTCCGCGTTCGCCTTCACCGCGAACCGCGTCTCGATCGATTGCCCCAGCACCAACGCGCCCGCCCCCGCCAGCAAGGCGAAGATCAACAGGGCGATCATCACTTCGACCAGAGTGAATCCGACTCTTTTTTTCCCGCTACCGCTCGCCGCGCGGCGGCTCGCTGCTTGAGCGGATAGGCGATCTTTCCTCATGCGCCCGCCGCCCGGAACAGCACGCGCTCGGCAGCCTGTTCCTCATCGGCGAAGACGCGCACGTCGATGCGACCGACGCCAGCCATGTCCGTCGCGCTGACCACCCGCACCCAGCGCCACTCGCGTCCGCCCAGCGAGGCCTGACCGCCCGTACTGCCGCTGGGCATATCGCGCGCGATCATCGCCTCGGCGGCCACATTGTCGGCGACGATGCCGCCCAGCGTCCGCGTCTCGACCCGCGCCGCCGAGCGCGTGCTCTCGCCCGACAGGTTCAGCAACGCCATCGCCGCCAGACCAAACACGGCCAGCGCCACCAGGCATTCGATCAGGGTGAAGCCGCTCCTCGAAGCCCTCCCCCTCGAGGGGGGAGGGTTGGGTAGGGGTGAAGGCATGGCGTGGACCGCCGAGGCGCGGAGACGCAACGTCTCCTGCGTCCTTCCCCGCAAGGTCGCGTCCACACCCCCATCCCCGGCCCTTCCCCCCTCGAGGGGGAAGGTAGCAGACGCTCTAGTCATGGATCGTCACCTCGCCCGCGCCGTCGATGGCGACGGTGACGAAGCGGCCCTCGCGCTCCAGCCGAACGCTGGCGGCGTCGGCGCCGCCGGTGGGGTCGAACACCGCGCGCGCCGGCGCGGCGACGGCGGCGCCCTCGCCCCATGCTGTCGGCGCCAGCACACCGCTCAAAGGCGTCCAGGCGGCGCCGTCGAAACTCTCGAAGCCATAGCCCGCCGCATCGGCGCGCAGGGCCACCGGGCGGTTGGTCATCAACGCCTCCTCGCGCGCCAGCGTCAGGCGCGCGGCGAACCGCTCGGCCTCGACCGCCAGCGTCGGGCGCGGGTCCGGCAGGGACAGCATCACCGCCGCCGCCGCCACGCCGATGATGGCGACGACCACCATTAACTCGACAAGGGTAAACCCCATTCTTTGTTCGCTACCGCGCGCGCCACGGGCGCGCGCTGCTTGAGCGAGTTGTCGTGCGCTACCACTCGCTGCTTGAGCGCGTTGGAGCGCGCGCATCGACCGGGCGTGGTCAGCCCTGCCAGTTGCCGATGTCGGCGTCATTCCCCTCGCCCCCTTCCTGGCCGTCGACGCCGAAGGACCAGATGTCGAACTGCCCGCCATGGGCGCTGCGGCGGCGGTACTGGTAGGGATTGCCCCACGGATCTTCCGGCAGGCGGCGGACATAACCGCCCTGGCGATAGCGTTCCGGCCGCGCCAGATCGGCGGGCGGCGCGGTCAGGGCCTTCAAGCCCTGCTGGTCTGTCGGGAAGGTCAGGTTGTCGAGGCGATAGGTCTCCACCGCCTGCTCCAGCACCGAGATGTCGGCCCGCGCCTTGCCGACCATGGCCTTGTCCTGACTGGGCAGGACGTTGATCGCCACCACCGTCGCCAACAGGCCGATGATGACGATGACGACCATGAGTTCGACAAGGGTAAACCCTTGTCGTGCGCTACCGCTCGCCGCGCGGCGGCTCGCTGCTTGAGCGCGCCGGGCGCGCGCCTTGGCGATGTGGCGCAGACGTCGGGCGCAGGTCTTGAGAACGGACATCAATGCCTCTCTCACCCCAGGGCCAGGGTGTTGATCTGAAGGATGGGAAGCAGGATCGACAGCACGATCACGGCGACGATCCCGCCCATGACCACGATGATCGCCGGCTCCAGCAGGCTGAGCATCACGGCGGTGAAGTTGGAGAATTCGCGCTCCAGATAATCGGCCGCGCGCTCCAGCATGGGCTCCAGCCGACCGCTGCTTTCGCCGGATGCGGTCATGTAGACGAGGATGGGCGGGAAGACCTCGGCGCGGCGCATGGCGGCCGACATGCCCCCGCCTTCGCGCACGGCCTCGGCCATCTGTTCGGTAGCGCGGCGCAGGGCGCGGTTGGAGACGGTGCGAGCGGTGATGGTCAGCCCCTCCAGCACTGGCAGGCCCGCCGCGATCATGGTCGACAGGGTGCGGGCCATGCGCGCCCCGTGCAGGTCGCGCGTCAGTCGCCCGACCAGCGGCAACCGCAGCACCCAGGCATCCAACCTCAGCCGCACCGCCTCGCGCCGCCGCGCGATCAGCCCCGCCGCGACCACGGCGGCGAGGACCAGCGCCATCAGCCAGCCCCAGTCCCGCATCAGGTCCGACAGGTCGATGACCAGCCGCGTCAGCAGCGGCAGGGTCTGGCCCATGCTGTCGAACTGATCGACCACCTTGGGCACGATGTAGGTCATCATGGCGACGATGACGCCCAGCGCCACCACCGCCAGCACGCACGGATAGACCAGCGCCGTCAGCACCTTGCCGCGCACCACCTCGTCCCGCTCCAGCCCGTCAGCCAGACGTTCGAGAATGGGCTGAAGCGCGCCCGACTGCTCGCCCGCCGCCGTCATGGCGCGATATAGCGGCGGAAAGGCCGCGCCCTGCTGGCCCATGGCGTCGGACAGGCGCCGCCCCTCGATCACCCCGGCGTGGACGCCTTCCAGCACGCGGCGGACATTGGGCCGGTCCGCCTGAAGCATCAGGTTGCGCAGCGCCTCTTCCAGCGGAGAGATGGAGATCAGCGTCGCCAACTGCCGCGTGGTCAGCGCCAGCGTCTTGGGCGACAGCCGCCCGGCCTTGCCGGCTTTCGCTGAGGTGACGACCACGCCCGAACGACCGGGCGTCAGTTGCAACGGCGCCAGTTGACGCTTCGCGAGCGCCTTGCGCGCGGCGGCTTCGTCGGCGGCGGTCAGGGAGCCGCTGACCGTCCGCCCGGCCGCGTCGGCGGCGATGTAGTCGAAGGCCGCCATCAGGCCGCGACCTCTTCGGCGGCGGTTTCCTGACGCGCCACGCGCAGGGCTTCCTCGACCGAGGTGACGCCCTCCAGCACCAGCGCCCGCGCTCGGTCGGCCAGCGTCCCCCCTCGCGCGAAGGCGGCGTCGAACACCGCGTCCTCATCGGCGCCCGAGGCGATCAGGCGGCGCACCTTCTCGTCCACCGTCAGCGTCTCATAGAGGCCGATGCGCCCGATATAGCCGGTCGAGCCGCAGTCGGCGCAGCCGTGCGGCCGCCAGACGCGCGCGCCTTCCTCAGCCCCGATCAGCCGCGCCGTCGCCCTGTCCGCCGTCTCCTCGATCCGGCAGTGCGGGCACAGGCGCCGCACCAGCCGCTGGGCCACCACCAGCCGCAGGGTCGAGGCCAGCAGGAAGGGCTCGACCCCCATGTCGCGCAGGCGCGTCACCGCTCCGGCCGCGTCATTGGTGTGGACCGTCGACAGCACCAGGTGCCCGGTCAGCGACGCCTGAACGGCGATGGCCGCCGTCTCCGTGTCGCGGATTTCGCCGACCATCACCACGTCCGGATCCTGACGCAGGATGGCGCGTAAGCCAGCGGCGAAGGTCATGCCGACCTTGGGGTTCACCTGCGTCTGGCCCACGCCCTCCATGGCGTATTCGACCGGGTCTTCGACCGTCAGGATGTTGCGCGAGCCGTCGTTCAGCAGCGACAGCCCGGCATAGAGGCTGGTCGTCTTGCCCGAACCGGTCGGCCCGGTGACGAGGATGATGCCGTTCGGCTCGGCCAGGGCATGGCGGAAGGCCTCCAGCGCCGCCGGGTCCATGCCCAGCCGGTCCAGCGTCAGCCCGGCCTGATCCTTGTCCAGAATCCGCAGCACCACCCGCTCACCCGCCCGCGACGGCAGGGTCGAGACGCGCACGTCCAGCGACTTGCCGCCCAGCGTCAGGGGAATGCGTCCGTCCTGGGGCTTGCGCTTCTCGGCGATGTCGAGGCGCGCCATGACCTTGATGCGCGACACCAGCAGCGGCGCCACGCGCGGGTTCAGGCTCAGGGCCTCGCGCAGCACCCCGTCCACCCGCATCCGCACCAGCAGGCGCGTCTCATAGCTTTCCAGATGCACGTCCGACGCGCCGATACGGGCGGCCTCGGCGATCACGCCGTTGATCAGGCGGATGACCGGCGCGTCGTCCGTGGCGTCCAGCAGGTCCGCCGCCGCCGGAATGTCGTCCACCAGACTGTCCAACCCGACCGGCAGGGACAGGTCGTCGCCGTCGGCGGCCGTCAGTTGCTCGCCCGCATAGACCTCCGACAGCTTGCGATCGAAGGCGGCGGCGCTGAGCGGCGTCGCCTCCAGCGGGCGGCCCAGCGCGCGGCGCGCCTCGACCAGAGCCAGAGGGTCGGCGCCCTCGCGCACGCCCACCGCCATCACCTCGCCTGCCGCCAGCAGCAGGACGCCGTGGGTCTTGGCGAAGCCGTAGGGCAGACGCGGATCGACGACGGTGATCACCGGGCGGCCCCCGCTGCCGGCGGCAGCGGCCGCGCCGCGACCGGCGCGACAGGGGCGATGACCAGCGGCTCTCCGGCCACGGGGACGGCGGGCGGCTGGGCCTGCATATAGTCGCGCAGCAGGGCGTCGAGGCTCGGCTCGCGGTCGGGATGAACGCGCTGCTGCTCGCCGCGCATATAGCCCCAGCGGTCTGCCGCCAGCCCCTGCGCATCCGCCGTGGTGCGCAATATGGTCGGGCGCAGGAAGACCATCAGATTGGTCCGTCCCCGCTCGCGGCTGGTCGAGCGGAACAGGACGCCGACGCCCGGAATGTCGCCCAGCCCCGGCACCCTGCTCGTCTCCAGCCGATCCTTCTGATCCAGCAGGCCGCCCGCCACGGCGATGTCGCCGTCATCGACCACCAGCGTCGTCTCCAGCTCGCGCTTGTCCAGGATCAGGTCGCTGGCGCCGCTGGTCAGCAGGCCGTTGATGCTCGACACCTCCTGTCTCAGCGTCAGGGTGATGGAGCCGCCCGCATTGATCTGGGGCCGCACCGTCAGGCGCACCCCGATGTCCTTGCGCTGGGTCGTGGTGAAGGGGTTGGAGTTGCCGTCCAGAATGGCCCGACCGGTGGTGATCGGCACCTCCTGTCCCACCAGGAAGGTCGCCTCTTCGTTGTCGAGCGTCATGATCGACGGGGTCTGCAGCAGGTTCGAGCCCGCGTCCGTCTTGGCCGCATTGATGATGAAGCCGAACAGGCCGTCGCCCCACTTGCCGCCCGCCCCGCCGACAAAGCCGTTGGCGCCCAGCAGGCTGTTCAGCGCCAGGTTCTGCAACCGCTCGCGCATGGGGTCGTCCTTGTCCAGCTGCCCCGCCGCCGCCCCGCCCGCGATGGGAACCAGCGGCGCCGCACGGTCGGAATAGTTGGTCAGGCCGACGCCCTGCTCGCCCGCCAGCAACCATTGCACGCCCAGATCGCGCACGGCCTTGTCGCTCAGTTCGACGACGATGGCCTCGATCAGAACCTGCTGACGACGCACGTCCAACTGGCGGATCACCTCGGTCAGGGTGCGTTGCAGGTCCGCCGGGCCGGAGATGACCAGGGCGTTGGCGCCGGGGAAGCGGGCGATGGTGGCGCGCTGGCCAGTCTCGGTCACGGTGGTCGAGCCGATCGGCCCGCTGTCGCCCTCGTCCGCGGCAGTCAGGCCGCCCTGCCCCATGCCGTTGGTCGTATTGGTCGCCCCAGCGCGGGCGGTGCGAAGACGCGGCGAAGAGGCCGCCGCCGCATCCGCAGGCTGGCCCACGATCTGTTGCAGGACAGGCAGCAACTGCTCGGCGTTCGCATGCTCAAGAAAGACGACGTTGACGTCCTGACTGGCCCGCGCCCGACCATCCAGGTCGGCGATCAGGCCGCGCACCCGCGACAGCGCCTGACCGTCGCCGCGCAGCACCAGCGCATTGGAGCTTTCGACCGGGGTGATCGTCACCAGGCCCGGCCCGCCGGGACCGCCCGTCACCTGTTGCAGCACGCCCGCGATCTCGCGCGCCGAGGCGTTCTCAAGCGCCACCACCTCATAGGCCGAACGGTCCACGTCGATGCGGCCGACCAGCGCCCGGATGCGCGACAGGTTATCGGCGAAGTCGGCCACCACCACGCTGTTCGCGCCGGGATTGGCCAGCACCTGCCCCTGCGCCCCGACCAGAGGCCGGATCGTCTCGGCGGCCGAGGCGGCGTCGATATGGCGAAGGGTGAAGACCTCGGTCGAGAACCGCTCGGCGCCGGCGGTGGCCGGCCCCTGCGCCGCCCCCTGCGCCGGGCTGATGCGATAGGCGCCGGACGACGTCGGCGTCACCACCAGACCATTGGCCCGCAGCGTCGACAGGAAGACCTCGAACAGTTGGGCGCGGGTCAGAGGACGCGGGCTGGACACCGTCACTGTGCCCGTCACCGCCGGATCGACGATGAAGGTGCGCCCCGTCGTGCGCGCCACATCCTGCACGAAAGCGCGGATGTCGGCGTTCTGGACGTTCAGCGTCTGACGCGCCTCCTGCGCGATCACCGGCGCGGCGACCAGCGGCTGGACCGCCAGAACAGCGGCCAGAACGCCGGTCAACAGAGAGCGGCTTCCAGAGCGTTGACTGGGGGCCTTCATGGGCGCGTCCTTACGGTGGTGGAGCGGACCTGACCGTCACGCTCGAACTGGATCTGGGCCGAGGGGGCATCGGCCAGTTGCCCACGCAGGGCCGCGAGCGCCTGCGGGCTGTTCAGGGCGGTGCCGTTGATCGACAGGATGACGTCGCCCGAGCGCAGGCCGGCGTTGCGCAGCTCGCCCCCGTCGCCCGAGGCGGAAACGGTCAGGCCGTTGACGCCCAGCCCCTGAATGCGCGGCCGCAATCCCGCCTGTGCGATCAGGCGCTGCGGATCGACCACCGCGCCTTCAGCCGAAGCGGGTTCGGGCGCCGTCACAGCGGGTTGCGCCGCCGCTACAGCCACAACGCCCGAGGCCATGTCGGGAAAGTCGAGACGGAACGGCGCGCCGCCGCGCGACAGCATGACGTGATCGGGCGCGACCGAGGTCAGGGTCAGACCCGCCTCCAGTTCCTCGCCCGCGCCGACCGAAACCTGATGGCCGTCCGACAGGCCGATGATGGCCGAACCGCCGCCTGCCCCGTCCGCGCGCACGCCGAACAGGGTCAGGCCGCCGCCGTCCGACGGTGCCGCCTCGGCTCCGCCCCCGCCGTTGCGGAAGAAGGCGTCGAAGCGCGACAGGATGCTGAGATCGACCTCCGGCAGAAGACGCGCCTGCACGGCCTGCGGCGCCGGAGCCGCGAACAGCCAGACCAGTCGCCCGCCCTGCACCAGAAGAAGCAGGATCAACGCCGCCTCGACCACGCGCCGCAGCGGCAGACGACGGAGGGACAGGCCGCCCCGGCCCCACGAAACGCCGCTCAGTTTGCGAAGGCCAGCGAGCAAGGACGACATCCCCAACGGCCTTTCGCGGCCGCAACGCCTCCCTAGGCGGATGCTCCGTACCCGGCTCGCTCCGAACCATGACAGCGCCGATAAGTTGTCACGACAGATGCAGCGGGTTCGGAATGATTGACGTGCAAACGTCACCTCTCCCGGGGAGAGAGGGAATAGAAAAGCCGGGAGGCCGCTAGACCTCCCGGCTCAAATGTCAGTCGTAACCTGCGCCTAGAAACGCGCGGTCAGGCTGACCGAGGCGCTCTGGCCCAGATCGTATTTGTTGATGCGGATCTTGTTGCCCAGTTCCTGATACTCCTCGAACCCGGTCCCCAGCAGGTTGCGCAGCTCGAAGGCGAAGCCCAGGTCGCGGCCCTTAACGGTGAAGTCCTTGCGATAGACGAAGTCGAGGAAGGCGCCCGGCTCCTGCAGATAGTCAGGCTCGCGGGCTTCATATAGGCCCGCGCCCCGCGCCGTGATCCGCTCCGACACATAGTTCAGGATCAGCGTCGCCTGCGACCGCGCCGTGTCGTCTTCCCAGCCCAGTTGCAGGTTGGCGACGTGTTCCGACTGGCCCTGCAGTCGACTGCCGTCCTGCAGGAAGGCGCGGGCCGGTTGCGGGGCGCCCGCGCCGCTCAGGGTGATGACGGTGTCGTTCTCACCCACCGAGATCTCGGAGTCGGACCAGGTGTAGTTGGCCTGCACCAGCCAGCGCTTGTTGGAAATGAAGGCCGCCTGATCGGCGAACTCGAAATACTTCTTCACCTCGGCCTCGACGCCCATGACGGTCGCTTCCGGCGCATTGAGGAAGGACTGCTGGCGCTGGTTGCCGACGTCGACGATCATCGCCTCGACCGGCTTGTCCAGCTTCTTGTAGAAGACGCCCGCCGTGACGAACTGCTGGCGGCCGAAATACCATTCCCAGCGCGCGTCCAGGTTCAGGATTTCGGTGTCCGTCAGATAGGGGTTGCCGATGAAGACGCGGTCGCTTTCCGGGTCTGTATAGGCCTGAGGCGCCAGCTCGCGGAACTGCGGGCGGCCGATGGTCTTGGATGCGCCGAAGCGCAGCTGCTGATCCTCGGTGAAGTTCCAAGTCGCCGTGAAAGACGGCAGCCAGTACTGCGCCTTGATCTCGGTCGCCTCATAGGACGAAGTCCCGCCGAACAGGTCGCGCGGGGTCACGCTCTGCTGTCCGTCCTCGAAACGGACGCCGAAGGTGGTGCGCACGGTCGGCACGAACTCGGCGTCGACCATGGCGTAAACCGCGTTGACCTTGAGGTCGGCGTCATAGGCGTTGGCGCCGTTCGAGCCTGCGACCTCACGCAGCTGCAGGGTCCACGGATTGATGTTGAAGTCCGAGAACAGATAGTCGATCCGCGCCCGGCGCTGGCTGTCGGTCAGGCCGCTGACGGCCTCGAACTGCAGGTCATGACGCTCGGCCGAGCGGGTGTTGTCCAGCGTCGACGCGCCGACGCTGATGGTCGCTTCACGACCCGCCGCCATCGGCAGTTTGTAGGCCAGGTCCGCGCCGCCGGACCAGACTTCATCGTCCAGTTCGCTGAACGAGATCTGGTTCCCCTGCACGTTGTGAATGAAGCGGTCCTGGGCGTCGACGCCGTACTGGAAGCGCGATTCATAGGGGGCGTCGCGCGAGGTCTTGGCGTAGGCCGCGCGCCAGTCCAGCTTCCACGCGCCGTCAGCGCCGAAATAGTGTTCGCCCGCCAGCTGGCTGGTGAACAACTGGCGCACGAACCATTCCGTGTAGTCGTTGCGGATGATGCTGTCGCCCGCGTCGAAGTCAGGGCCGCTGGAGATGCGGGCGCGCTTGGTCGTGGTGCGGACATAGAGGTTCGTCCACTTCACCTCATGATCATCGGTCGTCAGCGACAGACCACCCAGGAAGTTCAGGCGCACATCGTTCTGATTGGACTCCACGTCCTTCGTCGAGCGGGGGATCAGGATGTCGCCTTCGAACTGCGACTTCTCCTGGATCGCCTGGCGGGTGCGCCATGCGTTGTCATAGCCGGCGACGGCGATGACGCCCATGTCGCCGATCTCGGTCGGGGTGCGGAAGCCGCCCGCCAGTTCCAGACTGCCGTCGACCGGCGTCTGCTGACGCTGCATCAGGCGCAGCGGCGCATTGACCAGCGAGCGGCCCATCGCCTGAACTTCCGAGGCCGAGAAGTTGGCCAGATTGATCTGCTTGCCGGTGCGGAAGGCCAGGTCGATCGGCCCCGGAACCTTGCGGGTGTCGTCGTCGAACCCGGTCCAGTCGGAATCCGAGCCGTAGTAGACGAGGTTGTCGCGCGCGGTGGTCTCGGTGTTGCCGCCGACGCCCGCCTTGAAGGTCAGGAAGGGCTCGGCCGGGGCGTCCACGGTGCGCAGGTCGATGACCCCGCCGCCGAACTCGCCGGGATAGTTGGGGGAATAGGACTTCTGAACCGTCACGCCCGCCAGGATGCTGGACGGAAACAGGTCCAGCGGCACCACGCGTTGCAGCGGCTCGGGGCTGGGCAACGGCGAGCCGTTCAGCAGGGCCGAGGAATAGCGTTCCCCCAGACCGCGCACATAGACGAAGCGACCGTCGACGATCGACAGGCCGGTCACGCGGGTCAGGGCGGCGGCGGCGGTGGAATCGCCGGTGCGCTGCAGGTCTTCCGTCGTCAGGAAAGCAGCCACCTCGGCGCTCTGACGGTTCGGCTCGGGGATGTTTCGGCCCAGCACCACGATGTCGCCCAGTTGGGTGGCCGGGGTCTGCGACACCTGATCCGGATTCGCCGGATCGGCGGGCAGTTCGTTGCTCAGCGCCACCGCTGCAACGGGGGCGGACGCCTGGACGACAGCCTGGGCGAGCGCGAGGCTGGGCGCGCCGAAAGCGGCGACGAGGGCGCTGCTGGCCAGCAGCACCCCGTTACGGGTCAGGGTCTTGGTCTTCATGTTCGGCTGCCTTGCGTAGGTCGAGAGAGGCTGGACGCTCAAAGGGTCGGCGGCGGCCCTTTCGGACCGCCGCCTCGCCAGAGGGTTCATCAGCACTTCGCGTTGGCGGTCAGGCCGCAGGTCCAGCCCTGCCACCAGGTGTCCGAGGCGTTCTTCACGGCGCCGATGTAGTCGGTGTCGACAAAGAAGGGATGGACGCTGGAGGCCTTGGCCGGGGTCACGGCGGTTTCATTGGCGCCGTTGATGAAGGTCAGAACCTGATTGGCGATGGTGACGCCCGAGGTCGGCGCGGTCAGGGTCGAGGTTCCCTTGACCGTGTTGTTCGAACCAGCCGTGAAGATCGGCTCCGAACGCGCGGCCCCGCTGGCGCGGTAGGGGATGCCGCAGGACATGAAGACCGAGTTGAACACCGGGTTCACGCTGGCGGTGTCGGCGTCCGCAATGTCCAGGCAACCGGCTGCAGAACCCGCCACGCTGGTGAAGACCGAGTTGACGACGGTGGCCTTCGTGCCCGTGTCGAAGTGGGCGACGGTGTGGGCGTCAGTAGGCGAGTTGCGGCCCACCAGCGTCCAGTTGGCGATCTTGGGCTGGGAGTTGTAGCGCTGGGCCAGCGGCGTCGAGGCCGGAGCCGCCGAGAACTCGAAACCGGCCGAGCGGCTGGTGGCGTTCGGGGCGCGTTGGGTCACGATGCCGAACTGGGCGCCGCCGCGCCAGCCGGTGTCGGTGTCGAAGCCGTCGTCGTCCGCGCCGTTGATGACGATGTGCTTCAGATTGACGTTGCCGCCGAAGATTTCGATGCCGTCGTCCGACGAGTTGTAGGACTGAACGTATTCGATGGTGGTGCCCGCGCCGACGCCGGCCAGGGTCAGGGCCTGCAGTTCGTTGCCGGTCGAGATTTCAAACCCCGAATAACGGATCTGCACGTAACGCAGACGGCCCGAGTTGTCGTTGACGTTGCCGCCGCCGTAGAAGGCGTTGGTGCCCTCGACCTGGCCGGTGCAGGTGACCGGCGCGGTCAGCTGGCAGTTGGCTTGAGGCGCGCGACCGGCGATGACGATGCCGCCCCATTGGCCGTGCGAGTTCTCGTTCGTCGTACCTTCGACGTTCTGGCGGCTGGTGAAGATGATCGGCTTGGCCGCCGTGCCTTCAGCGTAGATCTGCGAGCCGCGGTTGATCAGCAGATAGTCGCCGCCGCCCGAGGCGAAGATGGTCACGCCCGCCTCGACCGTCAGGACGCCCTGCGTGCCGGTGTTGGCCGAGGAGTCGACGCCGCCGTCCACGCCGACCGCTGTGCGGCCCGAGATGGAGTAGATGGTGCCGGCGCGCAGCGGCACGGTCAGCGGGCCGTTGATCTGCTGCGGCAGCTGACAGTTGCGCAGCGTGCCGTTGGCCATGGTGCCGACGTTGGCGAAACCAGCGGGGCAATCCGCCGCCGCCTGGCCGTTGCCGCCATTGCCGTTGCCGTTGCCGCCGCCATTGCCGCCGCCGTTGCCGAAGTCGCCCTCGCCGGGCGAAGCCACCTCGGCCGAGCCGCCGCAGGCCGCCAGAGCCAGGGTGCTGGCCGCCGCCACGAGCAGGGTCTTGAAGCTGCTGTTCATCGTCGTTCCACCGATTGATCAAAAATCTGCGGCGGGAGGACGGCCATATCGCCCGGTCATGACATCGGCCCCCTCCTGCCCGACGGGGAGGAATAGAGAAGCACGCGACGGAAGCTTGCGCGGGCCGGTGACGGATCAGCCTCGTTTTCGTGCCGGTTCGACAGTGAAACCGTGACGAAAATTCCGCCATCGGATCAGAAACCCGAACGGCTCGCCCGCTGGCGCGCCTCAGCCCCTTGTATTGCCGCGGCATCCACCGCAAACCCGCTGGCTTCGTGACCTTCCCCAGACAGGAGCCACCGATGGGCGGCCCAGACGCGCTACCGCGCTCCAATCCAGAACCGGGCGCCCACAGCCTCGCTCGCAGCCTGAGCTGGCCGCATCTGGTGGCGATGGGCGTGGGCGCCATCGTCGGCACCGGCATCCTGACCCTCATCGGCATCGGCGCGGACAAGGCGGGTCCCGCCGTCCTGCTGTCCTTCCTGATCGCCGGTTTCGTCTGCGCCTGCGCGGCCATGTGCTACGCAGAGATGGCCAGCACGGTGACCGCGTCGGGCAGCGCCTATACCTATTCGCGCGTGGTGCTGGGCCAGGTCGCCGGTTGGGTCATCGGCTGGAGCCTGATCCTGGAATACAGCCTGGTGGTCAGCGCCGTGGCCGTCAGTTGGGCAGGCTATGCGGCCCCTCTGCTGCATGACTGGCTGGGCCTGCCTATGGCCCTGATGCAGGGACCGCATGCAGGCGGCGTCGCCAACGTGCCCGCCCTGTTCATCATCATCACCGTCGGCGCCCTGCTGCTGACCGGCGCCAAGAAGAGCGCGACGCTGAACCTGATCCTGGTGGCGGTGAAGCTGTCGGCCCTGGCCCTGTTCGTCTGGTTCGCCCTGCCCCACTTCAACGCCGCCAACCTGGAGCCCTTCAGCCCCTATGGTTTCGCCCGTCACATGGGGCCTGACGGCGTCGAGCGCGGCGTAATGGCGGCGGCGGCCATCATCTTCTCGGCCTTCTACGGTTTCGACGCCATCGCCACGGCGGCCGAAGAAACGCGCAATCCCAAGCGGGACCTGGCCATCGGCATCGTCGGCTCCATGCTGGCCTGCGCGGCCATATACACCATCATCGCCACGGTGGCCCTGGGCGCGACGCCCTTCACCCGCTTCGCCAACAGCCCCGAACCGCTGGCCCTGATCCTACGCGAGATCAGCCAGCCCGGCGCCGCTCATTTCCTGGCGGTCACGGCGGTCCTGACCCTCCCCACGGTGATCCTGGCGTTCTTCTACGGCCAGAGCCGCATCTTCTTCGTCATGGCGCGCGACGGCCTGTTGCCGCGCGGCCTGGCCCGCGTTTCCAAGGGCGGCGCCCCGGTGCGCATCACCGTCTTCACCGCCTGCGTGGTCGGGACCATCGCCCTGTTCTTCCCGCTGGATGAAATCGTCGCCCTGGCCAACGCCGGCACTCTGGTGGCGTTCAGCGCCGTGGCCCTGTGCATGTTGGTCCTGCGTCGCCGCGCCCCGGACATGGCGCGCGGCTTCCGCACGCCGCTGGGCTGGGTGGTCGGTCCGGTCGCCATCGCCGGCTGCCTGTATCTGCTCGCCAGCCTGCCGCAGAAGACGCAAGTCTGGTTCGTGGCATGGAACCTTGTCGGCCTCGTCGTCTACTTCATCTACGGCCGCAGCCGGGCCGCGAAGGCGGCGCAGGCCGACGCCTCAGAAGGCTGATCCCGAGGCATCCCGCAGCAAGAAGGCCGCCCCGCAGACGCCGGGCGGCCTTTTCCATTCTTACGCCTGAGCGCCGCGCTTAGTCCTCAGCGCGGCTTGCAGCAGGACCATAGAACAGGGCGTTGAACAGCAGGCGCGAAGACGCCCGCGCCTGGGCCCGGTTCACCACATCGGGGCCCAGGACGATCACCCGGCCCTGACCGTGCTCCAGGTCCAGCACAGCGTCGGCGCCCGACAGCTTCTCCGCGCCGATCGCCCAGCCGCTGGAAACCTCGACCTTCTGCGGATAGCGCACCATCGACGCCCCCTCGCCCGCATGACGGAAGCCCGCATTACGGTTGAAGAAGACGTTCATCCGCGACGGCGCCCCGAAGGTCAGCGGACGGCTGTTGTCGACCTCGGTCTGCATCACCGCGCCGGGAATGAAGAAGTCGGTCGAGGCCACGGGCTTGCCGTCGGCGCCCGTCAGTACATCCTGCACCGGCGCGCCCATGGCGGCGGCCAGGCGGTGGGCCGAGCCGATGGTGACGACGCTGCCGCCCGCCCGCGCAAAGGCGTCGATCTGGGGAACCGTCTTCTCGGCAGTGATGTTGCCCAGCCAGCCGCGATAGTCTGCCGGAATGCTGTCCGGCGTCGGCTGGTCGCGCTGGGCGGCGGCGGACAGGTCGGCGGGGATCATGTCCGAGGCGAAGACCAGGACGTCGAAGTCCTTGTTCAGGTCGCCCGCATCGAGGCGCTGCGGATAGATGATCTCGAACGGATATTCGAACTGCTCCAGCATCCACTGGGTCCAGCCCGAGGCCATCGAGCCGCCGTAGCGGTCGACCAGCCCGATCCTCACCGGCTTCAGGGCGATGCGCTCGCCGCCCGGGGCACGGGCCGCGGCGTGAGCGTTCAGCCCCAGTTCGCGCACAGCCGCCTCGACGATCGGGCGGGCCTTGTCGTCGGCCGGAATCCACAGAGCGCCGGGCGCCAGGGTCTGACGACCCGCGCGGGTTTCGCCTTCCTGCCAGAAGACCGGGGCGCCCGCCGCCAGCAGGCGGTTGGTCAGGACGTAGCCGTTGATCGGCGCATGATCGATCAGCCAGCCTGCGCGGCCATTGCCTTCGATCCGGCCCGGCGGGGGGGCCATGACGTCGGCGACGCGCTCAAGCGGCGCATCGAAGCCGTCAAGGATGCGGTCGAACTGGACGCCCATCTGCATGGCCAGGGTGTAGCCGGTCGCATCATACGGCAGCTTGGGAGGGCCGCCCGGATACTGCAGATCGTGCGGGTGATCCTGCGGCTCGAACATGTCCAGCACGTGCGGGCGATAGGCCTGGGCCGTCTTCACCACATAGGACCCGGCCGGATAGCTCTTACCGCCGATGGTGAAGGCGCGCGTCGCCCGCTCCACGTCCACGCCCGTCTTGATCAGGCTGTTCAGGAAGGCGACGACGGTCGGCAGGTCAGCCTGATCCGCCGGGATGACATAGCCGCGCGGGTCGCGCCGGGCCGGGTCGCGCAGCACGCTCTCATACAGGGCGGGATCGACACGGCGAGCGTTCTCGCCGGCCGCCACGTTCAGGGCGTCGATCGCCGAGGGCGTGACGCGCCAGGTGTCGGTATTGCCCTTGTCGATGGCGTTCTGGCCCATGCGCCAGATGTTGAACAGCACCCGGTCCTTGTTGCGCGAGGCGTAGTTCAGCACCGCCCGGTTGATCGACTGCGAGTACTCAATCGACTGGGCGAAACGCCAGGTCTGGGGCGCGACCGGCATGGGCAGGTCGTTGCGCGGCAGCTGGTTGTCCGGAATCAGGCTGATCTGGCTGGGCGTGGGGTGGCCGGTGATCTCCGTCAAAAGGCCGACGGCGTTGTGGAAATAGGTGACGGAGCGCTCCATCCCATTGTTCCAGGTGGAATAATTCGCCCCGCTGCGCATGGTCGAGCCGGGCTTGCCCTCCTCGATCAGGCGGCTGTGCATGGCGGCCCCGACCTCGGACAGGGTGCTCATGACCAGCGGGTCGTAGTTGTAGTTGAAGGGATCCCGGAAGGGCGGCATGAAAACCACGGTCCCTGCCGGCGCCGTCTGGTGGTGGTTGTAGATGATCTGCGGGAACCACTCGCGGAAGAACTGCCGATTGACGTTGGTCGTCTCGGCCATCGCCGAAAGATAGTAGTCGCGGTTGTTATCGTGACCGACGTACTTCTGATACAGGCGAGGAATAGACGCGTATTCGCGCTTCAGCGGGTCCTCGTTGCGCATATACCAGGTCGAGACCAGCTCCCATCCGTCCGGGTTCAGCGGGGCGAACAGGATGACCACGTCGTCCAGGATGCGCTTGGCCTCGGCGTCCTCGGCCGTCAGCCATTCGTACAGGGCGGCGATCAGGGCCTGGGGCGGCACGGTTTCGGTGGAGTGCAGACCGCCGTCGATCCAGACCACGGCCTTGCCCTCGGCGGCCAGGGCGCGGGCCTCCTCCTCGCTGACGCCCTCGGCCTTGGCCAGGCGCCGCGCGATCTCCTGATAGCGGTCGATGTTCGCCAGGTTCTGCGGCGAGGAAACGACCGAGAGGTACTGCGTCCGCCCTTCGGAGGACTTGCCGATCTCCAGCAGCTTCATCCGGTCCGACTGCCCGGCCAGGGCGTGCAGATAGCGTTCGAACTGGGTGTAGGTGATCAGACGATAGTCCGCCCCCACCTCATGCCCGAAAGCCTCCAGCGGGGTCGTCAGAGCGCGCGCGGGCGCCGGCTGGGCGACTATCGCCGCCGGGGCCGAACCGGCCTCCAGCGCCAGAGCGCTGACGGAAGACAGAGCCAGCGTGGACAACGCCAGAAACGCCAGACCAGAGGCCAGCGTGACGGGGGGACGAGACATGGGTTCTCCTGATGCGTTCACTCTCAGCCTTCTGCGAGGCTTGCCTCTAGCTTGGCGTTTTCCACCAGCGGACGCAATTTGCACGTCGCCTGAAAAAGCCGCGTCCAGCGCAAATCCCCATGAACGCCGCAGAAGACCAGAAACCCGACGCCGACCGCCGGCTAGCGAGCGCCCTTGCCCGCCTCCAGCCTCTCCCTTAGCGCTGACAGGTCGGGCGCGAACCAGACGGCGCGCCCCCTATTCGACTCGCGCACATAGTCTGCCAACGCGTCAGAGGCGGCTATATGGGACGCGATGTCGCCGATGATCGCCAGGCCGACGCGATAGTTGACGAACTTTTGGGCCGTCTCCCCTGCCAGACGGGTGCTCAGACGAAAGAAATCTTCGCTCAGGCGACCGACCGGCAGAGCCAGCCAGTCGGCGTTCGTCTCGAGGGCCAGGGACAGGAAATCATTGATGTCGTCCGGCGTGACCAGCAACGGTCCTTCCGTCTCGCACACCGCCACGCTCGATCCGTTCCAGGTTTCAACGCGCATCACGGCAGCCTCCCCCCAGGGTAGAAAAAAGAAAGGGCGACCGGATCGCTCCGGCCGCCCTTTCGGCATTTCAGCAGTGAAGCCTGAAATCAAGCCTCGTCGTCGCCCTCGATGGCGAAGACCGGACCGGAGTCCTTGCCCTTGGCCTCGACGTCGCGATCCACGAACTCGATGACGGCCATCGCGGCGTTGTCGCCGTGACGGAAGCCCGCCTTCATGATGCGGATGTAGCCGCCGTTACGCTCGGCGTAACGCGGAGCCAGCGTGTCGAACAGCTTGCCGACCTGCGGCACGTCGCGAACGGCGCTGATGGCCTGACGACGAGCGTGCAGGTCGCCCTTCTTGGCCAGGGTGACCAGCTTCTCGACGAAGGGACGCAGTTCCTTCGCCTTGGGCAGGGTGGTCGTGATCTGCTCGTGCTTGATCAGCGAGGCAGCCATGTTGGCGAACATGGCCTGGCGGTGGCTGACCGTACGGCCGAGCTTACGATAGGCGGCGCCGTGGCGCATCGGGGTCTCTCCTACTCGACCCTGGTTTCTCGTCCCTACTTGGCGGACGAGACCTGGGGCCTCTCATTCTAACCGCCCCAACCGATCCACGCGGGACCTGGGCGGAGGGGTTAATGATCAGATCTGGTCGTCGAACTTCTTGGCCAGATCTTCGATGTTTTCCGGCGGCCAGTTCGGCACATCCATGCCGAGGCTCAGGCTCATGGACGCCAGAACTTCCTTGATTTCGTTCAACGACTTGCGGCCGAAGTTCGGAGTGCGAAGCATTTCGCCCTCGGTCTTCTGGATCAGGTCGCCGATGTAGACGATGTTGTCGTTCTTCAGGCAGTTGGCCGAACGGACCGACAGCTCCAGCTCGTCCACCTTCTTCAGCAGGGCCGGGTTGAAGGGCAGTTCGGGCTTGCCGTCCGACTGCTCGACAGCCTTGGTCGGCTCATCGAAGGTGATGAAGATCTGCAGCTGGTCTTGCAGGATGCGCGCGGCGTAGGCCACGGCGTCAACCGGCGAGACGGCGCCGTTGGTTTCGACTTCCAGGATCAGCTTGTCGTAGTCCAGCGACTGGCCCTGACGGGTCGGTTCGACGCGATAGGCGACGCGCTTCACCGGCGAATACAGGGCGTCGACGGCGATCAGGCCGATCGGAGCGTCTTCCGGGCGGTTCAGTTCGGCGGCGACGTAGCCCTTGCCGTTCTGGACCGTCAGTTCCATGCGGACCGAGGCGCCGTCGTCCAGGGTGCAGATCACGTGATCCGGGTTCAGCACCTCGATATCGGCCGGCAGCTCGATCTGAGCCGCAGTCACCGGGCCGGGGCCCGTGGCGCGCAGGGTCATCCGCTTCGGACCCTCAGCGTGCATACGCAGGGCCAGTTGCTTGATGTTCAGCACGATGTCGACGACGTCCTCGCGAACGCCTTCCAGCGACGAGAACTCGTGAACAACGCCGTCGATCTGAATGGCCGTGACCGCCGCGCCTTGAAGCGAAGACAGCAGAACGCGACGAAGCGCGTTGCCAAGCGTCACACCGAAACCGCGCTCGAGAGGCTCGGCGATCAGACGCGCCTTGTGCTGCGGGTCAGACCCGCCCTCGACTTGCGGTTTCTCGGGACGGATCAGCTCTTGCCAGTTTCTTTCGATCATAAAGTCCCTCGAACGGGTTTCGACGGCTCCGTGTCCTCACGTTCAGGACAACAGGAGCCGCCGGGAGAAGGGGTAGGCGGCGTGAACCTTAGACGCGACGGCGCTTCGGCGGACGGCAGCCGTTGTGCGGCATCGGCGTCACGTCGCGGATGGTCGTGATCGTCATGCCGACGGCCTGCAGGGCGCGCAGGGCCGACTCACGGCCCGAACCCGGACCCGAGACGTTCACTTCCAGCGTCTTGACGCCGTGCTCGGCGGCCTTCTTGCCAGCGTCTTCCGCAGCCATCTGAGCGGCGTACGGGGTCGACTTGCGCGAGCCCTTGAAGCCCATGTGGCCGGCCGACGACCAGGAAATCGCGTTCCCTTGAGCGTCGGTGATGGTCACCATGGTGTTGTTGAACGAAGCATTCACGTGGGCCACGCCCGAGGTGATGTTCTTGCGTTCGCGGCGCTTAACGCGACCCGGTTCCTTAGCCATCGGTCAGGCCTCTCTCTTACTTCTTCTTGCCGGCGATCGGCTTGGCCGGACCCTTGCGGGTGCGAGCGTTGGTGTGAGTGCGCTGGCCGCGGACCGGCAGGCCCTTACGGTGACGCAGGCCGCGGTAGCAGGCCAGGTCCATCAGACGCTTGATGTTCATCGACGTCTCGCGACGCAGGTCGCCTTCGACGGTGTAGTCGCGGTCGATGGCTTCGCGGATCTGCAGGATCTCCGCGTCGGTCAGCTGGTTCACGCGGCGAGCCGGCTCGATGCCGATCTTGGCCGTGATCTCCTTGGCGTTGTGCGCGCCAATGCCGTGGATGTACTGAAGCGCGATTTCAACGCGCTTGTTGGTCGGAATGTTGACGCCTGCGATACGGGCCACGAAATTCTCCAAGTACGCGTTAATCAGACGCAGAAACCGCTCCGGTCAACAGACCAGGAGCGTGTACGCCCTTCGCGGAAGGCCGCCCTTATACAGGGGATTCCCGATGCGTCAACGGGCAAGCGTCGTAAGCAGGATGGTTCAGGGCCATTCAACCCCCACCCGGACCTCTCGACCATCAATCGGCGCTCCGTTCTGCGTCGGAGGACGAAAGCGGAAATATCGGGAGGCCGCAAGGGCCGCCTGGCCGAATCCCATTCCCGGCGGCGTTTCGTCCACCAGGCGGCAGTCGCTCAGGGTGGTGTCCAGCCGGACGCGGCAGGCCAGCGTCGCCTGCCCGCCCCGGCGGCGACGGAAGGCTTCGGGAGGATGCAGGGCGCGCAGTTCGCCCACCGTCGGGCCGCGAATGATGCGCGGAGGGCCGTCGCCGAAGCCGGGGCCGACGCCGGAACCGCTGCCGCCGCCGCTGCCCGTCCCCTGCCCGCCCTGACCCTGACCCGGCGTAGGGCCCGGCTCTGGCGCCGCGCCGACGACCAGCGGCTGTTCGGGCGCGGGACGCGGGGGCGCGACGACCTCTGGCGGAGGCGGCGTCGGACGCGGTCGCGGGGGACGCACGCTTGAGGCGGCGGCGGGCGCTCCGCCTCCTTGCGTCACGGCCGGCTCAACAGGCGGGGCCGGAGGCGGCGAAGGCTCGGGACGTTCAAATGGAATCAGGTCGATGATGATGAGCGGCGGCGGCGCGTCCGGTCTCGCCCCGGGCCGCCCTACGCCCAAAAGCACAAAGGCGCCGAGGTGCAGCAGAGCCACAAGCCCCGCCGCGCCCCAGCGCCATTGTTTCATTCGTTCCGGTCGCAACCGTCTCTCCCGCACAGGCTTCCGAACGCTAACGCTTCAGAAGTCGAGGAGATCAGACCGCGCGCCTGATCAGGCGTCCAGCGCCGCGTCGATGGCGGCGGCGACGGCGGCGATGTCGCCCATGCCGTCCACCTCGGTCAGCTTGCCCTGGCCTTCATAATAGGGAAGCAGCGGCGCGGTCTGGCGATTGTACACGGCCAGCCGGTCCTTGAAGGTCTCGGGGTTGTCGTCAGCGCGGCCCTGCTCGGCGAAGCGCTTGCCGATCCGGTCCGTCAGGGCGGCGTCGTCGACCTTCAGGCGGATGACGCTGTCGATCTGGGCGCCGCGCTTGGCCAGCATGGCGTCCAGGGCCTCGGCCTGGGCCACCGTGCGGGGGAAGCCGTCGAAGATGGCTCCGCCGGCGGCCTCGGCCTCCGGCAGACGCGCTTCGATCAGGGCGATGACGATCTCGTCGGTGACGAGGTCGCCGCGCGCCAGCACGTCCTTGACCTTCAGGCCCAGCTCGGAGCCGGAAGCGATCGCCGCGCGCAGCATGTCGCCGGTCGAAAGCTGGACCATGCCCCGCTCCTCGACCAGCCGCTTGGCCTGGGTGCCCTTGCCGGCCGCAGGCGGCCCGAACAGGATCAGGTTCATTATGTCTTCGGGCCCCCTACCCGATCAGCGACGGACAGGAGCGGAACCGCCCCGGCCACGGCCGCGCAACTTGGCCTTCTTGATCAGCCCCTCATACTGGTGAGCCAGCAGGTGCGACTGAATCTGGGCGACAGTGTCCATCGTCACCGAGACCACGATCAAGATAGACGTTCCGCCAAAGTACAGGCTGTTCCCCAGACTGCTGACCAGGAACTCCGGCAGCAGACAGACGGCGGTGATATAGGCGGCGCCGATCACCGTCAGGCGCGTCAGGACATAGTCCAGATACTCGGCCGTGCGCTTGCCCGGACGGATGCCCGGCAAGAAGCCGCCGTACTTGCGCAGGTTCTCGGCCGTGTCCTCCGGGTTGAAGGTGATCGAGGTGTAGAAGAAGCAGAAGAAGATGATCAGGACGGCGTACAGCACCATGAAAACGGGCTTGCCGTGCGTCAGCTGCGCCGTGACCAACGGCAGCCAGCTCATCCACTCAGGCAGGTTCGCGTTCGCCGTGAACTGAGCCACCGTCGTCGGCAGCATCAGCAGCGACGAGGCGAAGATGGCCGGGATCACGCCTGCGGTGTTGACCTTCAGCGGCAGGAAGCTGCGCTCGCCACCGGTCATGCGGTTGCCTTCCTGGCGCTTCGGATACTGGATTAGAAGACGGCGCTGGGCGCGTTCCATGAAGACGATGAAGACGATGACCGCCACCGCCATGATGGCGATGAAGAACAGGGTGAAGGCCGACATCTGGCCCTGCTGGGCCAGGCCCAGCATACGCGCCACCGTCGACGGCAGAACCGCCACGATGCCCGCGAAGATGATCAGGGAGATGCCGTTGCCGACGCCGCGCGCCGTCACCTGCTCGCCCAGCCACATCAGGAACATGGTGCCCCCGGTCAGGACGGTGACCGTCGAAATGATGAAGAACAGGCCGGGCTGGTCGATCAGGCCGGGCTGAGCGTTCAGGCCCACCGCGATGCCGAAGGACTGCGCCAGGGCCAGGAACACCGTCAGATAGCGGGTGTACTGGTTCAGCTGCTTGCGGCCCGACTCGCCGCCTTCCTTCTTCAGCTTCTCCCACGGCGGATAGACCGCGCCCATCAGCTGGACGATGATCGACGCCGAGATGTAGGGCATCACGTTCAGCGCGAACACGGCCATGCGCTCGACGGCGCCGCCCGAGAACATGTTGAACATGTCCAGGATGCCGCGTTGGCCATCCGGATTCTGGAAGAAGGCCAGGAAGGCCTCGCCATTGATCCCAGGGATCGGAACATAGGTGCCGATCCGATAGACCAGCAGCGCGCCCAGCGTGAACAGCAGGCGCTTGTGCAGCTCGGTCGCCTTGGCGAACGAGCCCATGTTCATATTGGCAGCAAGTTGTTCAGCGGCCGAAGCCATCAGGCGCTCCCCACACGGTCACCATTAGTCATGCCCGTGCTCAGATAGGCGGAAAGCGGCGCTCTTGCGAGGGCCGCTTTCGGAAAATCGTCATCCCTGTCCGGACGTTCCCGGCGAAGGCGCGAGAGCCGCGCCCCCGTCGGGATGACGATATCGGATTTTAGGCCTTGGCCGCAGTGCGCTTGGCGCGAGCCGAGATCTTGTTGGCGTCGCCCAGCGGAGCCTTCGGCGCCGGGGCCTTGCCGCGAGCGGCGTTGCGCTTCTCGAGACGGGCGGCAGCCTTGGCTTCCGCTTCGATGCGCTCCTGCTTGACCGAACCGCCGGCGGCTTCCACCGCCTTGATGGCGCCGGCCGAGGCCGACCAGACCACCAGGTTCAGCTTGGCCTTCAGTTCGCCTTCGCCCAGGACGCGCACGCCGTCCTTGACGCGGCGGATCACGCCGGCGGCGACCAGGGCCGCGCCGTTGATCTCGGCCTTGGCGTCCAGCTTGCCGCCGTCGATGGCCTCTTGCAGGCGCCACAGGTTGACTTCAGCCAGCTTCGGCGCGTTGGGCACATTGAAGCCGCGCTTCGGCATACGCATGTACAGCGGCATCTGACCGCCTTCGAAGCCGACCTTGCCGCCGCCCGAACGCGAGTTCTGGCCCTTGACGCCGCGACCGGCGGTCTTGCCCTTGCCCGAACCGGGGCCACGGCCGACGCGCATGCGCTTCTTGGTTGCGCCTTCGTTGTCGCGGATTTCGTTCAGTTTCATTGCCTGATCCTTTCGGGTTCTAGCGCCAGGTCCGCTAGGCGGTCCTGACTCGGCGTTGGAAAAATTGAAGGGTCGCTGATTAAGCGACCCGCGTCTGCATCGCAAGATGCTTCTTCATAAAGCGAAACGCCCTCCCCCGCGAACGGGAGAGGGCGAAGCGTCTTATTTCTCGACCACTTCCACCATGTGGGCGACCTTGGCGATCATCCCACGGACGGAGGGGGTGTCTTCCAGGGTCGACTCACGGCCGATCTGGTTGAGACCCAGGCCCACCAGGGTGGCGCGCTGATCGCCCTTGCGGCGGATCGGGCTCGCCGTCTGACGGACGGTCACAGTCTTGTTTTCGGTCTTGGCCATCTATCAGCCCTCCACGGCTTCCGGCGCCGAAGCGCCGTCATTGCGGCGGCCCATCAGGTCGGACACCTTCTTGCCCCGCTTGGAGGCGATCTGGCGCGGCGACGACTGAACCTTCAGAGCTTCGAAGGTGGCGCGGATCATGTTGTAGGGGTTCGACGAGCCGGTCGACTTGCCCACGACGTCCTGGACGCCGAGGGTTTCGAGGACTGCACGCATCGGACCGCCCGCGATGACGCCGGTGCCCGGAGGCGCCGCGCGCATCATGATCTTGCCGGCGCCCCAACGGCCAGCGCCGTCGTGGTGCAGGGTGCGGTTCTCGCGCAGCGGAACCTTGATCATGGTCTTCTTGGCTTCTTCGGTCGCCTTGCGGATGGCTTCCGGCACTTCGCGCGCCTTGCCATGACCGAAGCCGACGCGGCCCTTGCCGTCGCCGACGACCATCAGGGCCGCGAACGAGAACCGGCGGCCGCCTTTGACGGTGGCGGCGACGCGGTTGATGTGCACCAGCTTCTCGACGATGTCCGAATCCGGACCGTCAACGGGAGCGTTGCGGTTGTCGCGACGGTTGCGGTCGCCGCCGCCGCGTTGGGGTTCACGAGCCATGCTTGCCGTTCCCTTAGAAGTTCAGGCCGGCTTCGCGCGCGGCTTCCGCCAGCGCCTTGACCCGGCCGTGATAGATGTAGCCGCCACGGTCGAAGACGACGTCGGTGACGCCCTTCTCGATGGCGCGCTCGGCGATCAGCTTGCCGATCTTGGCAGCGGCTGCGACGTCCGAACCCTTGGACCCCTTGCCGCCTTCCAGCGACGAGGCGGAGGCCACCGTGACGCCCTGGGCGTCGTCGATGATCTGGGCCGAGATGTTCTTGTCCGAACGGTGAACCGACAGACGCAGGCGACCGTTGGCGACAGCCTTCAGGCGACGGCGAGTGCGCTCGGCGCGGCGCTTGGCTTGTTGTTGAAGAGAGAGAGCCATGACTTACTTCTTCTTGCCTTCCTTGCGCCGGACGAATTCGCCCTGATAGCGCACGCCCTTGCCCTTATACGGCTCCGGCGGACGCATCTTGCGGATGACTGCGGCGATTTCACCAACGACCTGCTTGTCGGCGCCCGAGATCTTGATCTCGGTCTGCTTCGGAACAGCGAAGGTGACGCCTTCCGGCGGAGCGATGTCGACGTCGTGCGAGAAGCCGAGCTGCAGCGAGAGATCCTTGCCCTTCAGGGCGGCGCGGTAACCGACGCCGACCAGTTCCAGGGTCTTCTCAAAGCCTTCGGTCACGCCGGTCACCATGTTGGCGACCAGGGTGCGCGACAGGCCCCACATGGCCTTGGCGCGCTGCGTGTCAGAACGCGGGGTCAGCGACAGTTCGTCGCCTTCCTGCTTGACTTCGATCTCTTCGGCGACGGTCCAGGAGCGTTCGCCCTTGGGACCCTTCACGGTGATGTCCTGGCCGTTGAGCGTAACAGTCACGCCCTTCGGCACAGCGATGGTTTTCTTGCCGATACGAGACATATCAGTAGACCCTGCAGAGGACTTCGCCGCCGACGTTAGCGTCGCGGGCGGCGGCGTCGGACATGACGCCCTTCGAAGTCGAAAGGATCGAGATGCCGAGGCCGTTCTTGACCGGCTTCAGATCGCCGATGGCCGAATAGACGCGACGGCCGGGCTTCGACACGCGGGCGATCTCGGCGATCACCGGCTGGCCGTCGAAGTACTTCAGCTCAATCTCGAACTGCGGGAACTCGCCGGGGTTCTGAACCAGCGAATAGCCGCGGATGTAGCCCTCGTCCTGCAGCACGTCCAGGACGCGCTGGCGCAGGCGGGAAGCCGGGGTGAGCACCGACGAACGCTTGCGGGTGGCCGCGTTCTTGATGCGAGCGATCATGTCGCTCAGGGGATCGTTGATCATCATGTCTGTTCGCTCCCCTTACCAGCTCGACTTCGTCAGGCCGGGGATCTGACCCATGTTGCCCAGCTCACGCAGGGCGACACGGCTCATCTTGAGCTTGCGGTAATAAGCCCGCGGACGGCCCGTCACTTCGCAACGGTTGCGGATACGGCTCGGGGCCGAGTTGCGCGGCAGAGCCGCCAGCTTCAGGCGCGCATCGAAACGCTCCTCAAGCGGCAGGCTCTCGTCGTTGGCGATAGCCTTCAGGGCGTCCCGCTTCGCGGCATACTTCGCAACCAGGGCCTTGACGGCTTCGTTGCGGTTTACGGCGCTTTTCTTAGCCATTGTTCTCTTCCCTTCCCGCTCAGTTCACGAACGGGAACTTGAACTCGGTGAGGAGAGCCTTGGCTTCCTCATCGGTCTTGGCCGTGGTGCAGACGATGATGTCCATGCCCCACATCTGGTCGATCTGGTCGTAGTTGATCTCCGGGAACACGATGTGCTCCTTCAGACCCGTGGCGTAGTTGCCGCGACCGTCGAACGAGGTGCCCTTCAGGCCACGGAAGTCCTTCACGCGCGGCAGGGCGATCGTGATGAAGCGGTCCAGGAACTCGTACATCTGGGCGCCACGCAGGGTGACCTTGCCGCCGATGATCATGCCTTCGCGCAGCTTGAAGCCGGCGATGGAGTTACGAGCCTTGGTCGGCACGGCCTTCTGACCGGCGATGGCCGTCAAATCCTTGAGAGCCGCAGTGGCCTTCTTGGAGTCAGCGACGGCTTCACCGATGCCCATGTTCAGGACGATCTTGTCCAGCTTGGGGATCTGCATCTCGTTCGTGTAGCCGAACTTTTCCTTCAGGGCGCCGCGGATGCGGTCCTGATAGTCGGCCTTGAGACGCGGCGTGTACTTGGTGTCGGCCATCAGATGACGTCTCCCGTCGACTTGGCGAAGCGGACTTTCTTGTCCCCCTCGACCTTGAAGCCCACGCGGGTCGCCTTGCCGTTGGCGTCGGCGATCGCGACGTTCGACAGGTGAAGCGAGGCTTCCTTGTGCTTGATGCCGCCTTGCGGGTCAGCCTGGGTCGGGCGCGTGTGGCGCTGGACCATGTTGACGCCTTGCACGACGACGCGGTTCTCGGTCGGCAGGACCTGCAGCACCTGGCCGGTGCGGCCCTTGTCCTTGCCGGTCAGGACGACGACCTTGTCGCCCTTTTTGATCTTGGCGGCCATGTTACAGGACCTCCGGAGCCAGCGAGATGATCTTCATGTGGTTCTTGGCGCGCAACTCGCGGGGAACCGGGCCGAAGATACGGGTGCCGACAGGCTCGTTTTGCTTGTTGACGATGACGGCGGCCGACTTGTCGAAACGGATGACAGAGCCGTCCTTGCGTTGGATGTCCTTGGCGGTGCGCACGACGATGGCGCGAACGACGTCGCCCTTCTTCACGCGGCCGCGCGGAATCGCTTCCTTCACCGAGGCGACGATGGTGTCGCCGATCGAGGCGTAGCGGCGCTTGGAGCCGCCCAACACCTTGATGCACATGACCCGGCGAGCGCCCGAGTTATCGGCGACCTCCAGGTTAGTTTGCATCTGGATCATGGGATCCGATCCTTCTTCTTACGAAGCCGAAGACGGGGAAATGATTTCCCAGCGCTTCAACTTGGACTTGGGGGCGCATTCGATGATGCGCGCGATATCGCCGACTTTGAGAGCGTTAGCTTCATCGTGGGCGTGGTAGTTCTTGGACTTGCGGACCGTCTTGCGGAGCAGCGGGTGCAGCAGGGTGCGCTCGACCTTCACGACGACGGTCTTGTCGCCCTTGTCGGAGACGACCACGCCTTCAAGAATGCGTTTGGGCATCGGTGTTTCCTTACGAGGCCGCACGCTTCTCGCGCAGAAGCGTCGAGATGCGAGCGATGTCCTTGCGCACTTCCGAGACCCGGTGGGTCTTTTCCATCTGGCCGGTGGCGGCCTGGAAGCGCAGGTTGAACTGTTCCTTCTTGAGCTTCAGCAGCTCGTCGGACAGTTGGTCGACGGTTTGCGACCGGAGATCGGCGATCTTGGTCATTAGGCGGCTTGCTCCGTAACGATGCCGGCGTCCAGGCGGGTGACCACCTTGGTGCGGATCGGCAGCTTGGCGGCGCCGAGGCGCAGCGCTTCGCGAGCCACGTCGTCCGGCACGCCGTCGATTTCGAACATGATGCGGCCAGGAGCCACGCGAGCGGCCCAGTGGTCCACCGCGCCCTTGCCCTTACCCATCCGCACTTCGGCCGGCTTGCCGGAAACCGGCACATCCGGGAAGATACGGATCCAGACGCGGCCCTGACGCTTCATCTGACGGGTGATCGCGCGGCGAGCCGCTTCGATCTGACGCGCCGTGATGCGCTCCGGCTCGACGGCCTTCAGGCCGTAGGAGCCAAAGTTCAGCGAGAAACCACCCTTGGACGAGCCGTGGATGCGGCCCTTGAAGGCCTTGCGGTACTTGGTCTTTTTCGGTTGCAACATGGCCTATCAGCCCTCACGACCACGGCGCGGACCGCGATCACCGCGGGGGCCGCGCTCACGGCCTTCGTTGGACGACGGACCCGAGGCTTCCTGGGCCCAGCGCTTGTCCTGAGCCATCGGGTCGTGCTCGAGCACTTCACCCTTAAACACCCAGACCTTCACGCCAATGATGCCGTAGGTCGTCTTGGCTTCGTAGAAGCCGTAGTCGATGTCGGCGCGCAGGGTGTGCAGCGGCACGCGACCTTCGCGGTACCACTCCATACGAGCGATTTCGGCGCCGCCCAGACGGCCCGAGACGTTGATGCGGACGCCCTTGGCGCCCAAGCGCATGGCCGACTGCATCGAACGCTTCATGGCGCGGCGGAACGCGATACGGCGTTCCAGCTGCTGAGCGATGTTCTCGGCGATCAGCTGAGCGTCGGTTTCCGGCTTGCGGACCTCGACGATGTTCAGGTGAACTTCGCCTTCGGTGCGGGCCGCGATGTCCTTGCGCAGCTTCTCGATGTCAGCGCCCTTCTTGCCGATCACGACACCCGGACGGGCGGCGTAGATCGTCACGCGGCACTTCTTGTGGGGACGCTCGATGATGATGCGCGACACGCCGGCGGCCGACAGGCGTTCCTTCAGCCACGTGCGCAGCTTCAGGTCCTGGTGGAGCAGTTTGGCGTAGTCGGCGCCGCCGGCGAACCAGCGGCTGTCCCACGTGCGGTTCACGCCGAGGCGCAGACCGATCGGATTGATTTTCTGACCCATCAGGCGGCCTCACCTGCTTCGCGAACCACGATGGTGATTTCGCTGAACGGTTTCAGGATGCGCGACGAGCGGCCGCGAGCACGGCTCGCGAAACGCTTCATCACCAGGTTCTTGCCCACGAAGGCCTCGGCGACGACCAGGTTGTCGATGTCGAGGTTGTGGTTGTTCTCGGCGTTCGAGACGGCCGAGTACAGGACCTTGCGGACGTCGCCGGCGATGCGCTTGCGGCTGAATTCCAGCTCGTTGAGAGCCTTCTGCACCGGCAGGCCGCGGATCGATTGGGCCACCAGGTTCAGCTTCTGCGGGCTGATGCGGACGTTGACCAGCTTGGCGCGGGCCTCGGTCGCCGCAACGCGACGGGGGTTCTTGGTCTGGGCCATGGATTACTTCCTCTTGGCCTTCTTGTCCGCCGCGTGGCCCGGGAAATTCCGGGTCGGGGCGAACTCGCCGAACTTCATGCCGACCATTTCTTCGGAGACCGACACCGGCACATGCTTCTGGCCGTTGTGGACGCCGAACGTCAGACCGACGAACTGCGGCAGGATGGTGGAGCGGCGCGACCAGGTCTTGATCACGTCCTTGCGGCCCGACGATTGAGCGGCGTCGGCCTTCTTGAGCAGATACCCGTCGACAAACGGGCCTTTCCAGGAGGAGCGGGCCATTCTTAGCGAGCCTTCTTCACGTGACGGCTACGGATGATGAACTTATCCGTGGCCTTGTTCTTGCGGGTGCGGGTGCCCTTGGTGTCCTTGCCCCACGGCGTAACCGGGGTGCGACCACCAGAGGTCCGGCCTTCACCACCACCATGCGGGTGGTCGATCGGGTTCATGGCGACGCCGCGAACGTGCGGACGCCAGCCCATGTGACGCTTGCGACCGGCCTTGCCCAGGTTCTGGTTCATGTGCTCGGGGTTCGACACGGCGCCGACCACGGCCAGGCACGAGTCCAGGACCATGCGCAGCTCGCCCGAGCCCAGACGGATCTGAGCGTAGCCCTGGTCACGACCGACCAGTTGAGCGTAGGCGCCGGCCGAACGGGCCAGCTGAGCGCCCTTGCCCGGCTTCATCTCCACGTTGTGGATGATGGTGCCGACCGGCATGGAGCGCAGCGGCATGGCGTTGCCCGGCTTCACGTCGACCTTTTCACCCGCGACGATGGTGTCGCCGGCGTGCAGGCGCTGAGGCGCGATGATGTAGGTCTTCTCGCCGTCGGCGTAGTTCACCAGAGCGATGAAGGCCGTGCGGTTCGGGTCGTATTCCAGACGCTCGACCGTGCCGATCACGTCGAACTTGCGACGCTTGAAGTCGATCTTGCGGTACAGCTTCTTGGCGCCGCCGCCGCGGAAGCGGACAGCGATACGACCGCCCTGACCACGGCCGCCCGACTTGGTCAGGCCCTCGGTCAGCGACTTTTCCGGACGGCCTTTGTGCAGCTCGGAACGGTCGACCAGCACCAGGGCGCGGCGGCCCGGCGACGTCGGATTGTAATGCTTCAGAGCCATCTTCTTAGAGCCCCGTCGTGACGTCGATCGACTGACCATCGGCCAGCGTCACGATCGCTTTCTTGATGTCCACGCGACGGCCCAGGATGCCCCGGAAGCGCTTGGTCTTGCCCTTTTGAACCAGGGTGTTGACCTTGAGGACGTTGACTTTGAACAGGCTTTCGACCGCAGCAGCGATCTCGTCCTTGGTCGCCGTGCCGGCGACGCGGAAGACGACCTTGTTCTGCTCCGACAGGATCGTGGCCTTCTCGGTGATCACCGGAGCCAGGATGGTGTCGTAGTGCTTGGCGGTGGGTTGAGCGGCGGCCATTATGCGGCTTCCTTCTCAGCGAAGCGGGCCTCGATCGCCTCAACGGCGGCCTTGGTCAGCACCAGTTTGTCCGCCCGCAGGATGTCATAGACGTTCAGGCCGGCGTTCGGCAGCACGTCGATGTGCGGGATGTTGCGAGCCGCCAGGCCGAAGTTCGCGTCGACTTCCGGACCCGCGATGATCAGAGCCTTGGTCCAGCCCAGCTTGCCGAAGGTTTCGCGCAGGGCGGCCGTCTTGGCTTCCTTGACCGAAACGCTGTCGACGACGACCAGGTCGCCGGCCTTGACCTTGGAGGACAGGGCGTGGCGCAGAGCCAGAGCACGGACCTTCTTAGGCAGCGAGAAGCCGTGGTCGCGGACGACCGGGCCGAACGCCGGCGAACCGCCGACGAACTGGGGCGCACGACGCGAGCCGTGACGGGCGCCGCCCGTGCCCTTCTGCTTGTACATCTTCTTGCCCGTACGAGAGTTCTCGTTGCGAGTTTGAACCTTGTGGGTGCCGGCGCGGCGCTTGGCCAGCTGCCAGTTGACGTAACGGGCCAGCAGGTCGCCGCGGATGTCGGAGATGCCGAAGACGGCGTCCGACAGCTCAACGTCGCCAGCAGCCTTGCCGTCGAGTTTGATGACCGAGAGTTTCATTACGCTTCACCGCCTTCGGTCGCTTCCACGGCCGGAGCTTCTTCAGCCGGCGTCGAAGCGGGTTGAGCAGCGGCCGACTTGACGGCGCCCGGGAACGGGGCGTCCGACGGGCGGGCCTTCTTGATGGCGTCGCTGATCTTCACGTAGGCGCCGTCGTGACCCGGGACAGCGCCCTTGATCAGGATCAGGCCACGCTCGGCGTCGACGCGGACGACGGTCAGGTTCTGGGTGGTGACGACTTCCTGGCCCAGGTGGCCGGCCATCTTCTTACCCTTGAAGACCTTGCCCGGATCCTGACGCTGGCCGGTCGAACCGTGCGAACGGTGCGAAATCGACACGCCGTGCGAAGCACGCAGACCGCCGAAGTTCCAGCGCTTCATGGCGCCGGCAAAGCCCTTACCAATGGTATGGCCCTGGATGTCGACCTTCTGACCCGCGAGGAAGTGGTCGGCCGACAGTTCGGCGCCCACGTCCAGCAGGGCGTCTTCGCCCACGCGGAACTCAGTCACATAGGCCTTCGGCTCGACCTCGGCCTTCGCGAAAACTTCGCGTTGAGCCTTGGCCGTGTTCTTGGCCTTCTTAACGCCAGCGCCCAGCTGAAGGGCGACGTAGCCGTCGCGCTCCTTGGTACGTTGGCCGACGACTTGGCAGCCGTCGAGCTGGAGCACAGTGACCGGAACGTGTGCGCCGTCATCGGCGAACACGCGGGTCATCCCCAGCTTCTTGGCGATCACGCCCGTGCGCATGTCGGATCCCGCCTCTTTCTTTCTTAGATCTTGATCTCGACGTCCACGCCGGCGGACAGGTCGAGCTTCATGAGCGCGTCCACGGTCTGCGGGGTGGGGTCGACGATGTCGAGCACGCGTTTGTGCGTGCGGATTTCAAACTGCTCGCGCGACTTCTTGTCGACGTGCGGCGAGCGGTTCACGGTGAACTTTTCGATCAGGGTCGGCAGCGGGATCGGACCACGAACGGTCGCGCCCGTGCGCTTGGCGGTGTTGACGATTTCGCGCGTCGAAAAGTCGAGGACGCGATGATCGAAGGCCTTGAGCCTGATGCGGATGCTTTGATCCATATCGGTTGTTATTCCCATGCGGCCGGAGCCGCGTCCCTGTGAACCATTTCAAAGACCGAAGCCCCGAGACGAAAACTCGTCCCCAGGAAACGCAAATCCGCAAAAACGAGCGGCCCACGCAGTCCCCCGCGAAGGCCGTAAGTTCCCAAGAAGCTGCAAAGAACAGTAACTTAGGTCGTTCCTGCGGACCGCGTCTGCACCCGGAAGTGCACAGCCGGTCCAACAAGAGGGGCGCTTATGCCCTCCGATTCCGTTTCCGTCAAGCGTGGAAATCCCCGCCCCGTCAGGGTTTGCGACTCGTCGCCCCCGCCGGCCTCATGAAACGATGCAGCGCAGCATAACACGGGCTGATCGTTAGGAACTACGGCCGAAAAGCGGCCATATGAACGCCGCGGAAAGGCGCTGCCGCAATGCCCGCCGTATACTGACGTACTTATGCCTCAATGCGTCACTTTTGGGCAACATCGCCCTCGATGCGACAGCCTCATGACATGTTTGTTACGGCCAAGGGCGAAACTGCGACCTATGTCTTGCCCATCGCCGGGCGGCTCAGCTTCCCGGCGGCAGTACATAAGGACAAAAAAATGAAAACCGTCTTTCTCGCTTCGGTCGCCGCCGCGACCCTGATCGCCGCTCCCGCCTTCGCTCAGAACGCCATTGGTTCGGTCGGCGTCGCCTACAACTATGCTGACGTCGAAAACACCGACGTGAACCGCGGCGTCATCGACGGCACCGTCGCTTCGCCGGTGTTCGGCGACTGGACCGTCACCTTCAACGCTGAAGCCGCCTATACGGATGTCAAGCACGGTGGCGACGAAACCACCCTGGCCGGCGCCGTGCACCTGTCGAAGAAGATCAACGACATGCGCTTCGGCGGCTTCGTTGCTGCTTCGGAATTCCTGGGCGGCGGCACGATGACGACCTTCGGCGTCGAAGGCCAGAAGTACCTGGAACGCGCCACCCTGACGGGCGTGGCCTCGTACGGCACCGTGCACAACGCGGACATCTGGAACGTGGCCGCTGACGCCGCCTTCTACGCCACGCCGCAACTGCGCCTGAACGCCGGCGCTGCGTACGCCAACGCTGACAACCTGTTCGTCGGCGGTTCGGTCGACGCCTGGTCGGTCGGCGTCGGCGCCGAGTACCAGTTCGCTGACTCGCCGTACTCGGTGTTCGGCGGCTACGACTACGCCAAGTCCTCGGACCTGGACGCTGACGCCAACGTCTTCAAGATCGGCATGCGCTACAGCTTCGGCGGCGGTCTGCAAGCCCGCGACCAAGCCGGCGCCAACCTGGGCCGCACGGTCGGCGGCGTCGCCGCTCTGCTCGGCAACTAAGCGATCATCGCGGCCTTCCGGTCGCACAGATCATGAGAACCCCGGCGGAGCGATCCGCCGGGGTTTTTGTTTGGCCCACGCCTAACTGCAGACGTAAAAAAAGGCCCGGAGGGTTCCACGCTCCCGGGCCTTTTCCTTCAGAAGATTCTCGCCGCGTCAGCGGCCGATACGCAGGTCTCCTGATCCGACGACCGAGCGCGACACCCGGCCGGTCGCCTCAGCCACCCGGACATCGCCGGAACCGGCAATGGCTGCTGACACGTCGCCGGCCGTTCCCTCGAAGCGGACATCGCCCGACCCGCCGATCGACACCTCGAGCGACGGAGCGCGCCCAGCGCGCACCCGCACTCCGCCGGAGCCGCCGACGGCGATCTGAGTGTCGCCGTCCACCCGGGCCACTTCGATATTGCCTGAGCCGCCGACATTGGCTTCCAGCCTGCCTGTCGCCCCCGCCACGACCGAGCCGGAACCGCCGACCGATGCTTCCAGATTGCGGGAGGTCCCGGCGCGGATGCTGCCCGAGCCGCCGAGCGACAGATCGACGTCGCCATCGACGTTGGCCACGGTCCAGGATCCGCAGCCGCCAGAGCCAAGATCGACCGAGCGGGCGCCGCGGCCGATGGAGCCGTACACGGCCCCTCCCCCGTTAACGTCCACGTCGCGCGGCGTGCGCAGGACGATCATCGGCGCATCCTCCATCCGGATTCGCCCCTTGCCCCGGACCTGGACCGTGGCGCCCTCACCGGGCTGGCGAGCGTCGGCCCGACCGTTGTTGCACGAACTGATCAGGCTGCTGTTGAATCCCAGGCCGCGCGCAAGACCAAGGCCGCCGTCAATGCGCACCTGATCGCCGCGACGCTCGACACGCAGTTCCGGCAGATCGGCCGAGCCCTTGGTGATCTCCACCCCGACATCTGCACGATCTTCCGGAATGACGATCACGCGCGCCACGGCATTGCGGATGGTCACTTCAGCGGCGAACGCCGGAGCCGCCAGAACGGCGGATGCGGCCAGGGCGGATCCCAAGGCGGCGGCGATAGCGGCGGGTTTCATCAGCGAGCACTCCCTGTCTCTGTGTCCAGGCGAGACTAGGGCCCTACGTCGCAAAGTCAGTTTAAATCGAGGTCATGAACCCCTTTTAACCTTGGCCCCCGGCCGCCTCGGCGTTCAGTCGCCCGGCGCCGTCCACCGCGCCCGCGTCAGGCACGAAGTCGCGCTCGAAGGTCTCCAGGCGGCTCTTCAGGGCGCCGGTCTTCTTCAGCAGCACAGACGCCGCCCAGCGCGCGGCCAGTTCAGGCGTTCCCATCTGATCGGTCGAACGGGGCGCCCCTCCCCGGCTGCGCAACACGGCGTTGGTGTAGAGAGCGCCTCGTCTCAGTCGCGAACTCCAGGTCTGGAAGTCGACCGACAGGGAGACGCAGAACCGATCCAGATTCTCGACCCGATGCGGCGCGAAGAAGGGCCAGGTCAGCGCCTGGCCCGGCTCCAGGTCGATCGCCCGGGCGTCCTGTTCAAAGGCGCGGACATAGGGGATTTCCTCGGTCGTCTGCCGCGCGATCACCTGCTCCATGCTCCGCTCGGGCAGATGCGCCTCATCGCCCGGAAAGACGAACAGCCGCTTGCGGCCGCGCATGTGGAACAGGATCACTCCCGACGCGTCGAAATGATAGGGCACCCGAGCCTTCGGCGAGGACAGGATCAGCTGACCATTGCGGCTGACCGCCTTCAGACCGGGATAGGCGTCGCCCATGATCCGGTCGAACTCGGCCATTGTCGCCCGCCACAACTCGGGCCAGCCGCGCTCGACGTCGCGCATATTAACCCACAGTCGGCCCTGCTGGATCGCCTCCAGCAGTTCCGCCCCGTTCAGCCGCCCGCGAGCGCCGGTTCGCAGGCTGACCTGCCCTTCCTCGTCGTAGTCGTAGAGGTTGATGTCGAACAGATCCGCAGGATACCGGTCCAGCACTTCGGCCAGCGCCTGATCCTCGGCGAAGCCGTTGGCGACCAGGGCATGAGCATGGACTGCCGCCTGGCTGATCGGACCTGCATAACGCGTCATGGAAGCCGTCATTCCGTTTCCTCCTCTACCGGCCTGTCCGGCCGCCCTCTATTTCCGCACCATGTCGACGGCGGCGCGCAGCGCCCCCGCGGCTCGGCCCGTCAAACTCGTTTCACACGCCTCGATCACGGCCCAGCGGCGCCGCGTACTGGTGCGCAGACGCTGCGCCCGCTCACGGCCCGCCAGGCCGACAGCGGCGCTCATCGTGGCGCACAGGGCCTTGGACACGCCGGGCCGGGCCACGACGCCTTCGGCGGTCGCCAGGCCGCCGTCATCGTAGTATTTCTTGTAGTAGCCGCCTACGCCGACGCCGTAGTCGAAGGTCCGGTAGCCCCGTTCGGACCCCAGCCGGATCGTCTCCTGCGTCAGCACTATGCCCGGCGACCAGCGCGCGACTTCCTGGTTGTAGACCGGGAACCACAGGTGGAAATGACGCCCCGCGTGCATGGAGTATTCCATCGCCACCACGCGCCCATCCACGCGCAGCACCGCCATCGAGGCGCCGAAGCCGTCTTCGCCTTCGGAGTCCATCAGGGCGTGCAGCACCTGACCGGTCCAGCCGCAGGCGAAAATGTCATGCAGCCCGGTGCGGCGATACTGTTCGCTCTTTTCGATGATCAGGCGTTCCAGCAGAGCGTGATCGTGCAGGCCGATTTCGATCTCGACCGTCTTGAAGGCGCCGTCCAGTCCTCGCCGCGAACGCTCCTTGTCCTTGAAGTATTTCGGGAAGGCTTTCCTGCGCCGCGCGTACCAGGCGTCGAAGCCGCCTTCGTCCGGCACGACCGAGACGACGCTGTGATGGCGGGGCATCTGTTCCGGCGCCTCGCCGATCCAGGCGGCGACGGCGAAGCGCGGCGCGCCCAGCAGGCGCGCTGCTTCCTGCATCGAGGGCTTCTGATCCTTGGGACCGATGACCCCGTGATAGTCGTTCATCGGCGCCGCCAGCGGCTGGATCGTCCCGCCCCGGCGCTGATGCGGATAGTATCCCAAGACGCGACCGTCCCGTTTGAAGACAGCCACGGCCGAACCGGGACAGATCGCCCCCGCCGTGCGCGCGAACTCCCAACGGAAGTAGGGGCTGCTCAGGTCGGGATCCGCACGCGCCCAGTCGTTCCACTGCGCGCCCTCATCGGGCGTCAGCTCGTCCAGGCTGCGGATTTCGACTGATAGTGGTCCCGACATGACGCTCCCTTCGGAACGATCAAAGCAATTCCCGTTCCATCCCGGTCTCATAAGGCCAAGCTCTTGAGGCGGGGTTAGCGCGCAGCCGCCTTGGCGGAGACCGGGAGCCTCTCGCCGCCCGCGGCATTGTCTTGAGCAGGAGGTCCCTCATGACAACGTCCCGCCCCAAGGCACGCGAAACCGAGAACGAGAACCAGCGCCCGGACAAGGCCGGTCGTCCGCCGCGCCCTGCAACCGAACCGAAAGGCGCCGAAGGCAGCAGCAACTCCGGCCGCACCGAAACCGACCCGGCGACCGGCGAGCCGAACGACTGAATGCAAAACGGCCCCCGGATCGCTCCGGGGGCCGCTCTGTTACGCTTTACTTTTGGCCTACCGCCCTTACGGGCTGCTTGAGGCCGGTACGCTTACGCTTACTCGTACTGGCGAACCAGCGAGGGCCGGGGCCCTCGCTCATTCTGGCGTCGATTACTCGACGATTTTCGCCACGACGCCGGCGCCGACGGTGCGGCCGCCTTCGCGGATGGCGAAGCGCAGCTTCTCTTCCATCGCGATCGGCGTGATCAGCTCGACGTCCAGCTCGGCGTTGTCGCCCGGCATGATCATC